>PPYF01267027.1_pt1 | contig 137803 bp, 113 predicted proteins | sample 1559871 | NCBI WGS metagenome assembly PPYF01 (sample SAMN08240021, study PRJNA423297) | Human gut metagenome, whole genome shotgun sequencing project. | reverse complement strand
TGGCAAAATCCTGGGTAACTTTTTGTTGCTCAGGCACTTATAAATAATGTTAAATATAGTGTTGCGGAATTAAGAAATAATAAAAGAATCTCATAAATCTATAAAAAAAGCCGCAAATGGCTCGTTTTTTACCATTTGCAGCTATTTTTTGTTTATTTGAACGCTAGGAAAGGCTTCTTCTTGTTGTTCTTTGAAGTCTTTCTTCTTTCTTTTTAAGTCTTTTCCTAAAGAGCTGATGCTCTTTTTAATGCGCTTCCAGCCAGTTCTTTCCCCAGCCGGCATCCGCAATCAGAGGAACCTTGAGCTTATAGGCATTCTCCATTTCCTCTATCACGATTTTCTCTACCTTCTCTTTTTCCTCTGGATAAACAGAGAAGTTGAGTTCATCGTGTACCTGGATGATCATCTTACTCTTGATGCCCTCTGCCTTGAATCGGTTGAAGATCTTCACCATGGCCACCTTGATGATGTCGGCTTCTGATCCCTGGATAGGGGCATTGATGGCATTGCGCTCTGCGAAGCCTCTTACTGTGCCGTTCTTGCTGTTGATATCTGGCAGGTAGCGGCGACGGTGGAAGAGGGTTTCGGCATAGCCTTTCTCCCTTGCTATCTCTTTCGACTTCTCCATATAGGCATGTACGCCCGGGAAGGTGCGGAAGTAATCTTCTATGATTTGCTTCGCCTCTCGGTTCTCGATATTCATACGCTGGGCAAGGCCGAAGGTGGTAATGCCGTAGATGATACCGAAGTTGGCCGTTTTTGCTTTCTTGCGCTGGGCATCGGTTACGTCCTTGATGTCTTCATGCCAGATCTTGGCTGCAGTAGCTGCGTGGATGTCTGATCCTTCCAGGAATGCCTCTACCATATTATGATCTTCGCTCAGGTGTGCCATGATGCGGAGTTCTATCTGGGAGTAATCTGCAGAAAAGAACAGACATCCAGGCTCTGGGATAAAGCATCTTCTTATCTCCTTTCCGTCATCATCGCGCACAGGGATATTCTGCAGGTTTGGATCGCTGGATGACAGGCGACCCGTAGCGGTGATGGTTTGGTTGAAAGAAGCATGAATATGACCTGTACGAGGATTGATGAGCTTAGGGAGGGCATCTACGTAGGTTCCCAACAGTTTCTTTAATCCTCTGTAGTTCAGAATCTCATCGATGATTGGACTCTTGCTGTGCAATTGCTGCAATACTTCCTCGCTCGTTACGTACTGTCCGGTCTTTGTCTTCTTTGGCTTTTCCACAATCTTCATCTTGCCGAAGAGAATCTCGCCTACCTGACGTGGAGAACCGATATTGAATGACTCGCCTGCCAACTCATAGATATGATGTTCTATCTCATTGAGTCGGTTGGTTAAATTATTAGACGTTTCCTTCAATGTATCTGTGTCGATACATACGCCATTCATCTCCATGTGGGCAAGAACAGGCGCCAGCGGCATCTCCACATTCCAGAATAAATCCTCGCACTCTATCTCCTTGAGCTTTGGTTCGAGTACATTCTTCAGGCGCAGGGTGATGTCGGCATCTTCTGCTGCATACTCGTAAACTTCTGTCGGAGACAGGTCGCGCATCGATTTCTGGTTCTTTCCCTTAGGACCTATCAACTCTTCTATGTAAACCGTCTGGTATTTGAGATATACCTCGGCGAGGTAATCCATATTGTGATAAAGCTCCGGCTGGATGAGATAATGAGCAATCATCGTATCGAACATCTTTCCCTGTATCTCCACTCCGTAATTCATCAGCACTTCGTAATCGTACTTGATGTTTTGTCCTACTTTCAGGATTTCCGGATTTTCGTAGAGCGGTTTGAAGATGTTTACGAATTTTAAGGCTTCTTCACGTTCCGCTGGAATTGCTACGTAGAAAGCCTCTTTCTCCTTTACTGCAAAGCTCAATCCCACCAATTCTGCATCTATTGCAGAGGTGGAAGTGGTCTCTGTATCTAAACAGAGAATTTGCTTTGTAATTAAATAATCAAAGAGGTTTTGTGCATCTTCTTCTGTTTCAATGAGTTTGTATGTATGAGCAACCGTTTTAATGGTCTCAAAACTTGTGTTTTCTTCCTCTTCTTGCCCATCGTCTTGCTGTGCGCCAAAGAGATCAAGCTCTCCTGTAGCCTTTGTTTGCACTTTTTGAGGTTTTTTAAGAACACGCTTGGCGAACGACTTAAACTCAAGATCGGTGAAGATTTCATCCAGCTTGGCATTGTCTGGTTCTTCCAGTTTTAAATCTTCCATCTTGAGCTCTACCGGTACATCGGTTCTGATGGTTGCCAGGAACTTTGAAATCTTGATATCCTCTATGGCACCCTCCACTTTCTCGCGGAGCTTGCCTTTCACCTCGGCGCTATTTTCTATCAATCCCTCTACGCTTCCAAATTGGTTGATGAGTTTGATGGCTGTCTTCTCTCCAACACCCGGGCATCCAGGGAAGTTGTCGGCAGAGTCACCCATCAATGCCAGAAGATCGATAACCTGGAGTGGGGAAGAGATGCTGTATTTCTCTTCAATCTCGGCAACGCCCAACTTCTCGTAACCACCGCCATGTCGAGGTCGGAACATGAATACGTTGTCTCTTACCAGCTGGGCATAATCCTTATCTGGTGTGAGCATATAGGTTTCTATACCCATCTCGCCTGCCTTCAAGGCAACGGTACCAATGATATCATCCGCCTCGAAACCATCCACCTGAAGAATAGGAATGTGATAAGCCTCCAGGATATTCTTGATGATAGGTACCGAGAGCTTGATGTCTTCCGGTGTCTCTTCTCGCTGTGCCTTATACGCAGGAAAAGCCTCGTGGCGGAAGGTTTTGCCATGGTCGAAAGCCACGGCAATATGGGTTGGCTTCTCCTTGGTGAGTATCTCGTTGAGGGTATTGCAGAAGCCCATTACACACGAAGTATTAAGTCCCTTCGAATTGATTCGAGGGGCTTTCATAAAGGCATAATACGACCTATAAATGAGCGCATATGCGTCTAAAAGGAACAATTTATCCATAATATTCATTTTTATGGTGTAAAATTACTAAAAAAATGCGATATTTCAAGAATAAATGCGTAATTTTGTATCAAATTTCAGAATTAATGGACTATTTATCACTTATTAAGCAGCCTATTGAGGCAGAATTGGCAGATTTTGTTGATTTGTTCAACAAATCTTTGATGCATAGCGATGGCCTTCTTTCCCAGGTGCTCGACCATATCCGTCAGCGCGCTGGTAAACGAATGCGCCCTATGCTCATCCTGTTGATGGCGCGAAATTTCGGCAAGGTTTCAGAGGTTACCCAGCATTCGGCAGTCGGTTTGGAGTTGCTCCATACCGCCTCTCTTGTGCATGATGATGTGGTAGATGAAAGCGGCGAGCGTCGTGGTCAGGCAAGTGTGAATGCTACTTATAACAATAAGGTAGCCGTGCTTGTTGGTGACTATATTCTTTCTACCGCTTTGCTTAATGTTTCCTATTCGCACTCCGAGGAAATCGTACGCAATCTGGCCGAATTGGGTCGTATCTTGTCGAATGGTGAGATACTTCAGCTCAACAGTATTAGTAATGATGAAATCTCAGAAGAGATATATTATCAGGTAATCAAACAGAAAACTGCTGCTCTCTTTGAGGCTTGTGCAGGTATTGGTGCAATGTCAACCCATGCTTCTGCCATAGAGATAGAAGAGGCGAAGCGATTCGGTCAGAATCTGGGTATTATCTTCCAGATTCGTGATGACATCTTTGATTATTACGACTCCAAGGAGATAGGTAAACCTACCGGAAATGACATGACCGAGGGTAAGCTTACGCTTCCAGTAATCTATGCCTTGAAATCTACTGGTGATGAGGAGATGCTGAAGCTTGCACGAAAGGTGAAGGCTCGTACGGTATCGCGAGAGGAGATTGCTCAGCTTGTTGCATTTACCAAGGAAAACGGCGGTATTGAATACGCTGATAAGCGTATGTGGGATTTCCATGCCGAGGCGATGACTTTCCTTGATACCTATGTGGAGGATAAGAGCATCTATAATGCGCTGAAGGCTTATTTGGATTTTGTGATTGAACGCAAGGCGTAATATCATTTAATCATGCAACTTTGATTTATTGAAACTTGATATACATTAAAGGAAAGGGCTGATTCTCATGTTGAGAATCAGCCCTTTATCTTTTTATCTATCTTCTTTGTCAAGGTTTGAATTACCTTATTGCCTTTTAGAAGTATTTGATTTCCTTTCCTACAAGCTCGCTCAAGAGGAGGTTGGTAAGGCGTGAGGTTCCAAGGCGCAACCACTCGTTAGTAAGCCACTTTTCACCCAAAACTTCCTTCACGATGGTGTAGTAAACCACTGCGTCGTGAACGGTATTGATGCCGCCGGCAGGCTTGAAACCAATCTGGATACCAGTCTTCTCATAATATGCCTTGATTGCCTGGCACATCACGTAAGCTGCCTCAGGGGTAGCTGAAATCTTCTCCTTACCTGTAGAAGTCTTGATGTAATCAGAACCAGAGTACATGGCAAGAATAGAAGCCTTCATAATATTGCTGCAGTTCTTCAAGTCGCCTGTTTCCAGGATACACTTCATCTTGTGCTCACCGCAGGTTGCCTTTAGTTCCTGAATGTCATCGCAGAGACCTTCGTAATCCTCGCTGAAGAATTTGCCGACTGGCATAACGATATCTACCTCTGTAGCGCCATCCTTGATAGCCATAGCTGTCTCGGCAATCTTTACCTCTATGAATGTCTGAGATGAAGGGAAATTGCCACTTACTACTGCGATTTCTACGCCATCTACTTCCAAACTCTGACTGATAAGTCCTGCGAAGTTAGGGTAGGTGCATACGGTTGCTACGTGAGGAAGTTCAGGATAATCCTTGGCAAATTGATTTACTTTCTCAATCATTGCCAGGATGCTTTCTTCTGTATCTTCTGTATGAAGAGATGTAAGTTCGATGCTGCCAAAGAGGAATTTCTTCACCTCCATGGTTTCGTTTTCTGCTACCTTCTCGTCAAGAATCTTCTTTACTTCTTCTGCTACTTCCTCGTCGTTGAGGTCGCAGTTATACTGTTTCAAGACAGATAAATACTTATCGTCTGACTCGCTGTATTGTCCCTGCTGCTGTGCAAGAACCTGTTCTTTAATGCTGCTCATACTTAATGTTACTTTTTTAATTATTAAAGTTGAGTTATCTATATTATTCTTTATATTTCGGTTTTACTCCTTCAATTTTGAATCATTATGATCCTTCAATTTCGGGTTATTCTTATGTCTTTCAGCATCCCTTTGGGTCTTTTTGTCGATGCTTTTCTGGAGCTCTTCGGTAAGATCGATACCCGTTTGGTTAGCCAGACAGATGAGAACCCAGAGAACGTCAGCCATTTCCTCTCCTAGGTTAGGCTTTTCGCCTTTCTTGAAGCTCTGGTCGCCGTATGTTCGGGCGATGACACGAGCCAGTTCTCCTACTTCTTCCGTAAGACAAGCCATATTGGTAAGTTCGCTGAAATAGCGAACGCCATATTCTTTGATCCACTTATCTACTGCTTCTTGTGCTTCTTTTATAGTCATAACAGATGATCTTTAATTATGAAATAAGTCAGACATAGCCATAATCCAGTCATGAATATAGCGGCAATGGTGTTATAGATACCGATTTTTCCATCCTCCCTTTTGTCGCTGATGAACTCCATATTCAAGCCAATGGCAACGAGGGTTTCACCTGCATACTCTGCCCATGGATTGTTTAAAAACCTTTGAGAAAAGGTAAACGTTATGATCATTCCTATAGCCAGAAACCAACTTTTATATTTTAAAATCTTTTCCATCTATTCTCGAATATTTGTTTTTTACTCCTTGTTATGGGTATCCATACAAATTGTAACAGGACCGTCATTCAGTAATTCTACCTTCATGTCGGCACCAAATTCGCCTGTTCCTACAGGCTTTCCGAGTGCATCGGACAGCTTTTTGCAGAACTCTTCATAGAGTGGAACACTGATTTCGTGCTTGGCAGCTCTTAGCCAGCTAGGACGGTTTCCCTTCTTGTAGCTGGCGAATAGGGTGAACTGGCTAATTACCAGAACCTCGCCGTTTACATCCATGATAGAGCGGTTCATTACGTGATTTTCGTCGTCGAAAACACGAAGGCCTATGACCTTTCTAACCAACCAATCTACGTCTTCAGATGTGTCGCTTTCCTCAATGCCAAGAAGGATAAGATAGCCTTGTTTGATGGTTGATTTTACTTCTCCTTCGATGGTAACAGAGGCATGGCCGACACGTTGTATTACTATTCTCATATTACTACTTTGAACTTTGAATGTTGAACATTGAACTTTATGAATAGCATTTTGTGGAATTCTGGGTTCTGTTCAATCTTTATTATTATTATTTAGTTTCAACTGCAAATATACGACTTTTATTTCATATTCTCGCTCTTTTCTGTGAAATATTTCGCAAGAATCTCGGCTTTATGAGGGCCTAATATCTCTGAAAGCTGTTCCTGTGATGCTTCTTTTATCTTTTTCACGCTCTTAAACTTGCTCAGGAGCGCTTCTTTTGCCTTAGGACCGATGCCTTTGATGTCGTCTAACTCAGAATGGAGAGCGTGCTTGCTTCGCTTGTCGCGATGGAAGGTGATGGCGTATCTATGTACCTCGTCCTGTATCTGCGTCAATACCTTGAAAAGCTCGCTTTCCGGTGGTAGAGCGATGGTTTGTGGCGGAAAACCGTAGAGAAGTTCGTTGGTGCGATGGCGGTCGTCCTTGGCAAGACCAGCGATAGGGATTTCCAGGTGCAGTTCATCTTCTATCACCTCTCTTACCACCTCCATCTGCCCCTTGCCACCATCGGTGATGATGAGGTCTGGAAGTGGTGTTTCTTCCTCTATCATGCGGCTGTATCTGCGTCTTACCACCTCCTGCATCGAAGCATAATCATCCGGTCCTTCCACCGTCTTGATGTTGTATTTACGGTAGTCTTTTCGGGATGGTTTCATACCTTTATATACAATACATCCAGCCACGGCATCCGTGCCCGATATATTGGAATTATCGAAGCATTCTATCTGATAAGGCATCTTTGGAAGCTTCAGTTTCGTCTGCAATTCCTTCATCAATCGGGTTTGCTTCTGTTCAGGATTGAGCTTTTCTGCCTGCTTCAAACGGTCGAATTTATACTGCTTGCAGTTCATTTCCGACAGCTCCAGAAGGTGCTTCTTGTCGCCCCTCTGCGGCACGAAGAAGGTGGCGTCTTTCAGCTTCCATTCCATCTCGAAAGGTACGATGATCTCCTTCGAAGTGGAGTGGAAACGCTCTCTGATTTCTGGTATGGCGGTAATCAGAAGTTCCTCGTCACTCTCCTCCAGCTTGCGCTTGTACTCGTAGGTGAAGCTCTGGTTGACGGTGCCGTTTTTCACGTGAATATAGTTGATGAAGGCGTTCTTGTTGGTGTCATCATTCACGATCGTGAAGACATCCACATCAGTAATCGTATGGCTTACCACCTCGCTTTTTGCCTCAAATTCATCCAGCAACTGGTATTTCTTCTTGTATTCTTCGGCTATTTCAAAGCGGAGAAGTTCGGCATTTTTCATCATCAGATCATAGAGATATTTGCTTACTTCCCGGGTGTTTCCCTTCAGAATTTCACGCGCCTGGCGCATGTTTTCCTGGTACTCCTCATAGCTCTGTCTGTTGATGCAAGGGGCACCGCAGTTGTGAATATGGTACTCTAGGCAGGGCTTATATTTGCTTTTCGCCACGCCTTCTTTGGTGATAGGGAACCTGCAAGTACGGGGTTTATATAGTTTCTTGATGACCTCTAGAACGGCATACATGCTGCCTATATGAGGGTAAGGACCGAAGAAAGTTCCCACCTTTTTGTTGATATGTCTCGTCTTGAAAATGCGGGGAAAATACTCGTTTGTAACGCATATAGAGGGGTAGGTTTTGCCGTCTTTCAGCAAAACATTATACCTTGGATTATACTTTTTAATAAGGCTGTTTTCCAGCAAAAGTGCATCTTCTTCGGTGTTCACGACGGTGTATGAGATGTCGAAAATCTTAGAAACAAGTACCTTTGTCTTGTATCTATCTACCTCTTTATGGAAGTAGGAAGATACTCTTCTCTTCAGATTTTTCGCCTTTCCTACATATATAATCGTGTGATTCTCGTCGTAATATTGATAGCTTCCCGGTTTCTCCGGCATGCTTAAAACGATGCTTTTTAACCGAGCTAATCTTTCCTCATTTTCTTGTTTCGTCATACCTTTATGGGGTTAAAATAGGGTAAAAGAGCGTTGCTGTTTCACGTGAAACGGCAACGCCCGTATGCTTTATAGCTGCAGAATTATATGCATTAATCAAGCATTTTTCATGCTTTACAACTGCAATAAAGTAGATACTTCTACATCCTCATCGAAGTTCTTTCTGCCTTCGAAATTCTCGTTTACGAGCTCGATGATAAAGTTAGCATACACCTTCTTTGGGTGGAATTTCTTCACCAGATTGCAGGCTGCCTTCATGGTTCCGCCGGTAGCGAGAAGGTCGTCGTGAAGGAGGATTATGTCGTTCTCGTTGATGGCATCTTCGTGGATTTCGATGGTGTCCATACCGTATTCTTTCGCATAGCTTTCCTGCACGGTTTTGCATGGAAGCTTACCTGGCTTTCGACACAAAACTACGCCTGCGCCGAGACGGATTGCAAGGGCAGAAGACATCACGAAACCACGTGATTCGATGCCTACAATCTTGGTAATACCTTTGTCTTTGTAGATCTCGTACATCTCATCGCAGATCTCTTTAAGAGACTCTGGATTCTTAAACAGGGTACTAACATCGCGGAAGTTTACACCCTTGATTGGCCAATCTGGAATGCAACGCAGATTGTCTAATAATAGCTGATTGTTCATTGTCTTTTATACTATAAATTAATACTATGTTTTTTATTATTTCTTCGAGTTTTGGCAGCTTTTATCGGCTGTGTTCCACGGAAACACTGAAGTTTTGCTTTAACCACAATTTACTTGATGCAAAAGGCTCTAAGCTCTTTGATATCAAATGCTTTATGCAAGAGTGGTTTCACGTGAAACATTGCTGAGAATCCCTTGTTTTGCAGGTTTTTCTTGCTGAAACCGCCAATTCTGCTGCTTGTCTTCCTGGTAAGACGGGCAATGCATCTTTGCTTATCTTCCCAGTAGGATGAGCAGTACATTGATGTCGCTTGGAGATACACCTGGAATTCGGCTTGCCTGAGCCAACGTGTCAGGGTCGATGCGCTCGAGCTTTTGTCGTCCTTCTGTTGAGATTTCGTGAATCTCAGAGTAGTTGAAGCGTCCCTTGATTCTGATGTTCTCCAGTCGGTGCATCTTGTCGGCGATGAGTCGCTCGCGCTCGATGTATCCTTTGTACTTCATCTTGATTTCTGCCGCCTCGGCAATCTCTTCTTTTCTGTTGCCTGGTGCTTCCATCGCTGCCTTCAGGTCGGGGATAATTTCCGACAGGTTCTGAAGGTTGAGATGCGGACGAGCCACGAGGTCGATGAGCTTGCAGCCGGCGCGGAGTGGAGTAGTGCCGAGTGCTTCGAGCTTCGGATTGATCTCGTCTTTCTTGATGGGATAGTTGGCACAGAAGTCGATGATTCTTTCGATGGCATCTTTCTTCTCCATCCACCAGTCGTAACGATCGCGCTTGGCGATGCCGAGCTCGTATGCTTTTTCCGTGAGTCGGGCATCGGCGTCGTCCTGACGGAGCAGGATGCGGTACTCAGCTCTTGAGGTGAACATACGGTATGGTTCATCTACACCCTTTGTGGTGAGGTCATCGATGAGTACGCCGATGTAACTCTCGTCTCGCTTCATCTCGAACGTCTTGTTGCCCACACAATGAAGCGCAGCGTTGATTCCGGCAACCGTGCCCTGACCTCCTGCCTCCTCGTAACCGGTGGTTCCGTTTACCTGTCCGGCAAAGAAAAGTCCCTTGATGATTTTCGACTCCAGCGAATGCTTCAGCTGGGTTGGGTCGAAGTAATCGTACTCGATAGCGTAACCTGGTCGGTAGATCTTCGCATCTCTCAATGCCGGGATTTCGTGGAGTGCATCCAGCTGGATGTCCATCGGCATACTGGATGAGAATCCGTTCAGGTACATTTCATTGGTGTCTTCACCTTCTGGCTCCAGGAAGAGCGGGTGCTGTTCCTTGTCGGGGAAGGTGACAAGCTTGGTTTCGATGCTTGGACAGTAACGGGGACCTGTGCTTTGGATTTGGCCATTATATAAAGGTGAGTCATCCAATCCGCTTTTCAGAATTTCGTGTACCTTGCTGTTTGTGTAGCATGTCCAGCAAGGAAGCTGTTTCAGAACTCTGTGGTTGCCCATGTACGAGAACTGATGGAAATCGATGTCGCCCGGTTGCTCCTCCATGTCTTCGAAGTGAACGCTCCGCTTGTCGATGCGCACCGGTGTTCCAGTTTTCATTCTTGCCGATGTGATTCCCCATCGGGTGATGCTTTCCGTGAAATGATGAACGGCAGGTTCTGCGCATCTTCCACCTTCCACCATCTTTCTTCCCACGTGCATCAGTCCGTTGAGGAAAGTGCCGGCAGTAATGATGATGCTCTTGGCATAGAACTCGGCGCCCCAGATGGTGCGCACGCCGATAGCCTCTCCGTTTGCTACGAGCAGTTCGTCGGCCTGGTCTTGCCAGATGTCGAGGTTGTCGGTATGGTCGAGGATGGTTCTCCATTCCCAGATGAACTTGCCACGGTCGCATTGAGCACGAGGACTCCATACGGCAGGTCCCTTTCCTATATTAAGCATACGGAACTGGATAGCCGTCTTGTCGGTGACGATACCCATCTGTCCGCCCAGTGCATCAATCTCTCGCACAATCTGTCCCTTGGCAATACCGCCTATGGCAGGATTGCAACTCATCTGACCAATCTTGTTCATGTCCATCGTTATCAAGCAGGTGTTGGCGCCCATGTTTGCCGAGGCAGCTGCTGCCTCGCATCCGGCGTGCCCTCCACCGATAACGAGTACGTCATAATTGAAGTTCATAATCTCTGTTTCTAATCTATATTTTATCTAATTTTCGGCAAAAGTAAGAAATTTAATTGAAATTTTAGCAAAAATACTTTGATAAATCATTAAAATATAGTAATTTTGCAGCAGACTTGCGAAAATATACCTATAAATGAGGATTGCAGAATGCCTTGAAAGTGGTATTGCAAGTACGAGATGAAGAAAATAATAAATTAGTTTCAAACAGTTAAATAATTAAAATTCAATCATTTATGTGGTTAATCAATTCATCTATTGGTAGAAAGGTAGTGATGTCAGTAACTGGTATCGCACTTATTCTATTCTTGACATTCCACGGTTGCATGAATGTGGTTGCGCTTTTCTCTGGAGAAGCTTACAACACAATCTGCGAGTTGTTGGGTGCTAACTGGTACGCCGTAGTTGCAACATTAGGTTTGGCAGCTTTGGCAGTTTGTCACATCGTTTACGCTTTCATCCTGACAGCACAGAACCGTCGTGCTCGCGGTAACCAGCGTTACGAGGTAACAGCAAAGCCAGAGAAAGTAGAGTGGGCTAGCCAGAACATGTTGGTGCTCGGTATCATCATCGTTCTCGGTTTGTTGCTTCACCTCTTCAATTTCTGGTACAACATGATGTTTGCTGAACTTTTGGGTACAAGCTTCGGCCACAGCCCAGCAGACGGCTTCGCTTTCATCCAGGACACCTTCGCTAACCCAGTGTTCGTAGTTCTCTACATCATCTGGTTGGTAGCTCTTTGGTTCCACCTCACTCACGGTTTCTGGAGTGCTATTCAGACTCTCGGTTGGAACGGTAAGACTTGGTTCTGCCGTTGGAAGACTATTGGTATGATTTACTCTACCATCCTGCTTCTCCTCTTCATCGTTGTCGTATTGGCATTCGCTTTCGGTTGCGCTCCATCTTTGTGCTGCGCATAATTCGTGTAATCATTTAAGTATTAAAAAAGATTATGGCAAAAACATTAAATTCTAGAATACCTGAAGGACCAGTTGCTGAGAAGTGGACCAACTATAAGGCTCACCAGCGTTTGGTTAACCCAAAGAATAAGTTAAAGCTCGACGTTATCGTCGTAGGTACAGGTTTGGCAGGTGCTTCTGCAGCTGCTTCTCTTGGCGAGATGGGCTTCAACATCTTGAACTTCTGCATCCAGGACTCTCCACGTCGTGCTCACTCTATCGCTGCACAGGGTGGTATCAATGCAGCTAAGAATTATCAGAATGATGGTGACTCTGTTTACCGTCTGTTCTACGATACTGTAAAGGGTGGTGACTACCGTGCTCGTGAGGCTAACGTTTACCGTTTGGCTGAGGTGAGCAACGACATCATCGACCAGTGCGTAGCTCAGGGCGTTCCTTTCGCTCGTGAGTACGGTGGTATGTTGGCTAACCGTTCTTTCGGTGGTGCTCAGGTATCTCGTACATTCTATGCTAAGGGTCAGACAGGTCAGCAGCTCCTCCTCGGTGCTTACTCTTCTTTGAGCCGCATGGTTGAGGCAGGTAAGGTAAAGCTCTTCACCCGTTACGAGATGGAGGATGTTGTTATCGTTGACGGTCACGCTCGTGGTATCATCGCCAAGAATCTGATCACAGGTAAGTTGGAGCGTTTCTCTGCCAACGCCGTAGTTATCGCTACCGGTGGTTATGGTAACGCTTACTTCCTTTCTACAAACGCTATGGGTTGTAACTGTACAGCAGCTATCCAGTGCTACCGCAAGGGTGCTGACTTCGCTAACCCATCTTACGTTCAGATTCACCCTACATGTATCCCTGTTCACGGTACAAACCAGAGTAAGTTGACTTTGATGTCAGAGTCACTCCGTAACGATGGTCGTATCTGGGTTCCTAAGAAGATTGAGGATGCCAAGGCATTGCAGGCAGGTACAAAGAAGGGTTCTGATATTCCTGAGGAAGACCGCGACTACTACTTGGAGCGCCGTTACCCAGCATTCGGTAACCTGGTTCCTCGTGACGTGGCTTCTCGTGCAGCTAAGGAGCGTTGCGACAAGGGCTTCGGTGTCAACAACACAGGTCTTGCCGTATTCCTCGACTTCTCAGAGTCTATCAACCGTCTCGGTATCGACGTTATCCTTCAGCGTTATGGCAACCTCTTCGATATGTATGAGGAGATTACCGACGTTAACCCAGGTGAGTTGGCTAACGAGATTAACGGCGTGAAGTACTACAACCCAATGATGATCTTCCCTGCTATCCACTATACAATGGGTGGTATCTGGGTTGACTACGAGTTGATGACCACAATCCCAGGTCTCTTCGCTATTGGTGAGTGTAACTTCTCTGACCACGGTGCTAACCGTTTGGGTGCATCTGCTTTGATGCAGGGTTTGGCTGACGGTTACTTCGTATTGCCATACACCATCCAGAACTACTTGGCCGACCAGGCATTGTGGCCAAAGCTCTCTACCGATCTCCCAGAGTTCGCAGAGGCAGAGGCAGGTGTTCAGAAGGAAATCGACCGCCTGATGGGTATCCAGGGCAAGCGCTCTGTAGATTCTATCCACAAGGAGTTGGGTCACATCCTTTGGGAGCACGTAGGTATGGGTCGTACCAAGGAAGGTCTTGAGGAAGGCTTGAAGAAGATGAAGGCTCTCCGCGAGGAATTCAATAAGAACCTCTTCATCCCTGGCAAGAAGGAAGGCTTGAACGTAGAGTTGGATAAGGCTATCCACTTGCGTGACTTCATCTTGATGGGCGAGTTGATCGCTTACGATGCATTGCACCGCAACGAGAGCTGTGGTGGTCACTTCCGTGAGGAGTACCAGACAGAGGAAGGCGAGGCTAAGCGTGATGATGCAAACTTCTTCTACGTAGGTTGCTGGGAGTATCAGGGCAACGATACAACTGCTCCAGTGCTCAACAAGGAACCTCTCGAGTATGAGGCAATTAAGGTACAGACAAGAAATTACAAGAATTAAAAAGCGAACAAGACAATGGCAAGAAATATAAGTTTCACAGTTAAGTATTGGAAGCAGGACGGCCCTACAGCACAGGGTCACTTCGATACACACGAGATGAAGAACATCCCAGATGATACTTCATTCCTCGAGATGCTCGACATCTTGAACGAGGAGCTCATCGAGTCAGGTCAGGAGCCTTTCGTCTTCGACCACGACTGCCGCGAGGGTATCTGCGGTATGTGCTCTCTCTATATTAATGGTACACCTCATGGTAAGACTGAGCGTGGTGCTACAACATGTCAGCTCTACATGCGTCGTTTCAACGATGGTGACGTTATCACCGTTGAGCCTTGGCGTTCTGCTGGTTTCCCTATCATCAAGGACTGTATGGTTGACCGTTCAGCATTCGACAAGATCATCCAGGCAGGTGGTTACACCAGCATCCGTACAGGTCAGGCTCAGGATGCCAACGCTATCCTGATTCCTAAGGAGAATGCAGACGAGGCAATGGATTGCGCTACATGTATCGGTTGCGGTGCTTGTGTTGCTGCATGTAAGAATGGTTCTGCCATGCTCTTCGTCAGCTCAAAGGTAAGCCAGTTGGCACTTCTCCCACAGGGTCGTGTAGAGGCTGCTGCCCGTGCTAAGAAGATGATTGCACGCATGGATGAGCTTGGATTCGGTAACTGTACAAACACTCGTGCTTGCGAGGCTGTTTGTCCTAAGAACGAGTCTATCGCTAACATCGCCCGCTTGAACCGTGAGTTCTTGAAGGCTAAGTTGGCTGACTAATCCACCGTTTCTCTTGAGACACAGGAATTTTCTCTCTGCATCTTTACGGATGCGAGAGAATTTTCTCAAAAACCCTTCACTCTTCACCTTTTGAGTGTAAGCGATTGAAGGATAGGTAGTTGGGTGGGTGAAGAGTTGAAGAGACTCTTCACCCACCCTTCACCTTTTTATAGGGATAGGTGAAGAGTGGTGAAGAGTGGTGAAGAGTCAGCGCCACTCTTCACCTCTCAAATCCCCTGTGTTTATCGGGGTTTCAGACGAAAAGGTGAAGGGTGAAGAGTAAAAACGAGAGTAGGCTTTTTTACTGCGGAGGCCTCATTCCAATTTTTGCCTTGCCATGGCATTTTTTTGCCCTTTAGGAGGGCAATTTTTTGCCATTGCCAGGCAATAATCCTTATGTCGTGAGAGGTTTAAAAGAACAGAAGTATTAAGCTATAAAAATATAAAGTACCATTCTATAAAGATATAAAAAGAGCATAAATGATGAACCAAGCTACTCAAGACTTTATTCGCCAGCACCAGGACGATGATGTCCGCCAGCTGGCTTTTCTCGGAAGCAAGTATCCGGAAGTAGATATGCCTTTCGCTCTCGATCAGATTCGCGGGCGAAAGATGGCTCGTGTCAAGTTGCCTCGTTGGGCAAGTCTCGAAGGCATCATCTATCCTCCTCATATTTCTATGGAGCAATGCTCCTCTGAATCTACTGCGCTTTACAAGGCAGAACTGGCAGCGAGACTGCTCAGTTTGCCGGCTTCTTCATCTGGAACCGAGATGAAGGCTGAAAATGAAATAGAGTTTGTTGACCTGACAGGTGGATTTGGAGTAGATTTCTCTTATATCGCAGCCCGATTGGGAGTGAAGTCGATGTACGTGGAGCGTCAGGCTCATCTCTGCGAGGCGGCAAAGGAGAACTTCGGGCGCTTGGGCTTGAAGAACGCCATCGTGAAGAATGGGGATGGAATAGAAATTCTTCATTCTTTTCATCCAAAGAAAAAAGATGCAGCATCAGCTGATGATTCTTTAGGCATCACTTATGACCAACCTCGGTCATTACTTAAGACCAACCTTGGTCTTAAGATAATCTTCATAGATCCTGCCCGTAGAGACGATGCAGGCAACAAGGTGGTATCCTTGAAGGATTGCACACCCGATGTTACCATTTTGCAGGAAGAAATGCTGTCGAAGGCTGATTACGTCATCATCAAACTCTCTCCGATGCTCGACTGGCATCGCGCCATAAGCGAATTAAGCCACGTTAGAGAGGTTCATATCATCTCCGTGAACAATGAGTGCAAGGAGCTCCTTTTAGTGCTGTCAGCGCGAAATATGGGCGAAAATCTCCGCATTTATTGCATCAATGATGCGCAATCCTTCGTCTGCGACGAGATGGATATGGAGTCTTCTTCCGTCAAGATTGCCCCATCCACCCTTGAAGAGATGCTGTATCTTTATGAGCCGAATGCCTCGTTGATGAAAGCCGGCTGTTTCGGCGTTCTTTCCGGGCGCTATGATGCAAGGATGCTTTCCAAGAACAGCCATCTTTTCGTGAGCCAGGCGCCTATCGAGGCTTTCCCTGGCAGAAGCTTCCGCATCATCGCCGTTTCTTCCTTTAATAAGAAGGAGTTGAAGCGTCATCTGTCAGGAATCACCAAGGCGAACATCGCTACCCGCAACTTCCCCCTTTCCGTGGCAGAATTGCGCAAGCGATTGAAGTTGAAGGATGGTGGTGAAACCTATATCTTCGCCACCACACTGAGCGACGAAAGCCATGTGCTGGTGATTACGGAGAAAAAATAAGCTGATTTCCTGAAAAATCAAGTTCTAATCCTATAAGATGATTCCGCCAAAACCACCACTAATCGGGTGATATAGGCTAGTTTGTGGCTCGTAATCATTCTTGAACCCCTAAAAAACTGAAAATAAAGATAGCAATATTTGGTCGTTTGGCGAAATATTGCTATTTTTGCATCCTATAATATTGCAAACTAGTTTGAAATCATGTCATTAATAGAAATTAAAAAGGTCGAAAGCAAGAAGGATTTGAAGACGTTCATCGACTTCCACTACGACCTCTACGAAGGCAACGAATACGATGTGCCTAATCTTTTCAGCGACGAAATGAATACCCTGAGCAAGGATAAGAACGCTGCGTTCGAGTTCTGCGAGGCAGAGTATTATCTTGCCTATAAGGATGGAAAACTGGCAGGTCGCGTCGCTGCTATCATCAACCACAAGGCAAACAATAAGTGGGGAAAGAAATCCGTCCGATTCGGATGGATTGACTTCATTGACGACCGTGAGGTTTCGAAGGCTCTCTTGGATGCTGTGGAAAAGTATGGTAAAGAGAAAGGCATGGAGGATGTGGTAGGTCCGCTTGGATTTACCGATATGGACCCTGAGGGAATGCTTACCTGGGGGTTCGATCAGCTGGGTACTATGCCTACCATCTACAATTACCCTTATTATCCGGAGCACATCGAGGCCCTGGAGGGTTTTGTGGTAGATAACAAGTATGTGGAGTTCAAGATCATGGTACCTGATACCATACCGGAGAAGTACGCCAAGATAGCGATGATGATAGAGAAACGCTATAATCTGCATGTGCGCAAGCTTACCAAGAAGGAAGTCTTCCAAGGCGGAATGGGACAGAAGATCTTTGATCTCATCAACGATACCTACAAGGATCTCTATGGATATTCTGAACTCTCACAGAAGCAGATAGATCAGCTTATCAAGTCGTATCTCAGTTTTCTCGACTTCAACCTCATCACCTGTATCGAGGATTGGACGGGTGGAGAGCATAAGCTCATCGGTGTGGGAATCACCATGCCGTCGTTGGCTCATGCCCTGAGAAAGTGCCGCCGTGGCAGATTGCTGCCTTTCGGCTGGTATTATGTGTTGAGAGCCATCAAACAGCACAAGACCAACATCGTTGACCTCCTCCTCATCGGTATTCTTCCTGAATATCGTGCCAAGGGAGCGAATGCACTTCTCTTTGCCGATCTGATACCTTGGTACCAGAAGTATGGTATTGAGTGGGGCGAGACCCAGGTTGAGCTGGAAACCAATGCCGGTGTGCAGGGACAGTGGGGTGCTTTGACCCCAGTAATGCACAAGCGCAGAAAGTGCTACAAGAAGATTATTAAATAAGGAATTAAGGGATCTCCCCTAAAAACATAGGAGGATTTTATGTCAGAAGATAATAATGAATTGAAAGCCCCACAGGAGCAGCAGCCGGTAGAATATACCGATGACAACATCCGACACTTGAGTGATATGGAGCATGTACGTACTCGTCCGGGTATGTACATTGGTCGTCTGGGTGATGGTAACTTGCCGGAGGATGGAATCTACGTACTCTTGAAAGAGGTGGTAGATAACTCTATCGATGAGTTCAAGATGGGGGCTGGTGCCAGATTGGAGATTGATATCGAAGATCATCTGCGGGTCAGCGTGCGCGACTATGGTCGTGGTATTCCTCAAGGTAAACTTGTCGAGGCTGTGAGCGTGCTGAATACCGGTGGTAAGTACGACAGCAAGGCGTTCAAGAAGAGTGTCGGCTTGAACGGAGTGGGTGTGAAGGCGGTGAACGCCCTCAGCTCTCATTTCGAGGTAAAGTCGTTCCGCGACGGCAAGGTGCGCCATCTGAAGTTTGAGAAAGGTATTCTGCAGAGCGATGTTACCGAAGATACGGAGGACGAGAACGGTACCTTCATCTTCTTCGAACCGGATAATACCCTGTTCAAGAACTATTCTTTCCACGATGATTTCGTGGAAACCATGCTCCGTAACTATACTTATCTGAACACCGGACTTACCATCATGCACAATGGCCGCCGCATCCTCAGCCGTCATGGTTTGAAGGATCTCCTGACCGATAACATGACCAATGAAGGTCTTTACGAGATTGTTCACATGAAAGGCGAAGACATCGAGATAGCCTTTACCCATACCAATCAGTATGGCGAGGAGTACTATTCCTTCGTAAACGGCCAGCACACCACCCAGGGCGGTACTCATCAGAGTGCCTTCAAGGAGCATATCGCCAGAACCATCAAGGAGTTCTACGGCAAGTATGAGTATGGCGACATCCGAAACGGACTGGTGGCTGCCATTGCGCTGAACGTAGAGGAGCCGGTGTTTGAGAGTCAGACGAAGATTAAGCTCGGAAGTACCACAATGTCTCCGAACGGAGGCGAAACCATCAATAAGTATGTGGGCGATTTCCTGAAGAAGGAAGTAGATAACTATCTCCATATCCACAAGGATGTGGCTGAGATTCTGGAGAACAAGATCAAGGAGAGTGAGCGTGAGCGCAAGGCGATGGCTGGCGTTACCAAACTGGCGCGTGAGCGTGCCAAGAAGGCGAACCTTCACAACCGCAAGTTGCGCGATTGCCGCATCCACTTCAGCGACGCCAAGAACGAGCAGAAGGAGGCAAGCTCCATCTTCATCACCGAGGGTGATTCTGCCAGCGGAAGTATTACCAAGAGCCGCGACGTGAACACCCAGGCGGTATTCTCGCTGCGAGGCAAGCCGTTAAACTGCTATGGTCTGACCAAGAAGGTGGTTTACGAGAACGAGGAGTTCAACCTTCTCCAGGCAGCCCTTGACATAGAGGATGGTCTGGATGGATTGAGATATAATAAGGTGATTGTGGCTACCGATGCCGATGTGGATGGAATGCACATCCGATTGCTCATCATCACCTTCTTCCTGCAGTTCTTCCCTGACCTCATCAAGAAGGGCCACGTGTATGTGCTTCAGACTCCATTGTTCCGAGTGCGCAACAAGCGAACCAAGATCAAGAACAAGCAGGCGGTGGCTGATGCCGATGCCAAGTTGGGTCCTAAGGAGAAGAAGGGCGATTTCATTACGCATTACTGTTACAGCGATGAGGAGCGACAGCAAGCCATCAGAAACCTTGGTCCTGACCCGGAAATCACCCGATTTAAGGGTTTGGGAGAGATTTCACCAGAGGAGTTTGCCCACTTCATCGGTCCGGATATGCGATTGGAGCAGGTTACGCTCCACAAGACCGACCAGGTGCAGAAACTCCTGGAGTATTATATGGGTAAGAATACGATGGAGCGTCAGAACTTCATCATCGATAACCTGGTGATTGAGGAGGATATTCCGGAGGAAGACTCAGCACCGCTGGATTAAATGAAGTGAAGAGTGAAGAACGAAGTTTAAGGAAATGAAGAAGATAATTTTATTTGCGTTTCTGGCGTTCCTGGCAGTAACTTCTGCCAGTGCCCAGCTGCGTATCAAGATGGGCAAGAACAGCCCGATAGAGAAGTTGGGTAGGGCGGAAATCGCCATTACCAATCTCTATGTGGATAGTGTGGATGAGAACAAGCTTGTAGAGGATGCCATCCGTGGTATGCTCGAGAAACTCGACCCTCATTCCTCTTATGCCACAGCCAAGGAAACCAAGGCGATGAATGAACCGCTGAATGGCAGTTTCGATGGCATTGGCGTGCAGTTTAACATGGTAGATGATACCTTGCTCGTCATCCAGCCCGTAGTGAATGGTCCTTCCGAGAAGGTGGGAATCATAGCCGGCGATCGCATCGTTGCGGTGAATGATACGGCTATTTCGGGTGTGAAGATGAGCAAGGAGGAAATCATGAAGCGCCTTCGTGGTCCTAAGGGAACCACGGTGAATCTTACCATCGTGCGCCGTGGCATCAAGGACAAACTTACTTTCAAGGTGAAGCGCGACAAGATTCCTGTAACCACGATGGATGCGGCGTATATGATTCGTCCGGGAATCGGATACATCCGATTGGGAAGCTTCGGCCTGACCAGCTACAAGGAGGTGACTACGGCGATGGATTCGCTCAAGAAAGTGGGAATGAAAGACTTGATCTTCGACCTTGAGGATAATGGCGGCGGCTACCTTCAGGCAGCGGCTCAGATAGCCAACGAGTTCCTGCAGAAGGGAGATCTCATCGTTTATACCAGTGGTCGTGCAGCTCCCCGTCAGGAGTACAAGGCGCAGGCGAACGGAAGATGGCGCAAGGGCAAGGTGGTAGTGCTTACCAATGAGTTTACAGCTTCTGCCGCAGAGATTGTTTCCGGAGCCATCCAGGATCAGGACCGTGGAGTAGTGGTAGGTCGCAGAACCTTCGGCAAGGGATTGGTTCAGCGTCCGCTTACCTTCGATGATGGCAGCGAGATTCGTCTCACCATCGCCCATTATTATACGCCTAGCGGCAGATGCATCCAGAAGCCGTATAAGAAGGGAGACAGACTGGATTATGCGATGGATCTCGACAATCGCTACAAGCATGGCGAGTTCACCAACCAGGACAGCATCCATCTTTCCGATAGCTTGAAGTATTATACTTTGCGCAAGCACCGTGTGGTTTATGGTGGTGGCGGAATCATGCCCGATTATTTCGTGCCATTGGATACTACCAAGTACACCAAGATGCACCGTCAGCTGGCAGCCAAGAGCATCGTCATCAACCACAGCCTGAAGTTTATCGATGCGCATCGCAAGGAATTGAAGAGCCAGTATAAGGATTTCAACAAGTTCCTGGCAAGCTACGAGGTTCCGTCTTCGCTCATCGATGCGATTATCGCTGAGGGCAAGAAGGAGAAGATAGAGCCTAAGGATGAGGCTGAATTGACTCAGACAAAGAAATACCTCGCCCTGCAGCTGAAGGCCCTTGTAGCAAGAGATATCTGGGATATGAGCCAATATTTCCAGGTTTGGAACGAGACCAACGAGATAGTTCAGCGTGCCGTGAAGCTGCTGACCACGGGGAAGTAGGGAAGGTTAAGTGAAGAGTGAAGAACGAAAAGTGCTTTGCTCGTGTAACTATAGAAAAAACGGCTGTTAACTGTTAACCTGTTAACCCGTAACCCGCCTAGCGGTAAGCTTTAAGCAATACGCCCTGAAAGGGCAGAAGCTCCTAGCCCAGGGCACCGCCCTGGGTATAATGGGGATATAACGAAGTCGCCCTGTAAGGGCAAAAGCTTTCTGATACGAAGCTTTTGCCCTTACAGGGCGTTTTGTTGGTTGTATGTTTACCCAGGGCGGTGCCCTGGGCTAGGAGCTTCTGCCCTTTCAGGGCGTGCTGCTCAATATTTGCTTCTGTAAGAATTCATGAATCCTTTCTGAATTCATTTACTTCTTCTCATGTATGCGATCCCATTTCAGATAGATTCCGGCAAGGATGGTGCCGGAAATACTGTGCCAGGCGCAGCTGATGGCGCAAGGCAATACGGCAAGAGGCTGGGCAGCAAAGAAATTGCCGGCGAGAACCGTGGCAAGACCGGCATTCTGCATTCCCACCTCAATGCTGATGGTACGCTTCTTGGCAGTATTGAAGCCCGCCAGCTTCCCGGCAAGCCAACCCAGCAGATAACCCAGGGTGTTGTGGCAGAAAACCACGGCAAAAGTCCAGAGGAAAAGCGATAAGCCACGAGCCACCAAGTCATCGTGAACTGTAGAAATCACGCCGCCTACGATGATTGCCAGACACGTAACGCTGATGCCCGGCATCAGACTCTGGATGGTAGGGAAGCAATCCTTCTTGCCATAGATATAATTCAAAGCGCAGCCGATGGCCACAGGGATAATCGTAACTATCAGAATGTTGATGAACATTCCCACAGCATCTACATGGATAATCTCGCCTGCCGTAATCTTCATCAGCAGCGGAGTCATCACTGGCGCAAGAATCGTAGAGGCGCAGGTCATTCCCACAGAAAAAGCCACATCGCCATGGCAGAGATAACTCATGATGTTGCTTGATACTCCGCCCGGACAGCAACCTACCAGCAGGATTCCGAGCGCCAGGGCTGGATCAAGATGCCAGACATGCACCAGGGTGTAAGCCACACCCGGCATGATGATGAACTGGGCGCAGGCACCGATAAAGACATCCAGCGGGCGCTGAGCCAGAATCTTGAAGTCGTTGGTGGTCAGGGTCAAGCCCATGGTGAGCATGATGATGCCGAGAATGACGGTTTGAGTAGTTCCGCGCACCCAGTCGAAGGTATGTGGGAAGAAGAATGTGAATACTGCTACACCTATTACGAAAATAGAAGTGTAATTGGCCAGCAACTTGCTGAGCCCCTGAAAAAATCTAAGCATAATTCTATTTCTTTTTAAAATCCTGATATTTCTCTCTTATTTGCAATCTCTTGGATGATTGTCTTTGACAATCTCTCTTCTTTCTTTCTCTCCTCTCCTCCTTCTTTCCTCGCTTTCAATATTGGGTGCAAAAGTACGTCTTTTCTACCGAATAAACAAATTATTTAATAATTAAATATCAAATTATAACATTTTTGTTGGTTTGAGCTTACGAATCTGCACGAATCTTCTTGGATTGTGCAAAATCTGAAGCAAAATAATTCGGCTTTTCTTCTTTAATTCCGCAACAAATGTGTAACTTTGCACCCATATTATCGATAATAGTCATAGAATGAACGAAGATTTTGATATAAGACAACAGATGGTTTCGCCTGCCGAAAAGGAATTCGAGAAAGCACTGCGCCCACTGAAGTTCTCCGACTTCAGCGGACAGAATGGTGTGGTGGATAATCTCGAAGTCTTCGTAGAGGCTGCCAAGTATCGTGGCGAACCGCTCGACCATACCCTCTTGCATGGTCCTCCGGGACTGGGTAAGACCACATTGAGTAACATCATCGCCAACGAACTGGGTGTGGGCTTCAAGATTACATCAGGCCCTGTGCTCGATAAGCCGGGCGACCTGGCAGGTATCCTTACCTCCCTGGAGCCTAACGATGTGCTCTTCATCGATGAAATCCACCGCCTTTCGCCAGTGGTAGAGGAGTATCTCTATTCGGCGATGGAGGATTATCGCATTGACATCATGATAGACAAGGGTCCTTCTGCACGAAGCATCCAGATAGATTTGAATCCGTTTACCCTCGTGGGAGCCACCACCCGTAGCGGACTTCTCACGGCTCCGCTCCGTGCCCGTTTCGGAATCAATCTGCATCTGGAATACTACGACCCTGAGACGCTTCAGAAGATTATCAAGCGAAGTGCGATGCTCCTGCAGGTGCCGATAGAAGATGAGGCGGCAGTGGAAATCTCCCGCCGCTCGCGTGGAACCCCTCGTATCGCCAACTCATTATTGCGAAGAGTGCGTGATTTCGCCCAGGTGAAGGGCAACGGAACCATCACTTACGAGATTGCCCAGATGGCGCTCAAGGCACTGAACATCGACCAGTATGGCTTGGACGAGATAGACAACAAGATTCTCACCACCATCATCGACAAGTTCCGTGGAGGTCCGGTGGGCGTAAGCACCATTGCCACGGCTATCGGCGAAGATGGCGGTACCGTAGAGGAGGTTTACGAGCCGTTCCTCATCATGGAAGGCTTCATCAAGCGTACGCCACGAGGCAGAATGGCCACCAAGCTTGCCTATGATCATCTCGGCAGGAATCCGTATACAAGCAATATTATGCAGGGAGACCTGTTTGAATAAAGTTCAAATCTCATAGTTCAAATCTCAAAGTTCAAAGTAATGAAGATTGGAATATTTACGGGTACATTCGACCCATTTACGATAGGACATCAGAACATCGCCGAGCGTGCCTTGCCCATGTTCGACAAGCTCGTGATTGCAGTAGCGATGAGCAAGCTGAAACATGCGCAGGAGGAAATCTCGAAGCGTGTGGAGGATATTAAGGCTGTTTTTCCGAAGGAATGTGCAGAGCTGGTAGATGCGGAGGATGCTTCCAAGGGTTATCGCCTGGAGGTGGTTGCCTACGATGACCTCACCATCGACCTGGCGCATCGCCTGGGAGCCAAGTTCCTGGTTCGCGGCGTTCGTTCAGCCAAGGATTTCGAGTACGAGCGAGAGCAGGCTGACATCAACAAGCAGTTGGGCGGCGTAGAAACCATCCTGCTGTTTTCCGACCCAAGATACAGCAGCATCAGCTCAACGCTGGTTAGGGAATTGAGATTCTTCGGAAGAGAAGTAGATGAATTTTTACCAAAAATAAAATAAAAATAGGAGGAAGAAGCGTATGATAACATACAATGTAGATGGCGTGAAAATGCCAAAGATCAAGAAGCGCGACACCAGTGCCTGGATTCGCAAGGTAGCTGCCTCTCATGGCCGCAAGGTGGGAGAGATAGGCTATATGTTTGTAGATGACGAGAAGATTCTCGAAGTGAACAACGAGTATCTGGGTCATGATTACTATACCGATGTCATCACCTTCGATTATGATGAGGATGATGTGATTAACGGCGACATCGTGATTTCGCTCGATACAGTTCGCACCAATGCCGAGCAGTTTGGCAAGACCTACGATGATGAGCTTCACCGCGTCATCATCCACGGCATCCTGCACCTCTGCGGCATCAATGACAAAGGTCCGGGAGAGCGCGAAATCATGGAGGAGAACGAGAACAAGGCACTAGCCCTGCTCGAAGGTGCTTCGATATTGAAGAAGTAAAGCCCTTCGATATTGGGAAGCCATTCCTTTGATGTTGGAATTAAGTTTCCAATATTTAGAGATACATTCCCTCTTCGAATTTCTCGGGCGAAGTATAGAAAATCAGCTGTTAACTGTTAACCTGTTAACTCTTGGTGGTTAAGATGAACAGTTAAGTCTTGGCAGTTAAGATGAACAGTTAACTCTTAATGTGGTTCATGAAGCGGGCTGAAGGCCCAGCAAGCTCTTAGCCCAGGGCAACACCCTGGGTACAAGGAAGATATAACGGATTCGCCCTGTAAGGGCAAAAGCTTTCATATACGAGGCTTTTGCTCCTACAGGGCGTTTTGCTTTATTCTATCGCCTTGATTCTCTCGCGGCATTCTTTCAATATCTCTTTCAGTTCCTCCACGGTTGTGGCTCTCAGCATGGCGATTCTCGTCTGGCGGAAATCGGGGATGCCCTTGAAGATAGGGGAGGCGGCAAGGTGGCGACGGGTGTGGAGGATACCTCTGTACTCGTCGATGCGCTCCACGTTGATGCGAAGCTGCTCCTCCAAGAGGTCAATCTTTTCATCCACGGTTAATGGGGCTGCACCCGTATTATCCAGATAATCGCGTATTTCCTTGAAAATCCATGGTCTTCCGAAGGTGGCTCTACCAATCATCACTGCATCTACGCCGTAACGCTCAAAAGCAAGCTTGGCTTCCTCTGGGGTCGTAATATCGCCATTGCCGATGATAGGAATATGGATGCGGGGGTTGTTCTTCACCTCACCTATGAGGCTCCAGTCAGCTTCTCCCGTGTACATCTGGCTTCGGGTTCTGCCGTGGATGGTGAGCGCCTGGATTCCGCAATCCTGTAGTTGCTCGGCAAGCTCGGTGATGATGAGGTTCTCGCAATCCCAACCCAGTCGGGTCTTCACGGTTACGGGCACGTTTACCGCCTTCACCACCTCTCTTGTAATATCCAGCATCAGCGGGATATTCCGGAGCATTCCGGCTCCCGCACCCTTTCCGGCAACCTTCTTCACCGGGCAACCGAAGTTAATATCAATCACATCCGGCTTCGCCTGTTCCACAATCTTGGCAGCTTCCACCATATCCTCGGTGGTGCGACCATAAATCTGAATGCCCACAGGGCGCTCCTCATCGCTTATCGTAAGCTTGCTGACTGTGCTCTTGATGCTTCGCACCAAGGCTTCCGCCGATACGAACTCAGTATAAACCATGGCAGCTCCGAATCGCTTGCAGAGCATGCGAAAGCCAATATCCGTTACGTCTTCCATCGGAGCGAGGAAGAGGGGCTGAGGCCCAAATTCTATATTACCTATTTTCATTTTTTTCTTTTTGCGGCTGCAAAGTTAATGCAATTTGGAGACAAAACAAAATAAAACGCAGATATTTTCAATTTTTAAAACGATGATTTTAAGCTTTTGCCCTTACAGGGCGCATTGCTGCTGCTGTTTATAACCCAGGGCGATTGCCCTGGGCTAGGAGCTTCTGCCCTTTCAGGGCGTTCTTTTTGCGTTTCTGCCTTTCAGGGCATGTGTTTCTGCCATAGACGTCTATTTCAGCAGATGATACATTCCTCCTGCCAGGGTGCGGATGATGCCCTTCATCTCCAGCGTAAATAGGATAGAGGTGAGGCGACCGATGTCGATGTTCGATTTCACGCTGATGATGTTAATCTGAAGATCATTGGTCTTGGAGAGGATTTGGACGATGAGCTCCTCTTCGGGCGATAGTTCCGGGAAGAGGCTGCGCTCGATGCCCTGCTGCTTGGCTCGCATTAGGGTGGCGTCATCCTGCCAGCGCATATCCTTCACGAAATCCTCGGCACTGGTGATGAGCGTGGCGCCGTTGTTGCGAATCAGGTTGTTGCAGCCCTCGCTGTAGTAATCGCCTATCCTGCCCGGGAAGGTGAAGACGTCCCTGCCGTAGGATTGCGAAATATCGCAGGTGATGAGACCTCCGCCATGAGCAGCACTCTCTATCAGGATGCAGGCATCCGACATTCCTGCCACAATTCGGTTGCGGCGCACGAAGTTGATCTTATCTGCATTCGTACGGGTAAGGAATTCGGTGAGCAAACCGCCCTGTTCTATCATCTTTGCAGCCGTTTCCCGGTGCTGACGTGGGTAGAGGTCGTCGAGGCCGTGAGCCAGAACGCCCACGGTTTCATAGCCGCTGGCGAGGGATTGGCGATGAGCCACGATATCCACACCATAAGCCAGGCCGCTCACTATCAAGACACGAGGGGAAAGCTGCTTCAAATCCGTAATGAAGCGGCGGATAAGGTCTTCGCCGTAAGGGGTGCAGTGGCGGGTTCCCACGATGTTGATGATTCGCTGCTGGTTCAGGTTGGCGTTGCCTTTATAGAAGAGCATGAGCGGCGCATCATCGCAATCCTTGAGTCGTTGCGGATAACGTTCGTCGTTCATCGTTATCGGTTCTATTCCGTATCTTATGTCGTATTCCAGTTCTTCTTCGGCGCGTTTTCGGGCCTCGTCGCAGTTTTGGATAGCGTTTACGAGTTTATCCGAGGCATCGGGGAGGATGTCTCTAAGGTTATTCTTATGCTCAAGGATGAGCGTGGCGGAGCCCACCTTTCTATATAGTTCCAGCATTCCCGCAAGGCTGAAATAATTCAGCCTTGTTAAGAGTATAGTATTTAATATTTCCTGTTGGTCAGCCATAATCTTAAAAAATAATTAGTTATCTCTTCAAGTATTCATACCCAATCCTGCACCTCAGGCATTCCTTTTTGTCGCAGTATTCCTTCTTCAGCTGGATAAGCGCCTGGCTATCCCCAGCATTCTCCACCTCCAGGCCGCACTGCTGCCACATCCTTACTATGTGGTTATTCTCCGCCTTCAGCTCCTCCAGGAAATCGAAGGCGCGGTCGCAGTATTTCTCCTCGCCACGGTGCCTTCCGTAGGCAAAGAGGATGGGAACCACGGTGTTGATGATGAGCAGATTGAGCGAGAAAGGGGAGAGGTGCTTCTCGTTACGGATGCTCGTGCTGCCGAAGGTATAATGGGTTTCCCAATACTCCGTAACGCTGGTAGAGAGCACCTTCTTTGCCTCCTTCACCGTAGAAGCCTCCAGCAGCTGGCTTAATCCCGCACGGCGGTTATAATAAAGATTGGCAAGCTGCGAAATGCGGATATGCGGGAAGTTCTGCGGGCGAAGTCTCAGGAATCGCCACAGCTTGTAATCCATCGGCTGCAGCGAGAACTTATGCGAGAGATAAAGATACTCGTTTCTCAATCTTGCGAAATACCCGTCGTTCAGGGCGTCTTTCTGATATCTTTCGGGAATGGTGTTCAGCTCCAGCAATCCCGCCTGACCCATGAAGATGGCTTCCACCTGGAAGAGGTCATCTCTGTGATGATCCACCGCCCTCAGAGGCAGTTTCAGCGCCCACTGCTCAAAAGCATCTCCATTGATTCCGAAGCCGTAGTTTCTGGCGAGAGTTACGAAGTAGGCGTTCTCCCAATCTCCGTTGCAGCGGCGCACACGCTCCTCTATCGCCTCCGTCTTCTGCGAGAGGCGTTCGGTTTGCAGGGCGCTCATCCACGAGTGAACGGTGAGCTTGGTGAGCGATGGAATTATCTGATAGCAAGGAGGATACTGGTCGATGGTGAGCAGCTCCTGATAGTGCTTGAAAACATTCTCGGGGATGTCGAGCTGCATCTGCGTCAACGGGGCACCCTTGGAGTTTCGGGCTTCCGTATCGATGTTGCCGCAGACGTGCAGAATCACGTTGTCGTATCTTTCATCCTTGTCGTGGGCGTGAAGATACCAGTCGCTCGCCTTGTCGTGAATCTCCACGTTGCCCACCCAGAGAGTTCCGGCAATCTTGATTTTGGCGTTGAAGAAATCGGGCCCTGCATTGCGGTTGTGCAATCCGGGGTCGATGACTTCCACCTGCCTGTGGTCGGTGGTGGAAAGAGGGGAGAGTGGGAAGAGTTTGTGCTTCCACACGTAGTGAAGTAGTTGCTCCATATTGTTTCGGCTTTTATGGTTTATAGGATTGCCTCTTTCGGATCGCAAGTTCTGATGCTTGTTCTTTTGCAGAAATCGCAAGCTTGATGCTTGTCCTTTGATGGTGCAAGTTTTTCGCTCGTGTGCGGAAGGGGTATTGAAAAATCAGCTGTTAACTGTTAACCTGTTAACCTTGGGATGAGAAATATTTCTCGAATGCCTTGTCGTAATCCTCGCTGTTGCCCAGCTTTCCGTTGATGAGGCAGACGAGTTCTACGGTTGCCTTGAGGCAGAGCTTCTCATCGCTGGCACGGAAGATGTCCTGATGGAAGACGTATCTCACGCCCTGCTTCTCCAGCCACAGACGCGAAAGGAATTCGTCATCGCATTGCAGCGGAACCTTGTACTGCAGGTTCATTCTCGCCACCACAGCATCCACACCCTTATTGTGCATTTCGGCAAAGCTGAGGCCGCATTCCTTCAGGAAGAGATGGCGGGTATGCTCCATGTAGTGCAGATAGTTGGCGTTGTTCACGATGCCCTCAATATCGCACTCGTAATCCCTCACTTCCATCTTTGTCTCGAATATGTATTTGCTCATCATTTTCTCTTTTTTAGTTACTAAATGAGGCTAAAAGCCCTAAATCACTGCAAAAATAACCAAAATTTTCTATTTATTATTATAATAACAAGGATTTTTCAAGGTTTTTCGAAGAAAAATGTGTATTTTTGCATAAAAAAAGCTGCACTCGGCAATTTGAAAGCAAGCTTTCATTGCGCTCATTTGCATTTTTTTTGCCGAATAGAACAAAAAGTAAGAACAAATAAAATTTAGATAAAGATGAAAATTGCTTTGATCGGCTACGGAAAGATGGGACACATGATCGAGGAGATCGCCCTGCAGCGTGGCCACGAAATCGTATGTAAGATTGACGTGAATAACCCTGAGGATATCGACAGTCCTGAGTTCTGCTCTGCCGATGTTGCCATCGAGTTTACAAACCCTACTGCCGCTTACGGCAACTATCTGAAGGCTTTCTCTCACAACGTGAAGGTGGTTTCAGGTTCAACAGGTTGGATGAAAGACCATAAGGAAGACGTGGAGAAGCTCTGCGCCGACGGTAAGCAGACCCTCTTTTGGGCTTCTAACTTCAGCATCGGTGTGGCCATTTTCTCTGCCGTAAACCGCTATCTGGCCAAGATCATGAACGGATTCCCACAGTACTCAGTATGCATGCAGGAAACCCACCACGTGCATAAGCTCGATGCGCCATCAGGTACAGCTATCACCCTTGCCGAGGAAATCATCGACAACATCGATAGAAAGAAGGATTGGAAGCGTGGCGTAACCTACTGGACAGAGGATGGTCATCACGATGAGGGCGATGCAAACATCACCGATGAGGATTTGGTCATCAACTGCGTACGCGATGGCGAGGTTCCTGGAATCCACGCCGTGATGTATGATTCAGATGCTGATATGATTACCATTGAGCACAGCGCCCACTCACGCAAGGGCTTTGCCCTGGGAGCCGTTCTCGCAGCTGAGTTCACAGCCAACCATACCGGTTTGCTCACCACATCAGATTTATTTAAGTTCTAAATCAGGAATCTCGGAAATATGATTTCTTGAAACAGGATTTCTCCTGAAATTAAGAAAGAAAAAATATGATTGACAAGCAGAAACAAAACCTTAATATGAAGGTGCAGTGGGCGAAGTTCGCAGTGGTTCTCGCCCTCTACCTCCTCTTCCTGATATGGGTGGAGAGCTGGCTGGGACTCATTGTGGTTCCGTTCATCTTCGACGTTTACATCACCAAGAAGATTCACTGGCAGTGGTGGAAGGATGAGGAAGGTCCTATCCGTTTCATCATGAGCTGGGTTGATGCGCTCGTGTTCGCGCTCGTAGCGGTTTATTTCATCAACCTCTTCTTCTTCCAGAACTATGTGATCCCATCATCATCTCTCGAAAAGAGTCTCCTCACGGGCGACTATCTCTTCGTGAGCAAGGTAAGCTACGGACCTCGCATTCCTGAAACTCCGCTCACCATGCCGCTCACCCAGCACACCATGCCGCTGGTCAACGTGAAGAGCTACGTGGAGTGGCCTCACTGGGATTACCGCCGCGTAAAGGGATTGGGCAACGTGAAGCTCAACGACATCGTGGTGTTCAACTATCCTGCCGGCGACACCCTCTGCAACGAGGAGCGCTATCAGGCGAATGATTACTATCAGATGGTTTACTCCATCGGCGACCAGATTCTGGAGCAGAACGGCCAGCAGCAGGATGTTCGCGTGCTGAACCCATTGCAGCAGCGCCGATACTTCGAAAAGGTGTATGCTGCCGGACGTAACTACATCGCCAGTATGCCGGGCGAATATGGCGATATCATCAGCCGTCCTACCGACCGCCGCGAGAACTACGTGAAGCGCTGCGTAGGTTTGCCGGGTCAGACCCTGCAAATCAAGAACCGCATCGTTTACCTGGACGGCAAGGCGAACAAGGAGCCTGATAATGTGCAGTATACCTACAAGATGAAGCTCAAGGGCGAGTTCCCTATCGACCTTGCCGATGAGCTGGGAATCACCAATGAAGACCTGCTGATGTACAATCAGAGCGGCGTGATTCCACTTACCAAGAAGGCTTATCTGGCGCTGAAGGCGAACAAGAACCTCGTGGAGAGCATCTCCATCAATACTGATGCGAGATACGGCGACCTTTATCCGCTCAACGCCTACACCGGCTGGACATGCGATAATTACGGTCCTGTATGGATTCCTAAGAAGGGCAAGAGCATCGCCCTGACGCTGAAGAATCTGCCTGTTTACGAGCGCTGCATCAAGGTTTACGAGGGCAACGCCCTCAAGGTAGATAGCCAGGGCAACATCTTCATCAACGGCAAGCTGGCGAAGAGCTACACCTTCAAGCTCGATTACTACTGGATGATGGGTGACAACCGCCACAACTCAGCCGACAGCCGCTACTGGGGCTTCGTTCCTGAGGATCACATCGTGGGCAAGCCTATCTTCATCTGGTGGAGCCACAGTCCTGATCATCCAGGCTTCTCCGGCATCCGCTGGAACCGCCTGTTCAACTTCGTAGATAACATCAAGTAACAGAAGTTTTTGAAATCAAGTAAGCAAAGATAGATTTGAAAATCGCAGTTAAGTTCCTAATAGCTTTAGGCTTGTCGCTGCTCCTGGTGTGGGTGGTGCGAACCTATGCCTTCACTGTCTTCACGGTGCCCGCCGGAGGTCTTCCTCCGCAACTGAAAGCAGGTAACCGGGTGATAGTGAATAGGATTGACTGCGATTTTTTCAATCGTGGCGATGTGGTTGTGTTCCGTGATTCTGTCACGTATCAGCGCCGCAACCAGCGCCGCAAGATAGTTGCTGAGGCTTATTTCATAGGTAGGGTAGAGAAGCAGCCGGGCGATACGATTCGCATCGATACGGTGCAGTATATCATTCCTACGGTGTGCTGCAAGCGCTGCGGCTGCAAGGATTGCCGCTTCTATCTGCTGAAAACGCCTACCGGGCAGCAGGTGGTGCATAAGCATCAGATGATAGGCAAGGCGTATAAGCTGTTTTAGCCGATCCCATCGCTCGCCCCTTATTATTAATTCTTAATTTAAAATTCAAAATTGAAAGCCCTTCTTTCTTCCACATATTTCGGCCCCATCCAGTGGTATCAGAAGCTGAACCGCTACGATGAATGCCTGATAGAGCGCCACGAGAGCTTTATCAAGCAAACCTATCGCAACCGTATGATCATCCCGACCACCAACGGCCCCCTCTCGCTCACCATCCCAACGAACCACAACACATCGCTGGCGATGAAGGACATCCGCATCTCCGACCACGCCAACTGGCGCCACGTCCACTGGAATGCGCTCCTCTCCGCCTACGGCGAGAGCCCCTTTTTCGAGTATTACCAGGACGACATCCGCCCCTTCTTCGAAAAGAAATACGAATTCCTCTTCGATTTCAACATGGAGACTACAGAGAAGATGATAGAGCTCCTCGACATCCGTCCGAAGATTTCAATCACCGAAGCCTATATTCAGAGTAAAGAACTGAAAGAAGAGGATGAAATCAAGGATTTCCGCGATGCTATTCGCCCAAAGAAGCCGCTTCCTGATGCTGAATTCGCTCCCCAGCGCTATTACCAGGTTTACGAGCAGAAATACGGTTTCCAGCCGAATATGAGCATCCTGGATCTCCTCTTCAATGAAGGAAATGAGGCGATATTCTACCTATAAATAATAAGGTAGAGTATCGCCTCGCAGTTTTTTGCAGCCTTTAACAGCCTTTAACAGCCTTCTCGCAGCCTTTAGTTAAAAAAACTAAGTCATAGCTTTCTACCCCAAAACTCATAGCTTTTTGCCTCGTAACTCATTGTTCTTCATCTTTTTCCGTCTTCTATTAAGACCTCCCGTTGTCATCAATGATGCCTAGGCTCGGTCTTCATAGATGCCCTCTCATCCCCCCTCATTATCCGCATCAGGAGTTAACAGGTTAACAGTTAACACCCCAAAAATGCATACTCCCCCTCCCACACATATATAAAAATAAGTATATATATTTAATATAATAAGGTACGCAAGGGGGAGGTAGGAAAAAACTGCTGTTAACTGTTAACCCTGTTAACCCCTGCTGCTCCCAGATGCTCTTTTAGGAAATTTAAACAAGAATGCTTGGTGGGTTCATCGAAAAGCCGTACTTTTGTACCCGACTATAACAACATCAAACAAAATACAACATAAAAACAATAATAACAACATAAAATGAAAAAACTGAAATTCCATATAGTAGGTCTTACCCACAACGACGTGAAGGGTCGTGAGGTAGAATACGCCAGGGAGGCAGAGGGCAGAACCATCTGCCTCGTGCCCGATGACGCCAATCCCTTTGATATGCTGGCAGTGAAGGCTTACGACAAGCAGCTTTTCATCGGCTATGTCTCAGCCCTGGAAGGCGAGGACGTAAGAGCCCTCATCATCGCCCGGAAGGGCAGGAACCTGCGCACCCGATGCCTGGGAAGCAACAGCAAGGAGGGAGCCGATGAGAAGTCGGGGCTCCAGCTGATAGTGGAGGCGCGCGTGGACGTCTCTGAGCAGGAGATAGAGCAGGCGCGCAGGGAAATCTATGATGACAGAATCTATGACGACTGGCACTATTCCGGACCCATTCTGCCCATCGACAAGCTGACCCGTTTCAGCGATTGCACCATGATGCTGGAAGGCGTCATCAACGACATCATCAGCATTCAGGAGCAACTCTCACGGGATTCAGATTCTTTTCGTGATTCAGATTCCGCAGATGCCGATAAGAATCCCCTTGATGCCGATTCCCGGTCGGCGCTGGAGGCAGAGCTGCGCGACAACCTGGAAGAGGCTAGGGAGCGGCTCAGCAGCTTCATGGAAATACAGCGAAGCGATTATTCGCGCGAGATGACGCAGACGAGAAACCGCATTCTCAACAACCTCGACCTCATAGACGATGAGGAAATCCATCGCATGGGTGAGCAACTGTATACGGAGATGGGATTCATTACCAGTTCCGCTTATCGTGAACGGGCAGCCCAGTCGTTCTTCGTAGATGCGCCTATCGCCCTCAAGCAGAAGCAGACGGGTGCCTACGATTATAAGGACCAGCTGGACGCCATAGAACAGCAGCTGCACGCCTTCCCCTATTCGCTCTATCCCACGTTCAAGGCCGACCCGGTAGATTTCCTCCGCCAGGTATTCTATAAGCGTGTGCCTCGCAAGATGATGCTCCAGTTGCTCTCGGGCATCGTACTGATGATCATGAACGGCAGGGTGAGCGATGTGAAGCAGTGGGGCAAGCACGGCAACGAGGAGGCGCTGCTGGCGATGAAGGCTGTGGGCAAGAAGCCTTCGGGCATTGAGTGTAAGATGAAACTCAAGGAGTTGGTGGATGAAGCTATCCTTAAAATGGCGTCTTGGCATAAGCCTAGTACGGGTAATCTTCTGATAAAAAGCCAATCCGACTGGTATCCTATATTCCGCATGCTGAATGATTGGGGAATTTTTAATACTACCAGTCAGACAGCCTTCTGCGATTACCTGGAAAAGCAATATGAGGAATTGGATAAAGGGAGCGATGAGTTGGCTCCCTGCTGCAAAAGAAAGGATCTTACGCAAGCAGCAGCGCCTATGTTTGAAAGACATGATGCGCTGGAGTGGGGGCGTCTTCATCCGAAGAAGTGGAATGTAAGGTCCGACAAGTTCAACCATTATTGCGACATCGTTGATGCCTTCAAGAAACTTATGCGAGAACAAGCCCTCCTGGAACATCTGATCCTGGAGGATCTTCTGCCGAGCAAAAAAGACGAGGAAGATGATGAGGATACTGAAGATGAAGATTGGTTCGATAAAGATTGATGATCTGCGTAGTATGTTTTCTTAGGTGGTTCAAGTACGCCCTGAAAGGGCAGAAGCTCCCAGCCCAGGGCAACGCCCTGGGTAATTACGGACGCAAGCCTGTCGCCCTGTAAGGGCAAAAGCTTTCAAGTACCAGGCAATTAACAAAGCTTTTGCCCTTACAGGGCGCATTGTTAAATGCTAGCATACCCAGGGCGTTGCCCTGGGCTGGGAGCTTCTGCCCTTTCAGGGCGTATGGGGCAAGCTCTTCTTTTTCTGATTGCGAAAACCAGGCTCTTCTTCCTGATAGTATGAACCAAGCTCTTCTTTCCAAATCTTGTGAATCTTGCTCTTTTCCTAAAACTATTATACCCCTTTTATACCGCTTTTCTGCCCTTTTATACCATTTCGCCTTGCTTTTATACCTTTACAATCTTATTTTCCCGGACGTTTGGAAACGCTTCTTTTATTCCTTATTTTTGCACTGCTTTTCCGAACGGTTGAGCGGCGGGAGCCTATCTCTCGTCTTGTTTTTAATTTAAATTTTTGTTATCATGTCAAATTTTAGTAAGATCTCTTTTGAGGAGTGTAAGCAGATGAGCAGCCGTCTCATCGCCATGAACCCTAACCGCAATGCGAACATGGGTAAGATTTCTACTTTCCTCCTCGATTACTACACCGAGCTTACCAAGCAGCCTTGGCTCTGCACCCTCGTAGGTCAGATTCGCGACCTCACCGCCAAGCAGAAGCAGATGCTGCAGCAGGCGGCTGATGCGGTAGATGCATCTCTGTATGCTAACGAGGATGACCTTGCCTTCGCCATCATCAAGAAGCAGGAGGAGGTGAAGGCAGGCGAGACCTTCAAGCAGCTCGACAAGCAGATTTCCGTCCTCAAGAAGCAGCTGCCATTCCGCTCTCCTCACTACTTCCATTTCCTCGATGACCATCGCGCCCAGAAGACCATCGACCCGGATGCCTTCACCTTCCAGACTACCGTTGACATCGATAACCCGGAGGAGGTAGAGGCGGCCGTGAAGAATGCCCTGCTCCTGAACGGCATGTTTGATGATCCTGCCGAGAAGCTTTTCAGAGAGAAGATTTTCTCTGCCGATGACATCGAGCTTTGGAAGGGAAAAGTGCTTCACGTGGAACGTTCGGCACGCAACAAGGCGCACATCGACATCCGAATCCCTATCGGAATGACCATTGCTGAGGCTCAGAGCGCCTTCTGCAAGCTCATCCATGCCACCGAGGACCCAAGCTGCGTTACGCCTGAGCGCATCATCTTCATCACCGATGCCGTGAGCCAGATCTATACTGCCGACGACTGGTACAAGCGACTGGATGAGGAAGCCGTGGCAGAATATCGTGAGGCTTACAGAAAGAGAGGACTGGATATTGACGGTCGTCCGCTGGATGTAGATTCTGCCCAGGTAAGAGCATCCCAGAATCCATATTCATCCCAGAATTCCTCTTCTCAGAGCTCTTCTTCTTCCTCTGCTCCAACCGTAGATTTCCAGCCTGTCGAGAGCGAGGAGGAGAAGGCGAGAAAGGCTGCCAATGCCGTGCAGTATGAGCAAACCTACGACGGCGTTCCTTACGAGGAGATTACCAAGGCGCTGGTGGAGCTGATGGGCGGTGCTCCTGCCCATGGCAACCGCAACAACTTCATCTATCGGGAAGCCTGCCTGCTCAGATACATCTGCAATAGCGAGGCGGCTTGGATTAAGCAGGTAATCGAAATCTTCGGCGAAGACGAGGTGAAGGCGTTCGCCTCTGTAGAGAGCGCCTGCAAGGTAGCTCAATCCTCGGAAATGCCCCAGCTCGTGAAGCAGGCAGTGGACCTCGCCCGCAAGAACTATCTCGCCAAGCAGGCCACCGAGAAGGCGGGAATCTACGCTGATGTTCCCCCTCAGATGCCTGCCCGATTGCCTAAGCTCATCAAGCTGCTCACCAGCAAGGTGCCAGCCGATTTCAAGCCGGCTGTGGCGATGGCGGTCTTTCCTCCGCTTGCCGCTCATCTCAAGGGCGTAACCTTCCGCTACATTGACAATCAGGTGCACGAGGCGGCGATGATGAACCTGCTCGTAGCTCCTATGTCGTCAGGCAAATCGGCGGTAAACGGACCTATCGACTGCATCATCGAAGACCTGGTGCAGATGGATAAGGTGAACCGTCAGAAGGAGCAGGAATGGAAGGACGAGGTGAACACCATGGGCGACAACAAGAAGAAGCCGGTGCGTCCGGAAGACATCTGCATCCGCATCGTTTCGCCCGACCTTACCCGTGCTGCCTACATCCAGCGTCTCGATGACGTGCAGAAGGCTGGCGGCGCCTATCTCTACTGCAAGATGGACGAGGTGGACATGCTCAGGAAGTTCAACGATCCTAGCCAGCTGATTCGTCTCTGCTGGGACAACTCTGAAGATGGTCAGGAGCGTGTGGGCACCAAGAGCGTAACCGCCCGCGTAAAGACCCGTTTCAACTGGAATGCTTCGAGCACCATCGCCGTTACCCAGAAGTTCTTCTCGGTAAGAGAGGTGGCTGATGGAGCCGTGAGCCGACTTTCGCTTGCCACCATCATCCGTCCCGATTTCGCTCCTTATCCGGTAGTGGGAGAGTATGATGCGCTGTTCAAGTCGGAGCTGGCTCCTTACATCCATCATTTGAATGCTGCCAGCGGTTTCAAGGAGTGCAGGAAGGCGCGCCAGCTTATCGAGCGACTGGGCAGTGAGATTATGGAGATGGCTCAGCTGGCTTACAACAAGCCTTACGCCGAGTTTGCCAAGCGTGGTTTGGCGAATGGTTTCCGCAGGGCGATGGTGCTTTATCTGGCGAATGGCGAGAAGTGGGAGAAGCCGATAGAGGAATTCATAGAGTGGAGCGTGAAGTACGATCTGTGGTGCAAGATGCGTTTCTTCGGCAATCAGATGCAGGAGGCGATAGATGCAGACAACCGTTCTATCTATCATGCATCCGGTGTGAGCAATCTTCTGCTCTTCGTTCATGATACTTTTGACAAGGCAGAGATTCAGAATGTCTGTATGGTTCATGGCACCAAGACGAAGCTTGCCATCCTCCTGTGCAACTGGAAGAAGCGTGGTTTCATCGTGAAGAACGATGATGATACCTTCTCCAAGACGGCTAAGTTCATCGCTAAGTATGGCCATTATGGAACGCCTGGGATGGCAGCGTAAGGCTAGTAAAGCGGGCGTGGCGAAAGTCCCACGCTCCCGCTTTTGTCAGCACGCCCTGAAAGGGTAAAAGCGCAAACCGCACGCCCTGAAAAAAGCAGAAGCCAATGCCCATACGCCCTGAAAGGGCAGAAGCTCCTAGCCCAGGGCATCGCCCTGGGTTTTAGAACAAATACAAAATGTCGCCCTGAAAGGGCAAAAGCTTTGAAAATACCGCCTTTTTGTAACATCTCTGTAAAGGTTCTTGACCTTCATCAAGAAATCGGGGCTTTTTGAAACTTTTCTCCTAAAAAGTTTGTGTGCGAACACAGAAAGTTGTATCTTTGCATCGGAATTAAGAAAGAAGGATAAAAGATTAGTAATTTCAGGATACGAAAGGTATTGATTATAAGGGATTAAGATTGAAAAGTCAGGATACGGAAAAGGTTAATGATTGATTTCAGGATAAGAGAGGTATTAGAAACAAGGTAAAGATTGAAAATAGGGTAACATTGAAAGATTGTTAAGAAAAGGATAATATTGAATTTAAAGTAAAGAAAGGGAAAAATTATGTTAGTATTAGGTATTGTTTTCGCAGCAGTAGTAGCATTTGCTGCAACAGTAGGCGCAGCTAGCAACAAGCTTGCTTAAGCTGCCAGTGAAGTAAGGAACTTTAAAAGTTCAGAAACAGTAATTGAAGCAAAGTAGGAAGCCAATATGGGCTTCCGAGATGTAGAAGGGGAGCCAATGGGGCTTTCCGGAATGAGGGAGCAGATGATGCTCCTTTTTTTGTTTAACATTAAAACATCAGACATACATTATATATAAAAGGAAATCGGGTTGGTTAACAGGTTAACAGTTAACAGCCCGATTTCTTTGTTTCTACCTCTATTCGAGGATGTTTTCTAACTGTATGGTTGAAACGGGCAGAAAGCCCAAAAACTCCTAGCCCAGGGCGTGTGGGGATTTGCCTTCTGCTTTTATGGCGTGTGGGGCATTGCCTTCAGCCTTTCCAAAAACTACTTGAAAATCAGGGTGGTGAGTCTGTCTTTATCAAACAGTTCCTGAGCCACGGCTTGAATCTGGGCGGCGGTAATCTCATCCACCTGCTCGTAGAGGCGGTCAACGTTCTTCTCCCAGCCATAGTGCAGGAAGCTCTTGCCGAAGTCGAGGGCGAAGTTCTCGCGGTTGTCGCAAGCCACGCCTATCTGGCCCTTAATCTGTTTCTTGGCAGCCTTGAGCTGCGCGGCGCTCAATGGCTTCTGCATGAACTTATCCAGCTCCTTGCGAACCAGGCGGAGGCAGCGTTTCACGTCGTGCTCATCGCAGCCGAAATAGATGCTCCAGGTGCCCGTGTCGCCATAAGCCACCATCGTGCTTTCTACGGTGTAAACCAATCCGTTGTGCTCTCTGAGGGCGAGGTTCAGCTTGGCGTTCATGCCAGGTCCGCCCAGCATATTATTAAGCAGATAGAGCGGCATTCGGCGGTCGTCGTTCACATCGTAAGCCCGGGTTCCTATCATCACATGAGCCTGATGGGTATTCTTCTGCATCACGATTGTCTGGCCAGCAACTTTACTTTGAACATTGAACTTTGAGCTTTGAACTTTATGATTTGCATCGCCTGCTTCCATTTCTTCCGTAGGTGTTTCGCCAGTAGGCGTTTCTTCTGTAATCCTTTCATCCGTAGGCGTTTCTTCAGCAATCCTTTCTTCCGTAGGCGTTTCGGCGGATTTGCAATCCGCCGAGCAAGCAAGCTCTCGGCCTTTTGGGCACTCTCCCAAAGCCTTCTGGATAAGCTTCACCAGCTTCTTGAAATCAATATCCCCGTATGCGAAGAATATCGCATTGTCCGGCCGGTAAAGCTTCCTTGTGAAGCGCAGCGCATCCTCCGTCTTGAAAGCCCGAACCTGTTCGGCTGTGCCCAGGATATTATGCCCCAGCGGAGAACCCTTGAAGAGGATATTCTCGAACTCATCGTAAATCAGTTCGGCAGGCGAATCGTTATAGCTCTCTATCTCATCGCAGATAACCTCCACCTCCTTATCTATCTCCGCCTGCGGATAAACCGAGTGGAAGACGATGTCGGAAAGCAGGTCCACGGCCCTTGCGATGTGCTCCTTCAGGATGGCGGAGTAATACACCGTGCCCTCCTTGTTGGTGTAGGCATTCAGGTCGCCGCCCACACTCTCCAGACAGTTGAGAATGTGCCACGCTTTTCTGCGTTCGGTGCCCTTGAAGGTGACGTGCTCGCAGAAGTGAGCCAAGCCCTCCTCGCCCGGCTCCTCGTTGCGGGTACCGGCGTTTATCTGATAGCCGCAGTACACCACCTGGCTATCTGATGGCAGGTGGATGATGCGGAGTCCGTTGTCTAATGTATAAGTATTGTATTTCATTTCAAGGTGCAAAGTTACATTGAAAATGTAATTTATCCAAAATATTGGGCATTTATTTTGCATTATCGCCAAAAAGACTTATCTTTGTCCCCAAAAAAATATAAATAGAGACATAAAACAATGCGTAAGGTTATAGGAATAGGAGAGACCGTGCTTGATATCATCTTCAAGAACGGCAAGCCGATAGAGGCAGTACCAGGTGGCTCATCGTTCAATGCAGTCATCTCGTTGGGACGTGCGGGCGTGAATGCTTCGTTTATCAGCGAGGCGGGCAACGACCGTATTGGTGAGTATGTGATTCAGTTTCTGAGAGATAATGGGGTGAATGCCGACAATGTGAGCATCTTTCCGGAATCGAAGTCGCCGCTCTCGCTGGCGTTCCTCGACGAGAACAACAATGCCGACTACATCTTCTACAAGGATCATCCCCACGACCAGCTGGAGTTTGCCACTCCGGAAATCAATCCTGGCGACATCGTGCTCTTCGGTTCGTTCTTCGCCCTGAATCCGGTGGTTCGTCCTCAGGTGGCCGGTTTCCTGGAGTACGCCAAGAATCACGGTGCCATCCTCTATTACGACATCAACTTCCGTGCTTCTCATCAGAATGAGATTATGAAGATTACGCCTAATCTGATAGAGAACCTGGAGTATGCTGATTTCGTGCGCGGAAGCCATGAGGACTTCGGAATCCTCTACAAGAAGCCGGAGGCGGATAAGGTGTATAATGCCGAAATCAGTTTCTACTGCAAGAAGTTTATCTGCACCCAGGGCGCTGAGCCTGTAGAGGTGAGAGCCGAGAACGGCTTTGCCAAGAGTTATCCTTCGGAGAAGATGAAGCCGGTGAGCACCATCGGAGCCGGCGATAACTTCAATGCCGGTTTCGTATTCGGACTGATCAAGGATGGAATCACCCGCGAGGATATCGACCGTGGATTGTCTGAGGCGCAATGGGACAGCCTCCTGAAGAGCGCCCAGGAATTCTCCACCGAATGCTGCAAGGACATCTACAATTATGTTTCCAAGGAATTCGGAGAGCAAAAGAAGAAGGAATTATAAAAATATAAGGATATGACAGAAATTACAAACAAGATTTATTACGTAGGCGTTAACGACCGCAACAAGCATCGTTTCGAGGGCCTCTGGCCTTTGCCTAACGGAGTGAGCTACAACTCTTATATCATTGACGATGAGAAGGTAGCGCTGGTAGATACTGTAGAGGTAGATTTCTTCACCCAGTTCCTGGAGAACATCCACGAGGTGATTGGCGACCGCGAAATCGATTACCTCATCATCAACCACATGGAACCTGACCATAGCGGCTCCATCGCCCTCATCAAGAAATATTACCCTAACATCAAGATCGTGGGCAACAAGAAGACGCTGGGAATGCTCGAAGGCTTCTATGGCGTTACCGATGATGTGGTAGAGGTGAAGAATGGCGAAACCCTCTCTCTGGGCAACCACGAGCTGAGTTTCGTCCTCATCCCTATGGTTCACTGGCCAGAAACCATGGTTACCCTCGATGCGAAGAACAAGGTGCTCTTCTCGGGCGATGCGTTCGGCTGCTTCGGTGCGCTGAATGGCGGAATCATCGATACGGAAATCAACTGCGAGACTTTCTGGCTGGAGATGGTTCGCTACTACTCAAACATTGTGGGTAAGTATGGAATCCCTGTTCAGAATGCCTTGAAGAAGTTGGCTGGCGTGGATCTGGATTACATCTGCTCAACCCATGGTCCTGTTTGGCACGAGCATATCGAGAAGGTTATCGGCATGTATGATAAGATGTCGAAGTATGAGACGGAGCCGGGCTTGGTTATCTGCTACGGCACCATGTACGGCAACACCGAGCGCATGGCAGAAATCATCGCCCGTGCAGCAAGTAAGGCTGGCGTGAAGAACATCGTAATGTACAACATCTCGAAGACTCACCACAGCTACATCCTGCGCGACATCTTCCGCTACAAGGGTCTCATCGTGGGTGCTCCAACCTACAATGCCGGTCTTTATCACGAGATGGAGGTTCTCCTCTCCGAGCTTGCCAATAAGGACGTCAAGAACCACCTCTTAGGCTGGTACGGTTCTCATTGCTGGGCAAGCAAGGCTGTGGCTAAGATTCAGGAGTGGAACGAAACCAAGCTCCACTACGAGGCTGTAGGCGAACCTGTAGATATGAAGCAGGCGATTACTCCAGAGGTGAAGGCGCAGTGCGAGGCTCTGGGTAAGGCGATGGCAGAGAAGCTGCTGGCGGAATAAAAGTTTAAGGGCGGAAGAATAACTGGGGGTTAACAGAGTTAACAGTTAACAGTTGTTTTTCCGCTCTTTCTTTGTTTAAATACCTTTAAATATTTCGTGTAAATTACGATAAAACTTGGTGAAGTTGTGTAAAAAGCGTATATTTGCGACAGAAAACCGTGTCTTGACACAAAAAAACGTCATAAACTATGTATTTTGAACGTAAAGCATACTTGAAAGAACTCATCTCGGCAGAAGGCAATGGGATGATAAAGATTATCACCGGCATTCGCCGTTGTGGTAAATCCTTCCTTTTGTTCAACATCTTCCGCAAGCATTTGCTTGAAAGAGGTGTTGCGGAAGATCATATCATACAAGTAAATCTTGAAGACCGTAGAAACAAGAAACTTCGTGACCCTGATGCTTTGCTGGAGCATATAGATGCTCAGATGGTTGACAAGGAGAAGTATTACATTCTTTTGGATGAGGTTCAGATGGTGAAGGAGTTTGAAGATGTGCTCAACTCTTATCTCCATGTAGAGAATGCAGAGGTGTACGTAACTGGTTCCAATGCCCGATTCTTATCGAAGGATGTGATAACTGAATTTCGTGGTAGAGGTTGGGAAATCCGAATCCATCCACTGAGTTTTGCCGAATACTACGAGGTGGTAGGAGGAGAGGAGCGTCAAGCCCTGGAAACCTATTATCTTTATGGTGGATTGCCTGCTGTGGCGCAGATAGAAACTCCTGAAGCGAAACAGAACTATCTTCGAGAGATTTATGAGACGGTTTATCTGAAGGATGTTTTGGAGCGTAATCGCCTGAAGAATTCTGATGGGATGCGCGAGTTGGTGCGCCTTCTGGCTTCTACGATTGGTTCCTGTACGAATGTGCAGAGAATTTCTAATACGTTCAAATCTGTTGGAGGAGTGGAAATCGGTACTAAAACTATTGGCAGGTATCTGGAGAACCTTCAGGATTCCTTCATCATCAGCGAGGCTTTGCGTTATGATGTGAAAGGGCGCAAATATATTGGTACTGGCACCAAGTATTACTTCGAGGACTTAGGTATTCGAAATGCTGTGCTTGATTTCCGGCAGATAGAATTCACCCATATCATGGAGAACGTGGTTTATAACGAATTGCGGAAGCAGGGTTATACTGTGGATGTGGGATCAGTGGAGAGCTTCAAGCGGGATGAGAATGGCAAACTGCAGCGTAGGAATCTTGAGATTGATTTCGTGGTGAACCGTCATGATGAACGCCTCTATATCCAGTCGGCTTACGCCTTGCCTGATAAGGAGAAGGAAGATCAGGAGCAGGCTTCTCTTTTGAATGTAAACGATGGCTTCCGCAAACTGATTATCGTGGGGGATAGATATCGTTCGGGTTATAATGAAGAAGGCATTCTGATGATGAGCCTCTCCGATTTCCTTTTGGGGAAAGAAAATAAGGAATAGATGGTCTTGAAGAAAATATCAAGGGCGGAAGAACAACTGGGGTTAACAGAGTTAACAGTTAACAGTTGTTTTTCCGCTCTTTCTTCATCTATTTATATAGGATTTTTATGCCTCGCAGAGCTTTGCCAATTCTTCCAGGTTATCCGCCACTTCTATCACATCTCGCCAATCGCCGCGAATCATGCTTTTCTCTGCCATATCATCTAGCAGGGCGATGGTGGAATTCCAGAAGCCTTTCATGTTGTAGAGAATCACCATCTTGTGGTGGTAGCCGATGGTGTGGGCGGCGGCGATGGTGAAGATTTCATCCAGGGTGCCGATGCCGCCAGGAAGGGCTACGAAGATGTCGCTCTGGGCAAGCATCAGGTCCTTGCGGTCGCTGAGATTATCACACGGAATCTCGATGTCGAGGTCAGGGAAGGTTCTGCCGCCTCGCTCTACAAGCGTAGGAACCACACCGATGGTTCTGCCGCCATTCGCCTTCACCGCCTTGCCGATGCAATCCATCAGACCGGAGTTGCAGCCGCCGAAAACCAGGTCGTGGCCGTTCTCAGCCATCCACTTTCCCATCTCTTCAGTCAATGTGAAGAAGTCGGGGTCGATATTCTTATTTGCTGAACAAAAAACTGCTATTTTCATATTGCTTTATCTTCTATTTGATAATGTTTTATCTGTTGTTTATTGATGTTTTATCTTCTATTTGATGATGTTTTATCCGTTATTTATAGATGTTTAGGCAAAGGTACGCAAAAATATCGAGATTATTGGGCTCTTTTTGCGGATAATTTCTTAATTTTGCAAACAATAACTAATCTTATAAACAGGAAGATAGATTTCTTATCGACAAACCTCACATCGCCTCCCTCGCCTGTCCGAAACCGATGCTCTTCATCAATGGTACAAAAGACAAGCTCTTTCCGGTACCTGGCGTAAAGGATGCTTTCAGCGAAATGCATCAGGTTTGGAAGAGGCAGGGAGCTGATAATCTGCTGGATACGGAACTTTGGGACATTCCTCATTCCTGCGGTTTGAAGGCGCAGGAGAAAATGCTGGAGTTTCTGGATAAGAATCTGAAATAGGGGTTAACAGAGTTTACAGTCATTTACTCCCGATTATGCGACTTGGTTAATCAAGTGCAAGCAAATTTTAAATTAGTGATTTTGGAATAACTAACTGAGAAATTACTAAAAATAAAAAAGAGCGGAAGAACAACCGGGGGTTAACAGAGTTAACAGTTAACAGTTGTTTTTCCGCTCTTTCTTCTCTAAACTTTTGAATATTCTGAATGAATTTACCACAATTCTGCTGGCGACAGATCCTTGTCCTTTCTGCCCATCAGATAGTAATCGGCAAGGAACTGGAGGTTTGCCTGGGTAATCTTCAAGCCTTCCTCCTTCACATATCGGCTGGTGAAGATATTGGCGTCAGGCAACATATTGTTGTCTATCAGCTTGCACACAATCTCGTAAGGAAGTGGGCGGCCGTTGCCGCTGATGATGCTGAAGCAGTCTTCCTCAGCGCGCTCAGCGTTGTAGTAAGGATTTTCAGGCGAAGCGATGCAGTGGGCGAAGCCGAAACTGATATTGATACCCGTATAAGGACTTGCGCTCACGATGATGCCCTTTTCGTATTTCTGTGGGAATCGGATATCCTTAGGCAATTCGAATTCAATCTCATTGAGGAACTCCTTCAGGGTCTTCACATCCTCCAGGAAGATGAACTTGTCGCCATAATCCTTTGCCTTGAGCAGGTTGTAATCGTGGATAGCCTTCTCGCGATCTACGCTAGTCTCCATCTTCTCGATTTTCTCCTTGAATTCCTTATCCTCCCAGAGCTTGTGGGTAGGCATTTCAGCCGTAATCTTCTCAAGCCACTCTAGGGAAGTAAGCGCCAGAAGATTGCTTCTGCTGGCAATGGTCATCTCCATCTGTACGGAGTAGGCCATAGGCTCTGTAAGTCCCTGAGGAGAATTTGCCATCTGCTGGAGAGCGAACTGCAGGCGCTGGCGATTGCCCACATTGAAGTAGCAGCCATAGTGGAACCAAGCCAACGTGTCGCGGCGATGGATTTCGTCGAGCTGCTTCTCTTCTTCTTCATTCTGACTCTCCAGTACAGGCATTTCGCTCAGATAGGTAATCAGACGCTCATTCTCAGGTGCTGTCTCGTATTCCTTGTCGAGCAGATTATAGGCAAGCTTGGCAGCCAGCGTCATCGTGCTGAAGAGAAAAGGAACGGCTTCCTGAATGTAGGTGCTCTGCTGGTAATGGTGCCAGCACAGGAACTTGATGTCGGCGAAGTTGATTTCTTCCGGATCGTAGGCTGGAACATCTTCGTTCAGGGAATTCGGAATGAAATCATCCTCGTTCTCATAGAATGGGATGTAGGAACCGTAGCGCTTTTTGCATTCCGCAGTAAACGCCTTCCAGATTCCTGCACCGGAAATCACATCCTCAAAGTAGCCCGCAATGCTGAGTGCAAGCTGCTTGGCATCCTCCACATTCTTAAACTGATGGGTGAAGCACGCCTCGTCGAGGGCGTGGTATATTTCGTTAGCCAGTTCTGTATAGTACTGATCTACTTCGTTTGGTTTCTCGTATGGATGCATTGCCATCCAATCCTGGGTGAAAATTACTTTTTTCATTCTTTTCGATTCTTTGTTATTCGAGGTTAAGCGATGTCGTTGTGACGCGATATTCGTTCTTCTCGGTTGATGTTTATGATTCTTGTTAGCTAGTTCGGAGCAATATAGCCCGATTTACCTGTAAAGATAATGCAAAGATAATGATTTCTGCGCAAAAAATGCAAGAAACTCGCATTTTTTTCGTATCTTTGCACCCGAATTTAGGCAATCTTAATAAATGCGTGGGATTGCCGCAAGCGTTTCGGAAGGATTTTGCACCCTAATTCATGGCTGGGAGGGTGAATTCGGCCTTCCATTTAGATTATAATGAATTAAGGTTAAAAAGATTTGAAGACATTTGAAGAATTGGGCGTAAGCGAAGAGATTCGCCGTGCCATCGAAGAGCTTGGATTTGAGAATCCAATGCCAGTTCAGGAAGAAGTTATCCCATATTTGCTTGGTAATAAGAACGACGTGATTGCGTTGGCGCAGACCGGTACGGGTAAGACTGCATCTTACGGTATTCCGGTTATCCAGAAGACTGATGCCAGCAGCAAGCAGACACAGGCTATCATCCTCAGTCCTACACGTGAACTCTGCCTCCAGATAGCAGACGATTTGAACAGTTTTGCCAAGTACATCGACGGTTTGCATATTGCCGCAGTTTATGGCGGTACCGATATCGGAAGCCAGATTCGCACCCTGAAGCATGGTGTGCAGATTATCGTGGCTACCCCTGGTCGTCTGCTCGATTTGATTAATCGTGGCGTGGCTCAGTTGGAGAACGTGAACAACGTGGTGCTTGATGAGGCTGACGAGATGCTGAACATGGGCTTCTCTGAGAGCATCAATGCCATCTTCGAGAACGTGCCTGAGGATAGAAATACCCTGCTCTTCTCGGCTACTATGAGCAAGGACATCGAGAAGATTGCCCTCAACTACCTGCACGACCACAAGGAAATCGTAGTGGGTTCGCGCAACGAGGGTGCTGAGCATGTAAACCATATCTACTATCTGGTAAATGCCAAGGACAAGTATCTCGCCCTGAAGCGCGTGGTGGATTTCTATCCACGCATCTTTGCGATTATCTTCTGCCGCACCAAGCTGGAGACTCAGGATATTGCAGATAAGCTGATTAAGGATGGTTATAATGCAGAGGCGCTGCACGGCGACTTGAGCCAGCAGCAGCGTGACCTCACCATGCAGAAGTTCCGCAATCATACCGTTCAGTTCCTGGTGGCTACCGATGTGGCTGCCCGTGGTCTGGACGTAGATGATCTGACTCACGTCATCAACTACGGTTTGCCTGATGATGTGGCTAGCTACACCCACCGAAGCGGCCGTACCGGTCGTGCCGGAAAGAAGGGAACATCCATCTCCATCATCCATACCAGAGAAAAGTTCAAGGTTCGCCAGATTGAGAAGCAGATTGGCAAGGAGTTCGTGGACGGCGTTTTGCCAACCCCAGAGGAAATCTGCAAGAAGCAGCTCTTCAAGACGATGGACGACATCATGAAGACCGATGTGGATGAGGATCAGATTGAACCATACATGGCTGAAATCAACCGCCAGTTTGAGTACATCGACAAGGAGGACATCATCAAGAAGATGGTGACCATCACCTTCGGTAAGTTCCTCGATTACTATAAGAACGCTCCTGAGATCATCAAGCCGGAAACAGGCAAGGGTTCCCGTGGCGGCGAAGGTCGTGGAAGCCGTGGCGAGGGCCGTGGCAAGGTTTCCAATGGTCGCAGAAAGCATGAGACTGAGGCTGGTTTCAAGAGACTGTTCATCAACCTGGGTAAGGCGGATGGTTTCTATCCGGGCGAAATCATGCAGTATCTGAACAAGCACGTGAAGGGTCGCCAGGAGGTGGGTCACATCGACCTGCTGAGTAAGTTTGCCTACATCGAGGTGCCTGAGGAGGATGCTAAGCGCGTGATGAAGGCTTTGAACGGTACTGAGTACAAGGGCAGAACCGTGAGATGTAATGATGCTGATGAGGAAGGTCATGGCAGAGCAGCCCGTGGCGGTCGCAGTTCTGAGGGCAGAGGCGCCCGTTCTTCAGAAAGAGGAGGTCGCAGCTCGGAAGGTCGTGGTCGCAGAGGTTCTTCTGATGATGCAAGAGACTCTCGTGATTCTCGTGGAAAGGGAGGACGTGGAAGCCGTGGCGAATCTCGTGGCGGAAGAAAATCTCGTCCTCAGGAGGATACAGGCGATTGGCGCCAGTTCTTCCAGAACAACGACAACGTGAAGTTCAAGGGCGAGGAGCCAAACTTCGAGGAAGAAGGCTGGGCTCGTCGCAGACCTAAGAAGAAATAAAGCATATTTTATATGTTGAGTATGTTTAGATAGTAAGGAGCACTCTTTCTTGTTATTCAGGAAAGGGTGCTCTTCTTATATGTAGATGTCTCTACTCCTAATAGAAAGAAATCTCAAATATCATAAGTTGGGTTTGGTGATGGAATGGAAGGTGGGAGCCGGAAAGTCAGGAGTTAACAGGTTAACAGTTAACAGCTGATTTTCCGCTCTTTTTATATTATCCTGAGACTAATCTTTACCTCAGGATAAAAGTTTCTATCATCCTGAGACTAATCTTTATCCCAGGATAAACCTTTATATCATCTCTGTTGATTCAGAGATAGGATTTACTTCGCATTAATCTCCTTCAAGAGGCGGTCTGCGTGACCCCACTTATCCATCAGGTAGAGCACATAGCGAATATCCACACCGATGCAGCGAGCTAGGCGCTTGTCGAAGTTGATGTCAGAGCTGAGGCTGTCCCAGTTGCCATCGAAGGCAAGACCAATCAACTCACCCTTACCATTGAACATAGGGCTACCAGAGTTACCACCGGTAATATCGTTGTTGGTGAGGAAGCAGAGCTGCATCTTGCCAGTCGTCTTATCCTGATACTTGCCGAAATCCTTCTCAGAGAGAAGCTCGTGCATGATAGGCTCAGCGTAGTAATCAATCACCTTGTCGCCCTGCTTCATCTTCTCTACGATACTCTCGGCTGTGGTGTAATAGCCAGAAGGCTTGCCACCGAGGTCGAAACCGCCTACCTGACCATAGCTCAATCGCATGGTGAAGTTGGCGTCGCTGTAGTGAGGCATGTCTTCCTCCATACGGAGCTTGGCAGCACAGAGATACTTCTCCTGCTCGGCGATGCTATCGTTGATGCTGCCCATCTGAGCAGCGAAATCTGCAAATACATCGTTCAGATCCATACCGAAGCTTACGCCTGGATCCTTCTCATATCCCTTCTTGTTGAAATAGAGCTTGGCGCCCTTCTTCATGATGAGCGACTTCTCCCAGAGATAATCCACATACTTGGCGTAGTTGCCGCCAAACTCAGCGTCGATGGTCTTGTAGAACTTAGGCAACCATTTTGCATCTACGTGCTCCTTGTAGTTCTTCAAGAGGGTAGCGAGCACTTCCTTATCGAGCGCCATATCCCATTCTGCAGAGTTATCTTCAAACTCATGATACTGCTTCTTCTTGTTCTTCTCTGGACCCTTCACCTCCATATTGGTCTGGAGCTTGATGGCACGGGTAGAGAACTCGATGTTGCTTCTTCTGGTGAAAGATTCAGAGAAGTTGGTCCAGGCGTATTTCACGTCTGCGCTCTCCTTGTAGAGCTTGGCGAGCTTGTCGAAATCTACCTTGTGGGCGAGGTCGTTGGCAGCCTTGGCTGTATCCTGCCAAGCACGGAGACGGGTTTCGTACTCACGTTTCAGATTTACGATGCCGATAGAGTCGATACACTTGTTCATACCGAGGGCATTCTTCCAGTAGTTGGCAGAGCTGGCATACTTGCTGTCGTACTTGATGCGGACTGCCTCGTCGGCACGCATGTGCTTCTGCATTACCTCCTGCTTTACGCCACGAACCTGGGCACGAGGCGCATTCTCAGCATCGCGCATGGTCTGGATTCCGTAGCTTGAAAGATAGCGCTCTGTGCTGCCTGGGTAACCCATGGTCATCGCATAGTCGCCATCCTTGTAACCCTGGAGAGAAACCTGTGCCCAACGCTTAGGATGATAAGGCACATTGTCCTTGCTGTAGGCTGCAGGACCGTTGGTCTTAGGGTCGGCATAGATGCGGAATACAGAGAAGTCGCAGGTCTGGCGAGGCCACATCCAGTTGTCTGTATCGCCACCAAACTTACCCATAGACTTTGGTACGGTGAAAACCAGACGCAGGTCGGTGAAGTCGCGGTAAGTAGTAGCGTACCACTTGTTGCCCTCGTAGAATGGCTGAACGGTGATATGAAGGGTAGAATCGTTCTTCTTCGCCTCTTGGGTCATCTCGTTCTCCAGAGAATCGATGAGTTCATCGCGCTTCTTGTTGTCGAGTTTCTCGTATCCGAGGCTCATCACCTTATCGGTTACATCCTTCTGTTCAACCATAAAGCTGACGAACATATTCTCGTTAGGCAATTCCTCTGCGTAAGATTTAGCAAAGAAACCGTTGAGCATATAGTCGTGCTCCACGGTAGAGTGGCTTCTGATAGCCTCGAAACCGCAATGGTGGTTGGTAAATACCAGACCGTCTGGAGAAACGACTACGCCTGAGCAATAGCCAGAGAAGTTAACCACAGCATTCTTCAAGGCGTTCTCGCCATTGTAGAGCTGGTCGTAAGTCATACTGAAGCCTTCGCGCTGCATCATCTCATACACAGCGTTAGGCAAGTTGTAAATCGTCCACATTCCCTCGTCAGCGTGAGCGGTATTGATTCCGCAGAACGCCATGATAGAGGCGATAAGGACCGTTGCTTTTTTCTTCATTACTTGTTTTTGTTTTCTATTTTTATTATGATGTTATTTATTCTTTTTCTCGTTCCATTCTTTCCAAGTCTTTGCCAGCTCTGTCATCCGATATTGCTGGCGTGGATGTCTTGGGGTGTTTGGGTATTTCATCTCCAAGGCTCCTTCGGCTAGGGCAGGGGTAATGTACTCCTTTCTAAATCTTGTCCTGTTCTTTAATCCAAACAGGTTCATTATATCACCGATGGATAGATAATCTTTATTTATACGTATAATGAGTTCTTCTACTTGGGACGAACTTGGGACGAACTTGGGACAAACTTGGGACGAACTTGGGACATTTTCTTCTCCTTCTTTATTTATGAAGTTGTTTTTCTGTCCACTTCCTGTTTGAAAATTTAAGTTCGGCTGCTCTTTCCATTCATCAGTCGGCCGGATATGCAAATACCTGTTCTTGAGAACCCAACCATCTTTTAGAAGTAAGTTTCTGAAGAAACGAACCAGGTAGATAGGAGAATAATCTATGCCTTTCTGAATGTTTCGATAGTTGGCACGAACCAGGGCATTGCGGAAATACCAAGAGTGCTTGGCAAACATCTCATTATTCACCTTATAGCCTAAAGAGCGAAGATACTGGATGGTGAAAATCGCCGTGGTTCGGGTGTTGCCCTCTCTGAAAGCGTGGATTTGCCAGATACCAGATACAAATTTGGCAATATGCTCAATCTTTTCATCATCCGAAAGTCCTTTGTATTGGAAGTTCTTTTCCTGCTCAATATCCCAATCCAAGGCTCTTCGCAAGTCTTCCCAATTCAGGTAGTTTACGGAATCTCCTTCGAGCACCCATTCTTTCTTGGAAATATCATACTGTCGGATTTCTCCTGCGTGCTTGAATACTCCCTCGAAAATTCTTCGATGCAGGGAAACATATCCGTTGGTATTGAAGGCAAAGGTCTTGCTGGCGAGAATCTTTGCGATGTTGGCAGAAACCTTATCTGCCTCTTCCTCGTCTTCGTCCTTAGATGTGCGAACCGTCTTGCTCTGATAGTAAGAGTCAATCAGTTTTCTGGTTTCATCCAGAGTGATTTCTCCTTCGATGTTTCGCTTAGCCACATCTATGAGATACGTCGACGGTTGCAGCCCATCTACAGCCTGCAATCCGATAGCCGTCTTCCAGTTCTCTGCGCTTTCCTTCTGCGAAGGCTCTCCTTGTCGAAGATACTCATCGAAGGATGCGAACTCGTTGTTGTCTGTTTCTTTGCTCATAGATGATAGTATATTTATTTCGTATTTTATAAAAGTATAGAGCTTACCCTCAGAACAATTGTACAAAGAATGAGGTTATGATAGAATCCATCCTTTTGAAACCGCAATATCAATACATGTGGTATCGTTGGTTATGAAGAATTCTCTTTTATGGGCAAGTTGAGGTAAATGTGTTAAAAAGTATAATCTTACAAACTCTATTAAATATTTGAAATCATCCTCTTTGTCCCAAAATATGTAATATTCATGTTTGCCAGCAAAAACAAAGCACCGTTCTTTTGTTATAGTAATTTTTTCTATTTCATATTTATCATTCACATGATATACTTTACCCATATCTGCATTCTTAAAAGTCCATAGATTAACGTAGTAAGAATTATAATATTTGACTATATTTTTGGTAATAGCGAGATTGTTTATCATATTTAAGACTAATTTTATCTTGTCTGAAAGCATTCTTCTTTTTAGTGCTGATGCTGTTACAGAAAATGGAGCGTTCAATTCCTTTACAAAATTTATCCAAAACAATTTGCTCTCGTCGTTATAGTACCCAAGCCCTTTCCATATGCCATTAATGTAGAGACAGTGATCGTATTTGTCTTTGCTAAAAAAACTACTTTCTACAGAAACTTGATAATATGTGTTATTTATTCGAGTTATAGAATAATTTGAATATTTCTTAGTCATATTAATTATATTGGGGGAAAAGTTTTAATTAATGAAACACTATTGAAATTTGGACTCCCTTGCAAGCCGTTGTTCCCGCAAGCGCTTGAATTGAGCTAAGCACTCCTCCAGCGAAAGCGGATGCTCTCGCCAATAAGCCATTGAAGCCATCTTCATGGCATTGACTTTCTTGTGATAATCGTTCAGTTGTATCTCCATCCATTTATGTATTATATTGTTAGAATATTACGTTTGCAAAGTTACGACTATTTTCTGAAATTACCAAGGCTTTGCTTGATTTTCTTCATAATTTGCCTTTTTGCTGATAATAATCCTGGGGATAGAACCTCTTGCTCCAGCATATCCAATGCCATTCTTAACTCTTCGAGGAGTTCGGGATAGTACTTCATCTGCTCGTAGGCGAGCTTCATGCAGTAGCAGCGGATGGCGTAGGGCTGGGAACAGGCGGTAATCTTGGCGATGCAGAAATCGATGAAATCGGAACGGAGTGATTCTTCCTCGAAAGGCTGACGGAGAAGAAGATGGAGCATCAGGCGGCGCTTGGTCTCATTCTTCTCTACGAGAACCCTATCTATCAGTTCGTCATGCTTCTGAAAGAGCCACGGGTTGTTGGCTTCATCGAAATGGGTTAAAGCCCAAAGCGCATTGAACGATACACGGTCGTTTTCATCGAAGGTGAGTTGGTAAAGCTCTTCCTTCCGGTGGTCGTTCTCCTTGCCTTGTGTCATGATGCATATCTTGTTGATATCGTTCATATTGATCTTGTCCTGTAGTATCTTTCTCATGCTCTTTTTCTGTTTTTGATGTATAAAATGAAAGGAAAAGTCCAGTTGTACAATCAATGGGTCTCTAGTTGTACAACTAAAAGGTGTATTGTTGTACGACCAATGGGGGTATAGTTGTACAACTAAAAGGGTTGTAGTCGTACAACTAAAGGGTATATAGTCGTACAACTAAAAGGTTTATAGTTGTACGATTAAAGGGTGCTGTCACTAGGCTCGGCAGGTCTGCTGACTGAAGTGAGCAGACTTGCTGACTAGGCTCAGCAGAGCTGCTGAGCCTAGTGGAAATCCTTTAAAAACGGTCTCCTTGCACTTAATATCTAATTCCTTGAACCTGGTTAAACGAGAAGTCCGCGGACTTGCAGATTGTCCACGGACTTCTTGGAATATAGTCAATCAATGATTGGAATCTCTTATTTTCTAAAGAACTTACCCACTACCGGCAGACTCTTCAATGGGAAATCCTTCTTCACGAGATAAGCGGCGAAGATGAGGATGAGCACCGTGTTGATGAGGCAGGCAATTCCACTGGAGAAGTATCTGTTTGCCTCGGTCATTCCTGCGAAGAGGATGAGGGCGAGAACCACATAAATCATAATTTCCTTCACCGGATAGTTGATAGGATACTTCTTCTGCCCCACGAAGTAGGAGAGAAGCATGGCTGTTCCATAACCTGCGAAACCAGCCCAGGCACAGGCAATGTAACCATAGATAGGTACGAAGATAACGTTGATGGCAATCAATACCGCACAACCGATGCCCGAGAAGTAAGCACCCCAGATGGTCTTGTCGATGAGCTTGTACCAGAAACTGAGGTTGAAATATACTCCCATCATGATTTCGGCAGCCATTACGATAGGCACTACCTTCAAACCATCCCAGTAGTCGCGACCGATGATGTGGCGCAATACATCCAGATAGCCTACCACCACCAGGAAAGCCAAGAGGGTGAAGATGACGAAATATTTCATCGCCGAAGCGTAGGTCTGTCGGTTGTCCTTATCCTTCGCCTTGCCGAATACGAATGGCTCGTAAGCATAGCGGAAAGCCTGGGTAATCATCGCCATGATCATCGCAATCTTGCTGGCTGCTCCGTAGATTCCGAGCTGCGTATGCGCATCGCCCTTCTCATAGATGTAAGGGAAGAGAATCTTATCGGCTGTCTGGTTCAGAATACCGGCAATACCGAGTACGAGGATAGGCCAACTGTAGCCCATCATCTTCCTGACGAGTACCTTGCATTCGCTCCAGGAGCATTTCTCGCCCATGAATCCTTCCTTCAGTTCCTTGTAGAAACAGAAGGTGATGGAGGCGGTACAAACCAGGTTGATGTAGAAAGCATAACCCACATCGTGACCATCCATGATGACGTAGTAAACCAGGTTGAGCGCAATGTTCAGACCGATGAAGAGCAACTTGAAGGCAGCAAACTTCAATGGGCGCTTCTTGTATCTGAGGTAAGCGAACGGGATGCACTGGAAGGCATCAATAGCCACGGTTACGAACATGGTCCATACATAAGCCGGATGGTTGGCGTAGCCCATCGCATCGCTCAAAGGCGTGATGAAGAGGAATACCAGGGCGATGAAGAGTAGGGAAGTGAATCCCACCATGCTCAATACCGTGTGATAAACCTTTTCTGAGTTTTCTCCCTCCTTGTTGACAAAACGGAAGAAGGTGGTCTCCATTCCGTAGGTCAGGATAACGAGGAGTAACGCCGTATAGGCGTACATGTTGGTGATGACACCATAACCACCACTGGCGGCACTGATCTTAGCCGTATAGAGTGGTACAAGCAGATAGTTGAGGAATCTGCCGATGATACTGCTCAAACCATAGATGGCGGTATCCTTTGCGAGTGATTTTAAACTTGCCATTATCTTTCTTAATGTTGAATGTTAAGTGTTAAATGTTAAATTGGGCTTGCGCCGTCATTCAAAGATTATCTGTGTAAATCTGTGAAATCTGTGGGAGACTCTTATCCGAAGAATAAATATGCAATAGCGATTGCTGCGATGACTCCAGCCAAATCGGCGAGCAAGCCGCAAGCCACGGCGTGACGGGTATTCCTGATGCTTACGCTTCCGAAATATACAGCCAATATATAGAAGGTGGTGTCGGTGGAACCCTGGAAGATGCAGCTCAATCTGCCCACAAACGAATCAGGACCATAGTTCTTCATCGCCTCCAGCATCATGCCTCGTGCACCACTTCCCGACAGCGGTTTCATGATGGCGGTAGGCAGGGCGCCTACGAAATCGGCATTCAAGCCGCATTGTTCTACCGACCACGAAATGCCTTGAATCACCATATCCATCGCTCCCGAAGCACGGAACACGCCGATGCCCACGAGAATCGCTACAAGATAAGGGATAATCTTCACCGCCGTAGTAAAACCTTCCTTCGCTCCCTCGATAAATGCATCATAAACATTCACCTTCTTCCAGAAACCAGCCAGGATGAAGCAGAGGATGATGCCCAGGAGAATCATGTTAGAAGCCAAGGTGGTAACCGTGTTCATCGTATCCTTGTCCATCTGTCCGAATCCCCAAATGATGATGCCTACGAAGGCGCACATTCCCAACAGAGTAGCGAGCAATACCGGCTGCAGGATATTGATGCGCTGCCAGAGCGAAGTGATGATGATACCGGCAAGCGTAGCCACGAGCGTAGCCATCAGGATAGGGATGAAGACATCCGTAGGCTGGGCTGCTCCATAGGAGGCACGGAAGGCGAGGATGGTGGTAGGGATGATGGTGAGTCCTGAGGTGTTCAGAACCAGGAACATAATCATCGGGTTCGTCGCCGTATCCTTCTTCGTGTTGAGCTCCTGCATCTGCTGCATCGCCTTCAAACCTGTAGGTGTCGCAGCATTATCGAGTCCCAGCATGTTCGAAGCGATATTCATGAAGATGCTTCCCATCACCGGATGGTTCTTCGGAATATCAGGGAAGAGACGGGTGAAGACCGGGCTGAGTGCTCGGGCCAACACATTCACTACTCCCGCCTTCTCTCCAATCTTCATGATGCCAAGCCAGAGGGCGAGCACGCCCGTCAGTCCGAGAGAAATCTCGAAGGCATTCTTGGAAGAATCGAAGGTGGAATCTACAATCTTCTGGAAGATAGTCGTATCTCCCATTGCCAATCCGATGAGTGCGAAGATGAACGCAATCACGAAAAATGCTATCCAAATGTAATTTAAAACCATAATAGTATATCTTTGTAACCTATTGGTAATCAACAAGAAAACCGACAATTCAAAAAGCGGTACAACAAATCTGCAACAAAATGTTATCTTAATCGCTCTTGATGTCGGTTTCTGGGTGCAAAGATAAACAAAATATAGATACCTAACAAACTTTGGAGTAAAAAAGTGATTTCTACACAAATAAAAAGGGATGTCCATCAAGTGGACACCCCAACTGTGTAGTTTATATGTGAGTATATTAGAGGAATAGACTCATAAACGAGGGGTGAAACCAACTAATAGTAAACACCCCTTTTATAGTGAAGCATAGGAACTCTATAAATGGCAAAAATTAAAATGTCAATATCAAAAACCCCACACTTGGGGAAAAACATATATGAGAGAGAGTCCTATCACTCCACCTATATCTCATGAAAGATTTAATTTTTCTTTTTCTTTTTACCTTGGAACTGCCTTTGCAGACGGTCTGTAGGATTTTGAGCTGACCTTGCACCCAAGATTTTTAAGTTGTTGCCAAATTGGTTTCCGCTTGCCTTACCACCACCATAGGTTACACTACCATCTTTATGATAATACACATAACCAGCATATTCCCTTTTGCCACCTACCATTCTGTAAGCCTCACCCATAAAGACTCCTTTCTTTTAAATATACCTATGTCATAACTCTTCATACGCTTTGCGGTTTTATTATGTCTAGTTATGTTATTCTAAATTTGTACCCAGTACATCACCCAAGGCAAACCAAAAATAACAAGGTCGGTTTTTCTCTTTTCTTGTTTCCAAGTCAGCTAACGCCTCGTCTAATTCATGGCAGTTAAAGTTATCTTGAATAAACTTCACGTCCCTTGGTATGAGTGCCATTGTGTCGTTTGCTTTACATTCTACATCTAAATACCAACTATTAGTATAGTTGTGGAAATGAATAGAGTTTACCATTCTTAAAGGCTCTATGAAACCTTTCTCCAAGGCTTGTTGAACTTCTTTATTATCTTCATGTCGCTTTAGGAAATTAAGCACATTCTTATCATAAAGCCGTTCACAATGCATCGGACTATATACTCTAAATTCTACAGACTTATCACCTTTTAGAATCTCTTCAGCATTCTTTCTTAACAAAAGGAGGTTGAAAACCTCAATATCTTCTGCCGTAGGGCAAAGCGGATATTTCTTCAAAAACTCCTCTTTTTCTTCTTCCCAACTCATATTCTTTACTTTTATATCATTACTTGCAAAGATACACATTTTCCTTCAGATTACCAAAAGTTTAGCCGGAAAGTTAGGGTACTACCATATAAGCAATACCCTTGCTTTTCGCTAAAAGCATTATTCGTTAAACTTATAAAGGAAATCACTTACAATTTAATACCATTTAATACCCTTGCTATAGCTTTGGTTTCAGTTGGTGTAAACGTAAACCTTTGCCACATTCTAGGGGTACTACTCATAATGGAAATAACCAACACTCCATCACTCTCTAACTCTACATTAGTGCTTATATGTTGAATATCTTTTTTGCTTAGTACATCTTTGCTTGTCTTAATCATAACTATGTATTTTTATGTTTTTCAAGAGTATTAAAATACTCACAGTTTAAGGTGTGCCTCACCGTCCTCGCTTACTTCAAGAAATCATCATAAAGCATGCTACCTAAAACGTCTTTTGTATCATCCGGTAGCTCTACCACTTGGTTTCCGCATTCTCGCCAATACATACCATCACTTTCAAATTTGATGGTTCTTTTACCAGCAGATATAATACCATTGCCATCTTTGTATCGTGTTTCTACTTCAACACATACCACATTCTCACCCTCATAACTGCATTTATTAAACAATGGTATCAAAACACAAACTTTCTTTTCTACCTTGTTCACCAAATAGGTAATACCTGTTTCATAATCTGCACTTGCATAAGGTGCAAGCAGCTGATAATTTGGCTCTTTAGTCCAAATGATAGCTTTTTCCTCATCCTCTGAAAAGATGTCGTAATACTTACGGCATTCTTTTATCATCGCTTTTCTTACTTCGTCCATAATTGCAAATTTAAATTTATACTCTAATTAACTAACACATTGCAAAGATAAGCATTTTCTTTCATTCTACAAAGTGTTTGCTTTGTTTTTAAGATTATTTTAATGTTTTCGCTTTGTTTTATTGTACATTAACAAAGTGTTTGCTTTATTTTGGCATTTTATTGCTACCTTTGCACACAAAAAAGGTGTATGAAACATATAGATATAAAACGAGCCTTAGACGAACACGGCTTGACAATCAAAGAACTATCTGAAAGATTAGGCTGTACTTATAATGGTGCTAGGCTATTGGTTACAGGTGCTCAAACTTTAGCTTCTCTTGAAAAGATAGCCTCAGCCATAAACATAGATATAACCGATTTATTCTATGATGATAGTGAAGATAATAATAACCAAGAACATAAGCCGTTATCTCTCACTTGTCCTCATTGTGGCAAACCGATAACTTTGCATATAGATAAGTAACGTGGGGTGTCTCCACAAAGTTCAACAATTTAAAAGTATAGGATTATGAAGAAGATATGTTTTGTATTTACTTTGGCTTTATCTGTATTGGTAAGTTGTACCTCCAAAGAAGATAAAGCGGATGCACTAGTTAAGGATAGAGGCTTTGATTGCCCACATATAGAAAAGCTAGAAGAGTTCAACTGCAATCCGGCATCATCTGTCCTTATGATGACAGCTTATAATTCCTTGTGGCAGAATGATTCCTTGATGAGAAACATGGACTTGTCAAGCAATAACATTAATTATGTTTATGGAAAGATAGTTAATCAAGAAGCTAATGCAAAGGGGTTGCTGGAAAGAGCGGATATCCTTTCCACCTCGTCTTCTGCCAAAGAAGAGTTATGTGGATATTACGCCACCATTTCACCAACTAAGATTAATGGCTCTTTTGTGGATAAAAATAGAAAATGCACTAAATATGAAGTGTTCTTTGACAAAGATATGAAAAGTATCATAGGAATCCACCCCATCAAGTAGCCAATCTTGAAAAATCTCCATTTCCCCACAATCCAAATGTGATTTGTGGTAGCATTTCAAAGGATAAATAGGACGGATATTCTGTCCTATTGAACATTTGGAGACAACACCAATCATTCAACGAGCTAGAAAACAAGCCCGATGGTTTTCACCCACATGGTAGAAACGTTCCTATTAGGTCACTCCTGTTTTTACTGGACATCTTAGGTTTTTGCCAATTTTATCTAAAACCTACATTCATATAGCCAAATGGGGTGTCGTGATTTGCGACACCCATACTTACTGATAAATAATATAGACTAATAGGATTTTTGTATCTTTGCCTATTTTTACTACTTTTTGGTAAATTTGATACCCTTACTATGAATACATTTTCTAGAGATATGCCCTGCATACGTTTTTCACAACTTTAGGAAAAACCTTACCATGTGCTTTCAATGGGGGTAAATGATGCTTAACCCCTCATCTAATAATTTTATTAAGCGAGCATCTTCTTACTTCTTCATTTCACAAATTTAGGAAATGAACCCTCGGGGAATTTTTTCCCTCAGCTACTTTCAAGGTGTGGAGACTTGCATCTGGACGCATACCTGCGCTTAGTTGCATTTCTCCACACCTTTTGTATTACAACCTATCCACCTTGTTTTTGATAGTGTCAAGATTACGGCTCATCTGTAAAATATGCTTATTCCAGCTTTCTTGTCGCTCATCTATCGACTGCAAGTACATCAAGCTTTGTGCAAGGATAGTCCTATCCTCATCAACGGCGGCCCATATATTACCTACATCACCCATAATGGTATTCACGCTAGCCGTTAAGAAGCTACCCTCTATACCACCATCACGAGCCGCAATAGCATCCAACTTGGTATTTATGAGCTTTGTTTCCTCATACGTTCCTTCTGTGGCAATTTGTACCGCAATGAAACGACCATTCAACTCTTCTCCTGTATCTTGGCTCATTGATTCAAAAGAACCGGAAGAAGCGGACTGAGAAAAATTGTCTTTCCACTCCAAAGCATCCTTTAAAGAATCTCTTTCATCCAAAGCATCCTTAGAGATTGCCATATATTCCTGCTTTAACTTCTCCTGTGCCTTATATAGTTCTTCCTTGGTTAAATCCTTATTCTCAAATGTAGATGAGAAAGACTTGTACCAGTCTTGCAATCTCTGCTTGTACTTATCAACCATCAAAGAATTAATAATAGCACTTGCCATCTTCTTTTGGAAGCTATCAGCAAAATCGGTTGAATCAGAATCCATATTCTCCAATATGCTCTTGAAATCACTCTCAACACTATCAAAAGATATTGAAGTAAGTTTCTCTCGATAGCTATTTTCCAATTGTTCCAGCTCCTTATAGTATTCTATATAAGAATCCATATACTGACTGGCATTCTTGTAGCCATCATCGCCATATTGCTTTATCTTGTCGTATTGAGTGGCTGCATAAGCGGCTACGTTAGCCATCTGCTCACTTGTCAAGTTCCAAAAATCTGATGCACTACGTACAGAAATACCAGCCTCCTTACTTACCTTATCCCAATCCTCAGAAGTCATTGCATCATTTATCTTCTTGTTGGAAGAGTGTTTGCCATCCGTATAAGCCTTGTACCAATGCCCACTTGTGTAAGCAGCACCACTTCTGTACATTGACTCTTGTGTATTCTTGATTTGGTCTTGTATAGCCGCCTTTTGCTTTTCATAAGACGTGGTTATATCTTGCATGGAACTAGCCTCATCCATCTTGTCAGCCAAAGCGTCAATACTTGTTTTCAAGTTATTGTTACTCTCGGATAGCCTAGATAAATCTTTTTCAAGGTTCTTATCGCTAGAGCCATCACCTAACCAACTAGACAAGCCACCAAAGGTAACTGTATTAAGGATATTGCCCACACCTTCCAAAAGTGAACCACCGATTTGCTCCACAAACTTTCCGGTTAGAATATTCTTCAAGATACCATTAACGGCATTGAGGATTGTATCTATTACATTTGCTACCAATAAACCAATACCATCTTTCAATATATCAAGAATAGACAATATCGCTGATATGATTTGCCCGATGTTTCCACCTGATTGCAATTTATCTGCCAACTTTGAAACCGACTTGTTTAAAGTCTTTCCCAGGTCCAGCCTAGATAATCCTAGCACCGTGTTGGTCAGTCCCGACATTAAGCCACTTAACGACCCACCACTAAACTCTTTCAATCCAGATGCAACCTCATTCAATCCGTCAAGCGTACCTTGTGAACTTTCCTTGTATTCAACCCCTTTAGCTTTAACGGTCTTAACCATTTCCTCAGAAGTCTTCTTTGCACCATCATATATAGCCTTTGCTGAATCCAATGTTTGACTTGCACCCTTAATTTGTGCCTTATCTCCGGTCTTCAAGGCTTTCTCATAAGAATCCTGTGCCACTTGCAAGTTATCAAACGCTATCTTTTCCCTAAGTCCAGCCGCTTGCATCTCCTTGAAAGCGTTTCCCAAATCCTCGCTTTGTTTCTTCAGCTTGGAAAGGTTCAAAGTACCCTCATGGTCACCCGTCAATGCACCACGCATCTTGTCGATTGCCTCATAAATTACCTTTTGCTCGGTTGCATCTTTCTTCTTGAAATCATCGCTCTTGGTGTATTCTTTCAAGCCTTGGAACGTTTCCTTCAGCTGCTCTTGCAATGAACCAATCATAGAACCAAACACGCTTTGCCAATCAATCTGAGACTGCAAGGCACTTGTATTTACATCACTTATCGCCTTGGACTTCTCTTTTTCAAGACTAGCCTTTTTGTAGGTGTCCGTCTCTAGATTAATCTTCTCATCATACTCCTTGGCTATTGCATATTTCTTTTCTTGGAATGTACCATAAGCCTTTAAGTAATCAAGCATGGCTTGTGCTTGCTCCTTTTGGGTCTTTCTATTGGACTCAGTTACGGCACTTTCCTCAATGATGGTGTATTGCTTTTCAATCTTCTTGATTGGCTCTTGGTCCAGCATCTTATCATCCCATTGCTGAGGTTTGCCACCTTGTGCCTTAACAATAGCCGCCTTTGCATCATACTCGGATTTTTGGCGGTTAATCTCTGCCTTAATAGCGGCATTTTTCTCCGTTTCTATCTGTTCAATTTCCTTTTCCAATGCCCTTTTGCGCTCGGCTATAACCTTTTCCTCACCATCCTGCATAGCCTTGATTCTTGCATCGGTCACTTTCTCCTCTATGGATTGCATAGCCTTGGAACGCTCATACTCGTTTTTATAGATAGCCTCAGCCAACTTACCTTCAGCACTCTCTATATTGTTTTGCTTGGTTGCATTCTTCTTAGCCTCAGCAGCCGCTTTCTTCTCGGCATTCTTGGCGGCTTTGTCCATACTTCTTTGATTGGATGCCTCCATACGTGTGAGCATTCTTGTGCTTGCTGCCTGTTGTGCTTGTGTGGATAAGACTTCTATATGCAATTCTCTTTCACGTTTGAGATCTGCCAATGATGATGTATGTAAGGCATTACGTTTCTTTTGTAACTCATACAACTCCGTCTGTGCCTTAATTTGGCTATCATACTTTTGTTTCAGCAAAGCCTTTGTTTCTGCAATAGCTTCTTGTTTGGCTTTACCTGTCAAAGTATAAATTTTCTCTCGCTTTTCCGCTATGGTCTTCTCCAGCTTGTCTTGTTCTTCTTTGGCTTTACCTAATGCAATATTGGCTTGCAGGTCTTGCTCGGCTATCTTGGCTGCTTGCTTTGCCTTTGGGAACAAGTCGAACAATGCTTTTCCAATACCACTACCCAGCTTGTCATTTGTAAACATGTCGTAGACGGTTTTAACACTTCCAACAATGCCCTTGATTTGTGTCTGCACAGCCATAATCGCCGTTTTTCCGGCTTTTATCAAGCCATCGCCCACTTGTGAAAGTCCATCGGTGAAAGTGTCCCAATCAAGCTGAAAAATACCTTTTAGAGTTGTTCCAAGACCTTTGAGAAGCGTATAACCTGTTTTAACGGCACTTACAAAGGTATTTTTGAATGATAAGCCAAAATCACGTAATGGGCCTTTTGCATCGGCAAAGCAATGATAAAGATAGCTACCTAGCATAACCACAATATCGGTTAAGGATGCCATCAATGAACCCATATAAGCACTTATCTTAGTAAATGCCTTTTGTCCTTCTGCCGACTTTGTAAACCACGCATAAACCGCTTGAAGTCCAACCGCCACGGCTGCAAGAACCGCTCCTATTGGTGTGGCACACATCGCCCACAATGCCTTTGTCATAGCGCCAATACTACCAATAACGTTTCCTAATGGCAAAGGTAAGCCATTTAAAGCAGTCTTTAGGTTGCCTATGGATGATTGGAACTTACCTCCACCTGTGGCAAAGTCCAACATTTTATCTTTTGCCGCTCCTATCCGCTCACCAACCGAAGAAAAGGCATTACCCAACCTATCCAAACCAATTTTATCCGACAAGTTAGATAGACTTCCCGAGATAGAACTTCCCACCTCGCTAGCCTTGGATTTTATTGCTTCAAACTTGCTAGATATTGTTTCATGTAATGAAGAGAAAGCATCACTTACCTTTTGCTTGATTAGCTGAGCCTCATCAATGATATTTCCAAAGAAGCTACCCCCTTTCTCCGTCATGCTTAATGATGATTGAACATCAGCCAAACCACGCATAGCGTTCTTTGCGTTCTCGCTTTGTTGTTGCAAGCCTACAAGGTTATTCTTGGCAGCATTCAATTCATTGCTAAGGACGTTGATTTGTTCAGATATAGCTTGTACGGCTGCTGAATTGTTGGTAGCTTGTGCCGCTTGCAATTGCTCTTGTAATGTAGCCAGCTGGTCTTCTAAACCAGCTATAGCCTCTTTTTGAAGTTCTATGGCGGCATTTGATTGTCCACTTGCATAGTTGAGACTTTCAGCGTATTGGCTTGCTTTCTCCTTTAACTCATCAAGTACCTTGCCATAAGATGAGGAGTCCATTTCACTTGAACTAAGTCTCAATGAAGCGGACATTGTTTCAATTTCTTGCTTTAATTGCTCAGCCCATGCGGAATTGCTTTGTGAAGATTGGTTCAGCTCATTTATGCTATCCTTAACTCCTGTAATAGCCAACTTTTGGGACTCAAACTTTTGATTCAAGCCATCAATGTTATACAAAGAACTCTTCCACTCCTCAATCTTGGCGGTTATTGCCGTGAACTCATTGGACTCCGCTTTTGTAACTTCTGCTTGTGCCTTTTGCTCTTCATTTAAGTTAGCCAATTGCAACTTTGCTCTTTGCAACTCAATTTGGTAAGATTGCAATGCCCTTGTTTGCTCATCTACTTCTTGCTTGGAACTGGTTATAGCCTCGTCTATGCTTCCGGTTGTTTTTTCACCATATTTTTTGGCATTAGCCTCCTTTTGTGCCGTCAAGTCCGCTACATCATTCTTTGCAAATTGTATGGATTCTTTAGTATCAACAATCTTTTCTTACAACTCGGAAATCCTTTGCTTAATAGCTGCTATCTGGTCTTCATAGCTTTTGAAAGGTTGCCCATCTTGTAGGCTTTGTGATACGTTCTTTAGAGCATCAGCCTCAGCGTTTACTTGTTCCACAACCTTGGCATGAGCTGCAACCTCATCGTTAATGCCCTTTGCATTTACTATATCTGAAAAGACACCTTTTATTTGAACCGAAGATTCTCCTTGTGAAATTGTGTCCTGTAATTCTGCATTTGCCTTTTGTGCCAATGCTATCAAATCATTATACAACTCTCTAAGTTTCTCCAAATAAGAAATCTTTTCCGAGATTGCATGAGAAAGGCTGTTACCTGCTTCTACATCAAGATTTCCGCTTGATAACTTGGATTGCATCTTATCTACTTCAGAAGAAACCTCACCAATCTTGGTCTTGGTCTCTTCTGCCTTGCCAATAAAGCCTTGCACCAAATCTTTTGAAGACAACACCTTTTCACCAAACACCTTCATTGCAAGGTCATAGCGTTGAATTTCGTATGTTAAATCTTTTACCTTTTGCCTTTGTGTCTGATAAGCATTTGTGAGCGATTCCACAACATCTTTAGAAGTATGCTGGTTCGTCTTCAACATTTCTTCTTTAAGTCTTGCCAACTCTTTACGAGCCGAGACTACCTCATCAAATCGGGCTTTTACGTCAAAAAATAGTTCTGCCATTTCTTATATTTTATTCAGAATGTTTATAATTAATGGTACACCCTTAACGAAAAGGATGTACCGAAATGACTCACGCACACCCGCGCGAGGCTACTTAACACAAGCAATTGCTCTTGGTTCTAACTTAAGCCTTTCTTTTCCATGGAATTGAATCAAGCAATCTGGGCAATATATGTTATTCTGCCCTATAGCATGAGGTTGCACACGTCCCATTGTATTCTCGGCTAAGTATTTCTCTAACTTGCCAATATCTGAAATAATCTTCTGAGCCATTTTCCATGCCTTACGTCTTGGCTCTGAGTCAATCATAATTCTGTGGGCATCCATTGCCTTTTCAAACTCTTCTTCATTAAAGGTTGCTCGCCCATCTTTCACCAAAACATAACTATTTCCCCACAAACCTAGAGTCATCGTCTTCCACTCTTCTGTAATTGGCTCTAATCGTTCACTAATGGTTTCTTTAATGACTTCAACACGAATATCATCCGGTTTAATGAGATTACGGCAAACAATCTCAAACAAGCCATCTGGGCATCTCATAAAGTTCTCTACCTCCTCATTGGAAAGAACGCAACCAAGTTTCTCTAACAAGCTATCAAGTGTTGTATTGATAGCAAAGACTTTCTTTTGAGCCTCTTTCTTTTGTGACTCAATAAACTTTGTATCTTCAAAAAGTAACTCTTTATCCATTGTTATATTATCTTAAATGTTATCTACTATGGATTTTGCAATCGCATCTATATCCTTATCGCTTAAATCCTGTTCTTCTCTCTTAGGGAGTGAATTGTCTAACAATTCATCGCTCTCTTCTTTTGTTAATGCCGTCTTTATGATTGTATCATTGCAGCACTCTTGAAATTCTAAATTATCCATTTTCCTTTTTTAAAATGATATAAAACATTTGTCTTAAATTTATAAATCTCTCTTGCCGATGGCACATCGTGGTTAGCCTCAGCAAGCGCAGCTCTTCAAATCGCTTTCTTTTCTAGCTTTTTCAAAGCCGTTGACAACTCCTTACAATGCAAGGCTGCAGCTATCTGAAGGGTTGTATCTCGGGATAAGTTTATCACCGTATAAACATCAGGGTTTGATAGCTTTTCTAGCTTGATACTCATCTTGCGCCCATCATCATACACTCGGACACTGATTTTTGTGTCATTTTGAATCTCTGATATATCCATAATTTTATTTTTAATTGTTGTTGACAGTTTTTGTCAATTTTGACCCCCTTATTATAAATACCATTTCTAGTAATTCATAATCGTGTTACGTATGCAATCGTCTAACTCCTTTATATCGTCATTTGTCTCAAGGAAGTCAGCACAAGAAGAAACCTCTTTTAATTTTTTCTTCAATCTTGTGTAATACTCCTTATTGCTATAAACGTTATTCGCCTTTAATTCATTGATATAGGCATCTATATCGTCTTTTCCCTGTCTGCTCATCAATCTTGCCATATAAGCATAAAAGCCATCTTTGGGACTTTTGATTTCTGTCATAAACTCAGTTCTCATTGTCTTGCGTTTTGAAATTGTAAAATATTTATCACCCCACATCTTCAACAACTTCATAAAGAAAGCTTTGTCCGATAGAGTTGAGGCTTTAACTTCTTCCACCCCGATTTGTCTAGGCAACCGACCATTTAATCTCAGTTCATATTTAAGGAGATTGCTATTACCAAATCCAGGTGGAATCTCTAAACCTTTGTTTTTTGCATCTGCCAATTTATCATAGAATGCTAATATTAATCTTTGTCTTTCCTTTTTCGCCTTGTTTGTGCCTTGATAGTACAAACCATCGGCACATCCTTGTATTCTCACCTTCTTGGGCATATCGCCCAACTTATCAAGATACGTTCTAACAGGCTTAATCATCGGAAATTGTGTTCCAAATTCCAATCCCCAAACATCGGCTTCACTCATCTCAAGGTGCAGGCTATCAGAAAGTTTTTCTATAGCCTCTTTTGTACTATGATGGCTTAACGGCCAAAGATTGGACGGATAGTAAAACCTTGCCAAACTGCCGCTAACCACAAAACCACCTTCAAATTGATTTACTTTCATTCCACCAAGGAACCCAAAAATGCTCGTTTCTCCAGTAACAATGTTGGTCTTTTCGCCTCCATTGTCTAGGTATCGGCTAATATCGGGCATTCCTCTACATTTGGGAAGAAACAACCTCACTTTGTCATACATAGCACACCTCCTATCCTATAGAAACTGCATCATGTCTTAGAACACTTAAAACCTTGTCAAAACCGCCCAAAACAAGTTGCTTGCAATAACTTCCTATAAGAACCTTGCAACCTTGCAGGACTATCATTTCTATGTAATCCGGTCTTTGTTGCTCAGATGGTGTTGGAGCCTCCTTGTCTTGATGGACAATAAACAAAAAGCCATCCTCTCGGCTTGGATAGAAAGGGTTGTTTTTTTTATCTTTGCCATAGGTCGGCTCGCTTAATGGGTATCCATAAGCGAATCCCGACAACTTCCCATCCAAAAAGTAATCTTTCAAACCTGTTATGTTCAAAGAATTTTTCCCTTGCAGATGCATTGGTGGGCAATTACTAGGCTGTACCTCACGCTTTGGCAAAAGATACATTGAAACCATACCATTTCTGCCCTTTATTTTGTCCATAGGCGAATAATCTCCCCACGCCCTTGTAATAACATACTTTGGTGTTTTTTTGCTTGACAAATCAAAATCTAAGCGAGCATAAAATATTATAGTCGGCTGAATCATAAGCTACCTCCATTTCTGATTTCACGTACATCATCATCAAAAGAATTTTTCTCAAATCGCAGTTGCTCTAGTTCTTCATCGCTCAGATTGTATTTCAGAGGATTGTCACCATAGCATATTTCTGTATAGAGAGCATCTATGACATGTTCCATATCCTTTTTCATGCCGTTTGGCATATCGTCAAGAATGCGTCCAAAGATACCGAAAGCCATCACCACATCAAAGAACCAAGCTTTATAGTCATCGCTCTTATTCTTGATGATGTTCCACCACTCAGACTGAAAGACAAACCCTCCGTCCTTACGTACAATTTTTTTCTTGAAGTCTTCTCTTTTCATAAAATTAAATCTTCTATTTATTAATGATTTGCACAATACATTGCAGCTTGCTCTTCAAGCTCACTTGCTGAGGCTACCCTATTAGTACCCATCCATTTATCCAAGTCTGCCTTTTTGAAATAGCATCGCTTGCCATTTGGTTTTGAATAAGGTATAGAGTGCTTTTTCATCATTTCATAAACACTCGCCTTGCAAATGCCCAAATAGATTACTGCCTCATCCGTAGTTAGAAAATTCTTTACCCCTAACAGAGTTAACTTTTCTATTCTGTCTAATTGTTCCACGATTTCTTTTTCTTTCATAATCCATTATTTTTTGTTCACGCTGCAAAGATAGTAATAACAAATTATGTGTCAAATAACCCCATATAAGCACAAAAAATGGCTAAAAGTACCATTTCTTTGATACCTTTAGCCATCTTAAATTATATTTTGGGGTTATTTTTAGTGATTATTTTAGGTGCTTGCCTGTATCGCCTCCTTTATTTTAACCTTATTTTACGTTTTCAACGACATAATCTTTGATTTCTTGTAATTTTGATTCCTGCCAACCTCGTTTAAAACATTCTAAATCATTATCTATAATCCTTTGTAAAGCAGATTTCATTTTTTTCAAATAAGTAAGCTCGTTCTGATAGGCTTTGGCTCGTTCTTGAACCTTATACATGATTTCAACCTCCTTTAACTTAATATCCTTTTCGGAGTCTTTATCTCTCAAAGGTGCTAGCTGTTTTGCACTATTCCTAAGATTTGGCACATCAAAGTATTCTCCAAGTTTTATTAGAAAATCAGAATGAGAACTGAACTTTTGCCATTCTTCTTCTGCTTTTTCCTCTGAGTCCACATCCTTACTTATAACCATTCTTTCTGACTTTATGGAATAATCTATTTTATTGTTTGGGCTATCCGAAATAGACAATGTACCAAAAGCCATATAAAGTAAAGCTGCTAAACTTTTATCCGTACCCATCCATTGAAACTTTAAATCATCTAATGAGTATAATTCTTTAACATCGCTACTCAAATCAAAAAGAATCGCCTTTATACAACCAAACCCCTCTCCTTTAGGTATCAGCATTTTACAATCATAAGCAGCTATCAAATAACAAGCCGTATTTATTGCAGCTTGTTCAAATGTGCATTCTTCAAAAAAATCATCATGCCATATCTTACCATCTTCTATCATTGAAGGATATATATTTCCTAGTGCTATTTGATAAAAGATACTGCCGTGGTGCTCATATTCGTAAATTACATTTTTAAAATTCATCTTAATTCCTCCTAATCTAGTACGCCATTTAGAGAGTTGATAGCTCTCACTTTCTTTTGCCCAACCAAATCAGCATAAATCTGGGTTGTTGATACGTTTCTATGTCCTAGCAACTTGCTAACTGTGTAAATATCAACGTCTTTTGTTAAAAGCATTGTGGCAAACGTATGCCTTGATGTGTGAAAGGTAACATACTTATCTATACCAGCATCCTTTGCCCACTTTTTAATCTGTCTGTCAAGTTCACATGTTGCCTTCGGTAATTTATAGAAAATAGTATCTATGCCATCTACCTTTTTAGGCATCCACTTCTTAGCCTCATCGGAAATCGGTAAATTTAAGCGGTCATTCGTTTTCTGTTGCTTGAAATCTCTAAACCAATTACCATCACTAACTTGAATGTCAGACCACTTGAAAGAACGTATATCACTTAAACGCAAACCTGTAAAGCAAGCAAACATAAAAGCTTGTTTTGTCTGTTCATTCTCCAAGATATTGTTTACTGCCATTCGCCTTACTTCTTCAATAGTAAGGAACACTCTACTTGATTTTGGAGCTTGAAATAAGCGTTTATCATTATCATCCAATTCCTTAAATGGTGACTTGCTGATAATCCCCTTATCTTCTGCTCTTTTTAATGCAGAACGCAAAACCCCAACATAGTTTGAAATGGTCTTTTGTGATAAAGGCTCACTTTTCTTTATCTCCTTACCTGTCTTTGGACTTACTAAAATTCTTCCACAATTATGGAGATAATGGATGAAATCACTTACAAAATCTGCATCTACATCTATTAAGTTTGTGTTGTTCTCAAATCTAGCCAAGTAATTTCTCATATTCGCTATAATATTGAAGGAACTTTTAGACAAACCATTTTCTAGCTTGTTGTTAGCATAAGTATTAATCCAATCTAACAACTTAATCTTCTTGGATGCGCCACCAATAGTTTTAATATTAGCCTTACCTGCCAATAAATCACTAATACGCTCATTCTTGATTTTGATAGCTGCCCTTATTGTGTTTGCATTCATAATTCTAGCAGCCTCATCTACTTCTGGAATGAGGTATAAATGAAGGTATTCAAGATTTCTCCTGCCCTTCTCATAGTAATCCAGATATATAGTTTGATTACCATTCTTTAACTGACGCCATCTTAGCTTAATCGGCTCTTTTGGCTTTATGATACTCTTTTTTCGTCCCATAAGATAACTCTTTTGTTGCACAGCAAAGATACAACAAAATTCTGAGGCGTACAACAAAACTACAACAAAATAACACCTATAAAAACGATATTAAATATAATTAACTTTTATCCGTTTTATCGTAACTTGTTTATTATCACTATATTTGTATATACTTTTGTGGGTGCAACAAAATTATATAGTTATAATTTAAAACCATATAATCTGATGCTGCGACCTAAGAATCGCACATTCTCTTATTAATTAATGTAATATTTCTAAAACGGCTGCAAAATTACAATAATTTTCTTGTTTAGCGATGCTTTTATACTTTTTTAATCTCCCTTTTTATCTGCTTTCAGAAAATGGTATTATCTTTGCGCCCCAAATTCTAAAAAACAGTAAGTAGATTTATACAAAAACATTATTAAGGAAGCAAAGGACTTCTGTTATATTTTATAGTATGGGCAAGAATGAGAGAATAAATAGCGAGCAAGAGATGCCCGCTGAAGCGAATAAGGATCATTCCGCTGATGCGGATAGAGTAAAGGAAGTATATAAGGTGACGATAGCGGGAAGCATCATCAATGTGGTGCTGCTCGTATTGAAATTTGCTGCTGGTATCCTCGGACATTCGGCAGCAATGATAGCGGATGCCATCCACTCGCTCACCGATTTCGCTACCGATGTGGTGGTACTGGTATTCGTAAAACTGGGCAATAAGCCGAAGGATAAGGACCATGATTATGGGCATGGCAAATACGAGACGCTTGCCACAGCCATCATCGGCATTTCGCTCTTCGTGGTGGGTGTGATGATCTGTTATTCTGGTGTTACCAAGACCTATCGTGCCATCTGCGGCGAGACACTCCAGCAGCCGGGCGTTGTAGCCTTGATTGCAGCCATCGTAAGTATCGTGATGAAGGAGTGGGCTTATCAGTTTACGGTAAAAGCCGGAAAAAAATATCATTCCGAGGCTGTAGTGGCAAATGCCTGGCATCATCGCAGCGATGCTTTATCGAGTATCGGAACGATGTTCGGTATTGGTGGTGCCATCATCCTGGGAGAAAAATGGGCGGTGCTCGATCCGCTGGCTGCCATCATCGTGAGTGCCTTCATCATCAAGGCTGCCTGGGGACTGGTGATGCAGTCTGTGAAAGAACTGACGGATGCCAGTCTTTCAGAAACTGAGGAAGATGAAATCCTGAAGATTGCAAATGAAGAGCAGGGAGTAGGAGAGATTCATAACCTGCGTACCCGTCGCATCGGAAACAAGATTGCGATAGAGATGCACATCCGCATGCCGGGTTCTCTCTCGCTTTATGAGGCTCATGAGCATGCTACCCATATCGAACGAAGATTGAAGCAGCACTTCGGCGCAGATACCCATGTGGGAATCCATCTCGAACCGATTAAAGTGAATGGAAAATATCAGAAACCGGAATAAACGGAAAAAGTCTTCAAGCCATTTTGGCTTGAAGACTTTTTTGTTTTATATTACCAGCCGAGATTTACGCTGGCTCCTGCCATAATCCACAAACCTGGCTGTTTAACGGCAGTGAGGTCGTAGTAGCGGTGGCAAGTAATGTTGTCGGCTTTCACGAAGATATTGTATTTCTTCTCATCCCACATCAGCTTGCAATCCACCTTGGTGTATGGATGGTAACCGTTCATTCTCTGCTGCCATCTTACGCTCCATGATGCTGAAAGCTTGTTCCAGATCTGATGATCCAAACCGAATACAGCCTTGTGCTTCAGATACTCCAATGCATAGAGTGATTTCAGGATGTTGGTCTCGGTCTTATGATCCTGATAAATGTAAGCATAACCCAACTTGATGCGAGTAATGAAACTGTTTGGTACCAACTCTCTCATGTAGATAGTTGCATCCACGTTGTAGCCCATGTTGTTGAGCTTTCCGATATTCATTACATGATATTTGCTGTCGTTCTGTTCGGTCACGGAAGTCTGAACCCAGTCAATCATGTTGGTGCCGTGAGCATAGAAACCGCTAACGGTTGCGGCAAAACCGGTCTGGCGATACTGGGTTCCTACCTTGAAGGTGGAGTTCTTCTCCGGGTTCAGGTTGATGTCGCCCTGCTGCACCACATTACTTATATATAAGTCGGTGTAGGTAGGCATTCTCAGAGCCTTGTTCCAGGATGCGTAGAACTTCCAGTTGTCGTTAGGACGATAACTCATATCTACACCTGGATAGAAGCGGAAGTCGTTGTCAAGACCTGTATTCTTGTTAGCCAAGACACCAGCCGACAAGGTGAAGCCACCGAAGATGAAGTTGTGCTCCAACATGATGTTGGTGTTGGTGCGCTCACCCTTTCGGGTATATTGACGGTCGGAACCAGAGATGTCCTTATAGTCTTTCTCTGCGAGTTCTTCGCCCAATGCAGTAGAGTAGATGCACTCCTTACTGATGTCGAAACCCACTGCGGTTTTACCCAAAGCCCAAGCCACGTTGGCATTCAGACCACCACCATAAACATCTAGGTCGTGATAGTTCTCGCCTGCCTTGGCTCCAGCCATACCGCGAATCAACTGATAGTGATCCTTGAATTTGTTATAATAGAATTGAGGCGCAATCTCCCAGGTCTTCTCCTGGTTGTGCAGACTCAGGTTGAGAGAAGCCATACCGTGGTCTGTCTTCTCATATTGGTTGTTGTATTTGGCGCTGTAGAAAGTGTTGGCACCGTAGCTCTGGGTAGAGATACCCACCTGAGCATTGATGTCGAAACGCTGGTCGTAGCTCAGGTTAACCTGTCCGAAACCTTGTCCTTTCTCGAAGTCGCTGTTGTCTGTTCCTCCGTCCGAACGCTTGTAGCCTCCGCTGGCAGAGTAGGCGTGTGTCCACTTGCCTTTGGCATAAGCCGTCTGCACACGTCCCTGTGCTCCGAAACTTCCAAAGCTTCCGCCTTCTACACTTGCAGATACTCCATCATTCTTTGCCTTCTTGGTCACGATATTGATGGCACCATTGAAGGCTGAAGTTCCGAATACGCGCGATGCTGCCCCCTCGAGCACTTCGATGTGGTCGATGTCGGCAAGAGCTACAGGAAAATCAGAAGCATTGTGACCAGTCTGTGGATTGGAAATGTTGACGCCATTCAGGAGAATGGTAATCTGGTCGAAGGTTCCACCATTGATGGAGATATCCGTCTGAACACCAAAGCCACCACGCTGACGGACATCCACGCCGGTAGCTAATTTCAATACATCGTTGATAGTCTGTGCAGCCGCACGATGAATATCGTCGCGGGTAATGACAGACACAATCTTAGGTGACTGCTCTACAGTCATCGGCGCACGAGATCCGGTAACGCTCACCGCATCTAGCTCGTAAGCCTTTCCGCCCTTGTAGAGGGTAGAATCAACCTTGGCTCCCTCTGTGCTTACGCCTGCTGCCTTGGCATGGCTCAGGGTAGCAACGCTGAGTGCGCCAACAAGTACCTCTCTTCCCAAGACTGCGAAGAGTGAGTAGTTCTTGTTGGAGAATCGGTTGAACTTCAAGCTGTTGCGCTTGTTGAAAATTGTTTTGTACATTAAATAAAATGTTTATAAATGATTAATAATTCGAAGCCGCAAGCCTGCACGGTTTTCGGCATTCGGGCTGCAAAGGTACGGTCTTTCCTTGAAATGACAAAGCAAAATGTGATTTATTTTTATTTTAAAAAGCATTTTCTGATAGAAACATTTGCTTTTTCAGATTATTCTTGTATCTTTGCAACTGATATGAGCAGCCTTCGGCAATGAATTGGCATGGCTTTTGTTGAATGCTGTATGATTTCATCATTAAAACTATTAGTAAATAAAAAGAAAGGAAAAGATAAAATGGAGAAAATCAACGTAAAAGAACTGAATGATAATGTCTTCGAGACTATTGGTAAGGAGTGGATGCTGGTTTGCGCCGGCAACAAGGATAAGTTCAATATGATGACTGCTTCCTGGGGTTGCCTGGGATGGCTCTGGAACAAGCCGGTGGCTGTGGTATTTATCCGCCCGGAACGCTACACCCACGGCATCATCGAGGAGAATGAATTCATGACCCTCTCTTTCCTCGGAAATAGCGAGGAGGCTCGAAAGATATATAACTTCTGCGGTTCTAAGAGTGGACGTGATTTCGATAAGGCAAAGGAAACAGGATTGACTCCTGTGGAAACCGATAACGGCAGCATCGCCTTTGAGCAGTCACGACTCACCCTGGAATGCCGCAAACTCTATAAGGACAATATGACAGCGGAGAAGTTCCTCGATAAGGACCTTCTGCAGTGGTATGGTGCCAAGGGCGGATTCCACGATGTCTATGTCGTGGAGATTACCAATGTTTATACAAAGTAATAATTCAAATATGGCTCAAGAACAGACAGCAATTCGTGAACGCCAGAAAACCAGGCTCAAGGAGCCGGGGCGTTACGTGGTAATGATGTTCAACGACGACTTCACACCGATGGAATTCGTGGTGGAAATCCTCGAATCCATCTTCTTCAAGTCGCAGGCTGAGGCTGAAGCAATCATGCTCAAGGTTCATCACGAAGAGAAAGCCGTGGTGGGCACCTACAGCTATGACATCGCCAAGAGCAAAGTGGAGAAAGCGATGGAGAAAGCCCGTACGCAGAAGTATCCCCTGAAGCTCACTTATATGCCAGAATAAAGAAAGGAAAATATAGAATGGATAGTATGGGATTAACCCGATATATGAGTGTCTTGATGGATGATGCCATGAAGCAGGCTCGGTTTTTCGACCACGAGTTCGTAATGCCCGAGCACATGCTTCTGTCATTGCTCCGCCAATATGCCTTCTGCCAGGCTTTGCAGGAGGAAGGTGTGGATAGCATCAAGATGCATGAGGACTTGGTGGGATGGCTCGCCAAGCAGGAGCGTGTGCCTGAAAATATCAAATATCTGCCTGAGCCTTCGTCGCTCTTCAAGACGATGTTTGGTACGGCCTGCGCCTTGGCTGCTGCCGCTGACCGAAAACTCGTGAACGTGCCTCATTTCGTACAGGCAATGTTTGGCTTGCAGAACTCTGAAGCTGCATTCCTGTTGTGCAAGAATGTGGGCGACCGTCAGGGCGAATTCCTGGCGAGTGTGGATAGCTATTATCCGCTGGAAAACGAGGCTGCGGAGGCTAATATGGGCATAGGTGTTGACTATGATGACGACGATTATGACAATGACTATGATGAAGACGAGGAGGAAGGCAGAAGCCGACAGCCTCAGGATTGGCACCAGTTGGTTACCTGCATCTCTGATCAAGTGGAGGAACATAATCCGCTTATCGGCAGAGAGCAGGAACTGGATAGAACCATCCAGGTGCTCTGTCGTGCCGAGAAGAACAATCCGCTCCACATCGGTGAACCGGGCGTAGGTAAGACCGCCCTGGTTTATGGCCTTGCCAAGCTCATCAACGAGAATCAGGTACCCGAACGTCTCAAGGGAGCTCGCATCTACGGTATGGATATGGGACAGATGCTTGCCGGTGCCCAGTATCGTGGCGACTTTGAAAAGCGCATCAAGATGGTGATGGAAGGAGCCGTGAAGGAAGGCAACACCATCATCTACATTGATGAGATTCATAATATGATAGGTGCCGGTCGTGGCTCTGATGGCGGACCGGATGCTTCAAATATGCTGAAGCAGTATCTGGAGGCTGGCGACATCCGATTCATTGGTTCCACCACTTATGAGGAGTTCAACCGCTACATGGCTCAGAGCAAGGGCATCGTGCGCCGATTCCAGCAGATAGATATCAAGGAACCTACCGAGGAGGAGGCAATCAAAATCCTGGAGGGCTTGCAGTATAAATACAATAAGTTCCACAATGTAACTTATCGCAAGGACGCCCTGGAGTATGCTGTCCGTGCCAGCGCCAAATATATCAGCAACCGCTGTCTGCCAGACAAGGCCATCGACCTGATGGATGAGGCGGGTGCTTATCTGGAGGTGCATCCGGTAGAATCTCGCCAGCGCTCTTACGTTACCAAGTCAATCATCCAGCAGATTCTGATTAAGGTCTGCAAGATTGATGCGGCTGCGATGAAAGATGAGAATAACGATGCTTTGGCTACGCTCCGCCAGCGCATACTCGACAAGATCTACGGTCAGGACAAGGCTGTGGATAAGGTGGTTGAGGCTGTGATGATGGCGAAGGCTGGACTGGTGGATGATGACAAGCCGATGGCGTCGCTACTCTTCGTGGGTCCTACGGGCGTGGGTAAAACCGAGGTGGTTCGTGTTCTGGCAAAGGAACTCGGCATCGAACTGGTGCGTTTCGATATGAGTGAATACACCGAGAAGCATACCGTGGCTAAACTCATCGGTTCGCCTGCCGGATACGTGGGTTATGAAGATGGCGGTCTTCTGACCGATGCCATCCGCAAGACACCAAACTGCGTGCTCCTGCTCGATGAGATTGAGAAGGCGCATAGCGACATCTACAACATCCTGCTGCAGGTGATGGACTATGCCCGATTGACCGACAACAAGGGGCAGAAGGCAGACTTCCGAAACGTAATCCTCGTAATGACTTCCAATGCCGGAGCGCAGTATGCATCCCAGGCAAGCGTAGGTTTCGGCGGTAATGTTACCCGTGGCGAGGCGATGCTGGCACAGGTGAAGAAGACCTTCAAGCCTGAGTTCATCAACCGACTTTCCGACACCGTGGTGTTCAACGATATGGATAAGCACATGGCAGAACTGATTCTTGCCAAGAAGCTTCGTCAGCTCGATGCAAAGTTGGCAGCAAAGGGAGTTTCTATTACGCTTACCGATGCGGCAAGAGAGAAGATTCTGGAGTGGGGCTTTACCAAGGAATATGGAGCCCGCGAGATGGATCGTGTCATCGGCAACCGCCTGAAGCCAATCCTGATGAAGGCTCTGCTCTTCGGCAAGCTCAAGAAGGTTGGCAAGGGCTGCGTAGATTTCGATGGTAAGGAATTGGTGATTAATTGTTAGAAAGCGATGATATTACAGATAGATGAAAATGCGGAAGAGATTTATTTTCCCGATCCGCATTATGGTGATGAAGATGGTTGCTTTGCGATAGGTGGCGATTTAAGCATCGACCGCCTGCTGCTGGCTTACAGCAACGGCATCTTTCCCTGGTATAGCTTTCGCGACCAGCCGGAGATACTCTGGTTCTGTCCGATGAAGCGCTTCGTCATCTTCCCGGATGAAATCCACATCAGTCATTCCATGCGCACCCTGCTGAGGAAGAACCGATACAGCGTGGGCATCAACGAAGATTTCGATGCTGTGATTCGTGCCTGCAGCAAGACCAATGGCCGTTACGAGGAAGATGGTGCCTGGTTGGGTGAGAACATCATCCAGGCATTCACCGCCCTTCATGAGCAGGGCTTTGCGGCAAGCGTGGAGGTATGGGATAATGAGACCGGTGAACTGGTAGGTGGACTTTATGGCGTTACCATCGGCAAGGTCTTCATAGGCGAGAGCATGTTCTCCAAGGTTCCATCAGGCTCTAAGATAGCCCTTATCTTCCTGGCCCGTTATCTGCAGGAGCATGGAGGCAAGATGATAGATTGCCAGTTGGAAACCCCGCATCTCAAGTCGATGGGTGGCAGATATATTTCCTACGAGGAATATATGGAAATCATGAATGAGGAATAATTGTGATTCTTTTTTGAATAGGAAATGATAAAGGCTAGGTTCCCAATTCTGGGAAACCTAGCCTTTGTTATTATTTGGCCTTTTGCTTTTTATTAGAATATCGGTGTGCCGATGCAGCCGTTAGGTGCCTGAATATGTAGCAGGGCACATACGGTAGCGGCAATATCCGTCATATAGTGAGGCTGGGCGCTCTCGCCGTGCTGGATGCCCCAACCCATAAACAGGCAAGGAATATGGATATCGTATGGATTCCATGCTCCGTGGGTAGTTCCCTTGCTGCTGTAATATTCGTAGTGACCTGGTTTCAGTACAATCTGAACACCTCCGCTGCGCTCACGGTTATAACCGTTAATGGCGCGGAACTTTAGCTCTGCAGGAATGCTCTCTGTGGAGGTCTTCTCCATGTCGAAGGCATAGTGCACATCCTTGTCTTTCTTCAATCTATCTACCACAGCCTGCTTGATGGCTGCGTAATCCAAACCGAGTTCTTCGATGATATCTGTGTTGAAGAACACCTGGTAGTTCATGATGGTCTTCACGAGATCTTTGTCGGTATTGAACTTAGCTTTCAGAATCTGATTCAGCTCTTCTACCAATCCCTTTTTGTTCCAGATGCCGGCAGGGATTCGCTGATCCTGCAGGAAGGTAGCGTTGTTCACGCCTCCATGGTCGGCGGTGAGGAAGGTGAGATAATTTCCCTTGCCCACGGTCTGGTCGAGATAAGCGAAGAAATCTGCCAAAGCCTTATCTAATCTAAGATAGCAATCCTCTGTTTCGATAGCGTTCACGCCCACCTGATGACCGATGTAATCGGTGCTTGAGCAGCTGATGGTCAGCAAATCAGTATCTGTGTTTCTACCCAGGTTCTCGCCCTCAATGGCAGCCTTGGCAATATCGAAAGTCAGGTTGCAGCCGAATGGGGTACTGCGGAGAATCTTGTAACCATGCTTTTTATATAAGGTAGGCAGATCGAGTGGCAATACAGCCTTTTCGCCTTCAACAATTCCATTCTCGTAGTTGTTGTCATCGCTGGTGCTCTCCTTGTAGGAATCGATAGGGTAGAGCGTCTCCCATTTCTTGGAAAGATACTTGTTTGGGAGTTTCTGCTTGTTGAACTTGTTCACCCACTCTGGCAACTTATCCATATAGAAAGTACTGGTGATGAACTTGCCCGACTTGTCATCAAACCAGAAAGCGCCATTGGCGTGATGGCCCGCAGGGAGGATGGAAGCTCTGTCTTTCAAGGCTATACCAATCACCTTAGAGCGGTTGTTGGTAGCCAGACGGAGTTCATCACCGATGGTGGTTACCCACAGGTTGCGAGGCGACATCTTGCCAGCCTTGCTGTCTGAACCCACAGGGTTCACGGTATCATCAGCAGTACAGTACACAACCTTTCCATCCTTCACGAAGTTATTGCCAGCGATTCCGTGGATAGAAGGCACGGAACCGGTCCAGATAGAAGAGTGGCCGATGGCTGTAACCGAAGGGATGTAAGGAATCTTGCAGTTTTCTACGCTGAATCCTTCTCCGAGCATTCTCTTGAATCCGCCTTCGCCGTAGCGGGCGTAGTAGCGATAGAGATAATCCCATCGCATCTGGTCGATAACGATGCCTACAACGAGCTTAGGGCGTTGAGGCTGAGCCTGTGCGATGCCGCAGAAGCAGCAGAGCACGAAGATGAGTTTGATAATCTTATTCATAGTCAAAATGTCTTTTTTATACATAACCATTCAGTATTGTATATTACAATTCGGTTGCAAAGATACAACTTATTTTGGTATTTAACGATAAAAAAGACGATTTTTACCCAAACTTCTCATGGCGTTCAATACAGCCAGTACCGTAACACCTACATCGGCAAAGACAGCCATCCACATGGTGCCGAGACCAATGGTGGCGAGAATCAGTACGGCAACCTTCACTCCGATGGCAAATATCACGTTCTCGTGAGCGATATGAATGGTTCTTCTGGCTATCTTCACGGCAAGGGCAATCTTTCTAGGGTCATCATCCATCAGTACTACATCGGCAGCTTCGATGGCTGCATCGCTTCCAAGTCCACCCATGGCAATGCCCACATCGGCACGTTTCAATACAGGGGCATCGTTGATACCGTCGCCTACGTAAGCGAGCGTCTTGCCTGCTGGTTTTGTCTTCAGCAGTTGTTCTACATGCGAAACCTTGTCGGTTGGCAGCAGTTCTGTGCGGCATTCGTCCAGTCCCAGTTTGTGGGCAACATCTTCTCCCACTTCTCTGCGGTCGCCCGTCAGCATTACCGTTTTCTCTACTCCCAGTTCTTTCAGCTCTCTGATGGCATGGGCGCTTCCTCCCTTAAGGGTGTCGTTGATCACAATATGTCCCGCGTACTTGCCATCAATGGCGACGTGGATGATGGTTCCCACCTGGTTGCAGTCGTGCCATTGGGCACCGATGCTTTCCATCATCTTCTTGTTGCCCACGCAAACCACCTTGCCGTTCACTTTGGCACGGATACCCTGTCCTGCAATCTCCTCTACATCGGTCACCTCGCAGCCATCCGTTGCTTCTTGAGGGAAGGCAGTACGCAGGGCTGCTCCGATAGGATGAGTGGTGAAATGCTCGGCATGAGCTGCCAGATGAAGCAGGATTTTCTCCTTGTCAGAATATTCGCCAATATGTACATTATCTGCATCGTGGGATGAATGGTCTGGGCAGGAAGCGTCTGCATGAACAGCTGCTACGGCAAACTCTCCGTGGGTCAAGGTACCCGTCTTGTCGAACACTACGGTTCCCACCTTGGCTAAAGTATCCATATAGTTGCTGCCCTTGATGAGAATACCATTCCGGGATGCTCCACCGATGCCGCCAAAGAAGGTGAGGGGCACGCTGATGACCAGAGCGCATGGGCAGGAAACTACTAGGAATATCAGGGCGCGGTTGAGCCATAATGGGAAGTTCTCGCCAAAGGTTCCTTCACCTACGATTCCTGTTGCTGCCAGGAATGGAGGAATAACCGCCAGGACAATGGCTGCGAAAACAACGATAGGAGTATAGACTCGGGCGAAACGGGTGATGAAAGCCTCGCTCTTCGACTTGTTCTTGTCTGCACTCTCTACCAGAGAAATAATCTTGGATACGGTACTTTCGCCAAAACTCTTGGTGGTGCGTACACGAACCACTCCCGACAGGTTGATGCATCCAGACATGATAGTATCGCCTTCGTTCAAATCCCGTGGCATACTTTCTCCCGTCAGGGCAACAGTATTCAAGGCTGAATTGCCCTCAATGACAACGCCATCCAGAGGCACTTTCTCTCCCGGACGGATTACAATTGTTTCTCCAATCTTTACATCTTCAGGAGAAACGATCTCTACTTTTCCGTTTCTTTCAACATTCGCCACGTCTGGTCTGATATTCATCAGATGCGAAATACTGTCGCGGCTCTTTCCTTCCGCATATCCTTCGAAGAGTTCGCCCACCTGAAAGAAGAGCATCACGAAGACTGCCTCTGGAAATTCTGTGTCTGATCCAGGAAAGAATCCGATGCAAAGGGCTCCGATGGTAGCGATAGCCATCAGAAAGTTTTCGTTAAACATATCGCCCTTGGTAATACCTTCTGCAGCTTCGCCCAGCGTCTCGTGTCCTATTAATAAATAAGGAATGAGATAGACGAGTAGTAACTGCCAGGTAGCCAGGTCGTAATTCTTTTCGATGAAAACAGCGATAATCAGGAGGATGATGGTAGCTCCAATCAGAAAGAGTTTGGATTTCAAACCGCCTTCTTCATGATGATGATGGTGGTGGCAACCGCACCCCTGGTGCTCATGTTCTTCTGTGGAGCATGAGCAGTCATGATTGTGCTCATGATGATGTTCGTGAGAATCTTCACAATGGCATTCATGATGATGTTCGTGAGAAAGTTTCATTTCTTCCATAATTTTGCAATACTTTTAGTTCTATATAACCAGGAACATTCAGTTCCTTTTTCTATTTCGGTTGCAAAATTACAAAAAGGTTTCTGCAACTTGGTTGCAAAAGTCTAAATCGCCCTCTTAATGTTTTTTTGTTTACGCAAAAACAAATAGACCAAATTCAAGCAAACCAGCAACGAAAAAAGCAGTTAAGCTATTTCTGCTTAACTGCTTGATTTTCAAAGTGGACCAGCTAGGGCTTGAACCTAGGACCTCCAGATTATGAGTCTGTTGCTCTAACCAACTGAGCTACAAGTCCATTGAATTTTTATCAAATTCGAGTGCAAAGATACTAGATTTTAGGCAAATAACCAAATAAAATCTTAAAAATTTTCCTTGAATCAGAAAAATAGCGTATCTTTGCACCAAATTATGTGCGCACACGTGCGTATGTACTTATTAATCGTACAAAAGAAAAGTATTTCTATTCAGAAATGGACATAGACAAAAACAAAAGAATCGGTCTTACCGACGAACAAGTAAAACAGAGTAGGGAACAGCATGGCAAGAACGTGCTAACCCCTCCTCAACGTACTTCATTATGGAAACTGTATTTGGATAAATATCGCGATCCGATTATCCAGATACTCCTTGTGGCGGCTTTCGTTTCCCTTATCCTCGCTTTCATCGAAAAGAATTTCATGGAGACCATCGGTATCTTCGTGGCTGTTTTCCTTGCTACCACCGTGGGCTTCTACTTTGAGCGTGATGCGGCTAAGAAGTTTAATCTGCTTACGGCGCTCAGCGAAGAGCAGCCGGTAAAGGTGCGTCGCAATGGTAAGGTGATAGAGATTCCACGCCACGATGTGGTGGTGGGAGATGTGGTGCTCGTGGAAGTGGGCGACGAGGTGCCTGCCGATGGCGAACTCATCGTCTGCAACGACCTGCAGATTAATGAATCTACCCTTACGGGCGAACCCGTTACCGAGAAATCTCTGGAGGGCGGTGGCGATGGAGCCTATCCTTGCAACGTCATCCTCCGTTCTACCATGGTGATGAATGGCAGGGGCGAGTTCGTGGTTACTGCCGTGGGCGATGCTACCGAGATTGGTAAGGTGGCGAAGAAATCTACCGAACAGACTTCGGTGGAGACACCGCTTCACATGCAGCTCGATAAGTTGGCGAAGATGATTTCCAAGGTAGGCTCCGTGGTATCTGTGGCAGCCTTCTTCATCTTCCTGATTCACGATATCCTCACCAACCCGGCATGGGGCGGCAAGGATTATTTCTATATGGCAGAAATCGTGCTGAAATACTTCATGATGGCTGTTACCCTGATTGTGATGGCGGTGCCGGAGGGATTGCCGATGGCGATTACCCTTTCTCTGGCACTCAACATGCGAAGAATGCTGAAGTCGAACAATCTGGTGCGCAAGCTCCATGCCTGCGAAACCATGGGTGCCGTTACCGTAATCTGTACCGATAAAACCGGTACGCTTACCCAGAACAAGATGCAGGTAAGCGCCCTGGAACTCAAGCAGGGCGATGAGGCGCTGCTCGATACTGCCATTGCCCTCAACTCTACAGCCGAGTTGAATGACGGCAAACCTATCGGAAACCCTACCGAGTCGGCTCTCCTGTTCTGGCTCGATGCCCAGGGCAAGGATTATGAAGAACTCCGCAAGCAGGTGAACGTGCTCAAGCAGTTGCCTTTCTCTACCGAGAGAAAGATGATGGCAACCTTGGCAGAAGTTGATGGCGAGACCTATCTCTTCGTAAAGGGTGCGCCTGAAATCGTGATGAAGAAATGCATCATCGAAGATAGAATGCTGAAACAGACGGCCGAAGAACTCGATGAGTGGCAGCATAAGGCAATGAGAACCCTGGCGTTCGCCTATAAGAAGATAGAAACTTCTATCATGAGAACATCCAGAACCTCTACTGCCGAAGTGGTAGCGCTTCTCGATGCCAACGATCTTCAGTTGCAGGCCATTGCAGCCATTGCCGATCCTATCCGTCCGGATGTTCCTGCCGCCGTGCAGGAGTGCCGCCATGCGGGTATCGAGGTGAAGGTGGTTACGGGTGATACGGCTGCCACCGCCTTGGAGATAGGCAAGCAGATAGGTGTCTTCGAAGATGAACCTGAGAATATCGGAGCAGATGGCTCTCTGACCTCGCTCGACCAGCAGATGATTACGGGTGAACAGTGGGAGGCGCTTTCAGACGAAGAGGCTTACGAACGGGCAAAGGATATCCGAGTGATGAGCCGTGCCCGTCCTACCGATAAGCAGCGACTGGTGGCGATGCTCCAGAAGCGAGGCGAAGTGGTTGCCGTAACAGGCGACGGTACCAACGATGCTCCGGCGCTTCACTATGCCCACGTGGGCTTGTCACTGGGTTCAGGAACTTCCGTGGCTAAGGAGGCTTCGGATATGACCCTGCTCGATGATTCCTTCAAGTCTATCGCCAATGCTGTGATGTGGGGACGTTCGCTCTATCGCAACCTGCAGCGCTTCCTCTTCTTCCAGTTGGTAGTAAACGTGGCAGCCCTCCTGCTGGTGCTTGGTGGCTCTGTCATCGGAACTGAAATGCCGTTGACGGTTACTCAGATTCTCTGGGTGAATCTCATCATGGATACCTTCGCAGCCCTGGCGCTCGCCTCATTGCCTCCATCTCACGAGGTGATGAAGGATAAACCACGCAAGGCATCCGATTTCATCATCAACAAGAGCATCGGTTTCGGCATTCTGTTCTGCGGCATCGTCTTCTTCCTTGTGATGTTTGCCCTGCTGGTTTACTGCGAGCGCAGAGGCAAGGGTGGAGTAGATGTGCATGAACTGACCATGTTCTTCACCACTTTCGTGATGATTCAGTTCTGGAACCTCTTCAATGCCAAGGCGCTGATGAGTCATCACACCGCCTTCCGCCATTTCCTGAAGGATAAGGGAATGATTCTGGTGCTTGTACTGGTATTGGTGGGTCAGTGGATCATCGTTACCTTCGGTGGCGAAATGTTCCGCACCACACCATTGTCGCTCCACGAGTGGCTGCTCATCATCGGTTCCACCTCTGTTGTGCTCTGGGTGGGCGAGCTGTGGAGAGCTTTTAAGAGAATGATAGCAAAGAGAAGATAATCCACCGATATCATCTTAAGATATAATTCAGGATTCTTCTTTAGATATAAATGATATAAGATAGAATGAATACAATATATTACAATGATACCGTTCAGTTGCAGCCTTGTGTGGCAACGATCGGTTTCTTCGACGGGGTGCATCGTGGACATCAGTTCCTGATTCATCATCTCGTAGAGACAGCACGAAAGGATGGCTTGCAATCCACCGTCATCACTTTCGATGCGCATCCTCGCAAGGTATTGCAGGCGGATTATCAGCCTGAGATGCTGAGCACGCTCGATTCCAAACTGCTGCTGCTTTCGAAGACGGAAGTGGATAACGCTGTGGTGCTGCATTTCGACAAGGCGATGGCGGCGATGTCGGCAAGGGAGTTTATGCAGCAGGTGCTCCACGACCATCTCAACGTAAGGAAACTCTTCATCGGCTACGACCATCGCTTCGGTCACAACCGCGAGGAGACTTTCGAGGATTACGTGCGCTATGGCAAGGAGATGGGCATCGAGGTAATCAGGAACGAGGCCTTCCAGATAGACGGCATCAACATCTCTTCTTCCGTAATCCGCTCTTTGCTGAAAGAGGGAGAAGTGGAGATGGCAGCTCAGTGCCTCGGTTTCCCTTATACCATCATCGGAAAGGTGGTGAACGGATTCCATGAAGGCAGAAAGCTCGGCTTCCCTACAGCCAATCTCGACATCTCGCACTTCGGACAGATGATTCCTGCCCCTGGTGTCTATGCCGTAAAGGTAAGACTGGAGAATTCGGTGGTATGGAAGAGAGGAATGATGAATGTGGGCAACCGTCCTACCTTCAATGGTAAGCAGATAACGCTGGAGACGCATATCTTCAATTTCGATGGCGACATCTACGACCAGCTCCTGCTCGTGGGCTTTATGAAGCGGATTCGGGGCGAACAGAAGTTTGACGGTCCCGAGGAGTTGGCGGCGCAACTAAAGGTGGATGAGCAGACCGTGCTGGATCTCTTCGAAAAGGAAGCGAAATGATAGCAAGAATGCTATTAACTATAAAACAGTTAATTATAAACTATAAAAGCAATGGCAAAGATTAATTTAAAGAGAGGTTTGACGGATGTGGTCCTCTACCTTATTATATTTATAGTAGTACAAATCATCATGATGTATGCCGGTGTTGGAATCTGGGCAGGCATCAAGGGTGAAGGTTATCAGGCAACGCTTCAGGCTGTAAGTACGGGCGGCAACGCCATTCTTACGGCGCTTGTTCAGGTGTTCAGCAGTGTCATCACCCTCATCATCTTCCTGAAGACGAAGTGGACGCCGCTTACCCGCAGTTATCTGCTTTCCAAGCCTTGGGGCACGCTTCTCTGGGTGGCATTGTTCTCCCTGGGAACCATCATCCCCCTGTCGTTCCTCTATGAACAGCTGGGCATTGAGATGGATGAGAATACTCAGCAGATATTCACCTCACTGATGAAGGAGCCTTGGGGCTATGTAGCAATCGGCATCCTGGCGCCTCTTGCCGAAGAGGTAGTATTCCGTGGAGCCATCCTTCGCACCCTGCTGGGCATCATGAGCAAGAAGAACCATTGGGTAGCCATCATGATTTCCGCAGCCATCTTCGGAGTGGTTCATGCCAACCTGGCGCAGTTTATCAATGCCCTTCTGATGGGCTTGCTTCTGGGATGGATGTATTATCGCACTGGCAGTCTTGTTCCGGGCATCCTGCTCCACTGGGTGAACAATACGATGGCGTATGTACTTGCCAATATCATGCCGCAGAGCGATGGCAAGCTCATCGACCTCTTCCATGGCGATGAGAAGACCATGTATTATGCCGTAGGCTTCTCGCTCTGCATCATGATTCCAAGTTTCATACAGATGATTATCAGATTAAAGAAAGCAAAGGCATAAAAGATAAATAAACAAGTAAAAAGGTTACCTGAATGGGTAGCCTTTTTTCAGATATACAAGTAGATATTATGAAGGTTATAGAAAGCAGTATCATAGGAAAGAAGAGCCCTGAGGCTTGTGAGGATGGAATGGTAGTTACCGATGATTTCATCGCAGTGATTGATGGCAGTACGAGCAAGACTCCGAAGCATCTCAATCCTGATATGAAGAACGGAAGATATGCCATGATGCTTATCTCGGAGTATATTCGTGAGGAGTTGAAGGCTGATGCCTCGGTAGATGATTTCTGCCAGGGTGTGACAGCCTATATATATAATAAGGTGTATGAAAAGCTAGGGGTGGAAGAGCGGTTGAAGGAGCATCCGGAAGAGCGGCTTACCGCCTCGGCTATCCTTTATAGCCGGACAAGGAATGAAGTCTGGATGGTGGGCGATTGCCAGGCCATCATCGATGGCAAGCTTTATGAGAACGGCAAGCCTTATGAGCAGGAGATTGCCAGAAAGAGGGTAGAACTGATAGAGCAGGGCCTTTCGCCTGCTGAGGCTAGAAAGCAGATAGAGCCATTATTGATCGAGGCGATGCTTTCCGGGCAGAACCAGACCTATACGGTTATCGATGGATTTCCTATCTATCGGGAGGGAGTGAAGGTTGTAGCGTTAAAAATGAAGCCTGTTTCAAGTAGCATTGAAACATACTTTCAAGAGCAAACGAAGCCAGTTTCATCGCCTAATGAAGTAGTATTGGCTAGCGATGGCTATCCTTTCCTGAAGCCTACTTTGTCAGCGAGCGAGGCGGCATTGGCAGAGCAGATTGCCAACGACCCTCAGAACATCCATTCCTTTATCGCCACCAAGGGCATCGTTGAGGGCAATAAGAGCTTCGATGATAGGACCTATATCCGATTTTCGGTTGAAAAATAAAACACGGACAAATTGAATTTGTCCGGCTCGTTTGTCCGCGTGCTTGTAACTGAGCAATAATCAGCGTGTTATGAGCTGCCGGACAATTTGCCCGGACAAATTCAATTTGTCCGTGTTATTTTTTTATGACTTCTGCCCCAAGAAACGGTGAGTTTTGGGGAAGAAAACTATGAGTTAGATTCGTTAACAAAGAGGGCAAGGAGTTAACAGGTTAACAGTTAACAGCTGTTTTTTGCATCCTCCCCCTCTTTCCCATACCTTATATTATATATAAATATATATACTTAAGTAGGTGTTCAAAAAAAGAGGGCGTAGAGGCATTTGAAAGCATAACCTTTTTTATAAGATTCATATATGCGATTAATTTTGAACACCTACTTATTATTATATGTGAGTGGGGAGTAGTATGCATTTTCGGGCTGTTAACTGTTAACCTGTTAACCCCCATCAGGAAAACCACCCTCTTGATTTCTCCTTCTTGAGCTAGCCAAGAGCCTTATATGAAGACCGGCAAGAGCCATCAATGATGACCAGCAGAAGGCTTAAATGATGACTCTTGATGGCGATAAATTGTGCCCCACGAAACTATGAATTAGTTTATTTATAAAAACAGCAAGGGCTGCCAGTACATCCTGGCAGCCCTAATACGTTAGTATGTTATGAAAAATTTGAGAGAATTGAAACTTCACAGTTTCAGAATTGTTTTACTAAACATGATTTTTTATATAGAGAAAGCATAGAAATAACTACTTCAATATCGTAGGGGAAGCGGTGGTGGTGCTTATCTGGTCGATGCCCGTGCGCTGCATGGAGTCAACCGAAGCAGAATCGCCCATGGCTACGGAAACGCCCTTGCCACTCTTGGTGTATCCTACGTTTTCAATCTGGTTATCGGCATCGTTCTGGAATGGCACCTGAGCAGCGTTGCCCAAGGTCAAGACGATAGCTACCACGGCAGCAGCCTTGAAGAGAGGCTTCAGGCGCTCTGTCAATGAAACGACCTTCGCCTTGTTAGGCTCCTTGGTGTATTCATCTTCAATCATCGCCATCATCTTCTGGTCGAAGTCATCACCCAGTGTCTCTTGCTTAGCCTCGCCCATCTCGTAAGAGAAGAGCGCCTGATATGGCTTCAGCTCGGCAGGCAACTCGTCCTGGCTGAAGAATGCGCGGAGAATCTCCTCCTCTTCGAGAGAAGTCTCGGCCTTCCAATAGCGGTCCAAAAGTTGGTTGATGTACTTATAATCCATAACTGTCGAATTGTTGAAATCTTTGTTTTACTGTTTGTCGAGCCCTGAAGATATTCACCTTGACCTGGTCTTCGGTGATGCAGAGGATGTCTGCTATTTCCTTATAGGATTTTCCTTCGATGTCTCGAAGTTGCAGACAGCTGCGCTGCTTCTCGGGCAGTTCATTAATGATGTTCCTTACGATGTTCAGCTTGTCTTTCTGAATCATTCGTTCGGAAGGAGTGGATGATGTCTCGTCGAGCCTTTCTGTGGTCTGCTCTTCCAGCGAATCGTTCTGATTATCCATCTTCTTGATGCGGTCGAGCGAGAGGTTGCGGGCGATGGTGAGGCTATAGGCCTCGATGGAGTCAAGCTCCTGCCATCTGTCGCGGGCATTCCAGACTTTAATCATAGTATCCTGCACAACGTCCTCCGCTTCCTCCCGGTTGAGAGTAATGCGAAGTGCCAGCCTGAAGAGTTTATTCTTCAGTGGCAAAACATCGTTTTGGAAACTGATTTTTTTCATCCCTCTATAATTAATGACGACTTACCTGTAAGAAAGTTACAAGCAACTCTGAATTATTTCTATTTTTAACTCTTAATAACAGTTCCGTGCTTTCCGTCGATGGCGGTAGCAAGGGTGATAATCACCTCTTTCACGCCTGCATCAATGGCTGCAAGGGCATTCTCCAGCTTTGGAATCATGCCGCCTGCCACGGTACCGTCTGCTTTATATCTCTCAAAATCGGCATGGGTAATCACTGGAATCACGCTGTCGTCATCCTCTGGATTGCTGAGCACGCCTTTCTTTTCAAAACTATATATCAATGTCACGTCGTAGTAAGGAGCCAGAGCCTTGGCTGTCTCGCTTGCGATGGTGTCGGCATTGGTATTGAGGATATTGCCCTTGCCGTCGTGGGTCAGCGGAGCCATCACTGGAGTGATGCCTTCGTTAATCAGGGTCTGGAGCATCTTGCCGTTGGCACGCTCTACATCGCCTACGAATCCGAAGTCGATACCGTCCTTCAACGGGCGCTTGTGACTGTGGATTACGTCCATATCGGCACCTGTCAGACCGAGGGCATTCACGCCGTTAGCCTGAAGCTTGGCAACCAGATTCTTGTTTACCAAACCGCCATAAACCATGGTTACCACCTCCAGCATGTCTGCATCTGTGATGCGACGGCCGTTTACCATCTTGCTCTCGATGCCGAGGGCTGCGGCTACCTTGGTGGCACGGCGTCCACCGCCATGTACCAATACTTTCTTGCCGGGAATGGCTGCAAAATCCTTCAAGAGCTGTGCCAGCTGCTCGCTGTCTTCAACGATGGCACCGCCTACCTTTACTACTGTTACTTTTTCCATTTTATCTTATGTTGAATGTTTACTGAAGATAAGTGTATCCGAAGAGACCATTGCGATAGGTGCCCAGGAATTCCTTGCCTTCATCGAGTGAAATCTTGCCTTCCTTCACACTCTTGGTTACCCACTGCTCCAACTGGCGGACGAGCTTCTTCGGATTGTACTGTACGTAATCCAATACCTCCTCTACGGTCTCGCCATCGAATATCTGGTCGATGCTGTATTTGCCGTCTTTTACGGAAATATGGGCAGCATTGGTGTCGCCGAAAAGATTGTGCATATCGCCCAGAATCTCCTGATAGGCACCTACGAGGAACACACCGAGATAGTATGGCTCGTTCTTCTTCAAAGGATGAAGAGGAAGAACGTTGCCGATATGACCATCGGTTACGAAGTTGGCTATCTTTCCGTCGCTGTCGCAGGTGATGTCCTGCAAGGTAGCGTTGCGGGTAGGACGCTCGTCCAGACGCTGGATAGGCATGATAGGGAAGAGCTGGTCGATGGCCCAACTGTCTGGCAGGCTCTGGAACAATGAGAAGTTGCAGAAATACTTGTCGGCAAGAATCTTATCCAATCCTCTAAGCTCCTCAGGCACGTGCTTCATGTGCTTGGCAAGGTTGTTGATCTCGTGGCACACGCTCCAGTACATCGCCTCAATCTCGGCACGGGTCTTCAAATCTACGATACCATGAGAGAAGAGCTGCAATGCCTCATCGCGAATCTGCTCAGCATCGTGCCAGTCCTCCAACATGTTGCGAGGATTCAGGTTGTCCCATATCTCATAGAGATCCTTCACCAGCTGGTGGTCAGTCTCCTTTGCTTCAAACTCCTCTGGCATTTCCGGCAGGGAGGCAGTCTCCAAGACATCAATCACCAATACGGAGTGGTGGGCAGAAAGCGAGCGGCCACTCTCGGTGATGAGGTTAGGATGGTTGATATTGTTCTTGTTGGCTGCATCAACGAATGTATAGACACAATCGTTTACATACTCCTGGATAGAGTAGTTTACAGAGCTTTCGCTGCTGGCAGAACGGGTGCCGTCGTAATCTACACCAAGACCACCGCCACAATCTACGAAATCTACATTGTAGCCCATCTTGTGGAGGTTGATGTAGAACTGAGCCGCCTCACGGAGAGCCGTCTGGATGCGTCGGATCTTGGTAATCTGGCTTCCGATGTGGAAGTGGATGAGGCGCAGGCAGTCGTGGAATCCCATCTCCTCAATCTTGTTGAGGGCGGTGAGCAGTTCGGCACTTGTCAAACCGAACTTCGATGCATCACCACCGCTCTCGGCCCATTTTCCTGAGCCTGAAGAAGCGAGCTTGATGCGGATGCCGATGTTTGGCTTCACGTTGAGCTTGCTTGCCACCTTGGCGATGATATCCAGCTCGTTGAGCTTTTCTACCACGATGAAGATGCGCTTACCCATCTTCTGTGCGAGCAAGGCAAGTTCGATGTAGCTCTCATCCTTGTAACCGTTGCAGATGATGAGTGAGTCGCTCTGTGCCTGTACGGCGATAACGGCATGAAGTTCTGGCTTGGAACCGGCTTCCAGTCCCAGGTTGAACTTCTTTCCATGAGAGATGATCTCCTCTACAACCGGCTGCATCTGGTTTACCTTGATAGGATAGATGACAAAGTTTTCCCCCTTGTAACCATATTCCTCCTTTGCCTTCTGAAAACAGCTGGCTGTCTTCTCAATGCGGTTGTCGAGGATGTCTGGGAAACGGAGCAGTACGGGAGCGTTGATGTCTCGTAATGCCAACTCGTCCATGATGTCGCGCAGGTCTATCTGCGTGTTGTCCTTGCATGGAGTTACATAGACATCACCCTTGTCGTTGATGCCAAAGTAAGAAGTGCCCCAACCACCAATGTTGTAGAGCTCCTTCGAGTCTTCAATAGTCCATTTCTTCATTTTCTGTTCTTGGTCTTGCTAAAAAGTTTGTTTTATAATATTTTCTGTTTATGATAAATCGTAGAAAGGTAAGCCGTCTCTGGTCTTGAGTTGGCTTACCTTTTGTCTTTATACGTTCAGCAGGCTACGAACCTCCTGTACCGTTTCGTTTACTTTATCCAAGTTGTCCATCACATTGATGTCTATGATATGTTTTGCCTTCTCATAGAAAGGCTCGCGCTGCTTCAGCTGCTCGCGGATGAATACCTGTACTTCCTCCGGAGTCTTGTTGAGCAGCAGGGGGCGTACGCCCTTGCCCATCTTGAGGTGAGCATAGAGGGTTTCTGGCGTTGCCTTGAGGTAGATGGTGTTGCCCGACTGGTTCATATACTCCATGTTGTCGAAGAAACAGGGTGTTCCTCCGCCACAGCTAACCACTACGTTTTCAAACTCCGCCACCTCGTGGAGCATGTTATGCTCTATCTGGCGGAATCCCTCTTCTCCTACTTCGTCAAAGATCTGCTTCACGGTTTTGCGCATGCGGCTCTCAATGTACCAATCGAGGTCGTAGAACATCACGCCAAGCTCTTTGGCGAGGGCTTTACCGACAGTAGTTTTGCCGGCTCCCATATATCCAATGATGATGATAGACTTCATTTTATTCTTTTTTACTTCTTCTGCCTCTAGCCTTTGGTTCTGGTGCTTCCTTGATGATGGTCATGCATTCCTCGTAGCTGAGTGACTCTACGTTCTCCTGCTTTGCCTTCGGAATGCGATAGTTCTTGCCATCGAATGCGATGTAAGGACCATAGCGCCCGTTCAGGAGCTCCAGCTTGTTGTCTTCCTCAAAGGTCTTGATATGGCGTTTCTGCTCGTTAGAGCGTTTTTCGTTGATAAGTTCCACAGCCTGTTCCAGGGTGATGGTCATTGGGTCGATTTCCTTAGGAATGGATACATACTTACGGTCATGGAGTACGTATGGACCGAAACGGCCGCTTCCGATGGTTACGGTAGAGCCTTCGAACTCACCTACCTGGCGAGGCAGCTTGAAGAGTTCCAATGCTTCTTCCAGAGTGATGGTCTCAATGCTCTTGTCGGCAGGCAACTGGGCAAACTGTGGCTTGTCCTTGTCTTCGGCGGTACCAATCTGAACCACTGGACCGAATCTTCCGATCTTTACGAATACAGGGCGGCCGCTCTTTGGGTCCTTGCCCAGTTCTCGTTCACCGGCCTTGTGCTCGCTGCGTGCTTCCATCACACCCTTCACTTCCGGTTCGAAACGCTTGTCGAAGTCCTTCATCCATTTGGTCCACTCGGTCTTTCCCTCGGCGATATCATCAAACTTCTGCTCTACATTGGCAGTAAAGTTATAGTCCATGATGTTAGGGAAGTTGGCCATCAGGAAGTCGTTTACCACAATGCCGATATCGGTAGGGAGAAGCTTGCCCTTCTCCGAGCCAGCCTGTTCCTTCTTGGTCTTCTGGGTAATCATGATACCCTTCAGCGTATCTACGGTGTAGGTGCGCTCCTCGCCCTGCTTGTCGCCCTTCACAACGTATTCACGCTGCTGGATGGTGCTGATGGTAGGAGCATAGGTAGATGGACGGCCAATGCCGAGGTCTTCCAGCTTCTTCACCAGACTTGCTTCGGTGTATCTTGCTGGTGCCAGAGAGAATTTCTCTGTGGCGATGATTTCACGGCGCTGCAACTCGTCGCCTTCCTTCATGGCTGGCAGGAGATGGGTTGAATCTTCTACGTTCTCATCCTCATCGGTAGATTCACGATATACCTTGAGGAAACCATCGAATACTACAACCTCACCATTGGCAACAAACTTCTCGCTGGTGTTGTCGATGCTGATATTGATGGTTGTCTTCTCCAACTGGGCGTCCTCCATCTGCGAAGCGATGGTACGTTTCCAGATCAGGTCGTAAAGACGCTTCTCCTGGCTGGTGCCATCGATGCTTGTCTCGCTCATGTAGGTAGGTCGGATGGCCTCGTGAGCCTCCTGTGCACCCTTGGAGTTGGTATGATAGGCACGTGGCTTGCTGTATTCTTTGCCGTACTCCTTGATGATCTCATCCTTGCTGGCATTGCTGCAGAGGGTAGAGAGGTTCACACTGTCGGTACGCATGTAGGTGATGCGTCCACTCTCGTACAGACGCTGAGCCACCATCATGGTCTGGCTTACGGTGAAGCCGAGCTTGCGGGCTGCTTCCTGCTGTAGGGTTGATGTGGTGAAAGGAGGCGCTGGTGTACGCTTCAGCGGTTTCTTGGTGACAGCCTCTACGGTGAACTTGGCATCCTTGCACTTCTCCAGGAAGGCTTCTACCTCTTCATGGGTCTTGAAACGGTGATCGAGTTCAGCCTTTACCTCTGTGGCTGCGCCATTCTCGCTGATCAGGGCGAATACGGCGTTGACACGATAGTATGGTTCGCTCTTGAACTTCTGAACTTCACGCTCACGCTCCACGATGAGGCGTACGGCAACACTCTGTACACGACCGGCAGAGAGGGCTGGCTTCACCTTTCTCCACAATACAGGAGAGAGCTTGAAGCCCACGATGCGGTCGAGCACACGACGTGCCTGCTGGGCATTCACCAAGTTCATGTCCAGATGGCGTGGGTGCTCAATAGCGTCCAAGATGGCTGGTTTGGTAATTTCATGGAAGACGATACGGCTTGTCTTCGCTTCATCCAGTCCGAGTACTTCGCAAAGGTGCCAGCTGATGGCTTCTCCCTCGCGGTCCTCATCGGATGCTAACCAAATCTTCTTAGCTTGCTTCGCTGTTGATTTCAATTCTGTGACGAGTTTTTTCTTTTCCTCAGGAATCTCATAACAAGGTTCCATGGTCTTCTCGTCTATACTGAGTTCCTTCTTCTTGAGGTCACGGATATGACCGTAAGAAGACATCACCTTGAAGTCTTTACCTAAAAACTCTTCGATTTTCTTAGCCTTTGCAGGGCTCTCGACGATTACTAAATTTTCTTGCATACGCTTCTACACAATTTCTTTTGGTCTGCAAAAGTAAATAAACTTTTTGCTTATACCTTATTATATAGTGATTTTTTTGGTTTTTTAAATGTTTTGGGGCGTATTTTCATTCTTTCGTCTTGTGTTTTGCAAGAAATTTGGCCACTCCCTGTCTTATTGATCCTAATCCGAACTCTTCGGGATGGAGGTTGCTGAGAGGAATCCAGTATGACTCCTCGGCATCGTCCATCGCCTCCACATGAGAGAGGTCTTTCACCTTTACAACATAGAACATATCTAGGGTATGAACCAGGAAGTCGGAATAGAGATAGAGGTTAGGGATGCTGAACTGATAGTTTGCCCCGATTACTTCCAGGCCCGTTTCTTCCTTTACTTCTCTAGCCACGCCTTCTTCACCGGTTTCATCCATATCTACGAATCCGCCTGGCAAGTCGAGGGTGCCTTTGGCTGGCTCGTTTTTTCTGCGAACCACCAGAAGTTCTTCTTTCTCGTTGAGAATGAAGGCTACTGTGGCACTGCTGGGATTCAGATAGTAGGTGAATCCGCAGTCCTTGCATTTTTTACTCTTGAAGTTGTTGATCTCGAAATGTTGAGAGCCGCAAACTGGGCAAAACTTGAATTTGTCTAAAACGTGACTCATAATATATATATTAAAGAGCGGTCGGTCTTTGGATTTCACAAAGATCGACCGCTATGTTATTAATTACCAATTGTCTGTTCGGAATGGGAAGAGAGGCAGACCGCCTGCATTCGCCATGTTGCCGAGCTGGAAGTTGCGGAAGCAGTAGCGCAGAGCTACCGGCTTCTTGACTTCAGGGCTGGTTACGACGATGCACTCGTTCCATCCGTCGTTGCCTTCCTGCCAGAAATGCTTGGCTGTGGCAGGATGGAACACCTTGTCTTCGCCGGCTACTTCGAAGCCCTTGATGCCTTCAAAGCGGTTATAGGCTCCGTAGGTGTTGTCGAAGTGAACCTTCACAGTGTCGCCAACAATCTTCATCTCCTTGAAAGTCATACTCTCGCAGAAGAGTCCCTTCATACCGTAGGTCTTGCTGAGTGCCTGAAGAGCCAGACGCTCACCTACAGGCTGCTTCTGGCATGGGTGAATCTGCTCTACCTCGTATGGATAAACCAGATCTTCGGTGCAGACGATGCCACTGTTCGGGATGATCTTGGCTGCATTAAACTGCTGCTCGCGAAGTCTTGGACCTGCATCACCATTCACATCGCCATTATGATAAGGTGCAATCTGCACGAAATAGAATGGCAGTTCGCCCTGCTTGAAGTCTCTGCGCCACTGGGCTACGAGGTCGGCAAGACGCTGGGTGTATTGACCTGCCGGGTCGCCCACGTTGGAACAGCCTTGATAGAAGAGGATTCCCTTCACGCTATAGTTGAGGATAGGATGGAAGGTTCCGTTGCCCCAAAGAAGAGGGTAGAGAAAGTCCCACTTGAACTTAGGATTCTTCGTCATCTTGAGGGAGTCGAGGTCTTCTTTCGTGTTCTTTTTCAGATAGTCACGATCGAGCCAGCTTTCTACACGGCTTCCGCCCTTGTTTGCCATCACCAGTCCCACTGGTACGTCGAGCGCCTTGTTGACTACCTGTGCAAAGAAATATCCGGTGGCAGAAGCATCGCCTACCGTCTCTGGATTGATGGTCTTCCATTCGCAGTTGGCGTCATCGAGTGGCTTGCTGCTCATCACGCTAGGAATCTTCACGTAGTGTACACCTTTATATTGGTTGGCTTCCAATACAGCCTTGTTGTAGCCTTCTACAGGGCAGTTGCCGAAACCTTTTACCGGCATCTCCATATTGCTCTGTCCGGCGCAGACCCATACTTCACCAGCCAGTACATTATTGAGGGTAGTCTTTTCGCCATCATCGAAGGTAATGGAGAGCGGAGTGTAGCTAGCCTTGGGAGTCTGTACCTTGACAGCCCACTTGCCATCCTTTCCGGTCTTTGCAGAATATTTCTGCTGCGACCATGAGGTGCTTACCTCTACCAGGGTACCAGGCTTGTCCCAACCCCAGAGGTTGGCTTCTGAATCTTGTTGGATAATCATGTTGTCACCCAGGATGTGCGGCAACTTTACTTTAGCGTTTGCTCCTGCTGTTACGAGAGCCAATGCTGCGAAAGCTAAAAGTTTCTTGTTCATTTTTTAGTGCTTAAAATTTATTGTTGCTGTTAATCTATTGTAGCTCGTATTGGATGATAGGAGCCGGAAGTCTGGAGAAAAGTCCAGACTTCCGACTTATCTGTTGTATGAAAGCTCGTATTAAAGAAGGTTCTTGATGGCTGCATCAATGTCCTTGATCTGTATGTCGCGGGCTCTCAGAGTATTGCTTCTGTCGATGAGGAAGAAGGTAGGGATGCTCTGCACGTTATAGAGCTGGAGACTTGTTCCCTGGATACCGTTCTCTTCACGTACGCAGATCCATGGAAGGGCAGCGGTAGATGTTTTCCAGAAGTGTTCATCAGGATCTACGGAAACCTGATAGATTTCCAGTCCGGCAGCATGATATTTGTTGTAAAGCTCACGGAGCATCATGATGCGCTTGGTGCTCTCGTTGCTGGCGAAGACATGGAAATCGAGCAAAACCACCTTGCCTGTGAGATCAGAGAGGCGGCGAACCTGTCCCTTGTTGTCCTGCAGGGCAATTTCTATGCATCCGTTTACGCTTACCTTGCTTGCCTCAATCTGCTGCTGTGCACGCTGCCTGTCAATGATACGGATATCTTTCATGCCCTCGATGGCGATGTTGTGCAGGTTCTTGCCACGCTCTGCTCCTGGATAGTAAGTATCCCAGCTTGTAGCTACGGCAGCGAAAACTTTCACGTCATCCTTGTTGTTGCGAGGGTTGAAGATGAGTGAGTTGGTGTTGCCCAACTGGATAGTCTGGAAGAGTGCATAGTAAGAGGAAGCCTTCATCGGCTCCTTGAAGATGTAGTTGGTCTTTACATCCTGCTTGTATGCAGCCAGCATGCGAGCCACGATGACATCCATGGAATCTACCCCGATGTTAGGGCTCTTGATGATGCCATTGATGTTGCTCTGCAGAGTCATCTGCTTGAGCGAAAGTTCCTTGATCTTGCTGCAGTTCTCTGAGCCTTCCACCTCGTACTTGTAGCTCATCTGAGGATAAGCTGCCTTCACGTTGACGGTCTCGGTTGAGTCGATACTGAGGTTGATGCTCTGGTTGGCAATGCGGAGACGGTAGAATTCTGGAGTGATGCTGTCCATCGCATTCTCTTCGAAAGCGAAGGATCCATCTTCACCCAGTTTCACCGAGTCAATCTTCACCGGACCATTCAGACTGAGGTTCTCCAGGTAGAGCATAGAGTCCTGAGCCTCGGTAATATTACCGTTGATATGAAATTTCTTGTTGTTACAAGAAGTGAGAGCCAGCGCAGCTACCATAATCACTGCCGCTGAATAGATTCTAGATATCTTCATGAATTTTAGTATTTTGCGAAATTATCGACTGCAAAGGTAGTAATAAAATCGGGAATAATGCACCTTAGATAGATAAAATTATTAAAAAAGTAGAAAATAGTTGCCCAAATATTCGTTTATTAATTATTAAAGAGGTATCTTTGCACCGTTTTAGATATTAGATGTTAGACAAAACAATAAGTTTTAATAATTAGATGAACGTAATTACAAAAAGTGTTCAGTTGCCTGATGGAAGAACCATCACAATTGAGACCGGAAAAGTTGCAAAACAGGCTGATGGTGCTGCGGTTCTCCGCATGGGTAACACAGTGCTTCTCGCAACTGTTTGTGCAGCAAAGGATGCAGTTCCGGGTACAGATTTTATGCCTTTGCAAGTAGATTACCGTGAGCAGTACAGTGCTGCTGGCCGTTTCCCTGGTGGTTTCACCAAGCGCGAAGGCAAGGCTAGCGACGAGGAGATCCTTACCTCTCGCCTTGTGGACCGTGCTTTGCGTCCACTTTTCCCTTCTAACTACCATGCAGAAGTTTACGTACAGGTAATGTTGCTCTCAGCCGATGGTGTTGACCAGCCAGATGCCCTTGCAGGTTTCGCTGCTTCAGCTGCCATGGCTTGTTCAGATATTCCTTTCGAGCACTACATCTCTGAGGTTCGTGTAGCTCGTATCAATGGTGAGTATGTTGTTAACCCTACATTCCAGCAGATGGAAGAGGCTGACATGGATATCATGGTTGGTGCTACCAAGGAGAACATCATGATGGTGGAAGGTGAGATGAAGGAAGTTTCTGAGCAGGATCTGATCGGCGCCCTCAAGGCTGCTGCCGAGGCTATCAAGCCTATGTGCGAGCTCCAGTATGAGTTGGCTAAGGAGAAGGGTACTGACGTGAAGCGTGAGTATGATCATGAGATCAACGACGAGGAACTCCGTGAGCAGATCAAGTCTGAGCTTTACAAGCCTGCTTATGATATCAACCACCAGGCTTTGGAGAAACATGCTCGTCAGGATGCTTTCGACAAGGTTTTGGCTGACTTCCTTGAGAAGTATGACGCAGCTCATACCGATCTCTCTGAGGAAGACCTGGAGGAGAAGCACGCTGAGGCTACCCGCTACTATGATGACGTAATGCGCGATGCTATGCGTCGTTGCATCCTCGATGAGGGCTTGCGTCTTGATGGTCGTGCTACTACAGATATCCGCCCTATCTGGTGCGAGGTGTCTCCACTTCCAATGCCTCACGGAAGCGCTATCTTCCAGCGTGGTGAGACCATGTCTCTCTCTACATGTACTCTTGGTACAAAGATGGATGAGAAGCTTATCGACGGTGTACTCGAGAAGAGCTACCAGCGCTTCCTCCTTCACTATAACTTCCCTCCATTCTCTACAGGTGAGGCTAAGGCTCAGCGCGGCGTAGGCCGTCGTGAGATTGGTCACGGTCACTTGGCATGGCGTGGTTTGAAGGGTCAGATTCCTGCAGACTTCCCTTACACCGTACGTTTGGTAAGTCAGATCCTGGAGTCTAACGGTTCTTCTTCTATGGCTACTGTTTGTGCCGGTACTCTCGCCCTGATGGATGCAGGTGTTCCTATGAAGAAGCCAGTTTCTGGTATCGCTATGGGTCTTATCAAGAATCCAGGTGAGGACAAGTACGCTATCCTCAGTGATATCCTCGGTGATGAGGACCACTTGGGTGATATGGACTTCAAGACCACAGGTACCCGCGATGGTTTGACCGCTACACAGATGGATATCAAGTGCGACGGTTTGAGCTTCGAGATTCTCGAGGAGGCTTTGATGCAGGCTAAGGCTGGTCGTGAGCACATCCTCAACTGCATGATGGAGACAATCTCTGAGCCACGTGCTGAGATGAAGCCACAGGTTCCACGTATCGTAGCATTCGATATTCCTAAGGAGTTCATTGGTGCTGTTATCGGCCCTGGTGGTAAGATTATCCAGCAGATGCAGGAGGATACTGGTGCTACTATCACTATCGAGGAGACTGATGGTAAGGGTCACGTACAGGTATCTGCTCCTAACAAGGATTCTATCGATGCAGCTTTGGCTAAGATCAAGGCTATCGTAGCTGTTCCTGAGGTTGGTGAGGTTTACGAGGGTACTGTTCGCTCTATCATGCCTTACGGTTGCTTCGTAGAGATTCTCCCTGGTAAGGATGGTTTGCTCCACATCTCTGAGATCGATTGGAAGCGTCTTGAGACAGTTGAAGAGGCTGGCATCAAGGAAGGCGACAAGATCAAGGTGAAGTTGATGGAGATTGATCCTAAGACTGGTAAGTACAAGCTTTCTCACCGTGTGTTGATGGAGAAGCCTGAGGGTTACGTAGAGCGTGAGCGTCGTCCACGTCCAGAGCGCGGTGAGCGTCGTGGTCGTCGTGATGATCGTCATGAGGGCCGTGGTGAGCGTCCAGCTCGTCAGCCACGTCGTTACGAGCATCGTAACGAGGAGCAGGCTCCTAAGGATTTCAACGATTCTTTGGATCATAACAATGATGTAGAATAATCCTAGTATTATATACATTAATAATATAGATGGGTGCATTTCGTCAAAAAAGCGGAATGCACCCGTTTTTTTGTCAGAACCCTATGAAACTGTTTCCTTAAGGAAAAAAATAAATATCCTTAAGGAAAAAAATATTTTCCGCGCTTCAAGATGGGCTTGAACCAACGACCCCCTGATTAACAGTCAGGTGCTCTAACCAACTGAGCTATTGAAGCATTTTGCATTGTGGAATGTTGCGTTCCTTATTTGCGTGTGCAAAAGTACTAACTTTTCTTCATTCAGCCAAATTTTTCGGCAACTTTTTTCTGTTTTTCCTTAAAAAAGTGCATTTTTCGGTGGTTTTCACTACTTTTTGCATCAATTATGGCAGTTTTCGAGAAGAAATGAGTACTTTTGTGGTCGAATAATCATATAACTAAGGTAAACATGAAAAAAGTATTGGTTTCATTGCTGATGGCGCTCCTCGTGGTGCCATCTATTGCACAAACAGATAAAGATCACGACTTCAAGATGGCTAAGAATATGGATATCTTCAATGCCATCTATAAGAATCTTGACTTGATGTACGTTGATACGCTCGATGCCGAAGAGGTGGTGGGCAATGGCGTTAAGGCGATGTTGGGAAGCCTCGATCCTTATACTACCTACTATCCGGAGGAAAAAGTCAACGAACTGAAGAATATGCTCACCGGCAAATATGCTGGTGTGGGTGCTGTGGTGCGCTATAACTTCCAGTTGCAGCGTGTGTGTGTCAGTGAACCTTATGCCAATATGCCTGCTGCAGAAGTGGGACTGAAGAAGGGTGATATCATCCTGAGTATCGATGACGAGGATATGACCAATAAGGAAGTGAGCTATGTAAGCGATCATCTTCGTGGAGAACCGGGTTCTTCCTTTATGTTGAAGGTAAAGCGACCAAGTACTGGTAAGATTCTGAAGGTAAAGGTAACTCGCCGTACTATCCAGATGCCTTTCCTGCCATATTACGGAATGATGGAAGGTGGTATCGGTTATATCAACTTCAATTCTTTCACCGATAATTGTGCCAAGGATGTGCGCCGTGCTTTCATCGACCTGAAGAAGCAGGGAGCCAAGGGACTCGTCTTCGACCTCAGAAGCAATGGCGGTGGTTCAGTGAGCGAGGCCGTAAGCATCGTCAATATGTTCTTGCCAAAGGGAAAGACCGTATTGAAGATGAAAGGTAGATTGCAACGTTCCAACAATGAATACAAGACTACGGTAGAACCTGTTGACTCTGTGATGCCGATGGTTGTTCTGGTGAGTGGAAACACAGCCAGTTCCAGCGAGATAATGAGCGGTAGTCTGCAGGACTATGACCGTGCTATTATATTAGGTACGCGCACGTATGGAAAAGGTCTGGTACAGACCACTATGGATTTGCCATACAATGGACAGATGAAACTTACTACAGCCAAGTATTACATTCCAAGTGGCAGATGCGTGCAGGCACTTAATTACAAGCATGCCAAAGGCGGCTATGTGGAGCATGTTCCAGATTCACTTACCAAGGTGTTCTATACTGCCGGTGGCAGAGAGGTGCGTGATGGAGGCGGTGTGAAGCCGGATGTAGAGGTGAAGCCGGATTCCTTGCCAAACATTGCTTTCTATCTCGCCGGTGCCCGCGACAGTAATGAGGTGATGCTCAACTACGAAGTGGATTATATCGCCAAACATCCTACTATCGCACCTGCCAAGGATTTTGCTTTGACAGATGCCGACTATGATGAGTTCAAGTCCCGCGTTCTGAAAGCGGATTTCAAGTACGACCGTGAGACCGAGAAATATCTCAAGGATTTGGAGAAACTCGCTAAGTTTGAAGGATATTACGAGGATGCAAGACCTGAGTTCGAGGCGTTGAAAAAGAAGTTGAGTCACAATGTGGCAAAAGACTTGGATTTCAATAAAGACTACATCAAGCAGCTTTTGGAAAACGACATCGTGGCAGCTTATTATTTCCAGGCTGGAGCCATCCAGAATTCCCTGCGTTACGACAAGCAGGTCAAGGCTGCCGTCAAGTTGTTAAATTCTCCGGAAGAATACGGAAAAATACTCCATCCTGTGAAGAAATAACAACAAAAACCTGCACAATCGCCTAAAATTGCGCAGGTTATGAATAAAAAACAGAAAAATCTTTGGAGATTTTCAAAAATATTAGTAATTTTGCACACGTTCAGTGGAATGAGGGGCTCGTAAGAGTTCCTCATTTTATTTTAAATAGGTATATATGATAGATAAAAACGTCGTAAAAAAATTAGTTGATGAATGGCTCCAAGATCAGGAATATTTCTTGGTGGACATTGAAATCAGTCCAGACAATCGTATCGTAGTCGAGATTGACCATGTAGATGGTGTATGGATTGAAGATTGTGTGGCTTTGAGTAGATATATCGAGGAACGATTGAGTCGTGATGACGAGGACTATGAGCTGGAAGTAGGCTCTGCTGGTCTGGGTCAACCATTCAAGGTTCCACAGCAGTATATCAACTTCATTGGCAAGGAGGTAGAGGTGCTCGATGCTGACGGTATCAAGGTAAAGGGTATCTTGAAGGCTGTGGATGGCAATGATTTCACAGTAGGCGTAGAAGAAAAAGTGAAGGTAGAGGGCAAAAAGCGTCCTGTAAAGCAGGAGGTTGACCATGTTTACCAGATGGATAAAGTAAAATATACAAAATATATAATCAGTTTCAAATAAGCTATGGCTAAAAAAGAGCAAGAATTAACAGCGAGTATGATTGATACATTCCGCGAGTTTAAAGAAACCAAGAATATCGACCGTACAACATTGGTAAGTGTATTGGAGGAAAGTTTCCGCAATGTACTTGCCAGAATTTTCGGTAGTGATGAGAATTTCGATGTAATCGTAAACCCAGACAAGGGCGATTTCGAGATTTATCGTAACCGTGTCGTTGTTGCTGATGGTGAGGTAGAAGATGAGAACAAGGAGATTACGCTTACCGAAGCACGCAAGATTGAGCCTGACTATGAGGTAGGTGAGGATGTGAGCGAGAAGGTAGATTTCAATAAGTTCGGTCGCCGTGCCATCTTGACTCTTCGCCAGACTTTGGCTTCTAAGATTCTTGAGCTTGAGCACGACTCACTCTACAATAAGTATAAAGACCGTGTTGGACAGGTAATCTCTGGTGAGGTTTATCAGGTATGGAAGCGCGAGGTTCTTATCGTTGATGACGAGAACAACGAGTTGATGTTGCCTAAGACGGAGCAGATTCCTGGCGATATGTATCGTAAGGGCGAGACTGTACGTGCCGTCATCCTTCGTGTTGACAACGATAACAACAATCCTAAGATTATCTTGAGCCGTACAGCGCCAATCTTCCTGCAGCGTCTGTTGGAGGCTGAGGTTCCTGAGATTGCAGATGGCTTGGTTGCTATCCGTCGCATTGCCCGTCTCCCAGGAGAGCGTGCCAAGATTGCTGTAGAGAGCTTCGATGAGCGTATCGACCCAGTTGGAGCTTGTGTAGGTGTTAAGGGTAGCCGTGTTCACGGTATCGTTCGCGAGCTTTGCAACGAGAACCTCGACGTCATCAACTATAGCTCTAATACCAAGCTGTTTATCCAGCGTGCCTTGGCACCAGCCAATATTACGTCTGTGAACATCGACGAGGAGAACAAGAAGGCAGAGGTGTTCCTGAAGCCTGAGGAGGTTAGCCTGGCTATCGGCCGTGGCGGTATGAACATCAAGTTGGCTTCTATGTTGACAGAATATACCATCGATGTATTCCGTGAGGTAGATGAGAATGAGGCTGATGAGGATATCTACTTGGATGAATTCTCTGACGAGATTGACCAGTGGGTTATCGATGCCATCAAGGGTATCGGTTATGACACAGCTAAGCAGGTGCTCAATGCACCACGTGATATGATCGTAGAGAAGGCTGACCTTGAGGAGGAAACCGTGGATAACGTACTCAAGGTATTGAGAGCTGAATTCGAACAATAATTTCCCTAGCTGGCGAGTGCTTGCAGGGAATCTAACTTTAAAAATAGGAGAATAAAATAATTTATGAGCATCAGATTAAATAAAGCACTACGTGAATTGAATATAGGACTTCAGACGGCAGTTGAATTCCTAGAAAAAAGAAAGGACCTGGGAGAGGTCAAGGCCGAACCGAGCTTCAAACTCAGCGACCAGCAATACAAGGCATTGAACGATGCCTTCAGTCAAGATAAGGAGGTTCGTGATCAGGCCGAGAAACTCATCACCAAGAAGGCCAAGGATAAGAAGCGTGCGCCTGAGCAGAAGGACCATCGTGCCGAAAACTTATTGGAGTCGAGCAACCAGCAGCAGTATAAGCCGTTGGGTAAGATTGACTTGGATAGCATCGGAAAGGGTAAGTCTGTAGAGTCTGCTGCTAAAAAGTCGGAGGCACCGAAGCATGAGACTGCTGCCGTCAGTCCTGCGCCAGTGAAAGAAGCTCATCGTAATGAGCCAAAACATGACCAGAGATCTAACCATGGATCTCACCAAAAACAAGAGATGAAACAAGAGAATCAGCAAAAGTCACAGCAGCCAAAGATGAACGACTTTAAGGGTCAGAAGAATGCTGCACAAGGTAACAAGAATGTAGAGGCTCAGCAGCAGAATGCTGAGCAGAAGACTGCTGACAACAGCCAGTCTTCTAGCGTGTTCACATTGAAGAGTGAGAAGAAATATACTTCAAATGAACCTAAGGTGTTGGGTAAGATTGATCTTTCTTCTCTCAATCAGAGCACTCGTCCTAAGAAGAAGTCTAAGGAGGAGCGCCGCAAGGAGCGTGAAGAGAAGTTGGCGCAGCAGCACAATGATCGCAAGAAGCGTGTTCGTATCAACAAGGAGCGTGTTGACATCAATGCCGAGGCTAAGAACAACAGTGCCGATGGTAATGGCCAGAATAAGGGCAACAATGGTGGCAACAACAAGAAGAATAGAAACAAGAATAGAAATAATAATAATAACAACCGCGGCAATAACAATAACAACCGCGGCAACCAGCGCCAGATTGAGGTGGACGACGAGGCTGTAGCACGCCAGGTAAAGGAGACTCTCGCTCGCTTGACCAGCAAGAGCCAGAACAAGAAGGGTGCTAAGTACCGCAAGGAGAAGCGTGAGGCTGTTCAGGAAAAGTTGCAGGATCAGGCTCGTCAGGAGCAGAAGGAAAGCAAGACCCTGAAGCTCACTGAGTTCGTTACCGTTAGCGAGTTGGCTACGATGATGGACATCAGCGTTACTCAGGTTATCTCTACCCTGATGGGTGTAGGTATCATGGTATCTATCAACCAGCGTCTGGATGCTGAAACCATCAACATGGTGGCTGAGGAGTTCGGTTTCAAGACCGAATACGTGAGTGCCGAGGTTCAGGAGGCAGTGAGCGAGGAAGAGGATGATGAGAACGACTTGGTTCCACGTGCTCCAATCGTAACCGTGATGGGTCACGTTGACCACGGTAAGACCTCTTTGCTCGACTATATCCGCAATACCAATGTGATTGCCGGTGAGGCGGGTGGTATTACCCAGCATATCGGTGCTTACAGTGTGACTCTGAACAGTGGTCGCAAGGTAACCTTCCTGGATACTCCAGGTCACGAGGCGTTTACCGCCATGCGTGCCCGTGGTGCCCAGGCTACCGATATCGCCATCATCATCATCGCAGCCGATGACTCCGTGATGCCTACTACCAAGGAGGCTATTGCTCATGCGCAGGCTGCCGGTGTGCCAATGGTATTCGCCATCAACAAGATTGATAAGCCAGGTGCCAACCCAGACCGTATCCGTGAGGACTTGGCTAACATGAACCTGCTCGTTGAGGAGTGGGGTGGTAAGTATCAGTGCCAGGAAATCAGTGCCAAGAAGGGTATCGGTGTTCACGATCTGCTCGACAAGGTGCTCCTCGAGGCTGATATGCTCGACTTGAAGGCTAACCCTAACCGTCGTGCAACAGGTACCATCATCGAGTCTTCTCTCGACAAGGGTCGTGGATATGTTTCTACCGTATTGGTTGCCAACGGTACCTTGAAGGTAGGCGATATTGTTCTCGCAGGTACTTCTTGGGGTCGTGTCAAGGCGATGTTCAATGAGCGTAATGCCAATATCAAGTCAGCTGCTCCTGCAGAGCCAGCTATCATCCTCGGTTTGAATGGTGCGCCTACAGCAGGTGACCAGTTCCACGTAATCGAGACAGAGCAGGAGGCTCGTGAAATCGCCAACAAGCGTGAGCAGTTGCAGCGTGAACAGGGCTTGCGTACTCAGAAGCGCTTGACCTTGGGTGATATTTCTCACCGTATCGCACGTGGTGAGTTCCACGAGTTGAACGTCATCGTAAAGGGTGATACCGACGGTTCTGTTGAGGCATTGAGCGACTCATTCATCAAGCTTTCTACTGAGAAGGTTCAGGTGAACGTAGTCAACAAGGCTGTGGGTCAGATTTCTGAGAACGACGTGATGCTGGCATCTGCTTCAGATGCAGTCATCGTTGGTTTCCAGGTTCGTCCATCTGCCGATGCTCGCAAGGCTGCCGACCGTGAGGGAGTTGAAATCAACACATACTCTATCATCTACGATGCTATCGACGATATCAAGAGTGCGATGGTAGGTATGCTCGACAAGGTGAAGAAGGAAATTGTTACCGGTCAGGTTGAGGTGAAGCAGACCTTCAAGATTTCCAAGGTGGGTACTATTGCCGGTGGTCTCGTTACCGAGGGTAAGGTACACGCTAAGGATAAGGCTCGCGTCATCCGTGACGGTATCGTGATCCGTACAGCAGAAATCGGTGCCTTGAAGCGTTACAAGGACGATGTCAAGGAGGTGGTTACCGGTATGGAGTGCGGTTTGAGCCTCGTCAACTACAACGATATCCAGGAAGGCGACGTTATCGAGACCTTCACAGAGATCGAGGTAGAGCAGAAGTTGTAATATAGCATATATTATATATAATAAGGTAGGGATGAGTCCTCAGCGGCTTATCCCTATTTAGGGTTAAAATAACGAAAGGTTATTCTAAATAAAATGGCAGAAATAGAGAAAGAACAGAATCAGGTTGTCAAGGATGTGATAGACCAGAAATATGAGTATGGTTTTACCACCGATGTACATACTGAAATCATAGAAAAGGGTCTCAACGAGGATGTTGTGCGCCTGATCTCGCAGAAGAAGGGAGAGCCAGACTGGATGCTCGAATTTCGTCTGAAAGCCTACAATTACTGGAAGACGCTCAAGGAGCCAAAGTGGGGACACGTGCACGTGCCACCTATTGACTACCAGGAGATTTCATACTATGCCGATCCTTTGGCAAAGAAGCCGAAGAACAAGGAGATTGATCCTGAGCTGGAGAAGACATTCGATAAGCTCGGTATTCCTCTGGAGGAGCGCTTGGCATTGAGCGGTACCGCCGTAGATGCCATCATGGACTCTGTGTCGGTGAAGACTACCTTCAAGGAGAAACTCCGTGAGAAGGGCGTCATCTTCTGCAGTATCGGTGAGGCTGTGAAGGAGCATCCTGATTTGGTAAGAGAGTATCTGGGAACTGTGGTTCCTTATCGTGATAACTTCTATGCAGCCTTGAACAGTTGCGTATTCAGTGATGGCTCATTCGTTTATATTCCTAAGGGCGTACGCTGCCCTATGGAGTTGAGCAGTTACTTCCGCATCAATGCCCGTAATACCGGTCAGTTTGAGCGTACATTGATCATCGCCGATGATGATGCCTACGTTTCTTACCTGGAGGGATGTACAGCGCCAATGCGTGATGAGAATCAGCTTCATGCGGCTATCGTAGAGATAATTGTCAAGGACAATGCTGAGGTGAAGTACTCTACCGTTCAGAACTGGTATCCTGGTGATGAACATGGTAAGGGTGGCGTGCTGAATCTGGTAACCAAGCGAGGCGACTTGCGTGGTGTGAACTCTAAGTTGAGTTGGACTCAGGTAGAGACGGGTTCTGCGATTACCTGGAAGTATCCTTCCTGCATCTTGCGTGGCGACAACTCTGTGGCTGAGTTCTACAGTGTGGCTGTTACCAACAACTATCAGGAGGCTGATACCGGTACCAAGATGATTCACATGGGTAAGAACACCAAGAGTACCATCATCTCTAAGGGTATTTCGGCAGGACATAGCCAGAATTCCTATCGTGGATTGGTTCGTGCTACATCCAATGCCGATAATGCCCGTAACTACAGTTCCTGCGACTCTTTGTTGCTGGGTAGCGATTGCGGAGCGCATACCTTCCCATATATGGATGCTCATAACGACACAGCCGTGTTCGAACATGAAGCAACTACCTCGAAGATTTCAGAAGACCAGCTCTTCTATTGCAATCAGCGAGGCATTCCTACCGAGGAGGCTGTCGGCTTGATCGTAAACGGTTATGCCAAGGATGTGCTCAACAAGTTGCCTATGGAGTTTGCCGTAGAGGCACAGAAACTCCTGAGTGTTTCACTCGAAGGAACCGTAGGATAATCATTATCATTCTCGATGAAATCGATAAAAATTGACTAAAATTATGTTAGAGGTTAAGAATCTGCATGCTACTATTGCAGGCAAAGAAATATTGAAAGGTATCAACCTGACTATCAACGATGGTGAGATACATGCTATCATGGGACCTAACGGTTCCGGTAAGTCAACCTTGAGCGCTGTGCTCACAGGTAACCCTCTCTATACAGTAACAGAGGGCGAGGCTATCTTCAACGGCAAGAACCTTCTGGATATGAAGCCTGAGGATCGTGCCCGTGAGGGATTGTTCCTCTCTTTCCAGTATCCAGTGGAGATTCCTGGTGTATCCATGACCAACTTCATGCGTGCGGCTATCAATGCCAAGCGTGAGTATCAGGGCTTGGAGCCATTGAACACCAGCGAATTCATGAAGCTGATGCGCGAGAAGCGTGAGTTGGTGGAACTGGACAGCAAGTTGGCTCGCCGTTCTGTAAACGAAGGCTTCTCTGGTGGTGAGAAGAAGCGCAACGAGATTTTCCAGATGGCAATGTTGGAGCCAAAGCTCTCTATCCTCGATGAAACCGACTCTGGTCTCGACGTGGATGCGATGCGTATTGTGGCTGACGGTGTGAACAAGATGCATACCGACCAGACATCTGCCATCGTCATTACTCACTATGAGCGTCTGCTCGATATGATTAAGCCAAGTGTGGTTCACGTTCTCTATAAGGGTAGAATCGTGAAGACTGCCGGTCCTGAACTTGCCAAGGAGATTGAGGCTCGTGGCTACGACTGGATCAAGGCTGAAGTAGATGAGAAATAATTAGGAGGATGGCTATGCTTTCAGAAAATCAATATTTAGACTTGTATCAGTCTTCTTCGAGAATGATCAAGAAGAACAGTGCTGAGGTGCTCAATGCGGTGCGCGATGCTGCCTTCGAGGACTTCCGTCGCCTGGGCTTCCCTTCCCGCAAGGTGGAAAGATACAAGTATACAGATATGAGCGCCATCTTCGAGCCAGATTATGGCTTGAACTTGAATCGCCTGGAAATCCCTGTAGATCCATACGAGGCTTTCCGTTGCGATGTGCCTAACCTGAGTACTTCGCTCTACTTCGTGGTGAACGATGCTTTCTATAACAAGGCATTGCCTAAGGTGGAGTTGCCGGAGGGTGTCATCGTGGACTCTTTGAACAAGATTGCTGCAGAAAACCCAGAATTCATCGGGAAATACTACGCTAAGATTGCCAAAACCGATGAAGATGGCATCACGGCATTGAATACATTCCTGGCACAGGATGGCTTGCTTATCTACGTACCAAAGAACGTGAAGGTGGAGCGAACCATTCAGGTCATCAATATTCTCCGTTCGGATGTAGATTTGATGGTAAACCGCCGTGTGCTCATCGTGATGGAACAGGGTGCTGAGGCTAAGTTCCTCTTCTGCGATCATGCAGCCGATGATAAGAACTTCCTCGCTACCCAGGTAATCGAGGCTTATGTAGGCGAGAATGCCAGTCTCGACCTCTATTGTCTGGAGGAGACTCATTACAAGAACCGTCGTGTCAGCAACGTTTATATTGAGCAGCAGGCTAACAGCCGTGTAAACCATAACGTGATTACACTCCATAACGGTATCACCCGCAACCGCCTCGACCTCGTATTCAAGGGCGAGGGAGCCGAGTGCTTCTGTAATGGTTGTGTGATTGCTGATAAGAACCAGGTGGTAGATAACAATACGCTCATCGATCATCAGGTGGGTCATTGCACCAGCAACGAGCTTTATAAGTATGTGCTCGATGGTGAGGCACGTGGTGCTTTTGCCGGTAGAGTATTGGTTCGTCATGGTGCCCAGAAGACTACTTCTCAGGAAACCAACCAGAACCTCTGTGCTACGAAGACTGCCCGCATGTTCACCCAGCCGATGCTGGAGATTTATGCCGACGATGTGAAGTGTGCACACGGTAGTACTGTAGGTCAGCTCAACGATGCGGCATTGTTCTATATGCAGCAGCGTGGTGTGAGCCGTGAGGAGGCCAAGTTGCTTCTTCAGTTTGCATTTATCAACGAAGTCATCGACAAGATGGAGCTGGAGCCATTACGTGATCGTCTGCATCATCTTGTAGAGAAGCGATTCCGTGGTGAACTCAATAAGTGCGAGGGTTGCAAGCTTTGCAAGTAGATAATATCCTTTTAAAGGAGTTAAGTTCTTAAAAATATGTATGATATCAATCAAGTAAGAGCAGATTTCCCGATTTTATCGAGAACGGTATATGATAAGCCATTGGTGTATCTGGATAATGCGGCAACCACGCAGAAGCCATTGTGCGTGCTTGATGCCATGCGCGACGAGTATCTCAACGTAAATGCCAATGTGCATCGTGGCGTTCACTATCTCTCTCAGCAGGCTACCGACCTTCATGAGGCAGCCCGCGAAACCGTGCGCAAGTTTATCAATGCGCCTAAGGTTGAGGAAGTCATCTTTACCCGCGGTACTACCGAGAGTCTGAATCTCGTGGTTTCATCGTTCAGCGATGCCTTTATGAGCGAGGGCGATGAGGTGATTATCTCTACCATGGAGCATCACTCCAATATCGTGCCTTGGCAGTTGCAGGCTGCCAAGAAGGGAATTGCCATCCGTGTAATCCCAATCAACGATAAAGGTGAGATTAACCTCGATGAATTCGCCAATTTATTTACCGAACGTACCAAAATCGTGAGCATTGCCCAGGTGAGCAACGTGCTCGGTACGGTGAATCCGGTGAAGGAGATGATTAAGATTGCCCATGAGCACGGTGTGCCAGTGATGGTAGATGGAGCTCAGAGTACTCCTCATTTCGCAGTGGATGTGCAGGATATGGATTGCGATTTCTTCGCTTTCAGCGGTCATAAGATTTATGGTCCTACCGGTATCGGTGTGCTTTACGGCAAGGAAGAGTGGCTCGAGAAGTTGCCTCCATATCAGGGAGGTGGCGAGATGATTGAGAGTGTGAGCTTCGAGAAGACCACTTTCGAGAAACTGCCTTTCAAGTTCGAGGCTGGTACTCCTGACTATGTGGCTACCCATGGTCTGGCTAAAGCCATCGATTATGTTTCTGCGCTCGGTATGGATAACATTGCCAAGCATGAGCAGGAACTCACCCGCTACTGTATGGACCAGATGAGAACCATCGATGGAATCAGACTTTTTGGTGAGCAGGAAGGCAAGGATGCCGTTGTCAGCTTCTTGGTTGGTGATATTCATCACATGGATATGGGAACCTTGCTCGACCGCCTGGGCATCGCCGTTCGTACAGGCCATCACTGTGCACAGCCTTTGATGGACCGCTATGGCATTCTGGGAACCGTTCGTGCAAGCTTCGCCTTGTACAACACCAAGGAAGAGGTTGATGCGCTTATAGCAGGCGTAAAACGCGTTTCTCAGATGTTCTAGGTCGGACAGTGAACTTGTTCGTCTTCTTAACTTCATTTATCTTCTTAAGTAGATATGAATATGTTAGAAAGTCATTATTATAAGGATATGATTGAGGCGGGCTGCGATGAGGCGGGCAGAGGTTGTCTGGCTGGTAGCGTCTATGCTGCAGCAGTGATTCTTCCTCCCGATTATCAGAACCCTGACCTCAATGATAGCAAAAAGCTGACTGACAAGAAACGCAAGGCGCTCCGTGAACAGATAGAGCGTGATGCTGTGGCTTGGGCTGTGGGCATTGTTACTCCCGAAGAAATTGATCAAATCAATATTCTGAATGCGAGTTTCCTGGCGATGCATCGTGCTTTGGACCAGCTGAAGGTACGTCCTGAGGCGGTGATTGTGGATGGTAATCGTTTCAAGCCTTACAAGGACCTGCCTTATACCACGATTGTAAAAGGAGATGGAAAGTATCTCTCGATAGCTGCGGCAAGCATTCTTGCCAAGACTTATCGTGATGACTATATGGATGCGCTTGCAGAGGAATATCCACAGTACGACTGGAAGGGCAACAAGGGTTATCCTACCAAGAAGCATCGTGCTGCCATCAGGGAGTTTGGCATTACGCCTTATCATCGCAAGAGCTACAATCTTCTAGGCACAGGTGAACTCTCACTCGATTTTAAAGACTAGGTATCATAGCTGCAGTGCTATGATTTCCATATAAAAAGCCGCTCAACAGATTTGCCTGTTGAGCGGCTTTTGATTTTGATTAGAAGTCGAGGGTGATGCCCTTTTCCTAATCAGGCAAAAAAAAAAGAGCCGCAAGTAAAAACTTGCAGCTCCTTGTACCCAGACCCGGGATCGAACCGGGATGGGTTGCCCCACTGGTGTTTGAGACCAGCGCGTCTACCGATTCCGCCATCTGGGCGATGGTGTTTGCAAAGGAAAGAGCCGCAAGTAAAAACTTGCAGCTCCTTGTACCCAGACCCGGGATCGAACCGGGATGGATTGCTCCACTGGTGTTTGAGACCAGCGCGTCTACCGATTCCGCCATCTGGGCGATTGCGGGTGCAAAGGTACAAATAAAAATTGAAATAGCAAACTTTTTGGTGATTTTTTTTCTGAAAAAACAATTCTAGAGGCGAAAAAAGCTAAAAATGTGTTTTATTTCTCCTATTCTTTATTAAATTCTTAGAAAAGATTTGGCTTTCTCGCAGATAATGAGTAATTTTACACTTGAATTTAGTAACTTATAAAAAATGAACTATAATATGACACTTAATGATAATAATAATTATTGTGTGATTCTCGCAGGTGGAAAAGGTCGAAGACTTTGGCCATGCAGTCGGAGCAGTCATCCAAAACAGTTCATTGACTTCTTTGGAGTCGGACGTACCCAATTGCAGCAGACATTCGATCGCATGGCAAAGATAGTACCTGCCGACCATATTTATATCAATACCAACGAGGAATATGTAGATTTGGTGAAAGAGCAGTTGCCAGAGGTGTCTGCCGACCGCATTATGGCTGAGCCTATTCATCGCAATACGGCTCCAAGTATGGCTTGGGCTAACCATCGCATCTCCATGCTGAACCCTGATGCGTGCATCATCAATACTCCTTCCGATCAGGCCATCTTCAATGAAGAGGCTTTCCGCAAGAATGTATTGGAGGGCTTGGCGTTTGTTGCAGCTAACGACCGTTTCCTGACGATGGCTGTCAAGCCTACCCGTCCAGAACCGGGTTATGGTTATATCCAGATGGGTGATGTGGTAGAAGAGGATATCTATGCCGTACAGTCGTTTACGGAGAAACCTGAGCGTGATTTCGCCAAGATCTTTGTTGAGAGTGGCGAGTTCTATTGGAATACAGGTATCTTCCTGAGCAATGTCAAGCATCTGCGTGAGTGCTTCTGCAAGATTCTGCCTCCTGTGCTTCGTGAGTATGACAAGAAATATCCGGAGTTCAGCATAGAGACGGAGAATGCCTATATGAAGGAGACCTTCTCTTCTTACCCTAATATCTCGGTAGATTTTGGCGTATTGGACAAGCCATCCAATGCCTGCATGATGAAATGCGACTTCGGATGGGCCGACCTGGGTACCTGGCACAGTATCTATGAGGCGATGCAGAAGAGCGAGGATGACAATGTGGTGATAGACAGCGACGTCTTCATCGAGGATTGCCATAATACGGTGGTGAAGATGCCGAAGGGCAAGCTTGCCGTACTCAATGGTCTTGATGGCTTTATCGTTGCCGAGAAAGATAATGTGCTCCTGGTATGCAAGAAGGAAGATTCTTCTGCCCTTATTCGCAAGTATGTGAATGAGATACAGATGAAGAAGGGCGATGAATATGTATAGGATAGAAAAAGAGCAGCGAATCTTCGCTGCTCTTTTTTTATTGCTTATAACTTCTGGAATTCTGTATAAATCTTGTTGGCGATTTCCTTGAACTCCTCTTCAGAGAGCTTGAGGTGCTCCTTGCGGAAGTTCACGTCTGCCTCACTGTTCATAGGAATGAGATGGATGTGAGCGTGAGGAACTTCCAGTCCCAAAACCACCTGAGCCACCTTCTTGCATGGGAAGGCTGCCTTGATAGCCTTGGCTACTTTCTTGGCGAATACTTCAAACTCAGCCAGGTCTGCATCCTCCATATCGAAGATGTAGTCCACTTCCTTGCGAGGAATCACCAAAGTATGACCTTTGCCGATAGGGCTAATGTCGAGGAAAGCATAGAACTTGTCGCTTTCTGCACACTTGTAGCTAGGAATCTCTCCTGCTGCAATCTTTGAAAAAATGCTTGCCATAATCTCTATTTCTGTTTAAAATGAATAATATATCTTGATGGGCTTACATATAACATAAAAAGGAACCGTCATACGGGCATCACTGTCCGTATGATAGTTCCTTTATTCTTTTTATTCAAATGAAATCTTGTCGATGCGAAGATTGATGGTTCCGCGAGGAATCTTGATCTCTGCAATTTCACCAACCTTCTTGTTGAGCAATCCCTGTGCGATAGGGGTCTTGATGGAAATCTTGCCTTCCTTCAGGTTAGCCTCGCTCTCGCTCACGATGGTATAGGTCATCTTTGCCTTGTTAGCCATGTTGGTCATCTCTACCTTCGACATGATCTGCACGCTGTCGGTGCTGAGCTGCTTGGTGTCGATGATTTTAGCCTCGGCAATGGTGAGCTTCAGACGATTGATCTTATCTTCTAGATGAGCCTGAGCCTCTTTAGCGGCATCATACTCAGAGTTCTCACTTAAATCACCCTTATCGCGGGCTTCAGCAATTGCGGCTGATGCCTTAGGGCGCTCTACAGTTACGAGCTGTTTCAGCTCAGCTACGAGATTGTCGTAGCCTTCTTGTGACATGTAAGCCATAATTTTCTTTTTGTTTATTGTTATTAATTAAGTTGGCAGGAGGCATAAAAAATAAAGAATTCCAGTGCCTGTTGAGCACCGGAATCCTATATCTTATTGTGTCTCTTGTTTATCCTTTTGTTTATAATCCGATTGCAAAGATAGGACTTTATTTCCGTATCACCAAACTTTTTGGGGGAAATTTTGCAAAACGAGAAGCTTTTCCTGCTTTTATTCAACTTTCCGTCGCTTTTCTTTCCAAATATCCTCCCTTGCCTCTTACGTATTCTATTAATTCGCTAAAAATCTGATTATTGCGCAGTATCTCCGGATTACCGGTCATAATCATCTGTTTCCGGGCTCGGGTAATGGCGACATTCAGCTTGCGGTCGATGATGGCTCCGTCTTCCACAAAGCTGTTGCCGGCAAGAAAATCGAGCTGCCAGATGTTCTGGATGGTGAAACTGTAGATGATGACATCACGCTGACTGCCCTGATAGCGCTCCACGGTGTCGATGCTGATCTTTTCCAGTTCCGGGATGCCCAGCTTTTCGATGCCTTTGCGCACCATGGCTATCTGGTTGCGATAGGGTACGATGACGCCCACCGTCTTCTGGGCATCAAACCTGTCGCCGTAGAAACGGTGGATGCGGCGAAGCATATCTACTACGATTTCTGCCTCGTTGGCATTGATCTTGTCCGACACATTCGGTTCCTTACAGAATCTGGAAGGGAGGAAGATCATGCGGTGTTCCTTCAGCAGATCATCAAGTGCATCTTCTGATGGGAGAGTGTACGACAGTTCCGACTCCAACTGATGCGGACAAGGTACGGGTTCCAGTTTCTCCCGGCGATAGAACATCCGGTTCGGAAACTCGGCAATCTCCGGATGCATCCGTCCCTGTCGGCGCAGGATGCCGATGAATTCGGTGCGCTCCTCGTGGTCTTCCCATCTGATCAGGCGCTCGAAGAGGGAGTTGCGGCAGTTGGTGAGGCAGATGTCCTGCAGGATACTCATATCGATGACGCCCCCTTTCTGACTGTCGTTGATGGTAGGGATGCTCGAATCTTTCTCGCTCTGTTGCACGACGGCAGGCAACTGCTTGTAGTCGCCGATGAGGATGAACTTATCTACTGCCGATAGCAGACCGATGAGATTAGGCTCCAGTATCTGGCTCGATTCATCGATGATGGCAAGCTTGAAGTGCTTCAGCGTAAAGATGAAGGGCTTGGAGGTCATCATCGAAGTGGTGCCCACAATCACGCGCGTACCTATTATATATTGCTTGATGGCTTCCAGCTTCGGACAGTCGCTGATAGCCTTCTCTATCAGATAAGGGCGGAATCGCTCATCGCAGGAATACTCGCTGCCGAGGCGCAGAAATGGAATGCTGGAATCTACCAGCATCTCGCAGATTTCATCCACGGCACGGTTGGTATAGCTCATCAGCAGGATAGAGGAAGCAGGCTGAAGAGCCGACTTGCCTCCGGCGGCGATGCTTTCTGCTGTAGGCATTCCAGTTCCGTCGTTCAGTGCTTCTTCCACCATAAACTTCAGGGCACGACTGGTCTTTCCTGTTCCAGGAGGTCCCACGAGCAGGAAGTAATCCTGTGCCTGCTTGGCACGGAGGATGATGTCGTCCAATACATCGTCATAGTGTCTGGTCAATTCCTGCGAAGTGTCTCTCTCTGGAACACGCTGGCCCAGAAGAAGGTCGCGTTTGTCCTTTGGTGCACAGATAAACTGGTGCAGGTTGCGGATGCTTCCCCCCGTAGAGGCATCACTCGTTCCGTGTTCGATGGCATACGGCAGGTTCATCTCAAAGATGTCGGCGTTCTGCTGTCCATCGGTCAGGTGAACCACGATTTCATCGCTGTGAATCTCCTGCAGTACACCTTTATATAATATAGCCTTTCTCACATCCGGTTCTTCCTTGAGCTTGTAGGTATAGAGATACACCATATCGCCGATGCGGAAGTTGGGCAGGAAGTCCTTGCCCTGGTCGGGTACGCTCAGGGTGATGGTATCATATCCGCTTCCGGCGCAGCTCTGTTCCTTTCGGATGATGTGCAGGTCGGTATAGATATTTCCGGCATCCTTCTTCTCGGTGAGTGGCATGGTCCAGAGGTCGCTGCTCGATGTGTTCGTTCCTTCCTGTGCACCCACCTTGCTGATCATCTGTTCCCGTAATACGAAGGTCATCATACGACAGAAGTAGGCTTCCTCCAGGGGCGATAGGGTATGGAGCGGCTTGGTGATGGCTTCTATCTGCGGTTTCAGATACTTGTTGTAGAAGAAGTCCTGAGTGCCTGCCACATTCAATACCTCGGGGGTAAACTCGTTCAGCGCATGTTCGAAACCCTCCTTGGCTATCTCGAAGGAGGCGGCTACCAGCTGGTTGCGGTATTGGATGGCTTCCTTGAAGAGCTTCTGGTAGTAGGCTACCACCATCAGTCCGTCCTGTGGACGGTATTTGGAGTAGAGCAATCGGATGTTCACGCGGTCGTTGCTCAACTTGAAGTTGTGCTGCAATACACCATAGTAGAGCAGGAGCTGCACATAGTGAGGCTCCAGCTGATAACTGTGATAACCCGGATCCACCTGATGGGTTTCGATATTCATGTTGCGTCCCGATTTCTGTTCCACCAGCAGTTTGCAGTCGGTGGTCATCAGATCCACACGTCCCTGAATGCCGAGGGCTTCGCAGACGAACGAAGGTTCCAGAATGGCTTTCTTCCGGTCGTAAAGACTTTCGCCACGTAAAGCCGTCATCTGTGCCTGAGATGCGGTGCGGGGAAAGAGGATATCCACAACCTGCTGCAGATTGAAAGCCTGCAGGCTGGCATCGGTATAGAACTTCTTGGGGTCAAACCAGGGACAGGTGCAGAATTCCAGGGCTTTCTCCCGGAAGTTTGTCTTCACCGTCTCGTTCATCTGGTATTTGCCGTGGCTGTTGATGATGTCATCCAGCGCAGCTCCGGCAAAGTTACCCAGCAGGGTAGCCTGGGTGTTGGCTCTGGGCTTCATCAGGTTGAGAAGATAGAGCAGGGGATGATGGCCGAAAGCCGTAAAACAGGTGGCGATGCTACTGATATCTACCAGATAATCCGGTTCCACCACGATGAGGCGGGGAGTGATGATGGGCTGCTTCACCTGACAGTCGAGCAGGTTGAGCTGCATCCCTTCCTTCAGGATATCCCAGAGATAGGTATGGTCGATATGATTCTCCTCATCCTTCAACTGCACGAGATATTCCTCCTCATCGGCATCCTGGTCGATGTCCACACGGATGAAATCTCCGTCCCAGTTCTTTACGATGCATCGGATACGGCGGTTGTTGATTTCCAGTCCCTTCTGATAAGGTCGGGGAGTATGCGGAATGAGCACGTTGAGTTCGTGGGGAACATCCACTCCGAAGACAGCGGAGATGAAGAGGGCGAGGGCACGTGCATCGTATTTCAGGTCTTCGCCCGAAAGCGGTTCCTGCGAGTTGCTGTGTCGGCGCATGGTCTGGATGGCAATCTTGTCTGCCACCTTGATGCCGCGTGCCTTGCAGAGATAGTCCACCTGTGAGAAAAGGTTACCGAAAGCCTGTTTCGTATCCTTTACTCCTTCGTGGCAGCAGAGGATGAGCGTGTCGTGCATCATCTTGTTGCGAGTCTGCGGTTCCAGTTCTGGGAGCATCAGGAGTTCCCTTACCCTTTGGAAAAGTTCTGCGGCGCTGATATTGTTCTGATTCATGAGATATTGCTAATTCTTGAAATGTAGGTGCAAAGATACATCAATTTATAGATAAAAGCAAGAAAATAGAGATAAAAGAAAAAAGCCGCAGGGCTTTTTCTAAAATATAGGTAAGAAATGCTTGCCGTATCATTTCTTTTTTGTATATTTGTAGCCCCCAAATGAAAGATGGGATATTATTAATCTAAAAAATTAAACGAATGACAAAAGAAGAATTGATGCATAGAGCCATTGAGCTCTCAAAGAATAGTGTGAAGACCGGTGGCGGACCTTTCGGTGCCGTTATCGCCAAGGACGGAATCATCATCGCTGAGGCTTCCAACAGCGTAACCATCGACCTCGATCCTACGGCACATGCCGAGGTGAACTGTGTGCGCCAGGCTTGTTTCAAGCTGAAGACCTTCAATTTGGAGGGCTGCGAGATTTATACCTCCTGCGAGCCATGCCCGATGTGTCTGGGTGCTATCTACTGGGCACATCTCGACCGTATCTATTATGCCAATGACAGAAAGGATGCAGCCAAGATAGGTTTCGATGATGAGTTTATCTACGAGGAGATAGACCGCAAGATAGAAGACCGCCATAAGCCGATGATTGCCCTGATGCGCGATGAGGCGCTGGGAGCCTTCCGTATGTGGGAGGAAAATACAGAAAAAACGGAGTATTAACACTCCGTTTTTTCTTTTATACAACGAATTATTCTACTAAAAGAACCGATTTCTCAGATTTTCTTTGTAATTTTGCCGCCAAATTCAGAAATCCCCTGAATTCTCGATGATGGAAATTCTCTGATTATATGGAAATTCTCTAATTATTATAACGACAATGGAACAGTCAATAGAAAATCTCTACAAGCTTGACGGTAGAGTGCCCGTCGGTAAAGCACTCCCATTTGGTCTTCAACATGTGTTGGCGATGTTCGTAAGTAACATTGCGCCAATTATGATCCTTGCCGGTGCGATAGGATTGGATAGTTCGGTGAGCGCTGTGCTCATCCAGAACTGTATGGTCATCGCCGGTATCGGTACTCTGGTACAGCTCTATCCGGTATGGCGCATCGGTTCCCGTCTGCCTATCGTGATGGGTATCTCCTTCACCTTCCTTTCGCTCGCCATCGCCATTGCTGGTGCTCATGGTATGGGTACTTTGATAGGCGCTGTCATCATTGGTGGTCTGGTAGAAGGAACACTCGGACTTTTCGCCAAGTATTGGATCAAGCTCATTCCGCCTGTAGTAGCCGCTACCGTGGTAACAGCCATCGGTTTCTCGCTCCTTCCTGTTGGTGCCAACTCTTTTGCGGGTGGTCAGGGTGCTGCTGATTTCGGTAGCATGAACAACTGGGTTGTGGGTTCTGTCACTTTGCTGGCTTGTCTGCTTTGTCAGATTTTCGCCAAGGGTTTCTTGCGTTCTCTCTCTGTATTGGTAGGACTGCTGGTAGGTTATGTTCTGGCTCTGTTTATGGGAATGATAGATTTCAGTGGACTTTCTGGTCTCTCTATCGTAGCTTTGCCAAAGCTTCTTCCATTCACTCCTGAATTCAATATCGGTGCTATTCTCTCAGTTGTAGCTGTATATCTGGTTTCTGCCACAGAGACGATTGGTGATACTTCTGCGCTCTGCAACAGTGCGTTGAAGCGTGATCCTAAGACCAAGGAGATGGGTGCGGCAGTCTGCTGCGATGGTTTCGTCAGTTCGGTTTCCGGTCTTTTCGGTTGTACTCCTATCACTTCTTTCAGCCAGAACGTAGGTTTGGCAGCGATGTCGGGAGTGGTGAACCGCTTTACCATTGCCATGGGTGCCATCATCATGATTATCGGTGGTATCTTCCCAGCTATCGGTTATGTATTGACTACGATTCCTCAGGCTGTATTGGGCGGCTGTACCATCATGATGTTCGGTAGCATCCTCTTTGCCGGTTTCGGCATGATGGCGCGTACCGGCTTCTCTCAGCGCAACATGGTCATCGTGAGCCTCTCGCTCAGCGTAGGTCTCGGATTCACATCTGCAACAGGTATGTTCAACATCTTCCCAGAGATTGTGCGCACCGTTTTTGCAGATAACTGTGTGGCAGTAGTCTTCCTGCTCGCCGTTATCCTGAACCTCGTGTTGCCGAAGAATCTGGATAAGGCATAAGATTACTGTCCACCCAGTCTTTCGAAGAAGGTGATGATTTCCTCGAAGGTCTTGAATTCATCGCTGCCATACTCGATGGTCGTACCCATGAAACCATCGCATGGGCGAGGGTCGATGAAGTAATCGCCGTAGAGCAGGTTCTTCTGGTTGCAGAAGATGATGTGGTTGTAGGCTGGGGTAGAGAGATATTCCTCCACCCAGGTCTGTACCTTCGCCATGTATTCATGGTCGTTGGTTGGCGCTGGGGCTACGATGTATACGTTGTAATGCTCTATCAGCATCTCGTAAGCCTTGTGCATTGAACTGGTTGCCTTCATGTAACTGTCGTGCAGGGCATCGAAGTCTATATATACGATAGGGCGCTCCTTGCCGTTCTGCTTGTCGTCAATCCATCGGATTACGGGACAGAGATAGTGGAATGCCACCTTGTCGATGAGTCGGTGCTCGCCATGGAATGGGATGGCGAGCGGATAGTGCTCATGGAAGAGGTCGAAGGTATGGACCAGCGGATCTGCATCTCCGAAGAGACCGTAAACACGTTGCTGCTCCTCGGGAGTAATGTCCTGGAAGCAACGCTCGGTAAAGTCACGGTATTCCTTGATGAGGCCTTTGTTAACCATCAGTTCGTTCACTCCGTCCTTTCTCGGGTTCTGGAATTCCTGCTTGCCGGTCATGCTGCTCATTGTATCGCCCATCTTGAAGGCAGGGTTTACGAGGATGCGGTCGAATCCTTTCAGCAGTTCGGTATACATGCCTCCCATCGAGGTACCGATGATGAGGTCGGGCTTCTCAGTCTCCGCCATCTTCTGCAGCATCTCTATGCCCTCTTCCGGATGTACCGGGATGTCTTCAGCCACGAGGGTGGCATTCGGCATCAGTTCCTGCAACATCTTTACGGTGCCGCTCTGTGCAGAAGAGAGGAAACCGTGAACATACATGATTTTCTTGCCCGCCATGAGGTCGGGGAATTGTTTGATATATGGATTCATATTCTTATAGTTTTATAGGGGGCATCATATCATGCTCCCTGAACATCTTATTCATTTCTGCTGCAAAATTACGCTAAATTGCAGACAAAACAAAATTATTGGGCGATAAACTTCCTTGTTTGCGAAAAAAGTAGTAATTTTGCACCCAATAACCAAAAAGTTCAAGTCATAATGGATTTACTGAAAGAAAGAATTATGCAGGAGGGCCGCTGCTTTCCTGGTGGAATCTTAAAAGTAGATAGCTTCGTAAATCATCAGATGGACCCAATCCTGATGATGGACCTGGCTAAGGAATTCGTGCGCCTTTTCAAGGACATCAAGTACAACAAGATTGTTACTATCGAGGCTTCGGGCATCGCTCCAGCCATCATGGTGGGTTACCTGACCAATCTTCCTGTTGTCTTCGTCAAGAAAAAGCAGCCTAAGACGATGGAGGGTATGATTACCTCGGTGGTTCACTCTTTTACCAAGGATCGTGACTATACGGTTTGCGTGAGCAACAGCTACCTGACTCCAGAGGATCACGTGATCTTCATCGATGACTTCCTCGCCAACGGTAACGCATCCAAGGGTGTGATGGATCTCTGCGAGAAGGCTGGTGCCAAGATCGAGGCGATGGGCTTCATCATCGAGAAGGCTTTCCAGCATGGTGGCGACTTCCTGCGCAAGGAGGGTATCCGTTATGAGGCGCTCGCAACCGTAGAGAGCCTGGATGATTGCAAGATTGTCTTGAAGTAATACACCTATTATTATATATTGTAAAAGCCGCCTGTTTATACGGGCGGCTTTTGCTGTTTTTTATATCGGCTATTTTACAATGTCTGCTGCATAGATTCCCATCGCCTTATAGCCTGTTGGGTTAGGATGGAGCCAGTCGTTGCTGGCGTATTCCCGCTTCATTCTTCTGTCATCATTCGGATCTTGAAGCAGCTTGGCGAAATCCAGGATGCCATCCACGTTCTTCGCCTGACTTCGAATCCAGTCGTTTACATAGAGTCGGGCAGCTTCGTGGAAGTGGGTATAATATCCTGCGCCCTTGAAGGGAGTAATGGTGCCCAGATAAACCTTCATTTTCCTTGCCTTCGCCTTCTTTACCATTCCCTGGATGCTCTCGATAATCTGCCGGGCTACGGTTTCGCTGCTGCCGCTCCTGGCTGCACCGATGTCGTTGACTCCCTCGAAGATCACCACCTTCTTGACTCCGCTCTGCATCAGGATGTCTCTGTCGAAACGTTCCTTGGCGAGGGCTCCGAAACCGCCAGGTACGGTTACGCGGTTGTTGCCGATGCCCAGGTTCAATACTCCCTGGTTGGTAATCTTATGCTTCAGCTGCAGCATCTCCGACATCACGTCGGGCCATCGGTTCTGGGCATTGTCGGTAGAGCATTTTCCGTCGGTGATGGAGTTTCCGATGATGGCGATGGCGCTCATGTTGTTGCTCATCGTATAGACATCGATGCCGCTGATGTTGTACCAGTGGTTCTCCCGGAAAGCCTTCGCAAAGTTGGAGTGGGCATTGGTTACACCTTTCATGATATAGGAGGTGGTGCGCGAACCCATGTGCACGGTTGGAATTTCGGGAGCCGAGGTGTAGTTGATGGTGATGGCTACACGCTCCAGATTCCTGAGATTGAACTTCAGGGCATCGCTCACTATCTGCTTGCCGGCAGGGATGACGGTCTTGTAGCTGTTGCCGAACTTGAAGTATTGTGCCGTTTTGGCATCAATGTCGGAGGAATCCTTGGCATGAGCGATGTAGATAGATCGGATCTCTACGGGTTGCATCGAATAGATGTTGCTCAACTTGAGGCGGATCACGTTGCCTCCTATGCTAACCTTTACCACCTGACGTACCGAACGGTTAGTCATGCAATTGTTATAGGGCATAAATGATTTGACTACAGTTTGCGGAGCTGTGGCCCAGGTGCCTACCCAGTTCTGTGCCAGAGAATAAGTTGATAGGGTACAGAACATCATTAAGAAAACTAATAATCTTTTCATCATACGTGCAAAGTTAGATAGAAAAGGCAATAAAACCAAGAAATTTAAAAACTTTTTTCATAAAACTTTGGAGAATATTGAGAAAAGTTGTACCTTTGCCCAAAATTCTAACTAAAATATAAGTCTATGCAACCAACAAAAAGTTTTGCGATTCCATTGTCGTTCATTGGAATCATGTTTTTCTCTTTGGGCTTTGCCCTGGGTATTAATTCCTTGCTGGTGCCTGTATTGCAGGGCTCGCTGGGTATTTCCAATGCTGCCTCTTATCTCATCATCGCAGCCACCTTCATTCCGTTCCTGATTTTCGGTTATCCTGCCGGACTCACCATTAAGGCTATCGGATATAAGAAGACGATGTCGCTGTCGTTTGTCATCTTCGCAGCAGCATTCTATCTCTTCATCCTTTCTGCCGATGAGAAGAGTTTTCCTCTGTTCCTGCTTGCATCTTTTGTAAGCGGTGCTGCCAATGCCTATCTCCAGGCATCAGTCAACCCTTACATCACCATTCTGGGTCCTTTGGATAGTGCAGCCAAGCGCATCAGTATGATGGGTATCTGCAACAAACTGGCGTGGCCAATCCCATCTATGTTCATCGTATGGCTGTTGGGCAAGGATGTTCATCTCATCGGAATCGAGGATTTGTCCAAGCCGTTCTGGATCATCATCGTAGCCTTCCTGGCTTTGGGTGTTCTGGCATTCCTGGCTCCATTACCAGAGGTAAAGGCTGCCGGAGAGGATGATTCTGAGGAGGAGGAGGAGTCTGCTGTCTGCACTTATGCGGCAACCAAGACCTCTGTCTTCCAGTTCACTCACTTGCTTTTGGGCTGTCTGGCATTGTTCCTGTATGTAGGTGTTGAGACGGTTTCTCTCGGAACATTGGTAGATTATGCCAATTCCCTGGGTTTGCCGGGTGCTGCTAACTATGCCTGGATTGCTCCTATCGGTATTGTTATCGGTTATATCTGCGGTATCATCCTGATTCCTAAGTACATCAGTCAGGCGGTAGCCTTGAAGCTCTGTTCGTTCCTGGCAATCGCCGGAGCTTTGCTGGTGGTTCTTACTCCAGCCGAGATTTCCATCTATTTCATCTCATTGATGGCATTGGGTTGTTCTCTGATGTGGCCTGCTCTCTGGCCATTGGCAATGGCAGATTTGGGTAAGTTTACCAAGTCTGGTTCTTCATTGCTCATCATGGCGATGTTTGGTGGAGCTGTTCTTCCTACGCTCTATGGCAGTTTGAAGGATGCAGTAGGTGCTCAGCAGGCATATTGGCTCTGTCTCCCTTGCTTCCTCTACATTTTGTATTACAGCATCCACGGCTACAAGATCCGTTCATAGTATCGTTTCTTATCAGCTGAGAACATAAAATAAGGTGTATCCTCGCTTGCCCGATGTATGGGGCAAGAAGGATACACCTTATTACATTATAGTTTTCCCTTTCCCAGATCAAAGTACAGAATGCTGATGGAATATATTATATATCAAAGCTTTTGCCCTTACAGGGTGTAGTTTGCATAGCGATATTTCACCTAGTGCGATGTCCTGAGCTATGTGGCTCATTGCTCATTCAGCCCACCTTGGCTGTTACTATCTGTAACTGTTCGTGTAGTTTTTTACAAGCGAGTAATAGTTATGGATTAGGATAATCTGGATTAATACCTCTAGGCAGGAAATATCCCTTGATGCAGTTTGGATTGCAGACACATATCTGAATATGGTTCTTTTCTCTAAATCCCGCATTAGGATAAAGTTCTTGCCCCTCCCAAAATACACCCTTCACGGAATCGTAAGGATGCTGGTTGGCTTTTGCATTAATTCTTCTGGCTGTTTGAACAACAGCACAATCTAATTTTCTAATCAACAAATCTGTTGATTTGCCAATTGTTTCATTTCTAGGTAATGGCATGTTAGCATCAGCATAAAGTTCTTTGAGTACAGAATAAGAAGTTTTTAATTCTTGCAAATAAAAACTATCTGTTAAATCCAGACAATAGCCAAGGTCTATAATTGCACCTATTACGGCTGGTTCTTTTACACTGGAGCTTTTTCTTGTTGACAATTGTTTAGCCCATTGCCAGGCCCTATCTTCATTATTTTCCCAAAAATATATACCACTGCCTAGCCAGTCATAGTCATTGGCGCTAGCAAGAAGTTCTGTTTTGCCAGCAATCACTGCATCCACTACAGATTTGTCACAGCCATGAAACCCAACAACAAGGTTGGATCTTCTTGAATATAGAGATTCTTTCATCGTAGGTGTGGTGCTAATTGTCCATCAGGGAGCAGGATGCCTGCTTCCTTAAGAAACTTTATCGCATTTTCTTTGCTAGCAGTAATCTCTTTGATTACAGCTTGCATCCTTTCTTGTCTTTTGCTATCAAATAATTCCATATTTACCTCCTATTTTAAAGGATTAATACTATTCGACTGCAAAGATACGCTTTTCTTCTGAAAGATGCAAGGAATTATTGGAAAATGTTTGAGGGTGAGGGAGATAAAAAGAAATAAAGAACCCGGGGGCATCACCAGCATCGAATAATCTGGGAGAGGGCCTTACCGGGACTGCGCTGCAAAGATAATAATAAATATGGATTATACCAAAGAGTTTTTCGAAAAATTATTCTCCATGATAAAAGCCATTATTGCTCATTTCCTGCCACGATTTTAATTTCTTCTTCCTTCATGATAATCTATTTTTACTGACTTGATTGGTTTGAGAAAAGTCTCAGGATTGATATACAGATTCTTTAATATGGGCAAAAGGTCAATATACTCTTCCGTTTCGCCCAAACCTTCATAATCTGCCATAACAACAATATATCCCTTATCCCATTCCTTAACCTCTGTATATCGTTTGAGGCATTTTGGAGAACGAAATCGGATATTGTTATTGCCATATCTAAACGAAGTCATATCTCCATCATTGGAGAATAACGCTACTGATGAAAGATTCTCCTTGTTCATAACTTTATCTCAAATGTGGTGCAACTTCACCATTAGGTAAAAGAATTCCTGCCCTAATTAAAAAGGCACGTGCAGCTTCTTTACTGGCAGTAGAAGCCTTTCTTGCAGCCTCTAATCTTTCTTGTCTTTTGCTATCAAATAAATCCATATTCTATCTCCTTGTTTTAATGATTCAACTTTCGTGCTGCACAGATTATGCTAGCGAGCACAATGTAAGCTTGCTGGACTTTCGTAAGTTTGCCCACAAGCAGCCCGTACTTGAACCACAATCGAAAGTTCTGACGATAATCTTCAGAAACAGACAGAATCAAATCTTTAACTTGGTTCGTACTTGGTTCGTACTTGGTTCTAACTTGGTTCGTATTTAATCCCAGTTGTATCCCCCGAGGAAGCTTCTTCGGATCGGTTATAGGGGTTTAGAGAATCTGATTTCAGAAAGAAGTTTTCATTTTTCTTTTTGTCCATATTTACCTCCTTAATTTAATGATTCACTTATCCTTCTGCAGAAAAAACTTTTATTATGCTTGGTAATAAATAGTATCTTCTGCATTTGACGGTTTGTATATACCAGCATCTGCGAACAGTCCTTCAAAGCATAAATCTTCGTCTAATTCAGGCCAATGAATACCATATCTATTTAATACGAAAGCCTTACGCTGGGCTGGTGTGGCGTTAGCAAGACGGTTCCAACGACTGAAAGGATAGTTAGCCTTCCAGCCATTTTGGGTTTCTGCCCAAATATGGGCATCGTCAACCCAAACGCGATTTACTCTATATTGCTCCATAATATCTTATTTTTGTATACCATTATCTAAGATGTGAAGCCCAGTTTCCGTTTTTATCCAAAATGCCTGCATCTATAAGAAATTTCAAAGATGCTTCTTTACTAGCTGTTGCAGCCTTTCTTGCAGCCTCTAATCTTTCTTGTCTTTTGCTGTCAAATAAATCCATATTCTACCTCCTTGTTTTAATGATTCAACTTTCGTGCTGCAAAGATTATGCCAGCGAGAGCAATGTAAGCTTGCTTACAAATTGCCGAGCGCAGCTAATCTTCTGCAAAGATTATGAAAACGAACGCAATGAAAGCTTGCTTTCAAATTGCCGAATGCAACTTTGCTGCTGCAAAGATACGTTTTTCTTCTGAAAGATGCAAGGAATTATTGGAAAATGTTTGAGGGTGAGGGAGATAAAAAGAAAAAGGTGTATCCCACTTGCCCGGTGTGTGGGGCAAGAAGGATACACCTTTTTATATTATAGTCCTTTAATTTCCTGCTCTGTCAAACCAGTAATTAAAGCAATCTGCTCTATGCTCAATCCATTAGCCAGCATTTTGCGGGCAATGTTATTTTTCTCTTCAACACGACCTTCAGCACGACCTTCAGCTTTGCCTTCTTCCATACCTTCCAGTCTTGCATTTCCCAAAACATCATTTTGAATCATGATGGCATTGATGTGCTCATCGTATGCATAACGTTCTGCATCCGACATGGAATAGTATTTCAGTTTCTCACGAGCTTCCTGCAGACCTGGTGCCTGGGTGTCTGGAGAGATGACTCCATTTTTCAGGTATTCAACCCATTCTTCCAATGGTGATTTAGCTACCTTATTGAATTCATTAACTCGAACCAGAATATAGGTTGGGAATATCTCTGAAGGCGATTTCCTTACTATCGTATCTTTCTCCTTGGTGCTGATAACAAGATGGTCTTGGGTATGCAAACCCACGAAGTTGTTCTGTCCCACATAAATATAGTCAGAACCCTTGCCCAGATCAAAGTACAGAATGCTGATGGAATATACCTTCTTCACCTCTTTGTAGGTATTTCCCAAATTGATATGCTCTGTGATGGCTTTGGCTACTCCATAGAGCACACGCTCCAGGTAATACAGTTCACTTGTGTTCTGTATCTCGACGATAATGATTTCTCCCTTGCTGTTTTTCGCCTTGATGTCAACCCTGTTGAACTTATCATTAGCCTGCTGCTGATTACCTTCACTTTCCAGAATATCAACAATCTTGATAGGTTCATTCAGAAATACAGTCAGGAAGCCCTCAAGCACCCCAAAGTTCGCCTTCTGGCGAAGCAAACGCTTGATAGCCCAGTCAAAACGTATGTATTTATCTCTTAGCTCTGTCATATTTGCCTCCTTGTTTTAATGATTCAACTTTCGTGCTGCAAAGATTATGCCAGCGAGCGCAATGAAAGTTTACTTTCAAATTGCCGAGTGCAGCTTTTCTTCTGCAAAGATACGCTTTTCTTCTGAAAGATGCAAGGAATTATTGGAAAATGTTTGAGGGTGAGGGAGATAAAAAGAAAAAGGTGTATCCTCGCTTGCCCGATGAATGGGGCAAGAAGGATACACCTTAATCATGTATTCTTATGAGAGTAAGTGATTACTCACCATATTGGTCATTCTGCTTGATATTAGGGTTTGCATTGATTTCGCTCTGAGGAATAGCAGAAATTGCTTTGTAATAGTCACGATCGAATGACTTTTCCTCTGAGTTCAAAATCTGGTGCCAACCTTTGTCTGCTTCGCTGGTATAACGAACAATCTTTTCATTGCGACGGAGGCAATCGAAGTAACGGTGGCCTTCACCAACCAACTCCTTACGACGCTCTATAGAGATTCGTTCTGCAGTGATGTTTTCTGCTGTTACAAGCTTAGATTCATCAGAGGTACGGTTCTCAATAATTGCATTGAGATACTCAGCTGCTTTTGTCTTGTTACCAAGATTAAAAGCACACTCAGCAGCTGTTAAATATACCTCAGAAAGACGCATCATAGGTACATTAGAGTAACGTGGATCACCATTTACTGCTGGAATTTTGTTCAACCAAACTTTGTTGTCGCCATAAACTGCCTGGTTTTTTGGATCCAGAGATGCCAAGAATACGTTATTACGAACATCCTTTGGATCTGAAGATAACATATCTACGAAACTCTTAGTAGCAACAACATCACTATATCCTACATGGTCATTACTATTCTCGTTGTACAGATAGCCTATACCATTACGGTCTGTCCAGTCATTATTGTCATTGATCATAATTTCAAAGATCATTTCATTTTCATGAACAGAACTTGTTTTATACCAAGCATTTACGTACTGGTCCTTTGTCCACAACTGGTAAGGAGAGTTCTTGATGATATCTTCTGAAACATTCAGAGCCTTTTCCCATTCACCCATTGTCAGATATACACGAGCAAGGAGTGTCTTAGCTGCCCAAACATTGATATAACCTTGGTCTTTATCCTCTGTTAATGCATTAGAATTGATGGCCTCAGTTAAATCTTTGAGAACTTGTTCGTAGTTCTCTTTGACTGTCAAACGTGGCAACTGGCAAGTAGCAATGTCTGCCGCAGAAACAACATTCTCAGTAAATGGAACACCCAATGATGCACCATTGTCTTCTGTATATGTTTTACCATAAATGCGTGCCATATCAAAGAGGGCCATTGCGCGAAGAACCAAAGCTTGGCTCTTGTAATTTGCTATAGTTGCTGCAGCTTCGTCTTTATCTTCAAGTTGACCATCAGCAGCAGCGATAATGCGATTTGCACGTCCCATAACAATATAAGGTGACTGCCAAATTGCATTGCCGGAGAATCCTGTACCCGTAGTGTATTGCATGAGATAGTAGAATGAAGCACGCTTACTGTTTGTACCAGCTATTTCATTACTCTGCATATCATCTGCATGAACATCGCCATACAGGAACATACGGGCTCCATAATAATCAATTAAAGTACTATTGCCCTTTAAACCAGCATACAAACCCGCAACAGCAGTTCCCATGTTGTCGCTATTTGTGATACCTTCCTTTTCCTCTACACCATCTGATGGTTCAAGGTCAAGCCAGTTGTTTACGCAGGAAGTCAGGACTGTTGCTGACAATGTTGCGCAAAGTGTTGCTTTATATATAAATTTAAATACTTTCATTTGTCTAATCATTTTTGTTTAGAAACCGAGTTCAATACCGAATGTGAATGTTCTCAATGCTGGAGTCTCAAAAGTGCAAAGACCATCTACTGGAACCTCTGGGTCTACTGTGAGATCCTTTGATTTCCAAGTCAGCAAGTTAGATGCAGCAAAGTATGCACGCGCCTTGCTAAGACCTATTTGTGAGATGAAACTCTTAGGAGCATTGAAACCGATAGACAAACTCTTGATACGCAAGTAGTCTGTTGACATCATCCAACGTGAAGACATTGTTGTGGTTGCACCATACTGGAACTTAGGCAATTTTGCCTTGTCGCCTGGCTTCTGCCACATATCCTCGATCTTATAGTAAGCAGGTACTGCACCAGAATAGAGGTGTGAACCACCATTGGTATGCTGCCATGTTGCATAATCCATAGCGTCACCGCCCAAAGAGAATGTCAATGTCATACCAAAGTCGATAAACTTATAGCGCAAAGTATTTGTCAAACCGCCTTCAACAGCTGGATCATGCTTGCCAACGATAGTCTTGTTAGCTTCAGCATACTTTGTTGTTGTTGCACCTGTTCCATCATTCTTATAATACAATTCCTGACCAGTTTCAGGATCAACGCCAGCATATTCGTATGTATAGTAAGAATAGTATGGCTCACCTTCCTTATGGATTAATATTCCACTGATGATCTGATTCTGACCACCATAAAGCTTAGATACCTTGTTGCTATTATGAGCAAGGTTCAGAGTTGTAGTCCAAGTGAAATCCTTCGTATTGAAGTTATTTGATGTGATAGTAACTTCATATCCGGTATTCTTCAACTCGCCAACATTCTGAGGAGAAGTGAGTGCATATTGAGAAGAGAAATATCCTGGTACAGCAGATACTGGCAAATCGAAAATCAAATCACTTGTAGTACGAGTATAGTAATCAAATGTCAAAGACAGACGATTCCAGAAATTCAAGTCGATACCGATATTCAGAGCCTTGTTCTTCTCCCACTTCAGGTTCTCGTTTGCGATACCTGAGATAGCAGAACCATTGGTGCCGTTATAGAAGAATCCCCACTTATACCATGATTTGTAACCATAGTAAACAGAAGGCTGAGTACCATTTACACCATAAGATACACGAATCTTACCATCTGTCAACACATCTTTGATAGGATCCATGAATTTCTCACTTGTGAATCTCCAAGAACCAGACAAAGACCAGAAGTCGCCCCATCTGTTTTCGCGAGCCAAGCGAGAACTACCATCACGACGATAGCTAACACCAAAGTAATACTTGTCAGCATAATTGTAATTAACACGGCCTAAGAATGATGTTAAGCGATAACCTAGCTTGTCTGTTTGGGTACGTGTGTTATTCGCATTTTCAAACTCATACTTATCGCCTGGATAAGAATCACCACTGAGATATGTCTGAGTATAGTGATAATCCTCTGTCTCAAAGCCAAGTAAAGCATCTACGTTATGCTCGCCAAACGACTTGTTGTAAGAAGCCTGTGTCTGGGTATTCAATGTATTGAATTCATTGATAATACGCTGAGCAACACCACCTGGTGCACCATCATTAGAGAAACGGTCCCAAAGAACAGTCTCTGTTGAGTTGATGTAATCGTATGAAACCTTCTCGCTTATCTTCAAGTTGTCCCATACGTTGTATGTCAACTGCATACTGTTCAAAGCACGGTTGATGACGTTCTTGTCAGAACTATGCTCCTGCTCGTAAAGTGGGTTTACGCCAAACATACCGCACTGTGTCAAGTTTCCTTCAGAATCATAAGGAACTGAAGATGGACTCTGGAAGAAAGCATAGTTTGCAATGGCACCAGCATATGAAGTACCTTCATTTACCAAACTCTGGTTCATCTTAGAGAACTGAGAATTTACTCGTAAGTTGAATTTTCCAAAGTCGTGACTTACACTAGCATTACCTGTAAAACGCTCTAACCCTTGTTTATACAAGATACCTTCCTGTTTCATGTATGAAACAGAAGAATAGAACTTGGTCTTTTCGCTACCACCAGATACACTTACCTGATAGTTCGCATGATTACCTGTGCGGAACAACAAGTCTTTCCAGTCTGTATAGCCATTCTCTGGTACTGCTGCAAAATTTTCGATATTTCCTTTTGCAAAAGTTGTTGCTGCAGCATCATCATAACCAGCATTGTATAATGCATAATTCTTCAAACCAGTATAAAGCAGTTCACGACGATCAGCACCGCTCAACTGAGGACGGTAATCAATAGCCATATTTGAGAAACCCCAATCGCTGCGGAACTCTACGTTTGTCTTACCAGCCTTACCACTCTTTGTTGTAATGACAACCACACCATTGGCTGCACGAGAACCATAAAGTGAAGCAGCTGCGGCATCCTTAATAACCGTAATAGACTCAATGTCGTTACTGTTCAGGGTAGCCAAGAGACTTGTACCTGCATCGTTATAACCACTGCCAGGTCCATTGAAAGCACTCGCATTATCTGCGTTTATAGGAGTACCATCAATTACATACAATGGATCATTTCCTGCGTTGATTGAGCCCATACCACGTACACGAATGCTGCTAACTGCACCAGGAGCACTTGATGAGCCTGATACAGAAACACCTGGAACGCCACCTGAAAGCTTATCGGTAAGTGATACAACAGGAATGTCTTCCAAGCTCTGAGTATTCAATGTTGAAGCAGAGCCAGTGAACGAAGACTTTTTAAAGTTACCATAACCAGTAACAACTACCTCATCCAAAGCCTTGTTGTCTGGATTCAATACAATCTTCAAGTTTGCACCTGCCTTAACTGTTTGAGAGTTCATACCAATGTATGTAATCTCCAACTTAGCTCCGGCAGGAGCGTTCAATGAGAAGTTACCATCAATGTCGGTAACTGTACCTGTGTTTGTGCCCGCAACCTTAATAGAAGCACCGATAACTGGGCTTCCGTCCTCAGAAGAGGTCACGTGACCAGAGATTTGACTTTGTGCAAAAGCCATGC
>PPYF01000013.1_pt1 | contig 137842 bp, 128 predicted proteins | sample 1559871 | NCBI WGS metagenome assembly PPYF01 (sample SAMN08240021, study PRJNA423297) | Human gut metagenome, whole genome shotgun sequencing project. | reverse complement strand
GAAAAGGAATCAAACAGCTATTTCTTAGCTGCTTAATTCCTTCTTAAAATTATCCATCAACAGGATTTGCAAAAGAGCCTTTTTTCTAAATAAAAATCTCACCAAATTGAACCACTGAATACACAGTTCATTTAGTGAGATTTTAAAACATGTACTAAAAATTTCAAAAACGACTAGTCATTTTTGAAATTTAATTTTTTCCGTTTACTCAATGAAATTGTATAAACAACATTAATAGTACCTAGAAGTAATACGGCAAACCATATAGTTTTTAAGAAAAATACTTTTTGAAGTAATGCTGACACAATGGCTCCAAGTGCAAAAGCAATAACTAAGAACATATAGTTAACAGCTGCATTATGCTGAGATTTATCTTCACCAAAGAAATATGCACTCCAGGCAACGACAGATTTTTTTAAATTACCCGTTGTAAATGCATTGTTATACCCCATACCTTCGATCTTACTAAAGGAAGCATTTTGAACAGCCAATCCAAAGGCAATTACAGGCACGACATAATAATTCGGAACAGTTTTAGGAACAAAGCCTACTCCTAAGCAAATAAGTAAAATTGGAAATAGACAAAATACCCGCCAATAATTACTTTTAACGTATTTATGAAAAAGACCCACCAGTAATAACCCTAAAGTAAATGCAATAAATGTAGTTGCTCTATTTAACATACCTGCTATATTGTGATCCGCAAATGCTGAAGCAAAGAAGATAACATTTCCTGTTTGACCTGCAGACAAAGTATGTCCTCGTTGAATATAAGTATAAGCATCAATAAAACCAGCTGAAAAAGTTAAGGATGTGGCTAAAATACGTGATTCTGATGGCCGATACTTATCATTAGTAAATATATTCATATTTAACCCCCGTGTTATAAGCCCAAATTAAAAACATGATCAAGGTAGACCATGTTTTAACTGAATTAATCTTCAATCTGAATGTTCTTAATAATTACATCTTCTTTAGGCTTATCATTTGCCTTATCACGTGGAACTTTTGCAATTTCATCAACGACATCCATACCATCAATTACTTGACCAAAAACTGTATGACGACCATCTAACCATGGAGTTCCACCCTGTTTATATGCTTTTACAATTTCTTTTGGATAGCCAGCTGCATCCATTTCCTTAATCATTCGTTTAGGCACATTCTTGTTTTGAACAATAAAGAATTGGCTCCCATTAGTATTAGGACCAGAATTAGCCATAGAAAGTGCGCCACGTAAGTTAAAGAGTTTATTTGAAAACTCATCTTCAAAAGGATGTCCCCAGATACTTTCACCGCCAGTACCGTCACCCTTTGGATCACCGCCTTGGATCATAAAGTCACTAATTACACGATGAAAAGTAGTATTATCATAGTAACCTTTTTTAGCTAAACGAACGAAATTTTCTACAGTCATTGGAGCATCTTTTTCAAATAATTGAACTTTAATATCTCCATGATTAGTTTTAATTACTGCTTTTGGACCTTTTACATTTTCAAGGTCTAATTGTGGATATTCCATCTTAATCCTCCTATTTTTAATCTGTTCTAGTCTATTCTACTATTTATTACTAGACACTTCATTAATCTATTTCTTCTTTCAAATATTTTCTAATGGTATCAAGCATAATTTGCCCATATGCTTTTAGTTTTGCTTGACCAACACCTGAAATATTCAAAAAGTCTGTTTTTGTTTTAGGTTTTTGAAGTGCCATATCTCTTAATGATTTATCTGAAAAAATATAAAATGCCGGTATCCCCTGCTCTTTAGCTAATTCTAAGCGTGTTTCCTTTAAACGCAAGAATAGGTTATTTTCCTTTTCTGAAATTTGATTAGTAAGTTGTATTGATTTCCTGATATTTTTTGAAATCTTTTGACTTACTTGCTTTTTATCATCTAAAACGTCCCATCCTAAATTAGTTACATGAACTACAGGATATTGAGTATCTGTTAACTCCAAGTAGTTATGGCTGATTAGATAATTAATTAAATCTAAAGCAGCTCTCTTTCCTAACTTCAAACTACCATAATTTTTAAAATTAGATGCCCGAATTTCTCGCATGCGCTGATTATTGGCACCTGTAACTACATCGGCAACTACATTTTTGCCAAAACGTCCATCAAGTTCATAAATTGTTGAAATGATTTTTTTGCTTTCTGCAGTAATATCTTTTTCAATAAATGTTCCCAAACAATTAGAACATTTGCCACATGGAGAGCAAGTCTGACCAAAATATCTGACGATAAATTGTTGTAAACATTCCGTTGTATTGACGTACTTAGTAATTGCAGCTAATTTCTGATATTGAATTTTTTGGTATTCATCATCTAAATCCGATTGTTCAATAAACCAACGATATAGTCTAATATCTTTCGGGTGATAAATTAATATTCCTTCACATGGCTCTCCGTCTCTGCCTGCTCTCCCGGCTTCTTGATAATATGATTCTAAGTTTGGAGTACTATTAGCGTGAATTACAAATCGAACATTTCTTTTATCAATTCCCATACCAAAAGCATTTGTTGCAACAATCACTTGGACCTTATCAAATTGAAAGGCATCTTGTACATCGGCTCTTTCTTTATTAGATAGCCCAGCATGATAACTCGCTGTTAAAATTCCATTTTGAGCTAAATAGTCAGCCAACTCTTCAACATTTTTTCTTGTACTCGCATACACAATCCCTGATTGATTGGGATGCTTTTTAATATAATCTAAAAGATATAAGTTAGTATTTTTAGGATTATCTACTACCTTGAAGCTCAAATTTGGTCTTGCAAATGAAGTAATAACATAATTTTCAGCCGGAATATTTAATTGATCTGCAATATCTTTCTGCACCGAAGGGGTTGCCGTTGCTGTTAAAGCTAAAATGTTAGGCTGGCTTTTAATTGACTTTACTCCCTCCATAATTTGGCGGTACGCAGGTCTAAAGTCATGGCCCCATTGAGAAATACAGTGGGCTTCATCGACTGCAACTAAAGAAATATTCAAAAAGTTTAATTGATAGCGAAAATAATCCATTGCTAGCCGCTCAGGAGTTATGTATAAAAGTTTTATTTTTCCTTCATAGGCTTGTCTCAAGATTGGATTTACTTCTTCTTGAGGAGTTGCTGAATTTAAAGCAGTAGCATTAATGCCATTTTGTTTTAGAGAGTCTATCTGATCCTTCATTAAGGAAATTAAAGGAGATATTACCAACGTTACACCAGGGTTAACCAATGCCGGTATCTGATAACACATTGACTTTCCTGCTCCAGTTGGCATTACAGCTAAAACATTTCTTCCTTTAAGAACTTGCTCAATAACTCGTTCTTGGCCAGGACGAAAAGTTGTATAACCAAAAACATTCTTTAGTACTTCTATTGATGATTTCATTTTCCTCTACTAAATAAAAAAACAAGTATGAAAGGATCATACCTGTCTTTTTCTAAATTAAACCAAATAATTAAGCTTCAAAAGCGTTAGTTAATGGAGGAACAACTTGTTTCTTTCTTGAAACAACGCCTGGTAATTTAACTTCTGAATCTGATAATTTAGCGTTAAATGCTTTTTCAAATTTAGCTTTTGATTCATCACTACCTACTACTAAAGCTTCTGAATCTGAGTCAAGGATGTTGGTAATTAAAAGCATAAACATATCGTAACCTTCACGCTTAGAAGCTTCATCCATAGCCTTTAAGAAAGCGTCTTTACGTTCTAAGGCTTCTGGTAAATCAACAACGTTAATTTGTGCTACACGAACGTTGCTACCGTTTAATTCAAAACTCTTAGCATCTAAATCAATTAGGTCTTCTTCTGACTTGTCAGCAATATTAGTACCAGCTTTAAGCATCTTAAGACCGTATTCTTTGTAGTCAACACCAGCAATGTTTGCTAAAGATACTACAGCTTCTTTATCTTGGTCAGTAGTTGTTGGTGACTTTAAGAGTAAAGTATCTGAGATAATAGCTGAAAGCATAATTCCTGCAATATCTTGTGGAATTTCAATTTCTTTTTCGTTGTACATTTGCCACATAATGGTACTGGTACAACCAACTGGAGCTGCACGGTAGTATAAAGGATCAGCAGTATTGAAGTTCATAATACGGTGGTGATCAACTACATGAGTTACTTTAACCTTATCAATGTCAGAAACACTCTGTTGAGGTTCGTTATGGTCAACAAGCATTACTGCATCAACTTCATTTGAAGCAGTTTTAATAACACGAGGTGCAGTAAAACCAAACTTATTTAAAGCATACTTAGTTTCATCATTAGCTTCACCTAAAGCAACAGCTTCGGTGTCGTAACCTAACTTATTTTGTAAGTATGAGTATGCAATTGCTGTTCCGATTGCATCTGTATCAGGATTTTGGTGACCAAAAATCAATTCTTTTGCCATTATATAGAGCTCCTTTAAAATTATATCTACCTAATTATTTTAGATTAAAAGTTAAACTTAAGCAAATCTATCACGCATCAAAAAGGCATCCTTTTGCTATAAAAAGAATGCCTTAAAACTAAATATTAACTTTAATATCCTCTAGTCTACTATCATAATCTTTTTCTTCAATAAACTTATCCCACTCTTTTAAGAAGTTGACTAGTCGAGGTATTTCACTCTTATTTTTACGATAAATAAAACAACTCTCAAAGTTTGTCTCACTTTTTGTCTTTACTGGAGATAATGTAATTTCAGCTTTGTGTGCCTTATAAAAACTCTTGGAGACATAAGTGTTATAGTCGGTTTGCTCAGCAAATTTGATTAATTGATATGGAGCAGTAAATGTTACCGTAGTATTTAATTCATTGTTTGGAAACTCACTAGCATAAAAGCGACGAACAATTTGTGGTAAGTAGTAGTCCTTAGGATAAGCAACCCATTTATGCTGAGTTGTTTTATTAAACTCATCTTCTGGATCGTGAGTTAAGAAAATAACTTCTTCAGGATAAATTTGTTTTGCCATATACTGTTTCATGTTCTTCACAGTTGAATTATGATCTGGCATGTAAAGAACTGCTAAATCTAATTGATTATTATCTAGTCTATCCCAAAGTTCTGTCCTATTATAGAAACCCACATGTAATGTTATATCAGGATATTTATGGTTGAATTTAACTAAGAATTGATCAATTACTCTTGCTTCAATAGTAGATAATATTCCTAAAGAAATAGTTCCGGTATCTGATTTAGTGTATTGCTGAATACTGTCTACAGCATTATTAACTGTTGAAAATAGTGCTTTTGCTGTCTCTTCCATCTTTAGGCCAGCATCAGTTAAATATAATTTTTTGCCCATTTGGCCAAATAATGGTGACCCAACTGCTCGTTCAAGTTTTTTAATTTGTTGCGTTAAGGCCGGCTGAGTAATACTTAAAATTTGAGCTGCTTGCGTATAACTCATATTATCAATTAATTGAAGAAAGTAACGTAACGATTTCGCGGATAAAACCGCATCAGTATTTGTTTTCATAATTGAATACCTCTTATATAAATCTGGAATAATAGCTAATGAATAAGATTTTTAAATACAACTAATTATTTTCTGATAGTCCTTTATTAAAGCTTAATATTCATCTCATACTTTTTATAATAACACCTGTGCCAATAATAATAAAAAATTTTGCATAAAATGCATACTATTTTCCTATAATTCTTATTTTAATAAAAAAACTAAGGATAACAGTTCAATCATTATCCTTAGTTTTTAACTAATTAAAATAAATCTTCAGTTTTATCTCTTCCATCTGCAATTGGTCGGCCAAGCGTTAACAAGACAGGAGTCCCATCTGTCATTGGGTCTAGTACAAAAGATCCATTTGAATAGCGGTCGCCCAATGGGAATTCAGAAGTGTTAAGTTCAATATGACGATCACTAGAAGTATTCAGATGGAGAATATGATTTTCACCATAACTACTGATTGCCATAATTCGATGAGGCTTAGTCTTAAGTTCACGTAGTACAAGGACACCTCGTTTTGCACGCGTAACTTTATTTATAAGGCTAAGTTTTAGTTGCTTAAACGCTCCCCGTTGAGTGATGATTCCAATCTTAATTAAATCAATATATTTAGGATCAGCTAAAACATAATTTACTATGTAGTCATCATCTTTAAGGTTAACGGATTTAACACCAACTGCTTTTGAGCCGGATGTAGGTATCTCACTAATATCAAATCTTACTGCATATGCTTGGTTAGTAATTAGAGTTATTTCTTGCTTACTATCAGGTTGAACTTGATCAATGCGGACAACTTTACTGTCATTACTCTTAAGCTTAATAGAAGTAATTGCACGAGACTTATATGTTCTAGTAGGTTGTAAATCTGCTAATGTAACTTGTTTAATATATCCATCGTTAGTAGCAATCAAAAAGTTTAAATTGGCCTTTAAATCATTAACTTCAAACACCCGAATAATTTCTTCATCACTATCAAGACCAATTTCTTGAGACAGGTGCTGCCCTGTTTCTTTCCATTTTGTTTCAATTAATTCATGTACTGGACGATAAATTAGGTTTCCTTTATTAGTAAAAATATAAAGGTTATCCAAGGTAGACATTGTTTTTTCAAACACAACCTTATCACCAGCAGGCAATCCATTATCTTCATCATCGGTTGATTGGAATGAACGAAGAGATGAACGCTTCAAGTAGCCGTCTTTACTTACTAATACTCGTACATCTTCATCAGCTACTAGAGCTTTTTCATTAATTTCAATTTTAGCTGCTTTAGCAGTAATTTCTGTTCTTCTTGGTGAACCGAATTCTCTTTTTACCGCATTTAATTCTTTAACTACAACTCTTTCAAGAACCTTATTATCACTTAATATTTCATTGAACTTTTCGATTTTTTTATTTAAATCTGCTTGTTCCTTTTTAAGTTGGTTAACATCAGTATTAGTTAAACGGTATAACTGCAAAGAAACTATAGCTTCCGCTTGATTATGAGTGAACTCATACTTAGAAATTAAATTCTTTTTAGCATCTTTTTTATCTTTAGAAGATCTAATAGTTTTGATTACTTGATCTAAAATATCTAAGGCATGAATAAGACCTTCAACTATTTCTAGACGCTGTTTAGCCTTCTTTAGATCAAATTCTGTTCTCTTAGTTACAACATCTTTTTTATGTGCTAAATAAGAAGATAAAATACGCTTTAATCCAACTTGTACGGGAGTCATACGATCAATAGCAACCATATTGAAATTGTATGAAACTTGTAAGTCAGTGTTTTTAAATAGATAGTTCAAGATGTTTTGACTATCAGCACCCTTTTTAAGTTCGATTACAATTGAAAGGCCGTGACGATCAGTTTCATCTCTTACTTCTGAAATACCGTCAATTTCCTTATTTAAACGGATTTCGTCAATTTTCTTAACCATCATTGCTTTATTTACGCCGAAAGGTACTTCGGTTACAACTATTTGCTGACGATGGCCTTTAATTTCTTGAATTGTAGTCTTAGACCTAACTTGAATTCTTCCACGACCAGTTTCATAGGCCTCTTTAATGCCCTTAGTTCCTAGGACAATGCCACCTGTTGGAAAATCAGGTCCCTTAACAAATTTCATCAAATCATCTGTTGCAGCATCGGGATGCTTTAGCAGATAAACAGCTGCTTCAATAACCTCAGCAAGATTATGAGGTGGAATTTCAGTTGCGTATCCAGCTGAGATACCTGTTGATCCATTAACTAATAAGTTAGGAAAGTGAGCCGGTAAAACTGTTGGTTCATACTCTGTATCATCAAAGTTCAAAATCATTTGAACAGTTTCTTTATCAATATCTTGTAAAAGTAAATTAGAAATTTTACTTAAACGAGATTCGGTATAACGCATGGCTGCTGGACCATCCCCATCCATCGATCCATTATTACCGTGCATTTCGATTAAAGGTTCACGCATTTTCCAATCTTGCGATAAGTGAACCAAAGCCCCATAAATAGAACTGTCACCATGAGGGTGAAAGTTACCCATAACATTACCGACAGCTTTTGCCGCCTTCTTATAAGGCTTATCATATGTATTATTATCTTTATACATCGCATACAGAATACGACGTTGAACTGGTTTTAAGCCATCTCGAATATCTGGGAGAGCACGTTCTTGGATAATATATTTTGAATATCGTCCAAATCTTTCACCCATAACTTCTTCAAGAGGTAATTCCCTAATTCTTTCATTTGTTTGTGTCATTTAAAAATATAACCTCTTAATCTCTACTTGTTTCTAGAATTGATCCGTCTTCACCCATACGGAATTTAACGTTTTCATCAATCCATTTTCTTCTAGGAGCCACTTTATCTCCCATTAAGGTTGTTACACGCTTTTCAGCAAGTTGAGCATCGTCAATCTTAACTCTAATTAAGGTACGAGTTTCAGGATTCATAGTTGTTTCCCATAATTGATCAGCATTCATTTCACCTAAACCTTTGAAACGCTGCAAAGCAAAACCCTTACCCATGTCTTTAGAGTCTTCGCTCAATTCTTCATCAGTCCAAGCATATTTAATTTTTGCTTTTGCTCCGTTACCTTTTTGTAATTTGTATAAAGGAGGCAGAGCAATATACACACGACCCGCTTCAACCATTGGGCGCATATATCTGTAAAAGAAAGTTAAAAGCAAAATTTGAATATGGGCACCATCAGTATCCGCATCTGTCATGATGATGATTTTATCGTAATTTGCATCCTTAATCTGAAAATCTGATCCAACCCCTGCACCAATAGTATGGATCATGGTATTGATTTCTTCATTTTTAAAGATATCTTGTAACTTAGCTTTTTGCGTATTTAAGACCTTGCCTCGTAATGGCAAAATAGCTTGGAACTTTCTATCTCTTCCTTGTTTTGCGGAACCACCAGCTGAGTCCCCTTCGACTAGGAATAACTCATTTTTCTTTGGATTACGTGATTGAGCAGGGGTTAATTTTCCTGAAAGAATCTCCTTCTTTCGTCTCTTTTTGCCACTTCTGCTTTCATCTCTGGCCTTTTTAGCAGCTTCACGTGCATCCCTTGCTTTTTGTGCTTTCTGAACTAAGCTTTGAGCAAATTCTCCGTTTTCCATTAAATAGTATGAAAGCTGTTCATAAACAATGCTGTCTACAACACTTCTAGCTTGCGGAGTTCCAAGTTTTCCCTTAGTCTGTCCTTCAAATTCTAGTAATTCTTCTGGAATCTTAACAGATAATACTGCACTTAAGCCTTCACGATAATCGCTACCTTCTAGACCTTTATCCTTATTCTTTAATAACCCTTGCTTTTTAGCGTAATCATTAAAAGCCTTTGTAAAACCACTACGTGCTCCAGCTTCATGACTACCACCATCAGCTGTACGAACATTATTTACAAATGAAACAAAGTTTTCGGAATATCCATCATTGTATTGGCCTGAAAATTCAACTTCAATTCCATTTTGTTTACCAGAAAAGTAAAAAACATCTCCCATTGTATCTTTGTCTTCGTTTAAATAAGATACAAATGACTTAATTCCATCTTCATATAGAAATTCATCATGATGTTCTGGTTCTCGTTCATCAGTTAGTGTGAACTTAACACCCTTTAATAGAAAAGCTGACTCACGAATTCTTTCTTGAATGGTTTCGTAATTATATGTGGTAGTAGAAAAAATAGTTGGATCTGGTTTAAAAGTAATAGTAGTTCCATTTTTATCCTTAGTCTTACCTAAATGCTTAAGCGTACCAATTGGATGACCACCATTTTCAAATTCTTCTTCATATGCTTGACCATCTCGGACTACTCTTACTTTTAAATAAGAAGATAATGCATTTACAACAGAAGAACCTACTCCATGTAAACCACCAGAAGTTTGATAATTATTTTCAGTGAACTTACCACCTGCATGTAGCACAGTAAGGATAACTTCAATAGTGGGGATTCCTGATTCATGCATTCCTGTTGGCATCCCACGTCCAAAATCTTGAACCGTAACTGAATTATCTTTATGAATAGTTACATTGATTTCTTTACCATAACCAGCCATTGCTTCGTCAACTGAGTTATCAACGATTTCATAAATCAAGTGATTTAACCCATGCCGATCCGTTGAACCGATATACATTCCTGGACGTTTTCTTACTGCCTCTAGCCCATGAAGAATCTGAATCGAAGAATCATCATATGAACTGGTAGTTTTATTTGCTTTAGCCAAATAAATGCCTCCATTTTTAACAGACAATCAAAATCAACCCCACAGCTATTATAATCTTTGTTAAAATAGCTTTAGATTTTAAATGGGGTTGAACAGTGAATGTCTACGTTGAATTATTTACTAATTTTTATTTTAGCATACTTGATTGGATCCTTTCCCACAGGTGTGTTAGTCGGAAAGATATTTTTTCATGAAGATATAAGAAACTTTGGATCAGGGAATATTGGTACAACCAATTCATTTAGAGTAATGGGACCTGTAGCAGGCAGTGCAGTTTTAGTCATTGATGTATTAAAAGGGACACTTGCAACAGATTTACCATTAATTTTCCATCTAAAGGGGCCAAAGTATTTATTACTAATTGCTGGTGCCTGTGCCATTTTAGGTCACACCTTTTCCATCTTTCTAAAGTTTAAGGGAGGAAAAGCGGTAGCAACTAGCGCCGGCGTCTTTCTTGGTTACAATTTAAAGTTCTTTGGACTATGTGCCTTAGTATTTTTACCAATGCTATTTATTACTTCTTATGTAAGTTTATCAAGCTTGGTTTCAATAGTTATCATCTTCATTTGTTCCTTCTGGTTTCATGATCTCTTTCTTACAATCATTACAGGAATTATGATGATCTTGCTCTTTGTAAGACACCGCTCCAATATAAAGCGCCTAATTAACCATGAAGAAAATATCGTTCCTTTTGGCCTATGGTATTGGTACAAAAAGTCTCATGGATTACTAAAAAAGAATGCTAAAAATAAATAATCAGAACAAAAGACTGTTTAAGGGAAAATCCTCAACAGTCTTTTTTCATAAGTATTATACTTTATTTGAACAAATGTTCGCAAGATACAATTTTAACACCTAAATCAATACGGATAATTATCTAGGCGGTCTTTCTCAGTGATTTTTCTAACTACTCGACCTGGAACACCCAAAACTAAAGAATTATCTGGAATATCTTTTGTAACTACGCTACCAGCTCCAATAACGCAGTTGTTTCCAATCGTTACTCCTGGACAAACAGTTACATTACTAGCTAACCAGCAATTATCGCCAATTGTAATTGGTGCGCCATATTCGATATCTGCTATCTTACCATCTGCTTGCAGACGCGCATTTCTTTGCTCTGGCAATAAGGGATGCAGAGGCGTTACTAATGAAGTATTGGGACCACACATTACATTGTCTCCAATAGTAACTGGACAAGTATCTAAAATAGTCAAATTAAAGTTAGCATAAAAGTTTTTACCTAATTTTGTAAATTTACCGTAATCTACTTCAATTGGTCCTTGAAGGTAAACTCCTTCTCCATGATCTGGAAATAAATTATCGATAATTGCTTTTCTTACTTCCTTATCTTCATCTGCTGTTTGATTATAATCTCGGCTTAAGCGATGCGCTTTTGTTGAGATTTCTCTTAATTCTTCTGTGCCTGGACGATAAGGTAATCCTGCTAGCATATTTTTAGTATTTTCTTCCATTTTTACACCTTACTTTCTTATGCTTTTTAATATCTTTAAAATATCATATTTGGTATTGAAATTATAGTGAATAAAAAATAGATAGAAACATAAATAATGCTTCTATCTATTTCTATTAGATTTTACTGGCTATTCTGAATCACGTAATTGCTTTAGACTTTCGCCGAAAATATCATCAATTACTGCTGGGTCACGGTGGTCAAAGAATTGACTTACGCCCTTATCTAATCCTTTAATCTTATCCATTTCATCCTTAGTTAATTCAAAGTCAAAAATATCAAGATTTTCTTTTTGACGTTTTTCATGAACAGATTTTGGAATAACAACAATATCTTGTTGGGTAAGCCAACGCAAAATAACTTGAGCAGTAGTCTTGTGGTGAGCTTCAGCAATTTCTTTCAATGTCTTGTTATTGAAAATATCATGTTTTCCTTCTGCAAATTTAGCCCAAGCTTCTACAGCTACATCTCTTCCTTGGAAGAATTTAACATCGTTAGTTTGTTGGAACCATGGATTAATTTCAATTTTATTAATTGCTGGCTTATCTTCATGAGCAAGCTCTAAGTTCATGTATTGATCAGGATAAAAGTTCGATAGACCAATTGAACGAACTTTACCAGCGCGCTTAGCAGCAGCTAAAGCGTTCCAAGCACCGAATGTATCGCCATATGGTTGGTGGAGTAATACTAAGTCTAAATAATCCGTTCCTAATTATTTTAAGTCATGATCAATTGCTTTAGTAGCTTTTTCAAATGACATGTTTGAAACCCAAATTTTTGTAGTCAAGAAGATATCATCTCTATTAACTGCACTTTCTGCAATTGCTTCACCTACAGCAATTTAATTTTCATATACTTCCGCAGTATCAATCATCCGATAACCATTAGCTAACGCCATCTCAACTGTTTGTCTTGCTTTTTCATGATCTGGTATTTGGAAGACGCCTAAACCAAGTAAAGGCATTTTATTGCCATCATTTAATGTAATTGTTGGAACTTCTGTCATTTATAAGTCCTCCCTTTTCTACTCATTCTCCTTCATTCTAAGTCTAAAAAATGCAATAAATACAATAATAAACACTGTTTTTAATTATTATTATCATTTGAGCCAAAAATAGTTAAGAATTGCAAAAATAGGTTAACAAAGTCTAGATATAACTGAAGAGCTCCCATAACAGCTAATCCATTTGTAGAAACTTCTCCGCCAAATTGTAAATAGATGTTCTTCATTCTTTGGGCATCCCAAGCAGTTAAAATAGTAAAAATAATAACTGCAATAAATGAAAAGATGTAATTAGCTGCTGAACTTTTTAAAAACATGTTAATTAACATAGCAACAATTAAACCAATTAATGCTGCTGACGCGTAGGAGCCCCACCTACTCAAATCTTTTTTAGTAACCGTACCTAAAATGGCCATTACAACGAAGACAGTTGCAGATGCGACAAAGGCAGAAGCAATATCTTGCCCGGTATATGTGCCTGCAATAAAAGCAAAAGTTACTCCATAAATAATCGCTGTAATCATCAATAAAATAAAACTTGCTACTGGATTTCTTGTTGCCTGAAAATTAATTGCAAATGTTAGAACAATCGGAATTAATAATAAAAGCCACATCGTCTATGGATGATGAACCATTAAAGAAACCATTTGTCTAGCAAATACAGTCATCGTTAAGTAAGCGCTCAGAGCAGATACAAAAACTGCAAGAGCCATATAACCGTAAATTTTACTTAAAAAGCTATTTAGTCTAGATTCGTCAACTAAGTGTCGCCCTCTGGTTCTTGATCAAAATTATACATATTAAATCCTCCAATCTACCTATATTCTTTCACTTTTAATGTATCACTTAGTAAGGATGAATAGAAATATGAACTATTATTTTATGCACAAAAAAAGCAATCAACAGCAAGAATTGCTGAAGATTGCTTTTACAACATTTTATGTTTTTTCATTCGTTCTTCGAAAATACCGTTTACTATTTTTTTCATTTCTTCTTTTTCTTCTGCACTAGTTTCTTCTTCAAAAGCTTTATATAAATCGGGATGCTCCCTCGCAATTAATTTACAAGTATTTTCAGTTGCATGTTTACGAAATATTTTAGGTATTTTATTTAAATATTCAGGCTTAATTAGTGCGATAATTTTTTCATTTGCAGTCATAATACTCACTCTCTTCCTTATTGTCTCTCAAGCAAGAGTTTCTATCTTTATAAAAGGATATTTTTGTGGAATTGTAGCATCGATTTTTAACATAGTCTGATAAAAATCAGGCATTAAAATATGTGCAAATGCGTCTATTTTCATTATATTACCTTCTTTTCTCTTCCACCTTCATTTTAGCATAACTATTAAAATGACCTACTCTTCATATTCTTTACCATAAATATATTTATGAAGTTTCAAATATTGTTGTTCGAGCTTTTTCTCATTAACATTATCTTTTGCAAAGTAATATCTTTTACCTTCAAGACCTTTCGGCATGTAATTTTGTTTTGCAATTTGAAATGGTTGTGTAAATGGATTGTCTATTAACCCACCACCAGTTATTTCTTCTGAATGTTTGTAATGCATATCTCGTAATCCACGTGGCATGGGATGCTCATTAGGATGAGTAGTATCTTTATCAAGCTTTTTCCAAATTTCATCAAAAGCACCTGACTTAGGGGACAAACACATTAACATAGTCGCAAACATCAAAGGATATTTTGCCTTTGGCATCCCTATTTTTTCGGCCTGATTAGCTGCCACTACTATTTGCGTTACTTGTTCTGGATTGGCTAAGCCAACATATGTGTATGGAATTTCTCGCAAACGCCGTACCACTGATGGTAGATCTCCGTTTTTAAGTAAGACGGTAAGATAATACAAGGCTGCATCAGTATCGGACCCAGCCATTGAATCTGAATAAGCTGCTAAATAATCATAATGTTTAGTTGCTTTTCTGTCATAAGCAAAATGGTGACCTTTTACAAACTCCTTAACATTTTTAACTGAAATTTCTTCTCCATTAACTGCATGAATAGTTTCTAATAAATTTAATGCTACACGCAAATCTCCATCAGCTGAACGAGCAATAATATTAATTGCTTCTTTATCTATTTGTTTTTCATCTAAATGAAATACTTCTTTTAGAGCTCGGACTAAAACCTCACTAATATCCTTATCGTCTAAAGTCTCAAATTCAAAAATCTGACAACGTGAGCGGACAGCAGGAACAATTGACATAATCGGATTTTCAGTAGTTGCCCCAATTAAAAGAACTTTTCCACTCTCTAAATAAGGCAGAAGATAATCCTGCAATGTTGTCGTCATGCGATGAATTTCATCAATCAGTAGAACAAACGATTGATAGGGATAAGTATTAATGATTTGCATCAGCTTTGCTTTATTATCAATCGAAGCATTAAAAGTGGCTAGCGGATAGTCATATTCTCGAGCAATAATTTGCGCTAGACTTGTTTTTCCTGTTCCAGGCGGTCCCCATAAGAGGAGAGAAATTGGAACATGATTCTTGATAATTTGATAAAGGGGCTTTCCTTCAGAAATTAGCTTAGTTTGACCTACAAATTGTGATAAATTTTTTGGCCGGATTAAATCTGCTAGTGGCTTTTTGATAGGCATAAAATCGACCTTCTTATTTATAGTAAAGTGTTAAGTTTTATCTATTATTATCACAATTATTAGTTCAAAACAAATACACAAGTTTTAAACAAGATTTTGCTATTCACTTTTTTCTTTTTAATCACTAATATAAACTATACATTATAGAGCTTAGGCTGGAGGAATGGAACTTAGAGTACTGCGTTACTTTTTAGCTGTCTGTCAAGAAAAAAATATTAGTAACGCTGCTGAGAGTCTCCATATTGCCCAACCTTCTCTATCAAAACAGATCAAAGATTTGGAAGAAGAACTTGGCGTTACTTTATTTACCCGTGGTCACCGACAAATTTCTTTAACAGAAGAGGGCTACTTTTTACGCGATCGTGCTCAAGAAATGATTGATATGGAAGAACAAACTACCCAAGCTTTAACCAGTTCTAAACTAATTACTGGTAACTTAAATATCGGTACAGGACAATCATTTGAAATTAAATCTATTACTAAAATTATTGATCAAATTATTCAAATTACACAGCAAGTACACTTTAGCTTTTATGATGGTAATGCTGATGATATTGAGGCTAAAGTAAACGATGGTTCGCTTGATTTTGGAATTATTATGGGTTATCGCCCAATAGAAGATTTTGAAAGTTTAATTCTGCCAGAGAGAAACCAATTCTATGCCATCTTTAGTGAAAAACTACCGTTAGCCCAAAAAGATTAGGTTACTCCAACTGATTTAATTGAATATCCTATTATCACTTCTGGGCAAAGTTTAGTTAACGACAAATTTAGAAACTGGTGGGGTAATTTATATGATAAAGTTCATACGGTTGCAAACAGTAATTTAGCTTATACTGCGTCTCTTTTAGCTGGTGAAGGTCATAGCGTTCAAATTTCTTACAATAATTTATATGATAAGAAACTAGAGGGTTTAACTGCTCGCCCTCTTTCTCCAAAAGTTACTGATCCTAATATCGTTATTTGGAAGAAGAATCGAAAGCTATCTAATTTAGGAAACTTATTTTTAGAAAAATTACGAGACTCGCTCAATAATTAAGTGAGTAATAAAAAAGAGTAATTGTCTATCTCATACCATCTATGAGACTACAATTACTCTTTTATGTTTTTCAGCTTAATAATCCTCATCTTCTCGCATTTCTGCTGGCCAACCATCAATTGGCTTGCGCTCATCTAAAGCACGAAGCTGCTTAAGATCCTCTTTATCTAACTCAAAATCAAAGATATCAATATTAGCTTTAATATGGGCTGGATTAGTAGAGCGAGGAATAGTTACAATGTTATTTTGGACTAGATACCGTAAAATCACTTGGATTGGTGATTTATCATATTTTTCACCAATTTTTTGTAACACTGGATTAGTCATCAGATTTTGTTGACCGTTACCTAAGGGACTATAGCTTTCATGAATAATATTTTCTTTTTTCAAAAATTCGTGCATTTTCCATTGTTGTAATAAAAGATGTGTTTCAATCTGATCAACCATGGGCCGAATTTCTGCATGATTAATTAATTCTAAAGTTTGCCGACTATTAAAATTACTGATACCAATAGCTCGCGTTTTACCAGCTTTATATGCTTCTTCTAGAGCACGCCAAGTATCTAAATCGTGGCCCATTGGCCAATGAATTAAGACTAAATCAAGATAATCTAAACCACTTTTGTTTAGAGATTCATCTAGTCCCTGTTTAGTCGCTTCATATCCATCAGTCATGGTCTTTGTGGTAATGAAAACTTCATCTCGATTAAGGTTACTTGCGCGGACTGCTTCCCCTACCTGCTGTTCATTTTGATAATATTGTGCAGTATCAATTAAACGGTAGCCATCTTTAAAAGCAGACAAAACGGCTTTTTTTGTTTGGTCTGGGCTAATCTCGTAAGTTCCAAAGCCAAAAATTGGAATTTTAACACCATTATTTAACGTTAAATGTTTCATAATTACCTGTTATACTTCTATTTAATTCATTATTTTACTTCCATATGATAATCATATCCTAAAAGCATAAAGAAAACCCTTATTTTAATTTATACAAAAAATAGCGACTTAAAAGCCGCTATTTTTACCTACTACTTTTTAAATTGATTATGCACGTATTCTGCATAAAGAGGTGTTGATTTTACTAGTTCATCATGAGTACCTGAACCGGAAACAGTTCCATGATCAATGAAATAAATTTTATCTGCATCAACAATTGTACTTAGCCGGTGTGCGATTACTAAAGTCATTCTGTTTTTCATCAAACTTGCTAAAGCTTTTTGTACCATAGCTTCAGATTCTGAATCAAGACTTGCAGTAGCCTCATCAAGCATTAAGATTTTAGGATCACGTAAAAAGGCTCTGGCAATTGCAATTCTCTGTCTTTGTCCACCCGATAGCTTCACGCCTCGTTCACCAATCTGTGTTTCTAAGCCATCTTCTGCCTCTTTTACAAATTTATCTGCATATGCCATCTTTAAAACATGCCATAATTCATCGTCACCAACTTTTCTTCCTAATCCATAAACTAGATTTTCGCGAATAGTTCCGGGCATTACTGATGAATTCTGACCTACAAGTCCAATTTGTTTACGCCAATCAGTTAAATCAATCTCTTCTATATTTTGACCACCAATAGTTATCTCTCCAGAGGTTGGTTTATAGAAACGTTCTATTAGTGAAAAAATTGTTGATTTTCCGCCACCTGATGGACCAGCAAAGGCGACAACAGTGTTAGGCTTAGCCGACACATTGATATCATGTAGAATTTGCTTTCCTTTTTCATATGAGAAACTTACATTCTGCAGCTTCAATTCTTTTCCAGCAATATCAACTTTTTGATTATCGGCAGATACTTCAATTGGTTCATTAAGCATTTCGCCGATGCGTTCAGTTGAACCTGAAGTCTTAGCTAATTCATTGAAAAATTGACTAATTATGATTACTGGACCCATCAATTGAAATAGATACATTAAGAAGGAAATAAGTGCACCCATAGTAAGTGTACCTTGCATAACACGAATAGCACCGTAAGTTAAAATACCAATTACTAAAATCATCATTAACATATTAGAAATTGGCTGCATCAAGGAGTTAATCCATGATTCCTTTACCCCAATTGCATAAAGTTTAGCAATTCTTTTTGTTCCAGTAGCAAGCTCTTTCTTCTCTGAATTACTTGATTTTACCAAACGGATTTCACTTAAAACATTAGTTGAATCACTAGAAAATTTTGCCAGTTCATCTTGACGTGCTCGGCCAATTTTCCCTGACAATTTCATAAATGGTAATAGGACGAATATCACCAAAGGGACGGCAAGAACCATGATTAAGGACATCTGCCAATCCATCATAAACATGATAATGACAGCACCAAAGAATTGTAATAAAGAAGTAATGGCATTCGGTAAGGTATTAGCAAGTAAATTCTTGACTTGTGAAGTGTCATTAACTAGTCTTGATGAAATTTCACCCGTCGAAGTATTATCAAAATAACTAACTGGCATCTTAAGTAAGCGAGCCCAGAGACTATCACGAAGTTTTGAAACGACATGCTCTCCAAACACTCCCAAAATATAACCAGATAAGGCACTAATAATTACTCCACCAAAAAATACTATTCCAGTAATAATTACCAGGTTTATATTTAAATGCTTAAAGTTATTAATAATTCTTTGTGCAAATTGAGGAACAATTAAGTTTGCTCCCGTGGCAATTAAGCCAGCCAGAATACCAACAATTAATTGCCAATATTTTGGATGCACTCGATTTATTAATTTAAAAAAATCTTGAAAACTAAAACTATGTTTTCCCTTTTCAATCTGCGGTCTTCCTCTATCCATTAATAAATCCCTCCACAACAGTTAGGTACCTAATAATAATTAACGTTTAGTATTAAAACATGTAGATACCTAACTGTCAATTCCCTAATCATTTCGAACTTGTCGATTTAGTTCCTTGAGTAGTGGTATTAATTGATCTAACAGCTTTTCGTCTACTCGACTAGAAAGTTTTTTTAATATCAAGTTAAAGCTTTTTTTCATCTCAATAACTTGTTTTTCTCCTAACTGGGTAATATAAATCCGTTTAATTCGAGCAGACTTTTCATCTTGCTTGCGTTGAATATATCCATCACGTTCAAGATTTTTCAACATATTAGTTACACTGGCATTACGTAAATGAAAATTATCAGCTAGTTCCCTTTGGATCATACCGGGATGCTCTTGAATATACATTAAAGTTCGTCCTTGCTGAGGAGTAAGTTGACTAAATTTTACTTCTTCCCCATAAAATCTTTTAGAAAAGTTGAAGTATAAACGGAATAAATCCATCATTTCTTGATATTTTTCTACTTTATCTGTCATCTTTTAACCCCTTTGTTAATAGTTAGAATGTATACTGTTAGATACCTAATTATAAAATATGCCACAATAAAACAAAAGGAAGTATGTAGTAAAACATACTTCCTTTAAAAATAGATTTAATATTAAAACAATTAGATTAAATATTTCTCTGATTTTAGATACCATTTCTTTACTAACATCGTTAAAGCAATGTATAAAATCAATAAAATAAATACAATTCCTAAAAAATATACTGGAATTGGACCAAATTTCACTGCTTTTGCGACAGGAATAATAAATGGTAACATAGTCCCAATTGCAGCCATACCAATCGTTGCCCATGTAACAATTGCTGTAGCATGCTGTTTAATAAATGGGATGCCTGGATCTCTAAGTGCATGAATAACCATTTCTTGGGTCCAAAGCGATTCAATAAACCAGCCAGTACAAAAGACAGCTGAAAAAAGTAATTTTTGTGAAGCAGTTGCTCCTGCATAGCTACTTCCGATAATTTGTGGACAAACTATAAAGAACAGTAATGCAAAAGTTATGATGTCAAAAATCGAAGATGTAGGACCAAAATAGAACATAAACTTAGGAAGCTTCTTAGTACTCCACTTTCTTGGTTCAGATAAATAATGTTTGTTCATTGTATCGAATGGAATTGATAGACAGCTGGTACCGTACATTAAATCTAAAATGAGAAGTTGAACTGGAAGCATTGGAAGAAAAGGAAGAAATGAGGATGCTACTAAAATTGATAAAATATTACCAAAATTAGATGAAAGCGTAATTTTAATATATTTCATCGTATTTCCAAAGACTTGCCGACCAATTTGAACACCTTTCTCTAAAATCATTAGGTCTTTGTGCAACAAAATTATATCAGCAGATTTTTTAGCAATGTCCACAGCTGTATCAACGGAAATAGCGACATCAGCTGCTTTCATAGCAGGTGCATCATTAATTCCGTCTCCCATATAAGCTACCGTATGGTTATTTTCTCTTAATAATTGAATAATTTGCGCCTTTTGTTGAGGTGATAGTTTTACAAAAACATCACACTCTTCAACCATTTTCTTCAATTCAGCTGAACTTTTATTTTCTAGATCCTTTCCCTGATATACGGAAGTAATATCTAACCCAACTTGTTTGCCAACATTTCTAGTGACAGCTTCATTATCTCCAGTTAAGATTTTTACAGTAATTCCATCCCTCTTTAAAGCAGTTAATGCAGCTTTAGCACTATCCTTTGGTGGATCTAAAAATGCTAAAAATCCAGTTAAAATTAGTTCTTTCTCATCATCAACACTGAATTCACCAACAGGAGCAGGATTTTTCTTATAGGCTAGCAATACCACCCGTAACCCATCTTGATTCATTTGATTGATTTTATTTAAAATTTCCTGTCTTTGCTCTTGATTAAGAGTCCTAATTTCACCATTAATTTCCACCCGGTTAGAACAAGCAAGCATTTCTTCAGCAGCTCCTTTTGTTACTAATAAGTGTTCATGCTTCTTATTCATTACCACTACACTCATTCGTCTTCTTTTAAAGTCAAAGGGAATCTCATCAATTTTTTGATAATTTTGATTAATGTCATTTGTATCTAATTCACCTTTAGCTGCATCAATGATCGCCTTATCAATTAAGTCTTTCATCCCTGTTTGATAGTAACTGTTCAAATATGATAGTTCTAAGACTTTTGATTTTTCTTCTAAATTCAAATCATAGTGACGCTCTAAAACTACTTTGTCTTGTGTTAAAGTTCCAGTTTTATCTGTGCAAAGAATATCAGCGGAGCCAAAGTTTTGAATTGAATTCATTCTTTTAACAATGGTTTCGTGCCTTGCCATTTCAACTGATCCCTTAACTAGATTGCTTGTAACAATTACAGGAAGCATTTCTGGAGTTAGTCCCACAGCTGTAGCAATAGCAAAAATCAATGCATTAAGCCAATCCCCTTTGGTTAAGCCATTAATTAAAAATACAAGAGGTGCAATTACGGCGGTCATAATCAATAAAATCTTTGAAACATTTTTGATTCCAATATCAAAAGTTGTTTCTTTATTTTTATTCTTGCTAAGAGTACGTGCCAAATTACCAAAAACTGTCTCATCACCTGTAGCAAATACAACGCCCATTGCAGAGCCTGAAACAATATTTGTTCCCTCATATAAAATATTCGGATAATCTAAATAGTTATCATTTTCCTTTGGCTTTTCATTTGCTAGTTTTTCAACAGGACTAGATTCACCATTTAATGAACTAGCTGAACAAAAGAGATCCTTACTTTTTAATAAATACAGATCTGCTGGTACCAGATCCCCCGCAGTTAGATTGATAATATCACCAACCACTACATCTTTAGTCGGTAATTCTTGATCTTTCCCATCTCGTTTGATATTCGTGGTTACAGATACCATATTTAATAGTGAATCAACTGCGTCACTGGTTTTAACATTCTGGATAAAACTAGTTATTCCAGAAATTAAAACCATTGTAATCATAATAATGACTGTACTGAGATCCTTTTGATCTGCAGGAACAAAAAGATAGTTAGTCAAAAAAGATAAAAGAGCTAAAAACAGTAATACTCCTGTAAATGGAGTCATGAAAGCATCAAATAAAAAATGCAATTTTGGATGACACTCTTTATTTGATACTTCATTTAACCCATCGCGCTCTAAACGCTTTTTTGCTTGTGCAGGGTTTAACCCATTAATTGACGTATCTAATTGCTTTAATACTTCACTCTTTTCTTTTCCAGCAATTTGCTTAGCTAAAGTCGCATCAGTTACTACACGATCTTTAGAGTTGAATTTTAACATAGTAATCTCTCCCTCTAAAAAATCGGCAAACAAACAAAAAGACCAACGCAAAAACTGCATTGGTCTTATAATAGCGATTTAATACTCGTCGTTCAGTTTTAACACTACGTAACGTAAAGTTTTTTCAACTAGCTGACTGGGAAAAGCCTTAACTCGACAGTTCCTGTTTGACCCGTTGGCATCTCTGGATGTTCCTGGGCATCAACATATATTTACGTAGGAGTCTCACCTAACAGTTTATTTGCTTCTTTATTTAATTAACGACTATAGTCTAAACGACTATTTTTTATTATTCAACCGTCTTTATAATTTCTTTACTTTCTTAAAAAAATCGAAATATTTTACTTCAAGTATTCTTTAAAGAAATTATCAAGTTTACGAAAAAAGTTCAGTACTACAGTCAGTACTTAACTTTTTATCTACCTAATTCATTAATATAAACTCTATTAAATTTAACCTAACTTATCGTATTCTTCATCAGAAACTGGCTCAAGCCAAGTGGTTTTACCGTCTCCGACCATTACTGCTACATGAGCAAACCATGAATCCCTGGTAGCACCATGCCAGTGTTTTGTATTAGGGTTAACAATTACCACATCACTCGGAACCATTTTTTGTGCCGGTTTACCTTCTTCTTGATACCACCCTTCACCTACAACGGCAATTAGGATTTGAGGAATTGAGTGCATGTGCCAATCATTACGACAACCAGGCTCAAAACTTACATTACTTACACCAGTTTTAGCCTCTTTACTTGATGCTAAAGGATTGAGGTAACTCTTTCCTTGAAAGTATTTTGCGTATGCTTCGTTAAATTTACCAAAGCCAAAGACACTATTTTTTACTTCTTCTTCATTTTTTGCCATTATTTTTTCCTCCGTAAAACTCTTTATTTCTCTCATCTATTAGTTTATATCTACCCTTTATAAATTAAAAATAGTTATTTCTACTAGACATCTATGCATTTAAGGTATGGTATTTTACTACCTAGGCTAAATATTTAAGATAATTTCTATAATTTGCTATATTTAAGATAATAAAAAGAAAGAGAGGGTATAACTTATGAAAATCACTTTTAAAGGTAAAGAAGTTAAATTAATAGGTACTCCGCCAGCAGTTGGTGAAGAAATGCCTAATTTTACAGTACAAGATAAGAATAATCATGAATTCACCAAGTCTGATTTGCTAGGTAAGTTTAGTTTAATTAGTGTAGTACCAGATATCAATACTCCTGTTTGTAGCATTCAAACTAAAACTTTTAATAAATCAATGGATAAATTTCCAGAAGTTAACTTTTTGACTATTTCAACTAATACTATTGAAGACCAGCAGACTTGGTGTGCTGCCGAAGATGTTAAAAATATGCAATTGATGTCGGATAAAAATTTGTCATTTGGTAAGGCCACTGGATTATTAATTCCAGAATCTGGTATTCTTGCTCGCTCGGTTTGGGTTCTTGATCCGAATGGTAAAATCTTATACCGTGAATTAGTTGATGAAATTACACATGAGCCAAACTATGATGCAGTATTAAACGAACTAAAACAATTGCATTAAGATTAACAAAATCAGTTTATAGAAAAAGTGTTTACCAGATTTTAAAGTCTCGATGGTAAACACTTTTTTCTTGATTAAAATTTAATATAAAATGGTTAAAGAACTACTACGAATAATTAAGGAGGATTAGATATGTCATTAACAGTTAATCTTTACTACACTGGTAAAAATGGAAGCGCTCGTAAATTCGCTGAAGAAATGGAAAGCAGCGGTGTAGCCGACCGTATTAGGAAAGAACCAGGAAATGAAAAATATGAATATTTCATTCCATTAGATGATCCTGAAACTATTTTTCTAATTGATAGCTGGAAAAACCAAGAATCTCTTGATGCCCACCATGCTTCACCAATGATGCAAGAATTAGCCGACCTACGTAAAAAGTATGATCTTCATATGCGTGTAGAACGTTATATTTCTGACGAGAATGGTATTCCAAGCAGTGATCAAAAATTTATTCGAAAATAATAGATTTTTAACCATATTCAAAGACTAATAAAAAGGCGCATGCCTAATATCTAAAAAAGATACTAGCTTACGCCTTTTTTTCTATATAAACTTCTAAAAATGTACTATTGTTGAACCTGCTATTAGTAACATAAGAACTAGAATCAGACTTTAGAACAATCATTAAAGCGTTAGATTCACCATAGTTCGCATCTTCCCATGGCATATAAATATTTTTAGTTTTTCCAGATTTAAAAATCAAATCTACATCAACTAAATCATGGAATTTAGAAATCCGGTCAGCTAAATTATATTCTTCCCAAGTTTCAATGGTATTTACTTTATCCCAGTCAGCAATCATAGTAAACGCATCACATTCAAGACCAGTTTTAAGGACATCGCTATCTTCATCTTCATGGTTCCAGCGATGGCTTAAGTTAGTATATACATTTTTAAAATTAAAATAAGGAATATACTCAATTGGAATTTGCTCAGACTCACAATTTTCAAAATTAAATTGAATTGCTTTTAACTTTTCCATACTATGCTTCCATCCTCTCAAACTTTACTGAATTGCCACTTTATTATACAAAATTATTTAACAATTTTAACTAATTAACAAGGATGAAAAATATATAGGCTTCAATATAATACCTTTTTATCTTCTTTAGATAATTTGGTCATAAGAACCTCCCGAAATTCGTGTCCGAATTTCGAGGGTCACTAAATTCTTAGGTTGGCTACTTCTTATTAACTGTTTATTTTATTTAATTTAAACTGATCGACATAATCTGCTAAATACTTTACGGTCAAGCTTTGCGGATCTTTAATTAATTCTAATGGTCTACCTTTAGCCACTAACTTTCCTCCATTTTCACCACCACGTGGCCCTAAATCAAGCATATAGTCAGTATTAACGATTAAGTTAAGATCATGCGTAATAGTAATAATTGTTGCGCCCTGATCAAGAAGTTTTTGCATTACATGAACTAATACCTTTACATCTAATGGATGCAAACCAATAGTAGGTTCGTCAAAAACAAATAGAGTATCGTCTTGTCTCTGACTTAAGTGTGTTACTAATTTTAATCTCTGGGCTTCTCCACCAGACAAAGTTGGTGTACTTTCTCCTAAGTGTAAATAATCAAGACCTACTTCTTTCAATAACAGTAGATCACGTTCAATTTTTGGAACTTCTTTAAAAATTGGAATGGCTTCGTTTATATCCAAGTTAAGAACATCAACAATTGAAAGATCATGCCATTTAACTTTCTGAATTTTCTGATTATATCGATCTCCATGGCAAGTAGGACATGTTTGTTGCATATCCGGTAAAAACTGGATATCTAAAGTAACGATTCCGGTACCACCACAAGTGGGACAAGCCCCTTCTTTATTATTATAAGAGAAGTAACTTGGAGTATAATGCTTTTCTTTGGCTAAAGGTTGCTGAGCAAAGAGCTTACGCAAATTATCCATAATCGAAGTATAAGTTGCGACTGTTGAACGCGTACTCTTTCCAATTGGAGAAGCATCAACACTTACAACATGATGTATCGGAGAATTAAATTCTTTAACTTGTTTTGGTAAAGGCTGCCCCTTATCTTGAGCCTTAATTGCGGGAACAATAGAATCTAAAATTAAACTAGTTTTTCCGGCCCCTGAAAAGCCAGTTACAGCAGTAATTTGATTTACAGGAATGCCTGCTTTAATATCATGTAAATTAAAATAGTGATCTACTTCAAAAGTAATTTGGTCGGAATTAACTTGATCACTAACTTTACGAGCCATTAAATCGGCTTTGCCATCTAAATAAGGTGCAATTAAAGATTGAGGATCTTTTTCAATTTCTAAAGGAGTGCCTTGATCCAAAATTTCTCCTCCAGCTTCACCAGACCCAGGACCAATTTCAATAATTTCATCAGCTGCTTTTATAATATCAACGTTATGATCAACGACCACAAGAGAATTACCTTGTGCAACTAATTTTCGCAATACTTTAATTAATCCATCAACATTAGCGGGATGCAATCCAATTGAAGGTTCATCTAAAACGTATAAAACTCCGGTAGTTTCTGTACGTAAAGTTCTAGCAAGTTGGATTCTTTGTAATTCACCAGTAGACAAGGTATTCCCAGCTCGTGCCATGGTTAAATAATCTAATCCTAAATCCAGTAATGGCTGCAAATTATTAATAAATTCATTGAGTAGGGCTTTAGCCATGGGATGCATATTTTCTGGCAGACTATCGAAAACTTCCTTACTCCATTTAGGCAAATCGCCTAGTTGCATATGTTGAACTTGATCGATATTCTTTCCATTAACTAACTGATTAAGTAATTCTGGACGAAGACGCGTTCCATGACAAATCGGACAAGTTGAATAAGTAAAAAATTCTGCAAGACGTTTCTGTGCTCGTTCACTTTTACTACTTTCAGCTGATTTTAAAACGGCTTGATGCGCATTTTCATATAAGGCATTAAAATTATGAAAAACGCGACCTGTTCCTGATAATAAATCCATCTTATACTTCTTTTCAGGGCCATTTAAAACAAAGTCTTTCTCTTTCTCAGTTAAATCCTTATAGGGAATGTCAATTCTAACACCTGCATGTTCAGCTACATTTGGCATAAAGTTCCTTCCAGGTAAGTTCCAAGAAGCTACCGCACCGTCTTTAATTGATAGATTGGGATCGGTAATTAATTTACTTTCGTCTAATTGGCGTACCTTACCAGTTCCACCGCAACGCTCACAAGCTCCATCAGAATTAAAAGAAAAATCTTCCGCACTGGGAACGTGAAACTTTACACCACAAGTTGGACAAGTAACCTGTCCCATCTCATCTCCGGACTTTGACATTGCTTCTGCAATATCTAAACTTGGGGCAACTCGGTGTCCATTAGGACAGACGGGTGAACCTAATCTTGAAAAAATTAGTCGTAAAACATTATATGTTTCAGTAGTTGTTCCAACAGTCGCTCGTTCATTAGGAACACTTGGTCTCTGGCGCAGCGCTAAGGCAGATGGAATATGTTTTACACTAGTTACATCCGCTTGCGCACCTTGCTTAATTCGTCGACGCATATAGGTAGATAGAGCGTCCAAGTAGCGCCGCGACCCTTCTTCATATAAAATTCCCATTGCCAGGGATGACTTTCCTGACCCCGAAAGTCCTGAAATAGCTACAAACTTATGAAGTGGGATATCTACATTAATATTCTTTAAGTTATGAACACGCCCACCACGAACTTCAATCTTTTTTGGGACTGCCATTTTATTTCCTTCTTTATCATTTTTATAATTGAGATAATTTGTACCTATATTATAGGAAACTTTTTACTCAGTTGTTAAACTTTTGTTTTCATATATATTATGTGTAGTTTTTTCTTACAATATAGAATTATTCGTTCTCTCCAACAACTTCTTCCGAACTGAAAAAAAGTTATAAAAAGTTATAAAATTAAGCGAAAGTTATAAAAAGTTATAAAAAGAGGTGTAACTAAATGGAAAATCCTTTTAATCCTAGTTTTGGAAAAATGCCCAGTGTTTTCTTAAATCGTGACTCATTAACTCAACGTATAGTTAATGAATTAAATAGAGTGGGCTCGCCTTTTCAAACCTCCCTTCTTTACGGGCAACGTAGTTCGGGAAAAACAACATTGATGACAGAAGTTTCTAACTTAATAAGTAAAGATAAAAATTGGTTAGTAATCAATTTAGTTCTAGATGATGATCTCTTAATCTCCCTAATAAATCAATTACAACGACATCTTCTTAACTTGAAGATTATAAAAAACATCGACCTAAAGATAAACTTCTTTGGACTTGATATGAGTGCTAGTTTCCATCAACAGACTGAATCTAATTTTCAATTGTTATTCCAAGATGCCTTAGAGAAACTAACGAAAAAAGGGGTTCATGTTTTAATTAACATTGATGAAGTCCATTTAACTCCATTATTAAAAAAGTTTGCTAGTTGTTATCAAATTATGATTCGAAACAATCTTAATGTTTCTTTGCTTATGGCCGGTTTACCAGAAAATGTTTCAGAAATCCAAAATTATGATGTTCTTACCTTTCTATTACGTGCCAATCGAATTGTCTTAAATCCTTTAGATATTGAAAGTATAAAAAATAGTTATCAGCACATTTTTAGTAAAGCTGGCTATACGTTTTCTACTGAAACTATTTTATATATGACTAAACAAACTCAAGGATTTGCTTACGCTTTTCAATTATTGGGCTATCATTTGTGGGAAGAAATCATTCATTCCTCCAATAAGACGATTTCTATATCTGATATAAACAACATCTTAGACATCTATATTAGTAAATTAAATAGAAATGTTTACTTCAAAGTTTATAGTGACATGTCTGAACGTGAAAAAGAATTCGTACAAGCTATGGTTAAATCCAAGCAGCACAAGGTTAAAAGTCAGGTTATTGGTAATCTTATGGAAAAAGGACCGAATTACATTGCTGTCTATCGCCGAAAATTAATTGATGATCAAATTATTAAGCCAAATGGTTACGGCTATGTTAGCTTTTTATTGCCCTACTTCGATAAATTCGTTGAACAAGAGATGATTTTAGATGAATTTTAAAATTAATCTAGAACTTTTTAGTTTCTCTCTTTCTTATCCCTCATGATTTAACTAAATATAAATAAAATGAGCAATAGCTTTCCTACAGTTCATATAGAAACTATTACTCATTTTATTTTACATTCATATCTAAGCTTGCTTTAGTGCTTTATATACTTCAGTCGCAAAAGATAAAATATTATCAATATAATTCACTTATACAAAACAATTCTAGAATCGCCTAAAAAGTATAATGAAGTATAAAATTGTGCTGAGAAGTATAATGAAGTATAATGAAGTATAAAAATTTGCAGTAAAGTATAATGAAGTATAATGAGGTTTTAAAATGTACAGTGAAAATCCATTTGATGCCGAATTCGGCGGTATTCCTGAACTATATCTTGATTTTAATAATGATGCTGTCAAATATGCTAAAAGAGCACATCGTTACAAAAAACATCCCACTTACTCACTTTTTATTACTGGTGTTCGTGGTTCAGGTAAAACAGTTTTTATGAACAAAGTTGGCAAAGAACTTAATAAATATGATGATACAATCGTAGTAACTCTTCATAATACTGAAGATTTATTTCGTATAATGTACATTAAGCTAGCCCCAATGCTTAACAAATTAAAAAAGTGGTCTTCATCTGTTTCAATTAACTTACCATTCGTTTCTATAAATTTTGCTGAGGCAAATGAAAAACATGATGAAATCTACTATAAAACTGAAATTACTAAAATTTTAAAATTATTGAAACAAGCTAACATGCGAGTCGTATTTTGTATTGATGAAGTTTCTAATACACCAGCAATTCAAAAATTAGCTGAAGAATTTAATAATTGGAGCTTAAGTGAACTGCAAGTTTCTGTTATCATGACTGGATTGTTGAAGGAAGTGGCGGAACTTTCTAGTTCGCATAATTTAACTTTTTTAGTACGCGCTGATAGGTTTCACGTTAATAAATTGCAAAAATTATCAATTGCTCAAGCGTATATTAAAGTATTTGACATTACAAGTGACCAAGCTGAAGAAATGGCCGAGATGACACAAGGTTATGCTTATGCTTTTCAATTAATTGGCGATTTGATGTATGAAGAGCTATCTACTGGTAAAAATTTTGAAGACTCCTGGAATTATACTAAGTTAGCTTTTAAAGATACGCTTTTCAATCAAGCATATGATGTCATCTCACATGAATTAACAGAAATTGATTTTCAATTTCTCTACGAGATGTCAAAAAATAATAATATTAGTGCAATTATTGAAAAAATGGGTAAAAGCAAGCAATATGTAAATATATATCGTACTAAGCTAATTAAATATGATTTAATCAAAACAATCATTCGCGGTAAATTAGGATTCACCCTACCTTTATTTAGGGAATTTATCCAAGCAAAATATGATGAATTAAATTGGGGATAAAAAAACTGAAATGATCAAATCATATCCAGTATTGTTTTGTAATTATTTACTTTTTAAAATAAAATTCGTTTTAACCTAAATAATAAATAAACTAAAACGGGTGAAGTCAATCAACTTTACCCGTTTTAGTTTGTCAAAATTTACTACTAAATTATTTTAAACTAACCTTTAATTTTCAAATTTAATGGCTTGATCCTTAAATAATTCATAGGTAATCAAGTCAGAAGTATCCAAATTTTCATTATTCATATCCACAGCATTAATTTGGTTATTATCGTAAGTAGTAAAATATAAAATTCCCTTATCCAAATTCATACAGTCTGAATACATGGTAAATTCAAATACATTATCTTCAACTTCATCGGTACCCTTTGCTTGTTCAACTGAATGTAAAATATGGAAGAAATTAGTTACATTTTCAACTTCATCATTACCTTTTGGTGAATGAGCTAATACAAAAGATGCCTTAATAAAGCGAGAATTTGAATCTGTTCCGCCTGGTAAATGATGGGTCCCTAATCCACGACTATACAGATTAATATCTGCATTAGGTACAAGTGTATTTTTAGGTTGAGCTGGAGAAACCGAAGCAAAGTTAGCCAAGGTTTCAACTTGAGCTGGAAAGACAGGATTATTTGTTAAAGTATTAACTGGGTTGTCATAAACGTGTAAACCAGTTTCTGTTGATTCAATAACTATACTCTTACCACTTTTATCACCCATTAACCAATGAAGAGTAGTAACTGGTAAATCTTTAGAGAAACTTTCATCAGTAATATTAGTTTCAGACAATAATTTCTTTACATCTTCAATAGTTTCACAACTGCTTAGTAAATATGGTATCAGTTCAAAAGAAGTAACATTCTTTTTGCTTTCATCTACAGCAAAATATTTACCAGGACCAGTGAAATTTAATCCGGCTATTCCTAATCCTTTTTCATTGATAGCATCACAATACAATGGATAGTCATTGGCAACTACTGAAACACCGATCATTGCATAATGAGTATCTTGTGTTGGTAAATGACGATAATTAAGTTGATAATTTCTAGGAGTAATTACCACTTTCTGACCATAGGCAATTTCATAATCTAAATTTCTACCAAAATAATTATCTTTTGGACTATATAAAATTGATGTACACATCTTAATTTCCTTCTCTTCTCAAAAATCTTTTCACTTTCTATTGTAGTCTTAAAATGTAATAAATTCCCTTAACTTGTCTTGGATGCAACTTTAAATAAAAAAAGTAGAACATGAATTAAGAAGAGTAACCTTTATTCTCATACGCTAAGTGCATAGTATTTTTTACTACTTACTAAGAAAAAGTTAACTTTCACTAAAAATATATAACTATTTCACCATTAATTATTCACATCTCCCAAATGAACTTGTTGTCGAATGGAGGTGATAACAGTTACATGAAAAGTGTCAGAAAAACAATTAAGCTCTTTCTTCTATTAGGTCTTGTTTCTATAGGTGTTAATACTTATAGAAATAATCCTACTGTTCGCATGGCTACTAATGATTCAATTAGTACATTAAAGGAAAAAATATCAACCTTAGATGCTAGCGATCTTAATCCATTAAAGATAGTTCCACCTAAAGTTTCCAATCGTCCTTCTGATCAGACGCCATCCTCGGAATCAGATAACCAATAGCCAAATCAGCCAGTAACTTCTAATTCTAGTGAAGGACAAAATCAAGAGACTTCCGGTAAACAGACTTGGAACCATGCTAAAGCAAATGTTTTTATTGATATTTCAAATCATGATGAATTAGGTCATGCAATTGGCTTACAACATACTAATATCGCTTCTGTAATGTATCCGGCAGGATCCTATTATTCTATTCAAGAGCAAGATATTAATGCCGCTAGAGATTTATACAAATCCGCATATGCGGCATAAAAAGAGTTTCGTAAACAAGTCTTAATTTGATTTAAGACATAACTCTTTAGAAAGTAAAAGCACTGATATATCAACGTTTATTTAACGATGATTATCAGTGCTTTATTTTAATGTTTTTCCCTGGATACTTTTATTATTTTTGACACTTAAAGAACCAGCGTGTTGCCTTTTTATCTTTCATTTCTAAACTAAAGTCAGATCCAACTTCAATTGAGTTAAAACCAGCATGTTTCAACAATTCTTTAATGGTATCTAAATCATATGCTCTTTCATAGTGAGTTTCAGATAAACGATCATATTCGCCATTAGGTAAACGATTAAAGAATGTTAAATCATGGATCACCCCATGTTCGACATCATCATTGGCATAACTCTGCCACATAAATGCTCGACGATGATCATCATCTTGATAATTGTACATATAGCCTGGGTAAATATCGTCAGTTTGATGAGGTGTAATTACATCGAAAAGAAATACACCATCATCTTTTAAATGATTGGCGACCTCAGAAAATACTTGAAACAAGTCAGCTTCGTCATCAAGATAACAGAAAGAGTCCGCATAGCAAGTAATTACATCGAATTTTTCAAGGCCACTTAAATCTCGCATATCAGCTTGCACCAACTGTAAAGAAACATTATTTTCAGTACTATGTTGATCTGCTAAACTAAGCATTTCATCTGAAAAATCAGCTACCGTGACATTTATACCATCTTTAGCAAGTAAAACAGCTAATCGTCCACTACCACCAGCTAGGTCGAGTAGCTTACCATTCTTTTTATTAATATTAGCTAAGGTGAATTTCTCCCAGCTCTTGTACATATCTGAATCAAACAACTGATCATATAATTGGGCAAAAGTTTGATAAATCATTTTTATTAATCCGATCTATTTAAATTATTATTCTCTTAATATTAACCCAATTATTAAAGATATTAAAACTATTTCTTACAGTTATTTCTTCTTTCGCATATCCCAACATGTCCAGCCCATTAATAAAATAATCAACATAATGATCGCGTAAGCGAAAACTACTGCATCTCTTTTTGGCATCATATTAAAGGAAACAAAAGTAGCTGGTAAATTACACAAATTCAAGAAAATCAAAACAATTGAACTGGCCCACCCTAGAATTGACCAAATCTTTCTATTCTTAAACTGTCCCATCATTCTCCTGTCATCTGTCATAATTAAAAGTGGCACAATTGAAAATGGTACTGCAAATGCTAGAAAAACTTGAGAATTTTCCAAAAGCATGTTTAGGGCAAAATGTTGCTGAGAAATTGAATCTTTTGCTGTCATCAATACACACATAATAACTGGAATCACAGATAATAATCTAGTAAATAATCGTCTTGCCCATAGTGGCATCTTTAAGTGAATAAAGCCTTCCATTACTACCTGTCCAGTGAGAGTTCCAGTAATTGTTGAATTTTGACCAGAAGCAAGAAGTGCAACTGTAAATAAGACTGATAAAATTCCTGTCTTAGCTACTGAGATCAAAATTGGATTGCTTAACATAGTCGTATTGCTTAGAGCATCATACAAACCAAAGAATGAACTATCCTTGACTGCACCACTTTTAAAAACAGCAGCTCCCATAATTAATAAAAGTACATTAACAAAAAAGGCAATAATTAATTGAATATTTGAATCCCACGTAGTAAAACGGACTGCATTTTGAACATCTGCAAGATTATCATGGTTAATTTTTCTAGTTTGGCAAATAGATGAATGCAAATAAAAATTATGCGGCATCACAGTGGCACCAATTATTCCTAAACTTCCTGTTAAAGGTGATAATCCATTAACTACGGGATGCTGAGCTACTAATTCTGGAGTTGGCAATGCAGACAAAAAAATATTTTTCCAGTTAGGATTAGCTAACATGACTTGATAAGTAAAAACTAGTAGTATCACCATAATCAAGCAGGATACCAGGGCTTCTATTTTTCTAAATCCAACTTTTGACAATAACAATAAAAGTAATACATCAAAAACAGTGATAAAAGTCGCAATAACTAGGGGGATCTTAAATAAAAGATTTAAAGCAATTGCCGCTCCAATAACTTCCGCTACATCAGTTGCCATAATTGCTAGTTCAATTATAATCCAAAGGATAAAACTTAATCTTTTACTAGTACGGGCACGAATGGCTTGGGCTAGATCCATTTGAGTAACGATTCCTAGCTTTGCGGCCATATATTGTAAAAGCATAGCCATTAAACTAGAAATTAAAATAGTAGAAATCAAAAGGTAATTAAAACTCTGACCACCATTAATTGAGGCTGCCCAGTTTCCTGGATCCATGTATCCAACAGCAACTAATGCACCAGGACCAGTATATGCTAAAAGCATCCTGAAGAAATTACGAGTTCTCGGAACTGGAATAGTACTATTAATTTCTACTAAAGATTTACCATTTGCGTATGAAATAAAACTATGATCTTCCATCTTTACCCCTATCCATGAATTCCAAGGGTCATCCGGGCCACTCTAGACATCATACTTGGATTCCATTGCGGATACCAAACGAGTTTAATTTGGCACTCATCAACTTCATCAACACTTTTGGCAGCTTTAGTAATTTCGTGATCTAACCACTCACTTAGAGGACATCCCATAATCGTTAAAGTCATCGTAATCTGACATTTTGTCTCGCTTACTTCAATACCATAAATTAATCCTAAATCAACGATGTTAACCTGAAGTTCTGGATCAATTACTTTTTTTAAGGCTTGGTAAACTTCCTTTTCGGTATTAGATAATTTCTCTATTTCTAGCACTATCCAATTGCTCCTTCCATTTGGAAGCTAATCAAGCGATTAAGTTCGACTGCATATTCCATTGGTAATTGCTTAGTAAAGGGTTCAACAAAGCCCATAATAATCATTTCAGTTGCTTTTCTTTCTGGGATGCCACGACTTTCTAAATAATACAGCTGGTCTTCAGAAATTTTAGAAACTGTGGCTTCATGTTCCATCGCTACATTTGAATTTTCAATAGCATTAGTTGGGATCGTATCAGAAGAAGACATATCATCCATAATAATCGTGTCACATTCCACGTGTGCCTTTGAGCCATCTGATTTTTTAGAAAACTTAACACTACCGCGATAATCTGTTGACCCACCGCCCTTGGCAATTGACTTGGACACAATTGAGCTAGAAGTATTAGGAGCATTATGAAACATTCCAGCTCCAGAATCTTGGTGAATACCGTGATGGGCAACTGCAATTGAAAGCATAGTACAGCGAGCACCTTCACCGTTTAAATAGACACTTGGATATTTCATGGTAACTTTCGCACCTAAATTACCGTCTACCCATTCCATAGTTGCATGCTTTCCAGCAACTGCACGCTTTGTTTCTAGACTATAGACGTTATCAGACCAGTTTTGAATTGTAGTATAACGACAATATGCATTATCTAAGACATTTACTTCAACAACTGCCGCATGTAAAGAATCTGAAGAATATTGCGGAGCAGTACATCCTTCAACATAATCAAGATGCGCGTCCTCATCAACAATGATCAAAGTTCTTTCAAACTGGCCTGAATTTTCTGCATTTAATCTAAAATATGCCTGAACTGGTGTTGGAACTTGCACTCCTTTTGGCACATAAATAAAAGTTCCTCCTGACCAAACAGCACAGTTTAAGGCAGAAAATTTATTTGAATCAATTGGAACTAACTTACCAAAGTATTTTTTGAATAAATCAGGATACTCCTGCAAAGCTGTATCCGTATCAGTGAAGATGATCCCTAGTTTATCAAATTGTTCTTTCATTTTATGATAAACCATTTCCGATTCATATTGGGCAGCCGAACCCGCTAAGTATTTTCGCTCTGCTTGCGGTACACCAAGTCGCTCAAAAGTATCCTTAATATCTTGTGGTACATCCTTCCAATCACGATATTTCTTACCGGTCATTTTTTGATAATAAAGCATATTATCTAGATCAAGCCCTGAAAGATCGGGACCAAAATCTGGCATTGGCATTTTTTCATAAATATGAAAAGCTTTTAAACGATAATCTAGCATCCATTTAGGTTCATGTTTTTCTGCTGAAATTTGTCGAACTACTTCTTCTGTTAAGCCACGACCAGTTGAAAATTTCGGTTCTACATTATCGTGAAAGCCGAACTGATAATCTTCGTCTTTAACTATATCCTCTGCTTTAGTCATTTTCTTCTTCCTTTTCTTTACCAAGTAATGCTCGATCTAGTCCCCACCATGCTAAAGTAGCGCATTTGATTCGGGCAGGAAATTGCATAATATTTACTAATACTTGAGCATCTCCTAATTGTTCTAATTTTAAAGTGTCGCTTTTCTTGTTGGCTGCTAAGTTTGAAAATAGCTGTGAAAGCTCAATTGCCTCTTTGATACTTTTTCCTTTTACCAAGTCTGTCATCATACTGGCAGACGCTTTACTGATTGTGCACCCTTCGCCGTTAAAAGCAATTTTTTTAATTTTATTATTTTCAATCAAAATTGTCAGATGAATTTTATCACCGCAACTTGGATTATATACAGTAGTTTCATGACTAAAATCAGTTAGTTGTCCATAATTTCGCGGCATTTGAGCATGATCTAAAATTACAGCTTTATATAAACTTCTTAATTTATCTAAACTCACTGAAAAACTCCTTTGCTTCGTGGAGAGAACTTACTAATTTATCAATATCATCTTTAGTATTATAAATAGATAAACTAGCTCGAACAGTTGACTCCGTATTAAGGCTAGCCATTAGAGGCTGAGCACAATGATGGCCAGCACGAACTTCAATTCCGTCCAAATCTAGTGCAGTTGCTAAGTCATGGGGATGAATATTCTTTAAATTAAAAGATATTACTCCAATGCGACCATTACTTTTTTGTGGACCATAGATTGTTAATCCTAAAACATTTTTAAGCTTTTCTAAGGCATAACTTGTCAATTCCTGTTCATGTTTTTGAATAAGCTCAAAGTCTAGAGACTGCAGATAATCAATTGCTGCTCCAAGTCCAATGGCACCAGCAATATTTGGTGTACCAGCTTCAAATTTATATGGTACTTCTGCCCATGTTGCTCCTTCTCTAGTTACATTAGCAATCATTTCACCACCCAAACGATAAGGTGGCATTTTATCTAAGAGATCTTTTTTCCCATATAAAACACCAATTCCTGTCGGAGCAAACATTTTATGGCCAGAAAAAGCATAAAAATCTACATTTAATTCAGCTACATCAATTGGAAAATGTCCAACTGCTTGTGCACCATCAACTACAACAATTGCTCCTTTTTCATGAGCTAGATCAGTAAGCTCCTTAATTGGATTAATTGTGCCCAAAACATTGCTTACATGCGTCAAGGCAACAATTTTAGTTTTTGAGCTGATTTTACTTTTTAAATTTTCAATATCAAGTAAGCCATCTGAATTTATTTCAATAAAGTTTAACTTAGCCTGTTTTCTTTTAGCAAGTTGCTGCCAAGGCAAAAGATTACTATGGTGTTCCATAATTGAGACTAGGATCTCATCCCCTGCCTGAATATTTTGTTCACCGAAGCTAGCTGCAACTAAATTTAAACTATCAGTACATCCAGAAGTAAAAATAACTTCTTTAGCATTATTTGCGCCAATAAAATTAGCCACCTTTTGACGGCTTGATTCATATTGATTAGTAGCTCTTAAGCCTAATGCATGGACTCCGCGATGGACATTTGCACGTTCTTTTTCATTAAAATCTCTAACTTTTTCTTCAACAAACTTCGGTATTTGGCTAGTTGCAGCATTATCTAGATAAACAAGAGTTTCATCATTAATCTTTTGATTAAAAATTGGAAAATCCTGCTTTATTTTTTCAGTGTTTAATTTGGCCATCGATCAGTTTTCTCTCTAGAATATCAATCATTTTTCTGCGAACATCTTTATTTGGAATTGCATCTAAAACTGCACCTAAAAAGCCACGTATAACTAATCTTTGTGCCTGATCGTAAGGAATTCCTCGACTCATTAAATAGTTCATTTGGACTTTATCAACTGGACCAACACTAGCAGCATGAGCTGCAATAACGTCATTTTCATCAATTAAAAGTAATGGATTAGCATCCCCATGAGCTTCATCCGACATCATTAGGACTCTATTTTGTTGATCAGCTTTTGAGCCATGTGCACCATGCACAATTTGACCAATTCCATTGAAGATCAACCTGGAATTTTCTAGTAAGACCCCACGTTGATTAATTAATCCAGTTGAGTGCGGACCACGATTAGTTACGCGATTATTAATTCCCACTTTTTGGTTAGCAGTTGTAACTGCGATTGCCTTAGAATCTGCAAAGCTTCCTTCCCCAACTAACTCAGAATCAAGATCTCCCAGTGTATTGCAATCGTTCATAAAAGCAATTGCCCATTCAACATGGGCATCTTTTTCAATTTTTGCTCGACGATTAAAGTAAAGGGTTGTGTCTTGGCTAAGTTCATCAAGTGAAGAGAATTCAATATGACTCCCTGGGCGTGCTATAAGCTCAACCATTAAACTTGCTGAACTAGCTTTTTTCTCTTTATCTTGAATTTCTTCTAAAAATTTTACTTTACTATTATTATCGGCAACGATTAAAAGGTGAGAAATATAGGTATCTTGAGTTGGGCTTAAAGAAATTGTAATCGGTTCGGTTAAGATAGTATCTTTAGGAATATAGAGGAAAAGTCCAGAATTTAAGTAGGCATAATGATATGCCGCTAATTTATCTTCATTATGTTTAATTACTGACCCGAAAGTTGACTGCACAAGTTCCGGATATTTTTTACTTGCTGTAAAAATATCGGTTAAGATAATGCCTTTCTTTTCTAAAAGTTTCTGCTCCTCTTTTAAAGAAAAGTCCGCTTGATTAGACCAAGAAAAATCTTTCTTTTTAATCAAAGGCCAATCTTGATACGAGAATCGCTGCATTTTAGGATAATCAAGTTCTTCTAGTCTTTCAAAGGATTTAATTCTTAAATCAGTTAACCATGAGGATTCATTATTTTTATGAGAAAAATTAAGCAAATTTTCTTTAGTTAGCATAAAACTCTCCTAATTCTCATCAACTAATTTAATATCTAAACCAAGTTCATCCCGTAAACCTGCATATCCCTCTTGTTCAAGCTTCTTAGCTAAATCAGGACCTCCATCTTTTACAACTCGTCCATCCATCATGACATGTACAACATCTGGAACGATGTAATCAAGTAAACGTTGATAGTGCGTTATCATTAAAGCACCAAATTTATCTCCTCGCATTGCATTAACTCCACGCGATACTACTCGTAATGCATCAATATCAAGGCCAGAATCAATTTCATCTAAAATTCCAAAACTTGGTTTAATCATTAGCATCTGTAAAATTTCATTACGTTTCTTTTCTCCGCCTGAAAATCCTTCATTAAGATATCGTTCAGTCATGGCCTCATTCATATCTAACAAATCAAGATTCTTATCCAATTCATTCAAGAAAGTCATCACTGATATTGGATCATCTTTTGGTCGACAAGCATTAATTGCAGCACGTAAAAATTCTGCATTAGTTACACCAGGTACCTCTGCTGGATATTGCATTGCTAGAAATAGCCCCTTACGAGCTCGCTCATCTACGGGCATTTCAACAATGCTTTCATTATTTAACAGAATATCTCCTTGAGTAACATGGTAGCGGGGATTTCCCATAATTGTTTCAGATAAAGTAGATTTCCCGGTTCCATTAGGCCCCATAATTGCGTGAATCTCGCCAGTTTTCAAACTTAAATTCACACCTTTAAGGATCTTTTTTTTACTCTTCTTATCCTTATCCTCAACTTCAACATGTAAATCTTTAATTTCTAACGTAGCCATGTAAATCCTCACCTTTTATCATTCTATATTTAGTGTTATCAGCTCTAGCTAACATACAACATATAGATAATATTAATCCTATTAAAGCTATAATTTTAGTCTTGACTTTTGATTAGAAGTTCTTAGCCCTATTCTAATAACAAGTAAATTTTATTGGCTGCATAATTTTCCCTGTTCATGAATCTAGTTATTTTAGTGCTAAGATACAAATGAGGTAATTTCATTCCCGCGATGCCTTATCTTCTTGTTTAAAGAGTCGGTGGAGGCCTAAAATGATGAAAAATATTTACATATATAAAAAAGAGGTTGATTTAAAATCAATCTCTTTTTTACTAAATCAAACCCATCTTTACCAAATACTCTGCATTTTCTACAGTATTCCAAGCAGCGCCTTTTAATAAGTTATCGGAGACAACCCACATATTAAAGGCTCCCTTGTTTTCATAATCAGGACGAATTCTTCCAACAAAGGTATCGCGTGAACCTTCTGCATTAATTGGTTGAGGATAAATTTGATTTTTAATATCGTCTTGTAATACATCCCCTGGGAAATCTGCAATCACATCCATAATATCTTCCGCAGTAGCTGATTCATCTTCTACAGTGAAATAAACACTTTCCCCATGAGCGATTGGAACCGGTACACGCACACAAGTTGCAGTAACTTTAATATCCTTAGAATTCATATCATTGAGCATAATCTTCTTAGTCTCGTGAATCATTTTCCATTCTTCATGAGAATAACCACTATCTTCTAAAACATCAATTTGAGGAAGCAAATTAAATGCTAAAGGATAATGCTTTTTATCACCTTTAGTAGGTAAAATTTGCGCATCTTCGTGCATATCTTTACCATCTAAATAATCTTGCGATTCTTTCTTAAGCTCATCGATTGCGGCTTGGCCTGCACCAGACGCAGCTTGATAAGTTGAAACAATAATTTGCTTTAAGCCAAACTTTCGGCGAACTGGTTCTAGCGCCATCACCATCTGAATAGTGGAACAATTTGGATTAGCAATAATGCCATGATGATTCTTTAAAGCTTCCGGATTAACTTCTGGAACGACTAAAGGCACATCTTCATCCATTCTAAACGCACTGGTGTTATCTACACAAACGGCCCCTCTTTTAACTGCTTCTGGCAAAAACTTCTTTGATACACTACCGCCAGCTGAAGATAACACTAAATCAATCCCATTAAAAGAATTCGGAGTAGTTTCTTCAACGACTAAATCTTGATCCCGAAACTTAAGATGCGTGCCCGCTGAACGTGATGAAGCAAGCAGCTTCACGCTTTTAACCGGAATCGTTGACTTAGCTAATTGGTCAATCATTCTTCTCCCAACTGCACCAGTAGCACCTAAAATTGCAACATTATATTCCTTACTCATTCTTCATTACCTTCTTTTAAAAACTCCCCAATTCTCTTTAACGCAACTTGCAAAGCCTCATCTGATGAAGCATAGGATAATCTAATGTAACCTTCTCCACCAGGTCCAAATGCACTTCCTGGAGTAACCCCAACTTTTTTCTTAAAAGCTAAATCTAGTGCGAATTGCATATCATCGGTGCCATATTTTTCTGGAATTTTTGCAAAAATATAAAATGCACCTTGGGGATTAACAAATTCAACGCCCATTTTACTTAATTCATTTACTACAAAATCACGCCTTTTTTGATAAATCTTTTTATATTCTTCTGAATCGTTAATTCCATTAGTAAGTGCCTCAATCGCCGCTGCTTGAGAGGAATCAGTAGTGGTAGTAACCATTAAGCCATGAACCTTACTAATTTGATCCATTACCTTTTTTGGTCCAGCAATATAGCCTAAACGGTAACCCGTCATTGCGTGAGACTTGGATAAACCAGAAATATATAAAGTTCTCTCTGGAATCTCAGTAGCAATTGAATAATGCTCAACACCATAAGTTAATGAACTATAAATTTCATCAGTAATCACGTAAAGATTGTATTTTTCGACTATTTTAGCCAGTTGCTTGATTTCTTCATGACTATATTCAACTCCAGTTGGATTAGTCGGATAGTTGAGAATTACCCCTTTAATAGTCGGATCATTTTTTACTACCTCTTCCAATTTTTCGGCAGTAAGTTTAAAGTCATCGCTTGCTGTATTCACTAAAGAATATTGAACACCAGCTAAATTAGCAACTGGCCAATAAAGTGAAAAAACAGGTGTAGGGACTAAAATTTTATCTTCGGGATTAAATAAAGCAAAAATAGCGGCATTAATTGCTTCTGTAGCTCCCACTGTAGCTACAATTTCACTCTTAGGGTCATATTTAACGTGAATGATTTTGTCTAAAAAACAACTAATAGCCTCCAAAAGCTCTTTCTTTCCTTTTTGAGGGGCATAATGAGAGTCATTTTCCTCAATACTTTTAACAGCCGCCTTTTTTACATGTTCAGGTGTATTTAAATCTGGTTCACCTAAAGTCAACTTAATAATGTTGGGAATTTCTGAAACTTTATTATCAAAAATCCGAATTCCTGATGGCTTTAAATTTTCAACCTTTTCACTAAAATGAAGATTATCAGCTAATTCTGGCATTTTAGGCCTCACAATCTATAAAATATTTTCTAATCCAACTATCAATTCATGTAAAGAATCAACTTTTTCAAGTGCTACTTTAACTCCGCTCATAAATGATTCACGATCAAACGAATCTTGTCGAATAGTCAAAGCTTCTCCGTTACCGCCGAACAAAACTTGTTCATGAGCAATGTAACCTGGAAGACGAACCGAATGGATCTTAATTCCTTCATAATCACCACCACGAACATGAGCTAAGCTTTCAACTTCATTAGGAGCACTTTCATGTTTGGGACGATTTTCTGCAATTAATTTTGCCGTGCTTAAAGCCGTTCCAGAGGGGGCATCTTTCTTATCCGCATGGTGCATTTCAATAATTTCAACATCTGGAAAGTATTTGGCAGCTTCTTTTGCAAATTTCATCAGTAAGACCGCAGACATTCCAAAATTAGAAGCAATTATCCCTCCTACTTTTTCTTTTTGGGCTAAGTCCTTTAGTTCTGTCACTTGTTCATCACTTAAACCAGTCGTTCCCACGATCGGCGAAATATGATGCAGAATTGCATATTTTACATTTTCATAAACTGCATTAGGAGTAGTGAAGTCAATCCAAATATCGGCAATATTTTCAGGAATATCGCTCAATTGATTAAAAATTTGAGCACTCTTAGGAAGATGATATTCTTCAGGATCATGATTAGCATGGGGACTAAGACCTGCTACAATTTCAAAATCGGCCATGTTATTTACTAAGTTAACTACTTTTTGCCCCATGGCACCCGCAAAACCAGCAATTAAAACTTTTTTAGTCATTTTCTTCCACTTCTTTTCCTAAATCTAGTGGTAATTCGTGCATTAAAGCATCGTCTTTTAAGCCTAAATGTTGTGCTAAGGTTACTTTTTCTTCTTCATTTAAACTTACTAATGGCAAACGACAACCACCAGTCTTAAATCCCTGTGCATTCAAAACTGCTTTAACCGGCGATGGGGATGGATACATAAATAATGCAGCCATTCTTGGAGTTAACCATCGTTGCAAGCGAGCAGCCTCAGGATAGTTTCCAGCGTACAAATCATCGTACATTTCACGCATTTGCTTAGAATAAATGTGGGAAGCTACTGATACAACACCATTTGCCCCAAGCAAACGCGCAGTTAAAGCTTGACTATCTTCACCGGTAAAGACTTGGAAATCATTATCCTTATGATCAATAATGTATTCCAATTCCTCTAGGCTGGCACATTGCTTAATTCCTTTAATATTTTCAATGTGAGAGAGTTGAACCACTGTTTCTTGATTCATTTTGACGCCAACACGTCCTGGAATGTTATAAATCAAAATTGGAAGATCAACATTCTCGGCTACTGCAGTAAAGTGAGCTACCATACTACGCTGATTCGGCTTGTTATAAGGAGGAACAACAACTAAGGCATAATCAATTCCTTTAATTTTTGCTACTTCATTAGTAAATGCAATTGTTTCAGCGGTGTTATTGCTTCCAGTTCCGGCAATGACTGGAACACGGCCATTTACAATTTCACCAAATTTAGTATAGAGCTCAATTTTTTCATCATGAGATAAAGTTGGCGTCTCACCAGTTGTACCTCCAATTACAAAGCCATTAGTTCCTTGACTAATCAAATAATTAGTTAACTTCTTCAAACTGTCATAATCGATTTCTTCATTTTCATCAAAAGGAGTTACAAGTGCCGTTAATAAATCAGTATCAATTAATCTTGTCAATTTCATTTCTCCATTCTATAAATCAAGAATCCTTTAATAGCTTCTATACCTCGCATAATACTGCTTTCATTAGGTGTTAACGTTGCCGAATGAAGTTCGGAGTTATCTTCTACTCCTAACCAAAACATCACTCCAGGGAATTTAGCTAATAAAAATCCAAAATCTTCTCCCGTCATTGCTGGCGCGGTTTCAATATAGTTGACTTGGGGATTATTTTTCATATACGAGATAAATTGCTTAGTTAATTCAGGATTATTTTCAACAGGCCAATAGCCTCCTTGATTCAGCTGCAATTCAACGTCCAAATTATAGCTACGAGCAATACCTTCACAGATATCTTTTAAGCGTTGATCAATTTGAACAATCATTTTTTGAGTTAATCCACGAATTGTTCCCTCAATTCTGGCATGGCCTGCGATTACGTTTCGAATTGTACCCGCTTCTATTTTTCCTAAAGTTACTACCCCACTTTGAATGGGATCGATACTTCTAGAAATAATAGTTTGAATTTGCATAATTAAACTAGCTGCTGCCACAACCGTATCATTAGCATTTTGCGGAAAAGCAGCATGACCACTTTTACCAGTAATATCAATATTTACCTCAGTGGTTCCGGCAAACAAAGTCCCCATTCGACAACCAATTGCCCCTGCTGGCAAAGCTGGATTGTCATGTAAACCATAAAATTCATCCGGTTTAAATTCATCATGAAAAATTCCTTTTTCATATGCTTGTTTGCCGCCGCTTTCACTTTCTTCGGCTGGTTGAAAGAAAAACAACAAATTATCTTGAGGTTGATTTTCACTAAAATAATTTAAAAGTCCTAAAGCAACTGTCATATGAATATCATGTCCGCACGCATGCATTACATTAGGATTTTTAGAAGCATACGGAAGATTAGTTTTTTCATTAACAGGTAAAGCATCAATATCTGCGCGATAACCAATAGTTCTTTGAGGATTTTTACCTTTTACTAATACTAAAATGGCAGTTGGAAGTGATTGTGGTACTTCGATTTTTAAATAATCTTGATTAAAGCCCCTGATAGTATTTAAAAGATAATCATGAGTTTTAAATTCTTTAAGAGCTAATTCTGGAATTTGATGTAAATGACGTCTAATCTGAATGAGTTCTTTTTCTGTTAAAATCATTGCTATATCTTTCTTAAATTATCTTCTAAACCAGTTTTGCTTTCGGTTTTTTGATCAACTTTTTTAATAACTTTAGCTGGCACACCTGCTACCACAGTATAAGGAGCTACATCATGAGTTACAATTGCCCCCGCCGCAATTACAGCACCTTCGCCAACATGAACGCCTTCAATTACTACTGCATTAGCACCAATTAAAACATTATCATCAATTCTTACTGGTTCCGCAGAAGCAGGTTCAATTACCCCTGCTAAAACTGCATTGGCACCCACGTGGCAATGCTTTCCTACAATAGCACGCCCTCCTAAGACAGCACCCATATCAATCATAGAATCATCACCAATTTCAGCACCAATATTAATCACAGCTCCCATCATAATTACTGCATTATTACCAATTACGACTTGATCTCTAATTAAAGCGCCTGGTTCAATACGAGCGTTGATTTCTTTTAAATCAAGTAAAGGTACAGCAGAATTACGGGCATCGTTTTCGACATGATAATCTTCAATCTCTTGCGAATGGTTTGCTAAAAATTCTTTTACTACTTGCCAATCTCCAAAAATCACACCACTTTTAGCATTGACAAAATCTTGAATCTCTTCTGGAAAGTCAATATTTTCCAACTCTCCTTTAAGATAAACTTTGACTGGCGTTTTTTTAGGAGCATTTCCAATATAATTAATAATACTTTGAGCATCTAGTTTTGACATTTTTATCTCTTTTCTACATTAAATATTGTAATCTTGGTCTAAATGAACTAAATCTTCTAAGGATTCTCTTCTAATAACTACTTGTGCTTTCCCATCTTCTGCAAAAACGACAGCGGGACGAGGATTACGATTATAATTTGAAGCCATTGAGTACCCATAAGCACCAGTATCAAGCATTGCCAAAATATCACCTGCTTTTAGTAAAGGTAACTTAGCATCTGCTAAAATATCGCCAGATTCGCAATATTTACCAGCCACATGAAATTCTTGACTAGCCTTTCTTTGCGGATCGTTAGCCAAAACCGTTTCATATTTTGCTTGGTAAAGAGCTGGCCGAATGTTGTCTCCCATCCCTCCATCAACAGCAACATAAGGAACTAAGCCGGGAATTTCTTTCATGCTTCCTACTTTGTATAGATTGTACCCTGCTGGTCCTACAATGGAGCGACCAGGTTCAATATCAATTTCAGGAAGCGGAAAATTATGTTTAGTTGCTTCATCTTTAATTGTTTTTACAATAGCTTTTACAAATTCTTCTGGCTTTAGAGGATGATCTTCTTGAACATATTTAATTCCAAAACCACCGCCGACATTGATTACTTGAGCTGTATAATCATAATTTTTTCTCCAAGATGCTGCGACATCAACTAATTTAGCTGCTGCCATTTCAAAACCATTAAGTTCAAAAATTTGTGAACCGATATGAGCATGAATTCCTAACATATGCATTCTTTGATTTTTCAAAACTTCTTGTAAGGCCTTGTCGGCTTGACCAGACTTTAGATCAAAACCAAATTTGCTATCTACTTGACCAGTTTGATCATATTCATGAGTGTGAGCTGAAATACCCGGCGTGATTCTAAGCATGACGTTGATCTCACTATATTGTTCTTCAAGCACCTGATTAAGTAAATTAATTTCATAGAAATTATCAATCATAATCTTGCCAACGTGGTTTTTGACAGCCATTTCAAGCTCTTCTTTTGATTTATTATTGCCATGAAAACTAACCCGCTCCATTGGAAAATTGGCCTTCATAGCTGTATAAAGCTCACCTGCAGACACAACATCGGTATAAGCTCCCTCCTCATTGGCAACTTGATATATCGCAATTGAAGCGAAAGCTTTACTAGCATAACTCACTGCATAATTAACTTGTTCTTCTTCAAACACCTTTTTAAAAGCACGAATTTGATTACGAATTTGGCTAACATCATATACAACTAAAGGAGTTCCATATTCTTTGGCTAGCTTAAGGCTATCCACTCCTCCAATAGTTAAATGGCCTGCTTGATTAATCTGATTAGTAATTTGTGAATTCATATTTTGCCTGCATTTCTAAAAAATAGAAGCGCTAATAAAAAAATCCATTGTCTGCGCTCAACAAACAACGGATTAAATTATTTTTAATCTTATGATCGATAGCGCTCCGCGAATTTTAATTTTCGCGACAGTTTACAATCTCTTAAATTGCATCCCAGCAAATAATACTTGACCTCATATTATCACTTCGGCAACTTCCCCTTTCACAATTCATCATAGTTTTGCCTAAACTCCTAATTGCTACTTTTGTCAGTTGCGCCTCTTCGAATTTGACTAAATTGTATATTTTATTAAAAACAGAGTCAATAGTTTTACATGATTTTTTAATTTTTATTGCAAGTTTGAAAATTAATGTTAAACTTGCAATAAAAATCTTTTAACTAAAGCCCATTTACTTGCAGCTTTAATTAAACTAAAAGGAAGTACTGATATGAGAGTAGTAAAATTTGGTGGCAGTTCGCTAGCCACCGGCACTAGTGTGAATCAAGCACTTGAGATTATTTTAGCTGATCCATCTCGACAAGTGATGGTTGTCTCAGCTCCTGGTAAAAGAAATAGCTCAGATATTAAAGTTACAGATCTTTTAATTAAATATGCAAAAACTGTCCTAAATCATCAAAACTGTTCAAAAATAGTTGACGAAATTTATAGTCGCTATCAAGAAATTGGTTATTTTTTTGGATTAGATGAGACTCAACTTAACATAATTAAAGATATTCTACTTTCTTTACCCGAATTTTCTTATCCAACTGATGATTATCTAATTGCCGCATTTAAAGCTCATGGCGAACGATTAAATGCACGATTAATTGCAATGATTTTAAATCAAAAGGGAATTAAAACTAAATATTTAGATCCTCATGAAGCTGGGCTAACCGTTACTGGTGAACCGAATGATGCCATTGTGAGTCCTGAGACCTACCTCAACCTTGATAAAATCAAAATAGATTCTGATGAGCATATCATCTTTCCAGGCTTTTTTGGTATTACACCTTCTGGTCATATCGCCACTTTTTCTCGAGGAGGTTCGGATATCACTGGGGCAATTTTAGCTAAAGGATTGCATGCAGACCTATATGAAAACTTTACTGACGTCAATGGAATCTTCGCATCTAATCCAGCTATCATTCATCATCCCCAATCTATAAAGACCATGACTTACCGTGAAATGCGTGAATTGTCATATGCAGGATTTTCTGTTTTTCATGATGAAGCTTTAATCCCAGCTATTGAAGGAGAAGTTCCAATTAACGTCAAAAACACTCATGATCCTCACAATCCTGGTACCATGATTGTGCCTGACAAGCGATTTAAGCCTCTTAATCCCATTACAGGAGTAGCTAGTCAAAAACACTTCTCTGCTCTTTATTTGCACAAATATTTGCTTAATAAAGAGGCCGGCTTTACTTTACGTATCTTACAAATTCTTTATAAGCATAATATTCCTTACGAACATATGCCTTCTGGGATCGACGATATCACAATTATCTTTAATCGCCAGTTTTTAAACGATCAATTAATTGATTTAATTTGTAACGAAATTCAGTCTTTAATTAATCCTGATCAACTGGAATGGATTGATGATTATGCCATTATTATGATCGTCGGCGAAGGAATGAAATATGAACATGGAATTAGTTCACAAATCTTATCCTCTCTAAATAAAGAGGATATTTCACCTCAAATGATCAACCAAGGCGCTTCACAAATTTCAATCATGATTGGAACCAAGAAAGAAGAAGCTGATCAAGTAGTTAAAACAATCTACAAACAATTTTTCTAGAAAGGATTCTTTACATGTCAACTTTATATAAAGTGCACGGCTCTCAAAACCATTTTTTTATTCTAGATCAAACAGAACTTTCCACTCCTCTTACAAATACAGAATTAGTTGAATTTACTAAAAAAATCACCAATCCCTCATCAGGAATTTTAAATGGAGCCGATGGTGTTTTAGCAATTAATTCTCCTACACGGCCACAAGCTTTAGCGCAAATGCGAGTTATCAATGCCGATGGTAGTGAGGCCTCAATGTGTGGGAATGGACTAAGAACTGTCGCTCGCTATTTATCCGAAAAATATAATCAAGACAACTTTTTAGTAGACACCATGAATGCTAATTTACGTGTTCGTAAGCATGATAATTTAGCTAAAGGAGTAAAAGCCTTCGCAGTCGAGATTTCTCCGGTATCTTTTAATAAAAGCTCCCTTCCCTTTCAAAATTTAGGTTACAATCGAATCATTGACCAATATTTACCAGAAATTTATCCCGGTCTACGTTTTACCTCAATTGACGTTCCCAATCCCCATTTGATTAGTTTTATGGATCAAAATCAAATTGAAAGTAATATTTTAAAAGAAGTGGGAGAATATTTAAACGGTGATAATCCTTACTTTCCAGATGGAGTCAATGTCAACTTTGCCCAAATCATTGATAAAAATAAGCTCTTTGTACGTACCTATGAGCGCGGAGTAGGTTTTACAAATGCCTGCGGAACTGGAATGTCAGCCACATCTTTGGCATTTTGTTTGACCTATCCGGAGAAAGGCTTCTTTAATCAATCAATTGACGTTTACAATCCGGGTGGAAAAGTTCAAACAATTGTCCATCACGAAAATCATACTTATTGGATCGAATTAATTGGGAATGCTACCTTCACTGATCAAATTGAAATTAGTGAAGCTGACTTACATAATTGTGATTTTTCAAGCATAAATATAACTTCTACTGAAGAAGAAAGTGACTATCAAAATTTCATTCAAAACTTGCCCCATTTCAATAATTTCAGTGCAAACTAAAAAAGAGGCCATAGCCTCTCTTAACTTAAAATCCTTCTTCGACCAATTCAATTAAGTTTACTAGGAGTTTTTGCTATGTCCTTTCTTAATGACTGTATTAAATTTCATCTCAATATTGAAGATTCTAATATTATTTTTTCTGATTATTTTAAAAAATGTATTAACGGCAAATATCATAATCTCTATGTAGCCGAACTTATTCACCCCGCATTGTCCTTACTGCCATTCATCTAATCTTAAGCATACTGGTCATTCTACTTCTAACATGTGCTTTATTACTGCTGATGCTAGCCATCCAGTTACAATCAGACTTAAAAAGCAGCGCGTTTTATGCAATGCTGCCTTAAAAGATCAATGGCTCAATCTAAGCTTATTAATAAAGGTTGCTATATCTCTAACACTTCTAAGAGAAAAATACTTTCTGCTCTTCTAAGTTTTACGATGATTTTGATAGATTGCCTGAACATTTAGCTTTTGATGAATTCAAAGGTGTAGGCAAAAAGCTTCACTTTATTTGTCTAGATGGTGATACTCACAAAGTTATTCAAATTCTTAGAACTCGTTTTAAACCTAATATTTTGCGATATTTTTACAAGTTTACTCCTAAGGCTCGCTCAATGGTTAAGACAGTGACCATGGATCTTAACTGCTATTATCCACTAGTTGCTAGAGAATTATTTCCAAACGCTCAGATTGTTATTGATCGTTTCCATATGGTTCAAATGCTTACTAGATCTTTCAATAGTTTACGTGTTCAAATTATGAAGCAATTTAAAAAGCAAAGCCATGAATACAAGCTTTTAAAGTCTCCTTGGAAGCTTTATCTTATGAAATATGACAAACTTAATAAGACTACTCCCTACTACGATTGGCACTTTAAGGACTATCTCACGCAGGAACATGTTGTCTTAGATAGTTTAGATTGTGATCAAACTTTAGAAAATACTTATGGGATTATGCAAGACTTTATGGCTGCTATTCAGAATAAAAATGAAAAGAAAGTTATTCACTTACTTCATTCAAAACAAGCGGTTGGTAAACAAATGCATCAAACTCTATTAACTTTTAAAAGCAATTATTATGGCGTCCTAAATGGTATTGCCTCAACTTATTCTAATGGTTGTCTTGAAGGAGTTAACCGTAAAATTAACCAAATTGAGCGTACTGCTTATGGCTATAGAAATTTTAAACATTTATTAATTAGAATTAGACTCGAAGAAAATATTATAAAAGAAAAGGAATCAAACCGCTATTTCTTAGCTGCTTAATTCCTTCTTAAAACTATCCATAAACAGGATTTGACAAACAGCCAATTTTATTTATTTTCAAAAAAAGCTCTGCTGAAAATCAGCAGAGCTAAATATTTAATCTTCTTCTAAAACAGAAGCTACTTTTTTAGTTTTAACAAAATGAACAACTAATCCAACTACTAACCCAACTAAGGCTGGTACGAGCCATGACAGTCCCATATTAGCTAATGGCAAATGATTTCTAAGAGAAGCAACAGCTAAACCAAATGAGCTTTGACTTACAACGCTTGGAAAAGCAACTACCATGTCACCTAAAGCAGGAACAACTGTAAAGAGGATTACAAAGAAGTAAACAACTCCATCTGTTTTAAATAATGGCGAAAAAACAGATAATAAGATTAATACCATTGATAATGGGTATAAGAACATCAGCATTGGAGTTGACCAAGCGATGATTGTGTCTAATCCAAAGTTAGCTGCTAAGAATGATGCTAAACAACTAAGTGCCAACCAAGCATGGTAGCTGACTTGTGGGAAGTGCTTATGAAAGTCTTGCGCAAAAGCTGCAACTAATCCAACAGCAGTAGTTAAACAAGTAATAGTTAATAAGAAAGCAAGTAAGACTTGACCAAATACACCACCATAAACATTAACAATTTGGTTAAATGCAACACCACCGTTATCTGAAACTTTAAAACGACCTAAGGACATTGCACCCATTAAGATTAACAATAAATAGATAAAGCCGATAGACAGAACTGCTAACAAACCAGATTTAGCAACTACTTTAGAAACGCTCTTAGCATCTTTTTGTCCCATACCACGAACAGCAGTAACAACTGTAATACCAAAGGCTAAACCTGCTAAAGCATCCATTGTGTTATAGCCTTCTAAGAATCCGTTAACTAATGCTCCATGCTTGTAAGCACTGGTAACAGCTGCAGTTTGTGGATTACCCAAAGGACGAGCAAAGGCAACAACGAATACTAAAAATAATAACGATAAAAATAGTGGGTTTAATACTTTACCAACGTTAGACAAGATATTGTTTTGGTGGTAAGAAAATGCAAAGGCTGCTAAAAAGAATAAAGCAGAAAAGACTAATAAAGTTGGTCCTTGCATATTCTTAGGAATAAATGGTGCCATTCCAACCGTAAATGAAACAGTTGCTGTTCTTGGGGTACCAAATAAAGGTCCAATTGTAGCATGGATTAACACCATAAATACAACTGCAAATCCTGCACCTAAAGGCTTTCCAATGTCATAAACTCCATCAGCGTGAGTAATTGCAACTGCTAACACTGATAATAAAGGCAGTAATACACCAGTGATTAAAAATCCAACAGAAGCTGTTCCCCAATTGGCTCCGGCAAGTTGGCCCAAATGTAATGGGAAAATTAGGTTACCAGCTCCAAAGAATAAACCAAATAGCAAGGAAGCAACTACTAGGTAATCCTTCCATGTTAATTTACGCGATGTATATTCTGTCATCATATTCTTTCCCTCCAGAAAATAAATATCTGAATACAAAAAAGTCCCTCAACCAAATTACTTTGATTGAGGGACGCTTCAGCGTGGTACCACCCTTTATTTATATTGCTATCACTAACAATACCTTTCACGTGCGGCCAATTACTTGGCGATACGTTGGCACTATAATGGGTGCTCCCACTTCTTCTTACTCAAGATTAAGAATTAGAACTCGAAAGTGATTTTCATTTAATCTTAGAATTTATCTCCTCACACCTAACGAGACTCGCTGTAAATTAAGACTAAACTACTCTTCTTTCTCTTTGTTTTCAGATTAATTAAATTTGTTAATAATTATTTTAATATAAGCATCATAAATGTCAATAATTTTTTATATTTTTTCTTGTTAAAAAATTAATTTTATTATCTAACTGTATTATCCCCTGATAAAGTACTCAAAATAAGACGAGATTTATCATTTTCGTTCCCTATTTGTAATGATCAACGACTTAATTGCATCACGATTACTCATTGCTTTATACGCATCTTGAATATGATCTAAATCAAAACTCTTGGTAAATACCTTACCTGGATTAATTTTGCCATCAAGAGCTGCTTATAATAAAACTTCTTTATCAGGTTTAGTTACAGAAGCAATACCACCACGCAAACCTACATTCTTCCAGAATAATTGGTTTGACTTAGGTTCTGCATGTGGTACACCCACTCTACCAATCGTTTCATTAACTTACACAGATAGTCTAAATTAAAAAAGTACTACATACAATTGCTAAAAAAACATGCTACTATTCATTTCACGTATGACACACTCAAAAGCAAAAAATCGGATCTATACGATCCGATTCTAAGTTCTTAATTATTCTTATCTTCTTTGCTGGCCTTATTTTCTTTGTAATCTACTTGATCCTTCTTTTCACTATCTTTCTTATCTTTTTTGTCTCCATTAGTATTAGTCCTTAAGATTTTTTGACTTTTAGCATCAATTTTAACTTTATATTCTTTTTCTGAATCAAAGCCCTCTACTTCATAAATATACTTATTTTTCTTATTCTTTAGTTCAATTCCCTTAATTGATTTTGAGCCATACTTTTCATTAAATTTATTAATTGCATCACTTTGAGAAAGATTGATTGAGTTAGAAGTTTGTGTTTGTTCCGTAGCTTGTCCACCAGTAGAGGCTTGAGCTTGATCTTCTCGATAAAAACGATCAAAAATCTTATCATAATTTTCTTCTCTAATACCAATTCCCTGATCCTTAACTCTTAAAGTTAAGTACACATTATCTTTCTGTAATTCTATCTTTATTTTGACATTGTTTTGAGAATACTTGGCTGCATTATCTAACAAGTTATGAATAATTAAGCGGAAATCTTTCACTTCAATTGGGTAGAAAACTTTTGTTGGACTTGAAATATAGACGCTGCAAGTATTATATTCTTGTTCAAGAATTTCACTCTCTTTTTGAACTATTGGCACTAGATCAATGGGACCAATTGATTGGTGTTGTTTCTTAGCTCGTCCTAATTCCAAAAGTTCATTAACCAGTATTTCCATCCTACTTGATTCAAAGTCAATATATTGGAGCGACTTTGCAATAATTTCGGGATGTTCTTTACCGCGTCTTTTAATCAAATTAATGTGGCCGCGGATTGCAGCAAGCGGAGTCTTCAATTCATGAGATGCATCAGTAACAAATTGCTGTTCACGCTGAATTGCCTTATCTTGATACTCTAGCAATTTATCAAAAGACTGCGCTAAGTGGTGAATTTCTGCTGGTTGTTTCGGCACGAATACTTGCCTTTTTGCCGTTGTTTGATGTTCAATTGCCTCAATATCTTGATCTATTTTCTCTATTGGCTGACTCCATTTTCTTGAAAAACGTTTAATTAAAGGAATCGAACAAATGATGGCAATTAAATTTAAAATAATGATTGCAAGTAATAAATGGGTAAATAAGGTGAAAAGATCATCAACATTTAAAATTACAGAAATTTGATAGCCGTCTTCAGCTGCAGTCCGTAAATAATAAACGCTATTTTCCATAAAAACAACATTATTGTAATTCCTATGATTCTTTACTTTTTCAAATAATTCTTCCCTATCTTCCGAATAGCCAGTCTTACCCTTAGGAGTTTTCAGTGAAATCGCATCATTGCTTTGTCTAGCAAGATAAGCATTGAGAAATAATTTCCATTCATTTTTATTCTTATGCTCATTATGATCGCTGATATTATCACTAACTGTATCAATAACTTCTTCTGCTTGCTCATGAGTATTGTTATAAATGAATGCTGTTGAAATACCAGCAAATGCTAGATTAACTAGGAAGAGAATAATAATGAATAATCAGAAACAACTGTGTTAGTTTGACCGACAAAATCATATCCCCACACGATATCTAATAATTCATCTCGGCTTTTAACTTTTTCAGGATCATTCATTAATTCACATAGCAATGCATATTCTTTTGGAGTTAAATAGATTTCCTCACCCTTACACCAAAATTTATGAGAAACCAAGTCAATTTTTAAAACACTAAATTCTAAGGTAGAACTAACAACCTGTCTCTTTTCTCGTTCTAATCTTCTAAGAATCACTCTAATTCGGGCAAAAAGTTCTTCTATTTCAAAAGGCTTGGTCATATAGTCATCTAAGCCTTGATCTAAAGCATTACTAATATCAGAAGCTTGGTTACGGACAGTTAACATAACAATAGGAATGTCACTAACTTTTCTAATTCTTCTTAAGACAGTGATGCCATCATAAACAGATAACATCCAATCTAAAAGGATCAAAGTTGGTTTTTCTTTTTCAAAAAGTTCAAGACCTTCTTTACCATCTTTAGCCCAGACTACCTCATATCCTTCTAATTCAAGCTCTGGTTGAATAAAACTAGCTAGGCTCTCCTCGTCTTCAATTAAAAGAATTTTTGTTTTTCCATATCTTACCGCCCTGCTTTCCAACTCACCTTTAGAATTGCTTTAAAATAGTAAATTCAATATTAATTTGATTCTTTTTATTTTAAATGTCTATTAAAATAGCTCCAAGTAAACTGCTTGGAGCTATTTTGTAATAAATTTTTATTCAAACTTAGTATCCCAATTTGGATCATTATTTGCTTCAAAACACATTGCAATTTGTTCTTCTGTGTTTCTATCAATAGATAAGTTTGGTAAGTTGTCTAGAGCAAAGTAGTCACAAGCATCTGTTTCATCATTAGGAGTAAATGTACCACCTAATTCTTTACATAAAAAGAAGATCTTAGTAACGTTAGTCGCTAAAATTGGCTTATTATGATGATTACGGTCTTGAACTGCAATAATTTTAACTGGTTCTACTTTTCTACCAGATTCTTCAAAAGCCTCTTTAACACAGTTATCTGCGACAGTTTGATCATAATCGTTCCAGCCGCCGGGCAATGACCATTCTTGAGACATTTTTTCACGAACTAATAAGATTTTATTATCTTTAAAAATTGCAGCTCGAGTCTCAATTTTTGGGGTTTGATATCCCTCATCCCCGAGAAATAAGGTTTTAAGTTTTTCTTCTGGAATTCCAGTCCTAGCAGCCATCATTTCACCAGCAATACGCCGAATTTCTTCATAGCGTTCACGATCAAAAACATCATGGCCATATCTTAATCCGGCTTGCGCTAGGCTCTGCAAATCCATTGCCCAATTTGCAATTTGATCATTTGTTTTCATTTTTCAATCACCTAAAATTTACTTAATGGTCAGAAATATATTCTTGTAATTCGCCAAGTTTATCAATCTTAAAGGTAAAAGCTAACATACCAAGCTTCTTTGCTGCATCGGTGTTTGCTTTTAAATCATCGATAAATATACTCTCTTCTGGATTTAAAATATAGCGAGCAATTAATTTTTCATATATTCTTCTATCTGGCTTCATTAATTTCTCTTGGGCAGAAAAAACATAGCCATCAAAATAATTACCCATCTCAGAATTTTTAACAAAATTAGCAAACTGCATTCCGGTATTGGATAAACCGTAAATCTTATAACCTTGTTTACGTAATTCCTCCATATAATTAAAAACTGGCTCATAGAAATCAACATTTTCTGGCCAAGTTGCCATAATTTGCTTAACTTTACTTTTTAGCTTTTCTGGAACTTTACTAGTAAAAATTTCAGTGGCTTCTTCCTCTGTAATTTTTCCAGAGTCGATTTCGCCCCACTCTTTAGATTCAAAAATAGTTTTTCTAACCAAATCATGATCCTCGGAACTCAATTCATAATGATTTAAAATTTCATCTGGATTGTAGTTCATAATGACATTTCCAAAGTCAAAGATAATATTCTTAAGCATTAACTTCCCCTCTATCTTTAATAGTCTATAGTAAAAATATTGCTCTTTTTGCTAGAATCTTGCAAGAAAAAACGAGAGATTTGATAAACTCTCGTTTTAAGGATTAATTATTATCTTATCGACCGCGATGAAGAGTATTATTTTTAATTCTTATGGGAACTCATTTAGGTTTAATACTTACTGAAAAGAATAAAGTTCCTAGTAACACTGCAATTGCTAAAATCTGATTCATAAGTAAAGTATCTCCTCTTACTTTTTGTTAGCTATAATTATATACCAATTAAAAGTAAGTTCAATGCTAATTTTTTAATAAAAATTAATACAACACAGTTAAGTTGCCAATCATAACGAATACATAATTGAGATACGGTTACACCATACTTATCAGCCATCTTTTTAATTTTTGGATCATTTAGAGGAGCAACGTGAGCAATTGGTGAGAAAGCTTCAACTACAATATCATTTCCTTGAATGTAATCAATTAAGTTCATCGGGGTTTCACCATTGCGAACTAAAATTTGATTAACAGCAGGCTTAGTAGAACTATTCTGCATTAAGTTATCTAAATCTTCTTTTTCAAAGCTGGGGACACCAATTGTACGTAACTTTCCTTCTTCGACTGCTTTAGGTGTTTGATTATCAGGAATCTTCCATATCCCAAGTGCCATATTAGGAATTTTTAAACCATTATTCATGGTTAAAGTTTCATCAAAAATAGACATAGAATCATCCCTTTCTTTGCTAATTTCATTTTTAAAAAAATTTTTTAACTACCTAAGATTTAGAATGCATCAATTTCTATAACTTAAATGCATATTTTGCTTATTTCCATCTTAATCACCGTCTTTAAATGTTGTAAAATGCTAATATTAGTAAATTGTAAGGAAAGATAAAATGAAAAGAAACAGAAAAGAACACAATTTCAATGATTTTTCAAAGCAAGAAAAAGAAAAATTAAAGACTGTTCGCCAAGAACTTATTCAAGCACAAAAAGAAGAACCAGAAAGCTTACGTGAGCACCTCCAAGCTTTTAATGATGGGGTAATGGCAATCATTATTACAATTATTGTATTAGAGATCCAGCCAGCTATTAATGAAGTTCACTATGGACAATTTCTCGCAAATATTATTGTATTTTTAATTACATTCTTCATCGTGGCGGATTTTTGGTATGATCTGCATTTAGCTTTTTCCTACTATATATTTAAGCCCTCAAAAACAATTGCTGTCTTAGACTTCTTTTTCTTAGCTGACCTTTCTCTTCTTCCGGTAATGACAAAATGGATTATGGCAGAAGGTTCAACATTTGCGGTAGCTAATTTTGGAGTAGTTTTTTTAATTGCTAAAATTTTAGAATATTTAATTCAATATTTTGGCGCTAAGAAGACGGCGAAATATTCCCAAATTATGAACATTATTATCAGTCGATCTTTTATTAGAAAGGTTGCTGTCACCTTATTTTTAAATATTGTTCTCATTGGTCTATCGTTTGTTCTTCCTAGACTTGCCATGATTCTTTATGTAGTTATACCAGTTATTTCATTTTTATTCCCTGTTAAGCGTAATAAAATCATGTAATAAAGGCAGAAGCACAATTAAATGCTTCTGTCTTTTTAACATTTCTAAACAAAAAAGGCGATATTCCACTTTAGGGAGTATCGCTCTTTTTCGTATCAACGATGTTGACTATTTATTCTTTTACTATTAACTTCCATACTATTTCGATTCAAAACGTAAATAAGAATATTCTTTCCAGTTTATTACTAGCCTTTATCGCCGGAGGTATTAGTGCAGTCTTTAAAGTTGAAAAAATCTCTCTTGGACTTGCAACTATGATTGATGCGATTGTAATTTACATTGACTACCTTCTCTTTTATGTTTTTAACAATTGGATTGAGTTACAAATTATCCCATTTCTGGTTTTTACGGTACTCTATATCATCGGCCACTTAATCATTTGGCTCTGTATCTACCATCAAATAAAAATCCAAGTAAAGCAGTTAAACCATAAATTATAAAAAAAGCAGATCACTACCATAATTAAACGGTAATGATCTGCTTTTTTATCCTTCAGCCTTTTGGATTTGATCATGCATATCAGCGATATCCAAATCTTTGTTCAAAAATTCCTGATTATCAATTGGCAAATGTTGCTCAATACTAGTAAATGGCTGTAAATAAACAGTTGCTTCTTTTATCTTGAAATCTAATAAGTGTCCACCAATTGATTTGTTATCTGCTAAAAAATGTAAATGGTATCCAGTAGCAGCCATACCTTGGAACATCTTCGGTGCAAAGTAACCTATAACTGTACCAGAAACATCAGTAGATTCAAAAACGGCTTGTTCATTTGCTACTTGCAATAAGGTCTTGTAAGGTCTTGTCTGCTTTTCAACTACTCTTGTTTTAACAGTTGAAAAATTCCCCAAAATTTTAACTGCAGAAAAGACATTTTTATAAGGATAGTCAGCTAAAATCTTATCTTCTAATTCTTTTTGAGTTAAATTTTCGACCTTAAAACTATCTTTTATCTCTTCAAAATGAACTGTCGCAAATGGGACCTTTTCTTCTGGTTTTAAGATTCTAATTTCACCATTGCTTTGAGCTAAATACGGTACATGATCAAGTAAAATCATTTCACCATCAAGGCCACTAGCTGTTCCAATGCCCCAGTCACCGTGCTTTAACAGATCTGCAACTGTCATTGTCCCTTCAAACAATCCCGGCACCAGCATCCCCAAGGTACCATGCTGATAAACCTTACTTTCATATTTTGCCATAATTTTCCTACCTTCTATTAATGTAGCTGATCCTCTAAAATTGTCTTTCCTAATTCTTGATTGAAACTATAATCAACCGGTATATCAACAACAGTTGGTCCATCTTCTTTAAAGGCTTTATCCAAAATCTTATCTAAATCAGCTGCCTTCTCTACACGGTAGCCCTTAGCACCAAAACTTTCTGCATATTTAACAAAGTCTACAGGGCCAAATTTAACAGCTGCTGAATCGCCATACTTCAATTCTTCTTGGAATTTAACCATGTCATAATTTCCATCATTCCAGATAATATGGACAATATTCAAACCTAGCCGAACAGCAGTCTCTAAATCTTGTGACGAGAACATGAATCCCCCATCCCCGGAAACCGAAACAATTTTTGTATTTGGTCTTACCAAAGCTGCTGCAACTGCCCAAGGAAGAGCAACTCCAAGTGTCTGCATTCCGTTACTAAAGAGCAAATGCCGTGGTTCATAACTTCTAAAGTGCCGTGCCATCCAAATGTAAAAACTACCAACATCCACTGTTACCGTCATGTCATCAGTAACTCGGTCTTGTAGGGCCTGAATAATACTCAAGGGATGACTCTTCACTTGATCCTTAGTAACAGCAGGTGGAGTATCACGTTTTTGCAGGGTTTTACGTAATGAATCAAGATACTCTTTAGATTCATTCGGCATTGAATAGCCCTTCATATATGGTAAAAGAAAGTCTAAAGTTTGAGAAATATCTCCAACCAATTCTCGCTCAGGCTGATAATTTTTATCAATTTCTGCCCGCATAGAATCAATTACAACGATATTTGCGCTTCGATCAGAATTCCAGTTTCGAGGTTCATATTCGATTGGATCATAACCAATTGCAATAACCAGATCACTCTTTTTAAGCAATTGATCCCCTGGTTGGTTTCTAAACAAACCTACACGACCGAAGAAATCATCCTCTAATTCACGTGGTATAATTCCAGCACCTTGAAAAGTTTCAACTACAGGTAGATGAGTTTCCGCAATTAAACGTCTGATAGCTCTGGTAGTTTCTGGATCAGATGCCCGCATTCCTAACAAAAGTACAGGAAGCTTTGCGGCTTTAATACGCTGTGAAAGCAAAGTTGATTCAATTGGACTAGCTGGGCCTAGCTTCGGGGGCTCAAGTGGCGCAATCACGCTCGTTTTTACTTCTGCATCAGTTACGTCCTGCGGAACAGAAACAAAGCTTGCCCCTTGCTTAGATGCCTCTGCTTCTTGATATGCGTTAGCAATCACCTCAGAAATATTCTCAGGTTCTTGAACTTCGGCACTATATTTAGTAATCGGAGCAAATAAAGCTGCATTTTTCATACTTTGGTGAGTTAAACGCAAAAGATCAGTTCTTTGCACTTGGCCAGAAATAGCTAGTACCGGATCACCTTCTGCTGTAGCAGTTACTAAGCCAGTTGCTAAATTTGATGCACCCGGACCTGAGGTAGTAAGAACAACACCTGGTTTTCCTGTAATCCTTCCTACTCCAGCCGCCATGAAGGCCGCATTTTGTTCGTGGCGCGTTAAAACAAATTTAGGCGTACGTGGATCTTTAGAATGTTCAAGTAATTCAAATACTCGATCAATTTTGGCACCTGGAATTCCAAAGACGAATTTAACATCATGATTAATTAAGCTATCAACAATTGCATTTGCACCGTAATATTTTTCTTCTGCCACAGCAATCTTCCTTCTTCCAATATAGATTGTATATCTACTTACAAATTAAAAGTATACTTACAAACTACCATACTTTCAAGTAAATATAATTATAGAAAACTTCAAATCAAATACTTCTAATATAGATATATCACAAATCCATTCTATAATAGAACTTGAATAAAAATAAATTTAAGCGAGGAATAGACATGGTTAGTATCTTAAATAATCAAACTAGTAATGAAGAGTTCTTAGAATTTGCGACTAATGAGGTCCACAATGTTGATGTTGCTACAACACATCATGGTGCACCTTCTGCTCAAGTCTGTGATCTAGTTTTGAATAAAAATGGTAAGCTCTACATTGTTACCTCTAGTCAAAATCCCTTCTTTCAAGATTTGATACATCAACCTAAGGTGATTATCAATGGGTACAAAGGGGATGGCACGATGGATTCATGCGGCTTTTCAATTCGGGGATCAATTAAAAATGTCGAACATGAATATATTGACGAGATTTTTGAAAAAAATGATTATTTAAATGAAATATATGCAAATGATATTGAAGGTGCAAAAGAAGATCTGCGGGTTTTAGAAATTACACCAAAAGAAGCAGCCTACTTAGATCATCGTACTCACCCTATTTTTACAAGAAAATTTGAATTTTAATTAATCATTTTTTCCACATAACTAAATAAGTAAATAAAAATGGATAAGTTTCTTTCCCCTATCCATTTTTTAATATGGTTTAGTTTGCTAATTTAATTCTTTTATCGGCAACTTGTTCAATAAAATACTGGTCATGGTCAATTAAAAGCATTGCTGGTTTTACTTCTTGTAGTAAATTAATCAATTGATCTTGATTGAAGACATCTACATAGTTTGCTGGTTCATCCCATAAATACAAATCTGCTGGCTCAAGTAGTGATTTAGCTAAAGCAATTCTTTTCTGTTGTCCCATACTCATCGCTTCAATTGGCACATTAAAGTTAGTACGAGGAAAACCCATCTTCTTCAAAATATTAAGAAGATCTTTATAAGATAATTTTTGATGAAGCGCAAAATTCTTTAAACTCCCTTGATATATTGTGAAATCTTGTGGTAAATACGAAATTCTTAATCCATTAGCTAGCTGATATTTTCCGTCACTATTTGCTGAGACCTTATTCAATAAGAATTTTAAAAAAGTAGATTTTCCAGATCCATTTTTACCTTCAAGGGCAATAATGCCATGATTTTTTACTATCAAATTCAAATTAGAAAATAGATGTTTATCTCCTACCTTTAGACCTAAACCTCTAGTTTCAAGAAGAGTGGAATGATAATTAGCTTGAAAGTTCATCGTTAATTTTGGTATATCTTCAATATTAACCATCAATCCTTCTTTTTCTTCAATCTTTTTATCCATTCTATTTCTACGTGTAATAGATTTCTTCATCATTTTGGCTGCTGCATGTCCAATCGCAGCCTTATTTACTCTAGCTCTACGGTTAAGAATATATTGTGTTTTTTGTCCCAAATTTTTTCTAGCTTCTATTTTTTGTGCCCAATGATAAAATTGCTCTTTTTGATTATGTAAATTTTTAATTTCGCCAGCTAGTTTTTCATTTTTTTCACGATTGAATTCATCACGTCTTTCTTTGACTTGTTCATATGTTGCATAATTCCCGTGATATAAATGAATTTCAGTATTTTCGATTGCTAGTACATGATCAGTTACTTGATTTAAAAAATTACGATCATGACTTACAACAATATATCCTTTATGATGCTTAGTTAAATATTTACAGATTTCCTGACGACTTTCTTCATCCAAATGATTTGTAGGTTCATCAATAAGAGGAAAAGTATTTTGATCAATAAATGATAAAGCTAATAAAATTTTAGTTTGTTCTCCACCGCTCAGAGTATTAAATGGTTGCCAGATTAAACTTGAGTCAACATGCATTAAATTCAGCTCACGTTCTAGTTTCCATTGTTCAAACATAATTTGATCTTGTAATCCATATAAAGTGATATTAGTCGGATTCTTAATCCTAATTGGATAATATGAAAAATTCAATTTAGTTTGAATTTCACCTCTTCCAACTAATTTTCCCTGTAAAAGATTAAGAAAAGTCGTTTTCCCTCGTCCATTTCTACCAACTAATCCTAATTTCCAAGAGCTATCTAAGTCTAAATTTAAATTATTAAAAATATTGTTGCTGCTATCTTCATACCTAAATGATACATTCGAAATTTTAATACTACCCATTTAAATCACCTCGAAAAAAGAGCCTGCACTTATGACAAGTACAGACTCTTCATGTTTTTATATATTAAAAGAAGATCATGTCCGTCTAATAATCTTGTCAAAAGTGCATAGTCCAGCTTTTTAATAAAAAACGAATAATTCCAACTATGCTTAGTTTTACAAGATTAAAGACGCAACAGCGACCCTTCTTTCTAAAGGTGAATTTCAATTGATAAAATTAAGATATCATGAAATCCGATCAAAATCAATCATAAATAGTTAATTTATATCTCAGTAGCGCTATCTATTACTCAATATTCTTTGATGACTTTTATAATTTTATAAATAACACCAATAAACAACAGGCTTCCACCGATGATCAAGAAACTAGTCCAATATACACTTAAATTCTGATGATATACATTCACCAAGATTAAAAATATGAGTAAAACTAACATTCCAACTATAGATCTTATTTCTTTTTTCTTGTTCGGCAGCATTTTCAACCCTCCCATGTACAAAATAATTATGACTTAACTAATTATAAAAACTCCATAAAGTATTTGTAAACACTTTGTGAATTTAACTATATTTTTCTCCAATATAATATTTAAGATGAGGTGGCTCATCAAAAGTTCTATGCCTGCAAAACCAAACTCGTCTTATGCCTTTAATTGAAAAATTGCAGGATCAATGGAGTAAATATGATCAAATGTAAAAAAGCCGATTGCTTGGTGAAGAAGCAATCGGCTTTTTATCATTAATTTAAAAGAATAACTTACTCATAATAATCATGAAGATCATCAAGCAAGTAGAACTAATTGCAGCAGCCCCAAATACGGTACCACCACGTTTGAAGATAACACTGAAGTTAACTGAAATACCTAAAGCGGCCATTGCCATCCCCAAAAAGACATATGCTGCTTGAACTAAGCCATCTAAAACTACTGGTGGGAATGGTAAGAAAGTACCTAAAATACTGGTTAAAATAAATCCGCCTAAGAACCAAGGAATTGGTAATTTCTTAGGTGCTTGTGTATGATCTTGCACACTTTCTTTTACCAGTCTTCTTTGGTACCAGTATCCAATTATTAAAGCAACGGGTGCTAAAAGTAAAACACGTGATAATTTCATAATTAATGCACTATCTAAACTTGCTTCACCAAAAGCACTACCAGCTGCAATAGCATGGGCAATTTCGTGAAGAGATCCACCAGCAACAATACCAAATTGTGAATCTGTTAACCCAAGCATTGGTTTAATCACAATTTCTAAGAGTGTAAATACTGTTCCCATCACACAAACTACGGCAACAGCAAGTACCTCGTTTTCTCTTTTACGTTCTTCATCTCTACTCTCAATTTGAGGGGAAACGCCCATTACAGCAGCTGCTCCACAAATTCCGCAGCCACAAGCTGATAACACTGCTAGTTCATCTTCTGCCCCAAATTTTTTACTAAGCCAGTAAGTCAAAACAATCGTTCCACTTACCCCTAGCATTGCAACTAAAATTGTTTTAATACCAGCATCAGCTAGCTTAGTAAGATTAAGTCTAAAACCCAGTAAAATGATTCCTAATCTCAAAAACTTATTAGAAATAAAACCAATCCCTGGTGCTGCTTCTTCTCTTACCCCAACTGGTAAAACCTGCAGTGAAATTCCCAATAAAAGTGCAATTACCAACGCACCAATCAAGTTAACATAGGGTAATTTTGCTATAAAAATACCTGCCACGGAACAAATTAAAGTCATTGCAGCTGCAAGACCAAATGATTTACTCTTAACAATACTTATCAATAAAAATACCTGCTATACAAAACATGGAAATATGTAGAAGAATACGAATTTTCTACATATCAGAAAGATATATTTTTTCCTTTCTTTGTTTCATTTACTGTCGTCTTCACTAGTATTCTGATATTCCAATCTAGGAGTAATCACATTGACTAGCTCGTACAGCTTAAGGGCCTAGCCAGCCCTGTTTATTTTCTTTATTTTGCTAAAGCTAAAAGGTTTAAAACCGCATTTTCATCTCGATCATTACTATAGCCACACTCATAACAAATATACTCATTATGTTTTGTACCATGCTTTTTATTGCCTTGCAAAGTGATTTTTTCATCACCTTTTTTGACATAGCCGCACTCAGCACATCTTTGAGTTGATGGGTATGTTTTATCAGCCAAGATTAATTCTTTGCTATACCAATCACACTTATAAGTTAATATCTGCCTGAATTTGCTAAATAATGATCGTTGCATACCTTTTGAAGCTACATGCGTCATCATCATTTCTTTAACTGCTAAATCTTCAATTACAATTTGGTCGTAATCATCTACGAGGTTAGTAGTAAACTTCTGTAAAAGATCATTTTGAATATTAGCTACTTTGCGATAATCTCTTTGCAGTTTGGTTCTCACTACATAGTAATTATATGATTTTGTAGCTAACTTACCGTTAACTTCTCTTTTACGTGCTAACATTCTTTGATAATGTTTGATACGCTTATAAAGCTTTTGCAATTTAGCTGGCAAAACATTGATTTGTCCATCTGTGTAATTAAAGTGACCGACATTGACATCAACTGCTGTCTTTTGATGAGTTTTAGATTTATATTCAATCTTTTCTTCATAGGGAAGAGCCGCATAATAAGCGTTTTTTTCTTTGAAGATACTTACTACTTTAACTTCACTCATCTTTAAGGCCTCATAACTAGACAAATCAAACCAATCTTCTTTTGAGACACTTCTAGGTTTATCAAGTCGAAGTTTACCGTTCACAATCTTAGCTCTGTCAGTTTTAAAGCCTTGTCTGGGATCTTTCTTAGATTTAAAACTAGGCATTCCCCAATCAGGTTGTGACTTATTAAAGAAGTTCTTCCAAGCATTGGCTAAATCTTTAACAGTTAATTGCAAACATCTAGCAGATAAACCATATTGCCAATCTGCTTTATAAGCAACTAATTCATCACGGACTCTGCGTTCATTGGGACTTGGATTATCTTGCTTGTTCAAGGTATATGCTTCATACATTAATTGCCAAGTTTCGAGCCCTTTATTCCAGCAATATCTGCGATAGTCGCATAAAGCATCGAGATACTTTTGCATGGTTTTATTAACTTTTAGCTTAACTACTTGAGTTTTAATCATTGCTTCACCTCCTAAAATCCAAACATAAGTTTATCTAAGGAAGGAAAGCAAAACAAGTAAGTATGGAATTAAAGCTTATTTTCCATGTTTAGCTTTCTAAATAAGCCTAATTTTCTATCTTCTTCTATAAATTTCTATATTTTGGTTAACAGTTAATCAGCTCCAGTTTAATTACTTATTCCCACCTAGGAAAATTTACAGAATAAGCAATCATATAGTGTTTTAAAGTGATTCTTTCTCGAAAGCAAAATTCTTATAGTACTATAGTATCCAATTCAATAATTAAAGTAAAATAATATGCTCACAAAATCACAAATATTTTTATCGATATAAAAAGAATGAAAGCTTAAATTGTACTTTCATCCTTCAATTTTGTGATATTATTCATAAAATCTTTCAAATCAATTACAGTCTCAAATGTTAAGAAAAACAGTAAAGCCTTAATCCAAGATCGACTAAGTAAAAAGAAAAAGCAAATTGCTAATGCTATAAGCCCTATTCCCACAAACAAAGCTAAAGCAGTTAACTTTGCTCCAAATAAATTAACGACCTCCTTAAAACTGCTTGGCTCATTTTTAACTAATAAAGATAGGTCATGATATTGCTTACTAGTCCTTACTCGAAATGATAAAAAAGTAAATACGGTTCCAATAATAATTAAGCCGGCTCCAAGTAATTGAAATAAAAGGCTCATTGGAGGCTGTCTAAACATTAAAATGCCTCCAAGAATTAGCAAGATGTCCGCAAGCAAATTATAACGTAAACGTTTATTTTCTAATTTAATAAAAATTAATTCATTCGAATCCATACTTCATATCCTTTAATATTCTTCTTTCTACCAGTATACTGGTTAAACTAAAAATGACCAAGAGCAATTTTAACTCTTGGTCATCTAGGTCAATTAACGTCCTTTATGAACTGTGTCATTTTCAACTGGAATTGGCTGGGCTTTAAGCTCAACTGCACCATACAAAATACCGATTAAACCGGCTATTACTAATAATTGGGACATATTCAGGACTCCTCTCTTGGAATCTTCTCCCCAGTACCTATCTTACAGGCTTAAGTTTACTTTTCAAAACAAAAAGACTTGTGTCGCAGGTGTCAAAGAAAGCCAAATCCAATAAAAAGTCATCATAATTACTGCTAAATAAGACATCATAGTTAAAAAGTTCTCAAAGCAACCTCCAACTTTATAATGAATTGGTGATTTTCTCTTTTTCTTATAGAATGGCGCTAGCCACTCTACTCCTTGCTTACTGAAACTATCTTCAACTAGATGCAAAAAATAGCCAATTACTAGCCCAAACCAAAGTGCACTCCAATAATTCTGAGAAGTTAAGTTGTTGATATGAATAGGAATAAATTTATTCATTAAATAATATAGACCACCAGAAAAAATGGCCCAGCCAAGGAAAGAATGAGTAATCCCACGATGTTTAAGAAAAAGACTAAAATTGATCACTGACTTCTTGCTTGCAGAACTGTTATATTCATCAATATCAGGTAAAGAAGCGCCAATCGCAGTCGCAGCCAGAATAATAATGTTGTTAACTGGATCGATCAATAGACGATTAGTTAATAATAAGCTTAGTTCCACGATTGCAATACTGCAAATTCGATGTGACCTAGTTAGCACTTCTTTTCACCCTCTCTAGAACATATATTCTATTTTAACAAAATTCCCACCATAATGGGAACTTGTATACGCCAAGGTATAAAAAAAACTCTAGTTTTGCACTAGAGTTTTTAAGTAATATTATTTCATAGCTTTACATAATTATTTTACTTTTAATTGCTATCTTCTTTTAATATCTTGCTCAATTCTTCTACTCGCTGATCTTCTGGTTTAGCAATAAAAGCATATTCTTCAGTGAGTTGTTTTCCATCTCGCAACAAGAACAACTTTTGTACTTGGTCATCCTCAATATGGGTGGCTGTTTTTTCATTCATAATTAAGTAGCCAGATCCAGATTCAACCATTAAAATTGCTTCTCCTAAGGTTTCAACCGCAAGTAAATCACTATCAACTTGAAGAACATCTTTTAAATAGTGGTATTCACTCTTTTCCTCCTCTACTCCCGCTACCATAATGCAAGGCAAATTCTTTAAATCACTCACTTCAACAGTTTGTTGATATTTATTAAAATTACCCGCTTGCACCAGGGCCACTAAAGCAACCTCATCAACCGGATAAGTAGCTAGTTGCTGATAGATAGTATGCCTTGAATTAACTAAGACTGCATCTAACTCATTGTTTTGAATCTTAACTTCAATCTCATCATATGAAACAGGCTCTAAACTCACCTTTTCGTCTTTATGTAAAGTTTGCCATTTACCTGCTGCCTGTTCCAACTCATGTCTACCTAAATTTTTTAAATATCCAATCTTCATTTTTTCACCTGTATACAAAATAAGACTTTGATCTTTCAACCAAAGTCTTATTTATCTTAATTACTTAGCTTTATCATGAAACGCAATTGTAAAACCATTCTCCCAAACTTCACTTGGAGCAAGATGGTTCATGCCACGTTTATGTTCTAGTTTACCATCACTATCTAAAGTATCTGCAATGCCCCACCATGGTTCAATACAGATATAGTTGCCAGTCTTAGGATATTGTGACCACAAACCCACAAATGGTGCATTTTCCATTTTGACATTAATGTGATAGTCACTCTTATCAGTTCTAATAGAAATCTTGTTAGGTTGCTTTAATTCAAAGACCCAGGCATCATCCTTAAATAATTCATCACTAATTTCAAACATCGAATCAGTTGCGAGCAAAGAACGATTTTCCCAGTCAAGGTATGGTGCCTTTAAAGGAATCTTCACATGGTCCATTGAAGGATCAAACTTAAAGTAGTAATCATTCTTATTCAACCCATTATCAGTTGGTAAATTAAAACCTGGGTGGCCACCAATACCAAAGATCATTTCTTTAGTATCAGTATTAGTTACTGTAAAGTGTTCTTCCAGCAAATTATTCATTAAACTGTAAGATACTCTCAGTTCAAAATCAAATGGATACATTTTTTTAGTATCTTCATTAGAAGTTAGAAGAAAAACAATGTGCTTATCATCTTGTTCTTCAACAGTAAATTGTGCATCCCGAGCAAAACCATGTTGTCCCATATGGTAAGTTTTACCATCATAAGTATATTGATCATCCTTTAAACGTCCAACTACTGGGAATAAAACCGGAGCATGCCGTCCCCAAATTTCGGGATCTGCCTGCCACATGTATTCTCGACCACTATTTACATCTTTAACACTTTGAATTTCAGCACCCTTATCAGAAAGTGTTACTGTTAAAAAATTATTCTTTAATTGATAATCCATAATTTAACTTCTCTTTATCTACTAAAATTACAAAATAAATTTTGTTAAGTCTTTATTAATAATTATATCACTCAATTTTTGATCAACATACTTCTGAGTAATAGTGAATTCACCCATATTCATGTCTGGTCCTTCGTAAAGAACATCTTCAAGTAATTTTTCTAAAATAGTTGCTAAACGACGTGCACCAATATTGTCAGTTCCCTGATTTACTTCAAAAGCTATTTGAGCAATTCGATCAATTGCTTCTTGAGTAAAGACTAATTTAATACCATCAGCCTTAAGAAGTGCAATATATTGCTTCAAAAGTGAGTTTTGTGGATCCTTTAAGATCTTAACAAAGTCTTCTTGAGTCAAGGCATTTAATTCAACACGAATTGGGAAACGTCCTTGCAATTCTGGAATTAAATCGCTTGGCTTACTTTCAGCAAAAGCACCCGCTGCAATGAAGAGGATGTGGTCAGTAGATACAGGACCATACTTAGTTGAAACAGTTGAACCTTCAACAATTGGTAAGATATCTCTTTGTACACCTTCACGAGAAACTTCACCGGAGGTCTTCTTGTTACCAGCAGTGATCTTGTCAATTTCGTCGATAAAGATAATACCATTTTGTTGAGTACGTTCAATTGCACGTTGGTAGAGAGAATCGTAGTTAATTAACTTCTTTGATTCTTCTTGAATTAAAACTTCACGTGCATCTGATACTTTTAATGTACGCTTAACAGTCTTCTTAGGCATTAAGTCGCCCATCAAACTTGACATGTCAATTCCCATTTGGCCCATCATATCGCCCATTGGGTTTACCTTTGGAGCTTGTTCTACTTCGATAGTAACTTCACGATTTTCAAGTAATCCCTTATTAAGTTGATCAGCTACGCTAAGACGTTCATTACGAATATCATCAGTTACCTCTTCATTATCTTGAGGTTGATTCATGTTGAAGTTACCAGAAAGCATTTGCATCATTTGTTGCATGGAATTTTCACGGTTTTCACGCTTAATTCCTGGCACAATTAACTTAACTAGACGATTATTAGCTTTCTTAGTAGCTTGCATTTTAACATGTTCAAATTGATCTTTTTCTTCCATTCGAACTGCTTCTTCAACTAAGTCACGGACCATTGATTCAACATCACGTCCAACGTAACCAACTTCAGTAAACTTAGTTGCTTCAACCTTTACAAAAGGTGCATCAACAATTTTAGCAAGTCGACGTGCAATTTCTGTCTTACCTACACCAGTAGGACCAGCCATTAACATGTTTTTTGGCGTAATATCTTGTTGCATTTGTTTTGGTAGTTGCAATCTACGATAACGGTTATACAATGCAACAGCAACAGACTTTTTAGCTTCGTTTTGGCCAATAATATATTTATCAAGTAATTCTACAATTTGTTTTGGAGTTTTTTCTTCAGTCAAAATAATTCACCTAGATTTCATCAGTAGTAATGTGGTCATCTGTAAACACATCAATTCCGGAAGCAATCTTAACAGCTTCTTTAGCAATTTCACTTGCACTCATCCCATTACTGTGACGAGTCATAGCAATTGCAGCTGCTTGGGCAAAGTTACCACCAGAACCAATAGCTACCACATCTTCATCTGGTTCAAGTACTTCACCATTACCAGAAATTAATAATAAGTCTTTATCATTAAAAGCAATTACCATAGCTTGTAATTTAGCTAAAGTTGGATCTTTACGCCAGCTTTGCGCCATTTCAACGGCAGCTCTACGTAAGTCACCAGAATAAGTTTCAAGCTTTCCTTCAAGCATATCTTGCAAGCTAACTGCATCTGCAACACCGCCAGCAAAGCCGATTACTACTTGATCATGATAAATTCTTCTAATCTTTTTAGCAGTTGCCTTAGCAATAACTTTTTCACCTAAGGTAACTTGACCATCACCAGCGATGGCGGTTTTATTGTTATATCTAACAGAACAAATTGTTGTCATATTATTATGCCTCGTCTTTCTTATCTTTTCTTGGGAAAAATTTTTGATAATCTGCTTGTAAATGCTTCATTGTGACATGGGTATAAATTTGCGTCGTTGATAAAGATTCATGGCCTAAAAGCTCCTGCACACTCCTTAGGTCTGCTCCATTATTGAGCATTTCGGTTGCAAAAGAGTGTCTAAGCATATGGGGATGAACCTTTCCACCAACTCCAGCTTTAATAAAAACTTGCTGCATAATATATTCAATTCCGCGGCCCGTTAACTTTTGTCCTCGGTTATTTAAAAATACATAGCCTCGATCTTCATTTTTACCTAGTAGAGCAGGTCGACTTTCATCACAATATTCTTTTAAAGCATTGGCCGCATCTTTTCCAAAAGGAACATAGCGGTCTTTATTACCCTTCCCATGAACTAAGATAATCTTTAAATCAAAATCAATCTGATCTAGCTTTAAAGATGCCATCTCACTTAAACGCATCCCAGTCGCATAAAAAAGTTCAAACATCGCACGATTTCTTACTACCAACTTTTCATGACCAGCAAGACTATCAAAGACTTGCCGCATTTCTTTTTCATAGAAAAATTGGGGTAATTTTTTTTCGCCTAATCTTAAACTAATTGTCTGCATTGGATCATTATCTAGCACTTCCCGCTTAACAAGAAAGCGATAAAAAGATCTTAAGCTCGACATTTTACGCGCTTGAGTAGTCCTTGACCTATTTTGCGTCGCTAAGTTTTGTAAGAAAATTTCAACATCGCGACTTTTCACTTGATTCCAGCCGCTAAAGCCTCCATTTTCTTTAAAAAATTCCTTAGCTTCAATCAGGTCGTTTAAGTAAGAGTTTACAGTATTTTTACTATAATTACGTTCATAGTTCAAGTAATCTTGAAATTGTTTGATTAATTTATCATTTTCTTTAGACATTATTAATCAAGCTTCTTCTCTTCCTTAAAGGCTTCAAGATCTTTCAATGCTCGTTTAGAAATTTCTAAGTGTCTTTCTTGCTTGTTTCTTACCTTGTAATCTAATTTTGGCAAGAGAGCATATGAAGCATTCATTGGTTGGAAATGCTTTGCGCTAGTGGTTGTGATGTAGTTGGCCATAGAACCCAAGGCAGTTGACTTAGGAAAGACTAAGGTTTCTTCTCCTAAAGCTTCTCTAGCTGCATTAATTCCGGCAACTAAACCAGAACCGGCACTTTCAACATAACCTTCTACCCCTGTCATTTGTCCTGCAAAGAAGAGACCAGTTTGCTTTCTGGCTTCATAATTTGCATTCAAAACTTCAGGACTAGCAATATAGGTGTTGCGGTGCATTTTACCATAGCGAACAAATTTTGCATTTTCAAGACCTGGAATCATTGAAAAGACTCTCTTTTGCTCACCATATTTTAGATGAGTTTGGAAACCAACGATGTTATACATTGTGCTAGCTGCATTATCTTGACGCAATTGCACAACTGCATAAGGAGTTTTTCCGGTCTTAGGATCTTCTAAACCAACTGGTTTAAGTGGGCCAAAGAGCATTGTCTTTTCTCCTCTTTTGGCCATTACTTCAATTGGCATACATCCTTCAAAAACATTCTTATCTTCAAAACCATGTAAGGTAGCTGTCTCGGCCCCAACTAAGTTTTTGTAGAAATTGTAAAACTCTTCTTTAGTCATTGGACAATTCAAATATGCAGCTTCACCCTTGTCATAACGTGATTTTTTATAAACAATATCACGATTAATTGAGCTAGCTGCCACAATTGGAGCAGCTGCATCAAAGAAATGAAGTGAATCAGTACCGCAGAACTCCTTAATCTGTTCTGCTAGTATATCTGAGGTTAATGGACCAGTCGCAATGATCGTGATCCCATCCTTTGGAATCTCAGTGATTTCTTCCTCATGAACATGAACATTTGGCAAGCCCTTCAAAGTTTTAGTTACAACTGCACTAAACTTATCTCTGTCAACAGCCAAGGCTCCGCCAGCAGGTACTGCAGTTTCATCAGCTGCTTTCATAATTAAGGAATCCAGCTGCCGCATTTCTTCTTTTAATAAACCAACAGCATTTGACAGTTGGTTAGATCTCATTGAGTTAGTACATACTAATTCTGCAAAGTTTGCAGTTTCATGAGCAGGCGTATTTTTCTTAGGTCGCATTTCATATAAATCTACTTCAATGCCACGCTTAGCTAATTGCCATGCAGCTTCACTTCCTGCAAGACCTCCGCCAATTACGGTTACATTCTTTACCATGCAATCTTTCCTTTCTGCTCGACTCTTTCAAGTCTATATAAAAATGATATCATTAAACCGCTTTCGTTTTAATGATATCATTGATTTTTATTATAATTTAATTTTCTTCTGGTTCTTCACGGTAATCACCATTTGGACAAAGGATTACTAGTCCTTTCTTGTTCTTCTTTTGAACTAAGAAGTGACCATCATTTGGACAATTACGACCAATTGGTTGATCCCATGAAACAAAATCACAATCTGGATATCGTGAACAGCCATAGAATTTACGGTTGCGTTTTGATTTCTTTTCGATAACTTCGCCCTTACCACACTTAGGACAAGTTACGCCAATCTTCTTAACGATTGGTTTAGTATTACGACAATCTGGGAAGCGTGAGCAAGCATAGAACTTACCATAGCGTCCCATTTTGATAACCATTGGCGCTCCACAAATATCACAGTTAAAGCCTGCAGGTTCGTCTTTAATTTGAACCTTTTCAATTTGTTGGTCGGCTTTATCTAACTCTTTAGAAAATGGCTTGTAGTATTCATCAACTACTTTAATCCAGTTCTTCTTCCCTACTTCAACCCCATCTAGGTCATTTTCAAGTTGAGCTGTAAAGTCGACATTAACAATGTCAGGGAAAAATTCTTCAATTAACTTATCTACGATTTCACCTAATTCTGTAGGTACAATTGATCTACCTTCAAGTTTTACATAGTAACGTTTTTGAATGGTATCAATTGTTGGTGCATAAGTTGATGGACGACCAACGCCGTTTTCTTCAAGAGCACGAACTAAACTAGCTTCTGTATAACGTGCAGGTGGTTGAGTAAAGTGTTGACGATCATCAGTCTTCTTAAGCTTAACCTTATCGCCTTCATTTAACTCAGGAAGTTCATTACTCTTTTCTTTTTGGTTATCGTATACCTTCGTAAATCCAGCAAATTTAAGTTTTGAGCCAGTTGTTCTGAAGGTTACATCATTTTGCTCAATATCAGCTCTAACTGTATCGTAAACAGCTGGAGTCATTTGACTAGCAATAAATCTTGACCAAATTAAAGTATATAGTCGATATTCTTCGGTTGTTAAATACTCTTTTACAGAAGCTGGAGTTCTAAAAGCTGAAGTAGGACGAATTGCTTCATGGGCATCTTGAGCATCTGCATCATTTTTAAAATGTTGTGGCTTAACTGCTGCGTAATTTTCACCATATTCTTCATGAATAAATTTTGAAGCTTCGTGCTTTGCAACATTGGCAATACGCTTTGAGTCAGTACGCATATAAGTAATCAAGCCGACAGATCCCTTACCAAGGTTCACACCTTCATAAAGAGATTGGGCAATTCTCATTGTTCGACGAGTTCTGTAGCCTAAGCGCTTGTTTGCTTCTTGTTGCATAGTTGAAGTGGTAAAAGGAGGAGCAGGTTGGCGTCTTCTTTCCTTTTTAACTACTTTTGTAACCTCAAAGTTTTTTCTCTTATCAATTCGCTTTAAAACATCTTGAACTGCTTCGTTATTTGGCAACTCTTGCTTTTTGCCTTTAATGCCATAAAAAGCACCCTTAAACTTTTCTGAGCCCTTTTCAAAATCAGCATCAATAGTCCAGTACTCTTCTGGCTTAAAGTTCTTGATTTCATTTTCACGATCAATTACTAACTTCAAGGCAATGGATTGAACACGTCCAGCTGACAAGCCTTTCTTTACCTTTTGCCACAAGATCGGACTAATTGAATAACCAACCAAACGGTCTAGGACACGACGAGCTTGTTGCGCATCAACAATATCCATATCAATAGTTCTTGGATTCTTAAAGGCATTCTTAACAGCATCTTTAGTAATTTCGTTAAAAGCAACGCGGTTATGTTCTTTTGGATCTAAATTTAATGCATGAGCGACATGCCAAGCAATCGCTTCTCCTTCTCGATCCGGGTCGGAAGCAAGATAAACATATTTTGCTTTTTTAGCTTCGCTCTTTAATTCTTTAATCGTATCGCCTTTTCCACGAATGGAGATATATTTTGGTTCATAGTCATGTTCTACATCAACTCCCATTTGAGACTTGGGTAAATCACGAATATGGCCTTTTGAAGCGATAACATGATAATTTCTTCCTAAATATTTTTCAATTGTCTTAGCCTTATGAGGAGACTCGACAATAACTAAATTCTTTTTATTTTTTCGTTTAGTAGGCATAGAATGCCCCTTCCTTGCACAATTTCTACCAAATTCTAAAATACCAAAAATTTTACTCTTGTCAACTAAAGCAAATTTTTAAAATCAGCATTAACCAATGGATAAGCACCAGCGGCAATTAGCTCATTAGGGCCTTCTGACAAAGGACTTGAGACTGGTCCCGGAACTGCAAAAATATTGCGATTTTCTTCTAAAGCAATATTTGCAGTAATTAAGGAGCCCGATCTTTTTCTAGCTTCAGTCACAATAATATTTTTGCTTAAGCCCGCAAGTATTCTATTGCGCTCTGGAAATCTATAAGGCCTTGGAGGAGTATCCGGTAAATATTCACTAATCAATAGTCCCTTGGCCATAATTTCTTCCTGGAGCATTTTGTTTTCTTGCGGATAAAAATGGTTGAGTCCATTTCCAATTACGGCAATTGTCTTACCATTATTTTTTAATGTTTCTTGATGAGCAATTCCATCCACTCCGCGTGCTAAGCCACTAGCAATAACAAAATCTTGCTGTATCAGCTGCGGAATTAATTGTTTTAAGACAAAACGACTATAATTTGTCGGCTGTCTTGCGCCAACTATAACTGTAATCTCCTTTTTAAGCAAGGATAAATCTCCTCTAGTAAAAAGAAGTGTTGGTGCATTATACATTTCACGGAGTGCATTTGGATAGATTGTATCAAAAATAGTGATAACATCACACTGTAATTCAATTCTTTCAATCCAAGAATTAAACTTATCATTTTTCATTGCAGCTAAAACAAGATTTTGGATATTTGATTTTAATGATAAACTCTCTATTTTGTCAACTGTTACTTCTTCACCAGCAGTAAAATTTGCTGCAATTTTTCCTATAGTAGTAATGCCAAGACCTTGCTGTAATTTTAACCTTAAACAAAATTCTTTCAAATTCATATAAATAAAACCTCCACTATCATGTACGCAAAAGTGAAGGTTTATTTTTTAATTATTTTTCGTATTCACTAACTGGAGCAAAAGATCTCCGATGAATCGGGGTTGGACCGTATTTTTTAAGAGCCTCCATGTGCTCACGGGTTCCGTAGCCTGCATTATGTTTAAAATCATATTCTGGATAGAGCTCACCATAAGCATCCATTAAGTTATCCCGAAACACCTTAGCTACAATACTAGCGGCAGCAATTGAATTAGACTTAGCATCCCCATGAATTAATTTAACTTGGGGAATGTTTAAAGGTACATTCATCGCATCAACTAATAAGGCATCAGGCTTTACTTTTAGACCTTGAACAGCATGAGCCATTGCTACACGATCTGCTTCATAAATATTAATCTGATCAATTACATCATTATTAGCTAAGCCGACACTAACACTGACAGCTTTTTCTAGAATCTTTGGAAAAAGCGCCTGTCTCTTCTTAGGTAATAATTTTTTTGAGTCATTAACATCAATTAAATCAAAATCATGTGGCAAAATAACCGCAGCTGTAACTACAGGCCCAGCAAGGGGTCCACGCCCTACTTCATCAACCCCGGCAACAAGTTGATCCTTTTGCCAAAATTCTTTTTCATAAGAAAAACGGGATTGAAATTGAGCTAATGCCTTAGCATATTTAGCTTGTCTTTTTTCATAGCTAATTAAGAGCTTTTGGACACCCTTTCGTTCATCAGCTTTTAATTCTTCTAACTGCTCTTTACTTACTTCTCCTTGAAGTAAGTTTTTTATTTCAGTAATCGTCATCTAAGATCGAACGTAATCCTTCCCAATTTTCCCTTACGTAAGCGTTGAAGCATAAAGAGTGAAAACTTATCATAGTCATCTCGCATACCGTATTTATTGGTCATTGCTAACAATAAATCTGGATTAGACATACTGTCCATCTCTTCACTTGAAATTCGTGCAAATTTAACAAGATCATCGCGATAATTTTGCTTCAAAAATTCAATCACAAATAAGGCAACGTCATCGGGATGAAAAATATCCGCCTTAATTGCCCCGCAAGCTGCTAATTTGTAACCTACTTCTTGATCAGAAAACTTAGGCCACAAAATCCCTGGTGTATCTAAAATCTGAACATTAGTCTTTGTCTTTAACCAACTCTGTCCACGTGTTACACCAGGCTTATCACCAACAATTGCAGCATTTCTTCCAACCATACGATTAATAATAGTAGATTTACCACAGTTTGGAATTCCTGCAATAGCTACTCGAATCATTGGATTTGATGCACCTTTTGCAATTAATTTATCTGTCTTTTCCTTACCAGCCAACTTAATAATTTTAAATAGACTAGTCATATTTGTAGTATGCTGGGCATCCATCGAAATCACGAAGTTACCCTCATCTTGATAATAACGGGTCCATTTTTTAGTTTGAATTGGATCAGCCAAATCAGCCTTATTTAAAACAATAATATGCGGTTTCTTCTTTGTTAATTGTCCAATCATTGGGTTACGAGAAGAAACTGGTAAACGCGCATCTAAAACTTCAATTAAGACATCAATCAGGTCTAGATTATCTTCTAACTGATTTTTAGCCTTATTCATATGTCCTGGATACCATTGAATAGTTGCCATTTTAATCCTCCATATCCTTTAGATTTAAACTCATTGCCTTCTTTAAAGCAGAATTATCATCTTGCAGTTTTTGTGCAACTGCTAAATAAAGTTGCGCTTGTACTTGCCCATTTACTATACCATCTGCTGTCAAGCCATGGGCTTTTTGAAACTCAATAACCGCATTCTTAGTTTTATAATCAAAAACTCCTGTAACATACTTTGGCATATAACCTAAGGCAGTCAAGTATTGCTGCAGAGTTGCCACATCAACACCAGTCATTGATTTCTTCAAAATACTCATACTTTGGAATTGAGGTAGTTTAGCTAAAGAAGATTCAGGAACAGGATAGGTTGGCTTTAGCCCCTTTTGGTTGATCCAAGTTCCATTTGGAGTAAGCCACTTAGCAATTGTATATTTATATTCAGAATCTTGCGTCTGCCCTACTTCCTGCACTGTTCCCTTACCATAGCTTGTTTGACCGACAGAAACTGCCCGGTGATTTTGAACAAGAGCTGCGGTAAAGATTTCACTAGCACTAGCTGTATTTGCATTAATTAAAATAATTGGCTTTAGGTTTGTATGGTAGCCCCCAGAAAGCTTTTTATCAGAGCGAATAACTTCTTTTTGCTTGCGGTCCTGATATTGCATAATAATTTTATTATTTGGCAAGAAATACGATGCAGACTTCAAAGCAGCATCCATTGCGCCACCAGGATTATCCTGTAAGTCAATAATTAACTTAGGATATTTTTTAGTATTAATTGACTTTAAAGCACTCTTTAAATCTTTAGCGGTATTAATATCAAATTGTGTAATTGTAATAATTGTTGCGTTACCTTCAGTTCGCTTAGTTAAGCTAGATTGGGAGATTTTAGCGCGCTTTAAGGTAACGTTGAAAGTAGAATTAGCACGTCTAAGTTTCAAGGTAACTTTTGTACCAATTTTTCCTCTAACTAAAGGAGCTATTTTACTAAACTGAGCTGCACTTACTTTTTTATTATTAACAGCAACAATCTCATCGCCAGGTTTAATAGTACTTTTTGAAGCTGGAGAATCAGCAACAATAGAGTCCACAACAACTTTATTGTTGCGTACTGCCATCTGAATACCTACTCCGCCAAAGCTCGAACCCTCTAAAATATTATTAACTTGTTCTTGGTTTGCCCCACTTAATCCCTCAGAAAAAGGATCATTAAGACTATTAAGCATCCCGTTAATTGCCCCTTGGCGCAACGTTTGTGGTGAGACTTTTTTATAATATGAACCTTGTAATTGCTCATACACTTTTTCAACTTGATAAAAAGGTGACTTTAGTTCCTTAACTTCCATAATTCCAAAGGTCAAACCTGCACCAATTGCCGCACCAGCTATACCAGTTAACAAAAATTGAGCATATTTGGGAAGATGCTTCTTTTTATTATTTGAAATTTCTTTATTTTGATGAGAATTATTTGGTTCTATTTCTGCCATATTAGCCTCAGTTCATATTATCTAAATATAATTGATATGCCTTGTCAAAAACGCTCATGCTTGGTAAATAACCAGCATTTAATTCTAAATATTCTGACAATTTTTCATAGTCTTCTTCTTGTTTTGGAAAAGAACTGTCATGTTGAGCATTGTTAGCAAATTCAGCAATATCATCTAAAGAGTCAGGATTTCTTTGAGTCATTAAAAAACGATAAAAGCTCTCACGATAAGCCATTAAAAGTCCTCCGTTGTGTAGAATACTGCATAAGCACCACTACCAGCATGAGTTGCAATAATTGGACTAGTAACACGAGTTAACACTTTAATATCAGGGTTAATTTCTTTAATTTTATTAGTCCAAACTTCCATATCTTCAGGCGTATCAACATAAGAAATTGCTACTTCTTTGATATCTTGTTTATGTTCTTCAATATCTTTTAAAACACGTTTATTAAAGTTCTTAGAAAACTTCTTTCCGCGGCCTTTCTTAGCAACGTCTAAATTTCCACCTGGCATATGCAATTCAATTCTAATATTTAGTAAAGTAGCAATTTTACCAGCTAGTGGTCCAAGACGTCCACCTTTAATCAAATTATTTAGGTTAACTACCATCATCTGTAATTTTTGTTTCTTTTTAAGGTCTCCAACATGATTTACAATTTCTTCAAGACTCTTGCCTACTTGCGCATCTTTAGCAGCGGCCAGCACTTGATAAGCTTCTGCACGATCAGTTAGTTCAGAATCAATTAAAGTTACTTCTTTAGTCTTTCCAATTATGTCAGCAGCCTGTCTAGCAGCTTCAATTGTCCCGCTTAAAGAACGAGCAAGAAAAATTCCTACTACTTGGCTTCCATCGGCAGTTAATTCTTTAAATACTTTTTCAAAAATTCCAATTGATGGTTGACTTGTCTTTGGTAATTCTTCAGACGCATCCATCTTCTTTACAAATTCTTCTCGACTGATGTCAATGCCATCTGTGTAAGTCTTACCATCGATAGTAATAGTTAATGGAACGACTGTAATATCGTATTTATCAATTTCTTCAGGAGTTAATTGAACTGAGGAATCAGTTACTACTTTAATCTTAGCCATTCTAAGTGCTATCCCCTATTCTTCTATAATTATTATTCTATGTTAGAATTTATTAAGTACAATCTCAAGTATATCAAAAATACAAAAATGAGTTAAAATTTATTAAATAGATTATAAAGTTATTATATAAGGCGGAATAAATGAATGTCTTTTAAACAATTGTGGCAAGAACCTAAAAATCGGTCTAAAACCTATAACATTTTGAACAACATTTTTAGTGCTATTACTCATGGAATTGGCTTTGGACTGGCTGTTGCAGGATTGGTAGTTCTAATTGTGAAAGCTGCCCATACAGGAAGTGCCCTGAGGGTAACAGCCTTTACTCTTTATGGCTCTAGTTTGGTTATCCTTTATCTTTTTTCAACACTCTATCATAGTTTGATTTTTACTCGAGCTAGGCGAGTGTTTCAAATATTCGATCACTCTTCAATTTTTATTTTAATTACTGGAACCTACACTCCTTATACCTTAGTCGCAATTGGCGGTGTAAAGGGATGGGTAATGTTTGGTATTATTTTAGCCCTGGCCATTTTTGGTATTTTATTTTATATCTTTAATCAGGGAAAACATGTTGTTTTAGATACTATCCTTTACGTATTAATGGGCTGGATTGTAATTATTGCTTCCAGTACCCTTTACCCAGTTCTTGGGCCAACTGGATTTTGGCTCTTAGTCTGGGGCGGAATTGCCTATACTGTCGGTGCCATCTTATTTTCAATGCGCGGCGTCCCCTACATTCATGTGATTTGGCACATGTTTGTTTTATTAGGTTCAATTCTGATGTATTTTTCAATTCTATTTTATGTTTAAAAAAAGCAGACAGTGAAAACAATTATCACTGTCTGCTTTTTTAGTTAATGATTTAAAGAAATAAATTCAGTAATCGCTGCCTCGTTATTACTAATTAATCCCTCTAAAACGGCTTTTTTGATTTCTTCTAATAAAAGCCCAACTCTTGGTCCAGCTGGGATACCATTTTTTAATAAAAAGTGCCCATCTACTACTAGGTCACGATTATTCTTAATTGGTAATGCTTCGTAACTATCAACCAAGGTACTCCCATTGATTGGTTGGCCCAAAATATGAGCTAAATCGATTGTTGAAACAATTGTTTCTAAACCAGCTTTATACAGATCATAATTACTTGGAGCATGCGAACTAATTAAGTCAAAGAAAGCAACAATATCAGCTACTTGACGCTCCATTGCATTAGAATTCTTCCACATCCGCATAAAGTGAGGAATCTTGTCATTTGGTAATTTTAGTAAAATAATCATCAAAGCCCATAGATTAGCTTCATTAGTAGGGCTAAAATTAAGTTGAGGATAAAGAGCTAAATTCTCTTTTTTACCCCTAAAACCAGGTACTTCTTCTGATAAACCAGTATCTAAAAAGATTTGGAATGCCTTTTGGCTGCCAAGAGCAATACCCATTTTTACGAATTCATCTCTGATACGTTCAACAGAAATTTTACTTAGTAACTCATGATTGTCACTAATTGCCTGTTCTGTTTCTGGTTCAAGCGTAAATTGCAATTGACTCATAAATCGAACTGCACGCATCATTCTCAAGGCATCTTCATGAAAACGATTCTCAGCTTTTCCAACTGCACGAATCAAATGCTTTTCTAAGTCACCTAGTCCGTCAAAGTGATCAATAATATTACCATCTACGTCCATTGCTAGAGCATTAATAGTGAAATCACGCCGCTTTAAATCTTCTGATAAGTTTTGGACAAAAGTTACATGGTCGGGTCTACGAAAATCTTGGTAGCCAGATTCTGTTCTGAAAGTCGTAATTTCATAGCTTTCACCCTCATAAAGAACAGTGACGGTTCCGTGCTTAATTCCAGTATCAATTGTTTTCTTAAAAATTTGCTTAATTTCCATCGGATAGGCGCTAGTTGCAATATCGACATCATGAATGTGCCGATTTAAAAGCAGATCTCGCACACTCCCGCCGACAAAATAGGCCTCATACCCCGCCTCATTAATCTCTTTTAAAACTGGAAGCGCGGCAGTAAAAACTTTAGGTAAATTATTAATCTTCATATATTCCCTATTCCCCTTAATTTTCACACGTCTTAATATAGAAAGAAGGAAGTAACATGACTAAATTATTTAATAAACAACTCTTTAAACAAATCTTCTTTATTACTCTAGGCTGCAGCATATATGCCTTTAGCTTAGATGCCATCAGCATCCCTAACAAACTTGCTGATGGCGGGATTAGTGGTATTGCCCTTTTACTTCGGTATTGGTTCCACATCAATCCAGGTTTATCTACGTTACTTCTAAATATCCCCCTAATTATAATCGGATATCGCTTTATGGGCAAACGGCTCCTTGCCTTGACAATCTGGGGTACACTTTGTCTATCCTTCTTCTTATCCTTTTGGCTTCATCTTCCTATTATAAACCAATTAAATTTAGACCATGATCTTTTTATTGCTGGTGTACTAGCAGGTTTGTTTTCTGGTGTTGGAATCGGTATTGTATTTAAATACGGCGGAACCACAGGTGGAACAGATATTATTGCGAGAATTTTAGACTTAAAATTAGGAATTCCGGTTGGAAAATCTTTACTCGCTCTTGATGCATTTGTATTAACGATTTCTCTTAGTTATCTTGATATTAAGCATATGATTTATACTTTGCTAGCTAGTTTTGTTTTAGCTAGAATTACTGATTCTATTCAAGCTGGTTCTTATGCTGCACGGGGATTGTTTATTATTTCTGATAAATATGAACAGATCGCTAAAATGATTGATGTTCAGCTAGATCGAGGATATACCTTCATAAATGCAGAGGGTGGATTTGATCGATCAGCTAAAAAAATCATTTACTGTGTAATTTCACCACGTGAAATTAGTCAGGTTAAAGAATTAATCTTGCGTGAAGATCCTAATGCCTTTGTTTCAGTTATCGATGTTCATGAAGCACTAGGTCAAGGCTTTACTTATGAAAGAAAAAAGAGACATATTTTCTTCAGAAAATAGTAGTTTATGGAGGAAGAAACTAGTTGGTGCTAGTTTCTTTTTTTATCTTTAAAAGCAAAATAGTTTGGAGTTAACTCCAAACTTTTGTCTATCAACTATAGCGCCCTATTTTACATCAATTAAAAAACGAGTCACTATACTTCACAATTTACATTGGCCTATTTTTCATTTTGACCTTAATAAAAAGATAGCAAAAAACTACCGACTTTAAGTTAAAAATCGGTAGTTTTTATTTTTGCGCCCGTTTTTCGGTCGAAACAATGGTCGATTAGCTAATCAACCGTTTTAAATGCGTGCGAAAAAATTTTTAATGATAGTCTCAATCTTTCAAAAACGATACTATTTTACTTTCTTCAAGGCCTTACGTACCGCTTCACTGATCGCACGACTAGTTGCTGAAGCACCAGATACCGCATCAACATCTGGCTTATTTTCTTTAACAATCCTCTCTGGAATAACCTTCAAGGCCTTCTTGCCGACATCTTCACTTTCATGGTTTTGCATTACTTCAACATTCTTAATTCCATTGTCGTAAGTAACCCGAACTACAAGCTTGCCACCAATACCAGCATTTGATTCACCAAGATATTGGTCCTTACCAAGCTTGATATCTTTAACCTTATCGCCATCAACTAGTTCGTTAATTCCATTGTACTGATCGGACGCTTGCTCTTGAATTGGGTCAGTTACTTTTGCAGCTTCTTCACCAGCGATCTTACCAAAGATTAAGCATTCAGCTAAGTTGCCACCACCTTGGTACTTATTAGCGTTAATGCCACCTAATTCACCGGCACCAAATAAATGAGGAATTGGATTATTATTAATATCTATAATCTCAGCCTTAGTATTTCTTTCTGGACCACCCTGAGTATTCAAAACATTATAAGCCATCTTAATTGCATAAAATGGACCTTCATCAGAAAATGCAGTCATTGAATCAATACTTCGACCAAACTGATCGTCATGGCCATTTTCTACAAAACGGTTAAACATCTCTACTTGTTGTTTCAATCCATCCGCATTAACTTCAATCTTATCTGCTAATTCTTTAAGTGAAGCAGCTTTAATTAGCTTTTCATTAAATTTATCATATGGGATCTTTCCAGACTCAATCTTTTCGTATTGCTTTTGATCAAAAACAATATAAGGCTTTTCATGAGAACGTGGTACACGCCAAGCACCATGATCAAAAATATGACCATGGCGATTTGGTGTTGTTTCATCAAAGTAGCGCTTGCCGTCATCTACAACCATAAAAATACTGCCATGGTTAAGCTCTGGCCAACTTAAAAATAGTTCAGATCTTTCACCTTCAGGAGTCGCAAATGATAGACCATGTAATAAGCCTAGTGATTCGTAATTATCCATGTGCCACATTTTAGCTCCAACTTCTTGCGCCATGGAAATGCCGTCACCCTTGTTGTAAATAGTACCAAGTGGAGCTAATTTTGGTGCATCCAAATAGTTTTGAATCATTTCCTTATTATTTTCAAAACCACCGGTGGTCAAGATAACCCCTTTTCTAGCTAAAACATTAATTTTTTGTCCCAGCTTTTCAATTTGAACCCCTTTAATAACTTTAGAAACAGGATCTTGAATTAAATGTTTTGCACGAGCTTCGTACCAAACATCAATCTTATCTTTACGGTCTAAAATTTTTTGACGCAGCAACTTCCAAAGTGCGGCATCAAACCAGCCATTATGAACCAGAGTATAATCGTGAGCTTCGTGTCCTTTTAGCTCAGGATATTCTTGACAAACACTTGCTCGATAAGCTGCTGGAATTTTCTTGAATTCGTTAATAAAGCTAACTGGTTCAACACCCAAATAATTCTTTACGTATTCCCGCATGTTACACATTCCCTGTACGTAAGTATCAACCATGTCTTCTGGTAAGTCCATGGGATGTGTTAAACCTAAGTAATATTCTTTAAGCTCATCAAAGTTAGTTCCTGTTCCAAGCAATTGAGCTGAATAACGGGTATTGCCGCCTTCATGACCATAAGGCGCAATATCAACAAGCAATACGTTAGCGCCATTATCAGCGGCAAAGCGAGCAGCGGTTGCACCTGCTCCACCAAAACCTAAAACAACTACATCATAATTTGCCTTCCAGTCAATAACTGGATTCTTTGTTTTATCTTCCATAATGAATCCCTCTTATTTTTTGTTATCGCTTACAATAATAATTATAGGATTTTAGAAGATTTTTGTATAATAATTAGAAGCATGAAGTTATAACAATGTTATTTAATTTTAGATAAAAAAATATTCCTTTGAAACCGTAAATCGGCAAAGGAATATTTTTTCTTGATCTTATTTTTGTTTTAGTTCTTCTAGTTCTTTCTTTAATTCATAATTTTGTTTTTCGATATCTGTTAATTTCTTCATTATCTGATCTAATTGATCATTTTTATCATTATTTTCTTCTCTAACAAAATAAGTCATAATAGAACTTGTAAGCATCCCGATTTGCGTGCGATTAATTATTTTTCGCCCGTTTTCAATCAAAAATAAGCTCTTCGCGATTTTATCTACTTACTGTGAATTGCTAGTGTTCAAAAAAGTCATCGTCAATGTCATATAATTCATAAGTTTGACTAACTTGTACTCCCACTTTATATTGGATCATCAAGTTAGTAAGCATTTCACCATCAACTAAAGCAATATTTAACTGCTTTGCTGCTTCTTTGGCATCCTTAGTAAATGAAGAGGTAGTAATAAAGACTCCACGATCAGCTTGTTTTCGCCGTAATGCTCCGAAAAAGCTATTAATCTCTGGACTACCAACAACATTATTTTCTGCATATCTTTTTACTTGAATATATACACTACGCAATCCTAACGGATCCTGATTAATAATGCCATCAATTCCCCCATCATTAGATTTTTGCGTTACTACGGATTGGCCGTTTGTTCCTTTGTAGCCCATCGCATTTAAAAGTTTTACCATCATTTCTTCAAATTGATACGGATCAGTCTTTCGCAATTTTGCAATCAGGGCTTCTGAAAGATCACTGTTTTGCTTTTCAAACCAATCACTAATTTGTTTTTCGTTTAATTCAAAGGTTTGATCTTCTGTAATTTCGTTGTCAAATTCTTTTTTACTCTTTATTTTCTTTTGATGATCTAAATAAGCTGGCTGTGAGTGAATATATTCGCGTGTAATGTTTAACCCATATTTATTCAAAGCACCTTGTCCAAGACTAGTAATATGATACAAGCCTCTTTTAGGTGCAGTTAATAAACCCGAAATTTTCAAATCACTCAAAGCCCAGTTAACTCGGTCTGCCGCTACTAAATCATGGTATTTTGACGAATACCGTAATGTCATAAGTTCTTCTGGCAAGTTGATTTCATTTAAAACGCTTTGTATTAATTCCTGTCTTTTCCAGATATTTTTAGTACTTGCAACTTGTAAAATAGGCCCTAAAAAAGCATCCCAAGTTGGCATTCCATTATCACTGTGTTTTAAAGTTTTGTAGTCTATCATCGAATTTTCCTAATAGCATTTAAATCAATCATTCATTTTAATATTTTTAAAGCAAAAATCAAAAATATACACCACTTAATGATTTCGATAATATACTTTAAATTTATATTGATTTTAATATTCATCTTTATCCTCTTTTTTATTTACCAAACTTTTTTCTAAAAAATTAAATATTGATTTTTGTTCTTCTTCTTCTCGTTGAATTCTTAGTCCCTTTCTTTTCATAAAGACTCTATATACTTCCCCTATTCGTTTTTGTTCATGTATAGGGATTAATGGAATATCTAAGTTTTTAATATTTAATTGGGTACTTCTTTTTAACACTGTTCCTTCCATCAAAGCGTATAATTGTTTTTTTATAATTTGACTATCATTAAATAGATAGCAGAGATACCATGTATCTAATTGTTCAGAATCTTTAATAATAATTTTTATACTTGATTGAGTCAGAATTTTTCCCTCATTTAAAGGCGACACAATGGTTGCTTCGTTTGTTGTAACGTTGATCACAAAATCACCTGCTGTTACAAACTCATCATCTAGCGAAACTTTTGAAGTATGTGGTCGATATCCTCTAAGAAGATCTTTATCCGCATATTCCTTTAAATAATAGTGAACATTCCTCCTTTTTTTTAATTCTCTACTATTTAAACCTACTTTTGTATCAATTAACTTTTCTAATCTCATACTCTTCTCCAAGAACTTTTATTGATGTTCATATTAATAATACCATTTTTCAACACAATTGCTACATTTTTATTGAACATCAAACCACATTCTTTTATTTAATTGATAATATTTCGATTGGGAGCAACGTAAGTTGGAAAAAATGGTGAATTTCTTTTCTGGTTTAACGTATCATCCACATGATGTTCGAAATAATGGTTGTTTTGTCATTAGGTCATCTAATATACAGAATAATCAAATTGTCTCTGCTGATGATGTATTTGTTAATAGAAGTATTGTTAATGTACCTAATGTAGAGCAAGGAGATATTATAGTAGTCGTACGTAACGGTTCGCGAAAGTTAATAGGAAAACATGCTCGAGTTCTAAGCAAAATGTCTAATACTGTCATTGGAGCTTTTATGACAGGATTACGTAGTGATGATAATGGTTATATTAATGCGTTATTAGATAGTGATCAGTTTCAAAAAGAAATTTATAAAAACTTGGGATCGACCATTAATCAAATAACTACTGGTGAATTTAAAAAAATGAATTTTATGGTTGCTAAGGAAAGCGAAAATAAGAAAATTGGTAAATTTTTTAAACTAGTAGATAATCTTATTTCCCTTCAGCAACGAAAATTAGAGCAGTTAAATTTATTAAAACAGGCTATGTCACAGCAAATATTTACCAATAAAAAATTCCCTAAAATTAGATTTAAAAATTTTACGAGCATTTGGAAAGACTATAAATTTGAAGATATTTTTGCCGAGTTTTCTGTAAAATCTAAAAGAGAAAATGAATTTAGAATTTTTTCAAGTACAAATAATGGTATGGAAATTAGAACAGGTCGAGTTTCTGGAGGCTCTAATATAGGCTACAAAATAATCAATGATGGTGATATTGTTTTATCACCTCAAAATCTTTGGTTAGGGAATATTAATTTAAATGATATTGGAATTGGTTTAGTATCTCCTAGTTATCATACCTTTAAAATTATTAATATTAATCCTCTTTTTATTAAACCTCAGTTACATTCAAAGCAGATGTTATTTAAATACAAGATGGCCTCAATACAGGGAGCAAGTGTGGTTAGAAGAAATCTAGATATGAATGCATTTAGTAAAATAACTTTAAAAGCACCTACAAATGAATTAGAACAAGGCAAGATAGCTATCTTCTGTTCTTATATTGAAAAAATAATTGGCTTCCAGCAAAAAAGAATCAATTATTTAATTACTCTAAAAAAAGCACTTCTTCAAAATATGTTTGTTTAATACATACGAACATATTTTTAGCTTAAAATCTAAAATTATATGAATAATTTTTGCAAAAGAGAACGTTTTATCTTTTTTAATTTATTTATCGTGATGCTTTGATTACTAGTAAATCGATCTATTAATTCAAAAATAGCAGAAATTTTATTTTGTTCTTCTAAAGAGGGAGCATTTATTCTAAATACAGTAGTGAAGTCTTTAATTACATGAGGAATATTAGGAGTACGATAATTTTTAAATATTTTTTCTTGAGACTTCTGTAAGTATTGAAAAAGGTATTCGCCTGAATACTTGGGTTTAAAAGTTTTAAGAGTTGAACCTAAAGCTCCACTAAAGCCATGATACACTTTACCTGCAAGTGAACCATCCCATAATATTATCGTATCATCAATATAAACATCAGTAGGAGCATCTACTGTAGAAGGTGTTCCGCCATTTAAATAGGATGTATCTAAATAAATAGAACGATTACCAACCATTTCAGCTTTTGCTTTTCCTTTTATGGTTTTAGTAATAAAATTTTCTAATCTAAACCTTTCCCATTCTTTTCTAAACGAATTAAATCTAACGATTGGTTCTCCCTTTTCAGAAATTAGCTGTTCTAATAAAGTCTTTTTTAATTGATAAACCAGCTTTAATTTTCGTTGCTGAAGGGTTATTAACTTATTTATTATTTTAATTAAAACAACAATTTTATTTTGTTCTTGAATAGAAGGTATTTTTATTGGCATCATAAGAAAATCTTTCTCATGAATACGTCTTGCTTTTCTAGAACCATTTGCACGTTCACCATAATATAAATAAAAATTTTTTCTTAGGAATAAGTTTAACAAGAACGAGCTATTAGCATTTTTGACATCAAAAGCCGGTGAATCAATCGTTGATTCATAGTTATTCAACTTATTAGGTACAATTCCAAAAGCTGCATGTAAAAAATCTAATTTTCCATACATTAATTGACCAGATTTACGAATATAATATTGAGTTTTATTACTTCCACTGTATGCATTCTGTTTTTCTTGAATACCTTTTCCCCAAAGCTTTACAGTTAATTTTTTAGCTTGATTTCCTTTATGCCCAATAATTTTACTCTCAGTTAAAAAATTATTAGGTTTACGTTGCTCCCAATCGTCAGTGAAGCCTTTAAAACGTAGGGCTGGTACCTTTTTATCGTTACTTTTAGTCACGCGTTTCTTCCTCCAATTCCTTAATGATGGCATTTAGACCATCCATTATATCGTCATCCTCAGACGTTAGTTCTTTGAGCATCCCTACCAATTCTTTCTGATTTTTCTGAATTTCAAGATTAGTTTCATGAAGATCAGCAGCTACTTTTTTCAAATCAACTGGTGGTTCAGGAATGAAAGTATCTACATATCTAGGAATATTCAAGTTGAAATCATTTTCCTTAATTTCATCAAAAGAAGCCACATGAGCGTAGCGTTCAACATCTTTACGCTCTTTATAAGTATTGATTATCTTATCAATATCTTCTTCTCTTAATTTATTTTGGTTCTTACCCTTTTCAAATCCCTTTGATGCATCAATAAACAAAACATCTTTATTAGCCTTGTTCTTCTTAAGAACTAATATAACCGTCGGAATTCCTGTTGAATAGAACAATCCTGCAGGCATCCCAATAATTGCATCAATTTGATTCTTTTTAAGTAAAGCTTCCCGAATTTTGCCTTCTTTTGCTCCTCTAAAGAGAACTCCATGAGGTAAAACAATTGCCATAGTTCCGTTTTGATCTAAATGGTATAAGCCATGAAGTAAGAATGCATAATCAGCCTTGGTTTTTGGTGCTAATCCATAGTCCTTAAAACGTGGATCCTTTAATTTACGATCACTATTGTCCCATCTTGCTGAATATGGTGGATTGGCAACCACTACATCAAAGAATCTTGGTCGATCTGTTCCCTGGGCATCTACTCCGTCCGGCCAATCTTGCTCTAAAGTATCTGCATTTTTCAAAGTCATTCTATCGTAAGGAACACCGTGCATCATAAGATTCATACGTGCCAGGTTATATGTAGTAGTGTTTAGCTCTTGACCATAGTACAAAATTTTATTCTTTACTTCATCTTTAAGAGTTAAAAGTAAAGATCCACTACCACAAGCAAAATCATATACAGATGGTTTCTTATTCTCTTGATCTAATGACACAGTTGCAAGCTTTGCTAAAACTTCTGAAACTTCATGTGGAGTGTAGAATTCTCCAGCCTTTTTACCAGAATTTCCAGCAAATTTAGCAATCAAGTATTCATAGATATCCCCCAAAATATCTTTACCATTTTCATCTATGTAATCTACTTGATCAACTAAATCTATAATCTGTGTTAATGCCTTCGCTCTAGACGCTGTAGTATTACCTAAGCGCGAGTTGTTTAAATTCATATCATCAAATACACCAGTAAAGTCCTGAGTAGCTTTACTATTCAATCTCAAGTTATTATCAAAGCTCTCAAACATACTTTGAAATGTATCAGGTGTAATTGTATTGTTATTTACTTCATTGACAATCGTCCTCCACATATACCGTGGTTCAATCGCATATCCTAATGAACCGGCAATGTCATCTAAATAATCGGCAAGATATTCTCCATCAGCCTCTTTTACATATTCTACTGTTATCCCACTAATATCGTCTGGATTTTCATCAAATACTTTATTATCAAATAAATACTTTTCTTGTCTTTCCGACAAATAGCGGTAAAACATGAACCCTAAAATATAGTTTCTATATTCAGAAGCATCCATGTTACCTCTTAATCGATTAGCCATTTCCCAGATTTGGCTTGTCACTTCTTTAGCTGTAGTCATTTATACATCTCTCCTAATATTTTTTAGTAATATCGTCTGCAAATTCACTTAAAGTTTCTCTTAATCTTCGACGGTACTTAATCTTTGCTAATGCTCTAACTTTTTCATCTTCTGCATCAGTCTTATAAACTAAGGATGCCTCACGAATAATATTATCGAGTTCACCATCAATATTAAGATCATCTGCACCTTGAACATGATTATAAATAATGTCGTTAACCTTTTGATTATCCTTAATATCAACTAATCCCCATTTACGCTTATAAGAAAGAATTTCTTCACGCATCGACCTATTAGAATAATTTTCTAACAAGTTATCAATATCATCTTGTTTAACCGGATAATTGAGAGCCTCAAAGCCATCTAAAATACTGTCCGCAAATTGATTGATTTGTTCAGCCTTTTTGCGATCTTCCATTCGATCTGAAAGTTCTTTAATCTGCTTAGCAGTATTTCTTGCCTTTTCTTCTTGCTTTTCATGTTTTTGGTTCATTAATTCAGCTATTAATTGCTTGAGGTACGTGTATGAAACCCGTACTTCTTTGACATGCTCCATACTTAAATCAATATCGTTAAAATCTGCACCAATACGTTTGGCAATCCTCTTCTTTAATTTAATGGCTAATGTTGTAGTCAGTATCTCTTCTTGTTTTTGGGACAATCCAATTTCATTCAAAAACTTTTCAGGTTGTTTCTCATTATAATGATCATCTTGCTTGGCCATTGCCATTAAATGATTATACTGCTGCAAATCTTTTAACATTTGATCCTGAAGATTAGCCTCTATATTTTGTGGCACAGTCGTAAATTCATTAGTAGTATCACTGAGTCGATTTACTACTTTTTTCAGTTCTTTCTTTACATCTTTAAATTCAGGAGAAATAACATTTTTGGGAACTTTAATATCAAATACCTGTTGCTCATTTGCAGAATTTTTATCACCATATTCAGCTAATGCTTTTTTCATTAATTTTTCGCTTTGAACTGGCCAACGATAATTTACGATTCTTCCAAAAGGTTTAGTTTGCATATCATATACACGATTCGTCCGAGAGTATGCCTGAATTAAAGCGGAGCCTTGGAGTGTTCGATCAACATATAAAGTATTCAATTGTGGCGCGTCAAAGCCTGTTAACAATTGATCCACTACAATTACAAGATCTACATAGTTTCCATCGTAAATTGTTCGATTTAGTCTTGAAACTAATTGTTCAGTGTATTCTTTGACATCCTTTACACCAAAGTTAGTTCCAAATTGTTCATTATAGTCCTTAATTGCTTCTTCAAGTGATCTATTATTTTCTTGCTGATTATCGCTATTAGAATTATCTTGACTAAATGTAATTCCAATTTTTAAAGGTTTCTTACGCAACTTATTTTGCTTTTTAAATTCTCGATAGAACATCATTGCCATTGGTGTTGAAGCTTTATTTCCGCCAACATGGGTAGTAAATAAGGCATTATATTCACTATTTCGCGAACGCTTATCCCAATTATCTAAGACATCTTTAACAACCAATTCGACATGTTTTTGATTATTGTCATAAACACTAGGTTCAATCATGTCATCCATATCCTCTGGTTGAAGATCTTCAATTCTATCTTGTATCTGCTTTTCACTATACCTAGGATACCTAGCCTTAAAATATGCTGGTAAATATTGTTCTTTTAATACTTTATCAGATAATGTGGTTTCAAAATCAACTTTGAAACCTAAAACGTTGCCATCCCTAATAGCATCTACGATAGTATAGGCATGAATTAAATTACCAAAAATATCTCTAGTAGTTGGCGCTTTATCAAAATTAGGTGTTCCTGTATATCCTACCCATGCGGAACGAGGAAAGGATGTTTTGATACTTTGAAGCATATCCCCAGCTGTTGATCGGTGCGCTTCATCTACTATAAATAAGATATTCTTTTTGGCAATTTCATTAATCCCCTTCTTATCTTTAACCAAAGCAGCCATCTTTTGAATAGAAGTTACAATAATTCCATTACCTTTAGACTTAATTTTTTTAGATAATACCCATCTATTAGCCGCATCAGTAACTACTCCGCCACTTCCATTTTCACCCTTTTCTGGATCATACGCACTATATTCATCAACGGTTTGATTAGTCAGAGCTACTCTATCAACCAAGAAAATCACTTTATCTACATTAGGTAATCTTGAAGCTAGCCACGCTGTTTTAAAAGATGAAATTGTCTTACCTGAACCAGTTGCATGCCATATATAGCCAACTCCCTGATCCTGAATATCAAAATCATGTTGTCTAACTTTTTCAATAATTGAGCTAGCTGCATAGACTTGATAAGGACGCATGACCTTAATCATTTGTTTCCGAGGAGTACCATCTAGAATCATGTAGTTAGTCGCCATTTGATGCGCCATTGGTATCGATAACATACTTGCAGTGAATTCTTGCCAATCTAGTACAGGTGTATTATCTTCCTTACGTTGCCATTGAAAAGCAAAAGTCTTATTAAACATTTCATCTGTAGTTCTTGCCATATATTTAGCATCATGCGGTGTCATTCCAACTAAAATTTGCAATGTAGAAAAGATATCACCGTATTGCTCTTCATGAATATAGCGATGCATTTGATTTAATGCTTCATCTACATCATGATAGTCAGCCTTTTCTTCAATTTGAATAATTGGCAGACCATTAATTAACAGAGTAGTATCAAAGCGTCGATTTGGAAAACCAGGAATAACTGCATCTCTTTCAATTTGATTAACGACTTGATATCGCGTATTGCCAGCACCAATTTGAGCCTGATCAAATACAGTCAAATAGACATGTTTTCCTGAATCTAAATCAACTTCAACTTGAGAGACCCCATTTAATCCATACAGAAATTGTCCAGCTTCATAAGGAGTTTTTAAATTAGTAATAATCTGTTTTACTTGTGAAAATTCACTAACAGATAATGGGTTATCCAATTTATCTTGATTGTTTTCTTCCAAAATTCTTTTGAAGTTGTTCCAAAGTTCCTCTGTAGTTTTTATTGATGGCTCATATTTCCATTGTTTAACACCACCGAGAGTTTCTAACTTATGGATTAAGTCATCTTCAAATTTTAACTCTGCTTTTTCGATAGCCATTCATTTTCTCCTACTCATAATATCTCTGTATATTATTTTATCTGACTTTCACTGTAAAAAAACGAAAATATCGAAAAAACTTGAACTCCGAGTTATATACTTTACATAATAAAAAATATGAACCAAACGAAAGAGCTAAACAACAATTAATAGTTGCTTAGCTCTTCAATCTATTCAGTAATAGGACTCGATAGATAGTTTTTAATTTTAAGTGCTAAATTTTTCAAAATTATATTATCCAAGCTTTTCTCTTCTTTACTAACTGGAAACTTCGTAAAAGTAGCTTGAATTATACTTCCGTCTTTCCTAATAAAAACAATATTAGATGAATTTTGTTGATCTATTTCAACATCGGATAAATCATCAAACGATAATTCGTTAAAATCCTTTGATTCATACAATCTATCAACAAAGATTATTCTGTTTTTAAAATCCACTCCGAAATTAGCTTCTCCATTATTTTCAAACTTAATACGCTTTTGTAAATCATCATATTTCTGCTGTTTGCTATACAAAAGTTTTATCTTATTTCGATGGGCAACAGCTTGTTTACTATCTCGATCAGCAAGTCTTGTCTTAGCAAGCTTGAATCTATTATCATTATCTTCTTTCAAATGTTTTGAATTCTTAATATCACTTGCTCTATTTAAATATTGTGTAACATCGATGTTTATATTTTTTAAATCTCTTTTAGGTTTAATCATACGTACAGGAGATACACTCTCCTTATTTTCATCACGGTCTTTAGTTTGATTATCGAGTACTGATATGTCCTGTGTTTGCTGATTATTAGAATAATTTTGATGAATTATATTTGTTACTGAAATAAGAGAATATTGCTTCCAAAAGCCTATATTATTTATTCTTTTGTATTCTTTCCATACTTTTTTCGGAAGTATTAAATATTTATTTTCTTTAGAAGAATAAACTTTAACATTGCGTTTTATTATTGTTATTAAAGATATCACGATTTCTGGAAGAAAAATTATCATAAAGGACAAGAAGAAGAGTAATAGTCCTATAATATTCCACACTAAACAAGTCTTTGTTCTGACATACACTTGCTTATTATCAATTTCTCTATTCATTTACCCTCACCGCTTCTTTTTTCTTTTCTAAACGTTCTCGTTCAATTTGGAATACTTTCTTCTTCATGACTGCTTCATTTTCTTCTTTACTTGAATCATTATTCATAAATGCATCTGCAACAGCAGAATCGTTAGCGTACGTGTTAAAAATATCTTCTTTATGATGAATGATTTGCATCATCGTTTCATCAATGCTTTCCTTAGTTAGTAAACGATAAACCATAACATTTCTATTTTGTCCCATTCTGTAGGCTCTACTTATAGCCTGATTTTCAGTTGATGGTTTCCATTGAGGTTCACATAAAATAACTCTATTAGCAGCTTGAATGTTAAGGCCAAATCCACCAGCATCTATTTGCACTAATAGTACATTCTGGTCTGGATTTTCTGAGAATACATCAATCACCTTTTGTCGCTGACTAGATGGTAAATCACCGCTCACAATGTCATCTGCTAGGAATGGTAAATTCTGTTTCAATAAGTGTAAAACATAATTTTTGAAGAAGGAGAAGACTATTACTTTTTCATTATTTTCATGTGCATCCGTACAAATATCAATAATTTGCTGAAGCTTTTGACTATCTGTATCAATAAATGCCGCTCTACGCATTTTCATCAATCCTGCAATTCCTTCTCCTACAGCGCGGTCATAGAAATCTTGCTCTTCTTCATTAAACGAAGACCACATTGTTGTTACAGCAAGTTTTGGAAGTTCATGTAAAACTTCCTTTCTTTTCCGCCTCAGATAAACTTGAGCAACATCCATTTTATAAGTTTTATCATTCAAATTATTAGAGACTTTTTTAGCTAAAGATTCATTAAGAAATTCAATCAAATTGATCATCTCATCAAGTCTATTTTCTAGAGCAGTTCCTGTCATTAACAATTTATATTTACAATTCTTAATCAAGGCACTAACATTCTTGCTACGTTTGGTCGCAGGATTTTTGATTAAATGCGCCTCATCTACAATTGCAAAATCGAAGTCCAGATCTTCTCCACTGTCTTTTAATATTCCGCAGTGAGAATAATTTGTAAGTAAAATACCTCCTTCCTCTTTCCACTGTGCTAAATTTTGCTCTTTTATAGCTTTCTTTCCTCTAAAGACAAAGCACTTGAGATTTGTCCATTTTTCAATTTCTCTTTTCCAATTTTCGAGAACACTTAATGGGCTAATAACCAAACAATGTTTATATCCTTGATTTGAAAGATGAGTTGCAACAGCGAGAGCTTGAATAGTTTTTCCAAGTCCCATTTCATCTCCTAATAATGTTTTTTGGAAATAAGAAATATACTTACTTCCAAAATCTTGATATGGCCTTAAGTGAGCTTTGAATCCTTTAAGATCAAGTTTAGTTTTCTGAACTTCTTGCACAATATAATCTGGTAGATCAGACGGATTATAGCCCTTCTTATTCCCAGTAATTTCTTCAATTAAAGCATAAAAAGTTGGACTGTCCTTTTCAAAAAGCTCTTTTACTTCTTGATCGCTCAAATCATCATGCAGATGTCTTTTAAAAGTTCTATTAACTTGAATACATCCGTCTAATATTCTGTAAATTTCGGTTTCGCCTTCACACCAATATTTAAAAGTTTCTTGATCGATTGAATTTGTTAGATATCTATTCGGTGCAATCTCTTCTAAATTATTTAGTTTTTCTTCTAACTTCTTATAATTCTCCAAAACTACATTTTCTTCAGCAGCTTGCTCAGCAGGATAATTTTTATATGCATTCAGAAGATGTAACAAGCGTAGTCTCGAGCCTCTTAAGCTATCTAGTGTGAGCTTTGGATAAATATTAGACTTTATTCTTCCCAATAAACTCTTTGCGTCTTCTATAAGTTTCTCACTCTTTTTATGATCTAAATTATATCTTTCAGAGAGCTCGGTGACTGACAGTGACATTATTTGTTTAATGTTATCAAAATTATCAAGAATATCACTAATTTGTTCGTCCTTTAATTGGTTTTTAAGCATTTCTATCGAAAAAGAATTTAATTGCTGATTTAACTCTTCTTCTTTTAACTGCTTCCAAATATTACGAACATTTTCTTCTAAGCTGCTTCTACCTTGCATTGATAACTGGCGTGCACTGTTTTCAATAAATTCTCGTATATTTTTGAAAACTTCATCTTCTTTAGTTTCTTCGGTATCTGGATTTACAAATGGTTTCAGATACTCTGATCGCTCATTTCGTAAACTACTATCCAACCCTTCAAATGAATCCGCTATTTCATCCCATTCATTTTCTCTCTTGTCTAAAATATTAGAAATCAAATTTTTATTTTCTTCAGCAAAATACTTAGCTTTACGTAAATTTTCTTTTACCTTAGAACTTTGGAAAATTGAAAAAAGTGCAGATTTATCATTTTCGATAATAAACTGTAAGACGAGGCTTAAATCCTTTAATTTCTTTGAATTTTCTTTTTCACAGTCTTCTATTTTGTTTCTTGATTTCAAAATAGAAAAAACTAAAATAATTTCATTTTTAGAAAGAGCACTATGAAATACTGATGGAAAAAATTTCCCATATAATTGATCAGACGTTAATTTATCATCTAAAACTTCTTTAACTGATTCAGGAAGTGAACTACTCCAATCTTCAAAAGCCTTCTTCTTTAAAACAGTTACTTCAGTAAGTAATTTTCTATTTAACTGAGGTAAATTTTTGTTATTTAAAAACTCTTGAATACTTTCTACCTTTGTTAATAACTTTTTTGCTTCAAATTTATCCATTACAACCAACTTCTACTTAAAACTGACAATATCAATTATACGAAAGAAGTTAAATTTTGTATAAATTATTTAAAAAGCTGGCCAACAAGCCAGCTTTTCTACTACTCTTCACTATTCAATTCATCTAACATATCTTGCATATCAAGATCATCTGGTTGAATCTGCAGATACTTCTTAATCAATTCCTTAGTTGTTGGAATTTCACGCAATTCATAGAACAAGCTAATCATCTGTCTTAAGAAGCTTGCATTATTTTGAAAGACTGGATAGGCAAGTAAGAATTCACTCTTAGCCTTATCGTAATCTTCAAGTCTTTGATAAGAAACAGCCAAATTCCAGTGAGCTTGTGGCTCCAACTCTTCATCGTCAAGATCCTTGAACAAGCTAATATTAGCCTCATCTTGGTGCTGGTGAAGATATAAGTTAGACAATTGCAAACGCAAATCACTGTTGTCAGGAGCAACCTTAAGTCCCTTTTTAAGCAAGCGTTCTGCTTCATCTAATTGATTCAAGTTAGCAGCAGCTTTGGCACCTAAACTATACAAAACTTCATCCAATTCGTTATAAGATAGACCAGTTTGCGCAGTTCTGAGTACTTCCTCATTATTATCTTCTGCGGCATAAGCTTGGGCAAGAAGTGGATAAGCATTTACATAATCAGGTTGAGTTTCAATTACCTGGTCTAGGTACTTAATAGCTGCCTTATTATCATTAGCCGATAGCATAATTAAGCCAGCTTCATAAAGAGCATCAATACTTAAAATATCATTTTCATGACTCTTAATTTCATTTGCTGCTTCCTCATACTCACCCAATTTAGCAAGACAAGCTGCAATTCTTTGACTTAAAACTACTTCACCAAAAGTCTTATTATTTTTAGCTAATTCACGGTATAAGTCTAAGGCTTCGCTGTAGTCGCCACTAAGGTAGTCTAATTCAGCCAAACCAAAGTTAATGGCATCTTCATCAGGAGCTAATTTATGGGCTTCTAAGAGCTTTTGATGGGCTGTTTCAATTAGTCCATTACTTTGGTAGTAATCAGCTAAATCAAGCAAACTTTCAAGATAAGCACCACTATCTGGCTTTACATCATAAAGTAGCTGCAAGCCATCGTCTTCATCCCCATCATTTAACAAAATTTCAGCTAAATAGACCTTAAACAAGTCTTCTTTAGGAAATTGTCCAATCAAAAAACGATAAACCTCTTTAGAAAGATCAGTAAAACCAAGATCAGTTAAGTTCTCAGCTAAAGAAGCGAGGATTTCTGGATCATCATTATCTAAAGCCTTTTTCAAGAGAATTCGATTATCAGAAAAATCATGATTTTGAATTGCATCTAATAGTTGTTCAGAATAAGTCATTTTTTCACTCTTTTCATTTGTGCTCTCACAATAATTGTACACAAAAAACGTGCCAAGCTATACAACTTAGCACGTTTTTATTTTGCTAGTAACTGAACAATTACTTAACAGCATCCTTAAGAGCCTTACCTGGCTTGAATGCAGGAACCTTAGAAGCTGGGATTTCGATTTCAGCCCCAGTTTGTGGGTTACGACCCTTACGAGCTGCACGGTGACGTACTTCAAAAGTACCGAAACCGATTAATTGAACTTTTTCACCCTTAGCAAGATCTTCTTGAATAGAGTTAAAGATTGCATCAACTGCAGCAGCAACTTCTTTCTTGGTTAAGTCAGTTTTAGCAGCAACTTCAGAAACTAATTCTGCCTTGTTTGCCATTCCACTTCACCTCCCAAAATGAACTAATAATATTTTTAAACAAAAACCTTTGAAAATAAGAAAAATGAGTTATTCATTTATTCCCTGCAATAAAATTAGCACACTAAGACGCTTAGTTGCAAGCTTTTTCGCAGATATATCCCTATTTTTTTGAAATTTAAGGCTTATTTACGTTTTCTAGCTAAGATTTTAATTGGTGTTCCCACAAAATCAAAGTTTTGTCTTAATTGATTAATTAAAAATCTCTGGTATGAGAAGTGAAGCAACTCTGGATCATTTACAAAGACGACAAATGTTGGCGGAGTTACTGCCACTTGGGTCATGTAGTAAATTCTTAATCTCTTTCCATTAACAAGTGGAGTCGGTGTAATTCTAGTTGCTTCAAGAAGCAAGTCATTCAAGACACTAGACTGAATTCGACGAGTTTGATTTTCATGAACTTCTTTAACAAGTTTCAAGATATCTGGAACTCTTTGACCAGTCTTAGCAGAAACGAAAATAATAGGAGCATAGTCTAAGTATTGGAACTCTCTTCTGATTGTGTCTTCAAAGTCCTTCATACTTCTACTATCTTTTTTAGGTAGATCCCACTTATTTACAACAATAATTACACCGCGGCCTGCGTCATGCGCATATCCTGCTACGTGCTTATCTTGTTCACGAATACCAGTACTTGCATCTAAGACTAAAAGTGTAATATCACTTTCTTCAATAGCACTGATCGCTCTTAAAACAGAATACTTTTCGGTCTTCTCATAAACCTTACCACGCCGTCTGATACCGGCAGTATCAACGATAGTATACTTTTGCCCATCATTGGTAAAAGTCGTGTCAATGGCGTCTCTAGTCGTTCCTTCGATATTAGAAACAATTACACGCTGTTCCCCTAAAATAGCATTTACAAGTGAAGATTTACCGACATTTGGACGTCCAATCACACTAAAGCGAATTGAACCATCTTCATGTTGGTTAGCCTTGTCCCCAAATTCACCAACAATAGCATCTAGTAAATCACCCATTCCAGTTCCATGACTACCAGAAACTGGTATTGGATCACCTAAGCCTAAGCTGTAAAAGTCATAAATATCTGTCCTTTGCTCAGGATTATCAGCCTTATTAATGGCCAAAATAACTGGCTTTTTAGTTCGATAAAGCATTTTAGCAATTGTTTCATCCATGTTAGTCATATGTTGAGTAACATCCCCTAACATCACAATTACATCTGCTTCATCAATGGCAACTTCAGCTTGTGCCTTAATTTGTTCTTCAATTTCACCAGAGTCTAGAGTAATACCACCAGTATCAATCAGGATAAATTCATGACCCATCCATTCAGCACGGGCATAAATTCTATCTCTAGTAACTCCAGCCTTATCTTCAACAATAGCTACACGAGAATTAATAATTCTGTTAAAAATAGTTGACTTACCAACATTTGGACGTCCAACTAATGCAACTACGGGTAATGACATATTATTTCTACCCCTTTCTATCTAATGAAATAAAAAAAGCTGACCGGAGTCAGCTTTTTTTAGACTAATGACGATTAATCCTTATCTTTAAGTTGATCACCAATAATGTCACCTAAAGCAAAACCGTTGTCATTGTCATTCATGTACTTATCAGCTACAGAATCTTGACGACGACGTGGACGTGAGTTGTTTTCACTCTTAGCAGCATTAGGATCAGCTTGCTTGATTGACAATGAGATTCTTCTGTCACTTGGGTCAACACTTAAAACTTTAACTTTAACAGTTTGACCAACCTTTAAAACATCACTTGGCTTATCAACGTGCTTGTTAGCAATTTCTGAAACGTGTACTAAGCCTTGAATTCCATCAGCTACTTCGATGAATGCACCGAATGAAGTTAAAGTCTTAACTTCACCTTCAATGATGTCGCCTTCATGTAAGCCTTCAGTAGCTTCTTCAAATGGGGATGGTAAAGTTTGCTTAATTGACAGGGAGATTCTGTGTCTATCGTCATCAATACCGATAACTTTAACCTTAACATCTTGACCAGCCTTCAATACATCGCTTGGCTTATCAACATGTTTGTAAGAAATTTCTGAAATGTGAACTAAACCGTCCACACCACCAACGTCAACAAAGGCACCAAAACCAGTTAAACGTGATACTTTACCTTCAACAGTGTCACCCACAACTAATTGTGAAGCAACGTTTTCGAAAGCTTCTTCACGTTCTTGTTCGATTAAGTCTTTTCTTGAAAGAATTAATTTGTTCTTGTTAGGATCAATTTCAGTGATCTTCAAGTTCATCTTCTTGCCAATGTAAGGCTTCAAGTCAGAAACGTAACGGTTAGAAATTAATGAAGCTGGTAAGAATCCACGTGTACCAACATCAACTAATAAACCACCGCGAACAGCACCAGTTACAGTACCTTCAACAGTCTTGCCTTCTTCGAAGACCTTTTCTAATTCCTTGTAAGCTTCTCTTTCCTTCAAACGAGTAACTGAGAAGAAGAATTCACCGTTTTCCTTGTCGCCACCAGCTCTTCTAAGAACTAAAGCTTCAAACTTATCACCAGGTTTTACCAATTGGTTCAAATCTGCATTACGGTCGTTAGTGAATTCACGCTTAGTGATTACACCTTCAACACCTGCATTTTCAACACCAACAGCGATTTGTCCATCTTCAACACTTAAAACTTCAACGTTAACAATGTTGCCGACTTCAACTCCCTGCATTTCTTTTAGAGCATCTAAGAATTGATTACTATTATCTGTCATAATTACCTCCCAATATCATACTTTATTTTAAAGTACTTGATATCTTTTTTCCACACTTTTGTTTAATTTTTTTGCTTTTTTTGAATTATCTCGGTTATTTTGGCTACAACTTCATCAATTGTTAAGTTTGTAGTATCTAATTCAATTGCATCATCTGCTTTTTTCAATGGAGAAATTTCACGATGCGAATCTTTATAGTCTCTAACTTCAATATCATGTTCGATATCTTTTAAATCTTGATGAATGCCTTTTTCTTGAAAATCTAAGAAGCGTCTCTTAGCTCTTGATGCAACACTAGCGATTAAGAAAATTTTTACCTCTGCATCTGGTAAAACTGTCGTTCCAATATCACGACCATCCATAATAACATCGTGCTTGCCCGCCATTTCGCGCTGCAATTCAACCATCTTTTCACGAATTGATCTTAAGGCAGAAACTTGAGAAACGTTCTCTGTAATTTCAGGTGTTCTGATGTCAATTGAAACATCTTTACCATTTACGTAAACTTTTTGTTCTCCATCTTCTTGCTTAAAATCAATTGTACTATGGTCGATTAAGTCCAAAATTGCCTTTTCATCCCCATAGTCAACGTTATTATCGTGTGCAATTAATGTACATGCTCGATACATTGCACCAGTATCGATATAAATATAGCCCAAATTATGTGCGATAATTTTAGCAACTGTACTCTTCCCCGCTGATGCAGGACCATCAATAGCTACTTGCATTAAATAATTTAGTCCTTTCTTTTTCATTCAAAGTAAATTCTACCATAAAACAAAAAACAGAAGTCAAATGACTCCTGCTAAATAAAATTATTTTTACTATTTAAACTTTAAAAGTTACGTCTTACAAATTTTTCTAAAACTGGCAATAAGGTCTTAGCCAATAATAAAACGACAATACTATTAATTATCCCTTTAATTAGGTTAAATGGCACAATTGCTGAAACAATATAAGTTAAAAGCGATGAATTAAGCTTAAAGCCCATCAAAGAAATATACATTGGAGTTAAAACGAAGTAGTTTGCTAAAGACATTACTACCGTTAAAGCAATTGTTCCGACTGCTAATCCCAAAATTTGGTATTGTACTTTGTCTTCATGCTTTTTACTAATGAAGTAGAATGGCAAGATATAAGCTAAGCTTGCTAAAAATGCAGCCAATTGACCAATCATTGAAATTGGGTTAAATCCCGAAATAAAGAGGCTCAACAATGATTTAAAAAGCGCAATCATTGTCCCGCCCAAAGGACCAAAAACCAAAGTACTTAAAGCTACTAATGAATCAGAAAAATCCATCTTTAAGTAATCAAAGCCGGGAATAATTGGGACTTCAATCTTCATAATCAAAAATGCTAATGCACCAATCATTACCCAAGCGAGCCAGTAGGCTAATCTTACATGACTTAAACTTGTTTTTCTTTGCATGATAGTTCCTCCATAACATACAAAAGGTCTGTCGCTTCAGCAACAGACCTTATTAATCATCTAAATCATGTTTAATTCTTTGGTCTGTCTTCTTCCATCTAGACTATAACTATCGGTACCTGAGGTTCAACTACATGTGTAGCTCGCGGACTCTAACCGCCGGTCGGGAATTTCGCCCTGCCCTGAAGACAACATCCTTGTATTTACTCTTAAAAGTAAATAATAATACTTCTTGGTAGAATTGTAAACATTATTGTTTTTTATTATCTTAATTTTATTGATTGGCCAATACTAATACTATCAGCTGACTCTAAATCATTAATTTGCTCTAAGTGGTGCACTGAAGTGTTATTTTCACGGGCAATCTTTGATAAAGAATCTCCCTCTTGCACAGTGTAAGATCTTGGTGCCTCATGTTCTGAAGAACTGCTTCCACCATTGTTTTGCCAAGTATTTTGATTAGTTTGAGTCGAGTTTTGAGTTGATTGTTGGCTTTGATCTTGAGTAGTAGTTTGACTAGCACTAGATTCATAAGATTGCGTACTACTGCTTTGACTAACCTGACTACTTTGAGATTCTGACTGACTAACAACAGCTGGTGTTGTGTCTTGAGATTGACTTGAAGAACTTTCTTCTTCTCTTCTCACACTGCTACTCTTAGACTTACTCTTCTTAGAAGAGCTGTGCTTACTCTTTTTATTTTTAGCCTTGTGAGACTTAGAAGATGAGCTTTTTGAAACCTTAACGCTCTTTTCAGCTAAGTTATTAGAGTTTGCGTGCAATCTTGAAGAAACAATCGGAATTAATGCAATGATAATTATTGCAACAATAATCAATCCAGCCCAGAGCTGACTATGATGTGGACCTTTTGGACTGCCTTCTGATTGAGTAGATTTTCTAGAAGTAACTTCTGGCTCTGCTTCTGGTTCTGACTCCCGATGATGCATTGCCCTTCTAGATGTTTTAGGACGCTCAAAATGCTTGTAAGGGCCTTTTGGTTCTTTATTGTCCTGAGATTTATTTTCCTTCATTCAAAAGTCCTCCAAATTATAGATTATTAGTTTTATTTTATCATAGCTTTTAATAAAGCGTTAGTCAGCTAAGTGATTTAAACGAAAGACTTCTTCATTCGTTAATTCACGATACTCGCCTGAATTTAATGACTTTAAAGTTAAAAAGGCATACTTTTCACGAGCTAATTTTTCTACAAAGTGATGTACTGCTTCAAACATTCTCTTAACTTGGTGGTAGTGACCTTCATGGATAGTCAATTGAACAATTTGAGTCTTCTTTTTCTCATCAGTCTTTAAAATCTTTAACTTAGCTGGTGCACTCTTTCGTCCATCAATACGCACACCATGAGTAAGAGAGCGAATCTCTTCTGGAGAAAGAATTCCCTTAATCTTTGCTACATAAACCTTTGGCACTTCGTTACGTGGGTGCATTAACCTATTTGCTAATTCACCATCATTTGTCATTAATAATAAGCCCGATGTATCGTAATCAAGACGCCCTACAGGATAAAGGCGATATGGTACATCTTCAAAGAAATCAACTACTGTCTTTCTTCCTTTGTCATCGCTTACTGAAGAAATCACACCACGTGGCTTATAAAATAAGTATGTGTGGAGGGCTTCTTTTTCAATTGGAACTCCATTTACTTCAATCTTGTCGCTAGGTTCAACTTTTGTTCCTAGTTCAGTAACTTTTTTACCATTAACAGTTACTTGTCCTGCACTAATCATTTTTTCAGCCTTACGTCTTGAGGCAACACCTGCCTGCGCAATTACTTTTTGTAATCTTTCAGCCATTTTACTCACCCTCATCAAAATTAATTTCTTTATTTCTACTATCGTCCTGATTAAATAGGTTCACAGGATTATCATCTGCTTCAAATTCTTCAATTACCGGTAAATCAGCCAAACTTTCATAGTTAAAGTACTGTAAAAAATAATCGGTCGTTACATATAAGTTAGGATGTCCTGGGACATCCTTTTTTCCATCTACTTTGATTAATCCGCGCCAAACCAAAGTTTGCAGCGCACCTGCTGAGTTAACTCCTCTTAAGTCATCAATTTCAACTCGAGTAATCGGTTGTCGATACGCAATAATCGACAGGATTTCAAGTGCTGACTGACTTAAATTCTTAGATAGATCTTTTTGGAAAAATTTAGAAATAATATCTCCACATTTCGGACTAGTGGTTAATTTATAAGTTTGATTGATGCAAATTAACTGCAAACCTGAATTTTCATCATTTTTCAATCGGTCCTTAAGATGATTAGCTAATTCTCTTAGGGCAGCTGGAGAAATTTCTAACAACTGTAGTAAATTCTCAGTTTCTAAACCATCATCCCCCGCTGCATAAAGTAAGGCTTCTAATTCTGCTTCTTTACTTGCCATTAATCTCAACTTTCTCTAACTCTAGATCACCAAAATTTCTATTTTGCTTTACCAAAATTTTATGATCACGACATAATTCTAAAACTGCTAGGAATAAACCAATTACTTGATCAAGATCTTGAAACTTTTTAATACAATCAAAAAAACTAGTCGATCTTTTCTTTTGTAACCTATTTTTTAAAAAGCTTGTCATTTCTTCAATTGAAGTCTCGTGAACCTCAATTTTTCCAACTTGTGGCTTTCCCAGTTTGAATCGCTCTAAAACTACTTTAAAAGTATCTGCAAGCTCATCACTTGTAATTTCTCCTAAAGGAAGTGGTTCAATCTCTTTTTTAGGGGAAACAGATGGATCCTTTGCCACTGTAATTGGCATTTCTTCATCTCTTTTTTTAAAGTATTCGGCAATTCTTTGAAAGACTGAGTACTGAACTAATTGCTCAACAAGTTCAGTACGTGGATCTTCTTGATACTGATCTTCCTCAATAAAGTCATTTTTAGGAAGTAAATATTGAGACTTAATTCTAAGTAATGTTGACGCCATCACAAAATACTCTCCAGCAATTTGTAAGTCCAAAGTTTGCCAGCGAGCTAAATTAGCTAAATATTGTCCCGTAATTTTTGCAATTGGAATATCATATATATCTATTTTTTGCGACCTAATTAAGTGTAAAAGTAAATCTAATGGTCCCGTAAAATTAGGAAGATCTAAAGTTAATTCATCAACATTATTCATCAGTTTTATTTTCCTTTAAATAATTTAATAAAGATGCCCAATTAGGTAAGGCAGTAATCATTTTATCAGGATAAAGATGCTTTAGGTCATTCATTACCAATTGCTTTGTTTTTTCATCACGCATTGTTGGATCAAGAGATAAATAGCGAATAATAATAAACTCTTTCTCTTCTTGAATACCGACAATACCGCGAGCATTACCATCTTGTTGATAGATAAGAACCTCGAATTGATTGGAATCACTAGTATACAGTTTCATCTCTTCTTGCAGATTCTTAATATTTTTAAAATCTGGGAGATAAGATAAATATCCCATTACAGTTTTTTCGTAATCTTTTTTATATTTGCTGATCATAATAGTTAGGCACGTGGATGTGCTTGATTGTAAACCTCCAAAATATGTTTCTGCGTCAGATTAGTATAAATCTGCGTAGTTGTAATATCACTATGGCCCAAGATTTCTTGAACCACTCTTAAATCCGCCCCATTTTCTAATAAATGAGTCGCAAAAGTATGTCTAAGAGTATGTGGTGTAACATTTTTGGTTATTCCGATAAGTTGACAATATTTTTTTATCTTTTGCCAAACAGCTTGTCTCGTCAATTGATGACCATGATTATTTAGGAAAATCACATCAGTAAATTGACCGCTTTTTAAGACTTGATTCTCTCGGACATCTTTTTGATATTTCTCTAACCATGATAAAGCAACTTCGGTAATCGGAACAAGACGTTCTTTTGATCCTTTACCAAGAACTCTAATAATTTTTAACTCACTGTGAATATCGCCAGTACGTAAATTAATTAACTCACTAACCCGCATTCCAGTTGCATAGAGCACTTCAAGCATAGCTCGATCTCTAATCCCCAAACTAGTATTAGTATCAGGAGCATCCAACAATTTAGTAACTTCTTCCTCACTAAGAGCTGTCGGCAATCTACGTTCGCTTTTAGGTGAATCAATTTTAACTAAAGGATCACGTTCAATTATATCTTGCCGCAAAAGCCATTGATAAAATTTTCGTAAGCTAGAGATCATTCTACTGATTGAAGTTGTGGCTTTTCCCTTATCTTTTTGTGTTGCAAGAAAAGCATCAACTACTAGATAATCAACTGCCCAACTTGTCTCATTCTGATCTTCTAAATAACTTAAATATTCTTCTAAATCAGTTCGGTAAGAAACAATTGTATTGGGACTTAAGCCACGTTCTACTTGACTAAATCGTAAATAATCTTCTAAATTATCCTTCATTATCTGTGTCTGAGTCATCTTTTTCTACCAAGCTAATTGTTCCTGCATCTTTATCTTCAGTAATTAAACCATCCTTTAATAAATGTCCCAAGGCACGTTTAAAAGCTGATTTAGAAATACCAAAGTGATTTTTAATCTCTTGGGCATCACTCTTATCGTAAAATGGTAGAGTTTTTGTAGCTTCACGACGTAAACTTACTAAGATCATTTGTGCGTCATCGTCAATTTCTTCAAATCCACGAGGAAGAACACTTAAGTTCAATCTACCATATTGACTAACTCCAATTACACGTCCCTTAATCTTTTGACCTAGTCGTAATGGACGAAACATTTCAGACTTATGAACAAAGGCTAAGTAGTACTGATCAGTAATTACAAAGGAACCTACTTCATAATTTCTATAAACAGTTCCGGACATATTTTTATTCTCTAAATGTGCTGGAAAATTAGCAGCTAATTGCTCAAAGACGCTTTCTTCAGCCATTTTAGCCCAAATACGCTCTTTTTCATCAGTTTCAAGACGTACTAATAAGCGATCATCTTTCTTTGGCCATTGATCCTTTTCAAGTGGAAGATCATCTAAAGATACGACAACATCTTTGTCGTTCAAACCAATATCTAAGAAAACACCCAAGTCACGGCGCACTTCTGTTACAGTTGCCCAACCATACTGATCTTTTTGAGCAAAAGGATAAAATTGTGTCATTTCTTTCTTTTTATCCTTATTTTCATAAATAAAGCCTTGTACTTCATCACCTAAATGGATTGGTTCATCTTGTGTAATTTCTATTTTCTTTAATTCAAAAGTTACCCCTTCAACCTGCACATAAAAAGCAGATTCATTTTCATCAGTAACTTTTCCTTTTCTTATTTCACCTAACATAATAGCGCCTCAATCCTTTTATTTTGTCTATTATCTTATAGTATAAGGAAAAAAAGACAAAAATAAAATAGCCAGCTTTCGCTGACTATTTTAATAAGCTATTTAATTCAGATTAAAGGTTAGTTGCTTCGCCTTGGTAAACAGCACCGCGACGAGCATCAACAGTAATCTTAGAACCATCCTTGATCTTTTCTACTGCATCAGTAGCACCAACGATAACTGGGATACCAAGTGAAAGACCAACAACAGCTGCGTGGCTAGTTAAACCAGAAGCTTCAACTACCATACCTGAAGCCTTCTTGATTGCTGGTAAGTAATCCTTATTAGTAGTCTTAGCAACTAAGATGTCACCATCTTGAACTTTGCTGTTAGCTTCTTCAGCAGAAGTTGCAACTACAGCTTTACCAATAACTGATTGTTCACCAACACCTAAACCTTTAACAAGTTGGGTACCGATTAATTGTAACTTCATCAAGTTAGTAGTACCAGTTTCGCCCAAAGGAACACCAGCAACGATAATTACTAAGTCGCCGTCTTTTGCAAGACCAGTTTCTTTAGCAAGTTCAGCTGCCTTTTCAAACATTTCTTCAGTAGATTTAGGCTTTTCAGTCAACATTGGCTTTACACCCCAAACAACACCTAATGAGTGTTGAATCTTGTCATTGAAAGTCATAGCAATAATATCAGCGTTTGGACGGTACTTAGAAATCATACGTGCAGTGTAACCAGATTCAGTTGCTGCAATAATAGTCTTAACGCCCAATTCTTCAGCAGTTCTAACAACTGATTCACCGATAGCTTCAGTAACGTTTGAACCCTTGTATTCTTCGAATCTTTGAAGAGCTAACTTGTTACGTTTAGCAAGTTGCTTTTCAGTACGCATGTCGATTTCAGCCATAGCCTTAACAGCTTTAACTGGGTAAAGACCGTTTGCAGATTCACCTGAAAGCATAGTTGCGTCAGTACCATCAAGAACAGCGTTTGCAACGTCAGTAACTTCGGCACGAGTAGGACGTGGGTTTTCTTGCATTGAGTCAAGCATTTGAGTAGCAGTAATAACTGGCTTACCTAAAGCGTTACATCTCTTGATCAATTCTTTTTGTACAAATGGAACATTGATAAATGGAATTTCAACACCCATGTCACCACGAGCAACCATTAAACCATCAGAAACCTTTAAGATTTCGTCGATGTTGTCAATACCTTCTTGTGATTCAATCTTAGGGAAGATCTTTACGTATTCACAATGTGCTTCTTCAAGCAATTGACGAATGTCAAGAACATCTTGTGCTTTACGAACGAATGAAGCAAAGATGAAGTTGATACCTTCCTTCAAACCGAACTTAATATCGTTAGTATCTTTTTCAGTGATACCTGGGAGGCGGATTTCAACGCCAGGAGCGTTAACACCCTTCTTAGAACCGATTAAACCAGTGTTTTGAGCTTCACAAACTAATTCTCTCTTAGCGTCATCTTTGTCCTTAATCAAAAGGTCAACTAAACCATCATCGATTAATACGTGACCACCAACGTGAGTATCGTCGTAAAGACCATCGTAGGTAACGTGGATCATGTCCTTGTTACCCTTCTTAGTGTCGTCCATAGAAATACGGATAGTGTCACCAGTGTTAATAGTGAACTTGCCGCCTTCTTGTTCAGTAGTTCTAATTTCGGCACCCTTAGTATCAAGAGCAATGCCAAGAAGTTTACCAGTCTTCTTTTCAACCTCACGAACCATGTTCATACGTGCACGGTGTTCTTCGTGGTCACCGTGTGAGAAGTTGAAACGGAATACGTTTGCACCTGCTTCAGCTAATTTAGTAATAGTCTCAACATCGTTTGAGGCTGGCCCTAAAGTACTAACAATTTTAGTTTTCTTCATCTTGAAAAAATCTCCTATAATACAAAATCAAAAACTACTTGGCTAAGTCTTTGTTTAATGAGTATAACGCATAATTACCGTGGTGTTTCGCATCAAACAAATCAAGAATATCATGGTGAGTAAGCTTATTGTTTTCCATTCCAACAGCTAAGCCGCCTTTACCTTCAAGTAATAACTTAACAGCGTAGGCACCCATTTCACTTGCTATTACACGATCACGCATTGTTGGGCTTCCGCCACGTTGCATATGGCCCAATACATTAGCACGTGCGTCAAAGTCACCATATTTAAGAAGTTCATCCTTAAATTTTTCAGCGTCCATAACACCTTCAGCTAAAACAACGATTCCATGTTTCTTACCATTAGCAAATCCTTGCTTCAAGTTTTCAGCAATTTCCTTAATGTCATAAGGTTCTTCTGGAATAACAATTGCGTCAGCACCGGTAGCAACGCCAACGTGCATTGCGATATCCCCACAATCACGACCCATAACATTTACAACAAATACACGTTGGTGACTTGTTGCAGTGTCACGAATCTTATCAATGGCTTCCATTGCAGTATTACATGCAGTGTCAAAACCAATTGTATAATCAGTATAAGGAATATCGTTGTCAATTGAACCAGGAAGACCAATAGCATTATAGCCATGTCTTGTAAGCTTCAATGCACCGTGGTAAGAACCGTCACCACCAATGACAACTAAAGCATCGATTCCGTGCTTCTTTAATTGTTCGATTCCCTTAAGTTGAACTTCTTCTTCCTTAAATTCTGGGAAACGAGCTGAATAAAGAAAAGTACCGCCGCGGCTAATTTTATCCGCAACTGTTTCAGAAGTCATTTGGAAAATATCACCAGCAACTAAACCAGCATATCCATAACGAATTCCGCAAACTTCGATACCGTTTGCCAAAGCTGTACGAGTAACAGCTCTAATGGCAGCGTTCATACCAGGGGCATCTCCACCACTAGTTAAAATACCAATCCGTTTCATGAATTCACCTCTACGATTTTCTGTGTTTTACTCACATCGATTTTATCGTACCATTTTTTTTACTCAATGTCTTCAAAAAAAAGCCTATTTTTTCACTAATAATCCTTATAAAATAAATGTTTTCGCTTTCAACCTTATTATGCTCTCTTTTGCTTGCTTTCAAAAAAATTGAATTAATCTTTAAAATTAACTTGCCGAGCATTAGAAAGTAGAAATTGAATTTTGTTAGGGTTAAAACGATCACTTTGTGTCCTAACTTGAAGTAAATATATCTCACCAATCTTCAAGTTCTCACCTACTTTTTCCCAGACTTGAGGAAAAATAGTAAAGTCTCTCTCACCACTAGTATCACTAAAAACAGCAAAAGCCATATTATCACCTTTTTTTGTGGTAATTGGTTTAACCTTCATTAACTTTCCAACTGCAATTCCTTGTTCATTACTCTCAAAAACTTGTAATCGTTTTGCATTAAACTTTCGAGCATATTTTTGAACCGCAATAATTGGATTAATGCCAGTACTAAAACCCATAGCTTCAACTTCCATCGCTGATTTTTCAGCTGCAGTTGGCATTTTTTCTTCTTCTACTTTAGGCTCTAATGTTTCGAATAACGATAAATTTGAGCCTGCCATTTTTACACTCTCAACTAAATCTTTATTTATTTTTAACAGTTCATTTCTATTAGGAGCTAGTCGATCAAAAGTTCCTGCCTTGATTAAATTTTCGACCGCGTCTGCACTCAGCAAATTATTATCTATTTTCCAGAGAAAGTCGGTCATCGACTTAATTGGACGCTTAATTTCTAAAATTTGCTTCAATAAGTCGCTCCTTAGTCCCCGAATTGCCTTTAATCCGACTAAAATTTTTCCATTCTCTAATGAAAAATCTGCCTTACTATTTTCAATATCAGGTGGCAAAATCTTAATTCCAGCTTCCTGAGCTTGCGTTAGGTATTGAGCAATTTTATTTCGATTACCCATATTGCTGTTTAACAAAGCTAAATAAAAGGCTCCTGGATAATGCACTTTAAAATAAGCAAGCCAAAAAGCAATCTTACTATAGGCAACGGCATGAGAACGATTAAATCCATAATTAGCAAACTGTGCAATGTAGTCATAAACTTTTTCAGCGGTTTCCTTTTTACGGCCTAATTTAATTGCACCTTCAATAAACTTAGCTCGTTCACGTTGAATTACATCCGCATTTTTCTTAGACATTGCACGTCTTAACAGATCAGCCTCTCCTAAAGAAAAACCTGCTAAAACTTGAGCTGTTTGCATAACTTGCTCTTGATAAACCAAAACCCCGTAGGTAGTGCCTAAAATTTTCTTTAAACTAGGGTCAGGATATTGAACCCTTTCCTTTCCATGTTTTCTATTGATGAAATGATCAATATTATTTATTGGACCGGGCCGGTATAAGGCATTAACTGCAACAATATCTTCAAAACTATCTGGATGAAGTTGTTCAAGGACACGCTTAATCCCATCAGATTCAAACTGAAACACTGCATCCGTGTCCCCGCGTTGAAACAAGTCAAGTGTTTCTTGATCATCCAGAGGAATGTGGTTAGGGTTTATGTTAATTCCATCCGCTCTTAAAGCTGCAACAATATTCCCTAAAATCGTTAAATTTCTTAATCCCAAGAAGTCAATCTTTAACAAACCTAGTGATTCAACATTCGATTTTGTCTGTTGAGTTACGGGAATTCCTAGGGGACCTGCTTGAAGTCCTACGATTTCAGCTAGGGAATCATCAGTAATTACTAAACCAGCCGCATGAATTGAATAGTGCCTTGGTAAATTTTCTAAATGCTCGGCGGTCGCAAATAAAATTTTACTCAATTCATTCGTATTCACTAGTAGCTGCAATTCTTTTGATTTTTGATAGGCCTCAGCTAAGGTGATTTTTCCCTTAGAGTGCGGAATGGCATCTAACCAACGATAGGTTTCGACCTTATTTAATCCAAAAACACGACAAACATCTTTTAAAACCTGCTTTGCCGCTAAAGTACCAAACGTTAAAATCTGGGCTGCATGATTCATCCCGTACTTTTCAAACATGTACTTAATTACTTCATCCCGCCGATTGTCTGGAATATCTAAGTCAATATCAGGCATTTGCTGACGAGCCGGATTTAAGAAACGTTCAAACAGCAAATTATATTCAATTGGATCCACTTCAGTAATTCTAAGGGCATAAGAAACAAGAGATCCAGCTGCTGATCCTCTCCCTGGACCTGTTGTAATATGGACACTATGTGCAAAATTCATTACATCCCACACAATGAGAAAATAATCATCAAATCCCATTTCATTAATTACTTGTAATTCATAATCAAGTCTTTTTTGATATTGAGCGGGAATTTTATTATTAAATCTTTTTGCAAGACCCTCTTGAGCTAAAGCATGCAAATATTCTTTTGAAGTAGGAAACTTATTTTGTTTAAATTTTGGAAGTTGCGGATCTTGAAATTTAATTTCTGCAGTACAGATTTTTCCAATTTCTTCTGCATTCTTCAATGCATCTTCAATATCAAACTTCCGATAACTTACCTGCAATTCTTCACTATTTTTCAAATAGTGTGAACCAGCTTGTTTAGCCAACTGTTCTATATTTTCTAAATGAGTATTAGTTTTAATTGCTTGAAGTGTACGTCTTAAAAATTGTTCATTACGGTTAAGGTACTGTCCATCTTCTACAGCAGTTAGAGGTAAGCTAAATTGTGTAGCCAGTGAGCGAATATAATTTATATATTCTTGCTGTCCTGAATCCGCATAGACTCCCAAATACATGGAAGATGAGCTCGGAAGAGAATCTTGCAGCTTTCGTAAATAATTTGCTCCCATTTTAGGATTATTAGTTTGCAACATTTTTAGTTCACTATGTAAATTGCTTGGAGTAATTAGAATTAAATGGCCGAGATATTTTTTTAAATCTTCGAAAGTTAAAATATTTTCTTTTTCGCCATTTTCAGTTAAAAGATTAACTGCACTAGATAAACGTAAAATATTTTTATATCCCTGGTCATCTTTGGCAATTACAATGAGATCATACTTATTAGCTTCATCAATTAAACCATTAATTCTAAGTTGCATCCCTAGTAAAGGTTTAATTCCGGTATCTTTTGCTGCCTTATAAAAATCGACCAGGCCATAAGTAATATTGATATCGGTTAAAGCAATCGCAGAATAGCCTTTTTTCTTAGCATTTTCAGCTAAATTTTTAACTTTAGTTGGACTCTCAAGTAGAGTAAAACCGCTTAAATTTTGTAAACTAACCGCTCCCATATACTCACCCTTTCTGATAATTTAAGTATAGCAAATTCTATTATCTTCGCTTGCTAAAACATCTTATTTTTGCTAAGATACCTAGCGAAAGAAGGAGAAATTATGCGCTACATTATTACAGTGATTTGGTCATGCATTTTTTGCGAAATTATCGGTTTTATTGCTGCATCTTTAACTCAGATGCAATTTAATCCTATGCAATCTTTGATTATTGGCGCAGTCTTTGGCTTGCTCTTCGCAATTATTATTCCTGCCATTACTGCCAAAAGTCATAAAGACAAAAGTAAGTATAGTAAATTATAATTGAATTAAATTTGAATATTATAAAAAGCTGTTTCAATTAAGAAACAGCTTTTTTTCTTAGTAAAATTTATAATTCTTACTTGTATCTACTTTAATATTATCATGAGTTAAGTACTCACTAAACATTTGAACATAATCTTGGTCAAAGATCTTTTCAATTTTATCCATACTGTAAGCTGGGTAGAAACCTCCACCGAGAGCACGATAATTGTTCACAGCTAACTTATAAACCTTGTCATCTTCAAGATCTTTACCATCTAAAGTCACCTTAGTCAATCTTTGGCCCACTGGCTTAGATAAATCAGCTTCGTACTTAACAGGATAGAAAAGATCAAAATGATATAGCATTGGTTTAGGTGTAATCCAGCGATCGATAAATTTAATTTTACCGTCTTTATCTTTTTCTAAGAAACCAGCTGAATATTCAATGATTTCCTTTAATTCTTTTCCAGTAAGGTTAACAATGCAAAGCTGATTTGCGTATGGATAATTAAGCAAAACTTCTCTCATAGTAACATTCTTTGAAAATCCATGAGCTGATTCTGACATAATTGCAGTAGCTGAAACATCTGCACCAGTAAACCAAAGCTGCATTTGCTGGATAAGGTTAATGAATGGAGCTCCCTCAATTCTCCCCTTAATTGCATTTTCAATTGGAGCAGGCTCAGATAAGTGAGCAATTGGTTGATCTAACCACTTTTGAGTCTCTTCATCAAGGCTCTTAACAATCTTTTCAATAGCTGGATCAGGGGCGTAATCTTTACTATCAATTAATTCAGTAGTCATCTCATTAATCTTGACCTTGCCTTTTTCATCCTTGTCAAAATCAATAACTACTTTCCCAACAGCTTCTCCTCGATATCCGGGTTGAACAATTGCAGTATCCCGGGTAACTAAGTTTAAGCGACGATGTTGATGTCCAGTTAAAAAGACATCAATTTCAGGAATTTCAGTTAAAATCTTATATCCTTCGTTTTCACCAGTGTGGGGCTCAGTTGCTTCCCCAGTCAAAGGATCACTCTCAAAGCCACCATGATACATAGCACAAAGAATATCGACCTGTGGGCGCAATTTCTTAGCTAATTTAGAAAGTACATCATAACCAGAAACAAACTTTAATCCTTTGATATGTTCTTCTGATTCCCAGTGAGAAATATATTGGGTAGTAATTCCCATAATTCCTATTTTTAGGCCAGCCTTTTCAATAATAGTGTATTCTTTACCAAAAAACGGCACATTAGTTTCTGCATCTAAAACATTATCATTAATAAATGGCGCACGGTTATTATCAACGTAATATGACAAGTAATCTAATCCATAATTAAAATCATGGTTTCCCAATGCACGTGCATCATAGCCTACTTCATTATAAGCTTCAGTAAATTTACGTAATCCTTCTTCTTCAGGAAGTTTTTGTGTAAAGCTAGCCAAAGGAGATCCTTGCAAACAATCTCCACTATCTGTAACTAAAACATTATTTGCGCCGTATTTTTCTTTTTCACTTTTTACGACACTGCTTACCCGGCTAAGTGAAATTGGTGCATCATAATTGTTTTTATCTTGATATTCAGTTGGCATTAAAAAGCCATGCGTATCACTTGAGTGTAAAATAACTAGTTTCATTAATACCTATTCCTTTAATCAAAAATTATATAAAAAAAGACACCCCAAGGTGTCTTTAATTAATCGTTATTTTGTTGCTTGTTTTCGTTAGCAACTTGACGGCCTTTGTAAAAGCCCTTTGGTGAAACGCGGTGGCTTAAACGGTATTCACCAGTAGTAGCATCGTAATGCATTGCTGGTGTGGTTAATTTAATATGACCACGACGTGAACGTTTCTTTTGCTTAGAAGTTTTTCTTGCAGGAACTGCCATTAGTTAGATCTCCTTTTTTATAGAATTGAGACTTGCGAACCTTTAAATAAACAAATTCACTAAATACTCACGTATTTCAATGATACAATCTAAGAGCTGATAAATCAAGTCCAATCTTATTTTGTAGCTTCAGAATTATTAACTTTTTTTAATTCAGCTATTTGTTTATCTCTAGATTCAATTTCACTCCGATATTTATTATCTAATTCTTTCTTCTGTTTTGCTAGTGCTTTTTTTACATCGGGAGAAACTTTTTCTCCTTTGCCAATCAAAAGTGATACTAAAGCACCTAATAGAAGCATAATCACTAAGACGATGATTAAAGGCATTTTAGGTTGGAAAAAGCCAAAATTAATCGCTACAGGTTCAGTATTTAGGCATGCAAAAATCACAAGCACTAAAACGATAATTAGTCCAATTACTAAATTTCTTTGCTTATTCATCATTCTTCCCTACTTTCTGCTAGCAAATTTTAGACTTGCCCAGTCACCAATACGAGGGAAAATTTGGTAAAGCTTTGCTAAGGTAGCTAAGCTGAGAGGTAAATTCAATTCACGACGATTAGAGCCAAAGAAGTGGACTACCTGCCAAGCTACATCATCTGGATCAAGCATGAAACGTTGAACATTATTCACGTAAGAACCACTTTCATCAGCAATATTAAAGAAATTAGTATAAACTGGTCCAGGATTTACTGTCATGACCTTAACACCAAAAGGTTTCAATTCTAGACGTAAAACGTTTGAAAATTGAATAATAGCCGCCTTAGTAGCACTGTAAGCTGCAGTCTTAGTAGTTGGTACAATTCCAGCAATTGAGCCAAAATTAATAATTTGCCCTTGCTTTTGATCGATCATGACGCGCGCAACAAGACGAGTGAAGTACATCAAACCTAAAACATTGGTTTGAAACATTTCAGTTACGACTTGAGGTGAAGTCTCTAAAAATTCTTTAAAGACACCAAAACCTGCTGCGTTGACAAGATAATCAATATGGTCAACATGACTAACAATTTCATTAAAGGCGCGATCAATTTGATCAGCTTTGCTAATATCTGTTGGAAATACATATACTTCATTTCCAGAAAGCTGACGTGCTTCGTTGGCAATTTCTTCTAACTTCTCTTGATGACGTGCCATCAAAATAACTGTTGCACCACGACTTGCACTTTCTAAAGCAATTGAGCGTCCAATACCACTAGAAGCTCCTGTAACTACTACGACTTTATCCCTTAATGAATTACTCATATTATTATCCCCTCAATGTGATTTCAAAATTATCTAAATCATTAGCTAAGTGAGTATGTTTAAAAATCTTTCTAGCATCATGTTCTAATTGTCTACCAGCTCTTCCAGTATAGCGAGCAGAAATGTGAGTTAAATAAAGCTCTCCAACATTATGATCTCGAGCAACTCGAGCTGCATCCAAGCAAGTTGAATGGAAGTAGCGATGGGCCATTTTTTCTTCTCCACCATCAAATGTTGATTCATGAACTAGAACATCGGCATTATCTGCTAATTCACCAATATTTTTTGTTGGCCGAGTATCATAAATAATTGTCACAATTCGTCCTGGACGCTCTTCTCCAAGAAAATCACGTCCATCTAGTTTTTGACCATCACTTAATGTGATTGTTTTTCCGGCCTTTAATTGACCAAGAAGCGGTCCATTAGGCACATTGTATTCTGCCACTTTATCCATTAATAATTCACCTGGACGTGGCTTTTCAACTACACGAAAGCCAAAACTCGGTACTCGGTGATCTAAACGAGCTGTGTAGACCGCAAAAATATCATTTTCAAAAATTAAGCCATCTTCTTTTAAAACCACATACTTAATCGGATATGATACGCGAGTTTTAGAAACTCTGAGAGAAGTTTGTACAAATTGTTCAATACCAGCTGGTCCATAAATTGTTAGTGGACCACCATCGCCTTGAAAAGAACGAGATGAGAGAAAACCTGGAAGTCCAAAAATATGGTCACCATGAGTATGTGAAATAAAGATTCGCGTTACTTTTCTAGGTCTAATGTTAGTCTTTAAAATTTGATGCTGCGTTGCTTCTCCTACATCAAATAGCCATACTTCATTTAATTCATCTAATAACTTTAGTGCGGTACAAGAAACATTTCTACTTTTTGATGGTTGCCCCGCACTTGTTCCTAAAAATTGTATTTCCATGAAAACCCTATTTCTAATATTTTCCTTCAGTAACTAAAACTTTAGTTATATAGGCACTATAAAATTTCGATCCTTCTGGAGTTGGATGTGTATGATCATCGTAGAACCAATCTGGATGACTACCAGCAAACTCATGCCACTTAATAATCGTTAAGTTTGGATATTTTTTCGTTGCTGCATCTAGTTCACCATTAACTTGATCTTGCCAATCACGGGTTGGCACATGAGTATTAACCCAAAAAACATGTCTCTTTGGACCAATAATTTGCATTAAGTGATCAAGTTCTTGAGGTTGAAAGGCTCCGTTTGTTCCTAAGCCAATTAACACATTATCATTTAAAGCACCCTTTGCTTTGTATTGTTCAAAAAGCGGAATAGTATCACCCAATTGTCTAGAAACAGCTGCATCAATAATTAAATGTGGCATCAATTTTTGTAAGTTTTGGCTAGATCCAGCCATTACTGAGTCTCCAATTGCAGTCACCTGAATTTTTTGTGCTAGTTGTAAATCAACTTGAGAAATTCCGTATTTTTCAAAGTCTTTGTTTACTGGTTTGGTAACTGCCGCTTTCTTAGCTTGTTTTATAAGATCAGCTTTTGAAGTTGGTGCTGTTTTCTTTCTAGACTGAGCTTCTTTAATTAGTTTCTGATTATTCTTTAGCTGCTTACTACGATTTGATTTAATCTGTTTAGCTAGTTGAGAGTGATTAGGATTTTCCGCTTTGACAGTTGGCGCTTTTAAAATTCCAAAACTACCTAGAATAAAAACTATTATCCCTGTTGCGAAAAGTATCTTTGCTTGATAGTGTTTTGCTCGTAAATTTAAGGCCTTAGTTAAGAATTGACGAACTTTTTCCCAATCAATTCGACCAAATGGTTTTTCAATAAAACGATAACTAAGTTCAGCAATTATCAAAATTAAAATAACTTCGATTGAATGATATAAAACCACATGATCGGCAATATCTTTAACCTTATCTTCAAAGAAAATCATTACTGGAAATTGATATAAGTAAATTCCATATGAACGTGACCCAATCCATTTAAATACTGGATTAGTTAACCACTTGTTCCAGCTACTGCCTGGATGAGCAATGATTCCAACAAAAATCGTTGTTACTAGTGAAAAGAAGAACATCCCTCCGCGATAAGCAAATGCTTTTTGCGGATTAAAAATTGGACTCGTTGCCATTAGTAAGATAGCTACTAATGATATAGCTCCCACAATATTTAAGAGCCAATGATCTCTTTTTTCTAGATTTGCATTTAACTTCCAAGTTGGCCAAAAAACTGCTAGCATTGCTCCCAAACCTAGAGAGAAGAATCTTGTATCCGTCCCATAGTAAATTCTACTTGTATCAACACCTGGCTTAAATAAAAATGCCATCTCTAAAGCAGAAAATAAAGTTAAGGCTGTAATAATCCAAAAAATTGTTTTTTTCTTTTTAGCGAACTTAACTAGCAAAAAGATTATTAGAGGCCAAATAATGTAAAATTGACCTTCAATTGACATGGTCCATAAATGAACAAATGGCGATTCATTAGCTGCAAATCGTTCAAAATAACTTTGTCCATTCTTTATCTGCCAAAAGTTATAGACGTTCAGTAAATTAGTAACGACTATTTGATTCAACTTAGCTAGAAGATTCTGCTGAAAAAGTAAGATATAGGCACTACATCCCCACAACAGTGTAATCATTTGAGGGTATAACTTTTTGATTCGCCTGATGTAGAAAGATTTGAAATTATACTCTCCCCTCTCCTCATAGGCATGAAACATATGGTCTGTAACTAAATAACCCGATAATACTAAAAATATCGGTACTCCTAAATATCCACCCATAAACTGGTTTGGATTAAGGTGATATAGAATTACTCCAATAACGGCTAGAGCACGAAGTCCGGCATAACCTGTAATAAAGCGGTTCTTTTTATTCAAAAGTCTTACTCCCAACTTTTTCAAATTTTCTAATCTACAAATTCAAAAGTAAAGTCAGCTATTGAAACATCGTCGCCAGTTACTGCTCCATTTTCTCTTAAAGCTTCATCTACACCCAAGCGCTTTAATTTACGAGCTAGAAGCATAATTCCATCAGTATGGTCAAGGTTAGTTCTTTGAACAAGACGCTCTAGCTTATTGCCTGTAACAACAAAGCTGTGTTCGCCTGTTCTTTCAACCTTAAAGCCTTCATCTTCTGGTTTCTTATAAACATATTCTTTTTCGGCAACTTTGATTTCTGCTGGTTTTTCAGCTTCTTCTTTAGCAACTTCTTCAACAAGATCTGCGGTCTTACCCATTAGTTCACTAACACCTTTATGGGTAACACTAGAAATAGGATAGACAGTTTTATCTCCTAGTTTCTTCTTAAATTCCGCAAATTTTTCTTCACTACCAGGAATATCCATTTGTGTTGCTACAATAATTTCTTTCTTGGTAGTTAAATCCTTAGTGTAGCCTGCTAATTCCTTACGAATTGTCTCATAGTCTTCGTAAGCATCACGGCCATTGTTTGGATCCATTGAAACTAAGTGCAGAATTACTTTTGTACGTTCAACATGACGCAAGAATTGAATTCCAAGTCCAACACCTTTTGAAGCACCTTCAATTAATCCTGGCAAGTCAGCCATTGAAAAATCACGACCATCTGGAAGAACAACCATTCCTAAGTTAGGAGTTAAGGTTGTAAATTCATAAGCAGCAATCTTTGGCTTAGCCTTAGTTACAACAGATAACAAGGTTGACTTACCAACAGATGGGAAACCTACTAGCCCGACATCAGCTAAGACCTTTAATTCTAAGCGTAAAGTACGAAATTCCCCTGGTTCACCATTTTCGGCAATTTCTGGAGCAGTTCTTGTTGGAGTGGCAAAGTGGATATTACCTCTACCACCTTTTCCGCCGTGAGCCACTACCAATTCTTGACCATTTTCGACTAAATCGCCCAAAAGCTCGCCAGTATTAAAATCATAGACACTTGTTCCCATTGGAACCTTTAATCTTACATCTTTAGCTCCGCGGCCATATTGTGATTTAATACGACCATTTTCACCGTTATCTGCCTTAAACTTACGTCTAAAGCGGAAATCCATTAAGGTTCTTAGGCCGGAGTCAGCAACTAAAATAATACTGCCTCCGCGGCCTCCGTCTCCACCGGCTGGTCCACCAAGTGGAACATATTTTTCATGTCGAAAAGCAACGGCACCGTCGCCGCCCTTTCCTGCTTGTACATCTATTTTTGTTTGGTCGACAAACATTGTGTGCCTCCTTTATATATCAATTTATAATTAAAAATTTCCTTAAAGTTTCTTAACTATAATACCATATCAAGCCTCATTAAATCAGGTCTTTTATTGGTTAATTTATAAACTCAATTTTACAGTTTGTGCTTGCGGAAGAGTTAGACCAGCTTCTCTTAATTCATCCACTGATGCTTCTTTAATTTTCTTTAAAGAACCAAACTTTCTTAGGAGCTTATTTCTAGATTTAGGCCCAATACCCTTAATTTCATCTAATTTACTTGAAAGAGCATTTTTGGCATGAGTTCTTCTATGAAAAGTAATTGCAAAGCGGTGAACTTCATCCTGAATTCTGGTCATTAAGTAAAATCCCTCAGATTTTGGATCTAAAGGAATTAGCTTTAATTCTTCTCCCTTCGTAGGATCACCAAAAATCAAGTGATTAGTTCGGTGATGATCATCCTTTACCATTCCGGCGACAGGAATATTTACATTCAATTCATTTCTTAACACATCCAAACAAGCTTCAACTTGAATCTGACCACCATCCATTAAAATAAGATCTGGCATTTTTTTATGTTCTTTTAAAAGTCGACTGTATCGTCTTCTAACTACTTCACGGGTGTTTCCTACTTCATCAGCCGCATTTTGATGTTCAACCTCACCCTTTAATTTGTATTTACGATATTCATGTTTATCAGCTTCACCATCAGTAAATACTACCAAAGCAGAAACAGGGTCAGCTCCCTGAATATGAGAGTGGTCAAAACTTTCAATTCTATGTCCATACGGCAGCCCTAAAGCGTCAAAAATTTCTTTTTGTGCCCCCTTAGTTTTACGATTACCTAGTTCTAAGAGGCGGAATTTTTCATCTAGTTTCAACTTAGCATTGTCATGAGCCATTTCCAACAAGGCTTTCTTTTGACCACGTTGTGGTGTTCTTACGGGTACCTTTAGCACCTCAGATAAAGATTCATTATCAATTCCAGCCGGTACTAAAACTTCTTTTGGTAAAACACGATTACGCTGTCCATAAAATTGAGCAATGAAGGAAACGAAAGCATCTTGTGGATCATTAGTATCAGTTAAAGGAAATAGTCTTGTTTCACGACGTAATAACTTAGCCTGTCTTAAAAAGAAAATTTGGATTGAAATCCAAGACTTATCAACGTAAAAATTAAAGATATCCCGTTGAGTATGATCATTAGAAATAATCTTTTGTTTCTCAACAGTTTGTTCGATATATTTCAATTGATCCCTAATTTCAGCAGCACGTTCAAATTCTAGATCCATTGAAGCTTGTGTCATTTTTTCTGTCAAATCTTGCTTAACCTGGGCGATGTCTCCATTTAAAAATCGCTTTATCTTTCTAATCTGAGCATCATAAGTACTCTTTGGCACCTCCTTAAAGCAAGCTCCCAAACATTGTCCCATGTGATAGTAAAGACAGGGACGTCCTTGATGACCGGTACATCTTCTTAGAGGCCAGACTTTTTGAATAAATTTCAAAGTTGCTTGCGCTGCATAAACATTTGGATAAGGTCCAAAATAGTAACCGTGATCTTTATGAACAATTGATGTCAAACGTGTTTGCGGATCACGTTCATTAGTGATTTCAATGTAAGGATAGCCTGTGCCTTGCTTTAACTGGACATTATAGTAAGGCTGATATTTTTTGATTAGTGTAATTTCTAACAAAAAAGATTCCTTATCGGATGAGACAGTAATTATATCAAAATCACGTATTTCATGTACAAGTTCAGCACGTCTCCCCACCTGTTTACTTTTAAAATAGGAACGAACGCGGTTCTTTAAGTTTTTAGACTTTCCCACATAAATCACATTACCATTAACATCTTTCATTAAGTAGCAACCTGGCTTATCGGGCAAAAGTTTTAATTTATTTTCAATATGTTCCGTTGCCATAAATTATTTTTCCTTCCTATTAAAATTCCCATAGTATTTTATCACGTTCCTTCTTAAAACCAAGTAAGATGACTTTTTTGTTTACTCAATCCTTCATTTTCTTATAGAATAGTAAATAGCCAAAAAGAAAGGTCGCAAATAATGAAAAATATTTATTTTAATCATGATGGAAACATCGATGATTTAGTTTCACTTCTTTTACTCTTGCAAGCGCCTGATATTAAACTCATTGGAATTAGTGCCATTGATGGCGATGGATATATCGATCCCTCAGTGGAAGCTTGTCGGAAAATGGTCGATAGATTCAATTTACGTGGTGATAAATTAGAAGTTGCTCGCTCTAATTCACGTGCTGTTCATCAATTTCCAAAAGAGTGGCGGATGGCAACATACTCATTTAACTACTTTCCAATCTTAAATGAGAGCGGTGAAATTAAAACCCCAGAAGCTGCGTTGCCTGCTCACCTAGATATGATTGATAAAATTAAAAAAGCAGATGGTCCCGTTACCTTAGTAATGACTGGTCCAATCACTGATTTAGCTCGAGCATTAGACGAAGATGCTTCAATTCAATCAAAAATTGAAAAAGTCTACTGGATGGGTGGCTCTCTCGACGGACATGGAAACGTAGTTAGCGTTGATGCTGACGGCACTCAAGAATGGAATGCTTTTTGGGATCCAGATGCAGTGAGACGAGTTCTAGATTCAGATCTTAAAATTCAAATGGTCGGCTTAGAAAGTACCGAAGAGCTTCCTTTAACTGATGAACTTCGTCAGCACTGGGCTAGTTTAAGAAAGTATCCAGCTATTGACTTAGTTGGTTTAGGATACAGCTTAATTATTTCTGTTCCAAATGCAGAGCTATATTTGTGGGACGTTTTAACCACTATGTCAGCTCTCTACCCTGAACTTGTTAAGACACGTCAGGTAAAAGCAAATGTTATTACATCAGGTTTGGCAAGTAGTCGCATGTTTATCGACCCTAATGGAAAAGAAATTACTGAAGTAACAAAAGCAGATAAAGATTTATTCTTTAAGAAAGTAGATAAAATTTTAGAAAGACAATAAATATATAAATGACAATTTGGTTAACACACTTTATCGAAAATTTCGGTTATCTTGCCATTATTCTTTTAATTGCCGTTGAAAATATTTTCCCACCTATTCCTTCCGAGGTGATTTTGACCCTTGGAGGATTCCTAGTTAGTGGAACTAAATTAACTCTAATCGGAGTTATCCTAGCTTCAACTCTAGGATCAGTTATTGGTGCGATTATCCTGTTTTCAATTAGTCGTAATCTAACACTGCCAAGACTTGAAAAATTACTTGAAACTAAATTATTTAAACTTTTAGGATTTAAAAAAGATGATGCTCAAAAAGCCATTGATTGGTTCGACAAACATGGAATTGGAGCCATTTTTTACGGACGTTGCATCCCTGTTGTTAGAAGTTTGATTTCAATTCCCGCAGGTATTGCCCATGTGGGCTGGACTAAATTTCTAGTCTTAACTACTTTAGGTAGTTTAGTTTGGAATAGTGTATTAGTTGGTTTAGGGCACTATATGGGAAAGAATTGGCAAGTCGTAGTTAGAATCTTTGATGATTATACGATCGTAATTATTATCCTTTTACTAATTCTATTTATTTACTTTGGAATTAAGTGGTACAAAACTCGAATTAAGAAGTAAAATTTTGCTGTATACTGGTTGGCGGACTGGAAGTTCGCCAACCTTTTTTGTTATAATCAAGTATATGTTAAAGTAACAATTACATTTTTGTTAATGAGGTATAAAAATGCTATTTCCCTACGAAAAAAATTTTAATCAATGGTGCAGTAGTCAAAATCTTGCGCCGCGAACAATTACTTCAATTAATCAATCGATCTATTATTTTTGGAACTATTTTTTACAAAATTCAAATTCAGAACCTAAAGTTAGTAATGTTTCTGCTCAAGATATCCGCGCCTTTATTGACCACTTAGAGCAAGATCAAAATAAAACAATTAGTACGATTAATAAGTATGTTACCCATTTAAAGAAATATTTTTCTTTTCTCTATGACCACCAATTAGTTAAAAATTATCTTTTTACCGATTTACATGGCTATACTTTTGATCGAACCCCTCATATTTGCATTGACTGGATTGATCAGATTGATGAAATTATAACTTGGCCTGAAATTAGTCTTGATTGTAAAAAAATTCTAATTTTGATTGCTCATGGCTTTGACCCAAAACAATTTCTTAATTTAAGTAAGGATAATCTTTCAAGTATTAAAAATTCAAACTATCGCTCTATTCTCCTGACTAATACTGAAGAAAATCCTCTTATTTTTCAAACAAAGACCGGTAAACAAATCTCTGCCTTAACCTCTTTAACTAGAAAAATTGCTCCAGACAAGGATATTTTAAATTTTGATCTTACCCCAGGAAAACTTCGCCTTTCTTACATTTACTATAAAGTAAATGACCCTAGCCTCTCTGACTTGAAATTAATGGAAATCCTACATTGTAATCGTAAGAGTTTGACTTATTATCGCAATCAACTAGATAAGCTTAAACTTGCTCCATTTACACCAAAAAGAACGGTTTAAAAACCGTTCTTTTTTCTTATTATTAAATTTAATACCAGGCTGGCTTATCACCGTCAGTTCCAGGCTTATCTAAACCAACATTACTCTTAAGATCCTCTGCTGGGTTTTCAATTATATTAACTATATAGTCTGCTACACTCAAGCGAGACACTTCGGTTCCCTTGAATGGAGTTTGAGCACCAACAGTCTTTTCATAACTTACTTCATCTTTATTAGTTAACCAAGCTGGTCTAATAATGGTGTAATCTAAATCACTTTCTGTAATCTTATCAGCTGCTGCCCTATAAGTGGTTAAGTAAGATCCTAAAATATTCTTATTCCATTCACCAAATTTTCCCGGTACTTCATCATAGATTCCTAGAGAAGAAACCCAAATCAAGCGCTTAATACCATTTGCATCCATTGCTTTAACAACAGTTTCGGCTTGATCTTCAATGTTTGCCCCAGCTAAGTTTGCGTAAACTAGGTCAACACCTGCTAACGCTGCCTTTAATTCATTAAAGTTGCTTGCATCACCCTTGATTATCTCTTCTCGACTTTCATCAACTTGATGTAATTTATTAGGATGACGCAAATATAAAACCATATCTACATCCGTTTTCTTTAATAGCATTGGTTCAACTAATTGAGCAATTTGACCAGCAGCACCTAAAATAGCAATCTTTGTCATTTTTATTTTCCTCGCATCATAAAATCAATAATTTTAATGAAAAGTTCTACATATTTATTTAACTACAGTGCAAATTTGAATAATCTCAGTCATGATTTTCTCCTTACCTAGCTATCCTCAATTACAATTTCATAGTATTACTTATTATTAATAAGTCAACTACTTAAGATCAATTTTATTATCTTTTTTGAATATTTCGTATAGATTTACTATGCGAAAGCACTACAATAGATAAAGGAGAACATTATTAGATAGAGAGGTAAAAATATGACTAATAAAAGTTCCGTACCTAAGAAGCTTTCCTTTATATCTATCTATTTCTTAGGTATTAATGCAGTCATTGGATCAGGGACATTCCTGCTACCTTCTGTAATTTATCGTTACATGAATCTAACAGCTATTCTTGTTCTTCTCTGTACTGCTGTCACTGTCAGCATGATTGCTTTATGCTATGCTGACTTATCCAGCCGTTTCACACAATCCGGAGCCGCTTGGCTTTATTCATATAATGCTTTTGGGCGTTTTTCGGGTTATGAACTAGGTATTTTTACTTGGTTTTTAGGATGTACAACTCTTTCTGCTGAAGTTGTTGCTTTATTAACCATCTTAAAGAGTTTTTTACCTATTTTTAAAAATAATGCAGTCTACATTAGTGGAGTTATCTTCTTAATCTTACTGTTTTCAATTATTAATTTCTTTGGTAGATCTTGGGTAAAAATTGTTAATAACATTTCAGCTGCAGCTAAGATTATTACATTACTCGTCTTCATTATTGTGGGGGCCTTCTTTATTAAGAAAGCTCACTTTACTCCGGTAATTCCACATGCAGCTTTAACCGGTGTTGGACCATTCTTTAAACATTTTGGGGATGCCTTCACACCAATTTTTTACTTATTTACTGGCTTTTCCTTTATTCCAATTGCAGCAAAGCAAATGAATAATCCAGAAAAGAATATTCCACGGGTTTTAATTGCAGTAATGACTAGTGTAACAATTCTAGATTGCTTGATGCTTTTAGTTGCAATTGGTTTAAGTGGGCAAAAACTAGGAAGTTATTCTAATCCATTAGCAAGTGCCCTAAAGACTGGTGTTGGCCAATGGGGTTTTGCTTTTATGATTGTCGGAATGTTAATTTCAATCTTTGGAGTTGCTTTTAGTGCTTCATTTAATACTCCTTCACTTATTGCATCCCTTGCTACCGAACATGGGATGCTTCCGAAATGGATTGGTAAGAAAAATAAACATGATGCTCCTTGGGTTGGTATTATTTTTACTGCTGTTCTTTCAGGAGCCTTAGCTACTCAAAGTTACCTATTTCTTGTCTCATGTACAGTTTTAGCATCCTTTGTTCAATATGTGCCATCAATTTTAGCAGTCATTAAATTTAAGCATAGTAATGAATATCCAACACACGGTTTTTTACTACCTGGAAAATACACTATTCCAATTATTGCTTTGATTATTTCTTGTTATATGGTTACTAACTTTACTCCTAAGACCCTACTCTTAGGGGCTGTAGTTGCAGTGATTGCCGCTGCCTGCTATTTCTTTATTGATAAGGATGAAAAGTTAGAAAAAGAACATGAAGACTTTTTAGCTAAATTAAGACGTAAAAACTAAAAAAGTGAGCTGCTTATAAGATGTAGCTTACTTTTTTTAGTTAAAATTATAGGGTATAATTCACTTATCTTAATTCAAAGGAGCTAAAGATAGATATGGGTTTAACTTTTGAAAAAAATAATCAATTAGAAAAAATGCTTGATAAATTTGCTATCTTGCCAGATGATCCTAAAAAGAAAAAAGCTCAAAATAGCAAAGATAAGGACAAAAATAAAGATAAATAAAATAAGAGGTCGAAACAATCAGTTTCGACCTCTTTTATTATCTATTAATTTCTCTTCTTTAATTTTTTACTCCAAATTACTGCACCACTTACGGCTGCAATTAATGCACCGCAAATTATTACAAATGGATTAGTAGCCTTAGCCACAGTTTCTGGTAAGCGAGTAGCAACAGAAAGTGGATTTGAACTCTTGTCCTTATCCTTTGAGTTACTTACAACACTAACATTTTTTTCAGTAACAGTAGTTGATCCTAAATCCTTTACAACTACATCTTCGTTAGCTCTAGAACTGGATTTTGCTGCTTGATCTTTATCAGTTTTCTCAACAGTAGTTGACTTCTCCATATGGTTATCAGCGTCTTTTGCAGAAGTCTTAGCTTCACCTTCTATTTGTGAGCTCTTAGCAGTTGATTTTGATGTTCCTGCAGCTGAAGAGCTTTTATCTGAAGAAGTAGTATTTGTATTTTCACTACTTTGACTAGCTGCACCATCTTTAACTGTTACGTAAACTGCTAATCTTGATCTAGATCCATCTGGGAAAGTAACATAAACTGTTCCGTAACTAGTTCCGGCCTTATTAACTTCAGGCTTATTATCCCAAGCAGCTACTGTTCCAGCTGGAACCTGACTCCAATTAGAAATACCACTTGTTGCATCAGGCAAAACACCCTTAGTAGTAGTTAAAGCTTGGACAGTTAATGGATTAGTATAAGCTTGTAAATTCTTATGTTCTTCAAGTTGAGTTTGATAAGTCTTTGCTTGATCAGTAGTTGCGGTACTACTATCAGTACTTGTAGTACTTGCTGCAAAAGCAGTTCCACCTACACTCAAAGATGCTAACATTGCAGCTGCACCCAAACTTGTAATGATACTTCTCTTCTTAACTTTTCTCATCATAATTCACGCTCCTCAGCAAGGTAAGCTATACTTAAGCTTGCTGTTTTATTTACTTTTATTATACCGTAGTTTTACAAAAATGTTACAAATTAAGATATTTTTTACATTCTTTGTAATATTTTAAGAAATACGCATTATTAGCGCTTTCACAATTATTTATATCATAGGCATTTTAAAAACAAAAAACATATGCTTAAAAACTTAATTATGATGGGAAAGCTATCAGCTGGCTAAATAAGTCAAAGCAACCTGTAATTGAGTCAGATCGTTAAGTGTAGCTGGGATATCGTCTTGATCTACCACTTGGTAAATTTCTAAAGTCTCTTCATCAAATTCAAAACCAGCTCCAATTACAATATCCATTGCTTCTTCAAGTAAATCCATATTTTCTTGACCGGGATCAAGCTTAAATAAAGTTCCCCCATCATCAGTAATGCGGTAGTAATCATCTTCTTTTTCAATCCAGCAATATACTAAGTCCCCATATGCACCAATTAAGGGTGTTGCTACCTCAATATCTGAACCGGCTTTTATAAAATGAATATTTTCTTTTAACCAATTCATGGCATTTTGCCCAATTAACTCTATTTCAGAATCTTTCATAGTTCTCTCCTTGTTTTTATTCAAATTATAACTTAATTAGGCCAAAAAAAAGAAGCTTCTGCTTTCAGCTTCTTCTCTTGTAATTAAATTATCTATGAATTTGGGCAAATTCAACTACACGATTTAATAATTGAGTAAAGTTGTTTACTTCATTTCTAAGATCGCTAGCTTTAATATAGTCACGTGTTAGTTCTCCGCGGTCATCTAATAATACACCAAATTCACTAGCTAAACGTGCCACATCACTGGCAATACTTGCGAAACCCCCGATATTATCATCAATCATTTGTGCCGTAAATACGCGATCATTCAAGGCATAGGTTCCGTTAGGATAAACAACTAAATAAAAGTGAATAGTATCGTTCAAGCCATCAACCACATTAGTTGAAACACGATATTCATTATCATCAACCGGTTCAATTGAAAATGCCGAACTAATGCCATTATCTTCTCTAAAAGATTTCATTAAAACGTCTTCAAGATCATCCATAGAAACTGACCCCTAACATCTTTATCTAAAAATAAATTTAACAAATTAATTCACTACATATCTATTATATCTTTTCTAGAAAAAATATGTTCTTTAAACTCCCAAACTTGAAAAATAATATATTAATTTTCAAATCCCTTCTTATCAATACTTAATTTTACTGTTTTATATTAATAATTTTGGTTATAATAAAAAGAAGTTTTAAATGGAGAAAATTAATTTGAAAAAGTTAATCGTTGGTGCTTTAAGTTGTAGTCTCTTATTACTTACAGGTTGTCGTAACAACTTGGTTGAGCCAAAACATAAATCTTCTGCAGCAGACTATGCCATTATTCAGTCTTCTCATAGGCAATCTCATAAAAAAGTTGAAAAAGAGAAACCTAAAAATAAAGACGATAAAAAAGAAAAATCAGACAAGACTGAGCAGAAAAAAGATGAAGACATTAAGATGGATGATCAACTAGATAGTCTCCAAAATAAAGAAAAGCAATCTAGTTCTGAAAGCCAAAGTTCTAGTTCATCAAGTATTTCTACACCTATTCAACGTAATGAACATAAAGCAAGCAGTACCCTACCAAAATCCAACTTTGGTACCTCTTTCTATACTGTTCCACGTCGCAATTATAGTTATTATAATCCTCAACCTAACTATTACTTTGATAACAGCTGGACTACTAACAGTAATGCAAATGCAACTACTCAAACTTCTGCTACACGTAGTTCAAACTCTGAGAATTCAAACACTTCATCATCTTCTACTGCTTCATCTGAGTCTTCTTCAAGTTCAAGTAAGGAAACAGAAACGCCAGCTAGTCAAAATAATGAATCTGAATCAACTAGTTCAACTGAAAATACTCAAGACTAATAAAAAAGACATTCAATCGAATGTCTTTTTTTAATAAGTTTGATCTCTATCTCCATCTAAGATATGTTCACTTAACTTTTCATCGAAAAAGATTGGTAAATCATGATCAAAGTTATATGCTAATTTTGATTTTTCTATTTCTTTCTTTGTCATCCAAGTTAAATCTCCTTCATCAGAAGCTTTTAACATACCAGTAAACTTAGTAGCCATATAGAAAAAGACAAGATAGCGTTCATCATTATGGTCAAAAAATTGCTTTACTCCAACTAAACGCGGATCCTTAATTTCTAATCCCGTCTCCTCTTTTATTTCTCTAACCACTGAATCATGAAAAGCTTCATGAGATTCGACGTGGCCGCCTGGAAAAGTTAAACCAGGCCAAACTGGATCAGTTCTATTTAGAACTAAAATTTTATCTTTATCTTTTATCATACACATATTAGTTAAAGTCACATTTTCTGATCTTTTCATTTCTTCTCCATTTTACATAATTTTAATTATATTATTTATATAGTTTATAATTGTTTAAGTTTTATTTTACTGCTGTTAATTAATTTCTCTAAGTAAATTTTATTAGTATAATCGAATTAAATAGACTAAAGTTTTTCAAAGGAATTTAGATATGACATTACAAATCAATACCAGAGTAGACTCAATTACCTGGCCTCTTAATCAGAATTTGACCAATCAAGAAATAATCTCTCAATTGGAACTTACAGTTACAGAAAATGGCCATCTTATTTCAAATGATAATCTTAGTATAAATAAAAAGGCCGTTAACCGGTCTGAAGCAGGAGTATATCCTGTAATTATCACAGCGATTGGCACTAATAACGAATATGGGACCAAGAAAATTCAAGCCTGGGTAACAGATAAAAATAATATGGTTGATTCTTCCCCTACTCCTCAACCAGCTCCAGTAAAAACAGCACAATATACTTCTTCTCCTAATAAAGCTGCTAGTCCTAAAAAGAAAGGCAAGAAAAAGATAGTATATATTGTTCTTGGAGTGCTTGTTTTATTAATTGCCATCATCTTTGGTATTTCAGCTTGTCAGGCTCATAATGATACGGTTCAAAATGAGCAAGCTCAAAGTAATGCCCTCAATAATACTAACAGTAAATTAGATAATCTGTCTGAACAAAACAAGCAATTAATGCAACAAAATAAAGAGTTGCAAAGTGCTATCAATACCTATAAGCAGGATCAAAATAAAGAAGAATTACAAAACCAATTAAACCAAATCAAAACGGAAAATGAACAATTGAAAAATAATGCTGCTAATAATCAAGCCTTACAAAATCAAATTGATCAATTGGGCTCTACTATCGACCAAATCAAACAAAATCCAAATCAGGCCGATTCATTATTAGATCAAATGAAAAATAATCAAAACGAATTTATGCAGAATTTAAATGCAACTTTTCAAAAACTAGTTAGCGATTTCCAGCAACTAATTGGACAATAATACCACCTAATAAAAAACTGAGAATTATGAATACCCTCATAGTTCTCAGTTTTTTAATATTTAATTAGTCATCTGTATCAACATCAGCATCACTGCTTGTATCGGCACTTGAATTTATGTCTGTACTTTCGTCAGAATGTGAATTGCTATTTGCACTATCGCTAGATTTCTTAATGGTCTTAGACTCATAAACTTTTACAGTTAATGATTTACCAAATTTAGAATCGTAAGGATCGAATACATAATGGGTTGCATTAGTTTTAGCTCCATTTGCAGGATCTAATTTATATACTATAACAAAATTACCGGTCATATTAGGTCAACCTTCTTACGACCTTCCTTAATCTGGTTTCCCCAAGGTGTTAATTCATTTTCAATGTCTGTAGTGACCAAAACAAGATCATGAGTAGCTTTGCCAACTTTCTCCATTACTTTTAAGTGGTTACTAAAGAAAGATGTTGGATCAACGCTTTCTTTATCATTATTAGTGAAAGTTCCTTGCACTAGAGCATAGTGGCCATCGTCATTAGAACTCTTAACAGTGACGTTGGTTACATTATTGATAGCGATATATCCCTTACTATCTTGGAAATTTCCGCCATAAGCTTTACCGTCGTTACTGTTACTATTATTAGCTTGATTGTCAGCCGCTGTACTTAAATCTTTTTTAGAGCGTTTTGTACTCTAACTACTGCTTTCATCTGTCTTTTCGACAGACTTCTTTGACTTACTAGTATTTGTTTGTTTGCTGCTACTATTGTTTGTTTGACTAGAGCAAGCACTTGTTCCTAATCCCAGAAGTACTAAACCTAATACTCCTAAAAAATTATATAGATTATATAACGAATTTAGTTTTCAAATTACGGATTAGCCTGTTATGAGAGCAGGCTTTAAGCCTACTTTACGTGATGATTTTACAGCTGTATAACAAATAGAAATATCTTATCAATGCTTTATTTCATAACAAGTAGAGTTAATGCATTTAGGGATGATGATTTGAATTATCTTTATTAAATATTTAAGTCCTATCCTTGAGAAAAAAACCAAAAATAAAAACGACACTCGTTGAGTATCGTTTTCTTGGCTGTATAATTTTTCCTGTTGATGAATATCTATGATATTCTATCGACAGGATTTTTTTACGTAAAAAAAGAGGCCA
>PPYF01544270.1_pt1 | contig 138250 bp, 148 predicted proteins | sample 1559871 | NCBI WGS metagenome assembly PPYF01 (sample SAMN08240021, study PRJNA423297) | Human gut metagenome, whole genome shotgun sequencing project. | reverse complement strand
GGTGGTGGGCAAGGGATAGAGGAACGGCGGGGTCAAATTATACAGCTTATTTCTGCGTATACGATGTATAGAATGTCGGCGGTATATTGTGATAACCTGAACTCGGCAGTATCGTTTATATCCGCCGTAAGTCGATGTTGAGAAAATAACAATCTTTTTAAAAGGCGGAACTTGAAGCGGCGCATCGCCGCAAAGGCGGAATTTGGGGCGGCGCATCGCCGCAAAGGCGGAATTTGGGGCGGCGCATCGCCGCAAAGGCGGAACTTGGGGCGGCGCATCGCCGCATGAATTTTTGTCATAAATAACTTGCAAAATTTGAATGAATATGATAAAATATAAATTAATGTGCGGATTTACCGCTAAAAATACGAAGGGAAAATTAAAAATGGAATTACAACAGATAATTATGCTGATAACAATAGCCGTTTATCTTATTATGATGGTAGTTGTCGGCGTAATATGCGCAAAGAAAACGGATAATGTAGGCGACTTCTATTTAGGAGGAAGAAAGCTGGGTCCGTTTGTTACCGCAATGAGTGCGGAGGCTTCGGACATGAGCGGCTGGCTGCTTATGGGTCTTCCGGGCGTTGCGTATGCTACGGGTATTGCAGACGCAGCCTGGACAGGTATAGGTCTTGCGATAGGTACATATCTCAACTGGCTTATCGTATCAAAAAGAATCAGAAAGTATTCTCATGTATGCAATTCGATAACTATACCGGATTTCTTCTCAAACAGATTCAGGGACAGCAAGAAGATACTTACTCTTATCTCGGCGCTGATAATCATAGTATTCTTTATTCCTTATACAGGCTCGGGATTTTCCGCCTGCGGCAAGCTGTTCAACAGCCTTTTCGGTGCGGATTATCATATCGCTATGATAATAAGTGCGGTAGTAATCATCGCATATACCACTATCGGCGGATTCTTAGCGGCAAGTACAACAGACTTTATACAGAGCATTATAATGTCGGTAGCGCTTATTATAGTAGTGGTATTCGGTATTTCGTCGGTCGGCGGTGTTGTTGAGGTAATGAACCACGCAACATCAATGCCCGGATATTTCTCACTGACACATACGTTTGACGTTCTTAAACAGCAGACGGGCGATTACGGTCCGCTGACTATCTTCTCCACACTTGCGTGGGGTCTTGGCTATTTCGGTATGCCTCACGTTCTGCTGAGATTTATGGCTATAAACGACAGCAAGAAGCTCAAGGTTTCAAGACGTGTTGCTACTGTATGGGTGGTTATTTCGCTTGCAGTTGCAATATTCATCGGCGTTGTAGGTCTTGCTATGACAAAGAACAATGTAATAGATCCTCTGGCGGATCCCGAAACGGTAATAGTTGTAATAGCTAATCTTCTTGCAAAGGCAGGTCCTCTTGCGGCTATAGTAGGCGGTCTTATCATTGCGGGTATTCTTGCGTCCACTATGTCGACAGCGGATTCACAGCTTCTTGCGGCATCATCTGCGGTATCCGAAAATCTGTTCAACCAGGTATTCAAGATAAAGACAAACGAAAAGACGGCAATGCTTATCGCAAGAATCACTGTCGTTGTAATAGCGATTGTCGGAATCGTTATTGCGTGGGATCCCAACAGCTCAGTATTCCAGATAGTATCGTTTGCCTGGGCAGGCTTCGGTGCGGCATTCGGTCCTGTTGTGCTGACGGCTCTGTTCTGGAAGAGAACGACAAAGTGGGGCGCATTTGCAGGTATATTCGCAGGCGGTGCAATGGTATTCATATGGAAGTTCCTTGTAAGACCTTCCCACGGGGAAGGGGTTTGGGGTTAGGGATAGAGAATTTGCTCCATTTTTATAAAAATGGACTTTTTCTACAAGCTGGTATGACAGCCACGATTAAGTTCGTGGCTGTCATTTTTTACTGCTGTATCAATCTCCTTTTTCAAAGCGTGAGCGGAGCTTTTCGAGGGCTTTCTTTTCTATTCTTGAAATATAGCTCCTGCTTATGCCAAGCTCGTCTGCGACTTCACGCTGGGTCATTATCCTGTCGGTGCGGTAGGATGTTTTAGACAGACCGTAACGCTTTGTGAGTATTTCTTTTTCACGCTCGTCAAGCTCCTCGTCTATATATCTGTACATTTTGTCAAGCTCGATGTTAAGAGCGGCTTCCTCGGCAACGTCCGTTCCGTCACAGAAAATATCGGCGAGCGTAACTGCGTTTCCGTCCTTGTCGCAGTCCATCGGCTCGTTCATATAAACCTCGGTCTGCTGATGCTTTGTTTTGCGGAAGTACATTCTTATCTGATTATTTATGCATTTTCCGGCATAGGTAGAAAAGCTGATGTTCTTCCTGTAATCAAAGGTTTCTGCGGCACGGATAAGCCCGATTATGCCTATCGAGATAAGATCGTCCGCTTCCTTGCTGTCGGGGTAGTGCTTTTTTACGATATATGCCACAAGGCGAAGGTTGTGGTTTATCAGCTTGTCACGGGCGGCAAGATCGCCCTGAGCCGCTTTTTCAAGACATTCACGTTCTTCCTTTGCGGAAAGCTGTCGGGGAAACGAGCCGCTGCTTTTGAAATGCAGAGCAAAGAAGATAAGGCTTTGCAGTGCCGTTTGCAGTATCGATATAAACATAATATCACACTCCGGAAAGATAATGATACAGTTTATTCGGGACATTCTGCCGGTTATGCAGGTACATTCTGCTTGACAGCGGAAATTTAACGGTGTATAATTAAAATATATAATTCAAGGAGCGTAAGAGTATGAAGCAGAAAAATCGTGAAAGGCTCGGAATAGGTATGAAGATAGGTGCGGGGGTGCTTGCGCTTATTATGATCATAGGTGTTGTGATACAGGGATTTATGTATCTTAACTGAGTTATTTATATACGGATAAAGTGAACCGCCGGCTGTAAGATCGGCGGTTGTGTTTTATTCGTTTTTTATATAACTCAGCGAGAAGTCACAGCAGTCGTTGCCCCGTCCGAGAGTTTTTGTCCTGTGCCATTTTAATTTCGGGTGAATGTTGCCGTATGCTATATCATCGCTGTCGCAGAAGCATACGCATAGCTCGGGGCAACCGTACCGCTCGGTCATTATCTGATAAGGGCATTTTATCATATCAAGCTTTGCAGTGTTCTTGTCGGTATCGTATATCTTATAATCAAACCCTGCGTCACGTCCGAAGGTTTTCTGCGTGATTTTCAGAAAGATTTTTGGAAAACGCTTGTACATTCCCGCAAAACCGGCGGCTTTTGATACCGTTTTTTTCATTTTCAGTGAGTGTATCTCTACAATGCGGTGTATCTCGGCAAGCGCCTGTTCCTTACCCATAACGGCGGATAAAGTTTCGTAAGCCGCTATACCGGGTAGTATCTGGCTTTCAAGGTGGAACTTCATCGATTTCGATTCTTTTTCGGTTTCTTTTCTAAGCTCTGCAAGTCTTGTATTCATATCCGATGTAAGCGTTTCGTATCGGTCGGGATAACGTGTTTTACAGATTTCTATAAATCCGGTTTCTATGTAGCTTTGCTTTGACATTTTGATTTCCCCTTATGTAAAAATTACAGTTAGTTTTAAATAACTGTAATTATAATAGCACCGAATAGGGTGGTTGTCAAGGCTGGGAAAAGAGATTATTCCTGTCTTGTTCTGTCTGTTCTGTTGAAGATAAGCGATACCGCAAGAGCGAAAATCATAGCGGCTGTAACTCCTGCCGAGCAGGCGGTAAATCCGCCCGTGAAGATTCCGAGTAAACCGTCATCTTCGACAGCTTTTCTCATGCCCTTTGCAAGCAGATTGCCAAAGCCCGTGAGAGGTACGGACGCACCTGCGCCTGCAAAATCTACAAGCGGCTGATAAAGACCTACAGCTCCGAGAATTACGCCCGAAACAACGTAGGCTACAAGTATTCTTGCGGGGGTGAGCTTTGTAAGGTCGATAAGTAACTGACCTATAGCGCAAAGCGCACCGCCGACTAAAAATGCCCATAAATACTGCATAAATTTTCTCCTGTTATAAAGCGTCTGAAATTTCTACAAGGTGGGATATGCCGGGGATGCTTTCGCCCTGCTGTACTTTAGTTGTTGACATAAGCGCACCGGTAGCGGCAAACAGCACTCTGTGTAGCTTTCCCTCAGCTATCTGCGGCAGGATATGTCCGCACAGTACAGAGGCGCTGCAGCCGCATCCTGAGCCGCCTGCGTGTACGTCCTGCTTTTCACGGTCGTACAGCATAAGACCGCAGTCCTTGTGCTTATGGCTGATTTCAGTTCCGTCACGGCGGAAAAGCTCGCACATAAGATCAGAGCCGACCTGTCCGAGATCTCCCGTGTAGATTACGTCATAATCGGCAGGAGATGTACCGGTGGCGAGCAGGTGTCGGTTTATCGTATCGTATGCCGCACCTGCCATAGCCGCACCCATATTGTTTGCGTCCTTTATGCCCATGTCGGTTATCTTGCCAATCGTGACACGCTTTACATAAGGCGGTTTTTCAGCTACCGAGGTTATGCAACAGCCTGCGCCGGTAGCTGTCCACTGGGCAGTAGGGGGGCGAACACCACCGTAGTTTATGGGAAATCTGAACTGCCTTTCGGCAGAGCAGAAGTGTGACGAGGTAACGGCGGCGAAATATTCACCGAGCCTCATATCCGCAAAAAGCGACGCCATAGCAAGACTTTCAGCCATTGTCGAGCAGGCTCCGTAAAGTCCGATGAACGATATATCTGTGTCACGCAGGCCGTATGCTGAGCCTGTGCATTGGTTAAGCAGATCGCCTGCAAAAATGAACGAAATATCCTCTTTTATGAGCTTGCCTTTTCTAAGGGCAATATCAAAGGCATATTGCTGAAAGGTGCTTTCGGCTTTTTCCCAAGTGGTAAGTCCAAGCTCTGCACCCTCTGCGGCATAGTCAAAGCAGTTGCCGAGAGGTCCGTCGCTCTCCATTTTTCCGACTGCGGCGGCGCAGGAATAAACCGACACACCACGGTCAAGCTCTATTGTACCCTCTGAAATCAGTTTAGCCATATCAACCTCCGAAAAGACTAATAACGAACAGAATTATGCCGTAGACAAATGCCGCCGTTATGCCGTAGACTATGACAGGTCCTGCGATGATGAACATCTTTGCGCCCGTGCCGAGAATGAGACCCTCGGTCTTGAATTCGAGGGCAGGGGAAACAACGGCATTCGCAAAGCCTGTTATAGGAACGAGAGTGCCTGCGCCTGCGTGCTTTGCGATCCGCTCATACTGACCGAAGCCCGTCAGTAAGGCGCTTATCAGCACAAGTGTTATTGAGGTGTACGCCGACGCAGTATCTGCATCGTTTCCTATCATAATATATAAATCGGTAAAGAACTGCCCTGTACAGCAGATAAGTCCGCCGATCACAAACGCTTTCGGCACTGTTATATATAGCTTGCTCGGTGCGGAATAACGGTCGGCAAGCTGTGCGTATTCTTTTTTGGAAATATTCAAAATATCACCGTCCTTGATGATATTTTTGATTTTATGTCGGAAAATATCCGTGTAAAATTCTGCTTACCGATACGGCAAGATAAAGCAAAAACAAGTCGCTTTGCAATTTTTATATTGATTTATTGCAGACATTGTGCTATACTTTAATAGATAAGACAGGAAAAAGCGGTTTTTTCAGCCGTATTTTCGGTCGGATTTTTTATGCAAGAAAGGGATAACAAAAAATGAAATACGCAGTATTACTTTGCGACGGTATGGCAGATCTTCCCCGTGAGGATATAGGCGGAACACCTATGAGTGTTGCACACAAGCCTAATATGGACAAGCTCGCAAAGGTATCAAGAGTAGGTCTTGTAAAGACGGTCGAGGACAATCTGAAGCCCGGCAGTGACGTTGCGAATCTTTCCGTACTCGGTTATGATCCTGCAATATATTATTCGGGAAGAAGTCCTTTAGAGGCAGGCAGTATAGGCATTGATATGAAGCCTACGGACGTTTCTTTCAGAACGAATCTTGTAACGCTGTCGGACGAGCCGGTTTATGAGGACAAGACAATACTCGACTACTGTGCCGATGATATATCTACAGAAGAAGCCGCAGAGCTTATAAAGTTCATTGACGAAAAGCTCGGTACGGATGAATTCAGATTCTACAGCGGTGTAAGCTACCGTCATTGTCTGATATGGGATCACGGTACGACCGATATAGGCACGCTGACTCCTCCCCACGATATAACAGGCAAGCCGATAAAGACGCACCTCGGTGTGAACGAAAACGGCAAGGTGCTTATCGAGATGATGAAGAAGAGCTATGATCTGCTGAAAGACCACCCCGTAAACTTAAAGAGAATTGAAAGAGGTCTTCGTCCTGCAAACAGCATATGGTTCTGGGGCGAGGGTGTTCGCAAGGAGCTTACTCCTTTTGCCGAAAAGTACGGAAAGAGCGCCGCTATGATCTCTGCGGTAGATCTGCTCAGAGGTATCGGCAAGTTCACAGGAATGGATGTTATCAAGGTTGACGGTGCGACAGGCTACATAGATACAAACTTTGACGGCAAGGCACAGGCGGCTGTTGACGCACTGAAGAGCGGCAAGGATTTTGTATATATCCATGTTGAAGCTCCCGATGAATGCGGTCATCGTAATGAGGTTGACAATAAGGTAAAGGCGATAAGCCTTATTGACGAAAAGATACTCGGCAAGCTGCTTGACGAGTTCAAGGACGAGGATATAAAAATCCTTATCTGCCCCGACCATCCCACACCGCTTGAACTGAGAACACATACAAACGCTCCTGTGCCGTTCATGATTTATGACAGCAGAAAGAAGCTGGACGGTGTTGATTGCTTCTGCGAGGAGAGTGCGGCTAAGACGGGCGATTATATCGCTGAAGGTCATACACTTATGAGCAGTTTTTTGGCTGACTGATAGATAATACTAAATGAATATTTTACCGCCCTGTGTTTTTCACAGGGCGGTTTGTTATAAAGAGAAGCACTGTAAACCACCTGTGGTTTACAGTGCTTTATCGGCTTATTCAATTATGAGTTTATAATCGGTGCAGAAGTCGGAATATTCGGTAAATGTTTTTTTGAGAGAAGAGAGGAGTGGTTCTTCTCCGTGTTTTTCGTAATATTTCTTTATATCACTCGATATTGTCAGTTCAAGAGTTGCTTTGTCGCCGACAATGTAGGCAGCTGTGCTTTCACTGATTTCTTCTTTGCCGTTGCTGTTGATAAAGCACTTGATAAAACGCACATCATCGCCGATGTTATTGAGTTTTTTCCACTCGGAAAAAATAACTTTAGGGTCACAGGCAAGATATTTAGTTGTTTTTTCCGTGCTTGAGCCGTTCAGATAATAAATATTAATATTGCTGTACGCCAAAGCTGTTGTTTCGTTTGTTGATTCGTTTGTGATTGCTGATGATGAATTGTTGAAATCATTATCGGCATTTTTGAGTAAACCGTTTCCGGTTGCGAATACTGTCACAAACACTGCCGCTGTAGCCGCCACCGAGCCGATAACAGCATACAGCCTTTTTCTGCTGTTCTTTACTTTCGGCTTTGCCTGTTCGACAAATTCATCATTTACATTGCCCAGTTCATTCAGTAAGCGTTTTTCTTTCATAGCGTTATACCCTCCTTTATAAGATGTTCCTTAAGCTCGCTTCGGGTTCTGAGAAGTATCATTTTTATGCGACTTTCGGTAGATGAATGTTCGGCGGCTATCGCCTTTACCGGCATCATATACCAGTATCTTTGCATAAAGATAATACGTTTTTCGGGTTCAAGGCAGGAGAGAAAATCGTTGAGGGCGTGCCTTAACGTGTTGTTGTCGGAAATATCCTCCGTAGTAACACCGGACGACACACATTCAGCCAGTTCATCAAGAACGGCGGCTGTCTGTCCCGAACCTCTTTTATCTGCTGTTTTCTCAAAGAACCTGTTCAGCGAAAGGTTGCGTGTTATCCTGCCGAGAAATGCCGACAGCTTTTTCGGCTTCTGCGGCGGAATTGCATTCCATGCTTTCATCAGCGTATCGTTTACGCACTCCTCGCAGTCCTCGTTCACGGCAAGTATGTTGTAAGCAATAGAGTAACAGTATCTGCCGTATTTGCCGTGGGTTTCTGATATTGCTTTTTCATCTCTTGCAAAGAATAATTCTATAATCCTGCTGTCTTCCGTATTTCTCACTCCCTTTTTATTTTTATTAAACAGCCTGTTCACCTATAAAGACAGGATATTTTTATAAAGGTCACGCTTTTGAGAAAATTTTATAAACTTTTTATAATAAATACATGCCTCTGCGTAATACAGAAGCCTGTGCTGTAAACCTTGCGTGGTTTAAACGCTGTTAGTCTTCGATATAAACTCTCTTCATAACCTGAGGAGTTGTGGGCTTGTCGTTCCAGTCAACCTCGGTATCTGCGATTTCGTCAACTGCATCCATACCGTCAACTACCTTGCCGAAAGCGGCATAACCGCCGTCGAGATGAGGAGCGTCCTTGTGCATTATAAAGAACTGTGAGCTTGCACTGTCGGGCATCATCGAACGAGCCATAGAGATAACGCCTCTTGTGTGCTTTAAATCGTTCTTTACGCCGTTCTGAGCAAATTCGCCCTTGATGTTTTCCTTAGCGCCGCCCATTCCTGTGCCTTCGGGGTCGCCGCCCTGAATCATAAAGCCGCTGATTACACGGTGGAAGATAAGCCCGTCATAAAAGCCCTCTTTAACAAGCTTTTCGAAGTTTGCGCAGGTGATAGGTGCAATTTCAGGATAAAGCTCTATCTTTATCTTTTTGCCGTTTTCCATTTCAATAACTACCATTGGTCTGAATTCCTTTCGTATTTTGTGTTTTCTGTATGTCAATAAGGCTGAAGCCTTACCGATGTTGTTATCCTGCGATAAGCTCGGAATAAATATTTGTATCTGTTCCGCTTATCTCTACGCCTTTAAGCTCGAATAACTCGCTTATAGTTGCAAACTGAAAGCCTTTTTCAAGAAGTATCTGGATCGCTTTATCAAGTGCTTCGACAGTCTTTGAGTTGCCCTCAGCGTCGTGGAGCAGGAAAATCACGCCGTCAGCGGCTTTCTTTTCGAGATATTTTGCTCTGTATTCTGCTGTTACTTTGTCATCCCAATCGTTGCAGCCGTATCCGCTGATAAAAGTCATATCAATGTTATCATACATTGTGCTGTTTACGGCTATGTACGGCGGACGGAAAAACTTTGGGGTCGTACCTGTGATTTCTTTTACCTTGTCGTTAACATAAGCGACCTCGTCTTTTATTTCATCGGCGGTCATTTTATCCATATAGCTGTGTGTTTTAGAGTGGTTTTCAATATCACAGCCGAGGTCGAATGCACGTTTTACCGACTTTGCGGATTCATCATTTATATTTGTTCCGATAAGGAAGAAAGAAGCTCTGACTTGATATTTTTCAAGTATGTCAAGCACTTCCATAGTTGTGGTGGCATTAGGTCCGTCGTCGAATGTTATCGCTATTGTCGGCTTTGACGGGTCAAGCTCATAATCTATACGTTTCACATCTGAGCTTTCGCTGTCAGATGAAGAAACGGTTTCGGAGCTGTCGGTTGCAGAGGTATCCTGTCCGGTTTGTCCGGCGGAAGATATGCTTTCATCGGAAGCCGATGCAGTTACCGATGTTGAACTTTCATCCGGCTGTGACGCTAAAGATGATGTGTTTGCCGAAGAACAGCCTGCAAGGCAGAGTGCGGCAATAAGAGAAACGATTGCTAGTCTTACTTTCATGGTGGTTTCCTTTCGGTTACTTTTTGTTTTTTCTTATCTGTCTTATATTGATAACATTTATAACGATTCCTGCAATCACAAACAGCGACAGAACAGTTATCAATATAAGGCTGTTTGCGTTGTCCGAGCTGTCTTTCTGTGCGTGTACATCGCTTGTAACGGGCGAATAATTTTCGGGAGCGGTATAGGTCTGAGGCTTGGTTGCAGCTGTGGAGGTTTCCGCAGATACGGAGGTATCTGCCGAGGGGGAGCTTTCATTTCTGCTGTCGGTGGTGGTTTCGGCTGACCGGCTGAAATATTCGCCGGCACGGAAATAATAACGCTTTTCGGCAAGATAGGCGCAATGGTCGAAGGACAGGGCAAGCGGTGAAATATCAAAATACATCTGTGTGTTCGCACCCATAGATTTAAACTTGTTGTTTTCGAATTTCAGGTTGCTGTTCCATACACAGTCTACCCATATCCATCTGTCGTCAATCAGTGCGGCGCACCATTCGTGGTTTACAGGCCCGTCGGCAAGGTCGGAGTAATTTACCGTGTCTGACGTTACCGTACCTTTGACATTTACGACATAAATCCCCTGTGCCTCGCACAGTGCGCTGAAAAGTGCGGAATAGCCGACGCATACTGTTTTGCGGCTTTTGAGAACATTTTTTATGCATATCTCGGACTGAGTTACCGAATTTTCTCTTGCGTCACGGTCGTAATAGATATTGTCGGATACCCATTTTGCTATCGCTTCGAGCTTTTTGTAATCGTCCTTTATATCGCCTGCGATGTAATCTGCAAGATAGGCAACCTCGTCAAGCGTCTGTTTTACACCTTCCTCTGTAAGCTCATCGGTGACATAGCCCGCCCACGATTTTGCGGAGGTAGGTACTGCTTTTTCAAGCACCGACTGATTCTGCTTGCTGAGCTTGTTGTCGGGGAAGTAGCGGTTATCGTCATACATTATAAGGTAACTCAGCTTTGCTCCCGATTTCAGCTTGATAACGATGCGGTCGGAGCTTCCTATAGGCTCGGAAGGGTTAAGGACAGAGGTGAATGTACCGTCCGGGTTTACCTTAAGAGTTGATGAAACTGTACCGCAGTTCTGAAATGAAATATTCGTAACGGGGTCGTTCTTATAACAACCTTCCACCAATACTGAGCGGCTGTTTATCGTGATCTTGCTGTAGTATTCCTCGTTTTCCCCGGTAACAAGCTCATAGCATTTTTCAGGCTTTTTTACGATTTCGTCCGAAGAATTATCATTACTTTCGGCAAAGCAGAAAGTCGGTAAAGCGAAAAGCGTTATCAAAGCAAGGAATAATGCAGGTGCTTTTCTGTTTATAATGAAATCCAAATTTGCTCCTTGTATGAACGGCAATTATTATCAGCTTTCGCTTAGATAATCTCCGTGGATATATTCTCCGTTATCCAATTTGTAATAACCTGTGTCTGTTACGGCAACAACGGTTACAACATCTCCATATGAATATCCTCTGACTGTATCGGAACCCATTATTGCCCTCGTTCTGCTGTAGCAGGACTGATTTACATACATTGTGCCGCTGACTGCGTTTTCTGTCCATTCAAGGGGTTCGGTCGTAGTTGCCGGTGTGGTTTCGGGCGCTTTGGTAGTAGCCGGCGTTGTCGTCTGCGCGGAAGTGGCAGGCAAAGTGGTTTCGGGCGTCGGTATTGTAGTGGTCGGCGGTGTGTATGGTGCGGTGGCAGGAACGGAAACATTGCTTGTATCGGTGCCATTTGAGGCAGAAGTTGTTTTATTGTTTAAAGACATTACGACTGCAAATACAAGTAGCATTGCACCGCCGATGCCTATAAGTGTGTCGGTTGCTTTTCCCAAGATACATTATCTCCTTTTTCTGTAAGTAATATGGTTTTGTGCTTAAAAAGTCTGTATACTATTATATCAAGGCAAGGCGCAACAGTCAACAGTTGTGGAAAAAAAGGCAGTTATGATGTGAGGATATTCCATAAATTGCATAATAAATATAAAAATCGGAAAAGGTGCCGGTGTAATTAAGTCTGTTATTTTTGTCTTTCGAAAGAAGAGTTGAAGTCATTTTACCTTGACATGAGTATGAAATCATGATATACTTAGAACTGTATAAATCGAACAAAAGAAAACGGAGGATAGTTTTCAATGGCAAAAATAGCAGTTCTCGGCTACGGTGTCGTAGGTTCAGGCACAGTCGAGGTTATCGAGAAGAATAAGGAAGGTCTTCTGAAGAAGGCAGGACAGGAGATAGAGATAAAGTACATTCTTGATCTGCGTGATTTTCCCGACAGTCCTTATAAAGACAAGTTTGTAAAGGACTTCAACGTTATACTGAACGACCCTGAAATTTCGGTTGTGGTTGAGGTTATAGGCGGTATCAAGCCTTCATACGATTTTGTAAAGTCTTCGCTTCTTGCAGGAAAGAGCGTTGTTACATCTAACAAGGAGCTTGTTGCCAAGAAGGGCGCAGAGCTTCTGAAAATCGCACATGAGAAGGGCGTAAACTTCTTCTTCGAGGCGAGCGTAGGCGGCGGTATCCCGATTATAAGACCGCTCCACCAGTGCCTTTCGGCTAACCGCATAGATGAAATCGCAGGTATCTTAAACGGTACTACGAACTTTATACTTACAAAGATGATCCGTGATAACATGGCGTTTGACGACGCATTAAAGACGGCTCAGGAGCTTGGCTATGCCGAGCGTAACCCCTCTGCCGATGTTGACGGTATCGACGCTTGCAGAAAAATCTGCATACTTGCATCTCTTTCGTTCGGCAAGCACGTTTATCCGGATAATATTCATACCGAAGGTATCACGAAGATCACACCTGAGGATGTTGCATACTGTGAGAATTTCGGCGGCTCGATAAAGCTTATAGGCTGGGCTTCAAGACAGGAGGACGGCAAGGTAGCTGTTATGGTTTGCCCTGCATTTATCCACGAGGACAGTCAGCTTGCAGGCGTTAACGATGTGTTCAATGCAATACTCGTAAGAGGCGACTCTACGGGCGATGTTGTATTCTACGGCAAGGGTGCGGGCAAGCTCCCGACAGCAAGCGCCGTTGTAGCCGATGTTGTTATCGCTGTGAAGATGAACTCATCGAGCAAGTCGCTTTACTGGGAGGACAGCGATCAGGACTTCATAGAGGATACCGACAAGATTGTTCTTGAAAATTACATCCGTGTAAACGGCGTTTCAAAGGACGAGGCTGAGGCTCTGTTCGGCAAGGTAACCTACCTTACAAGAAAGGGAGCGCCCGACAGCGAGCTTGCATTTATCACTCCCGCTATCAGCGAAAAGAACTGCAACGAGGCTGTTGCAAAGCTCGGTGACAAGGTGCTGGGTCGTATAAGAGTTCTTGATTATTGATAAACTAAATTTGCCATCTGAAAGGAAAAACAATATGTCCGAAAATCAACCAAAGTATAAGAGAATACTTTTAAAGCTCAGCGGTGAGGCGCTTGCAGGCGACAAGAAGATGGGACTTGATATGCCCACTGTCACCGAAATATGCAAGAGCATTAAGAAGTGCTATGACGTTGGTACCGAGATAGGTATCGTTGTCGGCGGCGGCAACTACTGGAGAGGTCGTTCAAGCGAGAATATGGACAGAGTAAGAGCCGACCATATCGGTATGCTTGCTACAGCAATGAACGCACTTGCTGTTGCCGATGTACTCGAAAGTCTTGGCTGTCAGGTGCGTGTACAGACTGCCATTGATATGAAGCAGATAGCCGAGCCGTATATAAGACAGAAGGCTGTAAGGCATTTTGAAAAGGGAAGAATAGTAATATTCGGCTGCGGTACGGGAAGCCCGTTCTTCTCGACAGACAGTGCCGCCGCACTGAGAGCCGCAGAGATAAATGCGGATATACTGCTCAAGGCGACTATGGTTGACGGTATCTATGACAAGGATCCGCATAAGTATGACGATGCTGTTAAGTACGACTCGCTCACACATCAGCAGATACTCGTGCAGAGCCTCAAGGTTATGGATAGTGCCGCTGCGGCTATGTGCCGTGAAAACAAGACACCTATCCTTGTATTCGATCTGAGCAGACCGGATAATATCTTTGATGCTGTAATGGGCAAGAAGATAGGTACGGTAGTCAGCGACAAGTAAGCTACAGGTAAATAAAAAACGATAATATACACCCGAAAGGAAATTAACCAATGAAAGACGTAATCAATACCGCTAAGGACAAAATGGGCAAGTGCGTAGCCGCTGTTGAAACAGAATACGCTTCAATCCGTGCAGGCAGAGCAAATCCCGCAGTGCTGGATAAGGTGACTGTTGACTACTATGGTGTTCCCACGCAGATAAACGCTATGGCGGCTGTTGCCGTTTCAGAGGCAAGAGTGCTTGTTATCACTCCCTGGGATGCTTCAACACTGAAGTCTATCGAAAAGGCTATCCTTGCAAGCGATATCGGAATCACTCCCACTAACGACGGTAAGGCTATCCGTATCACATTCCCTCAGCTCACAGAGGAAAGAAGAAAAGAACTTTGCAAGCAGGTAAAGAAGATCGCCGAGGAAGGTAAGGTAGCTGTCCGTAATGTCCGCCGTGACGCCATGGAAAAATTCAAGGCTATGAAGAAGAACAACGAAATAACCGAGGACGATCTCAAGAACTGCGAGAAGGACGTTCAGAAGCTCACAGACAAGTACTGTGATGAAATGGATGCTGCAAGCAGTGCAAAAGAAAAAGAAATCATGACAGTTTAATTATCGGTAATTGAATTGGCTGATATAAATAAAGACGCTTTACCGTGTGTTCCGCTCCATGTAGGATTTATTATGGACGGAAACGGCAGGTGGGCTAAAAAGAGAGGACTTCCGAGAAAGGCAGGCCATTCACAGGGTGCGAAGGTATTCAGGCGCACCGTTGAGGACTGCCGTGAGATCGGAATAAAATATTGCACCTTCTATGCGTTTTCAACGGAAAACTGGAAGCGTCCGAAGGATGAAGTTGACGCCATAATGAAGCTGCTTGTAAAATATCTTGACGATATACGCAGTATGGCTCAGAAGAATACAAGGATAATCTTTCTCGGGGATAAGTCTGCGTTTGATGATGACATACAGGCAAGGCTTGTCGAGATCGAAGAAATATCAGAGAATAATGACGGTCTGTACGTTCTTGTCGCACTGAATTACGGCGGCAAGGACGAGATACTGACTGCCGCAAAGCGTCTTGCTCAGGATTATAAGGACGGAAAGGTAAACCTTGACGACTTTACCGAGGATGACTTTGACAATTATCTTTATACAAAGGGCATTCCTCCGGTTGATCTTATTATAAGACCGAGCGGAGAGCAGAGAACCTCCAACTTCCTTATCTGGCAGGGAGCTTATGCCGAGCTATTGTTCATGGATGTTCTGTGGCCGGATTTTTCAAAGAAGGATCTGATTGCGGCTTGCAACGAGTATGCAAGGAGAAACCGGAGATTCGGCGGACTGTAATGCACTTCTGAAAGGAATAAGAACTACAAGATGGTAACCAGAATTGTGACCGCTCTGGTAGCGATACCGATCGGTATATTAATAATTGCGCTGAACAACGAAGTACTTTACTACGTTGCTATGACAACTTTTTCGGTTATAGCTGTGTATGAGATGCTTGTTACGACCAAATATCTGAAGAATAAGTTCACATCTGCCGTAAGCCTTATCTTTGCGGCTGTAACACCTATTATTTTCTGGATAGAACCGCTCAGAAACAACGTAAGGCTGATTTATTTCGGCTTTGTTGTTATAATGCTTCTCGGAATGCTGTTCAATCACGAGAAGGCTCGATTTGAGCAGGTCGCACTTGTTGCGTTTGTATCGATTGCGATACCCCTTGCGCTCTGCTCGATAGCATTTATACGCTCAAGATTTCCGGATCACGCTATGTTCCTTATAGTTTATACTATGGTGAGCGCATGGGTGGGAGATGCCGGTGCGTATTTTGTCGGAACGTTTTTCGGCAAGCATAAGATGTGCCCTGCGATAAGCCCCAAGAAAACGTGGGAGGGCTTTGTCGGAGGTATAATAACATCGGGCGTTTTTGCTGTTATAATGAGCTTTGCGTATGAGCTTATCGACAGCATAATAAATGGCGGAGTGCATACATTCAGCGTAAACTGGGTATATCTTACTGTTCTTGCACTTGTTATATCCGGACTGGGCGTAGTCGGAGATCTCTCTGCGTCACTTGTAAAGCGTGAATGCTCTGTAAAGGATTTCGGCAATATATTACCCGGACACGGCGGTATTCTTGACCGTTTCGACAGTGTTCTGCTTGCCGCACCGTTTGCATATATGATGTTCCAGATATACTTCCCCGTAACCCCAATAGCATAATCGTATAATCATATTACAATGCCGAAGCGGAATACTCTTCGGCATTATTTGTCATAAAGAGGTAACAATTGAGTATTATAAAGAATATAGCCCTGCTCGGCAGTACAGGCTCGATAGGTACACAGACGCTTGACGTATGCCGTATGCACGGCATTAAACCGATTGCACTTTGTGCCGCAAAAAACACCGCACTTCTTGAAAAGCAGGCTCGCGAATTTAATCCCACAACTGTCTGCATATATGATGAAAACTGTTATAATGACATAAAACAGCGGCTTTCCGATACCGATATAAAGGTGCTGTGCGGAATGGATGGGCTGTGTGAGGTGTCATCACTGAAAACGGACGCTGTTGTAAATTCGGTCGTAGGTATGGTAGGGCTTCGTCCTACTCTTGCGGCACTTGACGCAGGCAACAAGGTGGCACTGGCTAACAAGGAAACGCTTGTTACGGGCGGCGAACTTGTAATGAAAAAGGCGAAGGAGAAAAACCTGCCGATACTGCCTATAGACAGCGAGCATTCCGCTATATTCCAGTCGCTTATGGCAAGCGGAGGAAGCGGTATCGAGCGTATACTGCTTACGGCATCGGGCGGTCCGTTTTTCGGATACAACTACGAAAAGCTGAAAACAGTAACGAAGGCACAGGCACTGAAGCATCCTAACTGGAATATGGGACAGAAGATAACCACAGACAGCGCAACGCTTATGAACAAGGGACTTGAGCTGATCGAAGCTGTATGGCTGTTCGGGGTTACACCTGAAAAAGTGGAGGTAAATGTTCACAGACAGAGCATTTTGCACTCTGCGATCGAGTTTGAGGACGGCTCGGTCATAGGTCAGATGGGAGTACCCGATATGAGAATACCGATACAGTTTGCGCTGACTTATCCCGAAAGGTTACCGTCACCTGCAAAGCGGCTTTCGCTTTTTGATGTCGGCACTATGACGTTTGAAAAAGCGGACGAGGAAACGTTCCTGTGTCTTAAATACGCCAAGAAGATGATAGCAAAGGGCGGAACAGCCTGCACTGTGCTTAACAGCGCAAACGAGGCGGCTGTCGGACTTTTCCTTGAGGATAAGATTCCGTTTTACCGCATAGGAGAGCTTGTTGCCGACGCTTGCGAAAATGTGAGGGAGCATAAAGAGGTAACGCTCGGCAATATACTGGACAGTGAAAACACGGCAAGGGAATATGTAATCACACACGTTTAAACAAGGAGGCACTTTTGAATATACTCAATATTTTACTCGGAATACTTCTGTTCTTTATAATCATACTTGTACATGAATTCGGACATTTCACGGTTGCAAAGCTGTGCAAGATGAAGGTCAAGGAATTTGCGATAGGAATGGGACCGAAGCTGTTCAAAAAGCGTATCGGGGAAACCGTGTTTGCATTCAAGGCACTGCCTATAGGCGGCTCGGTCATGCTTGACGAGGACGTTGAAAATGACGATCCGAGAAGCTTCAGAAACAGACCGGTGTGGATGAGAATACTGGTAATTGCCGCCGGCGCTTTTATGAACTTTGTTCTCGGATTTATTTTCTGCATTATTTCCGTGCTTTGTTCAAGCAGTGTGACTACAACTACGGTTGCGGGTTTCCAGGAGGGTGCGGTAAGCTCTTCTGTACTGCAAGCTGACGATAAGATACTGAAAATCAACGGTATGAATATCTATACTACTATGGATATTTCATTCCAGCTTTCAAATTCGCAGTCGAGGGGTATAGGCTCGCAGTATTACAGCTATGATTTTGTAGTTGAGCGTAACGGTCAGACGGTTGAACTGAAAGACGTAAAGTTTGCGTCACGCTCATATGCAAAAATGATTTCGGAATATAAAAAGCTGGTGGGTGAAAAAGAGGGCTATGCGGCACTTCCCACCGAATATTTCGATATAGATACTAACAGCTATACAGAGGCTTTCAAGGAGCTTGAAAAGAACGATGCAGAATTTGCAAAGTCATTTACAGCAATTGCCGATGAATACAAAAGCGGATACACCTCGGAAGAGAACAATATGTATCTTGACTTCATCGTATACGGTCAGAAGCATAACTTTGTGAACGTTATTCAGGCGGCGTGCGCCGATTTCATATCATACGGCAGACTGATCTGGATATCATTCGGCTATCTGCTCAACGGCACTTACGGTCTTAACGAGATGTCGGGTCCTATCGGTGTTGTACAGAGTGTAAGCACAGTTGCGTCATTCGGCTGGGGTTCTCTTATGACGCTGGCGGCGCTTATTGCGATAAATGTCGGCATTGTAAATCTTCTGCCTATACCGGCTATGGACGGCGGACGGCTTGTGTTCCTGTTTATAGAGCTGATAAGAAGAAAGCCTGTCAAGGCAGAGCACGAGGGAATGGTGCATTTTATCGGCATTGTTGCGCTTATGGTGCTGATGGTTATAGTAACGTTCAATGACATTGTGAGAATATTTACGGGCGGTTAAAATGAGCAAGAAAAAAGTTAAAGTAGGAAATCTTACTCTCGGAGGAGAGCATATATATATCCAGTCGATGCTGAACATCCCTGCGGATGATGTTGAGGGCAATGTAAGACAGGCAATAGAGCTTGAAAAGGCAGGCTGTGAGATAATACGCACGGCTGTGCCGACGGTAAAGAATGCAGAGCTTATTTATACACTTAAGAATGCGGTAAATATACCTGTTGTAGCTGACATTCATTTTGATTATAAGATAGCGCTTGAATGTGCGGCGGCAGGTGTCGACAAGATAAGGATAAATCCGGGAAATATCGGGGATAAGGACAGGGTTAAGGCTGTGGCGGACGCTTGCCGCAGCCGCAATATCCCTATAAGAATAGGCGTGAACAGCGGCTCGGTCGAGCGTGAGCTTCTTGCAAAGTACGGCGGTCCTACAGCACAGGCACTGGCAGAAAGTGCTTCACGTCATGTGGAAATGCTCCGTGAATTTGATTTTGACGATATAGTGCTTTCGGTCAAATCGTCCGATGTCAAGCTGATGACGGAGAGTTATCGTCTGATACACGAAATGTACGATTATCCTCTGCACCTCGGAGTGACCGAGGCAGGCACAGCCCGTATGGGCATAATCAAGTCGGCGGCGGGAATAGGCTCACTGCTTCTTGACGATATCGGGGATACGATAAGAGTATCGCTGACAGCAGATCCTGTAGAAGAAATCTATGCCGCAAAGGATATACTTAAAGCAGTAGGCATAGGCGGCGGTGTGAGGATAGTTTCATGCCCGACCTGCGGCAGAACGGGAATCGACCTTATTTCTATAGCAAAGCAGGTCGAACAGCGTACAAGAGATATAACAGCCGATATAAAGATAGCTGTAATGGGCTGTGTCGTGAACGGTCCGGGAGAAGCCAGAGAGGCAGATATAGGTATAGCCGGTGCCAAGGGCGAGGGTATAATCTTCAAAAAGGGCGAGGTTATCCGCAGAGTGCCTGAGGAAAAGCTTGTTGACGAGCTTATGTGTGAAATCGGCAAATTAGTAAGCGATAAAGAGAACTGATAAGGAAAGTGAAATAATGGCAGCCATTTTAAAAGAACTTCTGAATAAGGTCGAAATGCCTCAGCAGACAGCGGACGCACGACTGCTGTCGATACTGTGCGACGAAGCGGATAAGAGCATGATACTTCAGCTTGAATCCGATGAACTGATACCGTACAGCGTACTTGCCGAAACCGGCAATGCGATAAAAAAGTATCTCGGTGTGCCGTCGGTAAGAATTTACCCTAAATATGCGCCTGAGCTGTTCAGCCCGTCATATCTTTATGATATTATTCAGATATTGAAGCCGTCACACGGAGTAATTAACGGCTATATGGATGATGCTGAGATAAGCGACGACGGAGATACGTTCGAGTTTACGCTTATGCACGGCGGAATCGACCTTTTATACAGCGAAAAGATAGACAAGGAAATCGAGAAGTTCACAAAGGGCGTATTTGAAAAGAGCGTCACGGTAAAATTCAGCGAAAATGCGACCGTAGGTTATGCCGACCTTGATGAAAGATATTATGAGGAATTGTCTGCACAGCCGCTTCCGGATTTTGACGAGATCGACAGGAAAGCGGCAGAGCGTGCAAACGAGAGCAAAAATTCGAGGGGCAGAAAATCAAGACCCGAGCCGAGAAAGCGTCCGGGCAAGATAACGCTTACATATCTTGAGGATAAGCTGAACACGGACGGTCTTTTATATCTCGGAAACGAGATAACCGAAGTTCCGCAGTCGCTTAAGTCGCTGGGCGAAGAGAGCGACAGCGTCACGGTATGGGGCGAGCTTACCGATGTTGAGCATAAGGAAACACGAAACGGCGTTTATACGATAATCACGGCGGCACTTTGTGACGATACGGGAAGAGTGCCTGTAAAGCTGTTTGCCAAGGCTGAAATAATAGACGATTACGATTTTCTTGAAGACGGTGCGGTTTTTGTTATGCACGGCAGCTACAAACTCGACACATTCGCAAATGAGATGCAGTTCAATCCTACGGATATAATGCAGGTTTCACTGCGTGATAATTACACGATGAAAACCCCTGCGCCAAAGCCCTCTTCACAGGGAGGAAATGCGCCTGCCGCTCCTGCAATGACAAAGGCAAACGTGTTTGCAGAGCCTGAGGAAATGGAGTTGATGTTTGAAACAACTCATTTCGGAAGCAAGGCAAAGCTTGTAATGGGCAAGCCGATAAATGATCCGCCCGTTGAAATGGCAAGCGTAATGACAGAGCGTGACAACGTTACGGTATGGGGCGAGATCTTCAACGTTGAAAAGAAAGAAACAAAAAGCGGCAAGTCAACGATAATCACAGCCGCATTCAGCGACAGAACTTCATCTATGATAATGAAGCTGTTCGTATATAACACAAAGCTCGACAGCTACAGCTTTGTCCAGAACGGCACAAAGATACTTGCAAACGGCAGTTATAAGATGGACGATTTTCTGCACTATAACTGTTTTACTCCGCAGTCGGTGATGCTTGTTGATGTAAAGTCAAAGCAGGATAACGCTCCCGAAAAGAGAGTAGAACTGCATATGCATACAAATATGTCGGATATGGACGCAGTTACAGCTCCGTCTGTGCTTGTAAAGCAGGCTCACGCATGGGGTCACAAGGCGGTGGCTATAACCGATCACGGCAACGCACAGGCGTATCCGGAGGCTATGAATACCGTTGAGAAGATAAACAAGGACGATCCCGACTTCAAGGTGATATACGGACTTGAGGCATACTTTGTAAATGACGGAAACGCAGTTGTTGACGGATGCGACAATGTAAAAATCGAGGACGATATAATCGTATTCGACATAGAAACAACGGGACTTCATCCTGCAAACGAGCGTATAACCGAAATAGGTGCGGTTAAACTGCGTAATATGGAGATAGTTGAACGATTCTCGACATTTGTAAACCCTATGATGCCGATACCGTCAAATATCACGGAACTTACGGGTATCACGGACGATATGGTAGCCGATGCTCCGACTGAGGATGTTGCGGTCAGCGACTTTATGGCTTTCTGCGGCAATTCTCCCGTCTGCGCACATAACGCAAAGTTTGACGTGTCGTTTATCAGAAGTGCCGCCGCAAGAATGGGAAAAAGTTTTGATAATCCTGTAGTTGATACGCTAAGCATAGCAAAGGCGGCGCTCAAGGGTATCAAGAACTACAAGCTTGATACTATAGCAAAGTATTTCAAGCTGGGTGACTTTGACCATCACAGAGCGGTTGCGGACGCAGAAATGCTGTGCATGATATATATGCATATAGTAAACGATACAAGAAAGACCGCTAAGCTTGAATACATAGGCGACTTCAACACAGCGTTCGGAAGTGTTGATATAAAGAAGCTGCCTACTTATCACCAGATAATTCTTGTAAAGAACAAGGTCGGTCTGAAAAACCTGTACAGACTTATTTCCGCATCGAACCTTGATTATTTCTATAAAAAGCCGAGAATACCGAAATCCCTGCTGTCGCAGTACAGAGAGGGACTTATCATAGGAAGTGCGTGCGAGGCAGGCGAGCTTTTCAGGGCGATACTTGAAAAGGAATCTCAGGAGAAGATAGAGGAAATCGCATCGTTCTATGATTACCTTGAGATACAGCCTATCGGCAATAATATGTTCCTGCTTAGAAACGGCAAGGTAAGCAGTGAAGAGGATCTGAGAGATCTCAACCGTGCTATAGTTGAGCTCGGCGACAGGCTCGGAAAGCCGGTAGTCGCTACCTGTGACGTGCATTTCAAAGACCCTGAGGACGCTGTATTCCGTGAGGTATTGCAGGCAGGACAGGGTTATGAGGACTTTGCTAATCAGCCGCCGCTTTATTTCAGGACTACCGATGAAATGCTTGAGGAATTCGCTTATCTCGGTGAAGAAAAGGCGAAGGAAGTCGTTATTACAAACACGAACAGAATTGCCGATATGATTGAGGTGGTACGTCCTATCCCCACAGGCACATATACTCCTCATATTGACGGTGCAGACGAAGAATTACAGCAGCTTTGCTGGGACAGAGCGCACGCATGGTACGGTGACGATCTGCCGGAAACAGTTGAAAAGCGACTCAAGAAGGAGCTTGACTCTATCATAAAGCACGGATTCGCCGTACTGTATATGATAGCGCAGAAGCTGGTTGCATTCTCGGAAAAGAACGGTTATCTTGTCGGCTCACGAGGCTCGGTAGGTTCATCGGTAGTTGCCATAATGGCAGGTATCTCTGAGGTAAACCCCTTGCCTCCTCACTACAGATGTCCCAAGTGCCGGCACAACGAATTTATCCTTGACGGCTCTTACGGTTCGGGCTTTGACCTGCCGCCGAAAAAGTGTCCTAACTGCGATATAGATATGATCCGTGACGGTCACGATATACCGTTTGAAACGTTCCTCGGATTTGACGGCGACAAGTCGCCTGATATTGACCTTAACTTTTCGGGCGAGGTACAGGGAAAGGTACACAGATACACAGAAGAGCTGTTCGGTAAGGATCACGTTTTCAAGGCGGGTACTATCTCCGCCGTGCAGGAAAAGACTGCGGAAGGCTTTGTACGCAAGTGGCTTGAAAAGAAGGGTATGACGGCAAATCCTGCTGAAATATCACGTCTTGCGGCAGGCTGTACAGGCGTTAAGAGAACAACGTCACAGCATCCCGGCGGAATGGTCGTTGTACCGAGCGATTATGAGGTTTATGACTTCACGGCGGTTCAGCACCCGGCGGATAAGACGGAGAGCGATATGATCACAACGCACTTCGACTTCCACGCACTGCATGATACTATACTTAAACTCGACGAGCTCGGACACGATGTGCCGACGCTGTATAAGCACCTTGAGGATATGACGGGTATAAAGATAGCGGATGTTCCGACGAGCGATCCTAAGGTCATGGAACTGTTCACCTCGACAGAGCCGCTCGGCATAAAAGAGGAGGATCTCGGCGTTTCAAGCGGTACATACGGTATCCCCGAATTCGGCACGCCGTTTACACTGCAGATGCTTAAGGACGCACAGCCGAAGAAATTCTCCGACCTTTTACAGATCTCGGGTCTGTCGCACGGTACTGACGTATGGCTCGGAAACGCACAGGATCTTATCTCTGACGGAACCTGCACGATTTCAGAGGTTATCGGATGCCGTGACGATATTATGGTTTACCTTATGCATCAGGGTCTTGAGCCGAAGCTTGCATTCAAGATAATGGAGATAACCCGTAAGGGTAATGCCAAGAAGCTGTTCAACGAGGATATATACAAGGCATTTGAAGAAAATAATGTACCGCAGTGGTATATCGAAAGCTGTAAGAAGATAAAGTATATGTTCCCTAAGGCACATGCCGCCGCTTATGTAACCGGTGCTGTAAAGCTGTGCTGGTTCAAGGTTTATTATCCGTCGGAATTCTATTCTGCGGTACTTACAAAGCACACAGAAAATATTGATGTAAAGACGGTTCTCGGCGGTAAGGAGAGCGTAAGAAACAAGATACAGCTTATTCAGTCAAACCCGGAGGCTACTGCAAAAGACAAGGGTATGCTTGACGCACTGCTGCTGATATATGAAATGATGCTCAGAGGTATCACGTTCCTGCCTGTTGACTATAAGAAGTCGAGGGCGACAACTTATGCGATAGAGGACGGAAATCTCCGTCTGCCGTTCCTTGCGGTAGAGGGCTGTGGTGAAAACGCCGCAATAAAGCTCAAGGAAGTTATCGACAAGGGCGACTTCATCTGCCTTGAGGATATTCAGGCACAATCAGGTATAAACAGCACCGTTCTCAGCAAGCTGTATGATATGAATGTATTCGGGGATCTCCCTCAATCCGCACAAATCTCATTCTTTTAAGCGGCAATGTGCCGCTTCAAATTCCGACCTTGCGGCGAGTCGCCGCAGACAATTCCGCCTTTGGGGCAGTTTCAGCTATCCGCAGGATAGCAAAACGGCGGGCGGCAATGTCCGTTTTGAATTCCGACCTTTTTATAGGTCGGTGAGGGGCTGAAGTAGGGCGGACGGTCGGGGAGCAGTGATACAACAGACATTAAACAACAAATATTGATTGTTGGAAATATAAAGTGTTTTAAGAAAGGCAAGGTAAAAAACAAATGAACTATTCGTTCAACGTGAGAATTCTCAGTCATTTTTATCACAGCGCAGTAAAGGCTGAACTTGAAAGACGGAATTTTCCGAAAGATATGGCGAAGAAGATTTTTGCCGAGCATAAGGCGGTAGTTGCCCGTGCAAAAGACATCGGCAAGTCAAAGCTGATGAGCTCTTATATGATGGGTGCGTATTTTATCGCTATGAACCGTAGTACAGGAAAGACGGCGGAAGAGAATTACGAAATATTCAAGAACGGTTTGTGTGCTTCAAAGCTGTTTCACAAAGCTGTAGGGAATGTAGACAGTTATCTTGACGAAAAGAAGATGCCCGGACGTCTTGCGTGGTCGGAAGAAAGCCACAAGAGAAAATATGAGAACGACTGGGTAGTTGATATATTACCTGCAAACGATGAATATGAACTTGGTTATGACTATCACGAATGCGGTATATGCAAGTTGTGCAAGGACGAGGGCTGTCCCGAACTCGCACAGTATCTGTGCCGTATGGACTATGTTCTTGCGGACATTATGGATATGAAGCTCACAAGAACCAAAACTATAGCTGAGGGTGCTGATATGTGCGATTTCAGATACAGCAGAAAGTAAATTTGACTTAAAGGATAACGGTACACAATGAAAACAGCGGCTATTATATGCGAATACAATCCGTTTCACAACGGACATAAATATCACATAGAGCAAACCCGTTTACAGCACGGTGCAACTCATATCGTGTGCGTTATGAGCGGAAATTTCACCCAGAGGGGCGATGTTGCGCTTGCGGATAAATATGCGAGAGCGAGAGCTGCACTTATGGGAGGTGCGGATCTGGTGGTCGAACTGCCTACTCCGTTTGCACTGTCGAGTGCGGAGCATTTTGCTATGGGGGCTTGCCGTATTGCCGATTCGCTCGGTTGTGTCAATATGCTGAGCTTCGGCAGTGAATGCGGTGATGTTTCTGTGCTTGAGGAGGCGGCAGGAGCAGTTGAATATGCGGTGCAGACCGATGAGTTTTTCAGCCTTATGCGTAAAGGCGCTTCGTATCCTGCGGCGCTGAAGCAGACGGTCGAGAAGAATTATACGTCAGATGTCGTGCAAACGCTTACAGAGCCTAACAACACGCTGGCGGTCGAATATATCCGTGCGCTTGACAAGCTGGGCGGTATGATAAAGCCGGTCACGGTAATGAGAAGCGGTGCGGCACACGACAGTGACGAGGGCAGTGACACGGTAATCAGTGCATCAAGGCTCAGAAAAATGCTGAGTGCAGGCGAAGATGTAAGCGCATATACCGATTTTGCCGATTATGAGAATTTCGCACATATTGAAAATATCGAAACGGCGATCCTTGCAAAGCTACGCACTATGTCAAAGTCGGAATTTGAACGGCTTCCCAACGGCACGGGCGGAATGGACAGCAGGATATATAAAGCGGTACGTACCGCGGTATCATTGCCGCAGTTACTGCTTATGATAAAATCAAAGAATTTTACTATGGCAAGAATACGCAGACTTGTGCTGTGTGCATTCCTCGGCATAACGGGAAACGATCTTAAAAATTCTCCTGCTTATGCGAGGATACTGGGAATGAATTCAAAGGGCAGGGAAATACTTGCCGCAGGGGAGCATAAGCTGCCTGTGGACACATCGCTTTCGGCACTGGCAAAAACAAGTGCGGAAGCGGAGCGTTTTGCAAGACTTGAAGAAAGAGCGGGAAATCTGTACGCATTGGCGCTTGATAAAAAACAGCCGTGTGGTACCGAATTTACTTCAAAGCCGGTTATAATATAAACAGGAGGAAACAGTATGGACAACGCAGGAAAATACAGAGAACTTCGTGAAATGCACAAGGAATTTATATATCACGGCTACGACATTGCCGATGACGGAATATTCTTTCATTTTTCGATAGATGATTATCATTTTTATCCCTCGTGGAAAACCGAAAGCGGACTTCTCAAAAACGTAACTCCGTTTCTCGAATACATAATATTCAATCTCGGTATGGCAGAGCTTGTCAGCTACTGGAAATGCGCCTGTCCGCCTGTTGTAAAGGTAAAGTGCGGTTCTCTCGACGAAAAGCAGTGCCTGTGGTGGAAAAAGCTCTACTTCAACGGACTTGGAGAGTTCTTCTACAGAAATAATATAGACGCTGATTTTGACAGCTTTATGCAGATAGTGCCTGATGATAACGGCAAGCGTAAATACAGCTGTGAAAGGGAAGCAGACGGTTATCTCGTTGCGGTAGGCGGCGGAAAGGACAGCGTTGTTTCTCTTGAACTGCTCAGAAAATATCACGATGAAACGCTGTGCTATATAATAAATCCGAGAGGCGCTACGGTAGAGTGCGCCAAGGTCGCAGGCTTTGACGAAAGCAAAATTGTCGGACCTCGCAGAACGATAGACAGGGCGCTCCTTGAACGCAATGCGGACGGATACCTGAACGGTCATACGCCGTTCTCGGCGGTGGTCGCATTCTCGTCTTATCTGTTTGCTTATCTTTACGGCAAGAAGTATATAGTGCTGTCAAATGAAAGCAGTGCGAATGAAACTTATGTCAGCGGCAGGCAGGTAAATCACCAGTACAGCAAAAGCACCGAGTTCGAGCGTGATTTCAGAAGCTACATTACCGATTATCTTGATGACAGTATACAGTATTTCAGCCTTCTGCGTCCGTGGAGCGAGTGGCAGATAGCAAAGAAATTCGTTACCTATCCGCAGTATTTTCCCGTGTTCCAGAGCTGTAATCTTGGCTCAAAGACGGATATATGGTGTGCGGACTGTGCAAAGTGCCTTTATGTATATATACTGCTGTCGGCATTTCTTGACGACGAAACGCTGGTGAAGATATTCGGGAAGAATATGCTCGACTGCGAAAAGTACGAGGATATGTTTGACGGGCTTGTGCTTGACGGCAAGGATAAGCCGTTTGAATGCGTAGGTACAAAGAGCGAGGTAAGGCTGTCGCTGTATATGGCGATAAAGCGCAGGGGAGAGAAGCTCCCTTATCTGCTAAGCCGTTACGCAAGGACTGATCCGCCCGTACCGCAGAGCATGGAAAATTATTTTGACAATGATAATTTTGTACCTCAGCATCTTATAGGACTGCTGAAGTAAGAAAGTGACGATATATGACTATAGATGAAAAGCTGAAAGCGTTTTTTGAGGGAAAGAAAGTTGTTATTTTAGGCTTTGGCAGAGAGGGACGTTCTACATTGAAGCTGCTCGGAAACTGTAATTGCAAAAGCATTACGGTAGCCGATATGAATCCCGTGCCTGAATCGGAAGCTGAGGGCTGTACGCTTTGCTGTGGAGAGGATTATCTTACCTGCCTTGACGACTGTGATATTATAATGAAAGCACCGGGTATAGGTCTTAAGGACAGCGTGAGCGATGAAATAAAAGCTAAGATTACCTCGCAGACCGACTTGTTTTTACGTTTTTGCGACAATATGATAATAGGAATCACTGGAACAAAGGGAAAATCGACCACGTCAAGCCTGATAAAATTCTTTATCGAAAAAAGCGGCAAGGATACGATGCTTATAGGCAATATAGGCGTGCCTCCGCTTGAAAGACGGGAGGAATTCACAAAGGATTGTGTTATTGTATGTGAAATGTCCTGTCATCAGCTTGAATATGTTAAGGCATCTCCCGATGTAGCGGTACTGCTGAATGTTTACCCAGAACACCTTGACCACTATACAGATTTTGCGGCTTACCGAAACGCAAAGCTGAACATTTTCCGCTATCAGAATGAAAACGATACGCTGATAATCGGTGAAGAGGTAAAGCAGTATGCCGATACGAAGGCAAGGGTCATTACAGCCGGTTTTTCCTGCGGTGATATAGGAACAAGAAACGGCGGTATCTTTATCGGTGATGAATTTTATTCTGCCGATATGATAGATACAAAGCTAAAGGGCGAGCATAACCTCTATAATATAGCGATAGCGATTTATGCCGCAACAAAGGCAGGCTGTACCGTAAAGCAGTGCCTTGATGCGCTTCCGCAGTTTTGCGGACTTGAACACAGGCTTGAATATGTCTGCACGCTGAACGGTGCCGAGTATATCAACGACAGCATAAGCACAGCGCCGCAGACGGCTATAGCCGCACTTAAAGCGTATCCCGATACCGATACGCTGATAATAGGCGGAATGGACAGGGGCATACCTTATGATGAATTGTCCGATTGGCTGAGCGCCGATACTTCGGTCAGAAATCTGATAATCCTCCCTGACAGCGGCAAGAGAGTAGCCGAGAAGGTTACAAATCCGCTTGTAAAGCTGATTTATGCCGATGATAGCATGGATGCTTACAAGTGGTCGAACAAAGTCGGTGCAGGACGCACCGACAACAAACGACCACGGTTGCACAGAGGCAGAGCCATCAAAGTGTCCTAAAGTGGATAGGGATTGAGGACAAGCACTTTTTCTACAAGCTGCAAATAATTGATACTATCCAAAAAACTTTTTGTAACAAATGACGAAATTTCCCCGATATAACTGTGGGGATTGACAAAATCGGTTTTATGTGTTATCATATTATCGTGATAGCACATTAGCACACTAAAGTGCTGTGATATAAATAAAGAAACAAAGCCGACAGGCATGAAAGGAAATAACCATAGATGAAAAGCTACGATCTTATTACACCTGAGGGTACAAGAGATCTGCTGTTTGACGAGTGTGTAGCCCGTAAAGAAGCAGAGGACAAATTAAGAGCGGTGTTCACCGCACACGGATACAGCGAAGTGATCACTCCTGCGCTTGAATTTTACGATGTGTTCAACAACAAGACAAGAAGCTTCCGACAGGAAGATATGTACAAGCTGACAGACGGCAAGGGCAGACTTATGGTAATGCGTCCGGACAGTACAATGCCGATCGCCAGAATAGTTGCAACAAGACTTCGTGACGGCGTGTTCCCGTTAAAGCTGTTCTGCTCGCAGAATATCTACCGTTGCAATCCCAAAATGGCAGGCAGGGACGACGAATTTATGCAGAGCGGCGTTGAGATAATAGGCGGCGATGAGAAGCGTTCCGACCTTGAGGCACTCAGCCTTGCGGCACAGGTGCTGAACTCCTGCTCAAGCGATGATGTACGTCTTGAAATAGGCGATAACACGTTCTATAAGCTGCTTTTAGAAAAGCTTGATATTGACGATGAGGAAACGGTAAGAAGTCTTATTGAGTCAAAGAACACTCCCGACCTTTCACAGTTTATCAAGGAAAACGTTGACAGCAATCCCGAAAAACGCAGATATTCCGAGATACTTTTACAGCTTCCCGATCTGTTCGGCGGTGTGGAGGTATTCGACAAGGCTGAAAAGCTGTTCGCAGGCACAGCCCTCTCAGACAGGCTGACAGAGTTTAAGGAAACGTTTGACGCACTGAGAAAGCTTGAAGCTGAAGATAAGATAACAGTTGACTTAGGACTTGTAAACAAGGCTGAGTATTATACGGGAATCGTGTTCAGAGGATATATAGAGGAATACGGTCAGGCTGTGCTTTCGGGCGGAAGATATGATACGCTTATCGGCAGCTTCGGAGCGGACGATATGCCGGCTGTAGGCTTTGCGGTAAACGTAAACGCTATTGCGGCGGCTAATCTCAGAAGCAACAGAAGCACAAAGGCACGTCACGCAGAGGTTCTGGTATTTGCCGCAGACGAGGATCTGATAGACGGTATCAGCCACTGCACAAAGCTTATCTCAAAGGGCATCAGTGCAGAGTTCAGCACCTGCCCCACGCTTGATGCGGCTATGGAATATGCTAAGGCTAACAAGATAGGCAGAATAGATATAATAGATAAAGATAAGAACGAACAGCCCGTTACAATGACGCTGTAAGAAGGGATATACATAAATGGACAAGAAAACAATCAGAATCGCTCTCACTAAGGGCAGACTTGAAAAGGACACGGTAAACCTTTTCGATAAGATAGGATATGATGTTTCACAGCTTCGTGACAAGGGCAGACGGCTTATACTCGATATACCGGGAAGCAATATCGAGGTAGTCCTTGCAAAAGCCGCAGATGTACTGACTTATGTTGAACACGGCGTATGCGACTTAGGCGTTGTCGGCAAGGACACTATAGATGAGCACGGCGGAAGATTTTTCGAGGTGTGCGATCTGGGATTCGGCCGCTGCAGATTTGCTCTTGCGGGCAAAGTCGGCAACAACTTCTATGAGGGCTGTGGTGTAAAGACTATTGCCACAAAGTATCCTAATATCACAAGAAGGTTTTTCGAGTCAAAGGCTATGGACGTTGATATAGTAAAGATAGAGGGCTCTGTAGAGCTTGCTCCCTTGCTTGAACTGTCGGACGGCATCGTTGATATAGTAGAAACCGGTACAACTCTTAAGGAAAACGGACTTGAGGTATACGAATACGTTTCACCGATTTCAGCCCGTGTTATAGTAAATCCGGTAAGCATGAAGCTCAAGAAGAACAGTATTGAAGATCTTATAGACAAGATGGAAAGCAACATATAAGAAAGGACGCAGAATAAGATGATAAAGACTATCAAAGCAGATGGCAGTGAAAAAGAATTCCTCGCAGGTATGAAAAAGCGCAGCAGTGAGGTAAATGCCGAGGTTGAAAAGACCGTAAGGGCTATTATAGACGATGTTGCCGCAAGAGGCGACAAGGCTGTAAAGGAATATACGGCAAGGTTTGACTGCCCCGATATGCAGTATTACAGAGTACCCGATGAAGTCATACAGGACGCACTCACAAATGCAGACCCCGACTTTGTGAACTCAATGCTTAACGCTCAGGAGAACATTACGGCATTCCACACCCGTCAGAAGCAGAACGGATATATGATGACAGACGAGAGCGGCTGTATCTTAGGTCAGCGTGTAAGAGGTCTTGACAGAGTAGGCTTATATGTTCCGGGCGGCACGGCGGCTTATCCTTCGTCTGTTCTTATGAACGCTATCCCTGCAAAGATCGCAGGCGTAGGCGAAATCATTATGGTAACTCCTCCTATGAAGGACGGTACGCCCAACAATGATATACTTGTGGCGGCGGCTCTGTGCGGCGTTGACAAGATATTCATGTGCGGCGGCGCTCAGGCTGTTGCGGCTCTGGCATTCGGCACAGAGGAGATACCCAAGGTATCAAAGATAGTAGGACCGGGAAATATCTTCGTAGCGACAGCAAAGAAGCTCCTTTACGGAACGGTCGATATTGATATGATAGCAGGTCCGAGCGAAATTCTTATAGTTGCGGACGATACCGCTAATCCGAAGTATGCCGCCGCAGACCTTATGTCGCAGGCAGAACACGACAAGCTGGCAAGCTCCGTGCTTATAACGACAAGTCAGCGTGTTGCCGATGAAACAGTAAAGGAAATCGAAAGACAGGTTGCAGAACTTTCAAGAAAGGATATTATCAATACATCTCTTGACAACTGCGGTGCGATAATTATATGCGATGATATGGACAAGGCTTGCGAGATAGCAAACGAAATTGCTCCCGAACACCTTGAGGTGCTTGCCGCAAATCCTCTTGAATATATAGGAAAGCTGACAAACTGCGGTTCGCTGTTCCTCGGAGAATATGCTCCCGAGCCTCTCGGCGACTATTACGCAGGACCTAACCACGTTCTTCCCACAAGCGGTACGGCAAGATTCTTCTCACCGCTTTCAGTTGACAGCTTTATCAAGAAGTCAAGCTATATCTACTATACAAGAGAAAAGCTGTTCGGTGCTAAAGAGGATATTGTAAGAATAGCAAATCGTGAAAGACTTACAGCACACGCAAACGCTATCACGGTAAGATTCGAGGACTGACAGATGAACTATACAACATGGGAACAGCGTGTCCGCAAGGTCGAGCCGTATACACCCGGCGAACAGCCCAAGACGGACAATGTAATAAAGCTGAACACTAACGAAAACCCTTTTCCGCCGTCACCTATGGTGGAAAAGGTAATTAAGGAATATAACGAGGACGCACTGAGATTATATCCGGATACAAGAGCGGGACTGCTCGTTGACGCACTGGCTAAGCGTTACGGCGTTGACAGCGCTCAGGTGTTTGTGGGGGTAGGCTCTGACGATGTAATATCGCAGACGTTCCTTACATTCTTCAATTCCGACAAGGAAATCCTTTTCCCCGATATTACATATTCGTTCTATGACGTATGGGCGGAGCTTTACAGAATACCGTACCGTACAGTGCCTTTAAAGGACGATTTTACAATTGATCCCGATGACTATAAGTGCGACAACGGCGGTATAATTATCCCCAACCCAAACGCACCGACAGGCGTACTTGAAAGCCTTGATACGATAGAGAAAATTTTAAAGGCGAACCCCACCTCTGTAGTGGTAATAGACGAGGCGTATATAGACTTTGGCGGAACAAGCTGTCTGCCGCTTATAGACAAGTACGAAAATCTGCTAATAGTGCAGACATTCTCAAAGTCACGCTCTATGGCGGGTATGAGAATAGGCTTTGCTATCGGCAGTAAGAAGCTGATAAAGTATCTGAGCGATGTCAAGTTCTCGGTAAACAGCTACACGATGAATCCGCTGTCTATTATCGGCGGTGCGGCGGCTGTAGAGGACGAGGAGTATTTCCAAAAGACAACTCAGGAAATTATAAATACAAGAGAATACAGCAAGAAAAGGCTTACTGAACTTGGCTTTACATTCCCCGATTCGATGAGTAACTTTATTTTCGCTTCTCATAAGAAGGTACCTGCCAAGGAGATCTTCACAAAACTCAAAGAGCAGGGAATATATGTACGCTACTGGGATAAGCCCAGAATCAACAATCACCTCAGAATAACTATCGGCACTAAGGAAAATATGGACAAGGTGTTTGAAAAGCTCGCCGATATAGTCGGCTGAATACCGAAAGGATAAGAATATGAGCGTTATCGAAAGAAAGACAAAGGAAACCGATATAAAGGCGGAACTTAACGTTTACGGCAGTTCAAAAGCCGAGATAGACAGCGGTATAGGCTTTTTCGACCATATGCTGACGGCACTTACCGTTCACGGCGGATTTGATTTAAAGCTAAAGTGTGACGGAGATTTATACGTTGACGGACACCACACGGTAGAGGACTGCGGAATAGTGCTTGGCAAGGCACTGGCTGAGGCACTCGGCGACAAGAGCGGTATCGTGCGTTTCGGAAGCGCATATGTTCCTATGGACGAGGCACTTTCATTCTGTGCAGTCGATATAAGCGGCAGACCTTATCTGGTGTTTGACGCAGAATTTACCGATGACAGAACGGGTACGTTCGATAACTGTCTTACGGAAGAATTTTTCCGTGCGTTTGCTTTCAATGCGGGAATTACGCTTCACGTTAAAAATGTTTACGGCAGGAACGATCACCACAAGATAGAGTCGATGTTCAAGGCGGTGGCTTATGCACTTAAAACAGCCGTAAGGAAAAATTCGGACGGCTCTGTAGTTTCCACGAAAGGAACATTATAATGATAACGATAATCGACTATGGCGCAGGAAATCTGTTCAGTGTGCAGAACGCACTGAATTTTCTCGGTGTGGAAAACAATATATCGAGTAAGGTCGAGGATATTATTTCGGCGGATAAGCTGATACTGCCCGGTGTGGGAGCGTTCCCTGACGCTATGAAGATGCTTGACGAGGCAGGGCTTACCGAAGTTATAAAAGAGCAGGCAAAGAAAAAAGCGCTTATGGGTATCTGTCTTGGAATGCAGATGCTGTTTGATAAAAGCTATGAGTTCGGTGAAACCGAGGGGCTTGGGCTTATACCGGGTACGGTGGAGCTTATGCACCCTGCAAACGATCTTGTAATACCGCACATAGGCTGGAACTCGCTTGAAAAGAACGAGCCGTGCAAGCTGCTCGAAAGCGTAAACGACGGCGATTATGTATATTTTGTACACTCTTATGCGGCTGTGACCGACAGCAAGAATGTTGCGGCATACTGCGACTACGGTATGAAAGTGCCTGCGCTTGTTATGAGCGGCAATGTATACGGCTGTCAGTTCCACCCTGAAAAGAGCGGTAAGACGGGACTGGGAATACTTAAAACTTTTGCGTCGCTTTAAGCGGCAAGTGAGAAAGGAGCTACTTATGGATAAGCTGATATGTTCATGTGGAGGCAAGCTGAAGCAGGGATTTTTTTCGGGCGGACTTCTGCCATTGCAGGCTCAGGTGTCGGTCGAATTTGAGGGCTACGGAGTAGCTGTAAGTCCGGTCACGGCTTATGTCTGCACAAAGTGCGGAAAGGTTGAACTGTACGCAGATAAAACTGTTGTCTGCGACCCCGCAGAGCAAGGAAAGGAAAACGAAGGCGAATGATAATTCTACCTGCAATTGATATAAAGGACGGCAACTGTGTGCGTCTTGTAAAAGGCGATTACGGCACAGCACACAAGGTAGCGGAAAGCTATATGGATACAGCGAGGAACTTTGAACAGGCAGGCTCGCAGTGGATACATATGGTTGACCTTGACGGAGCAAAGGACGCAAGCACCGCAAACAAGGAGATATTCCTTGATGTAGCGAAAAATACAAGGCTTAAAGTAGAGGTCGGCGGAGGTATAAGAAACCTCGATACCGTTGAAATGTATCTTTCGGGCGGTGTGTCAAGAGTTATAATCGGCTCTGCGGCTGTCAAAAATCCTCAGCTTGTAAAGGACGCTGTAAAGGAATACGGTGACAGGATAGCGGTAGGAATTGACGCTAAGAACGGCTATGTTGCGACTGAGGGCTGGCTTGAAACCTCGGACGTTTATTTCACCGAACTTGCAAAGCGTATGTCGGACGAGGGCGTAAAGTACATTATCTTTACAGATATTTCAAAGGACGGAACATTGTCGGGTGTTAATGCCGTTCAGCTTGACGAAATTAACAAGGCTTGCAGTGCGAATATCATAGCAAGCGGCGGCGTGCATACGATAGATGACATTATTACCTGTAGAAAGCTCGGACTTTACGGTACGATATGCGGAAAGTCGCTGTATCAGGGAACGCTTGATTTAAAGCAGGCGCTTTATGAGGCAACAAATGACTAACCGTGCTGTCGGTATTATAGGCTCGGCGGTATGCTCAGTTTCGGTGCTGTGCTTTGCGGTCAGTATGATAGTAGGGATATTTGTAAACACTTTGTTTTTATCGTGTTTTGCAAGTATGTTTATAGCACTGGGATTTATGCTTTTTATGTGCGCTGTTTCAGGGTCAAACAAAGATAATGAAAAGCGTGCTTGCGGTAATGTAAGTCTTGTATGTGCGGCGATATATGTTACGCTGATATTTTTGGTTTACTTTGCCGAGTGCACAACTGTAAATCTTTCGCCCCGGCTTGACGAAAAGATATTATCAATCATCGATTACGGTCATACGGGAAGCCTTTTCTTCAATTATGATCTGCTCGGATACGGCTTTATGGCATTGTCAACATTCTTCGCCGGCTTTCTTGTTAATAAAACAGAAAAGCATGGTAAAACACTCTCGCTTATGCTGAAAATACATGGGATATTTTTCCCATCATGTCTTTTAGTGCCGATGTTTCCGCTGTTTAACGGCGGTGACGGCGATACGCTGACAGGCACGGTTCTGCTTTTGGTATGGTGTGCATACTTTTTACCCGTTTGCTGTCTTGGTTTCGGGTATTTCCGCAATAAAAAGAGCTGAAAAAGAAAGGAACATATATGCTCGCAAAAAGAATTATACCCTGCCTTGACGTTCGTGACGGCAAGGTGGTAAAGGGAATCAACTTTGTAGGAATAAAGGAAGTCGGCGACCCTGTTGAATGTGCCGAGGAGTACAACGCACAGGGTGCAGATGAGATATGCTTCCTTGACATAACCGCTACGCATGAGGGCAGAGGCACTATGGTTGACGTGGTGCGCCGCACGGCACAGCGTGTATTCGTTCCGCTGACGGTCGGCGGAGGAATTTCAAGCGTTGACGATTTCAGAGAACTGCTCAGAAGCGGTGCGGACAAGGTATCGGTAAACTCTGCGGCTGTAAGAAACCCTCAGCTTATCCACGATGCCGCCGAGATATTCGGCAGTCAGTGCGTAGTAGTGGCAATTGACGCTAAGAAAAAGGGCGACAGCTGGACGGTAGTTGTAAACGGCGGCAGGATAGATATGAACATAGACGCTATCGAGTGGGCAAAGAAAGCCGAAGAACTCGGTGCAGGCGAAATACTGCTTACGTCTATGGATACAGACGGTATGAAAACAGGCTTTGATATAGACCTTCTGAACGCTGTATGCGATGTTGTAAAGATACCTGTTATCGCAAGCGGCGGCTGCGGCACGCTTGAGCATTTCTCAGAGGTGTTCCAAAAAACAAAAGCGTCTGCGGCACTGGCGGCATCGCTGTTCCACTATAAAGAACTTACGGTATCGCAGGTAAAGGAACATCTTGAAGAAAACAATATACCTGTCCGCCGTGTTGATTAAAGGATAACAAGTGAGGTACGCTGACTTTCCACAAACTGTCGATGAACCACTATAATTATTAAAAATGGGTGTTTAGCGTTGCTTGCTCTGCTGGTTTTGCATCGTGCAAAACTTTTGGCAAGCAACCCCAAAGCATCCTTGCTTTGGGCGTAAGCCCCAAGCAGGGTGAGGGCGGCAGCCCCACACTCAGCCCCTTCCCTGGGGGAAGGGGTTTTCGGCAAGGATGCCGAAATAAGGACACACCAAGCTTTGCACGAGGCAAAGCCATCAGAGTGTCCTAAAGGGGATAGGGATTGAGAATAAGCTACATTTCTTAAAAACAGACTTTTTATAAGTTAAGGGAGGTATGATAACCTCCCGTTTTTCCTGTTTACTATTGCTTTTTACCGCAATCGGTATTATAATAAGATTATTACTATCAAAGGAGAAATCAGATGGATCTTGATAAATATTTCAAGAAAGCCGAGCTTATACCTGCAATTGTCACCGATATTGACACGGGGGCGGTGCTTATGCTCGCATATATGAACAAGGAGAGCCTTAAGCTGACGCTTGAAACCGGCTATACTTGGTTCTGGAGCCGTTCAAGAAAAGAACTCTGGAACAAGGGCGCTACATCGGGTAATTTGCAGAAGGTAATCGACATTCACGCAGATTGTGACGATGATACACTGCTTGTGAGAGTAAAACCCGCAGGTCCTGCCTGCCACACAGGAAGCTACACCTGCTTCTTTAAAGAAATATACAAAAATGATGAGGTATGAAAATGACAGTTTATGAAGAAATTTTTGAAGTGATAAAGGCAAGAAAGGCACAGTATGACGCAGGAAACGCACCTGAAAAGTCATACACCTGCTATCTTTTTGACAAGGGCGTAGATAAAATCTGTAAAAAGGTAGGCGAGGAAGCCGCAGAAACGATCATTGCCGCAAAGAACGCAGACAATGACGAGCTTAAAAACGAAATAAACGACCTTTTATATCACGTTATGGTGCTTTGCGCTGACAGAGGGCTTGAATGGTCAGAGGTCGAAGAAGTGCTCAGCGAGCGCAACGAAAAGATAGGCAATTTAAAGCAGTTCCACACAACGGACAAGTTATCGTAAGGAGTAATTATGTTTTCAGTAAAAAAGACAGTATCCGCAGTTCTGGCAGGGACAATGCTACTGAGTTCTCTTGTGATAAGCGGTTGCAGTAACGGTGAAGCATCGGGCGCGCAGTCGGGCAGTGACACAAGTGCGGCAGAGGTTATCACAGCACATCAGGGTGAGATAAAGGACATTAGTTCTTTGGAGCTTGTAAAAGATATGAAGATAGGCTGGAGCCTTGGAAATACTCTTGACGGAGGCGGAAAAAGCTCAAAAGGCTCTTCTCCCGAAACGATAGAGCGCGCATGGGGTAACCCTGTTACCACAAAAGAAATGATCGATGAGATAAAAAATGCCGGCTTCAATGTTCTTCGTATACCGACTACATGGGACTGGAGCACAGGCGACGCTCCCGATTATAAGATAAGCGATGAGTGGCTGGCCCGTGTAAAGGAAGTAGTCGACTACGGAATGGCAAACGATATGTATGTCATTCTCAATATCCATCACGAAACATGGCACTATCCCACAGAGGATAACTATGAGGCGGCAAGCGACAGGCTCAAAAAAGTATGGACGCAGATAGGAAACTATTTTGAAAACTATGACGAACATCTTATCTTTGAGGGACTTAACGAACCCCGTGTTATCGGCTCTGGCGAGGAATGGGCAGGCGGCAGTGACGCTACAAGAGAAGTTGTAAACAAGCTGGACGCAGACTTTGTATCTACTATCCGCAGTCTTGGCGGCAACAACAAGCTTCGTCATCTTATGATACCGGGCTATGCCGCATCATCAAGCGAAGTTGCGCTCAAAGCACTTAAAATACCCGAAAATGATGATAAGTTGATAGTTTCCGTACACGCTTACATACCATACAATTTTGCACTTTCGGATTCAAAGCAAGCTAATAAGTGGATCGCCTGCAAGGGCGGATTTACAACCGACATTGATAATCTTGCAGACCTTCTGAAAACACTGTTTACAGACAAAGGTCAGGCTGTCATTATCGGAGAGTTCGGCGCAAGAAGCAAGGATAATGAAAAATACCGTGCTGAATGGGCTAAATATTACGTTACAAGGATGAATACGATCGGTGTTCCTTGTGTATGGTGGGATAACGGTGCGTTCACCGGAAGCGGCGAGCTGTTCGGACTGTTTGACAGGCGTACTCTGGAATGGAGATTCCCGCTTGTTAAAGATGCTCTCATTTCTGCGGCAAACGGCGAATACACGGTAGACGGTCTTAAGTCGGATAAATCTATTCTTGATGAGCTGAAAAATGATATGGCTGAAGCTAAAAACAGCAGAGCCGAATAATTAAAACGAAAGGGCAGTGATTTAAATATCATTGCCCTTTTTGAAAGGTAAAAATATGCGGATAATTACAGTAGATCTTCACGGAATGACAAAGGACGTGGCACGAAACAAGCTGGTCATGACAATAAGAAATGCACCGCAGGGCAGTGTGGAGCTTCGTGTGACGCACGGGTGCAATAACGGAAACGTACTTCAGCAGATGGTGCGCAGGGAGTTCAGGTCACCGAGAATAGACTATATACAGCCTGTGCTTGCTAATGACGGACAGACGCTTATTTTTCTGAAATAATTAAAATGGCGGAGGATGATATTATGAATGAAAAGTTGGAAGAATATATTGCAAAAAGCAAGGAAGATGCGAAAAAGAACAGAAATCAGTTACTGATAAGCGAGGGTTTATATTATGACGTTCGTTTATCCGAAAACGAGAACCCTACAGAGAGTTCTGTTTACGGAATAGACCCGAAAGACAATGAATATCATTATTTTACAAGGCACGCAGAGGAGCTTACCGAAGAGGAGTACGAAGAATTTTTAAAGGCGTACAAGAATAATGTCAAAAACAAGCGGTATACGTCAATCTCCGGTGGAATGCCGGGACTGACAATGTGCTTTTATATTGTTGGTTTCATAGTGCTTTTAGCAGGAGCTATAATAGGTATTCAATTCGGAAATTCCGGCATACGAGAATTCAGCTGGATTCCTGCAGTTGTCTGTTGGTCCGTAACTTTAATAGGTTCACTGTTCATGTTCGGATTCGGAAAGGTGATTTCTCTTCTTAACGAAATAAAGAACAAGTAAATCCCGATAACAGCACATAATTATTTTTATTTGTGTAATATCTCCGAAAGTTTTATAAAAACTCTTGATTTTTTGTTGATATAGTAGTATAATTGCTTACTGCAATAAGCAAATACTTAAATCTCAGGAGGATAAGAATATGGATCGTTTAAAAGGAAAAGTAGCCGTTATCACAGGTGCAAACTCCGGTGTCGGCGAGGCAACAGCGCTTGCATTCGCAAAAGAGGGTGCAACGGTAGTTATATCTGCACGTCGTATCGAACCTCTTAATGCGGTTGCCGACAAGATAAAGGCTGAGGGCGGCACGGTTCTTGCAGTTCCTACCGACATTTCCGACAAGGCGGCTTGTGAAAACCTTATGGATAAGGCTGTTGAAGCTTTCGGAAAGATTGATATTCTTGTAAATAACGCAGGCGTTCTCGAAAGCGGACTGAAGCCTATCGACCGTTTCAATGATGATGATCTTGACAGAATCATTAATACGAATGAAAAGGGCACTATGTATTGTATGCGTGCCGCTCTGAAATACATGAAGGAATGGGCGTCTATCGTAAACGTTGCATCAGTTGCGGGTGTGATGGGCTGCGGCGGTGCGGCTTATGTTGCGTCAAAGGCGGCTATCGTCGGCATCACAAAGCACACGGCAATGCGCTATGCAGATAAGCATATCCGTTGTAATGCTGTTTGCCCGGGAAATATCCTTACTCCTATGACAGCAAACGCTTCAAATGACCTTGACGTTGATATGATTACAGCAATGTCAAAGCACGGTGATTTAAGAGTCGGCTCATGCACGGCAGAGCAGGTTGCAGGCATTATCCTGTTTATGGCTTCTGACGAGGCAAAGCCTATCAATGGTCAGATACTGGTTAGCGACTTCGGATCTACACTTTAATTTTCCCTATATAATAGCAAATGCGTGTGTGGTTCTCCACACACGCATTTTTTGCGTCAATGATTCATTTTTTCGGCTTTCTTTTCAAGTGCTTTTATATCAAGACCGTATTTTTCAAATATCGTTGAAGCGTAACTGTTAGCTCCCGGCAGACCTTTCTTGATTTTATATCTGCGTTCGCCTGTTGCTTCGTCAACGGTTACCGTTATGCTTTCGGCTTTTGTGTTTAGCTTAGGGTCGGAATTAAGCTCAAGTGCCGCCTTTGCAAGCGGAGTGAGGTGGGTCGCAAATATGCCCCTTACACCGATAATGCAGAAAATACGCATCAGCTGAGCGGCTATGTCGGTACATTCCTGCGGCGTGGTGCTTTGTATGGATTCGTTCATTAAAAGCAGGCTGTGATTTGTTATACAGTCGCTTATCGCCTTGAATTCCTTTACCTCGGTAGTAAAACGGCTTGCGTCTATACCTACCTGTTCTTCCTTGGGGAAATGTGTGTATACACAGTCTACAAGCGATATTTCACAGCTGCTTGCAGGAACATAAAGTCCTGCCTGAGCCATTACCTGACATATTCCGACCGCACGGACAAATGTGGTCTTACCGCCGTTGTTCGCCCCTGTAAGCAGATAGAAGCCTGCGTTTTCGTCAAATGTTATATCGTTTGTTACGACCTGCTTTTGCGGCTTGTTGGATAAATTCCAGACGTTAGCCTCCTTGAAATATATCGGGTCGAAAAGACCTTTTATATCCGCTTTTCTCTGATCTTTTGGGAGAAGCGTCGGACGGCACATTTCAAGACCCTTTGAGCGTACATTTTCAATCATCATTACAGCACCGCTGTAAAAGTCAAGCTGATACTCTATGGCGTACATATCCTCAAAGCCTATGGCACGGTATTCATTAAGTATATCGTCAATCGAATTAACGTATTTCTTTGTTACCTTATCAAGCTCGGCAAACAATGCCCTGTCAAGATTGTTTACTATCTCCTCACGCTTTGCCGATTGCGGATCGTCAAAGCGCTCGTGCAGGTCACGCATAACTTTATGATCGTTGTTTTTTGAGCCGAAACTCAGAATTCTGTCTATCACAGTTCCGCTGTCCTCGTACATCTTATCGGAAAAGCCGACAAGACCCATTGAAATCGGAACGAGGTTTTCGTCAAAGTTTATGCCGATAGTAGCACTGCGGATCTTGCCGGTCATAGCATTTCGCAGTTCCTCCGACTCGGCTTTCAGCTTCTTATAATGCTTGCTGTTGTAGTGACCCTCAAAGAAATCAAACAGCTTTTTAAGACCGGCGGATCTGATACCCGATGATTTTTCTTCATACAGCTTATGCAGAATCTCCATACATTCGCAATATGATTCAAAGGCGGTAAGGGCAGTGTCAAGCACAGTAAAGCTGTCTGGTGTTGTCAGCTTATATATATTTGTCCTGTCGTTTACGAGCATCTTGTCAACGACCTTACGCAAGGTGGCTGTAAGTGCGGAATCCGCAAGCAGATCGTCTATTATATCAAGCCTGTATTCAGCTACCGAAATATCGTCGCACAGTTCACCGAGTATCGCTGTCATCTTGTACTGATTGTGCGGGGTCAGCTGTTCCGACAGTTGCGCTAACATTAAATCTTTCTCAAATTCGGTCGGCAGCTGTTCTATCTGCGCCTTTCGCTTGAGGCAGGCTCTGCGCTGTTCCTCGCTCGGATAAAGCAGATCAACTATCGGCGGTTTTACATTTGAATTATCGTATGCCATATCTACTCCTTAAAGAATCCTGTTTTTGTTTATCACTACGCTGAATCTGACACCAAGCGCTTCTGCGGCTTTTCGGCACAGAGCCATTCGTGTCAGAAAAATCTCGAAATATTCCATCACCGAACTTATCGAAAGGTCGATAGTAAGGTCAAGTATAAGATTATTCTTGTCTTTTGAAAAATATACTTCAGACTTTTCAACGGCATAATTTACTCTGTCGTGAATATCGGATAACGCTTCTCCGTGACTTTGCTTTTCCTGCTCGGCGGGACGTACTCTTGAACGTCTTACATCGGACTTGTCCGCTATTATCAGTGCCGCCGCCACCGCATTGACGGGGCTTGCCGTGCTTTCATCGTGATTTCCGATAGCGGAGATTATAAGTGCGATCTCACTTGCAGGCATTCCAAGCTTATCGAGCAGTCGAAATGCCATTATAGCACCGCTGTGTGCGTGGTCGTTGCGGTTTACCACGTTGCCTATATCGTGCATATATGCCGCTATCTGCGCCAGCTCACAATCTCTTTCGGGATAGCCGAGAGTGCTTAGTATCATATATGCCGTGTCTGCCGCACGCTCAACGTGGGCGAGCGAATGTTCGGTATATCCGATACTGCTCAGTGCATCGTCCGCACTGCTTATATATGTCCTTATGTCTTTGTTGCGTCTGATGTATTCGTATGTAATATTGCTCATAGTCCTTTTCCTTTCGTCCTATGATTATTGTATCACAGCGAAAGGGGATATGCAATAACAGGAACGAAACATTTTCATAATTAGTTACTTATTCTTGACATCGTTTGCTGATAGTGCTACAATCAAGTTACATAAAACTAACTTTGGAGGAATTTCATTATGCCTTATGTGGAAAAGAGCAGAAGACCGTTATATCTTCTTATCGGATTTATCGGAATGTTTTTCTGCGGAATCGGAGATATCCTGTTTTCGTTCAGAGGAGATGGTGAACCTACCGCAGTAAGCGGAATGATGAGTATGAACATCACCGAAGTGCCGCTGTATTTTTACTTTATTTCGTTTTTCATCGGAATAATAGCTATGATAGGCTATTTCTTCGGCTCAAAGGCTATGTATTCATATTGCCTTGATAGGCTCGGAAAGCCAACAAAAACGCTTAAAGCGTATAATTTCGGCGCTGTTATGATGTCGCTCGGTATCTTCGGAATACACAGTGTTTGCTCTATGGCACTGATTGCTTTGAGATGTGCCGCCGAGGCAGGCTTATCTCCGGAGCTTATTAACGAACATTTTGCACTTCCGATGATGATACCGTTTGCGGTTACAACAACATGGCAGACGATAGCAGATCTGATAGTAGGCATCACATACATAATGTTTGTGTTCAAAAAAATAATCCCTGCATCAAATCTCTGGCTTATCTGCGGTCCTCTTGTGCTGTATGTTATATTCAATATCCTGAAAGCAGTCATCACTGCTGTTACAGGAAACGCAGTGATAGGAAAGTTCCTGTCTGGCGGCGAAACATGGGGACTTGCGTTTATGTTCCTTGCCGTATTCTTCTGTGTAAGGAAAGATAATAAGTGATATAAAAGGCTGTTGCGAAAACGCAACAGCCTGCTTTACTTCTTATAGATTTTTACTATCTGTCTGAGTTTTACTCTCACACAGTAGCTTTTACCTTCATTCAATAAATCAAAGACAGTTTTTTCACATCTGAATGTGTGCAGCTTTTCACTGTCGGGATATTTGCAGTCAACAGTATAATTGTTGCTGTATGTCCATTTTGAACGGTTGGGATTAAGTCCTCCGTGCTTTGTTATCCGTTTGAATATCACCCGTATATGCTTTTTTCTGCCTTTATAGAATATACCGAGAGAAACAAGCAGCAAAGCTGAAAGTACAATGCAGATAACTATAACCGTCTGTAAAAGTTGCAGTACATTATCCATGCTTACTTGTCAAGCACAGCCATATAAGCCTTTACTATCTCAACACACTTATCATAACTCATACTGCTTGTATCAAGGCAGAGGTTATAATTTCTTGCGTCCGTCCAGTCACGGCCTGTATAGTGGCGGTAATACTCACTGCGTTCCTTATCTTTCTTTTCGATAAGCTTCATAGCGTCCTTGCCGTCAAGTCCGTATCTGTCGTATACATTCTTGATGGCGGTTTCGGTATCGGAATAGATAAACAGCTTTACAACATCCTTGCGACCCTTTAACACAAAGTCCGCACATCTGCCTACTATCACGGCAGACTTTCCGCTGTCGGCAATATCGGTTATTATCTTTGCGGTGTAGTTGAACAGATTACGGTCGGAGGTGAAATCCTTATGGTCAGGCTCTAAAAGCTCGCCGTCATAGATTTCCTCACGGTTGAAGATAGTATTCTTTATCTTCTCGTCAACTCTGCCGAAAAGCTCCTCGTTGATGCCGCTTTCATCACTTGCCATTCTGATTATCTCTTTATCATAGTACGGAATGTCAAGCTCCTTGGCAAGCATTTTTCCTATAGTCTTGCCGCCGCTTCCCATTCCTCTTGCGATTGTAATAATACGTCCCATATGCTCCTCCTTATTCTCCGAGATAAGCCTTCTTTACCGAAGCGTCATTGATAAGATCGGACGCCTTGCCTGAAAGTGAAATCTTACCTGTTTCAAGAACATAAGCCCTGTCTGCAATCGAAAGCGCTTTTTTAGCGTTCTGTTCAACCAGCAGAACAGTGGTTCCTGTTTCTCTTATAGTCTGGATTATATCGAAAATATTGCTTACAAAGATAGGTGAAAGACCCATTGAGGGCTCATCCATTACGATGATTTTCGGCTTCGACATCAGCGCTCTGCCCATAGCCAGCATCTGCTGTTCGCCGCCCGAAAGAGTACCTGCTATCTGAGTTTTTCTTTCTGCAAGACGGGGGAAACGCTCATATACCATCTCAATGTCCTTGCTTATATTTTCCTTATCCTTGCGTGTGAAAGCGCCGAGCTTAAGGTTATCAAGAACAGTGAGGTTCTGGAATATACGTCTGCCCTCCGGAACGTGAGCTATACCCATTTCAACTATCTTGTGAGCGGGTGTTTTGGTAAGCTCAACACCGTTGAATGTAATAGAGCCGCTCTTAGCGTGGAGAAGTCCCGTTATTGTGTGGAGCGTGGTGGTCTTACCTGCGCCGTTTGCACCGATAAGTGCGATAACCTCGCCCTCGTTTACTTCAAATGATATGCCCTTGAGGGCGGCTATCATTCCGTAATTTACATAAAGATCCTTGATCTCAAGCATTGCCATTTTGCAGTCCCCCTTATTCTCCGAGATATGCCGTGATAACTTCCGGATTGTTAAGAACGTCGGAAGTGTTACCCTGACATAAAAGCTGACCGAAGTTAAGTACAGACAGCTTTTCGCATATACCCGATACAAGCGTCATATCATGCTCGATAAGAAGAACGGTCATATCAAAGTTATCTCTTACAAAACGAATCGTATTCATAAGCTCTACCGTTTCGTTAGGGTTCATACCTGCGGCAGGCTCGTCAAGCAGTAACAGCTTAGGCTCTGTGGCAAGCGCTCTTGCTATTTCGAGTTTTCTCTGGTCGCCGTAGGGTAGGTTTGACGCTAAGAAATCGGCTTTATCGTCAAGCTCGAAAACGTGGAGCAGTTCCATTGCCTTCTTATCCATTTCCTTTTCGGTCGAGAAGAAACGGGGAAGTCTGAACACACCCTCTGCAGTGTTGTACTTGTAGTGGTTGTGAAGTCCGACCTTAACGTTATCAAGTACGCTCATTTCTTTGAACAGTCTTATATTCTGGAATGTACGGGCGATACCTGCACGGTTTATATCTCTTGTAGATTTTCCTGTTATGTTTTCACCGTCAAGAGTGATAACACCCTTAGAGGGCTTGTATACTCCTGTCAGCATATTGAATACGGTAGTCTTACCTGCGCCGTTAGGACCGATAAGTCCGTAAAGCTCGCCCTTTTCGATTGAAACATTGAATTCGTCAACAGCTCTAAGACCGCCGAATGATATTCCTAAATTCTTTACTTCAAGAAGTGCCATAATTACTTGACCTCCTTTTCAGCCGTGTCTTTACGTTTGAAAATCTTCAGCACCATACCTTTGAGCTTTCCGAAATTCGTTACGATAAATGTTCTTGCCTTTTCGTTTGATGTGAGTATCATCATAACGATAAGAACGATTGAGTAGATGAGCATTCTGTAGCTGTTGATGCTTCTGAGAAGCTCGGGGATAAGCGTTAAGATGATTGCTGCAATTACACTGCCTCTGATATTACCGATACCGCCGAGAACAACGAATACCAGAATCAGTATCGACAGGTTGTAGTCGAACTTTGACGCCTGTAATGTTGCGTAGTTGTGCGAGTACAGAGCACCGGCTATACCTGCAAGGAATGCGGTCAGCGCAAATGTTATCAGCTTGTACTTCGTTATGTTAAGGCCTACGGATTCTGCGGCTATTGAGTTGTCACGGATAGCCTTTACCGCTCTGCCTGTTCTTGAGTTGATGTAGTTATAAGAGATGATGAGCGTTATCAGAAGCAGGATGAAGCCTACAACGAATGAAGAATCATTCGGTACGCCCTTTACTCCGAGCGCTCCTCTTATTATTTCTGTGCCGTCTGCTTCCAGATTCATATCAGCCTGATTGAGCGCAATATGAAGACCCTTGCTGTCGATACCGACATAGAGCGCCGCAAATACATTCTTGATTATTTCACCGAATGCAAGCGTTACAATAGCAAGATAGTCACCGTTGAGTCTTAATACGGGAATTCCTATCAATATGCCGAATATAGCCGCAAATATACCGCCGACAAGTATAGCGAGCGGAAAACGTACCCATTCGACAAGTATTGTTTCTTTTGTAGCTATCGAGAACAGTGCACTGGCATAAGCACCTACGCACATAAAGCCTGCCTGTCCGAGGCTCAGTTCACCGAGTATACCTACCGTGAGGTTGAGCGAAACTGCGAGTATCGAGTATACGCAAAGCGGAACTAAAAGTCCGTCTATCTGACTTGAAACGTTGCCTGTTGATGAAAGTATCATCATAATGACAAAGACAACCGTAACCAAGATATATGTCGTGAAGCTCTTTTTCGTCTGTGGCTTCAGCATTTTCGTTTTTGCCGAGGTCGTTTTATTATTCACAAAAACCAATCCCTTCTGTAATTATACTTTTTCTCTTACCTTCTTGCCAAGTATTCCCGTAGGCTTTATGATAAGAACGAGAATAAGCACCGCAAAAACGATAGCGTCAGAAAGCTGAGGTGAAATATAAGCTCTGCCGAGGATCTCAATTACGCCGATAAGTATACCGCCGATCATAGCTCCGGGTACCGAACCTATACCGCCGAATACTGCCGCAACGAAAGCCTTGATACCGGGCATTGCGCCTGTTGTGTTCTGGAGCGTCGGATAAGCCGAGCAGAGAAGCGCACCGGCAATAGCCGCCAGTCCCGAACCGATAGCAAAAGTAAGTGAGATGGTTCTGTTTATGTTTATGCCCATAAGCTGTGCCGCATCCTTATCTTCCGATACCGCAAGCATCGCACGTCCGCTTTTCGTCTTGTTAATGAAGAGCGAAAGGCCGATAACGATAAGTATTGAAACGACGATAGCGACTATCGCTTCACCCGTGATGACTACCTGTCCGTCAAAGAGCGATATACTCGGAACATTTACTACCGAGGTGAAGTTAACCGGCTTTTCACCGAACAGGAGCAACGCTGAATTCTGAAGGAAATAGCTTACGCCTATTGCAGTGATAAGTACAGACAGCGAGGTCGCCTGTCTTAAGGGCTTGTATGCAACCTTTTCAATCACGATACCGAGTACGGTACATACGATAACCGCAATAAGTACGGAAAGGTACGGATTGATACTGAAAGAGGTCATCGAATAGAAAATTACATATCCGCCGACCATGATTACATCGCCGTGAGCAAAGTTAAGCATCTTGGCTATACCGTATACCAGCGTATAGCCGAGTGCGATTACGGCATATATGCTGCCGAGGCTTATGCCGTTTATGAGGTTATTGAGAAAACCCATTTATAACATCCTTCCTTAGTGAAGTTCTAATACTATTTATTATATCACACGGCATAGCCATTTGCAACATTTTTTTGCATAAAATTCAAAACCCGACAGGCCGGAGCCTGTCGGGTCTTAAACTGATTTATGTTGTGTACCGGTTATCAGTTGTCAAGAGCAGCGTAGTTGCCGTCTTTGATAACAACAGCCTTAGGTGACTTTGAAACTTCGCCGTTAGCATTCCACTTCATGCCTGTACCTGTAAGACCGTCATAGCTGAAATCAGCTGCTGTGATACCTGCCTTGAGCTTTTCGCAGATGTCTGATGCGCTCATATCGCCTGTGATGTTCTGGCTTTCGATGAGCTTGGCAAGAATCTTTACGCCGTCATAAGCGTCTGCTGCGAACTGGTTAGGAGTTTCGTCATTGTAAGCTGCCTTATAAGCCTTAACGAAGTCCTGTGTAGCCTGATCCTTTGAATCAGCTGCGAAAGGTGTTAAGAGCATAACGCCTTCTGCAAGTGAAGTATCGAAGTTCTTGATAGATGTAAGACCGTCAAGACCGTCACAACCGAAGAACTTGGGTGCGAAGCCTGCGTTCTTGCTCTGTGTGAGGATAAGAGAAGCCTGCTGATAGTAGATGGGAAGGAACACAAGCTCTGCGCCCTTGTTCTTGCAGTCAGCTATCTGAGCAGAGAAGTCTGTCTTGCTGTCCTTTGTGAATGACTGTTCGGAAACAAGCTCAAGACCCTTAGCAGCAGCCTCTGTCTTGAATGCGTTGTAGATACCCGAAGAATAAGCGTCTGAGCTGTCGTAGATAACGCCGATCTTTGTAGCAACCTTGTTGTCTGCTATATAGTCAGCAGATGCTTTACCCTGGTTAGGATCTGTAAAGCAGATCTGGAAGCAGTTGTCGTTAGCGATAACGTCCTGTGCAGATGCAGAGGGTGTGAACTGGAATATGTTATCCTGCTTTGACTTGTCAACTACAGCAAGGCATGAACCTGTTGTAACTGTGCCGAGTAATATCTGCATACCCTGATCCTTCAGCGTGTTGTAAGCGTTAACTGCTTTATCGCCTGAGTCAGCCTCATCGTCTTCAAATACGAGCTTCAGCTTGTTGCCGTTTACACCGCCTGCAGCGTTTACTTCGTCAACTGCAAGCTGGATAGCGTTCTTAACGCCTACACCGTACTGTGCAGCATCACCTGTAAGAGGACCGCTGCCGCCGATAATGATCGTCTTTTCACCATCGGCTACGCTTGTAGATCCGCCTACTTCACCGCTGGTTGCATTGTTTGATGAACAACCTGCAAATGCTGTAACTGCCATTGTTGCGGCAGTTGCCATTGCAAGAACTCTTTTAAAATTCTTCATTTTAAATCTCTCCTTGTACTGATTTGTATGCTTTTGAACATACACATTTATCTTTACTCGCTTATATTAACACGGTTTTGCAAGTTTGTCAAGGTGAAAATTCACAAAAATAAACTTGCAAATTTGCTTTATTGTTGTCATTTAGTAAAGTGCAGGCTGTTTTAAGTGTATTTTCAGCTGTTTTTCATCGGATTGTCTTAAATAAGCTCATCGATACGGTAAATTTACGTTGAAATATTTGCTGTAAAAGTTGAACGTTGATACTTGAAAATCCCCAGAAAACGTGTTATACTTATAAAAATATGTTAATGCTTGCAAAAGGCAGGAAAGGAATTCGTTATGCAGATACACGAATCGGCAGAGGACTACCTCGAATCCGTACTAATATTAAAAAATCAGCTTGGCAACGTAAGGTCAATAGATATAGTAAATTATTTTGATTATTCAAAGCCCAGTATCAGCGTTGCTATGAAAAACCTGCGTATGAACGGTTACGTTACAGTTGATTCAAAGGGATATATAGAGCTTACCGAAAAGGGTAGAGCAATTGCTGACAAGATGTATGAGCGTCACACACTTCTTACAAAATGGCTTACGGCACTCGGAGTAGACGAGAAGACAGCAGTTGAAGACGCCTGCCGTATCGAACACGTTATCAGCGATGAAAGCTTTGAGGCTATCAAAAAGCATATACCCGCAAAAGCAATAAGTGAATAATCTGTAACGCCGCACTGTCGGCGTTATATTTGTCTATATCATAAAGGTATATGAATAAACTTTGCGGCATATCATAAAACATACCGGAAACAAGGCGGTGATGCGTTATGATGTGCCATTTCAGCGATATAAGATGTAAAGAAGTGATCAGTATAAAATCGGGCTGTCGTATAGGCTTTGTCGATGACGTTGAGATCGACTCCTGCTCGGCAAAGATCTGCCGTATCATTGTTTACGGCAAAAGCCGTTGCTTCGGTCTTTTCGGCAGGGAGGAAGATATATTCATCAACTGGTCGGATATTGAGATAATCGGAGAGGATACGATACTTGTAGGATGCGATTTTCCGCATCAGCCAAAACGAAAAGGTGGATTGCTCAAAAATTTGTTTAAATAGCACAATAAAAATTTTCTATACGAATATTGATTTGAAGCTCCTGTTATGTTATAATAACCTCGGACAAAAAATCCGCCGATAGCGGATTTTACCGTGCAAAAGCACGGTTGGCGGCACACCGCCTGTCCGAGAACATTTTAACATAAAAACTTTTGCCAACAGGCAAAAGACGGCGTACCGCCGTGTCGGTCTTGACACCGACTTATTTTTATGTTATAATAAAAAGGCTGTTGAATGAAAAAAGACTGTTGAACAGCAAATCCACACGTTATGTATAGCGTTCTGCGGTGCTCACGAGCTTGAACGTGTCAGCATAGCGGAGGAAAAAAACCAAAAATCAAGGAGGACACTACCATGGCAGTAGTATCAATGAAGCAGCTCTTAGAAGCAGGCGTTCACTTCGGTCACCAGACAAGAAGATGGAACCCCAAAATGGCACCCTACATTTTCACAGAGAGAAACGGTATCTATATTATCGATCTCCAGAAGACAGTAAAGAAGCTTGACGAAGCTTACAACTTCATTCATGAGGTTGCAGCCAACGGCGGCGAAGTTCTGTTCGTAGGCACAAAGAAGCAGGCTGCTGATTCAATCAAGGAAGAAGCACTCAGAGCAAACGCTCACTATGTAAACGCAAGATGGCTCGGCGGTATGATGACAAACTTCAAGACCATCGAGAAGAGAATCAAGAGACTTGAACAGCTTCACACAATGGAGAATGACGGTACATTCGATCTTCTTCCCAAGAAGGAAGTTGTTAAGCTCAACCTCGAGATCGAAAAGCTCGAAAAGTTCCTCGGCGGTATCAAGAACATGAAGAAGCTCCCCAGCGCTCTGTTCGTTGTAGATCCCCGCAAGGAAAAGATTGCAGTATCAGAAGCAAAGAAGCTCGGTATCCCCGTAGTAGCTATCGTAGATACAAACTGCGATCCCGATGAGATCGACTATGTAATCCCCGGTAACGATGACGCTATCCGTGCAGTTAAGCTTATTGCAGGCGCAATGGCTGACGCTATCATCGAAGCAAGACAGGGTCAGGCTGACGTAACAGAAGAAGTTGCAGAGGCTGAGGCAGAAGCTACAGAAGAATAATTTAAATCGAATATAAACATAAAGGAGAATTACAATGGCTATTTCAGCACAGGCAGTAAAGCAGTTAAAAGAGCTCACAAACTGCGGTATGATGGACTGCAAGAGAGCGCTTGAAGAAACAAACGGTGATGTAGATGCCGCTATCAAGAATCTTCGTGAAAAGGGTCTTGCAAAGGCTGCTAAGAAGTCAGGCAGAATCGCTGCAGAAGGTCTTGTATATGCAAAGATTGATGAAGCTAAGAAGGTCGGCGTTGTAGTTGAGATCAACGTTGAAACAGACTTCGCTGCTAAGACAGACAGATTCATCGAGTTCGTTGAGCTCGTTGCAAACACAATCATCGAGAATGATGTTGCTGACGTTGACGCACTTAAGGAAGTTGTTCCCGCAGGTCAGACAGAGAAGATCGGTGATATCCTCACAGAGAGAATCGCTACAATCGGTGAAAACATCCAGATTCGTCGTTTCAAGAGAATGACAGGCGACCTCTTTGCTTACACACACAACGGCGGCGGTTCGATCATCGGTTCTATGATCAAGATCGAAGCTGACGATGTAAATGACGAAGCAGTAAAGGCTTGCGCTAAGGATCTTCTTCTCCAGATCACAGCAAGCGCTCCTCAGTTCGTTTCACAGGCTGATGTTCCCGCTTCTGTTATCGAAGCTGAGAAGGAAGTACAGCTCAAGCTCGTTCAGAACGAAAATGAGCAGTCTGCTAAGCCCAAGCCCCAGAACGTTCTTGAGAAGATCGTTGACGGCAGAATGAGAAAGTTTGCAGAAGAAATCTGCTTACTCGATCAGCCTTATGTTAAGGATCCTAACCTTACAGTTGCTAAGTTCATCGCATCTGTTGGCAAGAACATCAAGGTTGTTGAATTTGTTCGTTTCGAAAAGGGCGAAGGAATTCAGAAGAAGGAAGACGACTTCGCAGCAGAAGTTGCTTCAATGGTTAAGTAATTATACCGACATAATCAAAGCCCTGGGCAAACGCTCAGGGCTTTTTTGTGTCGGAAAGCCTCGTCGATTGCTAATCCTTAATACAGCCTTGACAAAATTATTACACGGTGCTAAAATATATAACGGTTAACAGACACTAACCGTATTGTGATGGAGGAATGCACGGTGATCGATTCACAGGAGATACTGAAATTACGGGTGCTTCTGAGCTTTCTGAACGAAGATGAGGCTCTTTGCACAGTAACGGGCTTATCTGAGATTTTAGGCGAGGGTAAGCAGAAAATAAGCAGGATATTGATAGCGATGGAAAAGGAAGATCTTATTGACCGCTCGGATACACGCAGACCGCAACTTACCGAAACAGGCAGGCAAAAGGCAGAGTTTTACAGTGAGCGGACAAGCGTTGTGCTGAATCATCTGCTTTATGAAGGTCTTGACATAAGCGTTGCAGAGCATGACGCTTATGCGTGGGCACTATACAGCTCGGACGAAACGATGCAGCTGATAAGAAGTCAGGAACGGCGCTATAAAGCTAAATATGAGCTACGCAAAACCGAAACCTTTGACGGTGCAGAACTATGCAACAGACTTGGAGATGACGAATATCGGTTTCCGTTTCTCATATACCGTGAAAGCGTGCGTGACGGTTCTAATTTATCCATGGCGAATGCCGGATTTGAGCATCCTTGTACGTTATCTGTAAGGAACGGAAAAGGAATTATCCGTCTGAAGCCGCTCAATATCAATGCAAAAAGCCTGTTTACGCACAAAGATATGAACGGCAGGGTCCGTAAGTTGAAGTACTTAAGCGGCGGCAGCTTTATTCCTGCAACCGATGACGGAGAGTGTATTGCCTTCCCGGCGGATGTGCTTAAATTCATCAATATCGGTAACGGTATGGGACAGATTCTTCACGGGAGCGTCTGCCTGAAAATGCAATGCTCTGTCGGCACGGTGCATATGCCGGAATCCACAGCTATTTTCACTATAATGATATGATCAAGGGGGCTTCGGCTCCCTTTTCTTTTCCAAAATTCCTCTGCATTACTGATAAAACAGTCAACATCAGTTAAAATCCTGCACAATCCACCCATATATTTTATATCTGCTTTTGTGCAAAGCACAGAATAGTTAGCCGCTTGTAACACCCCTGTGACAAACCGATATTTCGCTTTTTCCGCATAAAAACTAAACTTTGCAATTTACAGCCCCACCCGCTTGCCGAGTTTGTAACGGTAGTGTTACAAATACAGGTTTGCAAACACTAACCTATTTATGCTATACTGTTAGCGTTGGCAAACTGTAATTGCCGCATCAAAAGGCAGTGCAGACACACAGAAAAGCCGAACGCAAAGGAAACATAGTGCTTCTCGGCTTTGATGAGTATAGCAGAAAACAAAGGAGAGTAAACCTATGAAGGATTACGAAGAATTTATAAATTACGGAGGTGTAAATCTGTTATGGCAATGATGGATAAACGTCTTATCGGAACGGTTAAGGAAAGCAAGAAATACATAGCAGGAAACGTAATTACACAGTGGATTTCTCTTATAGCGAATATAGCGATGATGACCGCAATAACCGTACTTTTATCGGCGGTATTTACTGATAATATCAGCGATAATCTGATACTTGTAACGGCGTTGACGGCAGGTCTTGCGGTAATTATAAGAGCTGTTTGCAGTATGGTTTCGTCAAGGATGAGCTACCTGTCGTCTAAAGCTGTAAAAAGAGTTCTCAGAGAAAAGATATATTCCAAGCTGTTAAGGCTCGGTGCATCGTATAACGAGCAGATAAAAACGTCCGAAGTTGTTCAGGTTGCAGTAGAAGGCGTAGACCAGCTTGAAACATATTTCGGCGCATATCTGCCGCAGTTCTTCTATGCTATGCTGGCACCGCTGACGCTGTTTATATACACCTGTTTTATTAATGTTGCATCGGCAATTGTTCTTCTTATATGCGTGCCGATGATACCTGTTGCTATTGCGCTTGTGCAGACCTGGGCAAAGAAACTGCTCAGCAAATACTGGAATCAGTATACGGCGCTCGGAGATACATTTCTTGAAAACCTGCAGGGGTTGACAACACTGAAAATATATAAGTCCGACGCATATAAAAATGACGTTATGAATGAAGAAGCGGATAAGTTCCGCAAGATAACAATGAAAGTTCTGACGATGCAGTTGAACTCCGTTACTATAATGGATGTTATCGCTTACGGCGGTGCGGCACTTGGTGTAATTATGGCGGTTACGCAGTATATAGGCGGTGCGGTAAGTTTGCAGGGCGCTATGCTGATTATACTTCTGTCGGCGGATTTCTTTATTCCTATGCGACAGCTTGGCAGCTTCTTCCACATAGCTATGAACGGTATGGCAGCGTCGGAAAAGATTTTCAGATTGCTTGAACTTCCCGAAAAAGAGGGCAGCGGCTGTGAATGTCCGACAGGCAATATTGTTTGCGAAAATCTGAGTTTTTCATATAATTCCGAGCGTGAGATACTGCACGGGATAAATCTTGAATTCCCGAAAGACAGCTTTACGGCGCTTGTAGGCGAGTCCGGTTGCGGTAAATCTACCGTTGCGTCAGTTCTAACAGGTAAAAACAGAACCTATGACGGACTTATCACAATAGGCGGCGTTGTCCTCGGTGAAATAAGCGAAAAAAGTCTGATGGAGCATATAACGTACATCAGCAACAAGAGTTATCTTTTTAAAGGTACTGTTAGAGATAATCTGCTGATGGGTAAACCTACTGCGGTTGACGAAGAATTATGGTCGGTACTTGAGCGTGTAAGACTTGCGGATTTTATTAAAAGTGAAAACGGTCTTGATACCGTGATAGCTGAAAAGGGCGGCAACTTATCCGGCGGTCAGTGTCAACGGCTTGCACTTGCCCGTGCGCTGCTGCACGACAGCGAGATATACATATTTGATGAGGCTACCTCGAATATTGACATCGACAGTGAAAATGACATTATGAAAGAAATAAAGACGCTTACTAAAGAAAAGACCGTAATACTTATTTCTCACAGGCTTGCTAATGTTACCGATGCCGACAGAATCTATGTTATTGAAAGCGGTAATGTTACCGAAAGCGGTACGCATAACGCATTGCTTTTAAAGAACGGTGATTATGCAAGGCTTTGGAATGCACAGCAGAGCCTTGAAAATTACGGAAAGGACGGTGCTACAGCATGAAAAAAAGAAGCGGATTTAATGTAATGATGCGGCTTATCGGTCTTGTTAAGCCTCTGGCGGTTTACATGATAATTGCGATTATTATGGGGTTTATCGGTAATCTGTGTGCAACGTTTATTACGATATTCGGCGGTTATGCAATACTTTCCGCAACAGGCGGAAATTCACCTTTACCGCTCGTTGCGCTGTTTATATGCGTTGTGGCATTTGCTGTAGTAAGAGGCGGATTGCGTTATGCAGAGCAGGCGTGTAACCACTTTATCGCATTCAAACTCCTTGCTCTTATTCGTGACAAGGTGTTCAAGGCATTAAGAACGCTGTGTCCGGCAAAGCTCGAAGGCAGGGATAAGGGTGACCTTATATCTGTCATTACATCGGATATAGAACTGCTTGAAGTCTTTTATGCCCACACGATTTCACCTGCGGCTATATGGCTTTTGTTCACGGTTATAATGAGCGTTTTCATCGGCTCATATAATCTTGTTTCAGGCTTGATAGCACTTGCGGCTTACATAATTGTCGGTATAATCGTTCCTGTTGTAATATCAAAACTCAGCGGCGACAGCGGAATAAAATTCCGTACAAAGTCGGGCGAACTCAGCAGTTTTGTACTTGAATCCCTCAGAGGCTTAAGCGAAACCATTCAGTACGGAGCAGGCAAAAACCGTCTTGAAAAGATGAACAAAATGACTGATGATCTGTCAGGTGAAGAAGCTGAAATGAAACGCATGACAGGCAGAAATATGGCTGTAACAAACAGCGTTATACTTATTTTTGATTTAGCCATGCTTTTTTGCGGAGTCGCACTGTATAACAATGGCGCTTTAGGCTTTGACGATGTGCTTATCACTACGATCGCACTGTTTTCATCATTCGGTCCGTCCGTTGCGCTTGCTAACCTCGGCAGTACATTGCAGAATACATTTGCGGCAGGAAACCGTGTGCTTGATATTCTTGACGAAAAGCCTTCCGTTGCCGATATAACAGGTTGTGATGATGCGGTATTCGGCAATGTTTCGGTTGACAATGTTTCGTTCTCGTATGGCGAAGAAACGATTTTACAGAATGTCAGCCTTACCGTTCCTCAAAACAAGGTTATCGGAATTGTCGGAAAGAGCGGAAGCGGAAAATCAACGCTTCTCAAACTTCTTATGCGTTTCTGGAATGTAAATAACGGCGATATTTCGGTGAAAGGCAGAAGCATAAATAATATCAACACTTCACAGCTTCGTGATATGGAAAGCTATGTTACGCAGGAAACGCATCTGTTCCATGACAGCATAAAGAGTAATCTTAAAATAGCAAAGCTTGACGCAACGGACGATGAAATAATTACAGCCTGCAAAAAAGCGTCCGTTCACGACTTTATAATGACGTTGCCGCAGGGCTATGATACGCCTGTAGGCGAACTCGGTGATACGCTGTCCGGCGGCGAAAGACAGCGGATAGGAGTTGCAAGAGCATTTTTACATGACGCTCCGCTTATGCTTCTTGACGAGCCGACAAGCAACCTTGACAGTCTTAATGAAGCGGTAATATTGCGTTCACTCGGAGAGCAGAGCAGAGGCAAGACGGTTGTTCTTGTTTCGCACAGACAGTCCACGATGCGTATAGCCGATACTGTGTATTCGGTTGAACACGGAAGAATGAGCTGATATGAAAAGAAATGTAAACGATAAAAGAGAACGTGAAAAGCGTATGGTGTCGCAGATGATAGCACTTTATTGCAGAAAACGGCATCATACGGGCAAGAACGGGCTTTGCGATGAATGCAAGGCACTCAGCGACTATGCGATAACGAGAAGCGATAAATGTCCGTTTATGGAAACAAAGACATTCTGCTCGAACTGCAAAGTGCATTGCTATAAACCAGAAATGCGTGAAAGGATACGCAGGGTGATGCGGTTTTCCGGTCCGAGAATGATTTTTTCTCACCCGATAGTTGCGGTAAGGCACGTTATAGAAACCAAAAAGGAAAAACGAAAAATAGAAAAAGGAGAACAACATTGAAACCTGTAAGAATAATTTTAATGCTGCTCGGATTTATTTGTCTTGCACTCGGTACAATAGGAGTAATAATACCGATACTTCCAACAGTGCCGTTTTATCTTGCGACAGTATTCTTTTTCGCAAATTCATCACAGAAACTGCATAACTGGTTTACCGACACAAAGCTGTATAAAAAGTATCTCGAATCCTATGTACAAAAGCGTGGTATGACGGTAAAAACCAAGCTCAGCATAATCATCCCCGTCACTGTTATGATGTCTATAGGCTTTCTGATGATGTTCAGAGTGCCGATAGGCCAGATAACCCTCGCTTGTGTTTGGGTGGCACATCTGATATACTTTATCTTCATCGTAAAGACCATATCAAAGGACGATGCGGCTTATGAGCAGGCGCTGAACGGAAAATATCCGTACAGAATAGCATTCAAGGTGCTTGACATAAACGATGAGCAGGCTGCCGATCGGCTTCGTGCGGCATATTATGAGAAAGAACGCTGCGAGGCACTTGTAACCGTAGGCGTTAAAACTGTTATAATATATCTGAAAGAGCTCACCGATAAGGCGGCTGTCAAGCAGAAAGCGGTAGACGCAGGGTTTGAGCTTAAAGCATAATAAAGAACCGGATACATAGCAAATGCCCCCTCCGTTTTCACGGAGGGGGCTGATGTTATTGCTCTAAAAACCGTTTATCAGAATGCCTTCTTGTAGATTTCGAGAATCTCGTCGGAGTTGGTTTCTCTGGGATTGCCGCCTGTGCATACATCGTTGAATGCGGCTACGGACAGATCCTTGAGGTCTTCTTCCTTGACATTGATCTCGTGGAGCTTCTGAGGAATGTTTATCGACAGTGACAGCTTGCGTACAGCTTCAACTGCAGCCTTTACGCCTTCTTCATCTGTCATATTCTCTGTACCCTGTACGCCCATAGCCTTTGCTATAGCCTTGTACTTGGGCTTTGCGGGGCTTTCTGCGTTATATTCCATAACGTAGGGGAGCAGAAGTGCGTTTGCAACACCGTGGGGTGTATCGTAGAATGCACCGAGAGGGTGAGCCATCGAGTGAACGATACCAAGACCTACGTTCGAGAAGCCCATACCTGCTATGTACTGAGCAAGCGCCATAGTTTCTCTTGCCTTGGGGTCGCCCTGAACGCTGTCGTACAGTGAGCCTGCGATAAGTTCGATAGCACGAAGTTCAACCATATCGGACAGTTCCCACGCACCCTTTGTTATATATCCTTCGATAGCGTGTGTCAGTGCGTCCATACCTGTAGATGCACACAGACCCTTAGGCATACCCATCATAAGATCGCTGTCCACGATAGCTACTACGGGAATATCCTTGGGATCTACGCAAACCATCTTCTTCTTGTTTGCTTCGTCTGTGATAACGTAGTTGATAGTAACCTCTGCCGCTGTACCCGATGTTGTGGGAAGTGCAATCAGCGGAACACTCTTGTTCTTTGTGTCTGCAACGCCCTCAAGAGATACAACATCCGCAAAGTCGGGGTTAGCTATAATGATGCCTACAGCCTTAGCTGTATCCATAACTGAGCCGCCGCCTACCGCTACTAGTGAGTCAGCGCCCATCTCCTTGAATTTTGCAACGCCTGTCTGAACGTTTGCAACTGTGGGGTTTGCCTTAACGTCACTGTATATTTCATAGGCGATTCCTGCCTTGTCAAGCTCTGCCGTAACCTTTGTAGCTACTCCGCATTCAAGCAGTACCTTATCGGTAACGAACATTACCTTTTTAAGTCCTCTGCCTGTAAGCTCGGGAACGAGGTTTTCTCTTGCGCCTGCGCCGAAATATGAAGTTTCGTTAAGTATAAAACGATTAGCCATTGGTTTTTACCATCCTGTTCTTTGAATTTGAAGCACGGAATATATATATTTCCGTTTGCTGAATTCATTATACTACCTTTGGTCAGAAAATGCAACACTTTTCACAAAAGTTTTACGTTTGACACGGGAAATATATGTAAAAGTTACATTAAAGGTATTTCTTATAACCAGGATGCTTGCCTGTAACGCCGTATTGCTCTCTCATACCGATAAGTCTGTCGATATTGTCGGGGGTAATATCCTTTACACCACCGAGCAGACGTGCAACAAGAGAAATGTGAGCCTGAAGTTCCATTGTTTCCATTCTGTAGTATGCTGTGATAAGGTCTGCGCCTACTGTCAGCGCACCGTGGTTTTCAAGGAGCATACAATCGTGATCCTTTAAGTAAGGAGCGATCGCTTCGGGTACTTCGTATGTCGAGGGTGTGCCGTAGGGAGTGAGCGGTATTGAGCCTACTCCGATTACAGTTTCTATCATGCAGTAATCATCCATAGGAAGATGAGCGCACGCAAAGCCTGTTGAAACAGGAGGATGAGCGTGAACTACTGCGCCTACGTCGGGACGCTCCTTGTAGCATCTCAGGTGCATCTTTACCTCTGACGAGGGACGGAAGCCCTCAGCGGCTTCAAGTATGTTGAAGTCATCATCGATAAGACCTATCTTTTCGGGAGTGATGAACGCCTTGCTGACGCCTGTCTGTGTCGCAAGATATTTACCCTCGCCAACCTTTACGGTTACGTTGCCGTCATTTGCGGCAACCCAGCCCTTCTGCCAGAGCTTGTGGCAGATGTCTACCATTTGTTCTTTAATTTCTTCGTACATATTTATATCCTTTCAAGTTGCTAGTGTATGCTTAAACAACGCCCTTCTGGAGCATTATGTTTGCGTATACGGCTTTTTCGCCCGTTGCGATTATTGCATAGGCGGTCTTTGCCTGTTCGTAGAATTCAAAACGTTCTATCTGACCGATAGCGTTGTTTCCTCTTTCGTCGTGCTTTGCGACTATCGCTTTGTATTCGTCCCATATAGGAGTTTTTGCTGTGTCGCCCGGCATTACCTGCATAAGATTTACAGGCTTTTCTACATAGGTGTCAAGAGGGAACAGCGTCAGTATCGCATCAAGCAGTTCGGGCACGCCGTGACCGTCCGCACGGATAACCTTGCAGTTTTTGCCCATACTCTCGGCAGGGAAGTTGCCGTCTGCTATTATTATTCTGTCGCTGTGACCCATTTCACAAAGGGTCTTGAGCAGTTCGGGCGATAATATCGCAGGAATATTCTTAAGCATTATTTCACCTTCTCAAGATAGATTTTATAGTATTTGTTCCATTCGGCTGTATTTTCGGGAGCGAATGTACAGAGTTTTTCCGAAGCGGCTATAATTTTTCTTGCCGTTTCTATATCCCTTATCTCCCCGTCAGCCATAAGCTGAATTGCTATATTGCCGTAGGATGTCGCCTCGACAGGTCCGCTTGAAACCTCTATGCCGAGCGAATCTGCGGTAAGCTCCGACAGGAATTTATCCTTTGTTCCGCCGCCGACCATATATAGCTTTGAAAACTTCTTGTTTGTGCAGTCCTCAAGTTCGTTCACGGCTGTGCGGTACTTCATCGCAAGGCTCTCATAGATACAGCGCATGACCTCGCCGTCATTTTCGGGAACATACTGTCCTGTTTTTTTGCAGTATTCCTTTATTCTTTCGGGAATGTTTCCGGCAGGGGTAAATTCGGGAGCGTCAACATCTATAAAGCACCTGAACGGCTCGGCTTTTCTCGCCATATCCTCAAGCTCGGCAAAGCTGTACTGCCTGCCCTCTCTTATCCACTGACGGCGGCTCTCCTGAATGAGCCACAGACCGATTATGTTCTTTAAGAACGATGTTTTTGCGCCGTAGCCGGTTTCGTTTGAAACGTTGAGCTTTGCGGATCTTTCGTTTATTACGGGAGCGTCAAGCTCTGTGCCGAGAAGCGACCACGTTCCGCACGACAGGAAAGCAAAGTCCTTTTCGACTGCGGGTACTGCGACCATCGCACTTTGCGTATCGTGACCGCAGGCGGCGATTATCTTTGCGGGCTTTATATCAAGCTCCTTGCAGATTTCATCGGACAGTGTGCCGACTACCGTTCCGCCGGCTACTATTTCGGGCAGAAGCGAATGCTTTATTTTAAGACGCTCACAGCATTCTTCCGACCACGTTTTCGTATTTGCGTCAAAAAGCTGTGTGGTTGACGCTATCGACATTTCCGCAACAGGCTTTGCACCGAGATAATATGCGAACAGATCGGGCATCATAAGCATCTTATCGGCTCTTTCAAGCAGTTCGGAGCGATCTCTTATTATGCTTAAAAGCTGGAACGCCGTGTTTATTTCCATTATCTGAATGCCTGTTTTTTCGTACAGCCTGTTATGGTCAATAAAACGCTTGCTGTAGTCAGAAGTGCCTGCTGTCCTGCTGTCACGGTAATGCACAGGGTTTTCGAGCAGTCTTCCCGATTTGTCAATCAGACCGAAGTCAACGCCCCATGTATCTATCGCAATGCTGTCTATCTCGCCGTATTCCTTTGATTTTATAAGTGACTGCTTTATCTCGTGGAACAGGCGGAGAAAATCCCAGTACATTGTCTTTCCGAGTATCACGGGATCGTTTGAAAAGCGGTGGATCTCTGTGAGTTTTATTACAGTGCCGTCAAAAGAGCCGATAACGGCTCTTCCGCTTGACGCACCGAAGTCAATGGCAAGTACGTTTTTCATACTGCCGCCTTATCTTATGTTGCGGTACATAGGACCGTAAGCGTTGCAAGCTCTGAAGTCCTGACCTTCCTTATCCATACCGAATGCGTTCCAAGCGGCAGGACGGAATATATCCTTTTCGGGTACGTTGTGCATAGCAACGGGTATTCTCAGCATAGAGCAGAGTGTGATAAGGTCTGCGCCTATGTGACCGTAGCTTATAGCGCCGTGGTTTGCGCCCCAGTTGTTCATTACATCGTAGGCTGTCTTGAATGCGCCCTCGCCTGTTGTTCTCGGAGCAAACCATGTGCAAGGCCATGTGTAGTCTGTACGCTTCCACAGCTTGTCTGTAACTTCATCGGGAAGATGAACCGTCCAGCCCTCTGCAATCTGTAATACCGGACCAAGACCTTTAACGAGGTTAAGTCTTATCATTGTGCAGGGCATTTCAGCTTCAGTTACAAATCTTGAAGAATATCCGCCGCCTCTGAAATAGCCGAGATCGGCATAGTTCCATGTGGTAGCGTCAAGAATATTGTCAATATCCTTGTCCGTAACATCATACCACGGCTTCATAACGCCGTTGCCGTTTTCATCTGTAGCCTTACCGCAGGCATCAAGGCAGGCGGCACCTGAGTTTATAAGGTGAATAAATCCGCCGCTCTGCTTTGCAACGCCCTCAAGCTCATAGCCTGTGGCTTTCTTTACGGCTTCGGGACTCCAGTATGTACGCACATCGGCAAATATCTGAGCACGGTTTGTGAGCAGCTTCATAAACAGCATTCCAAGACCGTTGAGAACATCGTTTTCTGTAGCGAGAATGTAAGGCTCTCTTGCACCGTTCCAGTCAAACGATGTGTTCAGCATAGCCTCGGGGAAGTCGCAGTTGGGGTAGAAGTCTGTCCACTGACGCTGACCCTGGAAGCCTGCGGCGATAGCGTTATGACCTACCGATTCTTCCTCACAGCCTGCGGGGAGGTTCTTGTTGCCGTTCATCAGATCCTTTATGATGCACATCATCTTAACGACAAATTCCCAGTCCTGCTCCTTCTGCTCGTCTGTGCGGCGGAACTGCTCGGGGTTCTTGTCAAAGCCTTCCTTGCACTTTTCACGGGTCCATTTGAGAGCCTTCTGATATTCGGCTTCATCATAAATACCCTCTGTCATTCGGCGGATTATTTCTACCTCATCTACAGACTCAACACGCATACCGAGATATTCTTCAATAAATGCGGGGTCGATGATAGAGCCGCCGATACCCATTGTGATAGAGCCTATCTGTAAGTATGACTTGCCTCTCATCGTAGCGCAGGCAACAGCCGCTCTGCCGAAACGCAGGAGCTTTTCCTTTACGTCCTCAGGGATAGATGTGTCGTCTGCCTCGCATACATCGTGACCGTAGATGCCGAATGCGGGTAAACCTTTCTGTGCGTGTGTCGCAAGTACAGACGCAAGGTATACGGCACCGGGACGCTCTGTGCCGTTGAAGCCCCATACGCCCTTTATCGTCATAGGATCCATATCCATTGTTTCTGCGCCGTAGCACCAGCAGGGAGTAACTGTGAGCGTTATGTCAACGCCGCACTTCTTGAACTTATCCGCACAGGCTGCCGCCTCGGCAACTCTGCCTATAGTAGTGTCGGCAATAACAACCTTTACGGGTTCGCCGTTTGAATATCTGATATTTTCCTCGAACAGTTTTGCGGCTGATTTTGCCATGTTCATAGTCTGCTCTTCAAGAGATTCTCTTACCTTGAGAACACCTCTTCTGCCGTCAATCGTGGGACGTATGCCTATTACGGGATAATCGCCTATAAGTCTGTTTTCGCTCATGATAAAATATTTCCTTTCTGTAAAATACAAAACGTTTTCGGTGCTTTGCACCATTGCCTTTATTTTAGCACTTCTGTTGTCTTTTCGTCTTGTTTTATTCTCAGAAATTGTATGACGATATTAACATTTTTGATAGGCAGACTAAAATTTTATAAAATCGCTTTAATTACTTCTCTGTTTGTGCTATAATAAGTACATACTACATAAGGAGTAATAAAGTATGAGAATGTTCTTAGCGATACTTGCTTGTAAAGTGTCGAAATGTTTACTTAAACTTATCGGTAGAGGCAGCAGTCTGCCGGGCGATATAGCACTTAAAATCTGCCCCGATGTACTGTCAAGGGTTAAACTGCCTGAGCAGGTAATTGCGGTTACGGGAAGCAACGGCAAAACATCGACCGTTGAGATGATTGCACAGGTAATGCGTAAATCGGGGAAAAAGGTTATATGGAATAAAGAAGGCTCAAATCAGATAGCCGGAGTTACAGCGATAATATTATCCAACTGCACATTCGGCGGTAAGGTAAAGGGCGATGTGCTTTTACTTGAATCCGATGAAAGATACGCAAAGTATTCATTTAAATTCTTTGCACCCACGCACTATATAATTACAAATCTCTACCGTGACCAGCTTACGAGAAACGGTCATCCCGAATGGGTCTATGAATCGGTAAAGGAGAGCATCAGACCCGAATCACAGCTTATCCTCAATGCCGATGATCCGCTTGTTTCGAGATACGGCAAGGACAGGGATAATGTGATATGGTTCGGTATGGATAAGCAGGATTTCAGCACCGACCACGCTACAGGCGTATATAATGACGGTGCGTTCTGCCCCGAATGCAAGCACAGAATGAGCTATGATTACTATCACTATGCACATATCGGAAGCTATCACTGCGACAACTGCGGACACAAAAAACACGATACGCAGTACACCGTAACGAATGTCGATTATGACAGCGGTATTGTTACGATAAACGGCAAATATAAGATAAAACTGCTGTTCAAGAGCGTTTATAACGTATATAACATTCTTGCCTGCTTTGCGGCTTGCTCTATTGTCGGAATTGACGGTGATGTCATAGCAGATGAACTGTCACACTATTTTCTCAAGAGCGGACGTATTTTGCAGTTCAAACTTGGTATGAACAACGGCACATTCCTTATCGCAAAGCACGAGAACTCCGTTGCAAGCGACCGTGTATATGATTATATCATAAGAAAAAATCAGCCCTGCTCGGTGATCATAATAATAGATTCGGTAAGCCGTCGTTATTCAACGGGTGAAACAAGCTGGCTGTGGGATATTGACTACGGTGTGCTTAAAGCGGACTGCATACAGCACCTTTATCTGCTCGGCAGACACGCAAAGGATCTTGAAACAAGGCTTTCGTATACGGATATTGATATGAATAAGGTGACCGTGAACGAGGATATTCCTGCGGCACTTGATGAAATTTCGGCTAAACCGCTCGGCAAGCTGTATACTGTCACCTGCTTTTCGGATAAGGAGAAGTTCTTGTCAAAGGTAGAGCTTACGCAGGCAGAGGAGGACGTATGAGGATAATTCATTTATTTGCGGATCTGTGCAATCTTTACGGCGATTACGGAAATGTATGTGCTTTGAAAAGAATGCTTGAAAATAAAGGGCAGAATATTGAAGTCGAATATCAGTCGATAGATGATACGATAGATGTTTCAGGTGCTGATTTTGTATTTATCGGTTCTGCGACCGAAAGAAATCAGAAGGTAGCACTTAACTATCTGCAAAGCTACAAGGAGAATATCAAATCCGCTCTTGATAACGGTACGGTAATTCTTGCCACGGGCAATTCGTTTGAGATGTTTGGACAGAGCGTTACCGACTGTGACGGTATGAAGTACGAAGGACTTTCGTTCTTTCCTTATGAAACGGTTGAAGGAAAAGAGAGAATAGTCACCGACAGCCTTTGCACCACTTCGCTGTGCGGCGGTGATATAATAGGCTTTGTGAATAAGGCAAGCCTTACAACAGGAGCTACCTCACCGCTGTTTGATGTAAAGCAGGGAAGCGGCAACGGCAAGGATGACAACAAAGAGGGTGTGCATTACGGTAATTTCTACGGCACTCATCTTATCGGTCCTGTGCTGATAAGGAATCCTCAGCTGTGCGGGTATTTCGCAGAGATGATGATAAAATAATATAACAGATTTACCTGAGATTGCGTATCTCAGAGAAACAAGCACGCAAAAAGCTCTATTGTCGGTATAAGTATTGATGCGAGAATATGCGGCAATCCTGTGCCGTATAAAACATCCGTGCCGCATATTGAACGTTGAAAGTGCGGTGTAAGGTAGTCTGAAACGAAAGCTCATAAGGCAAAAAGTAGCCTTCGCAGAGTAGCTATACGGCGAATTATACCGCTGTCACAGCAAATTCTCCACAGTCATCAAAAGCACTTTTGGGGACGTTTGCACTGCCGCTGATTTCTAATGTGTGAAGCGCTTCACAACTTGTAAAAGCGTTTTTGCAGATTCGTTTTACGCTACTCGGAATACAGATTTTTTCGACATTTTTACATTCATTGAATGCCTGACTTGCAATTTTCTTTACTCCTGCAGGGATTCCAACAGTCGTATCATTACCCTTATAGCATATAAGAATACCGTTTACTGTTACAAAATCTCCCGGATATTCATCAAGCCACTTTGTATGATAGAAAGCCAGTGCGCCTATATTTCTGATGCTTTCAGGTATCGAAACCGTTCTGAGTGACCCACATTCAGAAAAGCACCACATTCCAAGTCCGGTTACACTGTCGGGAATCACGATTTTTTCAAGGCTTTCACAGCGCAGAAAAGCGTTATCATCGATTTTTCGGACACCTTGCGGAATATTTATACTTTTCATTGCGTCACATCCCAAAAATGCGTTCACTCCGATGCCGGTAATACTGTCGGGCAAAGTGACGTTTGCTATCTCGTTGTGATCCATAAATGCCGACTGCCCGTTTCCTTGTACTCAAGCAAATATGCGGTAAACTGAACAGCCTTTTTCTCTGTGGCATATTCAAGTAATTCATCAATATTGTTCTTTTTTATAATACCAAGCGGTTCGCATGAATGCAACAGTTCCATATCGTCCGTATCGATACAGAGCTTTACCGCATTTTTTGCGGAGCGTACAATATAAGAACGGTACATTTCTTTCTGCTCGTCCGTTAAATCTATAGGATAACGCAGTCTGTTCAGGGCAACTCTGATCTTGTGATACATTCCTTTGATTTTCGGAAACATTTCATCAACAGCATTGAAATTGAATGTAGCGTTTCTTCCCCAGGATGATTCCAGTATGTTGCAGTATTCGGCTTGAGTACGGTCGGCACCCATCCATACTTTATACTTTATCTCATCAGTTTGTGCAGAGCGCACAGTCACCTCATAATCAAGCCAGTTATTATTAGTTCTGTAGTTGACGACAAGCCCTAACAATGAGTTGGGAGTGCCGCCATATTTATCTGAATGACTTTTACATGGCTTTGCATCGGGATCAATAGAATCATAAACCGTAATTTCTTTGCACCCGCAAAAACTGCCTCTTCCGACTTTTCTTACAGTCTTAGGGATAGTAAAAGAAGAAAAATTACAGCCTTCAAATGCACTGTCGCCGATAATTATAACCGAATCGGGAATGACTATGCTTGTGAGGTTTCCGCAATCCAGAAATGCACGGTTACAGATACTTGTGACCGAATCGGGAATTGTTACGCTTGTAAGACGGTCGCATCCCTGAAATGAACCGTAGCTGATACTTGTAACAGAATCGGGTATAGTTACGCTTGTAAGATTGCTACAACTTTCAAATGCTGAGTTACCTATGCTTGTAACCGAATCGGGGATAGTCACGCTTGTAAGACTGTTGCATTTTGCAAATGCTCTGTCGCAGATACTTGTAACCGAATCCGGAATTGATATTACGCTGTCCTTTCCTTTGTACGCAATGAGGATTCCGTTTTTCAGCACAACAAAATCATTCGGATATTCCGAAAGCCACTTTGTCCCATAAAACGCATATTCACCGATATCGGTAACAGTGTCGGGGATCGTTACGCTTGTAAGATTTTTGCATTTATAAAATGCTAAGTTACCAATGCTTGTAACCGAATCGGGTATCGTTATACTTGTAAGACCGGTACACTCATAAAATGCACAATTACCGATATCGGTAACTGAACCCGGAATGGCTATACTTGTAAGATTACTGCAACTTACAAATGTATGATTGCTGATATTTGTCACGGAATCGGGAATAGCTATGCTTTCAAGACTGTTGCAGTCGGAAAAAGCGGCTTCGCCGATACTTGTAACCGAATCGGGAATTGCTATATTTTTAAGGCTGCCGCATTTGCAGAATGCACCGGCTCCTATGCTTGTAACGGAATCCGGAATGCTTACGGCTGTAAGGCTGTTACATCTAAAAAACGCATTTTCACTGATACTTGTAATCGAACCGGGAATAGTCACACTTGTAAGATTGTCGCATTCTTGAAACGCACCATTGCCGATACTTGTGACCGAATCCGGTATAGTCAGGCTATTAAGACTGCGGCAACATACAAAAGCATAACTGCCGATACTCGTCACCGAATCCGGAATAATTACATCTTTAAGGCAGGTACAGTTACTGAATGCACCGTCGCTGATACTTTTGACCGAATTTGGAATAGTAATGCTTGTAAGCTTGTCGCACCATTCAAATGTACATATGCAGATTTTTGTAACAGAGTTCGGAATAGTTATACTTTCAAGGTTGCTGCAGCCCACAAAAGCCGACCCACCGATACTTGTGATCGAATCCGGAATGGTCACGTTTTTAATATTGTCACAGCCCGAAAATGCCCGCTCACCGATTCTTTGCACGCCGTCAGGTATAACTATCTTGGTTTCGCCTTTCTCTTCGGTGTATTTCTTCAGTACGCCGTTGCTTTTCCTTGTACTCAAGCAAATATGCGGTAAACTGAACAGCCTTTTTCTCTGTGGCATATTCAAGTAATTCATCAATATTATTGTTAATTATAGCACTTTCCGTCGATTTTTGCAAATTTGATACAGTATCTTTCTGATTATTTAAGAAAATTGTTGAAATTTGCTAAATGGTGTGCTATTATAACAATAGTAAGAGAATAGTTGATTCATACAGTAAAAACGTAATTCGAGAAGCAAAATACGGTTATCAAAGTTTATCAAAATTTATTCAAAATGAAATTAACAAAGATGTTTGGATATTTAATAATACTTCCGTAAAAAGTATTGAATGGCATTTTTATTGGAGTAAAGTTTCACAAACCGGTGGTCCGTCCGGCCCGTTGTTATAAGAATTAACTAACCGTGGAATAAAATATTTTTTCATCAAGAAGGAGTAAAATATGTATTGGCATAAAAAGAAACTTGATTACGATATTTTAATTCCCCCTATAAATAAACAATTTAAAAATTTCACTAAAAAAGAAGCGGAAAGCTATTTTGAGTGGTACAAAAATCAGCTGAACCCGCGTATAGAATATTTACGGAAGTATTCGGGTGTTGACTCGGATTACTCGGTTAATTCGTTGGTTGACATCTGGGGTTGGTTTTTAAAAATTGCCGAAACCGAAAAAGCACCGAAATCGAAAACAGAAGAGGTAAGAAATCGTATAAAAAGTCAACCCAAAGAAATAATCGAAGATGTTGTAAATGAACATTCAAGACAGTTTTCTCTCGAAACAGAGTACATTATACGGGATATTGCCATGTACTTCGGTGAGGTGTATGTAAAAAACAATTCTTCGATAGCATGGGGTTACCATACTGATGTTAAAGCGGATTCGTTTGTTAATATGCCGCTACTTGTCGGCTTTGAAGACAGAGATTTTACACCTGCCTTTAAAACACATTTTGAACCTGTGTTTATGATTCACGCTGTAGCGTGTAATATTTTTGACGGTGATCAGACAAAAGTGGATCTGTTACTTCTTTATAATAAATGGCAGAGAATGGCTTTTAATTGAAAATGTGAGATATTTCGTTATAATCTATTTAAAATCCGCTGACTTACCGTGACTCGCTGTCGTTTACCTGGAAGAACGGCAGAAAGCTTGCCTCTTTACAAAACGGCAGCAGTGTGATAAACTATACCTATAATGCCGACGGAGTAAGAATAGGAAAAAGCGGCTCAAGAGCCGGAACTTTTATAGTTTCAGGTACACAGATACTGCGTGAAATAAACAGTGTAGCGACCATAGATTATCTCTATGACGAAAACGGTTCGCCGATAGGACTTACTTACAAGGGAAAAACATATTATTACCGTAAAAATCTCCAAGGGGATATAATAAACATAACCGACAGCACAGGAGCAAAGGTAGTAACATACACCTACAATGCCTGGGGCAAGATTATGTCAATGACAGGCAATATGGAGCTTGCAGTAAACAACCCGTTCAGATACAGAGGGTATTATTACGATACCGGAAGCGGACTTTATTATATGAATAGTAGGTATTATGACCCTCAGACGGGTAGGTTTATTAATGCGGAGCCGAATGTTGATTATGGCAAATTTGACGAGGGTGCCGGATTAAATGGATACAATGTGTTTGCTTACTGTGCTAATAATCCGGTCATGTTCAAAGATGATAGCGGAGAATTTGTTATTTCTATATCTATCTGAATTGGCTCGCTTCTTACATGGGTAGCTTATGGTATTGATACAGCGGTTGGTGTTGGTGCAGGTGTTGCGATAGGCACAGCTGTAGGGAATAATATTAGGCGTTCAACCACATATGTTGATACACATTCCGATAGTAAGGCAAAAGAGAAAGACAGAAGAATCAAAAAACCTGCGTCTATATATATTTATAGATATAACGGAACAATGTCCGATTGGATAAAAGCAGGAACAAATTCAATATGGACAAAACATTAAAGCAAATTGTTAAACGGTATCCGAGGTGACTTTTTTGTGATAGATATAGATTATATAATGACTTTACTTGATTGGAATGAAAGCGATGAAAATCAGTGTTATGGATTAGAACTTGCAAAAAAAGTAAATTGTATAAATGCGTTTTTGCAACCATGCAATAAAAATATTAATAAAAATGTGTGGGATAATTGCGCCAAGATATTGTCAGATAAATCCGATGAAGAATTATCCCCTTATTTGCCGGAATTGTTTAGATGGCTTAAAGATTTGAATTGGCCGGGAGCAATTTGCATTTATGATAGATTAATTATATTGGAAGATGAATTGTTCGAATATGAGCTAAAAGCATCTATCACCACAGCAAAAGCACAAAACGATGAAATGTGGTTACAGGCACTTAAAAATTTAAAAAAAGAGCGAAAAGCTAGAGAAAAATAATAATTGTTAACAAAAATTAAAATGAAAAATTTAGATAGGATGGTGTGTTTTACATATTTTAGCTATGATTGTACTAATTAAATTTGATTTAGAACAACACAAAATTTACATTCCTGATGGCTATGTTCTGAATCTTGAAAATATTAGATTGGATTTTTTTGAATGGATATATTATCAACCTGAATGTATAATATATGATAAGTCAAATGCAATTTTAACATATGGGGTAGATGACTTTTTGAAATTTTTAAATGAAACAATATTTACCGGTTGTAAAGAAAAAGCATATATAGAAAGCCGTAATGGAAAAAAATACAACAAAGTAAATTATTGTATCGATTTAAGATAATTAAATATTACCGACAGCACAGGAGCAAAGGCAGTAACATACACCTACAATGCCTGGGCAAGCTTATGTCAATGACAGGCAATATGGAGCTTGCGGTCAAAACCTGCTAATCTAAGTATCTACAGTTCACTTGGAGTATATAAGTCCGGTCTATTAAATAAGGCAAAGAAAAACATTCGTGACTGATTCATCACGACTTCAAAACAATAAGGAGAAAAATATGATAATTAAAATAATTGTTCTAATGTTGCTATGTGCTGTTATTGCATTCCGGAAGCACTTTAAAAAACGTGCTTTATTTGTTTTTGCTTTGATTATGGCTATTTGCGCAAATATTTTTATTCCGGCTTTTGAATTTTTTGTTCGTTCAGAGCCTCAGAATGACAGAATATTGGATTATATCAGTGAACTCGATTGGCATGACAGCGACTTGTTAAAATCAAAAGGTTTTGACTGTGACGGCGAAACAGGTACATACGCAGATGATGATAAATTCAGCATTCATGTTGCTGATGCGACTTCTTATGATAAAGCAGAAATTGTTTCGGAATATAAAAATATTCATTATGAATATTTCTCGTACTTGTCGGATACTCTCCTGATCCCGCAGCTGCGTAAGAGCTATTCGGTGATAGTAGATGATAAGGTCGTTGAGATCAATTACAAAGACTGCCTTGGCAAGCTTGGCATAATGGATAAGCTGGAAGGGATATTCGGTGCAGCTGCGTAACCACATAACCGATAATACCGCACTTTTAAAAATCATAAAACAGAAATTAAATCACGACGATAGAAAACCGGCTATCGCCGTGATTTTCTTTTTCTGATAGCGAAAATACAAAGCTGTGCCGACGGGTACGGCTTTTTTATATACAATAAAACAGGTGCGATAGGAGCGTCCTGTGCGACAGGAGCGTCCGGTGCGACATCGTGACGCATCTATAAAACAAGGAGGATAAAATGCAACAGCTTATAATTTTAATCGTAGCACTTGCTCTTGCAGGCGGAGTGTATTTGTTTCTGACAATCAGCAAGAAGAAAAACAAGGAACAGACAAAAGCTGATGAGTATGGGATATATGAATGTGTACGAACGGTTTTCAATGGAGAAGGATTATAATGAGGAGCTTATGATGGTGAGAAAGACAGAGATAGAAATTTCTTATGAGTAAATTGGCAATATGAAGAGTGTGAAAAGTTCGCTTAGAAAAATGGGTATTTTTATGTTTCCCATACATTTTACTCATTGTAAGATTACAAAGCGAATTAAGTAATTTGTAAATGGAATTCATAAAATATACAAAATCGTTAGCGGAATTAGCCATGGTTGAAGATCTAACTGTAATAATGGATGAAGATGATGTAGTGTAAAAGTAAATATCCACCGGCTTCGCCAGTGGATGTTTACTACAATCAAATCAACTTGAATATAAAATACGCTGCGTTTCCATAAGAGTAAAACCAAGTATATTTGCTGATTCCGTTTACTTGCATAAAACTGTCAGAATCATTTAACTGATTGACACCACCCATATTGTATCACTATGTGCATATTCTACAAAATAGGATTAATTTGTTTCGTTTTCAATTTCACGATTTGAGATATTGGGTTTATCAAAAGGAGTATTCTAATCTGCAATACCGGTGACTTGGAAATTGGCTTCCTTCAGTATAGATGAGAACCTTTTATAATCTGCTCTATACATTTCAACCATTTCATAAAAGAGCTTAGAAGCGTTATAAAGTCCGGGCTTTTCATCTTGGATTATAGACATTATAATCGTCATTTGCATTCTTATGCCATTTTCATTACGATATATATTATCAATTGCTAAACCTGAATTGACAGCCCTGCATCGTAATTTTTCAGATACAATTTTTATAGTAGCATTCTTATCCATTTTGTTATTTATGATTTGAATGCAGGCATCAATAAGTATAGCGGTTTCATATTTATCCCACGGGATTCTCATCGTCATATTTAGCATCCTCCAAATAAAGAATTACAAAAATATCTGAAGCATTTTATACAAGATACAGAACTTGCGATGATTTTTATATTATATGATATTTCTAATGCTCAGGCTAACCTTATCGGAAATATTCTCTGACTGTATCCATTCTAATATAGAGGGAGTGATATCAGTTAAGGTAGCTCTTTTGTCACGCACTTTAATAAGGAAATCTCTTATCTCATCATCAAATCTCATTTCTTTCAGTAATGCATCAGCTTTCAATCGAGCTTCTTTATATGCATCAACGCTTTCCTGAGTCAATGGCCAATTTTCGCATTTATTAAAGGTTGCAATGCAGCTTCTTACGATAGCAGGGGTAGAATGAATAAGAACAATGATATTAAGACCGTCAATAAGCTCGCTGTTACTTTTTTTGTAATATGTTTCCCATTCCTTTTTTATTGAATTAATAAAAAGTTCTGATTTTTGTTTGAAATGTGCCGGGTTAACAGCTTTGGCGTTATCAAACGTGGTCTTAGAGTAATTCATGAGATCTATTAAACTGTCGTAAGTACTTGGTTGTAAAACAAATCCAAAATTTCTCTTTGCGAGAATGTATGATGTAATATAAGGTAAGAGTTTAGCATAGCTATCAAAGAATGTAGAATTTCTCTTGGCGGTGTTGGCATTGTCGGTTTCCTTCTGCTTGTTGTCAACGACATCTTCGATAAGACCTATGGTCGCTTGTATCTTTTCATGCAGCATATACTCACACCTCCCTCAGTTCAGCAAAGAGAGTATCAAAATTCCCTTGCTGTTGCTCAAATCGTGGATCAACATTATCGCTCCAATTGCCTTTGCGTGTTAAAGATTCTTTTTCATTGTGCATCTGCTCGTAGGCTGTATCAATATCCGTATTGGCTTTTTTTAGTATTTCCAGGAATGGTAAAACAGTTCCTATTGGATTTGATGAAAATGCATACATAACAGAGACATCATCTTCATCTGAATAATCACTTTGAAGTCTATTCATTGCTTTTGCTATTTCTGCTGCTTCTTCTTTTATTTTTTTGATTATAATGTCATCTATGATGCTGATATTTATTCCAGCAGAAAAGCATTTCTGATAGAAAGCCTGAATTTCATTGATTAAATCGCGGATGTCACTTGCTTCAAGTTCATCTTCCATATCAATGTTGTCAAAATAGTTGAGGATTTCCATTGCTGTTTTACGTGCAAGAGTGGATTCTTCTTCTACGACTCTATGAACTTTTGCAAGGACTTTCTGTGTAAGTTCAATTAACTCACGCTTATCCTTGACTGATTTTTCGGTATCATTGATGTCATTATCATTAAGAATATAACCTGACTCACGAACTTCTTTCAGTGCTGCCTGATAAAGTGGATAGTTTAGCACAAAGCTATCTGTGTTAATCGTCGCACCCTGAATTAGATTGAAATATCTAACAGAAGCAATATAGGAATTAGGGGTTTTAGTTTCATTATATATGAATTGATGCAACTCATACCACGCCTGAGAGTGTCCTGATAAAAATTTTGTGTCACCGTTTTTAGTGGTATCGGGGCTGAGAAATACTTCGTCACCAAGGTGGTTTAACTTCGCATTACCAATTCTGCCATTAATGATAAGTTTGTATACTTTCTCAATCATTGCTGCTTTGATATATTCTGGAATCGAAGATCCTTTATCAACATTTCTTATGGCGTTTACAAATTTTTCTTTGTTTCTTTGTAGCCATGAAGTTGCAAAATATATTGCTGATGCTGAATCAGGGAAATTCCAAGATCTATTGCCAAGATAACGCCATTTTCCAAAACACAGCAGAAGTTGATATGTTTCATCAGTATCGTCAAATACAACAATACATACATCAAGTGCTTGATCTTGTCTTTCAAATCCGAGCAATCTTAATCTACTTCCAGAGGCATTTTTAAATCTATATATAGAATCAAGCGGGATATTTTCCTGCTGCCAGTTGATGGAATCAAAAACAAAATCAATAATTGCATCACGTATTGGGTGGAATTTTATAAGATTTCCCCCATCATGGTGCCACGCTATTACATTTGCTCTGAAAGAATCGTATTCCTTTTGATTTTTGGGATCAATATGAAACTGTACTTTATTAGAGGGCTTTACAGGCTCTATCTGTGGCTCAGACTCGACTATAATAGTGGAATCATTATCTGTTATTAGCGAAGAATATGAAGCTTCGGTTGGAGCAGGCACTGGATCGGTCATTTTTTTGATAGTAGCCGTGCTTGAAAGTTTACTTACAAAATCACCAAAATCAAGTTCAAAGAAAATCTTTGTATTTATCCCGGATATACAACCATTGCTTGTAATGTCAAGCGTTTTATTAGTCCAAAAATTCATAAAGGTAACTAAACGCTTTCTGTAATCGGCTTTCTGTTCCTGCGCTATTTGTGTAGACTGAACTATATTTCCGATTCTGTTTTCAACAGACTCAGGAAGTGAAGAATGCCAGCCTAAGCAGAACTTAGGAAATGAAGAAATGTCATGTAGTGCTTCATTTACAGCAGGCTCTACAATATCTCTTAGTATGTATCTTGGTGTTTTATGGTTTGACATAGCGCCATAAAGATTGATTATGGCGTTCCGTGTGAATGGAAAAAGCGATATTTGCTTTCCTGATGCAAGTTTAAATTTATCCCAGTGGTCATGTTCACTATCTTCGTGTACTGGCATATCCTCAGAATAAGCACCCGTTTTAACCCATTCATCGAGAGTTTCGCTGTCAAGAGATATTGCATTAAGGTACTTTGCAACAAACTGAATAAGGTCATTTCTGTTTTCGCCTATAACACCATCATGTATTGTTATTTGCTTGGTAATGCGATCACGATAGTTATCTCGAAACTGATTATAATACTGTGTAGTAGTACCAACAACAGAAACGAGTTTGCAAAGGTTATCTACTGCATTTGAACCGGTGTGTCCTGTAACCAAGGCGTTGAGCAAAGCTTGATTGATACCTGTAAAAGATGTGATGTCTTCAACAAGAAGAATAAGGTTTTTTCCTTTTCTTTTCAGCTCATGCCTGATTTCTTTGAATATCTGTTGAAAATCACCGGGTTCAATTCCGGCACTTGTCTGTATAACTGTTTCAACAAATGAGTTCATATAATCTGTAATTTTCTGAATAAACTCATCGTCATCACCTTCCATAAGACTGTCTGCAAAGTCTTGTGCTTTCTTATCGGCATCTTCAAGCTGATTAATAAAGTCGATATCAAGTGTGAGATCTTTTTTGCTGAACTGTGCAATGAGGTCAAGGTCGACATCCGATGATGAACTTGTGATTTTACTGTAAATTCTGTCTATAGGACCGCCGGCAGCCATAAGACGTTCCTGAAACGTCGAATTATTGAGTAAAGCAATAAGTTTCTTTCGCTTTATATTTCCGAGAACTTCACTTGTATCGTTTTCAATTTCGACAATGAATTGATGATATATTGTAGACTTGAACTTGCTTTCAGTTATAGCCTGATTAGCTTTTATAAGTCGTTCGTATGCCTCTTTGTTAGATATTTCTTTTACTTCCTTTATTTCGAGGAGTTGTCTGATAGTTCCTTTTAAAGTATTGTCACTTCTGCGTATAAGCAGAACTACATCATCTTTTTCCTCCTTAGTTGAAAGCATGGCATACAACCAGCGGATAAAATGAGATTTGCCTGCTCCGCTTGAACCCTCAACAATAATAAATTGATGCTGATTTTGAGTAAGTTCATTATTGAAAATATCTCTGTATATATCTTCTTCGGATTTATAAGTTTCTTCAAACTGATCTCCCGATTTTGTGCCGACTACTATCTTACGGAAAGGAACGTGAGTTGCGAGAAAATCGCTATCAGAACTGTCAATGGAATCTATTTTCAGTACTTGATTGATTCTTTTTTTTGCAATAGCTGTATTCATCATTTCACCGCCTTTTTAATAATGATATGAGTAATTTCTGATGTGAACTCATGTTCTTCATTAAGAAACATATGCCATATCTTCTCACTATCAAGATGCTTTTTCAACTCGATTTCTTTGTTATCGTGCATTAGCCTCAACGCATTTGACATGGCAAGGTTCAAAGTATATGTAGTTCTGGCATTTTTCAATGCAACTGTAGAATTACTGTGAAGATTGTCAATGAATTCCTCAATCGAGTATTCTTTGCCTTTTTCAAAATTTCCAAGAATCATAAAGTCTTTCAATGCTGTATACATATTAGGAAGAAAAGTCTTAGCTGTTTCCTGAAAAAATCCAAATCCAAGAAAACTAATCCAGAATCTTATGCCGAGAATTACGTCTTTTTCAAGTTTAAGAGAAGCAATTCCAGTTTCAGCATTAATAAGCCTAATAACTTCTGAAGAAGTAGTGACAGAGCCGTAACTCAGCCATTCGTCATTGGCTTCTAAAAAGCAAGAAATGATTTTATAAAAATCGGATGATCTATCTTGAAATACTACGGAATTACAAAATAGTCGAAAATCGGATAATGATTTAATATCTTCTTTTTTACCGGTAAATACAACCTTCTTTTCGTCATTGTAACCTATTATTCCTAATTCCTTCGCTGTTTCAAATACAGGACTAAAGTAGGAAGTCTTAGTGGTGTTGAGATTTGATGGGATAAGAATCCTCTCCAATTCCTTTTCGTCTATTGGACCTTTATCCGAAACAATCTGACTGATTGAAAGAACTCGTTCCGGAATGGGTTCTGTTTTTATCGGGCTAAAAAACATTATGCCAGCTCCTTTTTTATAATGTAGTCATATTTGCACGCACCATTTACCAGCTCAGATATATTCTTATCCCTGCTGGGAATATAATAATCGTCATTTACTATATAAATACGATTATAATCCTTGCCAAATGTAGTGTTAAGCAATTTGCTCGCAAGTTCAGGTGCATCGCCTATATAGAAAACTATAGTTCCTGAAAGATAAAAATTGCTGTTCATTCGGCTGAGTTCAAAAAATTCATTGAGCCCCATACAAAACTGCGTAGGAAGTTTAGATGCAATATTGAGCAATTCAGATATATTTTTTATTTCATCTGGCAATACTATGATATTCGCACCAGATTCAAACAAATAACGCACTATTTCATTAGGATTTTTTTTGCAAATAATAAGCATTTCCTTAACGTCTGTCATAATATTACTAATTTTACCTAAAGAATTTGATATAGGATAAACAATAGGCTTTTTTAAAGGAAAATTATTGTTCTTTTCCATCCGAATACTATTGTGATTATTGCAGCCGGCACAGTATTCATCGGTAAGTGAGTAGATGTCATTAAACATAGATGACCAACAGTTTTTACCGATTTTGCGGAGTTTTGATGTTAATCCATTTATTTCCGAATAGATGCTTTTGCTTTCATCATCACGAACTTCGTTGAAAATAGATACTGTCCGATCTGTATTATATCTTATCTGTTTATCAATGAGTTCTATATTGAAAATATATCTGTCGTCATCATATTTTACATCTGTTATCTGAATCAGTCCCGCCCTTCTTAATAGGAGAATGACATAGACGTTCCATGTAATATCCGCATTGTTTACATCAATATAAAATTTATCGGTATCGTTATAATTGGGTTTAACCGATGTATCTATCACAATCGAATCAAGCTGAATGTTAGCCTTACTGCTGTTCAGCATACTGAACCAACGCCCACATAACTTTTCTGTAGTAAGGACTTTCTGCGTCATGGACATAGCAGCGTTAATATCATCATCAGTATATAGCATAATGCCAAGGCAGGGAAGTCCGTCACGACCGCCACGGCCACATTCCTGATAGTATTGATCTGGTCCGGAGGGAACATAGGAATGAATAACTGTTCTAACATCTTTTTTGTCAACACCGACACCAAAAGCACATGTAGCTATCATTAGATCAAACTCATTGTTTACCCATTCTTTTATGATGCATTCACGATCAGCAGAACAGGTTCTACCTGTAAATACTCTTGTGTTGTTGAATCCGTTGTCAGCTAATTCGCTGCGAATTGTTTCAGCATCATCGGGTGAATTTACATATATTATCATAGGGCGAGGAAGTCTACAAATAAGTTCCTTAAGTCTGTTATGCTTTTCAGTATATGACAGACACTTGATAATATCAAAACGAGGTTCTTTCCTTAGAGCGTCAAGCCGTATTTCAATCCATCTTCTATCGTCTGAATAGAATAGTTTCAGGTTATCAACCGTCTTTTTACTGAAAGTAGCAGAAAGCAGATAGGTTCTAAGAGAGGGGTTATCTCCCATCAAAATTCTTCTGAAAGAATCGAGGCACTGAAAGTCTACTCTGAATGATGCCCCCCACTCAATGATTATATGCGCTTCATCTATGACAAGATTTTTTAGATAACCTTGTGAATTAGCCTTAAAAATGCTGTTTTGTATCTTTACATTCTTAATTAGTGCCTCTGGAGATACGAAAAGCATACGGACACATTTTTTATCAAGTGCAGAAATCAGTTCATCAACATTACATCCACTATGGTAGTACATTATTTCGCTCTTATTTGCCGGTTCAATTATCTTTGTGGCATTTCTCTGCTGATCAAGCATAAGTGAAATTGTAGGTACAATAATAACAGTCAAACTGTCATCAAATTGATACGAGACTGTTTGTGTCACAAGACTTTTTCCACCACCTGTGGACATTGCAATCATCGCAGTATAACCAGCAGGAACTCGAAGTGCACCCATAACTGCAAGTTGCTGTTCTATAGACTTGAAGGTTTTGAATTTTCCTTTTGTAAGATTATATATATAGGGATTGATATCTTTTATTACTTTCTCATCTACATCCTTTTGTACCGAATCACAATCAAAAACGGTTCTTACAAAAAAACTATTCACGTATTGAGGAAGGTCAAGATTGGCATAGATGCTACCATTGGAATGGTTCATCATCAAGCCGAAGCGGTTTGGCTGTGAGATTTCATAATCTTTTATTGTTATATCAGTTTTAAGAAAAAGAAGATAATTCCTTAGAGCACATTCAAACTCACACCGATGTTCAGAGGTATGCCAAGATAAAAATCGTTTATAAGCCTTTATAAGTCTAAAAGCTACAGCTGAATTGACATTGTTGCTATTTAACCATTCTGTGTCATTCATTGCAAGGTTTGGAGTGTTAAAAAATAGCTGAATCTTGCTGATTATTTCTTGATTGGTCATAAATTTATCATCCTTACATAGCATACTGAATCGAGAACGATGTTAGGCTTTGAAAATGCTTCAAGAACTACTTCGTTGCTCCTCATTTTCTCGATTGGATCAATATCTCTGCCGAAATATGCGGCGGTAGCGCAAACAGAGCAAAATTCTCTATTAAGAGTATCATTCAGTGCTTTTATACGCTTTAGCTTTCGGAATTCTTCAATAGCTTGTTTTTTAGCAGTATTATAACAAGCTGTTACTGTAGTTATCCATTGTGATGCAGAATGTGTTTCTCTAAACCACGATAAATTTGATATGGAATATTTCCCCCTTATTCCAAGAAAATCATTAGACGGAGTACGTTTGCCAAAGTTTGCAAAATAATTATTTAATTCATTGATTGGAAAATCAAAACACTTTTTAAATTCTTGTATGACATTTTTGTCGGTTCCTGCATTTATTCCGTCTATTGATATGTAGGTGCTTATTATTTCTGATGAGAGAAACCCTCTATACTGATTAACTTGCTTTAATGAAATACCACTTTTAAGAAGTAGCAGTTCATCAGGAACAATATACCAGTTGAAAACAAATCCCTCCCAGTCCATCGAACATTCAAGTGCGAAAGCAGCACATCTTCCTTTGTATGCAGATACAGCATTATTTACTATGCTATCAAATATACCATCACCAGGAGCAAAAAAGTGAAGATAGTCATTCCCAAGCGCCAAATTTCTATCAAATGTTCCCTGTATCGAGTTAATATCGCTCTGAATAGCTTTATCTCCATTAAGTGATCTTATATGATTCTGCATCTGATTAAGCCTGTCTTTAATCATAATGTCCATATCCGGCGGCACAAACATTGTGTTATATGCTGATTTAGGTGAAAATGAAGAGGCGTTGAATCTGACTATATTATCTGATACAGAATTTCCGCGGAATCCTGCAAGAGACGACCACGACATCATAGAATTACGGAATAATTCGCTTTCATTTTCATTGTATCGCTTTACAGTTCTTTCAATTTCTTTATTTGTATATTGATAGGTATAAGTTGCAATATCAAAGTGACGTTCTTCCTTTACCTGTTTTTCTATTTTTTTGATTTCTCCTACCATTTCATCAACAATAGATGAAAGGCCGTATTTGAAATCATTCATTACAGCGGTTCTTATTTGTTCATCAATATCATTCATGATGATTTCGAGACCGCTCTGCGATTTGCTGAAGATATTAAGCCCCTTGTTCCATATATCAGCGAGGTCTTTTTCAACGGAATCTTGTGCATAAACAATTACTGATACAACATCTTTAGTTTTGTCTCTGCCTATTCTATCAAGCCTTCCTATGCGCTGTTCAAGTGTATTTGCACTCCACGGAAGGTCTAAGCAGATGAGTTCATCAGCTATTTGAAAGTTTCTGCCTTCTCCGCCACTCTCATCAGAAAGCATGATACGGTATCCTGACTCATTTTGAAAACGATATGTATTGAGTTCAAGTTCATCAGGTGTCATACCTTCAGAAAAGAAAGTACAGCAGTTATCTCCGAATACTCTGGTCAGCAACTGACGAAACAACCTGTGTGTGCCGGAAAAATGTGTGAAAATAAGGACCTTTTTATCATAGGCTTCCTGCTCCAGATAATCGCATATGGTGACCATTCTTGACATAGAATCCATAGGATCATCAAGAATGTTACGAATATTATTTATTGTATTTAAATCATCAGATATCCAATTTGCTGTCAGTTCTCTTATCTCATTAGGAACAGAGGGATTGTTTTTCAATTTGTCAGAGAATGCTGCTGATGAACTGAAGAAAGACCATATAAGCGGAAGTATTTTGTTGTTAAAATCTTTCCTGTCAAATTTATTACTGAAAATCCAATCAGAAAGCAGAGAGTATATTCTATATTCAGTGTTATTAAATTCAGTATCCATTTCATAAGGGATTTCTTTAAGCACTCTCTTGTTGGTGTCTTCTGACTTTTTCCTGTTACGTATTATGCATCTTTCAAGCTGATATGCTTCACATATATATGCAACGAGTCTTTCCAGTTTCAAAATTGAAAAATTATCGGTTTCGTAATTGAGCTTTTCGATATCTTCCTTAATGGTCTTGTCACCTGTTTTTTCGGCTATATATTCAAGCGTCTCAACGAGTTCGTCAAATGCTTCACGAGAATCTTCATTGTGTTGGCCTTCTGATTCCTTAATGGCTTCCTTATAATCTTCGAGATAAATAACAGCAGAATAAACCTTGCGAATTACTCTATTTTGTAATTCAAGTAAATCTATAAATTTTTCATCACTCATACCATAATATCTTTCTGGCTGTATAAGCGAGAGAAGCTTGCGATATTCTTTGTTACGGCTTTGAACAGGCGTGGCGCTGAGCATTATCACATTATCAGCAGAACTGCTAAGTCTCAATATCGCCTCATAGCTGAGTTCGTTATTTAGAACAGATTGTACTTCATCTACAATAACAAAGTCATATTTGCCGTTTGCCACAGCGACTTTGCTCATCGGCAGTATCTTTATGATGTTACCATTTAGATTTTCGCCTTCAAAAAGTCTGAATTTGAAAGCAAGCTCAGTTTTCCATTGCTCGACTAGCGCATCAGGAACGCAGATAAGAATCTTTTGTCTTTTCTTGTCAGATAGATATACTTTGAGAACAGAAGCTGCTTCTATGGTTTTTCCAAGACCAACTTCATCTGCAATCATGTATCTGCAATTTTGTTCGGAAAGGCAGCGCATAACAGTTTTTAGCTGGTATGGCTTCAAAAAAATTTTACAGCCGGCAAGTTCCTTGAAACCATAGAAGGCATTGTCAATAGAGTGTATAGTCATGTTTACAGCACTTCTACCAAAATACCACATTGGATTCTGAAACTCAAAGTGTTTGATTTGAGTCAGCGGAGAAATCTCACCAGCGTTAAAGGTAACATCAATATCTTTTTCACAGGCTTTTACAACAGTACCGTCATCTGTTGTAAGATAATAATAGTAGAAATCTTTATCTTTAATGAATTGAATAACGCGATAAAGTTCGCCGTAATATTCGGCAAGAGATCCGTTGATGATTTTACAATGACAAAGCTTGGTTAACGGAAATTCCAATGTTCGGGGAACTTGATAGTATTTTTTTAACCCAAGAAGATCATAAAACATAACCTTTGCGGTTTCGGCAAATTCATTTATTTCGAGTATCTTGCCTGAAATAAAGTCTCTTGGTTCGTTCGGGTATTCGGTATCTATTGAACACCTGACATACATTCCTGTTTTTAACATATCATCACCCCTATTGTTACTAATTCTGTGCTATACGTAAGCAAATGTCCTTGCTTGAACAATACTTACAATGCTTACCGCGATTGTCTTTGTATCGCTCTTCATTATTATTTATGACTTTATCAAGGTCAAAGCTCGTTATATTTTTCATAAAATCGTTTAATTTTACAATCAGAAAATCCTCTTGAAGCATATCTGTTGAACATGGTTTAATGAAGCTACCATACTTCTTCAGATTACCTACAAGATACTTGTACATCTCTGAAATAATCTGGGATTTCTCATACTCGTTCGATATTTTGAACTTATCATCAAGATTCTGATATTCATTGATAATAATGTTTCTCAAATCGCTTTCATTCAGGCGGCGTCCTGCATTATTATTAAGAATGGTATTCTGCAGCAATACTCTCATGTAGAATATTACCAGAAATCTTTCTCTGAACATAGTTTTTTCTTGCACTATGCTTTCAAGAGCGAATCTATACGGACACATACTATACTTGATTTTGTCAGTATATTCATTTTCTCTACAATATGAAGCCCCTGTTGGCTGACTGTATTTTAAATGCGGAACATAACTGTCAACGGCATCACTATGGTATTTTCTGACCTTTACTCCAAGCATTTTTATAAGGTGATAGAGTTCATTGTCCTTACGGTCAACGGTTTTGACATAGCTAAGTTTACAGCCGATGCGATTAAACTCAAGTCCATAAAGTAGTGCGTAACGTTTGAAATTCTTAAATTCCATTTTTGATTTTAGGAATATCTGATAATTCTGCTCCAAAGGCTCGTAGGAATATTCAAAAAAGTTTATATCGAGCGGCCATGGTAGCCGTTCATCTTTTGTGGCGCATATGTCTTTATCACTAAGACAGCAAAAGTGGTAGCAAGTCCTTTCGGCCTTTTGCTTGCTGCTTCGAAGAATATCGCCGTCTATCTGCTCAAAATCCCTTACGATCCAGTTTGCACCATGCATAAGGTTGTCGTCTTGACTAAGGTAGAACGACATGGTTTGCTTTAAGCAAGTAAAAGTACCTGTATCTGGCAGGTCAATTTTGTTCATACGGGCGAGAAGATTTGTTACTACTTGTTTCATCTCTTCATCTAGAGATTCCATATCCTGCGTTCTCTTAACGATAAAATCATGGATTCGTCTGTAAAATCGGTTAAAATTATCTCCACCACTACTAAAATCTGAAAAAAATCCAATAACTATTTTATTGAGTTCTGAAAGTGCATTTCTCAACTCATCAAGTCTTTCTTTGCTGACATTAAGATAGCCTATACGTTGGAGTTTTTTGTCAGACGAATCTACATATTTGCGAAGTTTTTTTAGAGAGGCAATAATTTCAACAAGCGTGGTTTCTTTCTCAATATACGGCTCAATCGTGTTAAATGTATTAAGAAGTTCACCGGGAACTCTTTCATTTATGATTCCCGACTCAAAACAATCCTTGATAAGAGACATATCCTCAACTTTGACGCATTCGTTTTCATTATCCCACATTTCGACAACTGCTACGAAAAAGTGACCGATAGGATAATCGAGAAAATGCCGTTCTCCAAACTGTTCAGGGAAATAAGCTCTGAGTATATCATTTACTTTGCCTGATGCAGAGTAAAGCTGTTCTGTCATATCATAAAGCACAGGATTATGAGAGCCATTGCGTTTGTTAATTTTACGTGCGTTCTCAAAAAGCTGCGCACAGTAACCAGCAAATTCCGTGATATTTTCAAATTCTATAACCTCAAGATTATCGAGTATTCCTGTCTTGACTTCAAGTTCACCATTTGAAAGAGTACCAATGTTGTCAGCAAGTGTATTGCAGGGATAACTGTCAATCAGTAGCGATATTGGTTTGAACTCAGGTTCATCACTGTATTTAATACCAGATTCAAACAGTGAATATATATTAGTCCATGTCTGATAAATTGTTCCATACTGTTTCTGATAATTGAAAAGCAGTATTACATTTTTAGAGCGTGAAATATCTTCGATAGCACACAGTATAGCAGGAGTAAACTGATGTATGCCATGAATCACAACAGTGCTTCTGTCAAGTTTATCATAGGAATGATTTTTGTGTTTATTTTTGAGTGCTTCCAGTATCTTTTCATCTATAATATCAGCCCGAGAGACTCTTTCAAATTCAAATGAAGTTTTTTCTCTGCTACAAATGTATTCATAAATATCAATAAGATATTTTTGATCCATGTTGAGTCGAGATACATCGAAACTGTTTGCATTAAGCCTTAATTCTTTGAAAAGGCGAATACATTTAACAAGTGATTTTGTGTTGTATTCAAGAGAACGTCTGGCACTAACATTAAGATTTTCATCAAAGTTAAGGGAGTTAATAGCGTTATCGACTTCAATAATCTGTTTAACACGTCTGTTTTCATCTTCCCAGTCAGAATAAAGTGTGTTAATCAGTATTTTGATAGTTGTGAGATAACCGCCTTCCTTTAATGAAGGGTAAATTTCTTCAAGCCCGTTTACCATTGTCTGCGAAACGCAGAAATGGGCACAGTCCTTAATTTCATTCCAGTACGATTCTCGTTTAATCTCGTATGGATTGGAGTATGTATATATCTTTAATCCCATCTCAGCTACATCTCCTCATGCATTTCTTTAAGCATTTTGCCCCAATTTTCACCTTTAGCATCAAGATTGGAAAACCAGATGAAATTGTCAATTGCTCTTGTCATTGCAACATAGAGTATTCTTGATTCTTCCATCATCATTTCTTTTATTTCTGTTTTTGATTCATAGAAACTGTTATAATACTGTACACCGTTCGCAGATAGGCAGTATCCTATCTTATCATCGATATATGAAACTTCAAGTCCATTTTTATGAGGCTTGTCTATTTCCTCATCGGTTGCAGGCATTATGACTGTACCGTATTCAAGTCCCTTAGATTTATGAACTGTAAGGCAGATAACTCTTACATTATCTGTGTCAATGTCAAGTTCTTTTGATTTAGCTTCTGTTCCTGTCATTATATTGATATGAAGCGATTCATTTATAGAATCAAGAGTGAGATAACTCTTTTTATTCATCTCAGATAATTCTTCAAAAACAAGTTCATAATTTGTACGGTAGTACTCTTGCATATACTCGTCAGACGGCGAAAAGGCTTTCCATGGTTTTGTGGCTTCATATATCAGTCTGAGCGTTTTTAGTACCGGTTCATTCTGTATATCACGAATAAGTTGTTTCCATGTTTTTTCCATAACAGCGCTGTAGAATTTATCTAGGCAGTCAATAAATATCGCAGCTTTTTCCTCGGCGGTTTTGCCGATTATGGAACGAATATCAAAAATAACATTAACATTCCTCGAATGAATAAGATCATACAGGTAGGTTGGGTTATATGGGTTGCAGAGAGCAGATGTAAGGCGACACAGATCGTTACTTGGCGCAAGCCTGTAAAGGTCACTATTGTTGTCGCTTTCGATAATAACTTCTCGTTTCTTTGCTTCTTTCAGTATCTCGTTAATCTGATAGTTGCTCCTTGTTAAAATAGCAATAGTACGCTCATTTTTGGAAAGTTCCTTATCTCTCATATCAATTTCGATACGCTTTCGCTGTTCCTCAATTGCTTTAAAAAGCAAATCGTAGTATTCAGTTGAATTGATTTTATCGGAATTATGATAAGGAATTGGAACAATCAAAAGGTCATCATGTATATTATTTACCTTAACACCTCTGAGTGCGTCAACATCTCTATCATACTTCAACAAATTGATACTGTTCATATATAAGAAAGTCTTGTCAAATCTACTCAATAACCGCTTGTCACTGCGATAATTAATGTTTAGGGTAAACGATAGCCAATTGCCATTATTACAGCCCATTTTCTCAAAAGCTGTCATGGTAGCACCACGGAAGCGATAAATGCTCTGTTTAAGATCACCTACTATGAAAAAATTAAATCCAAGTTTATTCTGCATGGCGGTAAACGACGTTATCTGCGCATCGTCCGTGTCCTGAAATTCATCTATGAATACATATTTGAATTCATAAAGGTTGGTATTAAATACATTATTGTCAATGCACTTACTGAGATGAATCATGTACTCAGACAGAGCAACAGAATTATTATTCATGAGAAGTTTTGAGTATTCCTTTTCGGTTTCCACAACGACCTGCTCGATTATCTTATTGAGAAATGAAATTTCGATAGGTGCCTCTCCCCATGCACTTATATCAAGATTTTTGATATCACAGCCTTTTTCGTATAGTTTATTGGCTATATCAAGCAAGAGTTTGCGAAATTCCTCTATGCCCATTGGTAAACCGTTAAAGAATATAGGATTATGTTTATTTTCTTCTTCAAGATATGAGGTGAATAGGCGGTCAAATATCTTTTGCTTATCATACTTTCCGACAATAGTAGTAAAGTCTGTTCCAATGCCAAGAGTTATAGCGGTATTTGAAATTATTTCCTTAGCAAAGTTATGAATAGTTGAAATACGCATCTTTTCTATATTTGTAACCATTTCAAGGTACTGCGTGTTTTTTGTTAGAATAAAATAGTTTATAAATAGCTGTTTCAGCCTTGATTTCATATTAAGTGCTGCATCATCGGTGAAGGTAAGCATTGCTATCTCTGCTGCAGGATTGAATACACCGGAGTTCGAAGCGTGATTGCAAAGAAAAGCAATTCTTGAAACCATAGAATATGTTTTTCCTGTTCCTGCTCCGGCTTTGACCTGAATATCATGTCCGATATCTGCGTGTTCTATATGAAACTGGTCAATATTAAAGTCGGTTACAGCAGCGATATTTGCAAGTTCGGTTTCCTGTTCAGCTGAAAGTTTACCGTTATAGGTCTGAAAAGAGCTAATAGATTTGTCATTCTCTATAAAAAAGGCTTCGAAATTGAAAGCTGCTATTCTATTGTTTTTAACCGCTATAACGGTTTCTTTATTATCAGATGAGTTTATGGCAAGATTGCCATCTTTTATCACAATATGATTTTTTGCAAATGCTTCGGACAATTGTTTTGCTATAACTTCAAGATCAGAAGCAACATTAGTAAATATAATTTGCTTTATTCCCTTAAAATATGAAGATATAATGTCATTTATATTGGTGAGAGTTATTCCATCGGAGAATACAGAAAGACATGAATATGGGATAACATCTTGAGCAGGCGGAGTTACAACGTATGCGGGCTCAAAATGATGCCTCGCTATGTCATATTTATCTCCTACCATTTTGTCAAAATTTAGCTGCTGAAAATTCTGATACACCCCAAGTATTTTGTGTGAAAAGTTGTAAGCTGACTCAATATCTTCGCTGAAAAGAGTGTATTCAGGCTCTGAAACGATACCCAACCTAAGTTTTCTATATTCAGCTTCAGAAATAAATGGATAGCAAACCATATTCATAACAAGTGGATTAATACCATACTTCTCGTTCATAAGATTCTTCAGTTTGAACGAGTATGATTTTGCCTGCTTTTTCGGAGAGCCCTCTGTTTTTCCATCGGTCATGATTATCTCGTCAGGAGAAATCACTTTATTTATATGACTTTTGTGCCAGCCTTTGACTTCAATTATCATGAATCCTACATCTTTTACAAGAAGACAAAAATCAAATTCTCTGCCTTTAACTTCTCTGTTATAATAACATACAATGTCTTCCGGCAAGTTATCCTTTATGCACTGCCAGACTTTTTTCTCTCCCTCATAGGTGTCCGGCTGCTTATCTTTCATTGTAGCCATAATAAAACTCCATTATATTTGTCATTATATTTATGCTGTAACCTCTTATTCAAAGTAATCTTCATTCAGCTTATAAACAACATATGTTTTGACTTTTTCAAGACCTATGCCGTACTTGATTATGAGGTCAGCTAACAAATCACCGTTAATCAGTTTTAAATTTTTTTGCTGCTGATTATCTGCATATTCTCTCGCTTCCTTGGTAAAGGTTGACGTTGTAATGAATACCCCTTTTTGAACGTTCTGCATAGCACCAACGAATGATTGTAATACCTGTCTACCTATGGTGTTCCCTGAATCGTACCTCTTGGCCTGTATATATATTTTGCTCAAGCCTAGTCTATCTTCATATATTACGCCATCGATACCGCTGTCATGTGACTTTCCAAGAACTTTTCCAGATTGGTTATCAACACCATATCCCATTTCAAGTAATAGCTTTACAACAAGGCTTTCAAAAAAACTCGGATGACATTCACGAATGCGGTCTATTATCTGGTTTTTTAAACCGTTTATATAAAACAGATATGTTTGATCAATTTTTTCTTCAGGCAGTGAATTATCCTCGGAATAAATTATTTTCTTCGTATTGTTCTCAGCGCTTGGCTTATCCGGATCTATTGCTGCATACAAATCGTGTTTTCCTTTTTTGCCAATGATTTTAAAATACTTGACAGGTGAGGCACTTGGAAATTCGAGACCTTCACAATGGCAACGTATTTGGGAATTCACAACATTTAGAGGATTCTTTGCACCAAAAGTATACAATCTTTTTTCGATTATTTTTTCATAAACTTCTTTTGAAGTAAGACTGCCATTTTCTTTTAGCACAATAATAACTGCATCAATAATTCTCATCCTAATCACATCCTATATGTTACGGGATAAAACCGAAATAAATAAATCAATATCTTCCTTTGTCGTAAACTTGTTGAGCGATATTCTGAATATCTTGTTTGTATGGTCATTAAGTCCTAAAGCCTTAATGACGTGCGAAGGTTCGCCCAAACTGCAAGCAGAACCTGTGGATATTGCGATTTCATTACTGACACGCTTGATAAATCTTTCGTTACTAAAATCTGTTTTGTCAACTAAAATACTTATAATTCCTTTTGCCCTGAATTCGTCAGGTATAAAAACTCTAATGTTATCACATTTTTCGAGCTTTTTAATAAGGTAATCATCCAGCTTGCAAATGAGGTCATAGTTCTTATCCATATCACGCATTGCTATTTCAGCAGCTTTGCCAAATCCGACGATGTTATGCACTGCGAGCGTTCCTGCACGAATTCCGCCTTCCTGTTCTCCTCCGTGAAGAAGTGCTGTTATCGGCGGCAGTCCATATTTGTCGGCTTTGATAAATGCACAGCCTATACCTTTCGGACCATAGAACTTGTGGGCAGATGCAGAAAGAAAATCCACATTAAGTTCATGAACATTTATAGGAAATTTTCCTGCAGCTTGTGTAACATCGGCGTGTATCAGCACTTTATGGCTGTGAGCCTTTTTAGCTAAATCAGCTATATCATTGATACTCCCTGTTTCGTTGTTTACATATATAAACGAAGCAAGAGCTGTTTTATCAGTAATAGCTTGTTCAAGCTTATCAGGAGAAACAATTCCATTTTTATCAACTTCTATGAATGTGGCTTGATAACCTCTATTTACTGTGTTATTAGTTGAGAACAGAGACATAGTGGCATCGTTATTGGAATAGATTTCGCCATTCAAGTATCTACATACATTTAGAGTAGCTTTATGCTCGGCATTAGACGTAATAACATGATTTTTGCCACCGCTATAATACTTGCAGTAATCAAGCACACCCTTGATAATCATATTTGTGCTTTCAGTAGAACCGGCAGTAAAGACGATTTCTTCACTTGTTGCTCCAAAGAGGGTAGCAACCTTAGTCCGTGCATCTTCAACAGCTTGTTTCGCACTATCTGCTTTGCAGTAGTACTTACTTGATGGATTCCCGTATTCTTCCTTGAGATACGGAAGCATTGCATCCAGTACTTCTTCATCAACCGGAGAAGTAGCTGCATTATCAAGATATATCATACAGTATCACCAACTCCGAGCGCATGAAGAATGTACTTGTCAACGCTACCTGCATGGTTATACATATCAAGAAGCAGTTTACTTCCTCGATCAATATGTGCTTTGACATACTTGGGAAAGAATTCATCTTCTTCGAGAAATCTCCCCTCAATAAGTTCAAACATTGTTTTAAAATATTCTTCGTTATCGCCTGTAATGGTCTGCCTGTTAAGGTCGAGTCCGTTTGAATCAGAACTATAATTCTCAACAGAAGTTTTTTCAGCTACTGACCATGCAATAGCGTGTTTCACCAATGTGTATGGTTTAAAATTTGTTCTACGTTCAAGTTCCTCAAATATTATCTGAGTCTGTCTTGACGTTTTTAATCTGAATATCATTATTTATTCACCTTTAAAAGAAGTAACCGTTTGTTACTGTAGTTTTGTTTTCGCTCTGATCATTCCTGAGCAGATATTCCTTTGATATATAGGGCTTGATTATTTCGTAATAGTCCTTTGTAATTTCCTCATCAGTAGAAAGAATAACAACCTGACTGCTGATATGAGGGAAGAACTTTGAGGAGATTTCTTCGCGGTGATTAGCATCAATACGTGCATATGGCGTATCAATAACGAATGGTATATGCTTTCCGGAAATCTGGATTATCGCCCAGTATAATGCAAGAATAAAAATTTGCCTTTCGCCCTTAGATAGCGTGTTTAGATCTATTCTTTTGTATAATTCTAATTCAATATCCTTGGAATTACAGCAGATAATGGCATTTTCTATTTCATCTGTCGTATTTATAGAGAAGTATGCACAAAGTTTTCTGACGCTTTCATCACCAATAACTTTAATGAATTCCTTTACGCCGATATTAGCTATGAGTGATTTCAATTCATCTATTGTGAATGACTGTGCTTGAAATAAATCAAATTTAAAGTTATCTGATATTTCAATTATTGAGATCAAGTTATTCTTACGGTAAATCTTCTGAAGATTATCTATTATCTTCTGAGACAGCTGTTTTCTGATGCTGATCATGCTGTTATTAATCAGGCGTTCCATCATCTGTGCAATACTCGCACTGAGATCTAACACATGCTTATCCTGTGTGCTGGCACGTATCTTTTCTTTTAGAGAAATGAGTTCAGAATTCATTATCTGTATCTTTGAAGCAAGTTCTACTTTTTCGTTTTGTTTTTGAACAGCTTCAATTTCCAGAATCTCAATTCTGTGCTTTGCATTAATGATTTCATCCGTATATCTTTTAGCATCTTCTTCGGATAGAGCGTTTTTCAGTCGTTGTCTGATAGATGCTATTCTCTTGACCAATTTATCTTTTTCCTTTATCTTTTTTGTAAGTTCCGTCAAATCAAATGATTTAACCTTATCCGCAAGATGTAATATCTGCCCCATTTCAGTTTTTGAAAGATCAAATATCATATCATTGAATACGCCATTTGAAACTTTAAATTTTTTAATTATTCCTTCGTATACGGCATCAGAAATACCGTTATCTTCTTTCGCTTTATCCTCAACTATATTACTGATAAATTCTCTGGATATCATGTTGATGATATACTCATGTATAGAAGCTTTTTCCTCATAATTTATCTGTTGACTGAGTTGCGGTATCATATCTTTCATGATAAAAAACGGCATAAGCTCTTCAAAAAATGTTTTTATCTCATGAGCAATATGTTCACGTTCCTTATCGTATTTCGATACTTGTTCTTCAAGTGCGTTGGCTTCTTCCGGTGGCAATCCACCGGAACGAATGAACTCTGTTTCACGCTGTTCAATAACAGTATTCAGTGATTCAATTTCCAGCTTGTTGTTTTCAAGAGCTGTTTCGCACGCCGTTAAATCATTTTCATATTGGGTTATCTTATTAAGTAAATCCTGATATTTCTCATTAAGTTCTATTTCTTCTTCGTTTTCGATTTTTCCCATATAATTATTACAGAAATGATGCAGTATTTCAAAATCATCAATTCCGCACATTGTGAGCAAAGCGTTTTTTACATACTTATTGTATCCGTCAGAGGAAAATATTGTTCCAACTTCTTCGCCATCAAAAAGAAAAAATTCAAACAAATCAATTGGAATGATATTCAGTATATAGCTTTCAAAGAGTATTCTTTCTGAACAATCAAGAAGCTTATCTTTTTCGTATACATCGCATTCTTCTTCAATTTTTGAATCTATAATTCTCCAGCTACGTTTGATAGTGTAGTATTTGGTTTCTCGCTCCTGCTTCAATTTTAACTCAATAGATACACCTGACGTAAAAGGTTGAATTTGAAAAGCCTTATCATTGATAAAGCCTCTTATTTTTTTGCTGTAAAAAGTGTTATTACCAGTATATCCAAATGCCAAAGGACCATAAAGTGCGATTTTAATTGCTGCAAATATTGATGTTTTTCCAGCGCCATTCAGACCACCTATCAGTATAATTGGCTGTTTTTCATTTACGGTGAAATCAAATACAGTCTTTCCTTCATAGGAACTGAAATTATCAAGCACCAGTTTAGTTATCTGCATTGTCTATCTCCTTCAATAAATCGAAATGAAGCCACTGCTGATTCAAAAGCTTTTCAAGATCTTTACGCATTATTTTAGGATTTGAGTAGTTTTTGTTCTCGTGGACTGATAAAATAAGATTCCTTACAAGTTCGCTCGGAACGTCATATTCTTCACACATATTTTCAATACTGTTTACAGTATCTGACCTGATAAGTGCTTCCTTGTAGTTGTCCCACGGAAGTTTTTCGCCGGTAAGTTTATAATACAAATCGACAAGCACTCTGCGTGAAAGGTCAAGTTCACGATCCCATATTTCATCTATCGCTCTGAGTTCATCGAGTGTAATAAGCTCATAATTGATAGCTTGCTGTGTTTCTATAAGCTTAGTCAGAATAAGCTGTCTTGCTTCCCATGTAAATGGACCGTAGCCTTTGTTACCATGCTTGTCTGCATATACAGTGCCGTCTCTGTGTTTTTTTTCACGATATTCATCAATATCTCTTATACTCATAAGCCATGTTCTAAATTCAGCCAATGGAATCAGTTCACGGTGACCGGCTTTGATAAAGCCGTTAAGAGATTTATCATCTTTAACAACGGTACAGCACCAACATCCAAATCGTGATTGACCGCAGCTTTGTGTTTGACCGGAGTTTGACATTCCAGCAAAAGGACATTCACCACTGTCAGCATCAGAGTATAAAGCCACAAGTTCACTGTTGTCAGATCCCCATGGGGTTTTGCTGTTGTTATGTTCAAGAAGAACTTTCCAAACATCATCGGTAGTTAGTTCAACTATTGGATTGTAAACATATGCATCCTGTATTGTTTCATGCCTATTGAGCATACGTGTAGATAGTTCACGTCCTTCGATACGCCGTTTTCTTGCAATGCTTTCCGCTTTACGTACACCGAGTAGAACAATAACTTCTTTTTTTTCCTCAGCCATTATTGCTTTTATTTTGTCGGCACTTGGTTTTATTTTTAGTCTGTCAGTACACCATCTGAATGTTCCGTTCATTCTTGGAGTAGGAAGACCTTTACCAATTATATTCGTCCAGAAAGTATTATTAAATTCCGGAGTTACCATGCAAGACTTTATTGGAAGTTTATCTCTTGTAGCAGCTTCGCCAAGCATTGCATTCATTTTGCTTAAATACGTTTTTATCAAAGGGTTTTCAATAAGTGTATCAGATGAGACTATATATACGTTTTTGTGCCTATCCTGAGGAGCAAGAGATTGAAGCATTTCATATACCAGCTCTACGACTGTAGTGGAGTCCTTTCCACCACTGTACCCAATGATCCAGGGACGTTCATCAGACTGATAAACGTGTTTTATTTCGCTTAAAAGTTCTTCGTAAGAAACTATATCAAAATAGCTATTCATTATTATCAACCATTTCTAATTAAACTATATATAGATTAGCGTAAATATATTTGCAAAAGTGCTGTGAAATATATCAAAGTATTAATAAGAGTCAATCACGGCACTGTCAATACGCACAATAATCAGGCTAATCTAATAATATATACTATAAAATTTTATCATTTTTTGGAGAGAAAATCAATAGTTTCAGGAAGATTTTTCGTGAGAATGTAAAATTCAAAGTAAGTTCAGCAGCGAAAATTGGAATAGAACTTATTTTGGAAATTTACGGTGAATATAAAACAAACAGTGTTTCAAGTGATTATAGCCGTAATGCAACGTATTCCTTTGAATTATCAACGTGTTCAATCTCCTGAACTTGTTTTTGAAATTCATATGTCATTTAGAAAATTCATAGTTTATCTGTTTATATTCTACCACCACATCTGTCCCATAAACTGTGCAACTGCGTCACCGTGTCGCACATATTTAAGTATCAAATAAAGGACAGTGCGGTTACTCATCAATTCGCATCCCTCATAATCTTCACCGAGCAGAGCAGCCCCACAATCCCAGCAAAAGAAAACTGCGCCACAATGTCGCACCCATACAAAAACACCTTGCCGCAGTATAATTCTGTAGCAAGGCGTAAGATATTCACGATCAAAAACTGCACGATATTAATTTATGTCGCACCATTTTGCACAATTCCGGGGCAAAAATTATCGGCGGATTATTAATCCGAACCCGCTGACGCAATTTTTCTATTTTTCGTACCCATACTATTGACAAAGATGACAAAGAGCCGATTTTTTAGAACATAAAAAACAGCCTCGTCACAAATAAATGCGACGAGGCTGTACTATCTGGAGCTAATACCCGGATTCGAACCGGGGACCTCATCCTTACCAAGGATGTGCTCTGCCGACTGAGCCATATTAGCAAACTCCTGACGGTTATTTATTATATCATAATAAATCTGTTTTGTCAAGGAAAAATTGCAAATAAAACAGGTGATTTTAAATTGCATTTTTGTAAACGGTCAGATTGCCTGCCGTTATAGCCGATACGCTCGTCTATATTGTTTATTCCGATATGGATGCTATAACGGTGCAAAAGCGGATGCTTATGAACACACCGCCGTTGAAATGCAGTTAAATCAGAACAAATGACAAGCTCGAACAGCTTGTAAGCGAGCTTGAGGGTGAACACGCACAGCAGGCAAGAATGAGAAAAGATGTGAAGTCAATCAAGAGTGTAGCGCTTTTCTTCCTGATTATTTCGATAATCGGTTTTGCTGTAATGTTCCTTAACATAGCGAGTATCGCACGGATACTGCATTGAGACGTAACTTCTACATCTTGACTTTTATAACCCTTCGTGATATTATAGATACAAATATAGTATCACGGAGGGAATATAATGAGATGTCGCAAATGTAAAATGAATATACCAAACGGCGCAAAAGTCTGTGGTTATTGCGGAACACGACAAGGTATAAGCTGTGGCGGGTTAATAGGAGCGTTTGTGTTTGTAATTGTTGCTTTATTTATTGTAAATGCGGCAGTTAATTATGGAAAAGGGGACAGCACCACTTCAAGCAAACCTACGACAACCAAAAGCAGTTCTACATCTGTACCGACAAGCTCGACCAAAAGCGATTCATCAAAGCCTTCCACTTCTTCAACTAATGCGGATACTACTGCTGAACCTGAAGAAGGGAAGAAAGACATACTGTTTGAGGATGTTCAGTGTGTTACAAAAAACATTGACGGTATGGAACAAACAACAGTTTCAGGATATTGCATTAACAACTCAGGAAAGAGTTTGGATTATTTTGATTTAACTGTTGGCTTTTATGATGATAACGGCACTCGCTTATCTACCGGAATGGCAAATACGCTTGACTTCGCTCCGGGTGATAAATGGTTTTTCACCGTTATTGACTTGACACCGGGTATAACAAAATACAAAATAGAAGATGTTTCACACATCAATTATAAACAATAAAACAATAGTAAAAGCACATCTGAGAGGGTGTGCTTTTATTATGCCTAAAATTAAACGGAGGATATTAAAATGGAAGAAAACAGATTACCTTACGAAACACTGAAAATCGGTGATACCGAGTATAAGCTCAAAATCTCGGCTTCATCGGCAATTGAGATCGAAAAGAAAACAGGCAAGTCGCTTGTTGCAGGTATGGCGGATTTTGATAAGATTGAAACAGTAACGCTGTACCTGTGGGGAGCATTAAATCGCTTTCAGGCAAACATCGACATCAGAAAGGCGCAGGAGATCTATGACGATTACATAGACGCAGGCGGTGACCTTTCAGATATGGCGGAGATACTCTTCAAGACGCTTACGGTGTCGGGTTTTTTCAAGCGTCAGCAGGCAGAAAAACTGCTGGCGCTCGCAGAAAAGGCAGAGAGTGGAGCAGTGCAGGAGAGTGAACATTGCTGACTATGTGCGTATGGCACTGCGCACAACGTCCACAAGGGCAACATTGCAGGGTGCGGCTAAACGCTTTGCAGAGCTGGGCTATGACACTGTGCTTATATCGCAGTACGGCGGTTGCTCAGAAACCTGCGAGCCGTATCAGGGCAAGGTTTACATTGATGATGTATTCACAATATGGAACGGCGAGAGAAGCGGCGACTTCGGCAAGTCAAACTACTGCGACAAGTGGTTTATGCTGTTGTCTGTGGCAATCCGAGGCGGGCTGTTCCACCCTAACTGCCGTCATACTATGGGGCAGTACATAGAGGGGCTTACAAAGATACCTCAGCCTATTCCTGCCGAGAAGATACGGGAACAGCGAGCACTTGAAGAAAAGCAACGGGCTATGGAGCGCAAGATAAGAGCGCTCAAACGCAAGGTTGAGGGCACGCAGGACGAGAAGAAGGTCAAGGAGTATAAGCGTAAGCTCCGTGAGGAGCAAGGCAAGCTCAGAGAGTTTATCAAAGAGCACGACGATGTTCTTCGCAGAGATTATTCAAGGGAGAAGATCTACAGCGGTAAGGGTGAGCCGAAGCAGGCAGCTCCGAGAACGGAAGAAGCGCCTGTTAAAGCTACCGATACCGAAAGCAAAAATCCTGTTCCGACAGATAAAGAACCTAATATTCCTCAGTCGGATAATAACGTTTCTGAACCGGAAAATAACGTTTCTAAGCCGGAAAATAACGAAAACACAATGAATTTTGTACAGCCTGAGCCTATAAAGCCTGTGCAGAGCAACGAAGACACAGACGATACGCCGACTGCGGTTGTGTCTGATGAAGCCGTTGAAACTGTTGAACCGACAGAAAGCATACAGGAAACTGTAAAACAGCCTATTGAAACAGCGACAGACAGCGAAGAAGACGTACAGAATTTTACAGATGATACTGTTGACAATTCGGATGAAAGTGTGAATGAAAATGTAGAACTTCCTGCATCTGACATTCACATTATAGGAAAGCTTGATGTTGAAACGTATAGTTGCGTTACAGAAGATATAATTACAGATGATGTAATTATAACTGATAAACAAATTGAGCACATAAAGGAAAGGCATCCTGATGACTTTGAACGTTTCAGTCAGTATTTTGAAGAAATAATCAAGCACCCTGATTATATAATTGAAGCAAATAAGCCAAACACGGCGTTGATACTGAAAGAAATAAAAATTAACAATGAAAGGTTCAAAACAATTTTGCGACTAGTAACATCACAAGATAATCCTGCATACAAAAATTCTATTATTACTTTCATGAAAATCAACGAAAAAGATTGGAAACGTATTCTGAAAAATAAAAAAATACTTTACAAATCTGAATAGGTGTGTTATAATAAAAATACAATAAGAGTAGGTTGTTTGAGGTGGAGGAGTTCGTACAGTCCACACGCCGATGGTACAGACAGGAATAATCCGAGAGACGCAGGAGAGTTGTACGCCTGCCAAATAGCCTAACGCTTTGAAAGCCGTTTTGAGAGATTGAAACGGCTTTCTTCTATAAATAAACTAACCGCCCACAGCAGTGAGCGGTTTTGTTATATCCCGTTTTGAAAGGAGTAAGCAATGCGGATTATAATCAGAGTGAAAGAAGATACATTCCACACCGGTAAGGTATCCGAAGAAAAAACAGACCCACCCGTGATCGAGTACATCGACAAAGACGGGTGGGTAAGGAGAGCCAAGCTGTCAGAGCTTGATAAGTTTCCTCAGTTTACAGGGAAGAATAGAACTTTTCTAAAAAGCGTATTAGCGCTCATAAACAGCTGATTTTAACACGAACTTTGCAAAAACAGCCGTTTTTTGTGAAGTTCGGCGCAAAAACGAACAAACTCAATAATTGTACCGCCCCTTTTGGAGCGGTATTTTTATATCTAAAATACGAACGAAAGGATTTTTAGTATGAACAAAATTAAGAAAATCATTATTTCCGGAGCCGGATTTATACTGACGGCGGTTCTTCTGTGTGGTTGCACGGAAGCTGACAGAGTGACGTACAATGTGCAGAAAGAAGCCGATAACTTCAATGTGACAAGGCGGTTGTCGGTTATCAATGCAAGGAGCGACAAACCAGTGCTTGAGCTTATTGGTAATTTTTCTATTTCAAACAACGAAGCAAACGAGCTGGTTGTAACGATAGAAGTTGCTCCGAACGTGTACAAGGTTGATTATGTGTATTTGAATGACTGGACAATGTACACAGTGGAAGACGTAAGTGGTGCTTACGTTGATAAATATCATTATGAAATGAATTTTCTGCCGGAAATGATTATACCGATTACTTTTACAAATAAAGACTGATAATTTTACCGCTCCACGAGGGCGGTATTTTTATACCCAAAATCAAAGAAAGCGAGGAAAAGCAATGGAACCCGAAAAGAAAACTCCCGAAGAGGAGAAGAAGCCCGCTCCCGCAGCGGAGCAGAAGGACGAGCCCAAGCCCGAAGAGAAGCCCGCCGACAACAAGCAGACGGACGATAACGGCACGGCAGAGAAGCCACCGGTAAAAAAGAAAAAACCGCATAAAAATGCGGTTTGAAAGAAATATGGTCGAGGTGACAAGATTTGAACTTGCGACCTCTGCGTCCCGAACGCACAAACAAAACGCTTGCAAACGGCTTTGTTATGCGGAATGCAAATTTTTTGACACCCCCATTTGACACCCCTACTTATTAACTTATACTCTCAAGATACTCATCCAGCTTTGATATACTCTTACGCTTGTACTTCTCGTCCAGGTGCGTATATATAGACATAGTAGTCGATATATCAGCATGCCCGGCTTGCTCTTTTGCCGTGAGTACGTCCACACCCGCCATATATAGCATGGTGATAAAAGTATGCCTGAGCCAGTGCGGAGTGATACGAGGGATCAGAAACGGCTTTTCCATCGGAGAGTGCTTTGCCGGGCGTTTACCGCCTGTCTGCATACAGCCGGACCAGTCACCGTATTTGATATTGAGATCTGTCAGATAGCTTTCCCACAGCCTGCGCCACGCTGTATCAGTCATCGGTGTGCCTTTTATTGTCGGGCATACCAGGCCGAGAGGATCATGCGGTGTGCTCTGCAGGTAGCTGATCAGTTTGCGAGGGATATACACGGTCCTTGTAGCCGCATCGGTTTTACCGCCCTGCTTTATGTGTGGCAAGCCTTTTATAAGTTCCACAGACTTTGTGACCGATATTGTACCGTTTTCAAGGTCAATGTCCTGCCATGTCAAAGCAAGCAGCTCACCTCTGCGCAATCCTGCATACATCATAATCATGGCGGCTGTCTGAGCTCTGTGCGGAGTATCGGTTATCCAGGACTGTTCTTCTTCCGTCAGAGCTCGGCGGGTAGACGATTCCGCTGACTTTGGTATCTTGACCGCTTCGGCGCAGTCATAGTCAAGTACACGATTTTGTATCGCAAGCTTTATGATCTGACTTGCCGTGTTGCGTATCTCGATAAGTGTTTTCTTTGCATACGGTTTTCCAGTACGCTCTGACGGCTCTGTGGCACAGTCGATTATAATGTCCTGGATGTCTGTAGCTTTGATTTTCGAGATGTTCATCGAGTACAGCGGTTCAAGGTTTTTGTACCGAGCACAGTAAGTGACATATCTTCCTGCTGATACTTCTATCTTTTTTAATTTCAGCCATTTCTCGCCCCAGTATCCGAAAGTATCACGGTCGGCCGTGAGGTCAAGACCTTTGTTCAGCTTTGTTTTCAGCTCCTGTACTTTCTGCTCAAGTTCTTTTGCGTTTGTAGCGTACACATACTTATACTGTTTCTTGCCGTTCTTGGTGCCGATGTACACCTTAGACTGCAAGCGCCCGTCATCACGGGTTTTGTTTTTTATCCGTGCCATTCTGACCTCCTATGTACCCGCCCTTAGTGGCATGAAATATTCATATATTTGCGTTTTTACCGTAGAATATTTTACCGCTTTCTAAGTTCTTTTTGTAATAGCAGGATTTAGAACGGATTATATCCGGGTGCAAGCACTTTTTAGCATCTGAACACTTCAAATATAATCCGCAACAACCAAAATGCTCTGTTGGCTCAAATATTCTGACATTCTCATCAGTAATAAGTTCAGCAGCTTTTACAGCTTCACTTTCTGTGTGGAATGTACACTGTATGAAATTCTGAGGACTTTTCAACAATTTGGTGCTTGCAGGAGAAATTTCAAGCGTATCGTAAACTCTTTTGTTGCACGAAATTACCGTAAATTTTGTATTTACTTTGAAGAAAAGACATTTTTCAAAATAGAGTGAATATCCGGTAAGTTTGTCCTTGCTTTTGTTTTCCTGTATGCTGAAAAGCCCGTTTGAACATTTCCATTTTGCTGAAACTGTGACTATTATGTTTTCTAAAGTAGTTTTACAATCTAAATCTTCGGGTTCATTTTCAAATAATGCTACCTGCTCTATCATAACTGCACATCCTTTTCTTTTAGTATCATAATCGGATAGCCTTTGCTTCTGAGTTCAATTGCTTTCTTCGCCTTAGTGCCATAAGTTCCGCAAGACCAGCTGTCAGAACCTTTTTCGCCTATAAGAAGAATGTCGGTTTTTCTTGTAACGCTACTAACTACCGTAGCACCTATTTCAGACAATCTTTCTTGTACTTCTTGCTTACTTCCATAATCAAAATCACCGGTCAGACAGATAGACTTGTTGCTAAGCTCTATATCAACGGCTCCTATTTCTGCATTAAGCGGATTGATTTGTGCTTTAAAAAATTCGAGGAGATAATCGAGCTCGGATTGCTCTATTATTCCGTCCTCGATTACTTTCCAGATTGCGTTATTTATAATGTCGTATGGGTAATTACCTGCAAGCTGTTCGTTATTGTTCATCCATTCTTCAAGTCTTAACAGTTCTTCTTGTGTCAGAATGTCATCGCAGGTTATGCCTATCAATATGCCGTGCAATGTTTGTAACCCTTTTGTGATAGGATTCAGTACTCTTTGCTTCGGCGGCTTTATTTCAAATACAAGAGCGGAATGATTTTTCAATGCTGTCATTAAGCTGTGAGTATGGTAGCAGTCAGCAAGAGCTCTGTGATGTATACCGCTATCTTTTATTCCGAGCTGTATTATCATATCTTCGAGTTTGTGGCTGACATCGGGGTGTTCTTGCTTGCACACAGCTAAAGTATCATATGTATCATTTTTAAAATCAAGCCCACAAGCAACGCATTTTTTACTGATAAAATTAGCGTCAAATGCAATGTTATGTCCTACGACCGTATCATTATCAACAAATCGCAGAAAATCAGATAGGGTATCGTCAAGCTCTTTTGCATCTGCCAACATATCATCTGTTATGCCGGTAATCTGAGAAATAGTTTTTGACAACGGCTTGCTCGCTTTTATAAGCTGAGAAAATTCAGCAACGATTTTATTATCACGAACACGCAAAGCACCGATTTCGATGATATTATCCTTGTCCGGTGATAAGCCTGTTGTTTCAATGTCTACTATTGTGTAATCGTTCAGTTCCTGTATATTCATTGTTGCACCTCATTTTCACAATCTCCAACAAATTTTATATCAGAATACAAATGACCTCTGCTTATATGCTTTAATTCATGTTTTAAAGCTAACTTTTGTTTAGCAGGGCACTTGTTCTGATTTATAAAGACAATGTAATCACCGTTTTTTATCACAGTTACACCGTTGACGGAAGACGGTAAATCTGCTGTATAAATATAAACGCCGTCAATATCACACTCAATTCTCAATTATCATCACCTTCAGACAACAATGCTTCAATTATTTTCGCAGCTTTTTCTACATCTTTTTTAGTGGCATTTTTGGTAAGTGAAAATATCATCCTAAGCTCCGGACGGGTTTTTAGTTCTTCAAGATATTCAGTGAGTTCCTCGTCATCATTAACAAGAGCGTCCGATGAATCTTCATTCCAACCCATTAAGTAAGCAGGAGTAGTGCTAAGTGCATTAGCAATCAGCTCAATCCTATCAGAAGGAATGTTAGTAATAATTCCTTTCTCGTATTTATAAATATTTTGCTTGGTCGTGTTAGCTTTTTCGGCAAGTTCTCCTTGCGATAATTTAGCTTCTTCACGAAGTAGTTTTATTTTTTCGCCTATAGTCATTTTTGTCACCCCTTGTATATATTATATACTTAATACGGTAACTTGTCAAGACAAAAAAGTTAAAAAAAGTGCTAAAAGTGTCTTGACAAGTTACAAAAGACGTGATATAATCAGAGTAACTTAAAAAGTTACGGAGGTGAGAACGTGGTAGACACAAATAAGTTAAGAGCTATGTGGGTAGCAAAAGGGCTAAGGCAGGCTGACGTTGCAAGACTGATTGATATGTCAGAAAGAACATTTTCAAGAAAAATGAAAAGAGGCATATTTGGCAGTGATGATATGGAAAAGTTAATAGACGCTTTGCAAATATCTGAGCCTTGCTCTATTTTTTTTGCTAACAAAGTAACTTGTAAAGTTACTAAGATGTAAAACAACAGAAAGCGAGGTGAGAAAATGACCGTAACAGAGAAAAATGTTAAGACATCGGCGGCAATACTAAATATTCTTGCTGAAAACAAATGCACCGTTGCAGAAGCGGAAGAAATCTTGAGTTTTTGCTCAAAGATACTCCGCAAAAGAGCAACGGTGCCGGAAGAAGATTACTTAGCGGATTTTACCGCTCGTTTTCTGAGTTCTTCTCTTTGATGATTATGTCGCATAGTTCGGAATTTACTGCGGCAGAAGAAACCAGTCGGCAAACTGTTATAGTTTCTTCATCTGCTGATGTTTCACGAACTCTGAACACGCAATCAGTGCGACAGGCATCTTTGAGAAACGGACAAAATGTATTCAAATCAGTCACTCCTTTCCATATAAGATATTAACATTATATCATTGAAGGGTGGCTAAAGCAAGGTGAGGTGAACAAAATGGAAAAGGAAAAAGAAATTCTCCGCAAACAGCTGGAACTGCTTGCGGAGAAAAGCGATGAATGCGTAACGCTTGACGATTTAATCCTTATCAGCAACGCTATGCGCAATATTGCTAATGCGCTTATCGCACTGAAGAAATAATATAAAGGAGGTATAAATATGTCGAAAAATGATGATGTAAAAATCGCAACCGAGCTTTATGAGAAGCTCCCAGAGCACGAGAAAAAGCTTGCCGCCGCACTGATAAATGCGACAGCGGCACAGCTGCTTGCCATATCAATGGCATACGGTGATAAGGTAAAGGACAAGACAGCGTAGTAAGATGCAAGGAAAAAGAGGTACATAATGGCAAGCATTAAGACGCAAGTACGCAACTGGGACTTCTTGCCCGTGATGCTGTCGCAAGAGTACCTTGCAGGGCTTATGGGTATCACGATACCGGAAGTCACAAGGTACTGCAGACTGGGCAAGATACCCGGTGCAAAGAAGGTAGGAAAGTACTGGTTTGTTGAGAAATCGGTGCTGAGAAATTATATGGAGGGTTAAAGCATAATGAAGAAACAAGTAATCCTGTACATACTCGCAAGAGCAGTACAGGCGATTGTAACGGCTCTTGCATGCAACATAACGGCTCTGCTGTTTATCAACGCCGCATACGAAGAGCGCGGATATCTCGCCGTAGGCGGCGAATGGATAGTCATAGCAGGTCTGACAGTAACGGTGTGGTATCTGATGGGACTGCTCCTCAAAGAGTGGTACAAGGGCGCACTGGCAATGTTACGGCTCAGGAAGGAGCACAACGATGGCAAATAAACTGTTACCATGCATCTGCGGTGGCAACGGCATCACGGTAGATGCGGAACCGCCCAAAGAAGAGCGGGAAAGCTGGGAAAAGCACGGGTTAGAGCCGCCAAGACATTACGCTGTGCGTTGTGATAAGTGCGGCAAACAGACGAAGCCGTATAAACTTAAAACACCGGCATGGAAAGAGTGGAACAGGGCAAACCGTGAAAAGTGCAAGTACAAGCTGTTTAACGCTAAGCAGAAAGCTATGGTAATGCGGCGCATAACCGCAATGCTAAAGGATGCTCGTGACGAATGCCCGAACGATGAAACTATCAAGGGATATGCGGAAGACTTGTATAACGAAATCCTTGTTGCCGCTGAGAAAGGAGCAAACGATGCCCGAAAAGCTGATAAAAAGTAAGCAACGTGTAAAAGACTTTGCCGAGGTCTTTACACCTAAGCACATCGTCAAGGATATGTGCGACCTTGTACCCGAGGAGATGTGGACGAACGTCGAAACAACGTTTTTAGAGCCTGCGTGCGGTACGGGAAACTTTCTTGCCGAAATCCTTGAACGCAAGTTTAAGCTGTGCGAAGACTGGGAAGACGGTCTAAGAGCGTTGAAAAGCATTTATGGGGTTGATATACAGCAGGATAACGTTGAGGAAGCCAAAGGGCGACTGTTTGACATGTATATCAAGCAGTATCCGAAAGATCCTGCCATATCGGGACTGATAGCAGCGCAGATACTTGAGCGGAATATCGTGTGCGGTGATTTTATCAAGAAGTGGACGGACGAGATAGCAAAGAAAAGAACTAAGCGGAGGAAAAAAACAATGAGTAAAACAGGAGTTGTTAAAGGGTTCAAGGTGTTCACTCCTGATTGGACATGTAAAGACAAACAGTACGGTTGTCCAGGAAGGTTTGAAGAAGATGTTACACCGTCTATTTGCAATAAAGGGATGCACTTCTGCAAGAGGGCAAGTGACTGCTTCAATTATTATTCATTCGACCCGAATAACAAGGTTGCAGAAGTCATAGCTTACGGCGAAGTTTCAGAAGAAGGCAATAAGTGCGCTACGAATAAACTTGAAGTAGTTCGTGAAATCCCGTGGTCTGAATTGCTTGACCTTGTAAACACCGGGAAAGGTTGCACCGGACTTTGCAACAGCGGTAATCACAACAGCGGCGATTGCAACAGCGGCAATTGCAACAGCGGCTATCGCAACAGCGGCGATCACAACAGCGGCTATCGCAACAGCGGCGATTGGAACAGCGGTAATCACAACAGCGGCAATTGCAACAGCGGCGATTGCAACAGCGGCTATCGCAACAGCGGCGATCACAACAGCGGCGATTGCAACAGCGGCAATTGCAACAGCGGCGATTGGAACAGCGGTAATCACAACAGCGGTAATCACAACAGCGGCAATTGCAACAGCGGTAATCACAACAGCGGCTATCGCAACAGCGGCGATTGGAACAGCGGTAATCACAACAGCGGCAATTGGAACAAGTGTAGCTTTTCCAATGGTTGTTTTAACACCACAAGCCCGAAAATTTACCTGTTCAATAAGCCGTCAAGCTGGACATATTGTGATTGGTTGAATAGTGAAGCTTGTTGTCTAATTGAGCGGATGTCGGACAATGTAGTACAGTGGGTTCCGTATTTCAATATGACAGATGAAGAAAAGGCAGAACACCCGGAAGCTGAAACTACGGACGGTTATCTGAAAAAACTGGATAATTCCGAACGTACCGTTCTTTGGTGGTGTGAGCTTTCTGATCGTCAAAAGGCAATTATCACAGCAATCCCGAACTTCGACAAGGCTATTTTCAAAGAGATCACCGGGATTGATGTAGATGCGAATTAAGAGAGAGAGGGAAGAAACATGTATAAATGTGAGCGTTGCGATTGGACGGGCGAGTCCTCAGAACTCGGGCACTACACCGAGTATCGAGGAGAGTGTCATGGTGCACCGGCTTGGAAAACATTACCTTGTTGCCCGGAATGCGGGTACGACGTTGAACCGGTCGAAGAAGAATAAAAAATAACCGCCCGAAGGCGGCAAAAACAAATATTTATGCAAGTCCAGTATAACACTGGCAAAGGAAAAAGTCAATGGATATAAAAGAAAAACTTACAGCCGAACTGAAAGACACAAAGCTCGGCAAGTATGAAACAGAAGTAAAAAACGCTGTTTTAAGGACTATCTGCAAATTCTGCGAGCAGAATGCAGAGTTCAGGCAGGCTATAGAGCAGTCAGGCAAGTCTTTTGCCGACTGCCTCAAGGCAACGGTCAAAGGTGCAGGCTCAAGTCTCGAAGATCTCGAAGTATACAAGCGTGCTGTAGCATTTTACTTTCCCGGTGCGGATATAAAATGCACTATGACGCTTGATCTCGGTGATAACGGATTCAGCAACAGCAACAGCAAAACATCCACAGAAGCAGACAGCGGCAAGCTACAGCTTGACCTTGACAGTCTGCTCGACTTCTGAGGTGCGGCATGAAGAAAGAACGTAAAGAATTTCTTTTGCACAGCTTTCCGGCCGCTACAGCAGATCAGATGAGCAAAATGGAAGGCAAGGGAGCGGCAAACTACATAATATTTCTGACACGGGGTGAGGAGCTTTTTGCAAGAGGGTATCACAGATATTCTGATGGTAAGATTGTCGAGCGTCAGCGCTATGTGTTTGCAAAAGACGGAGCAGTAAGATACGGTAGCGAAGACGGTAAGCGGTGGGACATTCGCTCAGAGTTTCGTGAGCCGGTCTTCTGCTCAGCTTCATACGGGTATAGCTTCAACAACTCGTATAAAATCATCAACGAAAAGGCGATAAGCCGGTCGGATATGCGATACAGTCAGTACGATAAGTATGCGGGAGATCTGCTGATGTGCTATCTGGACCTGTACTGTAAGCATCCGAATCTCGAATATTTGCTGAAGCAAGGTTATGACCTGATTCAAAAAAATTATACAGGCTTTTGGGGCAATACGGCAAAACTTACATTGCCAAGTTATATTAACTGGAAAAGTAATAATCTTCTTGAAATGCTCGGTCTTACAAAATCCGAGTTCAAAGTTCTCAAAGGGCAGGAACACTTATACGGCGCTTACAAGGTAAATAAGGAGCATTTCCCGAAAGCAACACCGGAAGATCTGATGCTTATATCTAAGGTCTTTGGCTATGAATACGGAACGCTGGAACGCTTTTTAGACGCAACCGGAGCAACACCGCAAAGAATGTCAAGATACCTTGCCGATAACCAAATAAACACAAGAGATTACAGCGATTACCTTGCACAGTGCAAACAGCTTAAATACAACACAAAAGATACTGCGATATGCTTTCCGCATAATTTTGAGGCAATGCACGAAAGACTGTCAGCAACTATCGAGTATCAGCACGATAAAGCGGTAAGAGCGGAGTTTACAAAGCATATTGAGGAACGCAAACAGCTTGAGTTTTCTAACAGTGATCTGATGATAGTACAGCCAAAGCAGGTGGAAGATATAGCTTATGAAGGCGAGGTTTTAAGTCATTGTGTCGGCGGATATGCCAAAAGACACGCAAAAGGCGCTCTGAGTATAATGTTCATCCGCAAAAAGTCGGCACCGGACAAACCGTACTATACAATGGAAGTTTCGTCGGACGGAAAAATCGTACAGGTCAGAGGAAAACGAAACATAGCGCCGGATAAGGACGTAGATGCGCTGATCAAAGATTACATGGCGTATCTTGAAAAGATTTTCAGCGATAAAAGGAGGAAAACAGCATGACCGAACAGCCCACACGCTGTATAGACCCGGTTATCAAGGATTGTCAAGATTGCCGTTACGGTCACTGTATTTATCCCGAATGGGTAGAAACTCGTGAAGATCTATCAGGCTGTTGTTTCGATACAGTGTGCATACTCGGATATGATAAAGGAAGACCTGAAGATGAACCAACCGAAGATGAATTAAAAGAGTTTGCAAAATGGTGTGAAAGGACAAGATAAAATGAATGAATTATCAGTGAATTACACAAAAGCACTGGAGCTTGATCGCAGAATAAAGACCTCAGCACAGCTAACACAGCAGAGCCTGTACGAGATGTGCAAGGGCTTTAAAGAGATGAGGGATAGCAAGCTCTATAAGGAACTGGGGTATAGCACATTTGAGGATTACTGCGAACAGGAAACAGGATTTAAGCGTTCTCAGGCATACAATTACATAAAAGTAATAGAAAAATTGCCTGAAGATTTTGTCCACTCGAGTGGACAAATTGGAGTAAAAAAATTATATCTTTTATCTTCTCTCTCCGAAGAAGAACGCACAGAAATAACCGAAAAAACCGACCTTGAGAGCACCTCCGTCCGCGAGCTTGAACAGCAGATAAAGCAGATAAGAGCGGAAAAGGATAAGGCGGTAGCTGATAAGTCCGCCGCCGAAGCCGAAGCATCCGCCGCCGCACAGCAGGCGAAATCACTTGAAAAAGCTAAGAACGCATTGTCACAGCAGATAGCGGCGCTCGAAGCCGAGATAAAGGAGCTTGAAAACCGCCCTGTTGAAGTTGCAGTCGAGCCGGCTAAGGACGGCGTTATGGACAAGACAGCGTTTGATAATATCTGCAAAACTTACGAGCAGCAGCTTGACAAGGTGCAGGAGGACGCATTACAGGACACTATCCGCCTGAACCGTGAGCATGCCGAGCAAATGAATAACCTGAAAGCCGAAAGCAAAAAGAAACTTGAAGAACTCCGCTGTCAGCTTGAAGCCGCTAAGCGTGAGCAGTCGGAACTTACGGTGACTGTGCCAGACAGCAAGGAAACGTTCAGGGCGTACCTTGCCACTGCTATTGATGCGGCAAAGCGGCTCTGCGAGTTTATCGACAATAATTCCGCTGACAGCAATCACGATCTCTTTGTAAGCAAGGCTAAGCAGTTCTTTGAGAAGATGACGGAGGATATAGCATGAGCACATTATACGACATCGACACCCGCCTGTACTCGCTTTTAGACGAGGAAACAGGCGAAATCACGGACATCGAAGCGTTTGAGAAAATACAGCTTGAGCGTGACGAAAAAATCGAGAACATTGCTTTATGGGTTAAAAACCTCAAGGCAGATGCAGAGGCGCTGAAAGCTGAAAAGCTGGCTTTTGCTGAGCGTCAGAAATCCGCTGAAAAGAAAATCGACAGCTTAAAGCACTTGCTGTCGGACGCTCTCGGCGGTCAGAACTTTAAGACTTCAAGAGTAGCACTGTCTTTTCGTAAGAGCACAGAGGTGCAGATAGATGATATTGACGAGCTGTCAGACAAGTACCTGAGATATAAAGACCCTGAGCCCGATAAGGCGGCGATAAAAGCGGCGATAAACGAAGGAAAGGAGATAGCAGGTGCAAAGCTTGTAAGCAAGATCAACCTGCAGATAAAGTAATGGGAATACCGGTTTTAATTGTAGGACGGAGCGGTAGCGGCAAAAGTACATCGCTCAGGCACTGTCAGGACTTTGCCGTGTTTAACGTAATCGGCAAGCCGTTGCCGTTCAAAAATCCACCAAAGACCTTATGCACAGACAACTACGATACGATAGTCAAAGGACTTGCCAAGTGCAAAGCAAAGTCTATCGTGATAGACGATGCGGGCTATTTGATGACGAATCAGTTTATGAGAGGTCACTCATCAACCGGCACAGGCAATCAAATATACAGCTTTTATAACAGCGTTGCAGATCAGTTCTGGAGCTTGCTTGAAAACATCAAGGCACTTCCGCCGGATAAGATTGTCTATGTGATGATGCACACAGACACAGACGATAACGGCAACATGAAGCCGAAGAGTATTGGTAAGCTGCTTGACGAGAAAGTTTGCATAGAAGGCATGTGTACTGTGGTCCTGAGAAGCGTTTACGAAGACGGTAGATACGTTTTCTTAACGAACAAGCAGGACGATAAGTGCCTTGAAAAATCGCCTATAGATATGTTTTCTGAAACGGCTATAGACAACGACTTAAAGATGGTGGACAACACCATCAGAAAATATTATAACATAACGGAGGATAAAGAAAATGCTTGAACCTAAGGGCTACAAAGATGTACAGGAATTTGGCGAGTATGAAAAGCTCGCTCCGGGCGGCCACGTCATGAGGATACTTAAGGTCGAAGAAACGATCTCGAGAGACGGCGATGATATGATAAAGATCTATCTTGACACCGACAAGAGCGATAAACAGCCGGGCTTCTTCAAGAAGCGTTACGATAACGATAACAGAGAAAACAAAAAGTGGGGCTGTATCGCAAATCAGCTCGTTATCGACGCTAAGACAGGTCTTGCAAGCAGAGGCTTAAAAACGTTCCATACTTGCGTTGAGAAGTCGAACAGCAGTACCTTTAAGCTCGTATGGGGTGATAAGTACGCCGATAACTTCAAGGGCAAGCTCGTCGGCGGTTTATTCCGCAACGAGGAGTACCTGAAGCAGGACGGTAAAACAACTGGTTGGGCGGTTAAGTTCATGGCATTTCACTCTGTAGGTGCTGTGCTTGAGGGATTAAAAGTGCCTGATGACAAGCCGCTTGATCAGGGCAACGTTATGGGCAATTTCGGAAGTGTGATAGCGCCACCGCCTGAAGCACCCGCACCTACAGACGAAGATTATCCGTTCTAAATAAAACGAAAGAGGTAAAAGCCAATGGCAATAGATGACGTTGAAAAGTTAAAACCGGTAGAGGAGTTCACGAAAGAAGATTTTCTCACCGGGCTTGAGCCATATCAATACTGCTGTGCTTTTATCGACGATCCATTCGAGTTTGAACGTGCAAAGGCAAGAGTGACCGAGCGGGCGGCAGAGCTTAAAATAAGAAGTTTTATGACCCTGCTCGGCAACTACTGCCGAAAATATGAGAAAAACCTTTCGGAAACATTTACGGCTACAAACTTCCCGCTTCAGCCGGTACAGCTTATCTGCGGTAATTACATCTGCGACTATACCGGAGTGTCACTTGACGGCGAAACTGTCTGCCCGCATCCGATTATGCCGATAATGCGACTTTGCAATATCGACACGGGTGTCGAGAAGATAAAAATTGCTTATTCGAGAGGCGGAAGAGCGTTCCGCTATCTCATCGTTGACCGGAAGACAATATCATCAGCAAACAAGATCGTTGACTTGTCAGACAGCGGTATAGCTGTGACAAGCGAAAGCGCAAAAGCACTTGTAAAATACTTTGCAAAAATCGAACAGCTTAACCCTGAGCTGCTTCCCGAAACCGAGTGCGTTACTCGCATGGGGTGGATAACGCAGGCGGACGAACAGCTTGATTTTGCGCCGTATATTGATAGCATAGCGTTTGACGGAGAAGCCGAGTATAAAAAGCATTATGACAGCGTAAGGACGGCGGGAGATATTCACAAGTGGTATGAAGTGATATATCAAAATATCCGCCTGAAGTCGGTAGCGGCAAGAATGGTTTTTGCGTCATCGCTTGCGTCTGTGCTTGTGAAACCGCTTGGCTGTAACTGCTTCTGGGTGCATTTATGGGGCGAAACGGAAAGTGCAAAGACGGTCCTTGCGATGACAGCAGCTAGCATATGGGGTAATCCTGAAATCGGCGATTATATCATGACTTTTAACGCCACAATGGTAGGTATGGAAAAAACGGCGGCATTTTATAATAATTTGCCGTACATACTCGATGAGCTACAGATCATCAACGACAAGCGCGATCTGGATAATCTGATATATATGCTAACCGAAGGCTCAGGCAGAAGCAGAGGTAACAAACTCGGCGGACTTGACGCAGTGCCGAAGTGGAAAAACGCAGTAATAACAACGGGCGAGCGCCCGATTACGACAGCACGTTCCGGCGGTGGATCTATCAATCGTGTTATCGAAATCGAGTGCAAAGAAAAGTTCTTTGACGATCCCAGGCATGTCGCAAACACAGTAAAAGCAAACTATGGATTTTTTGGCAAGATGTTTGTGCAGAAGCTGATAAAAGACGGCTTCGGACACGCTGAGGAGCTGTTTGACGGCTATCAAAAAAAGCTGATAGCAGAGTATGACATAATGCAGAAACAGGCACAGAGCGCCGCTCTGATACTCACAGCGGACACGCTGATGTGTGAAATGCTCGGCATCGAAGAAACGGCACTGAAAACAGACGAAGTAGCCGAATTTTTGAAGACTAAGGCTTCCGTGAGCGTCAATCCGAGAGCATATGAGCATATATGCAGTTTTGTCGCTTTAAATTCGACACGTTTTATATACAACCTGGATAAACCTATTGATCAGTGGGGCGTACTTTCGGGCGATAGACGAGAGGTATATATAGCTGCATCTGTATTCCGCAAAGCGTGTGAGGACGAAGGCTACAATTCACAGGCACTGTTATCATATCTGCGTGACAACCGCCTTATTGAGATTGATAAAGCGGGCAAAAACACTGTAAACAGGCGGATTAACGGCCTGTGTACACGATGCGTGCATCTCACGCTTCCGTCGGAAGATGATGCAAAATATGACGATATAGATTTTTAAGTGTTACACCTGGTACACCAAAGTTACACATCATGTGTAACAGCTAAACTGGCTCTACAAGCGGTTTTGAGAGCAATGTTACACATGTTACACCTTTTTCGGGTATAACGTTATATTCTGTATAAACAATTTTATCATTGTATTTATATAGATTTTCTCTATAGAGAGATGCATTTTTAGGTGTAACGGTGTAACAAGGTGTCTTAATCGTAGCCATAGAGCGGTTCTACAGTGTTACACCTGTGGTGTAACTGCTGTGTAACGGGTGTAACCAAGAAAGGAGGACAACACGCAGATATATGCAACTATATGACTATCAAAGCACTCTGATAGATAATCTTTCACGCTCCTGGCGTGAGGGCTATAAGCGTCCGTGTATCGTTCTCCCGTGCGGAGGCGGCAAGTCGGTCATAGCGTCAGAGATTGCAAAGCGTACAACAGATAATCACAATCGTGTCCTGTTTATGGTACACAGACAAGAACTGTGCGATCAGATATACAGCACGTTCAGTAAATACGGCGTAGATATGAAATTATGCAGCGTGAATATGGTACAGACCATATCACGACATCTGCGTGACGCAGAACAGCCTGCGCTGATAATCACGGATGAAAATCATCACTGCATTGCGAGTACATATCGCAAGGTGTATGAAGCGTTCCCAAAAGCGTACTGCGTGGGGCTGACTGCGACACCGGTACGACTTAACGGTGGTGGACTGGGAGAAATAAACGACAAGCTCATCGAAGGTCCTACGGCAAAATGGCTGATAGAAAATCACAGGCTTGCGCCGTATCGATACTATGCTCCTGCTCTTGCAGACTGTTCACGCCTGACATCACGATGTGGCGATTACTCAGCGGAAGATGTTGAGTTATTGATGGACAAACCTAAGATATACGGCGATGTCATCAAGTTCTACAAGCAGTTATCAGACGGTGGTAAAGCGGTGTGCTACTGTGCAACGATAAGACACAGTACAGCGATGGCACAGCAGTTCTGTGATGCCGGTATACCTGCACGGCATATTGACGGCAGTACGCCTAAAGCAGAGCGTGCGCAAGTGATATCAGACTTCAGGACAGGCAAGATTAAGATACTCTGCAACGTTGATTTGATATCGGAGGGCTTTGACGTTCCGGATTGCTCGGTGTCCATACTCCTTAGACCTACAAAGTCATTAACTCTGTACATACAGCAATCTATGCGGTGTATGCGGTATCAGCCGGGTAAGACGGCTATCATCATAGATCATGTGGGCAACGTACACAGACACGGATTACCGGACGCAGAGCGTAAATGGACTCTTGAACCGAAAGCGCCGACAAAGAAGCAAGCACAAGCAGAGATCAAGATAAAGCAGTGTCCTGAGTGTTATTTTACTCACGAGCCTGCAGATGTATGCCCGAACTGCGGGCACGTCTACGAAAAGACACAGCGAGAAATCAAGGAGCAGCAGGAAGCAAAGCTGATTATGATTACAAGCGAGTATCAGGATGTTACACAGTGCAGAAGCATACAGGAACTATACGCATATGCAAAAATCAAAGGCTATAAGCCCGGATACGCATATGTTAAAGCTAAAGAATGGGGTTGGTTCAGATAAGGGAAATTGATATACAGAATAGCATACGCCTTGCGTTAAGCGGAAAGTGCATTATCTTCCGTGCAAATGTCGGTGTGTTCAGCACAGCAGACGGAAGAACGGTATCAACAGGACTTCCGAAAGGATTTTCGGATCTGTTCGGGTATCGTAAATCCGACTGCAAGGCGGTATTTATCGAAGTAAAAACGGCAACAGGCAAGGTAAGACCTCAGCAAGAGCAGTTTTTAAATGCTATGAAAGGCTACGGGGCTATCGCAGGGGTATGCAGATCAGCGGAGGAGGCGCTTAAACTAATTGATGACGGCTGATGAAATAATCGAACTTGCAAAGCACAACACGCCACTATCGGACGATGCAACACTTGCAGAAGGGCTGCTGTATAAATCGATGCGCCTGACGTATGCGGCATTCCGTGAGGGCGAGATAACAAAGGAACAAGGCGCACAAGAGCGCAAGCAGGCGGTAAAGCAGTTTGACAAATACCAGTTGTACGAAAAAGCGTACAGAAACAACGCTAAGCGTGGCAAAGCAATAGGCAAGGTGCTATGCGAGGTAAACAAGCACGGCTGTGAACTGTGCAAGAGGATGGCTAAAATATACGACGGAAGAGAGGCACTTAAGGATGATAGGTGACGAGAATAAGTTTGACGGAGAAAAGATAAGGCTTGACTTGGTAGAGCCAAGTCTTATTGAAGCAATAGGCAAGATAAGAACTTACGGTGTCAAAAAGTACACAGACGAGCAGTCGTGGAAGAAAGTCGAGAAGCAGCGCTATATAGCGGCGGCTATGCGACACTTTGAAGCGTACCGTAAAGGAGAAATCAATGATACCGAAAGCGGTATGCCGCATTTATGGCATTGCGCTTGTAATCTAATGTTCCTTATCGAACTTGACAGCCCGGCAGAAAAGCAGACATTCAGCGACGGCTACGACCTCGACAACGAGGTAAAATGCGGATATTGTAAATATCACAGTACAAAAACACAGCATTGTATACGAAAGGCGGAAGTTACGGATGATAAGTATTCGTGCGGAATGGGGGTACTTAGAAAATGAAATCACATATTGCGGGAAGCAGTTTAACAAGCAAGGCAAGCCTTGAAGACGCAATCAAGCACGGCGAAATGCAGGAGTTATTTGCGTTGTATCGCATCTGTATCGCCATTGCCGCTAATGAAGCGTTCGGCTTTGGCAACGACCGCTTGAAAAAGCTGTTTGACGCAACAGACGAGGCTATGCAAGTATTTGACGACTATGCGGGCTGTATAGTCGTGAGCAAAGCAAGAGGGTATCTTGATATGGACACAGGCATTACAAAGCTGTTACAGATAGCAGAGAGCAGAAACATAGATCTTGCGTACATCGCAGGTATACGGATTATGGAGGTGTGAAGATGAGAGAGATTTTGTTCAGAGGAAAAGCCATAAATCGTGATAAAGGGTATCGCAGAACAGAATATAAAAACGGCGATTGGGTCTATGGATTATTAACTCGACCTTATGATGAAATGTTTGAAAATTTACCCGCTGAAATGACTGATACGTCAGGCATAAGTGGCATTGAAGTTGATTATGAGTCCATAGGTCAGTACACGGAGCTGCCAGACAAGAACGGCAAGAAGATTTTTGAAGGAGATATTGTTCGTGACCCGGTAACGTTCTATGTCGGAGAAGTTTATTTTGACACAGATACAGCAAGATTTGTCATAGAGTTTGCCGAGTTTATAGTCGATTTTTCCGATTACAACAACGGTGATCTTGAAGTTATCGGCAACATTTACGATAATCCCGAATTAACAAGAAAAGAGATGTAAAAAAATGGTTGAATATCAGTATTGGAAAGCGGATAATTGCGACAGAGTATCACTGGCAGGAAAAATCGAGAATCTTATCTGCTATAAATGCGAGTCATGGAGGTATAGAAAATGAAAAAGTTTGATGAGTTGAATATCGAAGCGTTTGGTAAAATTATTGATCAGTTTTTGACCGAAAACGAAGTAAATATGCTGATAACGCTTCCAAAAGGATCTTTAGATGTGCAGATACAAGAAAATATAAAACTTGGAAGCGTAGTACGGTTTTATATTTTTCTGAACTGCATAAAGCCGATAGTTGAAGAATTTGCAAAAGAAGCAGAAATCGACAAAGCGTCTGCGGAATGGGAAAGAATTGTCGATACATATCTTGCTATGATCAAGAAAGAAATAATTGGTGGTGATACATTTGAGTAAGATAGCAACGGAAACCTGCCTGTTCTGCGGACGCAAAATTCCCGACAGAAGTAATGCTGAGGCAATCAGAGAGTTTGTTCAGCGGTTCAAACAAACAGCAGCACGCAAAGTAACACTTACGGAGTGTAACACGGTGCGTGTTACGTCTTACAGCATATCTCCACAGGAACTGGACGCACTCGCAAATGAGATGATAAAGGAGCACCCAAATGACCGCTAAAGAATACCTGTCACGCTATCACCTTATCAACATACGCATAAATCAAAAGATAGATCAACAGCGACAGCTTCGGGAGCTCGCTACCAACATATCGCCGTCATCGGACGGAGGACACAGCAGCGGGGTATCAGACAAAGTGGGTATGGCTGTTGCAAAAATCGCAACACTGGAGCAGGAGATAAACTCAGAGATAGATGAGTTAATCCGTGTCAAAGCTGAGATAGAGCGCACTGTCTCTGCGGTATCTGATGAGCGGTTAAGGCTGATACTGATAGCACGGTACATAAACTGTAACAGGTGGGAACAGATAGCTGTTATGCAGAACATAGAACTCAGATGGCTGTACCGATTACACGGGCGAGCTCTCTCGGAAGTAAGTAAAATAATTGACCATTGAAATACACCTAAAGTGTGTGATATGATTACGATAGAAAAGAAGCGAAAGCGTAGTGACCGGGGAGCGGCTAATAAGTCGCCAGGTCACCTTTTCTGTCAATTATGCGTACAAGAGTATCCATTGGACCTCCTTTTTCTTAGTCAAGCCGTCCGCTCTTCTGATTCTTTCGTGCGGACGGTGACGAATACTTCAAGCACTCTATATTTCAGGGTGCTTTTTCTATATCCGGAGAACGTTATGAGAATAATAGAATATCGGTCGTTCGATTACAGCTTTGTAAAAACAGTGTATGTGTATGAACGCAACAAAGAAGATTATATACAACTCAAAAACGGGAAAATGAACGGCAGAAAATCTGCTAAAGCCTTAACTATTGACAATAACATAAAAGATGATATAATAGATATCAAGGCAGAAAACGACCGAAAAGAGCTTGCAAAAGCAATATCGGACGGGAGAATAACAACTAAACTCGATAAAAAGGCACAACAGGCGCATAAGCCGGGCTCACAGGCTTTCATCAAACGTGTTTCAAAAGGTGAAATTCCAAGCTATATCAATCTGAGTAATATGGAAGTTCAGAAGATAATAAATGAGCATTCACTGAAGGGGCATGTGCTGAAGAGTGATGACGGACAGTTCAAAGAAGTAATTGAATTGGATTATGAATTTGGCTCGTTCGGCGACAGACGAAATGAGAAATATATTTCGACAAACAGAGGAACGATACATTACTCAAAAGACGGAACACATCTTGTACCTGCGGCACCGTTGAAAGGAAACAAAAAATAATGGTTGATTCATTAACACTGTATGATGCTCAGTTTCATAAAGTCAAGCTGACAGAAACAAATGGCACAGTTCATATCGGAAAGGCTATTCTCTACGAAAGCGAATACGACAGCGGATATGATGAGGCAATAATAGGACTTACTAACGGTTATTATTACAAAGAGCATGAGATAAGTTCTATTGAGATACTTGACTGAATATTAACAAAGCACTCTGCAAAGGGTGCTTTTCTTATATCATAAATTATGTTAAAAGCTTGTTCAAGATGTGGCAAGATCCACAAGCCCGGAGAATGCACAGCCGGGATAAAGTATACACAAAAGATACGGGACAGTGAAGCCGACAGGTTCCGCAACCGCAAGATATGGCGCAGAAAAGCCGATGAAATACTTGAGCGTGACGGTCACTGCTGCAGGGTGTGTTTATCAGCAGGTGTTATCAACAGCACAGACCTGTCCGTGCATCACATAATACCGATAAAGGTCGATTATGACCGCAGGCTTGACAATGATAACCTGATAACGCTATGTCGCTATCATCACGAGGCGGCGGAGCGTGGACGTATCAGCAGGCAGGAACTGGCAACTATGACTTGTACCGTCGATTTTTCGCACCACAACATATAGCGGTGTGATGCTATACACCACAATATATAGTGTACCCCCCCTACCCTTGCGGTTTTTAAGGGGCCCGGTCTGACATCTGACCGCCACCTCTTTACACGATATATTCCCGATATGACTTTGAGAGGAGTGAGCATATGCCCAGAGGAGCAAAAACGATAGACAACTGCGCAGGACACAGGACAAAAAAAGAAAAAGAAGCCCGTGAGAAAGCTGAAGCGGCTATGCTCACAGGGCAGAGGTGCTTCGAGCGTGACTGTGTAAAATCAGATCTGGTAGCGCACAAGGAGTACCTGCGGCTGACAAAGTTACTCAGCACGATACAGAAAAACGATGCACTGTACGGAGCAAGCATAAACCGATATTGCGAGTTGTACAGCGAAGTAAACGCTGTCAAAGCGGATGCAGTAACGCAAAGAGCGATGCTATCGAAGATTGAGATAGCTTTTAATAATTTATCGGACGAGGAAATAACAGGCGATGAGCTGATGAAGTTTACAAAGCTGATGTCCGGAGCACTTGCAAAGATAGCCGACCTTGACAAGATAATAATGCAGAAGCGAAAAATGATGAGCGATATCGAAAAGGAAAACGGTTGGACGGTGCTTTCCGCTATCAGAGCAATACCGAAGCAGGCGGAAAAGCCCGAAGATGACGCTTTAATGAAGATATTACAGGGAGGGGAGAATAATGGGGCTGTTTGATAAGATATTCAGGCGTGAAACTGAAAGCACGGATATTGAAGTGGCTTTCGGGCTAAAGCAGATAAGCAATATAACGAGAGAACAGGCGCTTGAGATCCCTGCGGTTTCAGCGGCTGTTAATTTTATAGCCGGCACAATAGCAAGTCTGCCGATAAGGCTGTATAACAGCAATGACAAGGTTCAGACAGCGGCGGAAATCACTGAGGATAACCGCCTGTATCTGCTGAACGAAGAATCGGGCGATACTCTGAACCCGACAGAAATAAAGCGTGCGGTTATCCGTGATATGCTCCTTGACGGAACGGGATATATGCACATAGAGCGGAGCGGAAACGAAGTATCGGCTCTCCGATACGTTCGTGACAGTGCTGTAAGCGTGGAGAAAAATTCTGACGCTATTTATAAGACGCTCCGTATGCTCGTTGACGGCAGAGTATACAATCCGTGGGATTTTGTCATTCTCAGTCGTAACAGCGTTGACGGCGGAAAGGGAGTAAGCATACTTGCCGAGAATCCCACGCTCTTGACATCAAGTTATATGCTGTTACAGCTTGAAAAGGCGATGAGCCGCAGAGGCGGTAACAAGAAGGGCTTTCTGCGCACTGAACAAAGAGTAGACGATAACTCATTACAAAAAATCCGTGAAGCGTGGAAAAAGCTGTACAGCAACAACGGTGACGGTATGATGATACTGCAGAACGGTCTTGACTTCAAGGAAAGCAGCTCCACCGCCGTTGAAATGCAGTTAAATCAGAACAAGGTGACAAATGCCGAGCAGATAGCAATGCTGTTTGGCTTATCTCCCGATGTGCTGTCGGGCAGAGCTGATGACAGAACGTATATCAACAGCATAAGAACAGCCGTACTGCCTGTTGTATCTGCGCTTGAAATGGCGCTTAACAGGGCGTTATTGCTTGAGAAAGAAAAGCATAGTAAGTATTTTGTCATAGATACTTCTGAACTGCTCAAGGCTGATATTCTGACACGCTATCAGGCGTATCAGATAGGTCTTGCAGCAAACTTCTTGCAGCCGGACGAGATACGCTTCAAGGAAAATCTTGCGCCGCTCGGACTTGACTTTATCAAGCTCGGACTTAACGATGTGCTTTACGACCCTAAGACAAAGCAGATATACACGCCGAATACCGACAGTCACGCTAAAATTGATGATGCAGGCTTGCAAAGCGGCGATGAGGGTGATATAATAGCAGAAAAGAGATACAACGATAAGCACGATGAAAAAGGGCGGTTTGCAAGTAAGGGCGGCGGTGCGATCAAATCCGTTACGGTAAGCGAGGACGGTACAGTAACAACGGTTTACAAGCTGCAGGCTAAAACAAAATATGCGCCGTCACCACAGAGGAATCATAGCGGTATACAAGTGGGGACAAAAACTTACAGTAAACTATGTGGAGAGTTTAATACGAAGTATCCTATGACAGAGGGCAATCATGTTATAACAGGTAACATCAGGCACGGTAATTATGTATACCGTGCTACTCGTGATGAACATGGAAGCTTAACTATTCACGGAAAGGTTAAAATATAGGTGTGTTTATGGCTAAAGCAATTGAAGAGTATACCGAGTTTCAGAAATACGTTAAAGCAAAGTTCAATATTCCAAGTACAGATGAGGCTGATTATTTGTTTCTTTTTAATGCACCTAAGCAGTACAAGGTAGAGCCTTTAATGCTGGAGTATGTTAAAAGCCACAAAGACGCAACTGTCGAAGAACTGCTGTCTTACTTTGACAGTATCGCTCCTCCAGGCTTACCTCCCTGCGCTTCTGAATGGGAAGATGACGAGGACGAAGAATGAAACTGAATTATGATTGCGTCCGCAGTGTACTGCTTACTGTTGAGAAAAGCAAGACGATTGACGAGGAGCTTAATATAATTCCGCTGACTGTTGAAACGATATTTGAACAGCTCCCGAAGTATGAAGATAACGAAATTCTTTATACGATAGAGAAGCTGAAAGAAGCCGGATATATAAATGCCACAATTCAATTTGCGGCAGGTCACTATATTGACGGGTTTATCAGCAGTATCACATACAGCGGTCACGAATACTTAGACAATATCCGTGACCCTAAAGTGTGGAGAAAAGTAAAAAGCGTGCTTGCTAAAGCAGGTGCAACCACACTGCCGCTTATTTCACAGGCGGCGCAAATGCTTATCGGCAGTCAGCTGACTGTAAACTGAATATGACGACCGCTCTTAACAAGTGCGGTTTTGTTATATCCGTGTGCAATTGATTGCACAAAACTTAATAATTTTACCGCTCCACGAGGGCGGTATTTTTATACCCAAAACACAGGAAGGAGTGATAAAAATGAAAATCGAAATCCGTTCCGCTGATCTTATGCACGTCAGCGGATATGTAAATGCCGTAGAGCGTGACAGCAAGCGTCTGCCTGCGTCAATGGCGCCCGGTATGACAACGCCGTTTGTTGAACGTATCGTAAGTGGTACGTTTGCAAAAAGCCTTAAGGAACACCCTAAGGTCGAGCTGAGGTTCAATCACAGCAAGGTACTTGACACCACAGACGGCACACTGAAACTGCATGAGGACAACATCGGACTTCACGCAGAAGCCGACATCACCGACAGAGAGGTGATAGCGCAGGCGAGAGCCGGACATCTGACAGGCTGGAGCTTCGGCTTTTCGGGAGCGCAGGCGCACATTGAGCCGTGTGACGAGGGTGTACAGCGCAGAATGATTACGGGGCTGACACTGCACGAGGTATCAATCCTCAACCGCAATCCTGCATATATCGCCACGTCAATAGAAACGAGAGACGAAGAAACGACCGTGACGGAACAGCGCAGTGCCGGAAACGATACGGTCGAAGTAACAGACGAAATCCGGGAGTTTATCCCCGATTACAGCAAGGAAATAGAAATTTTACAGCTTATGTCGGAATAATCCGGCGGAAAGGAAACAGTATGAATTTAAAAGCACTCATTGAAAAGAGAAATGCTCTTATCGCCGATATGAAGTCACTCTGCGATAAGGCTACAGCAGAAACAAGAGCAATGACAACAGAGGAGCAGACAGACTATGATGCTAAGAAGGCGGAAGTCGAGGCACTGAACAAGACAATCCGCTCTATCGAGGAGCAGAACGCTCTTAACCTGAACTCCGCAAAGTCGGAGAATACAGCAACCGACAAGGAGCAGGCGGAAACAAGAGCTTTTGAAAGCTATCTCCGTACAGGTCAGATAGTCGAAACAAGAGATGATGTCAATCTGACAAAGGGCGATAACGGCGCAGTTATCCCTGCGACTATCGCAAATAAGATAATTCGTAAGGTTATCGACATCTGCCCTATCTATCAGATGGCAACAAGATACACGCTCGGCGGAACGCTCTCGATTCCCTACTATGACGAAGGAACGCAGGCTATCTCAATGGCGTATGCCACAGAGTTTACGGACCTTGCAAGCACATCGGGTAAGTTCCTCAGCATCGAGCTCAAGGGCTATCTTGCAGGCGCACTCTCAAAGGTTTCAAGAAGCCTTATCAACAACTCGCAGTTTGACATCGTTTCATACGTTATAAACGAGGTTTCGATTGCGGCGGCAAAGTGGATTGAAAACCAGCTTATCAACGGCACAGCAAGCAAGATAGACGGTCTCGCCGCAGGTGTTACACAGGTGGTAACGACAGCGTCGGCGACAGCTATCACGGCAGATGAGCTTATCGATCTGCAGGAAACAATCCCCGACGTATATCAGGACAATGCCTGCTGGATCATGAACAAGGCTACAAGAACCGCTATAAGAAAGCTCAAGGACAACGAGGGTAGATATATCCTTAATCCCGATGCAACGGCAAAGTGGGGCTATACGCTTTTCGGCAAACCCGTATACACAACCAACAGCGTATCGGCTATTGCTTCCGAAAAGACAGCTATCTACTACGGCGATATGAGCGGTCTTGCCGTAAAGACCTCAGAAGACGTATCTATCCAGATACTCAACGAAAAGTACGCAACACAGCATGCTGTCGGCGTTATTGCCTGGGTGGAGATTGACGCAAAGGTCGAGAATGCCCAGAAGATTGCCGCTCTTAAGATGAAGAAAGCAGGAGGCTAATGACCTATGACAGTAAAGGCAACGACCAACTTTTCAGGCACCGTCAGCATGGCAAAGGGCGAGGAGCGTGAGCTTCCCGCCGGTCCTGTGCTGACTGACCTGCTCTCCTGCGGGTACATAGTGCCTGTGGACAAGGAGGAGAAAAGTGAAGCTAAGCGAGGTAACAAGCGCAAAGATTAAGGCATTCTGTGGTGTCAGCGATGACGATGACGGAATGCTTGAGATCTGCGCCGGAGCGGCGAAATCCTATATCAAGGGCTATACGGGGCTTGACGATACTCAGATAGACGAATATGAAGACATCACGGTGGCTTACTTAGTGCTTATAAACGATATGTATTCCTCCCGTGACTTCTCGTCCGACAGAGCGTCACAGAACCCCGTGACCGCTCAGATACTCGCCCTGCACAGCGTAAATCTGCTGAACGGAGTGAATGAGAATGACATTTAACAGAAAAATCACACTCATATCCTCCGAGCAGAAAAACGGCTCGCAGGGCAAAGCGGACAGGGCGGTAAAGACCGTATACGCAAAGGTTTCCGAGCCTGGCGTAACGGCAAAATATGCCGCCGAAACAGCAGGGTACAAGTCGGAACTTACGGTGTATATGTGGAGACGTGAATACAGCGGTCAGTCTGTCGTACAGATTGACGGCAGGCGGTATCACGTTGAAAACACCGGGGCGGCTGACAGCGACCTGCATATAAAGCTGATACTGGCGAGAGGAGGCTGACAACGATGACAGAAAAGATCGATACGGCACTCTCGGCGGTATTCGAGCATTTTTACAGCTATATGCCCGAATTTGAGGACGGCGAAGAGCCGGAGAAGTATGCAGTGTACAATTTATCGTACAGAGATACGTTTTTCAGTTCCGGCAAAGCAAATATACGGCAGTATGCGTTGTCTGTGAGCGTATTTTCGCCACAGGCAGACGCAGAACTGTATGACAAAGCACAGACGGCGATAGAGAATGTAGGCGGTATATTTACCGGCACTACCGATTTATCGCAGTTTGATGTTTATCCAAACAGAAAAAATTTAGTCATGGAGTTTACGCTCTATGAGGAAAGGACATAACTATGGCAAAAGTAACACAGGGTACAGACCGCAAGTCGGCTGTATGCACCAAGCGTTTTGCGTACGCACCGCTTACAACGGATAACGCCGATACGCTGGTATACGGTGACGTGACCGAGATCAAGGACATACTTATCACGACAAAGTACACGCCTAAAATGAACAGCGCATCGCAGTATGCAAGCGGCGTTGAGGTTGACAGCTATGTAGCTAAAGCAGGCGGTACGCTTGACGTAACAATTGTGAATACAAACTCCGCCGATGAGGTGGCGCTTTTCGGCGCAAAGGTAAATACGTCAACAGGCGTACTTGAAAGCGGCAAGGACGATGTTGTACCCGATGTAATGTGCATCTACAGCACTATGACATCGGACGGTAAGATAAACCTGTATAAGTTCCCCAAGTGCAAGTTTACTTCGCAGGGAGAGAACGTACAGACGACAGACGAGAACGGCGTAACATTCAACAGCCTTGCACTGCAGGCAAATTACAAGGCGCTTATCAACACAGGCGTTGATATGTACTGTGTAAAGGGTCTTGATCCCGTTACAGACAAGGCAAGCATTGACGCATGGTTTGCGACCGCTTCGGGCATTATCGTGGCTGAAGCGTAAAAAAGTACAGATATGACGGGGCGGGAAACTGCCCCGAAAATTATCTATAGGTGAAAAATGGAGCTAATATTAAGATACATAGAACTGCTTGAATTGTGCCGAAGCGACAGGTACGATCTGTTTCTTGTGGATATAGAGGAAAGATGCCTTGAAGAGATAGGAATACTGCTAAGACATAATGAAAACCACGACCCGCATACAGGCAGGTTTACATTCGGAAAACAGTATATTGATGTTACAGAGGAATATAAAAATAGAGCCACTCCGGGAGAGGGCTCGCTGACGTATGACGACAGTTACAATTCTAAGGCACATAAGGAAGAAATCGCTTTTGCACAGTGGTTACATAATAAAATGGGCGGAGATATACATTTGCTGAACGAATCGAAAGAAGACGGCGTTAAAATGCCTGATTATATCTGGAACAATAAACTGTGGGATTTAAAAACAATCTCAAATGAAAAAGCCGCTAACAGTGCATTAAGGAAAGGTGTTAACCAAATATTCGACAATCCCGGAGGAGTAATGCTTGACTGCAGAAAGTTTAGTGTTGAAGAAAAAACGTTGCTCAACGTTATTGAAAAGCGAATGAAATGGCACAGAGATATAGATGTAGATATAATGATTGTGAAATCTGACAGTGACGTACAAATCATTAGATATAAACAAAAGAGGTAACCCCCCGCCCAAATAGCAGAGGACCACCTCTTTTCATAGACATTACATCTACTATCAATAGTATAGCACTATACAGCAAAAATGTCAATAGTCATTTTTAGGAATTATAGGAGAAAATGCAATGTTCACAGAACTTTTAAACAAGAAAATTTACATCACAGATACTTTATATCTGCGATATGACATAAAAGCGTTTATAGAAGCGGAAGAAAAAGGCATCAGCCCGTTTGAACTGACATTTCCTCTGCCGCTTGACTACATCAGAGCGGGGCTCAGGTGTTGCTTTGATGAACTGGGAGCCGACTCTGTAAAGCGTTCCGAGATAGTGGCATATATGATAAAGGAATTGTCGCAGGAATACCTGCAGGACAGGGTACTTGCTGCAACTACCGCCGCACTTCCTGCGCCGATAGTGGGGAGTAAGCCGACAGAAGAAAAGCCCGACTTTAAGAAGCTCCGCAGTCTGTTTATAGATATTATGGGACGGACGGAGGATGAATTCACATATTCCACGCTGTACGAAATAACGGACAGATGGAACGACTACGCAACGTTTATGGGGTACAAAGCCCCGACAGAGAGGTTTGTACAGTATGACGACGATTAAAGACAGCCGTGCGTACAAATACGCCGTGTGGGCATCGCAGGACAGCTCCGGTAAGGTCGGAAGATACGTCAGAAAACAGTGCGCCGAATGGCTTAAAGCTGTCGATGACGGTTATGTAGATGTTCAGGAATGGAACAAGATAACCGCACTGCTCAAAGCCATACAGCACCCGGACTTAGGCCGTGATATGTACTCATCGCTTGAAGATTACAGCCTGCTTTTTATATATGCGGTGCTTTGCACGAAAATAGACGGAAAGCTGTATTACAGCACGGGACTGCTCGAAATCGCCCGAAAGAACTACAAGACGTTCACAGCGGCGGTAATATTCATCATCGGTATGCTGACATTGCCACGCTTTTCCCGTCTGTTCTCTGTAGCGCCTGACCTGAAGCTGTCGAGCGAGTTGAAAGTAGCTATCAAGAAAATTATTAAATCCTCGCCGCTGCTTGAAAAGCATTTCAAGGTTATGCGGTCTGAGATACGCTGTCTGATGTGCGACACGGAGTACACGCCGCTTGCGTACAGTAAGGATAAGCTGGACGGTAAGCTGGCGCACCTGTTCCTTGCCGACGAAGTCGGGGCTATGGATGGCTATCCCGTTGAAGCTATGCGCTCCTCGCAGATTACGCTTAAAAGCAAGCTCGGTATACTGATCTCTACACAGTATCCGAATGATGATAACGGCTTGAAGGACGAAATCGACATAGCCAAGAAACAACTTGATGGGGTGTACAGTTCCGGTAAGAAATATTTTGCACTGCTTTATGAGCCAGACATTGAACTTGTGCCCGACTGGAAGACAAACGACAGCGTGCTGTACCAATCGAACCCTGTAGCTGTTGACAATGCGGACTTGTTCTCTGAACTGAAAGACAACCGCCAGCTTGCTGTGCTGTATGAAAACAAGCGTGAGAACTTCCTATGCAAGCACTGCAATATTCAGTATAAGGGTGTCGGCAGTGAAGGCTATGTTGACCTTATATCAGTGCAGAATTGCTCGCAGGATGTGCCTGATGAATTCTGGCAGGGTAAGATAGTCTATCTCGGACTTGACCTCTCACAGACAGAGGATAACACGGCGCTCGCTATGATATGCTATCACGAGGGCAAGATATATGTAAAAGTGGTAGCATTTGTTCCTGCCGAAAAGGTTGAGGAAAAATCGGTAAAGGAGCACGTTAATTACAAGACGCATATTGCAAAAGGTGATTGTTTTGCGTGCGGCGATTATATCATAGATTACGGCTTTGTCGAGAATTACATACTGACGCTGAAAGAAAAGTACGGCGTTATAATAGCTCAACTCGGCTTTGACCGCTGGAATGCGCTCTCCACAGTGCAGAAGCTTGAAAGCGCAGATGATCCGATAGAGTGCGTAGAGATACGACAGCATTCAAGCGTGCTTCACGCTCCGACAAAGTGGCTCAAAGAACAGATACTCACAGGAAATATAGTGTTCGCAAAGAACGAACTGCTTGAGATTAACTTCAGCAACGCACGATGTACAGAGGATACGAACCTGAACAAGTACGTCAATAAAAAACGCTCTGCGGGTAAGGTTGATATGGTGGTATCGCTGATAAATGCCGTGTATCTGCTTCAGCAGGAAATACTTAACGGCGATTGCGGCGTGTTCGTGCAGTATTGACAATGTTCTCCGCTTGCTGTATAATGTAAGCAGAAAAGGAGGAAATACTTATGTATTTGAAATTGTTGACTACTGATTCTGCAACTAATGCCGTGAATGGTATACTTATTTTGATTATGCTGCTTATATGTGCGGCAGGCATCTATTGCTTTTATCGCTTAATAAAACGTAGCAAACAAAACGAACAGTATATTGAAGAAAGCGGCTACAAGATCACAGATGAATTGGGTGATCTTAAAGTAGATAAAAATAATTCTGTCTGGTGGGTAAAAAACTATTTTGGTGAGCCTAAAATTCACAACTTCAACGAAGTAATTGACTATGAGCTTGTTGTAAATGACAACACTGTTAAAGGAAAAGGCGCATTTTCAAGGGCTGTTGCCGGTGGATTGCTATTCGGCGGTGTTGGAGCAGTGGCAGGAGCTTCAACAGCAAAACGGGTAACCGTTGTTACGGCACTGTATATCAATGTGTATCTGAAAGACGGCACACTTGAAAGAATAAACTTCATTAATACCGCAACTAAAACAGATTCTTTTACGTATAACACGATGAAGGATTGTGCTGAAAAAGCCAGTGCTTTGTTTACGGCTATGATTGCGGACAATGAAAGCAAAAATGCCTCTCCTGCTTCGGCTATAAGTGCGGCAGATGAGATAGCAAAGTACAAAAAACTGCTTGATGACGGCGCAATAACCGAAGAAGAATATAATGCAAAGAAAAAGCAGTTGATGGAAATATAACGAGAGATTAAGCCCAAAACTGAATAAATCATCCACTCCGAAAGGGGTGGATTTTTTATACCCAAATTTCTGAAAGGAGCGGTTAAATGTCCGATGATTTATTTACTCTTGATTTATCCGGAATGGACCTTAAAGATCTCATTCAAGTAGTAAACGAAATGGACAGCAAGCTGAACAACAAGATCATCCCCGAAATTCTTGAAGAAGTTGGCGATGAACTGATAGACGAAGAACGGCGAATGCTGCAGGGCAGGCCGAATAAAGACGGCTCTCCGACAAAGCTCAGCGGATTATTGTCAAAGCAGATAACGAAAACAGGCAAGCTGTACAAGGTAAAAGCCGGGTATGACACAGCTACAATTAAAGCGCATCCTGAAAGCGTGATTATCGAGTTTGGAAGACCGGGCAAGAAAAGCCGCAAGAAAGGCGGCAAGGATAAGCTCGGCAGAAAAATAGGCGCTGTGCAGGCATACTCGCACATCAGAGCGGCACTTATATCAAAGAAGAAAGCAATCACGGAGCTTGCGGAAAACCGCTTCCGTGATGAAATAGAAGAACTGTGGGAAAAGGGAGGTAAAAAATAATGGCACAGGAACTTACTGCGAATTTCGGGGCGAACAGTACAAAATTTTCTAAGGGCGTACAGGAAATAAAAGCTCAACTCACCGAGCTTAATAAAGCCCTTGAACTCAACAAGCAAGCCATTGCAGACACAAATAAAAAAGCTAAAGAATACGAAAAAGAACTCGATCAGCTGAAAACAGCTGAAAAAGAAAGCGGCACAGTTACAAAAGAACAAAAAGCCCGAATGTCAGAACTTGAAAAGGAGATTGACAAGGCTCGAACCAGAGCTGCACAGCTTAAAGCAGAACAGGTTGACTTGAAAACCGAACTTAAAGAAACTACAAGTGAGCTGAAAAAACAGAAGTTAGGTGTTTCCGGTATATCCAATGAAATGGATAAGTTGAAAACTATGGTAACGGGCTTTATAGCGGCTTACGGCGGCAAAAAGCTCTGGGAAATGCTGATCGGCTCTAACGCCGAAATGGAACAGTATACAACCTCGCTTGAGGTTATGCTCGGCTCTACCGAAAAAGCGTCGGCTATGATAGAGAAAATGCGTGAGTTTGCCGCTAAAACTCCGCTTACACTGGACAATGTAATATCCGGTGGTACTATGCTGATGAGCTACGGCGTAGATGAAAGCAATCTTATCGACACTATGACAAAGCTCGGAGATCTCGCAAGCGGTAATGTCGAAAAAATGGACAGAATAACGCTTGCATACGGTCAGATGCTTGCAAAGGGCAAAGTCACAGGCGAAGAGCTTATGCAGATGACAGAAGCAGGCGTGCCGCTTCAAACTGCGCTTGCCGATAGCATAGGTGTTACCGGCGAAGAGTTCTCAAAAATGGTATCAAAGGGCGAAGTCGGCATAGACGCTCTGAACAAGGCTATAACAGAGCTTACAACAGGTGACGGCAAATTTGCGGGAATGATGGAAAAGCAGTCCGAAACTATGCAGGGCATGCTCAGCACCTTGCAGGATAACGTTTCAGAGTTTTTTCGCAAAATGGGCGAGGGAGCTTTCGGAGAAGTAAAGTCAGCATTGCAGGAAGCGTCCGATCTCTTAGCAGAATGGGAGGAGGACGGAACGCTCGACAGATGGGCACAGGGAGTAGGCGTTATGCTGAAAAACCTAATCACTTTCCTGAAGCAGGCTATCTCTGTAGGGCTTGACTTTAAGGAAGCGATAATAGCAGGAGCTGTGGCTCTCGGTACGTTTAAGGTTGCTATAGGAATTGGCAATATTATAAGCACAACGGTTTTGAGAATAAAAGAGTTTGGCATTGCAACAGAACTTGCGACAATCAAGCAAAAAGCTTTTAATGCAACCGGTGCGGCTAATCCGTATGTGCTTATGGCTTCGTTGTTAGCTACATTGGTGGTTGACACAATTGCATTCACTTCTGCGTCGGATGATGCAAAAAAGTCAATAGATGAATTGAAAGATTCGGCGAACGGAGCGAAAGACAAGGCAGATGAACTATCCGATGTACTTGAACGTTATAAGACCATTAGTAATAGCACAGGCACAGCGGCAGAGAAAACAGAGGAACTCCAGTCGTTACAGAAACAGTTGAATGATACGTACAGCACTACAGCTGAAAAGCTTGATCTCGTAAACGGAAAATATGAGGATAATATCGAAAAACTGCAAGAAGCAACAAGGCAGGAAAAAGAGTTAGCATTAGCAAAAGCACAATCGTATTACGATGAATTAGCGTCCTCTGATGCAAATCGAAACTATGATGATGTTCACAGTGTAGATTCTGACAAGGATATGAGTGCCGTGAGCAAAATAACAATTGCCACACATAAAGATCACGAAGGTACTGGCAGAGGAGCATATAAAACTTATCCGCTTTTTGGCGATGCTAATTTGTACGATCAAGTAACTGGAACCGCTCGTCAGCGAGCCGATTATTATAAAGATGTTGTAACAAGGCTTAAAGAGGCAAATCTTGAAGCAACGGAAGCCTATAAAAATTACAACGATTTATGGATTAAGTATGAAGATGAAGCACAGAAAATAGAAAAAGCCAAAATTTCTGTTGATGAATTAACTGATTCAATTAAAAAATCATCAAAGGAAACCGAAGAAAACACCGAGACCCAAAACAATAACATAAAAACCACCGAAGAACTCATCGACAGCACAGCAGATCTTATAAAAAATCTTAACGAACTGGCTTCTGCCTACGCAGAGCAGGGAAAGAACGGCAATATATCCTATGACACTATGCTGAAGCTAATAGACGCAGGGTATACGCAGTGTATCAGCCTTGACAACGAAACAGGCAAGATAAAGCTGAATACAGAAGCGTACAAAGAGCTTGCAAAGGCAAAGCTTGCTTCACAGATAGCGGAGTACGATGCTAAAATTGCCGAATCTGACGATTATCAGAAAAAGTACGATGAAGCCTTTAAGGCAAATGATGCCGCAGGTATGGCGAAATACTCAAAGCTGCTTATCTCTGCCGAAATAGAGGGCAATACCGATAAGCTCAAGCGTGATGCACTGAAGGCAATGTATGATAACTTCGATACCTATATGGAAGCTGATAGTTTCAGCGGTTCGGGCAGTTCTTCATCGTCAAGCAGTTCCGATAATGAGTTTAAGAAAGCTTCGGAGGCATACAAGACCGAAGCAGACAAGAAAATAGCTCTCATAAAGCGTGAACTTGAAGCAAAGAAAGAACTTCGTGACGCTACGATAAAGGCGATTGACGATGAAATAGAAGCCCGCAAGCGTCTGAACGAGGATAATGACCTTGAAAAGCAGATAAACGAAGTTAAAGCACAGCTGAAATACGGTCAGCTTGACGAGTTCTCCCGTGAACAGATGGAGAAAAAGTTACAGGGACTGTACGACGATAAAGCGGAAAAAGAGTGGCAGAGAAACGCTCAGGATCGCAAAGATGCCGCGAATGCAAAGTACGAAAGCGAACAGAAAAATTACAACAATCAGATAAACTCAATCAACGAAAGCCTGAAAACCGTACAGCAGATAATGTCGGCTATGGCTGACGGCTCGAAAACCGTTGAAAGCATTGTCAATAACGACAACACACGAAATAACACAGCAAACGTTAACCTTATCGGTACGGCTCTGACAATGGCTCAGATAACAAAGGCGGTCAAGGACGCACTGATGGACGATATTGTAATCAGATAAGGAGATAAGTATGGAGAAAATCACATTTTCAACCGTTCTCGGTACGGCGGTAACGATAGACGATGTCAATACATCATCAGACGCAGACGGATACATACCGCTCCACCTGCTTAGCTTTGAGGGAAATGCGCTCGGATATAAGCACGACAGTTCCGAGCGTGTAGGCTTTGACGGTGCGGGATTTTACGGCGCAAAAGCAAATGTCCGTACTATCACCGCAGAAATCGCTCTGCTTCCTCGCAACGGAAAGCCGGCTACGATGTATGAGCTTCGCAGAACGCTCCTGCGGTACTTTCCTGCAGGAGTAGAAGGCACGTTGAAATACACGAACAGCGCCGGCAAAACGTATCAGATCGAGGGCGTTGTCAGTGAGCTTCCTGCGGTAGAACGGCAGGTAGGAGTGCTGTGTACAGCGAAAATATCTATACTGTCGTATGTGCCGTTCTGGCGTGTGAAAGCAACAGACGTTGATGTGTCAGCCGCCGCAGGAAAAACGCAGGATATCAGCTTCACTGCCGGCACAGAAGAAAAGATACCTGCTATGCTTTACATATCGGCACCTGTCAGCATGGCAGGCACAGACACGCATTCAGCTATAATTACGCTTAGCGGTCAGGATAAAGCGATACCGTACAGCTATATGAGTATTACCGGAAAAGAGCCACAGCGGGGTAGCAAAACGATAACCGGAGAGCTTCAGCTGACAAAATATCTGAGTACAAGCGAAACAGTAAATATCGACTGGGGACTTCTCGGCAAGGTGTATATACCGCCTGTACAGCGCTCTTTTATCGATCTGATAAAGTCAACGTCTCAGTATGTATATCCCGGCACTAACACTTTATCGGTGAAGAATAATGCAACAGCGGGTACGATAAAAGCAAAGCTTGTGCGTTTTGATTATGTAAGGAGTATCTGATGATAGTTAGAGTATACAATTTTTTATCGGCTGAGAAGCCGAAATTCTCGCAGAATCTTGTCGGCATCGTATCCGATGTTGAAAGCTTCAAGTACACTCGCAGAGCATATGACATCGGCAGTTTCGAGATGACAATACCTACACATGCCGATGAAGCCGGATGTATTCAACCGGACCGTATGCTGATAGTCGGGGAAAAGCTCGGTCAGACGTACATAGCAGGAGATCCGACAAAGCGTATAGTAAAGGGAACGTTTCTTTATGTTACGGACATCGAAAAGAAGGACGATAAGATAACCGTCACAGGATATGATCTGAAGTATCTGTTTGCGCTTCGTGTTACGCTTTTTCCGAAGGAAGAACAGGACAAGGGAACATACGGCTATTATGTCACGAGCGGCACTACATTTTCGTGCATCTCGGACATTATAAATTACAATATCATAAACGCTACAGACAGCGACAGACAGATATACGGTATGTTTAGTATAACGATGCCTGTAAATCAGACCAGTGCAGATCCGCCGCTTACGGGTATACAGGACGACCGCTATATGACACGTCTCGAGCCTGTCAGTACGGCAATTTTTAATCTGCTTAAAAACTGTAAAACGCATTTCTATGATATGCGGCTGATCATAGATGACAATGCGGAGGACGGTGACAGCTATAATCCGCACATGGAATCAAGCGAGGATAAGCCGACTGTCATCATAGACGAGAGCCGATATAACATCAAGAGCTACACACGCAAGGATGGAACATCGGCATATAAAAACGCTATATATGCAGTAGTCGGAAGCGGTGACGCTGTCACAGTTAAGTGTGTAAAACGGCCTGACGATACGGCAAGCGGTATAAAACGCAAAGAGGTCGTGCTTGATGTCGATACCGACAGTGTAGCCGAGATAGACAGATACGCACTAAAGGCGGCAGAAGAAAATGTGGTATCTGATGACTTTGAGATAGAACCGCTGTTTATGGATGACGAAGCCGAGCCTGAGCTTGCGCAGAAGGTATCTATTCGTATTGACGGAGTGGAGTACGAAACGGTCATAACCGAGATCACGGACGAATACGCAACCGGCAAGCACACACAAAGCTATGTCTGTGGTGACAAAAAGCTGAAGGTGCTTAATGTACTGAACAAGGCAACGGCAGGAAATACGCAAAAAATCATAAACAACAAAATTACTACCGGTAATGCCGGCGGTGTCGGCAAATTCACCAACACGGATAAAAACTGCGAGATCTTCAACGACTATGAAAACAATGTCGCTTCTGCGTACTATTCTCATGCCGAAGGGTATATGACTACGGCTAACGCTCCGTACAGCCATGCAGAGGGGTATGGCACGGTCGCAAGAGAAATGAGCACGCACGCAGAAGGCAGAGAAACGACCGCTTCGGGAAATTGTTCTCACGCTGAAAACACGGGCTGTATCGCAAGCGGTCCGAACTCACACGCTGAGGGGTATTACACGATGGCTACAGGCGAACATTCGCACGCATCGGGTAATCATACAATTGCGGGGTTTGAGGTCTTTGCACTCGGTAGCTATAACAAGACAACAGAAAATGTCTGGCTTGTTGTAGGCAACGGAAGTGATGGTCAGAGAAGCGACGCTCTGGTGCTTGACCGCAGCGGCAATCTGCACATTTCGGGAAAGTTTACGGCGGACGGCGGTGTCGGATATGTTCTTTCCACAGCTACTGCCTATACTCTCGGCGGCGTGAAGATCGGCGATAACATATCGGTAACGGCTGACGGGG